>FWWL01000005.1_pt1 | contig 631491 bp, 584 predicted proteins | sample 2228331 | NCBI WGS metagenome assembly FWWL01 (sample SAMEA103939775, study PRJEB20133) | metagenome
GATCTTCACGCCTTGCTTAGCTTTTTCGATTAACTTTTCGGCCAGTTTATTTGAGTAACTTTCTGGCTTATCTTTGTAGTATGAAAACTGGAACATACAAAGGAATATTTCCTTTTTTGCGTTGATAATCAAGTTTTCGGCAGTGGGGAAATAGTTCTCATTGAAAACCGGTTTTAATTTCGCAAATACCTGTTTTTGGGGATTGGATGTCAACAAGACCAAATAAAAAAAGTACACAAACCGCATAGTATTATTTTAAGGTTTTCACTATGAAAAAGTGAACGCTGGATTATTGTTAAAACATTTTGCCGAGGTCATCTAAAACTTTTGAAGTTTAAGCCCGTCCAATTATAATGAAGTTAAAAAGGAGGTTTTGATGTTTTTCTTATATATTTTACTCTCTCTTGTTAACGGTTCTGATGTTCAATCATTCACTTCTTTGCGATATTTAGCAACCGGTTCCTTGATTAAGGGTGCAGAGGAAATGATAAAGAATCCCTCTTATTTATGTAAATTGGATAAATCCTATTTGTTTTTGAATCTTCGAGATTTTTCTGATGAAAGTGGTTTCTTGACCTTTGGTGGGAACATTAACACGGCTCCTTTCAGAGAGGCAGGATATATAAAAATAGGTACGATTCAAAAACCACTTCCAAACTCCCAGAGCGGTTTCGGTTTAAGCACTTTTGACAAAATTGAGTATATTGATTCGGATTCCGATGGTGTTTACGATAAGCTTACCAGAAAAAGGTTTGAGACTTCAGGAGATTCCTCCCTTTTTTATTTAGAAGGATATACCGGATTTCAATTTCAGCTTGAGGAATGGTTTATTTCTGCTTCTTTTGAAAAAACTCAGTACAATCTTCAGCTTGAAAAACCAGGTGATTTTTTCAGTCCTTTGGGATATTTTAAGTATATTGAAAATAACTTAACGTTTCCACAGAATGGTTATATAAATACCATAGTGGGCTCTGGTGATTACTTAGAAAAGAGTTTGTCAAATTTTAATCATGTTCGTTTAGGTGGTGGATTTATTTTAGAGGATTCAAGTCTGTTCAGTCTTATGTTGGGATATAGAATCTTGGAAGAAAGGAAGACAATTGATGGTTTTTACTCTTTCAGTGAAGATTTTGACACGACAAGGCGTGAAACCCATTTGCGTTATGATCAGTTTAAGATGGGTGAGGATTCATCATTTGTGGGAGATGGCTATTCAATAGGTTTTGATTATTTGAAATCAGGGAAAAACATTAGAGAGATAAATTTTTTATTCTGGCGGGATAATCAAACGGTTGATTCAATCACAAGTATTGTACAAAAATATTATGGACTCTCAAATACAATCGTTGATACTTTTCTTCAGAATTATGACAGTGTATATACTTTGATTAGTTGTCTTAAGAATTCAAAAGGTCGCACCAGCAATAATCTGTTGGTATCATATTCAGAAGTTATTAGTTTTACGCCAGATTTTAGTTTTGCTTTTGGTATTAAAGGACACTATTCATACACATATTTTTCAAAAATTTCAGACATTGTAGATTCAACAGAGGTTGTTTTTTCCGATGGAGACACTATCTCCTTTGATGCTGACGATTACACGAGAATAATTAAGAAAAGGTTTAGGGAATACTATATAGATGAAGGCAAAAATTATTCAATTCATATCCCTTTCGGTATGGAGATTACACCTTTTAGCTACAAAAAATTAAAGTTTATGACTGGTTCTATATTCACTTATTCACAAAAAGAGACAATGGCAAGAAAGGAGATTCGTCCACTGACTTCCTTGGTTGATTCAACCTTTAGGAATGATTCTACCTACAGTGTAATTCAAATACCTGTATCAGAGGGAGTTTCTGCAAATAAAAAATTAGAGAAATTAAGCACTGTAGACTTTACATACGGTATAAATCTTAGTTTGACTGATAATGTGGACTTTTACGCAGCTTGCCTTCATAGAAAGGCAAAGTTTGAAAAGGCGTATCTCTCAATTATTTTCAAATTTTAATGTTAAGGCCCTGATATTGGGCTTTTAGGATTGAAATTTTGCAAATGCAATATTTCTAAAAGCTCAATTAATGAGATTAATATTATATGTCTAAATTCGTTACCAGCGATGCATGCTCCATGATATAGTTTTTGCGGGGTTCAACCTTTGGCCCCATTAGAATGCTAATTAGTTTGCTTGCCTGAGCTGCATCTTCAAGGGTTACCTTTTTCAAGAGCCTCCTTGCGGGGTCCATTGTTGTTTCCCACAATTGATCCGGATTCATTTCTCCAAGTCCTTTGTATCTTTGAATGGTAACGTTTTCAGCACCGTGTTCGTTGAGAAATGCCTGAAGCTCTTCGTCTGTATATAAGTATTTTTCTATTTTCTTTGTTTTAACTTTGTAGAGTGGTGGCTGGGCTACGTAAATGTATCCGCCTTCTATCATGGGAAGCATGTATCTATAGAAAAATGTCAGAAGGAGTGTTTTAATGTGGGAACCATCCACGTCAGCATCGGTCATGATTATGATTTTGGCATACCTTGAATTCTCAGGATTGCAGTTATCCTTTATTCCACAACCTATTGCTTGAATGAGTATTTTTAATTGTTCGTTTTCAAGTACCTTTTCAATGCTAGCTTTCTCAATATTTAGTGTTTTACCACGAAGGGGAAGTATTGCCTGAAATTCTCTATTTCTTCCTTGTTTTGCAGAACCACCTGCTGATTCACCCTCTACTATAAACAGTTCAGCTTTGCTTCTGTCTTTTGTTGTGCAGTCGGCTAGTTTTCCTGCAAGACCATTGGCATCAAAGGTCGTCTTTTTCCTCTCAAGTTCTTTGGCTTTTCTTGCTGCTTCGCGAGCCCTTTGGGTTTGTAAGCATTTTTCTATGATAGTTTTTGCATCTTTGGGATTTTCCTCAAGATATCTTATAAATTCCTCGTAAATTGCAGAGTTCACTATTCCGGTTATATAAGTATTTCCGAGCTTAGTCTTTGTTTGGCCTTCAAATTGTGGATCAGGTAGCTTTACATGTATCAACGCTGTGAGTCCTTCCCTTAAATCTTCTCCCTGGAAGGATTGATTTTCTTTGATGAAGTTATATTTTCTGGCGAAGTCGTTTAGAGCCCTTGTTAAACCTTGTCTAAAGCCGGTCACGTGAGTTCCATGTTCAGTGGTATTTATTGTGTTCACAAAAGAGATTAAAGTCTCCTCAAATCCTTTGTTGTATTCTAAGGCAATTTCCACTTCCACCCTTTCTTCTTCATATTTTCTAAATAGGTAGAAAGGTTTATCTGTTATAACAATCTGAGCCTGGTCCATATCAGCTAAGAATTGGATTAGACCACCTTCAAAGAGGTAGTGGTCTTCTTTTCCTGTTCTTTCGTCTATTAGATGTATCTTGACTCCCTTTACTAAATAAGCCAGCTCCTTTAGCCTTCCATTCAGATGTTCATAGTCAAAATTTGTGACCTTGAAGATTTGTGGGTCGGGCTTAAAAGTGACTTCTGTACCCCTTTCGGTTGTTTCACCAATTACTTCCAGTTCTTTTGTTTTTATGCCCCTTGAAAAGGCGATGAAGTAAATTTTACCGTCTCTATATATTTTGGCCTCTAAATATTCTGACAATGCGTTGACCACCGAGGCTCCCACGCCGTGAAGACCGCCTGATATTTGGTACGCCTTTGAACCAAACTTACCACCGGCATGAAGATATGTAAAGACTATCTCCACTGCGGGTATTTTTTCTTCCGGATGAATGTCAACGGGAATACCCCTTCCATTGTCTCTAACTGTTATACTTCCGTCTTTCCTGATGGTTACATGAATTTCATCGCAATAGCCGGCTAAAGCTTCATCTATTGCGTTATCCACAATTTCATAAACGAGGTGATGCAACCCCTGCTTGGAAGTGTCACCTATGTACATGGCAGGGCGCATCCTAACGCCCTCAAGTCCTTTAAGAACCCTTATTTCTCTCGCAGTATAACCATTTTGCCCTTCCATCAACAAATTATCGTCCATCACAACCTCCCTACAAAAATTAAATCTTCAGGTAAATTATCTTTTATGTTTTCTCTTAAAAAATTCAAAAGTTCCTCCTTCTTCATAAAGAGTTCATTCCTGAGTGAGGAGCTCTTTATCTCAACAAGAATCTTGCTACCCCTCGGTTTTACAGACCCTATCCACTCTTCTCCATATTTTTCAACCAAATAATTTTTCAGCTTTTCAGCTTTTAGAGTTAGCGCAAATCTTTTATCAATTCCTAAGTCTTTTAAAAGTTTTTTTAAGCTCTCGTCAAAATTTCTCATAATTCTATAATCCTTTGAAAATTTTCTTTATAACTGTCCATGTAGGGGGCGCTTATAAATGTCTGGTTGCGTAAATGACTCAAAACTACCTCAATCCCTCTTTTATCAAGTACGCTGAAAGGTTCATCTAAAATTATCAGAGAATCAGGTTTGTAATGGCTCAGGAATGCGAGATAGAAGGACAAGATAGTCAAACGCTTTTCACCTTCCGATGCAAAGGTTCGGGCATGTTTTCCTTCGATGAAAAACTCAAAGTTATCCCTGTGAACGCCATGGTTAGAAAATCCTAGTTCTAGCTCTTCTGACAGGAAATCATTGATGGTATCTTTTTCGTCGAGGGAAGGGATGTAAGAAATAGACGCCCTGCGTCCATTCAGAAATTCAAAGGAGATTTGACTGAAATCCTCAGAGATTTCATTAATAAAGTCTCTTCTTAATTTAGAGATTTCCCTTGTAAGTTGTTCCTGTTTCTGGTTCCAAGGTGAAATTTCATGAGTAGCTTTTGCCTTAAGAAGGGCATTTTTATTCTCAAGAACCTTATTGTAATCAAAGAGGAGGTTCAAAAAACTCGGGTTTATTATTGAAATTAGCCTGTTGATAATTTTGCGTCGCTCCAAAGGGGGACCGTCAATCACATCCTGGTCCCTGTCAGAGGAGATTATGCTGGGGAAAATCGAGAAAAGGGTTGAATAACGTTCAATGAGTTTCTTATTTACCGTTATTCTCTTTTCATTTGTGGTTTTTTCATAAGAGACTTCTATTTCATACAAAATGCCATTTTTTTCTACTTTGGCCTCTATTTTGAAGAAGTTTTGTCCCCATAAGATAAGGTCTCTGTCTAATGTTTTTCTGAATGATTTTCCTTGAGAGATATAACCAATGGCTTCCAGGAGATTGGTTTTACCGCTTCCATTAGTACCGATTAATAAGTTTTTGCCGTTTTCGAAGGTGAAGAAGGATTGGGAAAAGTTTCGAAAATTCAAAAGAGACAATTCTTTGATCATATACATATTTTAAAGCAAAATCCTTGAATTTTCTAAGGTAAAGCGGTATATTTTTCAAATGAAAACAGGTGATATTATACTGCCTCTCCACGGTGGCAAAGCCCCCCAGTGGCTGATGGAAAGGATGATTAAGCTTTCAAAAAGTATATTTTATTTAATCGTTCAAGAATTTGGTGAAAAAGAGGTTTTAAGGAGGCTCTCTGATCCTATCTGGTTTCAATCCTTGGGGTGTCTTTTGGGTTTTGACTGGCATTCATCAGGGGTTACCACCACCGTTACCTATGCAATTAAGGAGGCTCTAAGGTTTTATGAAGAGGAATTCGGAATTTTTGTGGCAGGTGGCAAGGGTAAACATGCTTTAAAAGTTCCCGATGAGATAAAAACTAAGGCAGAAAAATTTGGTTTTGACCCCGAGATTTTGATTCGATCCAGTAAACTTTGTGCAAAGGTCGATTCGGTCCTTTTGCAGGATGGTTATAATTTGTATCTCCACGCAATTGTTTACACAAAGACAGGGGTGTGGAGTGTCATTCAGCAGGGTATGAATGAACGTTTGAAAAGGGCGAGGAGGTATCACTGGATATCCGAGAGCCTTTCAAGTTTTGTGGAAGAGCCTCATCGTGGAATCATTTCCGAGGGAAAAGAATCCTTGGTTTTAAATCTTACTGCAAAGGAGTCAAGAACCTCTCGAGAGGTTATATTAGACATATCGAAACTTCAACCGGATATTGTCTATAGTTTGTATCTGAAAACACTATCTTATAAGTTGCCTTCAAGACATCAGATTTTGATAAAAGATATAAAGCCGGAAAATCTCAAGAAGATCTTAATAAAAACCTATGAGAAAATGCCCGAGAATTTTGAGGATTTAATTGAGATAAGTAGGCTCGGACCAATGAGCATGAGGGCCTTAGCCTTAATTTCTGATGTAATTTACGGAGCTAAACCGAGTTATACTGACCCTGTTGTTTATACTTTTGCCCATGGAGGCAAAGACGGTTATCCTTATCCAGTGAGGAGGGATGTTTACGATAAGTCCATAGAGGTTTTAGAAAGGGCAATTAAGCTCGCTAAACTTGGCCGTGAAGAAGAATTAAGAACTTTGAGAAAGCTGCAGTACTTATTTGGTTCAAAATAATTTATTTTTTCTTAATCAGACTTCTCAATGTTTTCAGATTTTCTTCGTAGAATTCTTCTGCCCCCGGTGTCTCAAGTAGCATTGGATGTTCTTTAAATCGTTCATCATTCACAAGTAGTTTAAAGGCCTTAAGTCCAATCTGTCCTTTCCCTATGTGTTCGTGCCTATCCACGTTGGAACTATATGGGGTTTTTGAGTCATTTAAATGGAAACACACGAGGTAGTTCAATCCGATAACTTTATCAAATTCTTCAAAGGTCTTGTAATAAGACTCTTCATCTCGTATATCGTATCCTGATTCAAAGGCGTGGGCAGTATCAAAACAAACTCCGACCCTTTCTTTGTTTTCAACGAGTTCTATGATTTTTGCGATCTCTTCAAATCTTCTGCCGATGGCATTTCCTTGACCAGCGGTTATTTCTATTAGTAGTTTGACATCTTTCACTTTTGAGATCGTCATATTTAAGCTTTCTGCGACCAGTTTTATTCCTGCCTCATTGTCCGGATTAGAACCGGGATGGAATACGAGGTAAGGGACACCGAGGAGATAGGCACGATATGCTTCGTCTATAAAGGCTTCCCTTGATTTTTTTAAGCCTTCGGGATCGGCGGAGGCTAAATTGATAAGATAAGAATCGTGGATTACTGGTTTCTTAAGTTTGAACTTTTCAAGGTTTTCTTTAAAAAGTCTAATAGAATCTTCTGAAAGTTCCTTTGCAACCCATTGTCTCTGGTTTTTTGAGAAGATCTGGAGGGAGTCACAACCCAGGTTGTACGCCCTTTCGGGCGCCAGTTCAACACCACCTGCTATTGAAACGTGAGCACCTAAGAGTCCCATTATTCCATACTAAATTCGGGAATATCAAACCAGAATCCGGTTCCCTTTATGTAATCAATCTGAGCCATAACAAGTTCATAGTGGGCCTTTTCGGTGTCGTGGAGCTTTAATAAGAGGTTTTTAATGGCCTCGTCATCAGTCTTCTGAGCCAGTTCTTTATATAATTCCATGGATTTTTTCTCGTGCTCTAAAGCAATTTCCAGGGCATCAAGTTCGCTCAGTTCGCTTTTACCGTGTTTGGTTTTTTCTCTTTTCTTTATATAAGGAAGGATTCGTTCAATCTCCGATTTCGGGACTTCAAGGGTCTTCTTTTGCAGGGGAGTTTTGTAAATTTCCTTGAGTTCTATCAACGAAAGAAGATGATGGGTTTCCTCTGAAGCAAGGGTAATAAACATGTTCTTTCCACTGGTATCCTTAGTTTTTTTGGCTACTTCCAGGTAGATAAATATAGCGTTTTTCTCGTTTTCAAGAGCTAAGTCAATAATCGCTATCTTTTCCATTCCAACCTCCTAATGTTTATTTTGAGGCAAAAATACTGGAAGTGCAAATTAAATTCTAACTATATATTGTCTATTCGGGTCTTAAGTGTTATAATTATCTTAACTTGGGGCTGTAGCTCAGATGGGAGAGCGCTAGAATCGCACTCTAGAGGTCGGGGGTTCGAATCCCCTCAGCTCCACTTTTAAAGTATTTCTTTCCCTGATAAGTGTCCAATTCTTCCAGCAGTTTCTCAATTGCTTGTATTCCAGCAAACTTGTTTGAAGTCCACTTGGGTGCTACGAGGTGATGAGTTGCAAAGCCCTGAAGCCTGTGGATTATTATTTCTGGTGAGAGATGTTCAAGGAACTTTACAGCAACCTTTGCATACTCTTCTGGTGTTTCGTAAACCTTGACTAGTCCTTTTTCATAAAGTTTCTGAAGAACGGTCTCCTCAACCACATAGAGATGGTGTAGCTTAACACCGTGTATCCCTAATTGGGTGAGAATTTTAGCAGTTTCCAGCATATCTTCTTCGCCTTCACCCGGAAGTCCGAGAATCAGGTGTGCCAGAACCCTTATATGGGGTCTTTTTAAGGCTCGCGTTATTGCATCATAATTTTGCTCAACATTGTGCTTTCTATTGAGTTTTTTAAAGGTCTTATCGTGCATTGTCTGGATTCCCAGCTCAAGCCAGAGGTAAGTGTGCTTTCCTATTTCTTCAAGGAGGTCTAAAACTTCTTCAGGGACAAGGTCAGGTCTTGTGGAAATGGAAATTCCAACAACGTCAGGAACAGAGAGGGCTTCTTTGTAAAGCGATTTTAATTTTTCCATTGGAGCGTATGTATTGGAAAAGGCTTGAAAATAAGCAATGAATTTTTTTGCACCAGTGCTCCTTTTTATAAGTTCTATGCCTTTAAGAAGTTGTTCTTTTATCGGTAGTTCTGGTTCTACGTAGCCTGCCCTTGAACCCCCTGCATCGCAGAAAATGCATCCACCCCTGCCGAGGGTTCCATCCCTATTGGGGCATGTAAAACCGGCGTCTAAGGAGACCCGATAGACTTTTTCACCGAAGAACTTCTTGAGATGATTATTCAGATTGTTATATCTTTTCCCGCCCCATTCTTCGAACATTTCTCACCTTGGTATGAACATACAATATTCTTTTTTATCGTAAAGATCAAAGATATCAAATCTCCATTTGGTCATAAAGTAGGGGAGTGTGCAGCATAGTGCATCTAAGTGGTGGATTGAAGTTATATTATGTAACTTGGTAAACCCCAATTCTGAAAATAGTGTGTTCCACTTCCTTAGTAGTTCCTTTTTAGTTCTGACTCCGAAAACTAAAGAAGCATTTCCGAAAGAATAAACCTCATAGAAGCTATTTTTATCAAATGTTCCGCAGTATTTAAATCCTTTGCTAATGAGAAAATTTTTTAGTTCAAAACCGAGAAAAGGCTGATATTTCTTCAAAATTTGATGATTAACAGGAAGAATTGGAATTCCATAATTTAAAAATTTCCTGTCGCATTCCCTTATTCCAAGATTCACATTGGAGTGCAAAGGGGCATCGATAAATATGAGAGTTTGGTAGGAATTATATTGATTTATTTTTTCACCAAATTCAGTAAGGCTGGTAAAGCTGAAACTCTCCAAAACTTCTAATCCGTCACTTACTACGACACCATATGAAGGGTTCTTTGCCTTCCAGGCTGAGTCTAAACCAATTATAAGCTTAGTAGTAGACAAATACTGCCTTTTTCTCCCTTACGTAATTCCCAGCTTTTGCAACAATGATATAAGTCCCCTGTGGAACATAAGACGAGGAGAGGTCTTTTAAATCCCAGCTAAAGGTGTAAGGATTTTCTGGGGTGGCGTTTTGTAAAGAGTACTTTTTAACTAATTCTCCTTTTTCCGTGTAAATTGTCACTTCAACGCTTGTGTAGTCCGTAACTTCAAGAGTGATGTCAATGGTTTCCCCTATCCTTGCACTTCTCTGAGATAGGTCAAAAGTTTTGATCTTAAGGACCTTTTCTTCTGTATATAAAATTTCCGATACTTCTGCGGGTATGACTCCTTCGTCTGGTATGGAGTCTCCATTCTGGTCAAGTTTCACTCTTACGATTTTGCGAACGGAAGAAGCCTGATAAGGCCTTATCCATGGATTGTCGGGTGCTGATTCCACACCACCTTCATGGTCTGAACCTGCTATCAAGGCTACAGCCCTAATTTCAGCTCCTTCTGGCATTCCATTGGGGAAGAGCTGAGCAAAAGGAAGTGCCACCTCTAACGCTCCAGAATCACCTGGTAGGGCACGATTGAAAATGGTAACTCCAGGGAAAGGGTTTGTTTTTATTCTATTGTTAACCAATTGTCCTGTAATTTCCCTTACTCCACCGGTTCCAAGGTCTGCATTCCACAGTGCTATTAAGATATCCGCATTCATCCCGAAAAACTGGAAGTTTCTGGGATACCAATCTAAATTATTAATGTCGTGAACTCCCTTTCCAATTCCCCTATCGAGAACTATTAGTAGTGCTTTATTCTGGAGTTTGTAACTTGAACCAATATAAAGGTTGTTTGCATCCCAGGTCATATAAATTCCATAGATTTCATTACCTGTTACAGCGCAATCATTTGGTGCGTCAGGTATTACGAGCTCGTATTCCGTCCACTCATTTAATACTCCATCCACCTGAATGGTTTTATATGTCTGCCCAATTAGTAAAGAAATAGCCAGAAGTAAACTCATTTACAATTCCTCCTTGAGTATCTTTTCGTTTACTTTTCTTGTGGCGTCCTTTAATGCCTGTTCGGGAGTTTTTTGGCCACTCAAAGCGGACTCCATTTCAGCGTTAAAAGTAAGTTCAATATCTGTGTAGTTAGGAAGGGGAGGTCTTGGAGTTGCATATTCCATTTGTTTGATAAATACCTTGAGGTAGGGGTGTTTCAGGGTATCAACGAGTGGTAAGGCGTCAGCATTAAGAGGTATTTGGCCAAGTTCGTTTGCCCAGAAAGCCTGAATTTCTGGAGAGAGCAGGAATTTCATGAACTTGAGGGCAAGGGGTTTTGTTTCTTTGTGGAATATGACCATATTGGTGCCACCAATGGTTGTTGCACTTCCAGCTGATCCAGCAGGTACGAGGGCTACTCCAAAGTCTAATCCTTGCTCTTGCAAGGATTTGATGGACCAGGGCCCATTGAAAATCATTGCGTATTTGCCGTTTCTGAATCCTGCATCTGGATTAATAGCACCAGCTCTCCATGCACCACCTTCTATTTTATGTTTTCTGTATAGGTCTACTTTAAATGTGAAGGCTTCAATGGCCTCCTTTGAATCCAAAAGACAGGTTTTGCCGTCTTCGCTCAAGAATTTGGAACCAAAGGAAAAGAAGAAGGGGAAGGTCCACCAAAGGGAATTATGCATTCCAAAGGCAAATATGTTCCCGTCGGTGATTTTTTGACCAACTTTAACAAACTCTTCCCATGTGGTAGGTGGGTTTTTAATTCCCTTTTCTTTAAAGATTTTCTTGTTGTAGAATAGGACGATACAGGTGGTTTGGTCAGGAAGTCCATAAAATTTTCCTTTGTAGAAGTTAGAGTAGAGGGCTGCTTTAACGAGTTTATCTTTTATGTCAGCAATTTCCTCTTCTTCAATGGGTAAAATAGCATTCTTATCTGCCAGCTTAGCAACGAAGGCGTAATCTACCCTTGCAATATCGGGAGTGCTTTTTGCAGCAAGAGCCGTTAAGACCTTTTGCTCCATTCCATCAAAGGGGATTCTTTGAACCTCAATTTCTACGCCGGGATTTTCTGCTTTGAATTTTTCTACAATTTGCATGAAAACAGCATTCTCTTCATCGTTGTAGCTCTGCCAGATCACCAATTTGTTGGCTACTCTTCCGCCCCTCCGGGCACAGGATAAAGTTAGTCCCAAAATTACAAACAACAATAGTGACACAAACCTCTTCATTAGCACCTCCAATAAAATTATAAAATTTTTCAGGCAAAAATCAAAGCAAAAAAGATGTTATTGACATTACAGAAGTTGTGAACTATTATTATCAAGGATGGTTAAAATCACGGCTATAATTTGTGCATACAACGAAGAGAGAACCATTAGAGGAGTTTTGGTATCTGTCCTTAAAAGTGGTCTTTTCCATGAGGTCGTAGTTGTTGATGACGGCTCTACTGATAGAACGAGAGAAATAATTCAGAATCTCAAAAGAGATTATCAGTTTGTTGATATCCATTTGAGCGAAAATAGGGGAAAGGGTTATGCACTTGCAACGGGGATAGAAGCTTCAACGAGTGAACTTTTGGTGTTTCTTGACGCTGACCTCATTGGTCTGAGGAAAAGTCATTTTAAGCAGCTTATCATACCTGTTTTATATGATGAAGCTGATATGGTTCTCGGGCAACATATACATGAGCCTAATTTAATAAATGAAATCGTTTACTACTCTCTAAATCCTTTTGTTCCTATCGTGGGGCAGAGGGCTCTTTGGAAGAGGGATATTTTGCCTATTTTAGATAGGATTAGAGATTCTCGTTACGGAGTAGAAACGATAATCAATTTGCACTACCTTGGTAATTGCAAAAGAATAAAGGTTGTTAAGCTTTTGGGCGTCAAGCACTTTAAGAAATTTGAAAAATCGGAAAAAAGTAGGGCTTTAATTCAGTATTTTAATGCTGCAAACCACATAGTGGAAGCCACTGTTAGAAATAAAGACCTGGTGGCATTAATTTTCGAGAACAGGGTGCGTCCTTCTATTAAAAAAGTTAGGATTAATAAACAATATGGGGAGGAATTGTGACTTCCGTTAAGAAGAGTTGGGTGGAAAAGTTAAAGGGTCCAAAGGATTTACCTAAGGTACTATCCTTCCAACCCAATTTTCCATGCTCAAGGGCGTTGCAGAAAGTGGGTGCAAAAGAGGGCGACAGTGTGGTTATATCAACTCCAATGGATGTGTATGAGATTATGAAAAAAGTGTCTGATGGAAGGCTTATTACACTGGATCAAATCAGTGAGATTATTGCAAAGAAATATAGGGTGAAGTTTTGCTGTACATTAACCACAGGCATCTTCATAACTATTTCTGCGAATGCTTCAAAAGAGATGGGCGATTTGGTGCCTTTCTGGAGAACCATTAAGAACGACGGAGCATTAAATGAAAAATACCCCGGTGGTATTTTGTACCAAAAGGACAAACTGGAAAGAGAGGGTTTTGAAATAGTTAGGAAGGGCAGTAAGTATTTCGTGAAGGATTTTGAAAAATATCTTGTGAAACCGGAAGAAATGGATGTCTAAGGTGGTCTTTTAGTGCTTTGAGTTATCTGCCAAGTGGAGGATATGTATTAAATATTTGTTTTTCACAGGCTTGTGAATAATTGGTGATTCGCTTCATTTAAATTAAAATTTAACAAACAAGGAGGCAATATGTCATTAAGTAAAATTTGGGTTCTTTTACTGTGTGGTTTTGGCGTCGTTTTCGCACAGTCTATTGATACCACCAGGACTATCTCTGTGCAGGGAGAAGGAAGTGTGGAGGTTCGGCCTGACATCTGTGTCATATCTGCCGGTGTTTTCGTAGAAGATCACGATCCTGTGAAGGTCATGGACTTGATGGCCGGAAAGGTTAATCAAGTTGTGAAGGCTTTACAATCGTATGGTATTAAAAAGGAAAATATCCAGACTACGAGTTTGCAATTGTATCCGATTTATGATATGGAATCGAAGACGGGAAAGCAGGTCTTGAGAGGTTATAGAGCAAGTCAGAATTTGAATGTAATTGTTCCTGTAAAAGATGCAGGGAAGGTGCTGGCACTTCTTTCCAATTCAGGTGTGAATACAATAAACAATATTGGCTTTGATTTCTCTAAAAAGGATTCAGTGGAACTTTTGGCGATAGAGCTGGCAATGGAAAATGCAAGGAAGAAAGCTGAGAGGGCTTTATCGGGGACTTCTTACATTATTAAAGGCATAAAGAGCATCAATATTCAGAGCATATCAAGGCCAATAATCTACCGTGAAGCATCCTTCGCAAAGACTATGGTGAGCGAAGTCCCAGTAGAAGAGGGTACTCTGAAAATCTCTGCCAATGTCTATGTGATTTTTAATTTTGAGTAAGGTTAATCAAATTTAATTAGTCGGTACAGTATCTTTTGACCTGATGTAAAACTTATTTCAAGGAAGTAGGTACCCGAAGGGAGTTTGTTAATTTTTACTGTATTAGCGCCATTTTTCAGAATGAGGTTTTGCATAAAGATTTCCCTTCCAGAGATGTCATAAATTTTAAATGTTACCTCTTGTGTTCCATCTACCCTTTCAACATAAAAGTTTGCTGTATTGCCTTTCAAGATAACAGTTTGAGCGTTCTGATAGTTTCCAGATATTTCTCTAATGTCAACGAGATTGTTCAGAAAAACCTGAATTCCTGCATTACTATCAGCCACGAAAGCAAGGGCACCATAGCCAAAAACTCCATAGGCCTTCCCGGGTGTATCGTAGTAACCAACCCTCTGAGGATTAGATGGGTTTGCAACATTTATTACCTGTAGCCCGTAAGCTCCATCGGTGATGTAGCAGTATGGGTCTACGTAGTATACACTTTTTACTGTTCTGCCTGTAGTTTGATATGAGCCCACCAAGAATGGATAATTTGGTGTGGAGACATTAACAATTCTAAGGTAAGATGAATCAGCAAGATAGGCGTAGTAACCTGAAACAAAGACATCCATCGCGTAGCCGGGAGAGTCATAATTACCAACTTCAACAGGATTGGAGGGATCAGTTATATTTACTATTCTAAGACCCGCCTGGTAGCTGGCTAAGTAGGCAAAATTGTCCTGTACAAATACTGCATAACCAAGCCCTGGAATAGTTAGAGTTCCTTCTATGAAGATATTGGAAAGGTCGTCTATGTTTATTACATAGAAAACAGAATCTCCAACCACATATGCGCGGTTTCCAGAGACGTAAATGCCACGCACATATCTTGGTAAAGTAAGGCTATTAACAAGGATAATGTTGGATGGATTTGAAATATCGTATAATTCTAACCATCCTGAGTTGTAAATACCTATTGCGACAATTATGTGGTGGTTGAACACAAAGATGTCGTTGACATCTCCATTAATTCCAACTTTTCCAATTTCAACGGGATTTGAGGGATCTGAAAAATCAATGATCCTTGCACCATATTGGTTGTCTGCTACATATAGGTGAGTACCTTCAAAAACTACTTTCTTTATGAATGTTGGAACTCTGTAATAACTTATTGTGTATGGATTTGATAGGGATTCAGCTTCCACCACATCGAGGCCCCAATCCAGAGTGGCAACAAAGATTTTTGTACCTGAGAGACACAAGTCAAGTGCAGGTCCAAGAGGAATTAAACGCCCTATAAAGGAAGGATTTACAGGATCAGATACGTTAATAATATAAAACCACCTTTCTCCATCAGCTACAAAGGCTATAGTATCTCTGACTACCACTTTAAAGGAAGTGCCGGGTGTATCGTAATAACCAACTTCAAAGGGTACAGTTGGTGTAGAAATGTTTAAAATTCTTAAACCAGCTGTTGAATCAGCAACGTAGGCATAAATTCCTTTTACATAGACTCCCATTGCCATTCCTGGTAATGATCTGGATCCTACTCTTGTTGGTGAAGAAGGATTTGAAATATCAATAACACTTAAGTAATTTCCTTCGGCAAGATACGCGTAATTTCCTGAAACCCAGACATCACGGGCATAACTCCCTGAATAAACCCCTCTTGAGACGGGGTTAGTGGGATTTGAGACATCAAGAATTCTTAAACCGTTCCCCCCGTCAGCCACATAGAGGAAATTTCCTTGAACAAAAACGGACCTTGCCACGCCCGGAGTGTCAAAGTATCCCAGTTTTCTTATATTATTCAAATCGCTAACAGACCATATCTCAATACCTGCATCTCCAGCAGCTATGTAAAGATTTTGATTTTCCGGTGAGTAGAACAGTCCGTAAACAATACCTCTTGTGCGGATTTTTTCAGATATTTTAACAATATTGTAATTACTTTCGAGCTGTAATATATAAACACCGCCCCCAGAACCCAGGAAGATAAGGTCTCTAACGGAATCGTAGGCTACTGTATAAGCAGGGCCAAAGGGCCAGTTGCTGATGAAACGTACATTTAATGAGTCAAACCACTTTTCATCATTTTGCAGATAATAAGCCTCATATTGAGGATTGTTTATGTTTAACTGCATTATGGTAAAAGCTAACACCAAACAAAACATAAACACCTCCTAAACGAAGAAATTATGTATTAACTGAATTAGAAAGTCAAGAAATTTGTTTTGTCATACCCAGATTAAATTCCTGAAAATAAAATGGCCGCCCGTTAAGGGCGGCCACCCTGGGTGTACATATGGTTTTTATTATAGTTTGCCTTCTAAGAAGTCCTTTACTTTGTTCACCACAGCCATTCCAACTCTGGCCTGGGCTTCAAAGGTGCTGGCTCCAATGTGTGGCGTGCAGATTACGTTTGGATGTTCGACCAGTTCCTTGAAGGTGGGTGGTTCTTCCTCAAACACATCAAGGGCTGCACCTTTCACTTTACCGCTGTTAAGGGCTTCAAGGAGTGCTTTTTCGTCAACCACACCGCCACGGGCGACATTTATTATGTAAACACCGTCTTTCATCTTGTCAAACTTTTCTTTGTTGATCATATACTTGGTTTCGGGTCTGAGAGGAGTGTGAATGGATATGAAATCGGCGGTTTGAAGCAACTCGTCCAGAGTGACTTCCCTTGCAAGGTCTTCAGGTATTGGTGAAACATGTTTTGTTGCGATCACATTCATTCCAAGGGCTTTTGCTCTCTTTGCCAGTTCCTTTCCAATTCTTCCCATTCCGATAATTCCAAGGGTCTTTCCGGCTAGCTCAATTCCTTCCAGTTCTTTCTTTTCCCAGAGTCCGTTTTTAATTCCGACAGTACCTCTTACTATATGTCTTGCCAGGGCGAACATGAAGCCGAGGGCAAGTTCAGCGACTGAAGCAGATGATGCTTCGGGTGTGTTATCTACTTTAATTCCCTTTGCCTTTGCACCCTCTACATCTATGTTGTCTAGACCTACACCGCCCCTTATTATGAGTTTGCAGTTCTTTAGGGCTTCAAAAATTGGACCCTTGACCTTTGTAGCGCTTCTAACGATAACGATATCTGCATCTTCAAGGTGTTTTGGAAGTTCCTCCTTGGGAAGGGCACTCAGGTCGTGTACATCTATCCCGAGCTTTTTAAGTTCTTCAATTGCTTGTTTTTCCATCTTGTCGCAGATAGCGACTTTCATAGTGTCCTCCTTATTTCAGACCCCAAATTTCATCAATAGCGGAAAGGAGCCCTTTGGTTTCTTCAGGTGTGAGATCGCCCATGTGTCCGACTCTGAAGGTAACTTCTTTCAGTTTTCCATAACCGTTGGCAATTCTATAGCCCTTAGCTTCCAGCTGTTTGTTAAGGTCTGCAATGGAATAACCTTTAGGATTATTTACAACAGAAACGGTGCAGGACCAGTAACCTTTTTCAGGGAACATTCCGAAGCCTCTTTCAATTGCCCATTCCTGTGTAAGTCTTGCCATTTCTTGATGTCTTTTTACTCTGTTATCCATTCCTTCCTTCAGGATTCGGTCTAGTTGATAATCTAGTGCATAAAGTAGGGAAACAGCGGGTGTTGCAGGAGTCTCCTTTGATTCCTGATACTTCTTTATATAGGCTACGAAATCGAAATAGTGTCCCCTTCCTTTAACGGTTTTTGCTCTTTCAAGAGCTTTTTCGCTTATTACTGCTACCGTTAATCCGGGAGGCATTGCAAAACATTTCTGCACACTTGCAAATATCACGTCAATTCCCCATTCATCTATGTTAAGAGGAGCACCCATCATAGCACTTACTGCGTCTACAGCGAAAATTACGTCAGGGTATTTTTTCATAACTTCTGCAACTTCGGGTAGCGGATTCAGAACGCCAGTGGATGTTTCATTGTAAGTGTAGAGGAAAGTGTCATATTTTCCTGTCTTTAGCATTTCGTCTACCATCTCTGGCTTTATTGCCTGTCCCCATTCAACTGTAATGGCATCAGCCTCTTTATCACACTCTCCAACCAGTTTATACCACCTCTCGGAAAAAGATCCACAAGATGTTCCTAATGCTCTTGTCTTGACGCAGTTTCTGATGGTACCTTCCATTACACCTGTAGCTGAGGATGTGAAAACAACCACATGATTATTGGTATTTAACGCCTTCTTTAGTTTTTCAATCACACTCTCATAGAGTGTTTGAAATTCCTTCCCGCGGTGGGAAATCATTGGCCTTACCTGTGCCTTAAGCACTTCTTCTCTTACTTCTGTTGGCCCTGGGTTAAAAAGGAGCCTACCCATAAATAACCTCCTTTGGTTTTGAACCTGTATTTTAATGATAAGCTTAACCGTGTAAAAAATCAAGTGATTTTATGCACAAGATTTTTCAATTGTAATTTTTGCATTAGAATTTCACAAAACAGGATTTTGATATGTATAGAAGGTTTCGATTATTGGACGTGGAAGGTGAGAGACCACAAAAGGAAGCGCCGCTTTACATTAAGCTTTTTTTGTTGGGTTTTTTATCCTATTATTTGATTGCTTTTATTGTTCCGGTTAGTGTGAAACTAATCCTAATTTTTCTGACTTTGCTCGGTTGCCTTTACATAGTAATGGAGGAGGATGATTATACCTTTCTTGGATTTTATATTTTTCTCCTTCCGCTTTTATTATTCAGGTCTGTTTGGCTTATACCGGGGCTTTTGTTATTGTCTGTTATCTTCATGCTGGTGATTTTTTTCATCTTACAGCAACCTAGAGTTCTTCCTATAGTTACAGAATATAGGATACCTAAAGAAGCTACCCCTGCTGAGGCTGCCTTCCTTCTGTCTAAGGATATAGGACCGCAAGAGTTAATGGCAACAATCTATAGCCTGTATTTGAAGGGTTATATAGACATAGAGGAAAAGGGGAGTCAGATTTACCTGAAGGTAGTTAGAGATTACCAGAACGATGAAACCCTTCTTCCATACGAGAAGTTTTTGCTTAATAGGATTTTTATTATGCCCAATGTGGACATTATGGTGAGGACAGGAATCGTCTATAAATATGAAAACTTTCCTGATAGCGTTGATATTGAGCTGGTTTTGAAAAATTTGCCCGATTGGGTAAACAATTTTAGAAAGACCTTACTTGATAGCCTTAAGTATCAAAAACCCATTTTTAGTAAGTTTGCCTTTGAGATAAAACCCGTTTTTCTTACCCTGGCGGTGGTATATTTTATGTCCGGAATTACTATTATAGGGATTTTGAGACAATTTTATGACTATTCAAAAGTTATGGAGGTTTCTATTCTCGTTGAAACAATTGTCGCTTCGATAATATTTGTTTTTATATCTTTTATGCATTTCCTTCCTTTGACCAGGTTTGGAGAGGAGGTCTATTCCAAGGTACGAGGATTTGCTGAGTTCATGGAGAGGGTGGAAAAGCCAAGGCTCGCCTGGCTTATTAAAGAGGAAAAAATGAATGTTTTTGAATTACTTTGCTACCTATATGCCCTTAATTTGTTAAATCCTATACGGTGGGTATTGGAGTTGATTAAAGACGCTCCGGTGAGTAAAGAAACGCTCTTATTTAACAGACTCCTGACGAAAATTCATTTAAGGTGGTTCAACGTGGGAATGTCAGGGCAGGAATAGGTCAAATATTGATTTCTCAATTTTTACATCTGGTAACTTTTTAATGTAAACCCGGAAATTATAGTCCCATCTGCTCCCAAAACTGTTATAAGTGAAGCTTGCTTCCCAGCAATGTAGGTCCTTCTTCACGTTGAAACTTTTAGAAATAATTTCCTTCTTTGAAAAGTCATAGGTTCCGTTCATTGTAATGTAGAAGGACTTTCCAAAGTTAAAACTGCCATTGGCACTCAGGAGCTGGCTCGTTATTAATGTCCTTGTTAAGGTATAATTCAGGTTGATACTCAGTTTGTTTGAGGCCGTGGTGTCCTTCAAATTGAATAAAGGCAAAGGTAGAGCAGCGCTCATTGAGAGGTTGAGTGACGGATTTTCAATTTTGCCATTTTCCCTGTTATAAGTGGCACTTAGACGAATTGTCGCAGGTCTAAAAGTAAGGGAGTTTAAACTGATTTGCCAAAGTTTAAAGGGTGTTGATGTTCCCTTAGGTATCAGGTTGGAAGAAGTTGATAATGTAAGATTTACAAAATCAATTTTCTTTTCTCCTAGCTGCACACCAAAAGAATTGTTGAAGGAAAGGTTTAAACTTAATAGCTCTTTAGTGTAGGATGAGATAAAATAGTAGTTTACAGAAGGGTTTTTGATATCAGGCTGGTAATAGAGTCTGATATTAGGCTGAAGGGTGTGGGTGAAGTATTTAATTTTGCCAAATCCAAACAAGGTCCTACCGTATAAAACCGTTGAGAAGCTCAATGAGGTAGAGTAGCTCTTGACTACTGGTAAGGCTTTTCCTGTTGTGTCGTAGTCAGCAATCCCTGCAAATCCATTTCCCTGTATTGTAAATCTAAGATAGCGGAAAAGCTTTAAGTTATAATTTAGGGAACCGCTGAATTTTAAGCCCCATCGTAGTGTGTCGGTGGTATCTTTTCTGGAATATTCTCTGAGGAAAGATATGTTCCCTGACGCACCAAAATTTCCAAATCTGACAGGTGGAAGACCGATTTGAATCTGCGGTAAATGGGATGTCCTTACTTTTGTATTTAAATTAAACCTGCCATCAATGGTGCCTGTCAAGATTATTTTACCGAAGTTTCTGGAAAAAGAAAGGTAGCTGGTGAGTTCCCTTCTCAACCAGTTTTCCTTAACATCCGCATAGTCGTTAAGAATTTCATTATCTGACATATATTCGCCTTTTCCTGTTATTCGAAGTCCATTAAATGGTCCGAGTTGGGTATTACCGCTTAGTGTCCACCTCTTTCGCCATGGACTCCACTCTTGTGCAACGGAACTGTTGAGGTTTATATTACCGAGCCGATGTTTGACGAAAACAAATTCACCCAATCCTCTAATTCCTCTCTTTTCGTATAGTTCAAGAGAGAGAGTCAAATCGGAATATTGGTTAATTACAAAGTAGTAAGAGAGGTTTTTAATGTATTTACCGTCGGCCGAATTTACTCCAAATCGCGGAACCATAAATCCAGATTTTCTTTCCCTAGATAAAGGGAACATCCAGAAGGGTACGGCAATGAGCGGTACATTGTGAACTTCTAAGACCACGGGCTTAGCAATAGCGATGTCGTCTTTAACTATTTTACTTTGTAAAGATCTAAAATGATAATGTGGAATTGTAGCTTCACAGGTGGTAAAGCCGCCTTTCCACACATAAATTGTATCGGTCGAGTCTTTTGCTACAGAAATACCGGAATATAAACCTTTTTCCTGTTTTATTTTTCCCTGAAAGGCAAAGCCGTTTTTTGTCTTTGTATTATAGTAAATGCTATCTCCATACAGTGTGTCTTTTCCGAAGATGAGTATTGCATTACCAATGGCCTTCATTTGAGCCGTCTCGCGGTAAAAAATGAGGCTATCTGAAAATAACTCTGTGTTTTCCTTTTTGATTCTTACAGAATCCTTTAAGACAACGACAGAGCTGTCAGCAAAAAAATGTAATTCTTTCGCCTCAAAGTAAAGTGTAGAACTTAATATTGTAAAAAGTAAAATTAAATTCAATGGCCGTCTTGGGTTAAATCCACTTCTTTAAATTTTGAGAGAGCACCGAAAATCAAGCCTTTAATTTCCTCAAGTTTCTCCGGAGTCTTTCCTTCGCACCTGACAACGAGAACCGGTTGAGTGTTGGATGCTCTAATAAGACCGAATCCGTCTGGGAATTCTACTCTGACGCCATCAATATCAATTACTTCGTACTTTTCTTTGAACATTTTTACCAGTTCGCTCACAACTTCAAACTTTTTATTGTCGGGACAACCAACCCTAATTTCAGGAGTGGAGTAATAAAGGGGTATTTCTTCTGCAAGGGAGGCAAGACTGGTGTTCTCTTCCTCAAGGATTTCTAACAGTCTGAGGGAAGCATAAATGGCATCGTCATAACCATAAAATCTATCGTTGAAAAAGATGTGTCCTGACATTTCACCGGCAAGTGGTGCATTAACTTCACGTAGTTTTGCCTTTAAAAGGGCATGTCCGGTTTTCCACATGAGCGGATTTCCGCCGAGGCTTCTTATGTATTCTGACAGCCCCTTGGAACATTTAACGTCGTGAATAATGGTGGCACCTTTGTTGTATTTAAGGACTTGTTTGGAGAAGATGCCGAGGATTTTGTCGCCAAAGAGGAGTTCTCCTTTGTGGGTAATGGCACCTATACGGTCTGCATCTCCATCGTAACCAATTCCGAGGTCAAATTTCTCTCTGACAACTTTCTCAGACAGGTCTTTCATGTATTTTTCCACGGTGGGGTCAGCTAAGTGATTGGGGAAGGTACCGTCCACTTCCATATAGATTCCTTCAAAGGGGATGTTGAGCGCCTTGAAGATTTCTGAAACCACAGGGCCTGCTGTGCCGTTTCCCGGGTCTATGGCAACTCTGTATTTTCCTGTGATTTTCACAGATTTTATCATTTCAGTAATATATTGATCCACCACATCTACCTTTTCCACCTTTCCCTTCTCAAAGGTTTCAAGGAATTTCTTTTCCAATATTAGTTTTTTAAGTTTCTGTATGTCTTCTCCGAAAAAGGTTTCCCTTCCCATAGATAGTTTAAAGCCGTTGTATTCCCTTGGATTGTGGCTGGCGGTAACCTGAATCCCACCGTGTACATCATGCTTGAAAAGGGAATAGTATTGGAGTGGAGTAGGCACTAGACCGAGGTCGTAAACGTCAATTTCCGTTCGGGTAAGTCCGTCTATGAGAGCCTCTTTGAGTGGAATTGAACTGGGTCTTGCGTCCATACCCACGGTAACGACCTTTCCGCCCATTTCTCTAAGGAGAGTTCCGAAGGCTTTACCGATAAAGTAAGCGGTTTCTTCATCCAATTCCTTTGGATAAACACCCCTAATATCGTACATCCTGAAAATTTCGTCTACGATCTTCATATCATCCCTTCCTTTTTATTTTAGGATAAAGTTTTTAGCATGTTCTATCAAAGGAAAGCACAGAAGACATTGATTTAATTTGAATACACAAATTCTTTGATCACAGGAAGCAGACGCATGGACCTGCTTTACCATGTGTTGATAATTTTTAATTTTAGTACGGGTATTTAAAAGATTCTTTGTCTGAAAAGCCGCTTTTTTAGTTTAAAGTAAGTACGGTATTACTGCCTTTCTGTTATTCGGATAGTTTTCAAAGTTTTTCAGGTACCACTTATGGTTGGTTATGGCCCTTGGAATTAGATTGGCACTTGTCCAGAAGGCAAAAGAAAGCCCTGCCAGGCTCCAGGTGGCTATAGCCCAACCTATCCACTCCAATATTTCTCCGAAGTAGTTAGGTGCTGAAATGTAATCAAATAAAAATCCTGTGGGTATTTTGTAATTCTCTTCGCCTGGCTTCCTCAACCTTCTTAAAATGAGATCAGATTTATAATGGGTTAGAAATCCCAGGATAAAGAAAGTAATACCAAGAATAAATCGGGGGTTGTAAATGTAAGAATTTTGGTAAGAACTGCGAAAAATTAGCCAGCAGGAATTGATAAAACTATTTACCAGATTGAAAAAGAATCCCGACATAATTATTGAAAGTGGGATATCCTTTCTTTTACGAATTAGAAAGGGATAGATCAAGCTTCGGTACGTGTAATGGGCAATCCATAATGCCATAAACAAAAAGGTGATCGGTGATGAAACCTTTTTATAAAAAATCATCAAAAAGCCCAAAGGGATGATAAGAGATGGTGACTCCATTAATATCCAACCGACTCTATTTTGAAGAATCGGTCCCCATCCTTTCTTAACATGTCTTCCGTAAGGGGCTGGTATTTTTAGAAAAAGGATAAGGACAAATACAGAAAGTGTTGTCCATAGATAAACGATTAAATTAAAGGTATCCATTTTCCTTGAACCACCTGTATGTGTCCCTTAGTGTTTCTTCAATTGGCCTTGGATTGTAGATAAGTTCTCTTTTAGCCTTTTCAAAAATTATGGGGCTCTTCCATTTTAGCGCAGTAAGGGCTTCTGGTGTAAGGATTGTGTCTGATTTAAAAAGGGAAAAAATTGGAAAGGCTAACTTTGTAAATGTTACAGCGAGTGAGAGTGGGAAGGTTAGTTTCGGGGGTTCAACTTTGCAAATTTCACACCAAATATTAGCCAATTCTAATACAGAGAGGTATTTCCCTGCTGTAATATAGATGCCATTCCCCCTTTCAATGGATCTTACTGCTGCTTTTGCCACATCCCTTACGTCAACCCAGTCAAATCCACCTGTAACAAGGGCAGGTACATCCTTCCTGGCAAGGGAGATAAGGAATCTTCCCATAAAAGAAGGTTTATAGTCGTAGGGACCGAGCAAAGCAGTTGGGCAAATTACCACCTTTTCGGGCAAGTCATAGTGGTTCATAACTAATCTGATGCCTTCAGCTTTGCTTCTATCGTAAGCACTTCCTTCCTTAACCACCAGCTCTGATTCTTCGTTGAGTGGTTCCCCCTTATCTTTGAAGGCATGAATTGAACTTATATGAATAAACCTTTTTACACCGGCTTCAACTGCTGAGTCAAGTACATTTTTTGTTCCCAACACGTTTACCTTCCATACCTGTTCTTTCTTGCGAGGTGAAATGGAAATATGAGCAGCAGAATGTATAACAGCAAAAGCTCCTTCTAAGGCTTTCCGGAGAGATTTTTTGTCCATTATATCTCCGTAACTTATTTCTAATGGAAGCCCATGTATACTTCTGGAATCTTTTCTTATGAGTACACGAACTTTGTGACCTTCATTAAGTAACTCTCTAACAATATTTGATCCAAGATGGCCAGAAGCACCTGTAACAACGATTAATTTACTTATAATAAAACGCTCCTATTTTTGTGTATTGAAATTTTAAAATAAAATTCGGGTTTTATCAAAAAATTGGGGGGTCCCCCTTCGGGGGACCCCCACCGTTAGATGTTGTTAAGTTTTTATCCCTTTACTCGAATTCTAAATCCTACTCCGTGGCTAACATATGGATAATAATCAGGCCTGAAGGATGGAGCAGATATGATATTTACAACCTGGGACCTTCCAATTCCCATTGGATCACCTTGCAAACTGGCTGGCACCCTGATAATAGAGTAGAAGTGAGATGGGTTGTCAGGGTCTCTAAGCATTCTGATCCTCCTAACAGAGACCCAAGCCCCGGGTGCGTAGTAGAAAGCGAAGACTTCATTAAGATTAGAATAAATATCAAGCCTTATATCCGTTCCAGCTTTAACTATTATGAGGTCGTTTAATCCTAAAAGCTCAGAATAGTTTGAAAAGGTTCTGGTGATTTCTTGATTGAGCGTATCTATATAGGTTATTCTTATGGAATCGATATGGATTTTGTTTACAGGCACATAATTGGACCCAATAAGCACCGAGTCTGGCAGATCAAGCGTATTTACCTCCACAAAAGAGGTCTTTTTAAATACCCATCCGCGGTGGCGGTCATTTACATTTCCTTCTCTTATAAATAAAGCTTTCCTTTGAGCCAGATCGTGGAAAGTCTTAGAAGTCGTAAAAGTTGAATCTCCGGAAATGTCATAGTGAAGGACATTGAATCCGCCATATATGTGGTCTTTAATTGTCACCCATGCAGTATCTCCGCTGACTTGAATCTCTTTATTCCTGCTTACTGAGAATATCTTTCTCCACCATCCTACAACGATAACAGGCTCTTTTGTATTGGTATTAATAGTGTCATGGACAAGGGCGGTGTCTTCATATTCTCTCTCAAAGCTAAGGGCAGCGGTTTCGTTGATCAGACTCTCTATTGCTTCCTCGTCTTCATTCAGTTCACTTATGGATTGACAGCCCGTAAGGACAAGCCCTATGACTATCATTATTATTAACCATCTGTGGACCTTCATTTTTTAACCTCCTTTAAATGCCACTTATTATGACGAGATAGTCATCTCGAATGTTCGGTAATCAGATTCTCCAGTAATTTTTAGTCCTTTTTCAGTGTTAATTCTTCTTTCACTCCTCTAAGATAACTTAATAGATTCTCAAAGTCCTTTGGTAAATCTACTTCAAACTCAACATTCATACCCTTCCCCGGATGATAGAAACTGAGCTTTTTAGCATGCAATGCCTGTCTATCAATGAGTTCAAGAACTTTTGACACGTATAGATTTAGCTCTGATGGAACAACTTTGAAAATTTTTTTAACGTCTCTTCCTGAATAAACTTCATCACCAGTAACTGGATGCCCTATGTATTCCATGTGGACCCTTATTTGGTGGGTTCTACCCGTTTCCAATGAGATTTCCAGCAGGGTTGCCAGTTCGCCATAGTTTTCTAAAACTCTATAGTGAGTTATGGCATTTCTTGAGTGAAAGTATGTAACAGCCATCCTTGTCCTATCTACAGTATGTCTTCCTATCGGTGCATCAATTGTTCCTTCGGGTCCAACGATTTTACCCCATACAATTGCCCAGTAGATTCTTTTCGCAGTTTTGTCTTCCATCTGACGGGCTAAGCTTCTAAGTGCCCTGTCGCTCTTTGCAACAACCAAAAGCCCGGTTGTATCTTTGTCTAAACGATGGACAATTCCCGGTCGGGTTTTGTCTGAAGTTTTAGGAAGTTCTTTGTACTTTGCAATCAAGGCATTTACAATGGTGCCTGTTACATTTCCGCGAGCGGGATGTACAACCACGCCCTTCGGTTTATTAATTACGATAATGTCTTCATCTTCGTAGACCACAGGGATGGGTAGGTCTTCAGCGATGATTGGAAACTTTTCCTGAACTGTGAAACTGGCAAAAATGTGGTCACCGGTTTTTACTTTGTAGCTGGGTTTTGAATTTTTGCCATTAACTAAGACTTTACCATCATCTATTAATTTTTCAACCTGTGAACGAGAAAGACCAATTCCACTCACTACAAGATAGATGTCTAACCTCGTTCCAGCCATCTTCTCGGAAACAAAACGTTCAAAAGTTTTCTCTACTTCTTGCATATTAGTTCTCAGGAATTTTTATTTTTCCTCAGAAGAAATTTTGGCTCCAAGGGATATTAGTTTTTCTTTAAAGTTTTCGTAGCCTCTTTCCAAATGTTCAATTCCAAATACCGTTGTAATTCCGTCGGCTATTAAACCTGCTAGTACGAGGGCAGCTGTGCCTCTTAAATCCTGCCCAAACACCTCTGCTCCTGTTAATCTTTTAACCCCGTTAATAAATGCAGTGGGTTCGACCACTTTAATATCGGCACCCAGCCTCAAAAGTTCAAAGGCATGGGAGAATCTATTAGGATAAATGCCCTCCTTTATTATGCTTGTCCCGTGGGCAACGGTTAACATGCTCATAAATTGGGGTTGCATGTCTGTGGGAAAACCTGGGAATGGCTGAGTTTCAATATATAGGCTGTTTATCCTCTTTCCACCACTTTCAGTTTGGACAAAATCGTTTCCCCTCATTATTATTGCCCCTGCCTCCGCAAGTTTTTCTAAGACAGGGTCTAAATGGTCAGGAATGCAGTTTAATACTTTGACTTTTCCTCCGGTCATAAAGCCTGCAACCAGATAACTTCCGGCCTCAATTCTGTCCGGTATGATAGTATAATCTTCTAATGGCTGCAATTCTTTTGTTCCTTTTATTTGTAGGACGTCTGTGCCTACACCCTCTATTTTTACTCCTGATTTTAGCAGGAATTCGGCAGTAGTTGTAACTTCAGGTTCCTGAGCGCAATTTAATATCGTTGTCTCTCCCTCTATGAGTGCAGCTGTTGTCATAAGATGGATAGTGGCTCCTACGGATTTAAAGTTCAAAGTAATTCTGCTTGGAGACGGATTTTTTAATGTAGCTTTAATGTATCCTCTTTCTACCTTTATCTCTGCCCCAAATTTAGCTAGCCCCTGTAGGTGAAAGTCTATTGGGCGTGGACCAAAAGAGCAACCTCCGGGAAAAGAGACCTCAGCCTTTCCGAATTTAACAAGTAGAGGACCTAATACATAAATGGAGGCTCGCATTTTGCTAACAATTTCATAAGGAGCTACGTAGTTATTGATTGTTGTTGGGTCAATTTTAAGTTCGTTAATATCTGTCCATTCTATTTTGGCCCCTAAAATTTCTAAGAGATTAATCATTGTGAATACGTCTTGCACCCTGGGCACATTTTTTATAATTATCGGTTTTTCGTGGAGAATAGCAGCAGACATTATTGGCAAGACTGCATTTTTGGAACCCTGTACTTTTACTTCCCCGGATAGTGTATGCCCACCCTCAACCTTATAGCATTTCATAACTAATTTAGTTTAAAGGATTAGATGTGAAATTCTACGATATCCTTGTCTTTTAGTTGGTAATTTCTTTCAACCCTTTGTCCTTCAAATTTTGTAGACCCCCAAACCTTTGCATACTTTAAATTTTTCTCAAAGTCTTTGTGTATTTGCCTTGCAGCATCCAAAACCGTTCCACCTCTTTTTAAAATAAGAGGGTCTTTTAGAACGGGTGGTTTGCCGGGTTCCTTTGTGTATACTCTAATAATTTCAAGCTCTTGGAAAATTTTGTTTTTTAATTCCTCAGTTCCATTACCGTAGATGGCTGAAACTGATATACACGGGAATTTTCGCTCTGAGCCAAAAAAGGATTCTACTCCTTTTAGCTTTTCCAGGTTATCTGTTAAATCCAGTTTGTTCAATACCATGAGAGCTCTTTTGTTGGCAGGACCAAAGAGCTCATATTCCCTTTCTCCGATTCCGATTAAATAAATATTTTTAGAGGATAATATGTTTTCGATCTCCTGGAAGTCTTTCAAAGGGTCTGAAGTCAGATCGAGCGCTATTACAAGCAAGTCTGCATTTCTTAATATTTCTAAAAGCTTATAATCTACATCGTGTTTTAATGGAGGGTTGTCAACAATCTGAAATTTGATATCCTCAAAATCCATCATTCCCAGGTTTGGTACTCGTGTAGTAAACGGATATTCTGCTGTTTCGAAATTAGTTCCACAAAGTGAATTTAGCAAGGTTGTTTTACCTGAATTGGTAAGCCCCACAATTGCAACCTGACCTGCCCCTTCTCGTTTTACATACCAGTGGGGTGAGCCCTTCTTACCTTTTCTCAGATGTTCAAGCTCTTCCTGAAGTTTAGAAATCTTAGCCCTGATTTCAGCTTGTAATTTATCTGTACCCTTATGCTTTGGCATTATAGCTAGCATCTTTTTGAGTGCATGAATTTTTTCTTCCACAGTGCGGGCATCCCTGTATTCTTTTTCGGCTTCAAAATATTGAGGTGGTAAATTCGCAGGCATAGTTTTATTATAAGGATAAGAGGGGTTTAGTTCATAATTAGATTTTTATTTGTATGTTTTTGAGATGGTTCGGGTTGTGTCTGAAATATATTTCTTTTCCTTTAAAATATTAGCGAATAACAAGGAGTGTCAATTATGTTTAAAACATTTAAGGATGTAGTAAAACTTGCCAAAAGCAAAGGTAGAAAAAGAATAGCGGTTGTTGAAGGTGCCTCTGAGGAGATTGTAGAGGGCCTTAAATTGGCACAGGAACTTGCCTATCCGATTCTAATAGGTGATGACGAGAAAATAAAAAAGTTTGCAGATAGTCATGGCATTATGGATTATGAAGTGGTGAAATCCAGTTCTCCCGTTGAGTCTGCCTTTAAAGCCTGCGAGCTGGTAAAGTCAGGAAATGCCGATTTTATAATGAAGGGCAAAATAGATACCCCGACTTTTTTGCGTAGTCTTTTAGATAAGGAGAAGGGCATAAGAACAGATAGGATATTTTCCCATATTACTCTAATGGAAATACCAACTTATCACAAATTGGTTTTTGTCACAGATGCAGGAATGAACATAAGACCAGACTTGAAGATGAAGATAAGTATCCTCCAAAATGCTATAGAGCTTATGAAAAGTATGGGCTATTCCGAAGCTAAGGTGGCCTTCCTTGCATCAATAGAAACTCTTCATGAAGATATGCCAGAAACTATAGAATTTGCAGCTATTTCAAAGCTACAGGATAGGAGCTTCTTTAAGGGCATTGATGTTAAGCTTGACGGGCCTCTCGGATTTGATATTGCAGTTTCTAAGAGGTCGGCAGAACTTAAGGGAGTAAGGTCTGAGGTTTCAGGTGATGCAGACCTTTGGGTGGTTCCTGATGTTGCTTCTGGCAACATTCTCGCTAAATCTCTAATTTACCTAGCAAAGGCAAAGGCGGGCGGATTAATTTACGGTGCTAAGGTTCCTGTTGTGCTCCTTTCGAGAGCAGATGAACCGGAACTAAAGTATTATTCTATTGCCTTTGCAGTCGCTGCCTGTGGATAAGTATTTTGTTCCGGTTTGTACTTCTACTAATGATTTAGCGAAGTTTTTCCTTGAGGGGGGTAAGAAGCTTCCTCTTGTAGTCTGGGCAAAAACCCAAACTAAGGGTCGTGGTCAACAAAGGCGGATTTGGGTATCAGAGGAGGGAGGTCTCTATTGTTCCTTTGCTTTGGAAAAACAAGATTCAAAGAAAGCTTTGGTTTTAGGAGCTTTAGCTTCTTACAGAACTCTAATTACGTATGTTCCTTGTAAGATAAGGTTTCCCAATGACTTGATGGTAGAGGGCAAAAAAATTGGGGGCGTTTTGGTAGAACAAACTTCATCAGCAACTGTAATAGGAATTGGTGTCAACATAAATCAAAAGGGATTTCCAGACGATTTGAAGAGATATGCCACCAGTTTATTTCTTGAAAAAGGATTGTTTTTGAATCTGGAAGAAGTACTGGACATATTAATAAAAAATGTTCAGGATTTGCATTTAAGGGACTATGAGAGCCTATTTTCAGAATATGAAAAGTTGCTTTTCCTCAAAAGCAGATGTACCATTCATTTAAAAGGCGGTAGGGGAGTGGATTGTAAAATTGAGGGAGTTGATAAGGATTTGTTAATTTACACTGAACTTGGTAAATTTCCTTTAGAAGAGGTTATATGGATAGAGTGGGAAAGGTAGTTTGTGTTGATATCGGGAATCAGAATATCCATTACGGAGTTTTTTCTGGTGGGGTTCTCACTGATACCAATTTGGGTGTGCCGAAAGAGGACATAGTTATAGGGGCAGAGGCAATAGTATATTCATCTGTAAATGAAGAAAAACTCATATATTTTATGAACTTTTTAAAGGAAATTGGTTACAATGGAAGGATATTGAGGTTGTCCGCAACTAAACAGAATTTTCTTAAGATTAATTATGAAAACATTAGTCAATTAGGTGATGACCGGATGGCTTTTGCCTTTTACCTTTGGTATTACCATGGTGGTGGTGTGGGAATAGATGCAGGCACCTTTATTAATGTAGAACTTGTAAAGGGTGAAATTCATTACCCGTTGGCTATTTTCCCCGGACTGTCCACTATTTTTTATTGCTATCAAAGGGGTGAAAGGCTAAAAAGATATTACCCTGAATTGCAGGAGAGATTTAAAAGCCTTCTTTTAGAATGGAATGAAATGAATAATGATAATTTCCCGAGGTCTTCTCAAGATTGTATCGTGTTAGGAATCCTTCTCTCATTTAAGGGATTTATAACACAGATTATAGAAAAGACTGATGATTCAAAAGTCGTATTTACCGGTGGTGATGGAGAGTTATTAAAAAACATTGTGAATAAAGGTACTTATGATGCTTATGCCGTAATTAAGGGTTTGTATGCCTATTATTTGGCTGTTCTTGATTCTGAATCTAAATCTTGAAGTTTTCTGATTATTGAATTCTTCAAATCATCAATCCCCGTTTTAAGTTTGGCGGAAGTGAATATAGCATCGGGATGCATTGACTTAAGTCTTTCAATGACCTTAGGTTCTATTACTAGGTCTACTTTGTTAAATACCTTAATAATCGGTTTTTCACTGCAATTTATCTCCTGAAGGACCGATTCTACTGTCTGAATTTTCTTGTCTATAGGTTCGTTTGTGATGTCAATAATGTGGATCAACAAATCAGCTTCTCGAGCAACGCCCAAGGTTGCTTTGAAGGAAGCGATTAAATGGTGTGGAATGTCCTCTATGAAACCCACAGTGTCAGAAACTACAACATTTTTGGTTAGAACATCTTGGAACATTAAGCGGGTTGTGGCATCTAAGGTGGAGAAGGGCCTGTCTTCAACGAGCACAGATGCCTTAGTTAGTAAATTCATTATGGACGATTTTCCAGAGTTTGTGTAACCCACTAAAGTTAATTTGTATATTTCTCTCCTTTTCTTGTAATGGAGTTCCCTGGTGTGTTCTATTGCTTCCAATTCCTTTTGCAGATGGTGGATGCGTTCTTTTAGACGTCTTCTGTCTACTTCCAATTTCTTTTCTCCGGGTCCACGGGTACCTATTCCACCACCTAATCTGGAAAGGTCTATACCTTTACCGGTAAGGCGAGGGAGTCTGTATAGCAGCTGTGCAAGTTCCACTTGTATCTTTGCCTCTGTGGTTTTGGCATGTTGAGCAAAGATATCAAGAATTAGTTCTGTACGGTCTAAAATTTTTACTTTTATAATCCCTTCTAAATTCCTTACTTGAGATGGTGATAGATCTCTATCAAAAATTACAACGTCTATGTTGAATTTGTCACAAATATCTTGAATCTCTTGTGCCTTACCCTTTCCGATTAGAAACGTGGGGTCGAGGGAAGGCCTTATCTGAAGTATCTTCTCGAAGACCTCAGCACCGGCCGATTCCGCTAAATTTTGTAGTTCTTCCAGTCTTTCCAGCTCTTCCCAGCGGTCTTTTGAAGATGTGCATACCCCTACAAGGAGAGCTCTCTCACGTTTATTTTCAAAAGTTGAATACATCCTTTATTAGCTCACTAACATGCTTGATAAATTTCAACTGGAGGCCTTCAGTAATTTCTTTTTTCATTTCTTCCACATCAACTTTATTCTCGTAGGGGAGATACACCTTCTTGATTCCGTACCTTTTGGCAGCAAGTAGCTTTTCCTCCAGACCTCCTACTGCGAGAACCTGTCCTGTTATGGTAACCTCTCCAGTCATTGCTATGTCATTGGAAACTTTCTTCCCAGTTAATATAGAAATCATTGCTGTTAGGATGGTTATCCCTGCTGATGGACCATCCTTTGGTATCGCTCCTTCAGGAACGTGAAGGTGTAAGTCGATTTTATTATAGAAATCTTGCTCCAGTCCAAACATCTGGTAATTTGACCGAATGAATGTTAAAGCTGCCTTGGCTGACTCTTTCATTACATCGCCCAATTGACCTGTAAGCTCTAAACGTCCGCCACCTTCCATTTTAGCCACTTCAATTCTTAGAATATCCCCTCCAAACTCAGTCCACGCCAATCCGTATGCAACGCCTTCAGGTAGAGGATGTTTGGTTTTGTGTACTCTGTATCTGGGCTTTCCTAAGAAATCTTTGAGGTTCTTTGAAGTAACCTTAATTTTTTCTCCTGTGTCTGCGTATATTTTTGCTGATTTTCTGGTGATTCTTGCTATTTGTCTTTCCAATTCCCTTAAACCTGCTTCCTTGGAATATTCAGTGATTATTTTACGAATTGCGTTATCGGATATTTCCAGAATACCTTCAGGGATCCCTGCTGCACTTATTTGCCTTGGGATAAGGAAATATTTGACTATTTTGAGTTTATCATTCTCTAAATAGCCCCTTATTGGAATTACTTCCATACGGTCCAGCAGGGGTTTTGGAATTGTATATGTAGTATTTGCTGTTGTTATAAACAAGACACGAGACAAGTCAAATTCTACTTCTAAATAGTGGTCCTGGAAAGATTTGTTAATTTCGGGATCTAATACCTCCATTAAAGCAGCTTGTGGATCGCCTCTCCAATCCTGTCCGACTTTATCTATTTCATCAAGTAGGAAAACGGGGTTGGAACTCCCTGCTCTTCTAATTTGCTGGATTATTTTCCCAGGTAAAGCTCCTACATAAGTCCTTCTGTGTCCCTTAATCTCTGCTTCGTCTCTCAGTCCCCCAAGTGAAAATCTTACAAATTTCCTATTTAATGCTCTTGCGATAGATTTGGCTAAGGAAGTTTTACCTACGCCTGGTGGTCCGACGAAGCAGATAACCTGGCCCCTTACTTCTCCCTTTAATTTCAATACAGCCAAATACTCAAGAATTCTCTCTTTTTGCTCTTCAAGCCCGTAATGGTCTTCGTCTAAAATCTTTTTAGCGTTTTTAATATCCAAGTTATCTTCAGTGTAAATTCCCCAGGGTAGATTAACAAGCCAGTCAAGATAAGTTCTAATAACGGTGTATTCTGGAGACATAGGTGGAATTTTTCTGAGCTTATTTAACTCGCTCAGTGCTTTGTTTTTAACCTCTTCTGGCATGAGTAATTCGTTGATTTTCTTTTCAATAGCTTGATATTCATCTTCTTCTGATAATCCCAATTCCTTTTGAATTTCCTTTATTTCTTGTTGAAGGAAGTATTGCTTCTGGTATTTTTTAATCTCCTCGGCAACCCGTGCTTCAATATTTTGTTTGAGTTCAAAGAGTTCAATCTCGCGAATTATTATTTCCACCAGCTTCCTAAGCAACTCTAAGAGGTCATTTATTTTGAACAATTCAAGTTGTTCTGAAAATTTAAGCCTCAAGGTGAACAAGATTCTGAAGGCTGTTGTCCATGGGTCTACGGATTCATCGAAGACGTTAAGGGCGCCTTCGGGGACATTTTTAACATATTCTAAGTATCTACCAAAATATTCTCTCAAGAGTCTGGTGTACCTTTCCACATCTGAGGATTCAGGTATTATGAGGTCAACGGGTTCGTACGCGGCGTAAAATGTATCGTCCTGATAGGTTAGTTCCAAAATTCTTACTTTTTGAATCCCCTCAACGATTGCTCTTACCGTTCCGTCGGGTGGTACAATGTGTTGTAAAAAAATTCCAATGACTCCGTATTCGGAAAGATCATTTACGGAATTGGGTTGTTCCAGTTCAGGATTTATTTGAGCTATAAAAATGGCTTTTTTATCAAGGGATATGGCTTCACGGGCAGCTTTCAAAGAGAAAGGCCTGCCGATCATTATGGGGGTGACGACCGAAGGATATACAATTAATTCTCTTGTCATTACAACAGGAAGGCGGTTTTCCATAACTTTATATCTTCTCCCTTCTAATCCTTGAAGACTCTGAGAAAATTATTGCAGGTTCTTTACCTGCCCAAATTACTTCTTTGTCTACTATAACTTCTTCAATTGTTTTCTTGGCTCTTAAAGAAGGTAATTTAAACATGGTTTCAAGCAGGGATTTTTCTATTATTGTTCGTAAACCCCTTGCTCCGGTCTTTGTTTTTAATGCAATTTCTGCAATGGCTTCTAATGCATCCTGTGTGAAAGTTAGCTTCACATTTTCCATCTCGAAGATCCTCTGATACTGTTTTATAATTGCATCTCTGGGCTCGGTTAGAATCTTTATTAAATCCTCTTTTTCTAGTTGCTGGAGGGTAACTATTACTGGAATTCTTCCCACAAATTCTGGTAAGAAGCCATATTTGATAACATCTTCTTGAGTTACTTGCGTAATTATCTCGTTATAAGATAAATTTTCAACATTTTTAATCTCGGTTTGGAACCCGATCCCTGTAGAACCGATTCTGCGTTTGATTATCTCTTCTAAACCTACAAAAGCACCACCAATGATGAACAAAATGTTTGATGTGTCTATCTGATATGACCCTTGCTCTGGTACCTTTTTGTTACCTTTCATTGGAACATTTACGACATGCCCCTCGAGAAGTTTAAGGAGCTCCTCTTGAACTCCTTCGCCCGAGACATCTCTCCCATAAGTTTCCTTGTAAGCTATCTTGTCGATTTCGTCAAGATAAACAATTCCATAGGAAGCCTTATCAAGGTCTCCACCAGCATTTTGAATTAGTCTTAGTAAAATGGCTTCTACATCTTCACCAACGTAACCCGATTCTGTAAGAGAGGTTACATCAAAGATGGCAAAGGGTACATCTAATAACTTAGCAAGAGTTTTTGCCAATAAAGTTTTTCCAGAGCCTGTCGGCCCAATTAGGAGTACATTGGTTTTGGGAAGTTGATGACCTTTGTGGTGGTTAAGTAACCTTTTGTAGTGGTTATATACAGCTACAGAAAGAACCTTTTTTGCCAACTCCTGCCCGACTACATAATCGTCAAGGTAACCTTTAATTTCTTCTGGGGTTGGTAAGGAAAAAGTTTTAAATTCTCTTTTCGTTTTCTTTTCATCCTCAAGGATGTCATAGGCCAGCTTAACACAGTCCTCACATATGTATGCATCAATACCAGAAATGAATCTCAATTTCTCGTTCTGACGCCTTCCACAGAATGAGCAGGTTACTGTTTTATTCGTGCTTTTTTTACGGGGCATCTTACTTCTTTTCCTCCCTTCGTGAAAATATCACTTCGTCAACCAATCCGTATTCCTTTGCTTCTTGCGCCGACATAAAGAATTCTCTATCTGTATCTTTTTCAATTTTTTCGATTAGTTGCCCTGTATGTTTTGATAAGATATTGTTGAGAATGTCTCTCATTTTCATAATTTCTTCAGCGTGGATCTTTATATCAATTGCCTGTCCTTCAACTCCTCCCCATGGTTGGTGAATCATAATCCTGGAGTGGGGGAGTGCAAATCTCTTTCCTTTAGCACCTGCAGCTAAAAGGACTGCTCCCATTGATGCAGCCATTCCAACACAAATTGTTACCACATCCGGTTTAATATATTGCATTGTGTCGTAAATTGCCAACCCAGCGGTCACTTCACCGCCTGGAGAGTTAATGTACAGATTAATATCTCTTTCGGGATTTTCAGCTTCAAGGAAAAGCATTTGGGCAACGACTAAATTTGCCACATGGCTGTTTATGGGTGATCCGAGAAAAATGATCCTGTCTTTAAGGAGTCTCGAGTAAATGTCGTATACTCTTTCGCCCCTCCCCGTAACTTCTATTACATAAGGTACATACTGGTCTAAAATTTTCTTTATGTTCATTCTAAAACAACCTCCACTTTTACGGAATTTTTGATTTGTTCAAGAGCTTTCTTTCTTAAAATTTCGTCAATAATGTTATCTAAAAGACCTCTTTTTTCAAGTTCTTTCCTATATTTTTCAGGCTCCATCCTGTAAATCTTGGCCTTTTCTTCTACTGACTTTTGGATTTCCTCTTCGGTAGCTTCCAATCCTTCCTGATCTATGTAGTTTTTCAAGATTATTTCTTTCTTCACAAGGTCTTCTGCAATTTTTTCAAAAGATTTCCTCACTTCCTGGTCTTTGGGGTTATACCTGAAGCTCTCGGCCAGTCTAGTAATTTTTTCTTCAACCAGAGTCCTCGGTGGTTCAAATTGCACTCTATTAAAGATCTCATCTATTATTTTCCATTCTAGTTCGTCCTCGGATGCCTTTTCTCTCTGCTTAGTAAGGTATTCCTTAATATCTTCCTTCATTTTCTCTAAGGATTCGTATCCAAAGGTTTTGGCAAATTCATCGTTTACTTCCGGAAGCTGGAGTTCGGCAACCTCTTTAATAAGGTATGAAATCTTTATAGGTTTTTTTGTTTTTTCATCTTCAAATTCCAGCTCAATGGAGTCGCCTTTCTTTTTGTTTAGAAATTTTTCTAAGATTTCCGGATTGATAACCTCAGGTGATACCTGAATTGATAGGTTTTGTTTAACTTTTTTGACTTTTCCATTTTCTATTTCTCTGTAATCTACTATTAAATAGTCATTTTCCTTGCTTTCCCTGTCTACGGGAACCAGTTTGCCCAATTTGTTCCTGTATTTTTCTATTTCGTCATCCACATCTATGTCGGAGACCCTCTTTACTTTCTTTTCTACTTTAATGGAATTAAGTTTTGGCATAGAGAAGGTTGGTAATGCCTCATATTCAACGGTAACTGTAATTCCTTGGCCCTCTTCTTTTTTTTCTTTTATAAAAATGTCTGAGACAATTAATTCTTCTTTAGACTTCAATTCTTCATATATCTTGCTCTTGATTGCTTCTTCTTGTGCATCTTCCAAGATGTCTTTTTCGAATAGTCTTTTAACAATTTCTATTGGCGCCTTTCCTTGTCTGAACCCTTGTATTTTAGCTTTTTTCTGGTATTCCTTGGCTACTTTTTCAAAAAATTCATTTATCTCATTTTCTCCAACGGTTACGGTCAACTCCCTCAGTGCCTTTGGATTAAAATTTACATTCGCTTTTGCCATTTAACCCTCCATTTTCTTGAATTTTGTGTAGTTTTAATTATAATTCAGAACCCTTGAAAAGTAAATAAATTTGAGTTTATTTGAGCATAAGGTAAGCTATTCCCAAATAAATTGCTGTTCCAAAGATGTCTGCCAGGGTTGTAATAAGAGGTGTGCTTGCCGAAGCCGGGTCTTTTTTAAGCTTTACAAAAATAAATGGAAGAGCTAAACCTATAAGAGACCCAACAATTACATTAATGAACATGGAGAGCGTCACAACTCCCACCAGTTGCTTCCCACCACGCAAGAATCCCATGATAGAAATTCCTAAGGCCATAGTTGCCCCTAAAAGACCTGCAACGGCAAATTCTCTCACAAACAAATTAAGCCAGTCTTTGGGTTTCACGGTTCCCAGAGCTAAAGCTCTGATTAAAAGGGTGGCAGCTTGAGAACCTGCATTCCCGGCGGTATCTATTAGAACTGGAAGAAAAGTTACTAAGGTAACATATTTGGCAAGGGTATCCTCAAAACTATGAATGATCCCTCCCACGGCGAGGTCCATTGCGAGGAGCGCCAAGAGCCATGAAATTCTACTCTGAAATATTTTAAAAATAGGGGTCTCTTTTAAGTGGGTTAAAAACTCTGCACCAACAACCTCTGTGTTCACGGCTGAGATTTTAGCAAGGTCTTCCGTTTGCTCTTCCTCAAGAATATCTATCATATCGTCAATAGTAACTATACCGAGAAGAACCCTCTCTTTGTCAACAACAGGTAGCACTGTTAAGTTATATTTTTTCATTAACTTTACTGCTTCTTCCTGGTCTGCATGGGCTTCTATGAATACCACCTGACCGTCCATTAGTGCTTCAATTCTTTCATTTGTATCCGCAAGTATAATGTCTCTCAATTCAATATCATCAATCAAATGCCAGAGGTTGTCGACCACATAAATAATATCAATTGTTTCTGCATCCCTTCCATACTTTCGGATATGTGCCAGCGCTTCACCGCAAGTCCAATGGGATTTTACGGCCACAAAGTAGGGGGTCATTAAACGCCCAACGGTATTTTCAGGATAGCCTAAGAGCTTAAGGGTAATTTTTCGCTCTTCTGGAGATAGCATTGCAATGAGCTTTTGCACGATCTGCCCCGGAAGCTCTTCGAAGAGGCTGGCTCTATCGTCTGGGTCAAGCTCTTCAATAATTGTCCTGATTTCTTCGTCAGCTAGCTTGCGTATCAACTTTTCCTGAATTTCAAAATCCAATTCACTGAAAACTTCTATTTGCAAGTCTTTTGGCAATAATCTAAACAAAATAATTTTGTATTCATCTTTTAACGAGGAAATTAAATAGGCTAAGTCCTGAGCAGGCCAGTTGGATAAAGCAATCTTTAGTTCCTGCCAGTTACGTTGTTCTAAGTATTCTTCAATATCTGGGATTATGAACTCAATAAACTCACTCCTCTCCACGATACCACCTTTTACTAAATTATATTTCAAATTTGCAAAACTTCAAAATCCTATTTATTTAGTAGGCCTTGAACGTATTTTCACAAGGCAGTAAAATATTTGCAGGACAAAACATGAAGATAAAAGAAATTCTTGAAAAAATTGATGGGAAGTTAGTAAGTGGAGAAGATAAGTTAGATGTAGAAATAGACAAGGCTTTTGCAGCAGATCTTCTCTCCGACGTCCTTGCCTTGGTGGAGGAAAATACTTGTTTAATAACAGGCATCACCGGACCTCAGGCTATTAGAGTAGCGGAAGTTCTAAATATCCCACTTGTAATCCTAGCTAGGGGTAAAAAGCCCTCTAAGGCTTTGGTTGAAGCTGCAAGAATGGCTGGAATTCCTCTTATTCTTACTAATAAGACCGTATTTGAAACTGCAGGGATTCTTTACTCCCACGGTGTTAGACCTCCTAAGATAAAGATCTTTGAAGGTGATGATGATTTAACTAATTTGCCTTCAGATGGTGATTAGGGAGATGGAAGAAGAAAAAATTCGTTTGGTTTATAAAATAAAGCCTATGGATTTGGCGAATGCTGGTCTCGCGTCGTCCAGTATTAAAGCTGAATTGCAAAAACACGGAATAGAGGAAGACATAATAAGAAGAGCAAGCGTTGTATGTTTTGAAGCAGAAATGAATATGGTTTTATATTCTGAGGGTGGTAAATTAAAGATAGAAGTGGATGATAAAAAAGTGGAGATACTTGCTGAAGATGTAGGCCCTGGCATTGAGGATCTCGAAAAGGCTATGCAGCCGGGTTATTCAACGGCCCCGCCTTGGGCTCAAGACTATGGCTTCGGAGCCGGTATGGGGTTCCCAAATATGAAAAAAAATTCTGATGTTTTTGAGGTAGAATCAAAATTGGGCTCGGGTACAAGGGTCCATTCTATCATTTATAGGAGAAATGAAAATGAGACTAAATGAGGTTGTAAGGTTATTGAGTTTGAAAGTCTATACCCCCGGGGTTGCCTTGGATAATGTTGACGTTAGATGGGGGTACGTATCGGACCTTCTTTCTGATGTGATAGCGAATCTTTCAAAAGGCGATCTATGGATAACAATACAAAAGCATCTTAATATAATTGCTGTGGCAAAGTTGAAAGATGCTGCGGGTATAATAATTTCTAAGGGCCTTGAGCCAGATCCCCAAACAATTGAAAAGGCACAATCTGAGGGCGTAATCCTTTTAGGAACCCAGATGGATTCCTTTGAACTTTCAGGAAAATTATACAATTTGCTAAAATACGGTGAAGCTAAATAGATATATGTCGGACTTACACATCCATTCTGCTCTCTCCCCTTGTGGGAGTTTGGAGATGTCTCAGCGTAAAATATTTGAGTGTGCAGTCCAAAAAGGTTTAAATTTAATTAGTATAACAGACCATAACCACTACGAAAATAACAAATATGTGGGGCCTTTGGTAGATAAATATGGCATAAATTTTCTATATGGAATAGAAGTTCAATCTGCTGAAGAAGTTCATTTGTTAGCCCTTTTTGATTCCTATGAACAACTTGAATCTTTTGGAAAGCTAATTTACGAATTTCTTCCTGATGTGCCAAATAACCCTGATTATTTTGGTGATCAGGTGGTGGTCAACGAAAAGGAAGAAATAGTTAGGTTTGAAAATAGACTTTTAATAAACTCCGTTGGTCTTTCCTTAGATGAAACCATTTCGCTGGTAAAGGATAATGGCGGTATTGTGATACCATCTCATGTCAATGCAAACCATTTTAGTATTGTTTCTCAGCTTGGATTTATTCCAGTGGCTTTGAATGTAGAGGCTTTAGAAGTACTTTATAGTACAGATAAGGCAGATTTGGGAAATAACAGTATTCCCGGGATAGAAGGCTATCCCATAGTAACATTCTCTGATTCCCACTATCCTCATGAGATTGGAAGAGGATACGTGGTGTTTTGGTTGGAAAAACCCTCTGTTGAAGAGATAAAAAAGGCATTGATGGGGTTAGATGGAAGAAAGTATGAAGTTTATACTGAAAAAGGGAGGATTTTATGAAGTTTCACATACCAGTTAATAACCCGCAATATCAGATGTTAAAGAAAGATATTGAGAAGTTAAAGAAAAAACCCGGTCCGCTAATTCAAGTGCTCCACCGTGCACAGGAAATATTCGGTTATCTTCCCCCTGAGGTTCAATACTTTATTGCAAAGGAATTAAATCTACCACTGTCACAAGTCAATGGCGTGGTTACCTTTTACAACTTCTTTAGAACAGAACCGGTTGCAAAGCATGTGATAAATGTTTGTATGGGTACCGCCTGTCACGTAAGGGGAGCTGAGAATATAGTCAAGGCAATTTCTGAAGAGCTCGGCATAAAGGTTGGTGAAACTACCCCTGATAAATTCTATACATTATCAACTGCAAGATGCTTTGGAGCTTGTGGTTTAGCTCCTGTTATTATGATAAATGAGGATGTTTTTGGAAAATTAACTCCTGAAAAAGTTAAGGAAGTTCTCAGGGAATACAGACAACAGAAAGAAAAAGAGGAGAAAGAGGGAGCAAACTAATTTGCTTGCAGAGTTATCTATGCATATTCTTGATATAGTTCAGAATTCGATAAGCGCAGGTGCCAATTTCATTAGGGTGAGGATTGAGGAAGACAAGAAGAACGATAAACTCATCATAGAAATAGAAGATAACGGGAGAGGTATGACGGAAGAACAGGTAAGAAATGCCCAGGACCCCTTTTATACCAGTAAGTCTGGCAAAAGAGTTGGCCTTGGCATACCTCTTTTCAAGCAAACAGCGGAACATTGCGACGGTTCTTTTGAAATTGTGAGTAATTTAGGTAAGGGGACCCTGGTAAGGGCTAATTTTAAAAGGTCCCATATCGATTTACCTCCAATGGGAAATCTTATCGATACTATACTGACCTTAGTTGTGGGGACACCGGGGGTCGATTTTACCTTTGAGATAATTTCAAACAATGAGGAATTTGTATTTGACACGAGAGAAGTAAAAAAGGAACTTCAGGATGTGCCTATTAACCATCCTGAGGTTATTAAATTTTTGAGGGAGTATTTAGAAAGCAATTTAAAATCAATGGAGGTTGTGTCATGAAGCTTGAGGACTTGAGAAAAATAAGAGAAAAGGCTGAAAAGGAACTAAAATTAAGAGAGGGTAAAGCCCGTGTTAAAATAGTCGTAGGTATGGGCACAAGTGGTATTGCAGCAGGTGCTCGTGAAGTTTTGAAAGCTTTTATCGAAGAGGTTGAAAAAAGAAATCTTCAGGATGTGATTGTTACTCAGAGCGGTGAAAAGGGACTTTCATCTCATGAGCCTATAGCTGAAGTGTGGGAAGAAGGCAAACCGGTTGTAGTTTATGGTAATCTTAATCCTGAAATTGCTAGAAGAATTGTGGCGGAGCATGTGGTTAATGGGAATCCTGTAACAGAGTACGTAATTGAAGTGAGGGAGGCATAAATGCCAAAGAGACTGGACGTTTTGGTTTGTTCAGGAGCAGCCTGTATTTCCAATGAGAGTACAGTTATAAAGAATAAGTTACAGGCCCTCCTGAAAGAGTATCAATTGGAAGATGAAGTTGCTATCGTGGAGACCGGTTGTATGGGGCCTTGTGAACTGGGTCCTGTGATGCTGGTATATCCCGATGGCGTTTTCTACATAAGGCTAAAGGAAGAAGATGTTAAAGACATTATTGAAGAACATTTCATTAAGGGAAGACCGGTAAAGAGACTCATCTGGACGACTCCTGAAGCCAGAAAGATCGTTGAAGAAAAGAGGCAAGTTCCATTTTTTGAAAAGCAGCTCAAGTTGGTACTCGGAAATTGCGGAAAAATAGACCCAGAGAATATTGAGGAATACATTGCGGTTGGTGGATACGAAGCCCTTGCTAAGGTTCTTACTACGATCACACCGGAACAGGTAATTGACGAAATGATTAAATCCGGTTTAAGGGGAAGAGGTGGTGCAGGATTCCCCACAGGGTTAAAATGGAAGGCTACTCGCGAAGCACCTGGAAATGAGAAATATGTTGTGTGTAATGGTGACGAGGGAGACCCCGGAGCCTTTATGGATAGGGCTATTTTGGAAGGCGATCCCCATACTGTCATTGAAGGAATGGCTATCGCTGCTTACGCAGTTGGAGCTGAACAAGGCTATGTCTACGTTAGAGCGGAGTATCCTCTTGCAATAAAGAGATTGGAAAAGGCTTTACAGCAGGCTAAAAGGTATGGTCTTTTGGGTTCCAACATTTTTGAGACCGGCTTTAATTTTGATATTGAAATTAGGATAGGTGCAGGTGCCTTTGTTTGCGGTGAGGAGACCGCACTTATTGCTTCAATTGAAGGTAAGAGGGGACAACCAAGGCCAAAACCACCTTTTCCTGCTCAGAAGGGATTGTGGGGCAAGCCTACTCTTATAAACAATGTGGAGACCTTCGCCAATGTAAGACATATTATTCTGAATGGCTCCCAGTGGTTTGCCAGCATAGGGACTGAGAATAGCAAAGGCACAAAGGTGTTTGCCCTTTCAGGAAAGGTTGTAAATACAGGTCTTGTTGAAGTGCCTATGGGAATTACCATCAGAGAGCTGGTATTTGACATTGGTGGTGGAATTCCTGATGGAAAGAAATTCAAGGCCGTTCAGGTTGGTGGTCCTTCAGGTGGTTGTGTACCTGCCGAATATCTTGATACACCGATAGATTACGAGTCCTTGAAAAAACTGGGAACCATTATGGGTTCGGGTGGTGTCATCGTTCTTGATGAGGATACATGTATGGTGAATCTTGCTAAATTCTTCTTAGATTTTACCCAGGAAGAGTCTTGTGGTCAGTGTGTGCCCTGCAGAGTGGGTTTAAAGCACCTTTATGATATTCTGGATAGAATAACTAAGGGTGAAGGTAAGCTGGAAGATCTGGAAGTAATGGAAAAGCTCGGTGAAGAGGTAAGGAGAACCTCCCTTTGTGGTCTTGGGCAGTCTGCACCTAACCCGGTTCTTTCTACTTTGCAATACTTTAAAGATGAATATATTGAACATATCGTCGATAAAAAGTGTAGAGCTGGTGTTTGCCAATTTGAAAATGTAAAGAAAGTGGAAAAAGTTACAGAAATAGAAAAACTTAGAGGTATAATTTAATTGGGGGAGGCCATGACCAGGGAAGAAATTTTAAATAAATATGGAAAGTCAAGGGATAATCTGCTTTATATCCTCCACGAGATTCAAGATAATAATCCCAGGAACTATCTGACTGAAGAAGATTTGAAGGTTGTAGCAAAATGGTTAGGTATACCTTACAGCTATGTTCACGGTGTTGCTACTTTCTATTCCATGTTTAGTTTGACACCGAGGGGTAAATACATAATAAGAGTTTGCGAATCGCCGACATGTCATTTGCTTGGCTCTAATGATGTCCTTGTTGAGCTTGTAAAACAGCTTGGAATCGGAATTGGTGAAACCACCGAAGATGGACTTTTCACCCTTGAACTGACCTCCTGCCTCGGAGTGTGTGGAGTAGCACCCGTAATGATGATTAACAAAGAGGTATACGGTAATTTGACACCTGAAAAAGTAAGGGAGGTCATTGAACAAAAGAGGAGGGAAGGAAAATGACGATTCCAAGAATGCATGTTTTAATTCCCGTTGATCCCGACACGGTGGTTGCTGGTGTTCGGGAATTTGAGAGAGCCCTTGTCGATGAACTGAAGAAGAGAGGTTTGGAGGAAGAAGTAAAGGTGCTGGAAACAGGTTCTGTTGGTGTTACGGGTAAGGGAATATTGATGATTGTTTATCCTGAAGGAGTTTATTATGCCAACCTTAAAATTTCAGATATTCCAAGGATTGTGGAAGAACATTTCCTCAAAGGTAGACTTATAAGGGAGTTTCTCCTTGAAGAGGTACCAGCAAGGTTCGTTAAGTACGAAAAAATAGGGCTTGTCAGGGAGCAGAAAAGAGTCGTTCTCGAAAATGCTGGTATAATAGATCCAGAGAATATTGATGACTATATAGCTGTTGGAGGATATGAAGCCCTTGAAAAAATTCTCACCTCTATGAGCCCAGAAGATGTCATTGAGGAGATAAAAAAGTCTGGATTGAGGGGTAGAGGTGGAGCCGGTTTTCCTACCGGGATTAAATGGGAATTTACCAGGAAAGCACTCGGAGAGGAGAAATACGTAATCTGTAATGCGGACGAAGGAGAACCCGGGACTTTCAAAGACAGGTTAATTCTTGAAGGTGATCCTCATAAACTGATTGAAGGCATGATTATTGCCGGTTATGCCGTGGGGGCAGAGAAAGGATTTGTTTATATTAGAGGCGAGTATGAACTCTCCATTCAAAGATTACAAAAGGCCATAGATGATGCTTACAGGTACAACATTCTTGGAAAGAATATTCTGGGAACGAACATAAACTTTGACTTAGAGATTAAAAAGGGAGCCGGTGCGTATGTTTGTGGAGAGGAAACTGCTCTGATCGAATCTCTTGAAGGCAAAAGGGGACAGCCACGCAGTAAACCTCCATATCCCGTGACTCAAGGTCTCTATAATAATCCAACGGTTGTAAATAATGTTGAAACTCTCGCCAATGTACCTGTAATTATAAGAAAGGGAGCCGATTGGTATAGAAGCCTTGGAACAGAAAAGTGCCCTGGTACTAAGGTCTTTACCATTCTTGGTCATGTGGCATATCCCGGGCTGATTGAAGTGGAGATGGGAACTACTCTTAGAGAGATAATTTTTAATTATGGTGGTGGGATTAAAGACGGTAAAAAGTTTAAAGCTGCCTTGGTTGGTGGTGCTGCGGGAGTATTTTTGCCCGATAGACTATTGGATGTTAAGATGGACTTTGATAATCTAAAAGAGTATAAGGCAGTTCTTGGTTCTGGTGCCATTTTGGTAATGAATGAAGATGCCTGCATGGTGGATATGTTGTTTTCTGTAATAAGATTCTTCAAACATGAATCCTGTGGTCAATGTAGTCCGTGCAGAATTGGTACTTATGAACTCTACAAACTCATTGATGCGGCAAGAAGAGGTGAAGGTACAGAAAAGGACCTGGATACAATGGTTGCCCTTTCCGAGGAAATGTTCAAAACTTCTTTCTGTCCATTGGGACAGTCCCTCGTTATGCCCTTAAAAAGTGCCATTGAAAACTTCAGCGAAGAGTTTTTGGCTCATTTAAGAAAAGATTATCATTGTCCGAGGTGCAGACTATTATAGTGAATCAGCGAAGTATTAAAAAAATTAGAATTAGGACTTTTTAACATCCTGGGTGTGTATTGAAAATAAGGGGGTTTTAAATGGATAGGTTCGTAAAAATTTTCATAGATGGTAAGGAGATTTTAGCGCCTGAAGGTGAAAATCTTTTAAAGGTGGCAAGAGATAACGGAATAGATATTCCTGGCCTCTGCTTCATGGAAAAGATAACCCCTTCCGGTCTCTGTAGGCTTTGCATTGTGAAAGTGGAAGGAAGACCTGGAATGGTTCCATCCTGTCTCCTTACTGTTCAAGAAGGTATGAAGATATCCGCCTTTGACGAGGAATTGGAGAACACCCGCAGAATTTTGTTGGATAATATTCTTTCTGAACATAACGATGATTGTATCAATTGCGATAAGGATGGAGATTGTGAGCTTCAAGATTTGGCCTATCGTTACAATCTTGGCAGAGACAAAAGGATCTTTGGCCCCATCTGGCAGGATATAGAGAGAAAGATTGATGCCACTTCACCGGTTCTCTGGTATGATTCTTCCAAATGTATTAAGTGCATGCGCTGTGTGAAGGCTTGTGCCGAGCTTCAAGTCAAGAGTGTGTTGAGCTTTGCTGAAAGGGGTATTAATACCTATGTTGTAGCAGGTATGGGTGAATGGAGTGAATCTGAGTGTGACGGATGCGGTCAATGCGTCCAGTCTTGTCCAACAGGTGCTTTGGTTGAAAAGTGGGAAACTTATGGTGTTAAGGTTCGTGCCAAAGATGTGGACAAAAAGGTTGTTACCACATGCCCTTATTGTGGTGTAGGTTGCCAGCTGGAACTCTGGATAAAGGGCAATAGAATAGTAAAGGTAAGAGGTGCCGACGAGATTCCCAATGAGACGAAAACCTGTGTCAAGGGTAGGTTTGGACTTGATTTTGTCCACAGCCCTGAAAGGCTGACGAAGCCTCTTATCAAGAAGAATGGTCAATTTGTTGAAGTTGATTGGGATGAAGCCCTCGACTTTGTTGCCAAGAAGCTTAAGGAGATTAAGGAGAAGTACGGACCTGATTCCATTGCTGGACTTGCATCTGCAAAATGTACCAATGAAGAGAATTACGTATTTCAGAAATTCATTAGAGGTGTCATAGGAACTAACAATGTTGACCATTGCGCACGTCTCTGCCACGCATCTACCGTTGCAGGATTAGCCAGGGCTTTTGGTTCAGGAGCAATGACCAATTCCATTAAAGAGCTGGAGTACGCTGATGTGATCCTTATCACAGGTTCAAATACTACGGAAACTCATCCTGTTATAGCTACATATATCAAAAGAGCTGTTCTTTTCCATGGTGCGAAACTAATTATTGTTGATCCAAGAAAGATTGATTTGGTTAAATATGCGCACTTACATCTCCAACAAAAAAATGGAACCGATGTGGCCTGGATCAACGGAATGCTTCATGTGATTTGGAAGGAAAAGCTTTACAATGAAGAGTTCATTAAGACAAGGACTGAAGGATTTGAGTCCATAATACCTATTATTGAAAAGTTTACTCCTGAGGTCGTGGAGGAAATTACTGGAATACCAAAGGAAAAGTTAATAGAAGCAGCCCGTCTATATGCAACTGCTAAGAAGGCTTCCATTGTATGGTCAATGGGTATTACTCAACACACAACTGGTGTGGATAATGTACTCTCCTTAGCTAATTTAGCCATGATGACCGGTCAGATTGGAAGAGAATCCACTGGTGCAAACCCATTAAGAGGTCAAAACAATGTTCAGGGTGCTTGCGATATGGGCGGCCTACCTGATGTCTTCCCAGGCTATCAAAAGGTGACTGAAGAGGATAAAAGAGCCAAGTTCGAGAAAGCATGGAATGTTAAGCTGTCCGGTAATCCGGGACTGACGGTAGTGGAAATGATGAATGCCGCTGTTGAAGGGAAAATCAAAGCCTTCTATATGATGGGCGAAAACCCAATGATGTCTGATCCAAATATTCCTCATGTTAAGGAAGCCCTTGAGAAGGCTGAATTTATCGTTTGCCAGGATATATTTATGACTGAGACTACCCAATTTGCTGATGTTGTTCTTCCTGTTGCATCTTTCGCAGAGAAAGAAGGTACTTTTACCAATACTGAGAGAAGGGTTCTTAAGGTAAATAAGGCAATTGAACCTCTCCCCGGAGTGAAGGAAGACTGGGAAGTTATTCAGGAAGTGGCGAAGAGAATGGGTTATGAAATGAATTATAATTCGTGGGAGGATATTCTTAGAGAAATCAACGCTTTAACTCCGAGTTACGCTGGTATCACCCCTGAGAGAGTAAAAAGGGGTGAGAAACTTCAATGGCCATGCCTATCTCCAGACCATCCGGGAACCCAGTATCTACATAAGGAGAAGTTCACTAGAGGACTTGGAAAGTTCCATCCCGTAGACTTTATTCCACCTGCTGAACTTCCCGACGATAATTATCCATTCATTCTCTCTACAGGTCGAATGTTGTATCACTACCACACTGCTACAATGACAAGAAGAAGTAGTTCCCTCGTTAAGTATGTGAATGAAGCTTATGCAGAAATGAATCCAGAAGATATGAAAAAGATGGGGATTAATGATGGTGAAAAGGTTAAGGTTTCAACTCGCCGTGGAAGCATTGAGATAAAGGCTATTGAGAGTGACAGGGTATTCCCTGGATTGGTATTTATTCCGTTCCACTTTAGTGAGGCTGCTGCCAATATTTTAACAAATGATGCCCTTGATCCTGTTGCTAAAATTCCCGAATTAAAAGTATGTGCTTGTAAAGTGGAAAAAATTTCATAAGAAATTTTAAAAGGAGGTATAAGCATGGAATTTGAATGCAGAGCCCCAGCAAACGTGGCAGACCAACTTACTAATGATGTGTGTATAAAAAAGGTCACAGCCAGCTTTACCAAATTGCTGGTACTTGGAATTCTTGCTGGCGTTTATATTGGTTTCGGAGCACAACTCTCCACAATGATTGGGCATGACCTCAGCAAATTCTTTGGTGTCGGCTTCGCAAGATTCATGCAGGGTGGAGTATTCTCCGTGGGACTAATGCTGGTCGTAATTGCCGGTGCCGAACTCTTCACTGGAAATAACTTGATTATGCTTTCTGTGTTAGATGGTAAAGCCTCCATTGGAAAATTGCTCTACAACTGGGTCGTTGTGTATTTCGCTAATTTGATTGGTTCATTGTTACTTGTGGTTTTAATGTACTGGACTGAACTCTGGAAGATGAATGGAAACCTTGTCGGTGCCTATGCATTGAACATTGCAAATACCAAAGCCAGCCTCGCATTCCTTCCTGCCTTTGCCCGCGGTATTCTGTGTAACTGGTTAGTTTGCCTTGCTGTATGGATGGCGCTTGCTTCCAGAGATGTAATAGGTAAGATTTTTGCTATATTCTTCCCGATCATGGCCTTCGTCGCATCAGGCTTTGAACACTCAATTGCAAACATGTACTTCATTCCGATGGGTATTTTCTTGAAAAACATTCCTGCAGTAGTTGAAGCAGCTGGCAATCCTGACCTTTCCAATCTTACATGGTATGGCTTCTTTGTAAAGAACCTCATCCCTGTAACTCTTGGAAATATTATCGGTGGTGCCGGTCTTGTCGCTACCCTCTACTGGTTGGTTTATGTCAGAAAGCCGAAAGAACAAAAGTAATTTAATAGTTCTCGCTGGAGGACTTTCCAGGAGGATGGGGCAACCAAAGCCCCACCTCTTGGTTAATAATAAAAGACTTATTGATTTTTCTGTTAAAAATTTATCAGATATTTTTGATGAGGTTTTAGTTGTAGTTAAGAGGGGGCATCCTCCTTTAAGACCTTACAGGTGTATTGAGGAAAATTTTTCTGAGTACGCGCCAATTTTTGGAATTTACGAAGGCTTAAAACATTCCTCAACGGAAGTGAATATGGTAATTGCTTGTGATATGCCATTTATAGAAAGGGGTCTCGTCAAGTTTTTATTAAAAGAGGCTCTTGAGAGAGAAGTTGATATTATAGTTCCAAATATTAATCACTATTTTGAGCCTTTAATGGCAGTTTACAAAAAGAGTTGTATTCCCGCCATTGAAGAATCAATTAAAAGGGGAATTTACAAACTTACGTCTTTTTATGGATCGTTGAAAGTTTTAGAAATTCCGGAGTCAAAAATTCGTGAATTTGATCCTGAGTTGAAAAGTTTTCTAAACATAAACACAAAAGAAGACCTTAAAGTTCTCTTAAATGATTGAAAAGCGGAAGATTTTTCGTATAACCCCATCATCCATAGAAGAGACCGATGATTACATCTCCCGGGAAGAGATTATAGAGGTCATATTCAAGGGGGATGTTTTAATCAGACATTCCATTTCCCCAAACGAGCTTGTGGAGTGGACTTTAGGATATTTTTATACCAACTCAATGGTAACAGATGTGAGAGCCGTTGTAATTGAAGAGAGGGACGGTAAAGTTTATGTTGAAGGGCAATTAAATCCTTCGGGAGGCCTTTATTGGACACAGGTTTCGGGATGTGGGGCATCCATTGAAAACCTGTGTTTAGATAACATTGGAAATCTTAAAGAAAACAATTTTATTCTTGAAGTTCAAAAGATTTTTGAGGCTTTTGAACTTTTTAATCAAATGTCAGAAAACTTTAAAAAGTCTGGTTCCCTTCATTCAGCCGGGCTTTTTGATGGTGAAAAAATAGTTTATTTCTCTGAGGATATTGCACGTCACAATGCGGTGGACAAAGTGATTGGTAAAGCACTTTTAGCTTCTGAAAATCTTGAAAAATTTGCATTATTAACCAGTGGAAGGATATCTTCGGAAATTGTCAGAAAGTGTGCTGTTTCAAAGATACCAATAATTATTTCTCACTCCGCGCCTACAACCTTTGCCATTGACCTGGCAAACTCGGTAGGAATTTCTTTGGTAGGGTTTTTAAGGGGGAAGAGGCTTAATGTTTATTGTAATTCTTGGCGCTTAACATATTAAAAATTTAGACAATTTACACCAATTTACCTCTTGACTGATAGTTCTGTTTACATTATAATAATTATATGTTGAATTTACAGGATGCAAAACGAGGTTTATTTAAGGCAATTCAAAAGAGAAAATTCCAAGAGGCAGTGGAATTTTACAACATCGCCATTGCCCAGGACCCAGGTGACCCTTCCTTAAGGCTCATAGGTGCTGATTTATATCAGAATCTCGGAATGAAACATCTTGCAGTTGGCGAACTTAGACAGGCAATGAATCTGTTTATTGAAGCTGGAAAGAAATCTCAAGCGATTAGTTGTGCTGAAAAAATAAGGGCTCTTTCTCCTGGTGATTATGATATCCTTGAACTTCTTGCCAAACTCTATAAAGAAGCCAACAACGATGAAAAAGCTGCTTATTATTATGGAGAGTACATTAATCATTTGATTAAAACAGGGCGTGTAAACGACGCTAAGAAAATAATCTTAAGAGTAAAAAATGATGGTCTTGAGAGATATTTGCAAGGCAAGTACAATTTCCTTCTCTCAAATACCCAGGTACAAAACATACTAGCGGAAATTTCAAAGGAATCAAACTATCCTGCTTTCTTTGCTTTGTTGAGGAAAGAAATTGCAAGATCTGAGCGTTATCAGAGGGAATTTTCTCTTATTTTAATTGAATTTGATAAGGTGTTGGTACATGATAAGAAAACTCACATGCTGGATATTTTGAAAAAATCCTTGCGTGAATCAGATATGTATTCTATAGGTTATAGGTGGATGTTTATCATACTTCCTGAAACAAACAAGTACGGAGTTGAGGCTGTATTAAACAGAATAAAGGAAAGACTTGATAGTAGCATGGGTGGAAGAAAATTTTACATTGCCAGTTTCCCTGAAGATGGAAGAGATGTAAAGGAGCTAATAGTCAGTTCTCTAAAATACAGAGTTTACTACTAGTAAATTATTGAGTAAAGTACCAGGTTTATACCGAATTTAAAGGCTTCTTCTCTTAAAGAGTCAGGGTCATTGTACCTATTTGTCCAGCCGTCGGAAATATTGGAGTTGTATGTGTATAGCAGAGTCAATCTGTTTCCAATAAAAATTCCAAGAGCTTTAGGTGAACCTTCATAATGCTCGTGAATTTTGGGGAGGCCATTTGGGAACCTGTAATAGATACTATATATGGGATGATGCAGAGGAACTTCCCTCAGTTCATAATCTGGAAACCATCGCTTGATTTCCTTTCTGAAAGATTCGTCTATTCCATAATCATCGTCAATATAAACGAAACCACCGTTGAATACATATTTTCTTAAGTTTTTTATCTCCTCTTCACTTAACCTTATATTACCGTGTCCTGTTAAGAATAGAAATGGGTATTGAAAGATTTCTTCATTGTCCAGTTTTAAAATTTTTTCTTCTTTTCTTACGCTGAAAAATGGCAATCTTGTAGTTAATTCATGACACAAATTGGGTAGTATTTCAGGGTCATTGTACCAGTCCCCACCGCCATCGTATTTTACTCGAACTGGTTGAAATATAAAAGAAATTAATAATGCACCTAAAAAGAAAATCATTCGTTTGATTTATCTTCAATTGCCCTTATTAGCTTTTCCAGTAATTTTCTATCTTCGAGTATCTTATAAAGTTTATCGTAATCTTTTGCGGTAAAGAATACTTTAACGATTGGTTCAAAGAAAACCATAGCCTGGCTTGCTAGGAAAGAGAGAGGTTTAATTGACTCAAGCGTAACTACTGCAATAACGGACATGTTTAGTTTTACTATCTTGTCCGCGAACTTGTCTATGAATTCGTTAAGCTCCTTCTCTGGAAATTCCTTTATTTCTTCAGGAGTTTTTTCATTCCACATATACTTTCCCCTTGAATTTTACAACTCTTAATCCTGGGTCAGATTCTAATCCAGAAGATGTTATTACTTTTCCACCTTTATAGAGTTTTGACTCGGTGGGACTGTAAATTAAATTCAATTTTTTGTTCCACCTCAAAGTTCTTGTCAAGAGAGAGTCTCCACTCATGCTCCTCAATCTGATATCTCCTATTACCTCCATAAATCCTTCGTATTCCGAAATAATTCCTGTATCTCCTACCATTTCAGCAGTAACAGTATCTGCATCGAAAAAGTTGACCATAAAGTTATAAATGAAGGTCGTATCTCCTGAATATTTTGCTTTTTCAGTAAAGACTTCTAACTTTTTCGTTTCATACTCCTTAACTTCGAAGTAAATTTGATTAGTTTCTTGCAAAGGTTGAACTTCAGTTGTTTGTTTTACCTTATCAGATTCTCTGGAACAGGCTGTAAGCAGAAAAAATAGGGTTATGAGAAACAGTAGATTTTTCATATTACTTTTGCTCTCATTAAATCGTGTAAATGGATAATCCCAATTGGTCTATTTGAATCGTCTACAACGATTAGAGCTGTTATTCCAAATTGTTCCATTTTGTGAGCAGCAGTTGCGGCCAGTTCATCCTTTTTTATTGTTTTGGGATTACTGTTCATTACATCTTTTGCTTTTAGATTGAAAATGTCTTGAGTTTTTTCCAATAGTCTGCGTAAGTCTCCATCGGTAATTACACCTAATAATTTTCCGTCATCATCCACAACGCCTGTAATCCCTCTCTTTTGGGTCATCTCAAGGATTACCTCTTTCATTTTCGCGTTTTTACCCACAACGGGAACATGTTGCGGACCCACTAACATCATGTCTTCTACTTTTAACCAATATTTTTTCCCTATAGTGCCGCCCGGATGAAGGGCAGCCAGTTGTTCCAGTTTTAATCCCCTTAACTCAGCAAGAATAAGGGCTATGGCATCTCCTAAAGCAATCATGGCTGTGGTCGATGCTGTTGGAACAATATTATATGGACAGGCTTCCCTATCTATTTGAACAATGAGGGTGATGTCTGCTTGATGTGCAAGTTCCGAATTTCCATTTGAGGTAATTGCTATTATGGGTACTCCCAATCTTTTGATGTATGGTATGATAAAATTAAATTCATCGGATTGTCCACTTTTTGATATTCCTATAAAAACATCATCTTTTTGAACCATACCCAGGTCACCGTGCAGAGACTCTGAAGGATGAAGAAATACGGAAGGAATGCCTACTCCATTTAAAGTGGCTGATATTTTTTTGGCAACTATTCCTGATTTACCAACTCCAGAAACGATTATGCTTCCTTTGCATTGATGCAGGAGCATTATTGCCTTGTAAAAGTTTTCATTTAGAGTGTTTGAGAGAGTTTCTAATGCGTTAATCTCTATTCCTAAGAACTCTTTAGCCCTTTTGATAATTTTATCTTTCATATTTTTATCCTCGCTAAAGTTTTATAAATAGGTCCTGCTGGTGTTAGGGTACTCTGAAAAATTGTCAATTCCTTAATTTCTATTTCCCTTGGAGGAAAGTCAATCCAGTTGGGTTCAAGTTTTATTGGTTGCTTAATGCGACCAATGGTTAAGTGAGGCGTATATTTATCTTCTTTTTCGCCAATTTTTAAGCTTCTGGATACGTCTTCCACTACTTTCCAGACTTCCACTAACTTTTCTATCTCGCCTTCAATTCCAATCCATAAGACCCTTGGGTTTTTAAAGTTCGGGAAGGCTCCAAAGCCCGAGATAGTTATTTTGATTTTCTTTCCTGATTGTAATTTTTCCTTTAATTTCCTCTCTAGTTCCTTTACTTTTTCCTCAGAAACTTCTCCTAAGAATTTGCAGGTAATGTGAAGATTTTCCTGTTCAACCCATTTGATTCCTCTAATTTTTTCCCTTTTTTCTTCAATGATTTTAGAAATTTGTTTTTTTACATCTTCTGGTATTTCAAAAGCAGTAAAGGCTCTCATAAAGTAATCCTCGGAGGGGGTGGGATTTGAACCCACGATCCCCAGCTACGGGGATACACGATTTCGAATCGTGCGCCTTCAGCCACTCGGCCACCCCTCCAGTTGTTATATAATAATGAAGCTTTGTGTTAGTTTATTCAATGTATTAGGGTTATATTTTATAATAAAAAAGTGAAAAAAAATCTTGTTTTCGTTTTCTTTTTAAATTTATCGATAACTCTCTCTGAATTAATTGGAGGTTTGATATCAAGAAGTTATTCTCTAATTTCTGATGCTTTGCACAATTTCCAGGATTCTCTGTCACAATTGTTTTCATTAATTGCCATATTTCTCAACGAAAAAGGCAAAACGGCAAGGTACACCTTTGGATTTGCGAGATATGAGATACTTACTGCCTTTGTAAATTCAGTACTTATTTTTGGCTTGTCATTTTTTATGATTCTTAGAGGTTTTCAGAGACTGTTTAATCCTGTTGAAATAAAACTTCCAGTCCTTATCCCAGTAGCATTAATAGGTCTAATTGCAAATGTTGCATCAGTGGGGTTACTTCACAAACATTCCCATGAAAGTCTAAATATTAAGTCTACATATTTGCATTTATTGAGTGATTCGTTGTCCTCTGTGGGTGTAGTGTTGGGGGCATTATGCATGTGGTTCTTTAAGGCTTTCTGGGTAGATGGTTTAATTGCTATATTAATCGGCCTTTTTATTCTAAAAGAAGCCTCTCAAGTTGTTTTAGAATCCTTAAGAATATTTCTTCAGGTCTCTCCCTTTCCTGTGGATGAGAAACAGATTTTTGATATTTTAAGGGATGTCCCTGGAGTAAATGGTGTACACCATGTTCATGTGTGGAGTCTTAAGGATGGTAAAATACACCTGGAAGCTCACCTGGAAGTAAAGGATATGAAAATTTCTGAATCAAAGAAAATTTTGGAGAGAGTATCTTCAATACTGAAAGAGAAGTTAAAGGTTTCTCACATAACTGTTCAGATGGAAACCGATGTGTGTGCAGGTCCGGATTGTTAATGTTGCATTTTCAAAAAAGATTATATAAAATTTAGACAATGAAAATCATTCATACTTCAGATTTGCACTTGGATTCAATTCATGCAGAAAGGTGGAACGCCCTGGATGAGATTATTCGGAAGTGCAATGAGGAAAAGGTTGATTACCTCGTAATAGCAGGTGATATCTTTGATGATATTGATTCTCCAATTGAGAATTTGACCAAGTTAAAGGAAAAATTTGCCAATATAACCTTTAAAGTGATTTTGATTCCAGGAAACCATGACTTTGTTCTATTTGAGAATGAAAGAGACTTTGGTGATAATGTGATCACCCTTACCGGGTCATGGAATCCATATTATGTTGATAGTTTAAAAGTCCAATTTTTATCGGTTCCTTATGTTTCAGGAGTAAACAATCTCTATTTCTATGAGAAGTTGATGTTACTCAGGAGCAGTTTAAAGAAAGGATTTTTCACAGTACTTCTGTATCACGGTGATTTGAAAGAAATCTTGGAGCGGGTCAGGTACAATAAAGAAAGAAGCGGATTGGAGTTGGAATCAACCTTTTCAGTTTCCTTAAACGATTTTCAGCGTTTTCCGGAGGTAAATTTGGTGTTGGCAGGTCATTATCATACGGCTGGTGATGTTTTAACATTTCCGTTTGATAGCAATAAGTTCTTAATTTACTCAGGGTCTCCTGTTTCAATAACAAGGGGAGACACAGGGCCTCGCTTCTTTTATAGAATTGAAATTGATGCTGATAATAGTAAAATAGTTTCGATGCAACAAGTTAAACTTGATACTTTATACTATGAGCGCCTGGATATTAGATTGTCTGGGACGGAAGACGATCCTTTAAATAGTGTAATTATGATGGAATTACAACAAGGGTTGAACTCAGATTCTAGCAAAGTTTTAATCTTGAATGTTAATGGCTTCATTAATAGCCAGGTTTCAAGACTTACCGAAAGAGAATTGAAAGAAAAGATAAGGGAAGCCGTTGAAAAGATAGGTAACCATCGGGTAATTTTGGATGGTGACAGGTGGTATAATGTGATGGATGTGGCCTATTTGTTAGAAAAACCTTATAGCAAGAATATTATCACGAAAATAGAGGGGCTTTCAGATTTAACAGTAGATGAGAGAGACGCTTTAAAGGAACTTTTTATCAATGCTTTAAGCAAAGTTTTTTCAACAGGTAAAAAGTAATTATGAAAATAACCCAATTAGAAATAAAAAACTTTGGGCCTTTATCTTTAAGTTCTCCTATTAGATTTTCACAATTTAACCTCCTCTGGGGTCTGAATGAAAGGGGAAAAAGTCTAATAATTGAGGCAATTTTAAACAATTTACCTCTTGAAGTGAGTGAGAAGGGATTTGATAAAAAAATCCTTAGGGTAAATGAACAGGGAGGAGTTAACCTTGAAATTGAGCATAAAGGCATTTTGTATAGCAAATCATTAAGAAGATTGTTAACTTTGAGTTTAACAAAACAGGAGATCTTCAACTATTATTTTATTCTGAATAGCGTTGTAACCTACCAAAAGGATAAAGAGGTTTTGCAATCTGCCCTTGATAGATTGAGTAGCACTTATATAGATGTCTTGGAAAGTGTAAAAAAGAAAATTCTGGAAATTAATAGAGTCACTGAAACTTTTGCCCTAAAAAATTCCAGCGATGATGCCTATCTTTTTGATAGATACAATCAGGCGAAAGAGATTATCTCTGAGATTGATAAACTGATTTCTCAGATACAAGATGAGAATTTGGATGAATTGGAAATAAAATATGCTGAGCTTAAGAAAGAGTTGGAAGAACTCTTGAAAAAGGAAGATGCTTTCAAATTGGAAAAGAACAAAAAGTTGGTTGGAAGAACTGAAGAACTTGTCAACCTATACGAAGACTATAAATCCAGGTTGGATATTTACAAGCATTTTACCGATGAAGTTTATGAGAATTATAGAAACCTGTACCTTGAACTTGAAAAAATTGCTGCAGAGTTAAATAGTATCAAAGAGAAGGACTTAAAGTCCCTTAACGAACAGATTGATGCCCTTACTTCCAAATTGACCGAGATGCCCAAAATAAAGAGCGAATTGCAGAGATTGGAATTAACAAAGAAACTATTGGATGAAAAGATTATCAGGTATAAGCAGGAGGAACCTAAATATCAGGAAAATTTAAAAAAGAAGAAAATGATGCAAGTGCTGTATACCTTGTTTGGTGTTTTATTCGTTGTGGTTCTCACTTCAAGTGTTTTTCTGAAAAATAATCTATTGTTCATATTGGCTTTTCTTATTTTTGCAGCCACTTTTACTTTTGTTATGCTTTATGGAAAGGCCCTGAACGAAATTAAGGAGTTTGGTCAGTTGAAATCGGAAATCTTTGATAGGGCCAGAGGTTTAGGGTTTAATTTGACGGATGTGGATTTGATAGCGGAAAAAGTGGATTCATTGCGGGTAGAATTGGAAGCCAGAGATAGAGAAATGGAGAAAACAAAGAGCGAGAAAAATGCTCTTGAGTATGTGTTTAAATCTAAGGAAAATGAGTTGAAGAATTTAGTATTGAAAAAGGCCGAAATAGAGGGAAAGATTGAGTCCGAAAATCAGAGGTTAGGGGTTAAGAATTTCACTGAACTTGAGGAGAAGTTAAGGGATAAAAAAGAGATTGAAAACAAACTGCACGGCTTTTTAAATGAGCTTAAAGGTCTCTGGCAGACTTCTATTACCTCTTTTGAGAACGAAGATGACTTCTTTATCAAGGTTGGGGAGGAGTTGAGAAAGATTAAATCACAGCAATATAGCGAAGACGTATCTTCCAGTTTAGATTCAATAGATTTGGATTACCTCGGTAAAAGGAAACAAGAAATACAAAATGAAATCGGTGAAATTGAGAAAAAACTTGCCGGCCTTCGTGAGAAGTTCTCCAAGGTCGCATTTGGAGCCGAAAAGGCCCTTGGATCAGCTGTGAGGATAAATAATATCAGCGAATTAATGGGGTGTAAGGATGAGCTGTCCTCTTTTGTAGAAGATTGTGACAAAAAGTTAAAGTTAAGCCGGAAGCTCATTGAAATAATCAATTCTGAGATAAAGGAAAACAGGGACCGTTTAAACTTCCTTTTTAGCGATATGACAGAGACATCAAATATTTTTAAAGAGATAACAGGCGGACGTTATAAAAATATTAAGTATGATGATGTTGCTAAGACTTTGTTCGTAGAAGATTCAAGGGGTAATGTTCTGGAAGTTAACAAACTTTCGGGTGGTACCATTGACCAGTTGTTTTTTGCAATTAGACTCGGCATAGGAATGAAGATTTTGCAGGATGAAAGAGGTTTCTTCGTTCTGGATGACCCCTTTGTAAAAAGCGACAGCGAGAGATTAAAACGAGAATTGGAGCTTCTGATAAAATTGACGCAGGAAGGCTGGCAAATTCTTTTGTTTAGTTGTAAAGATGAGGTAAAGGATTTTTTATTGAGTATGCATCAAGGCACTGTTAATTTCGTTGATTTAAATCAACTTACCATTTTGACACATGAAATTTAGTTTCATTCATCACAAGTTTTTCAATCTATAATGGCTGAAAATTTTAAGGTTTCAGTGGAAAAACCCTTTATTTTGGTTAAGACGTCAGCCGGTTCAGGTAAAACGGAACTTCTTGCAAAAAGATTTTTGGTGTTACTTTTGAAATATTGCGATTCTCCCCTCTATCTCGATAGCTTTTTAGCTATTACCTTTACTCGAGAAGCTGCGAGAGAGATGAAATCGCGAGTATTTGAGATCCTGAAAAACTTGAAGGAAGGGGAATTTGATAGATATCAAGAATTTTTAGAAGTTTTTGGTAACCGTGACGAGCTAATAAATAGGGCAAGAAAACTCTACTCAATATTATTGGAGAATTATTTCAGACTTCAGGTTAGGACCATAGATAGTTTCTTAGAGAGGGTAAGAAGGCTTTTGCTACCTGACCTTGGTCTCAAGTCTTCTTTGAGGCTTCAATATGATATTGAAAGTGATGTTTTTATGATTGCTCTCGAAAAGGTTCTGGCGTCTGAAGAAAATTTTAAGTTGGCACTGGATTTGGCGACAAAATTGTCGGAAGAGTCACAAGAGTTTGATTGGGACATCTTGAAGTCTTTTAATGACAGGATTAAAGAGTTAAAGGAAGAGGAAGATAAGACTCTGTATGACCTCATCCCCCATCCTTTTTTTGGAGTTAGGAGGGAGGGATCGTATAAATTGAGTGAAGAGATTAAAGATGCTTTACAGCGTTTATTTCCTAATAAGGACTTGAAAGATATCACAACTTTTGAGTCGTTGCTGAAAAAATTGGAAAATTCAAAAAACGATTATGATAAGATTGTGGATCACTTCAGGAACAATCATCCCGAACTATTAAGGGAGTTTGAGGAGGGGGTTTGGTTTGAGATATACAGATACAATGAGTTAATAACAAGGTCTGCAAGTTTTTACAGGGACATTTTCAAGCCGGAATATAAAAACATAATCAACAAAATGGGCGTTATTTCTGTGGCAGACTCCAATAGAATCGTGAGGGATTTTCTTTCTGATCCTCAAAACTATAGTGATAAGTTCATTTCTTTCCTATTAAAAATTAAGCATATTCTAATAGACGAATTTCAAGACACCGACCCTCAACAGTGGGAAGTAATGTTGAATTTCGTTAAAGAGTCTTTGAGTTCCAATGGAACCCTTTTCCTTGTTGGTGACATAAAACAGTCTATATATGAATTTAGAAAAGCAGATTTCAAAATCATGCACAGACTTATATCCAGTGGGGGGTATAAGGATTATGAGTTAAATATGGAGCCTTTCATCCCGGCAGGTGAAGATTTTAATTTTAGAAGTGCAAAGGAAATAGTAGATTTTGTGAATAAAGTTGTATTCACATCAGAGGGTTTCAAGGAATATTTTAAAGAAAAGGTGGCCAAATCCCTTGAAGAATATTCAAAAGAAATTGATCGGGAAGTGAAAGATATTGCTGATAAATATCTAAACATCTGGACTGATATCAATCAAAGGGCCTTTTTTGAGGATAGGGTTGGCTATGTTGAAAACATAAAGGTTTCGAAGCCCTCAGAACGAGGTTCCGGAAAAGGAAAGCTGGACAAGTTGGAATACTTAAAGCCTTCAATTCTTAACTCTATTCAAAAGGTTCTTCAGAAGTATGACTATAGGGATATAGCAATCCTCGTTAGGGATAACACACTGGTTTTAGAAGTTTCAAGATTCTTGATAGAGAACAATTTCCCTGTAACCTGCTATTCTCTTTTGGATATCAGAAGCAGTAAAGTGTTATGGGAACTGATATCTTTCTTGAAATTTGCATCAAATAATGACGATTATGAATCGGCACTAATTTTTGCAACGGGGAATATCGTCCAAAGAAAGTATGGGAAATCTCCGGAGGAACTGGCCCTTGAGTTTTATAAGTTTCAGCAGGGCAGAGAAGATTCATTGTTCCTTGACGATTTTTGGAAGTTATTAATTTCTAAGTATTCTGAAAAGGTGAAAAATGAGCCGCTCTCAAAGGTAATTTTGGAATTGTTATTTGAGCTTGGTGTTCATAAACTTGATGATGAATTGGCCCCAGCGCTGGTGAGATTTCTTAATTTTCTCTACAAAAAGGAGCTGTCTGAAGGACTTTTGTCATTGAATACTTTGGAAAAATTGTTTAATCAATTTGTGGAGTCCAACGGAAGATCTCAGGTGGAGGATCTGGTAATACCACAAAAGGGTGAATTGGATGCGATAAAGGTAATGACTTTCCATAAATCAAAGGGGTTAGGGTTTCCCGTGGTTGTAAATATCTTTATTGATATTTCTACTCAACCTGAAAATTTGTTCTTTGTTAAGGAGAGGCGGGATGAGAATAGGTACTTGTTTCCTGTTAAATTGAAGAAAAGTTTAATAAAGCCAGTTATATCTGGAATCGGTAAAAAAGTGGAACTGGCAAAGGCCATAGAAACCTATAAGAGCGAAAAGATTGATAAACTAGTTCAGGAAATTAATACTACCTATGTCGCATTGACGCGAGCCAAGGATGTATTGATTAATATTTATTTAGAGGATGAGGATTTTGACAAACTAATGAATAAAGTTGGAGCGAGAAGTGTTTACGGTGATTTTGATTCCCTTCCGCAGCAGACATCTCGTGAAATAAAGGAAGAAGCGGTGACTCCCCGACCCGAACTAAAGATGCCTTCTACTAAAGTATATTTAGAAAAAATCTACGATAGATTCGCAGAAGAGGGTAATCTCTTGCGTCAAATAGAGAGTAGTTTGCTGGGAGATGCTACCCATGAGTTTTTGAGAAGTATAGGTGATATTAAAAATCCTGAAGAGATTGAAAAACAGAGTGATAGATTAGAGGCCATTTTATCAAAGAACGGACTTTCGCCTTCAATGGCAAAATCGGTGGTCAATAATTTAATTAATTTTCTTAGAAAAGATAACCGATTTGAAATTTTAAAGGGGACTGATGACGCCAAAATTTACACTGAAAGGGAGATATTTTTGCCCGATGGGAATTTTGTGAGATTGGACAGAATCGTCATAAGCCATAAAGTTGATGTTATTGATTTTAAGACGGGGATGCCTAAGGAGGAGGATAGAGAGCAGGTGAAGAGATATTTAAAGATAATGAAAGAGATTTTCCCCGAGAAAATTATAACAGGGTATCTTTTTTATATTTTCCATGACTCCGTTGAGGTGATAGAAAATGGATAACGAAAAGATAACATGGTTTAAACCCAGAGGTTTCATAGAACAGATGGCTGATTTTCTCTTAGATAAGTCTCGTTCAGAAGAAGATTTAACGAATTTTATAGTAATTTTACCTAATAGGCGATCTGGTATATATCTCAAATACTTTATTGGCAAAAAATTGGCTAAAACTGCCTTTTTACCGACCGTATTTTCCATTGATGATTTTGTTGACTATTATTATGAATCTTTTATTAAAGCCGATGTAAAGTTCGATTTTTGGAATGCTGTTTATTTGCTTTTTGAAATTTTCAAGGAAAAGTCTGCACAGGAATTGGATTTCTGGGATTTTGTGCTCTTTGGAGGCAAGATTTTCAACGATCTTGAAGAATTCAAGATGTTCCGCTTAGATTCGCATAAATTAAGAGAGGTCTTTTATGGTCTTGACTTTCCTGAAAAATCCATTCTAAGGTTTTTCTTGAACTCCTATCCGGATGTATATGAAGAGTTTTTTAAGAGAATAAGGAAACAAGGTTTTTCTACCAGGTCATCCAGGTATTTTGATGTGGCTGATAGAATTGACCCCGAAATTGATTTGCGTGGTAAAAAGATTTTTATTAATCCGCCGTTTCTCTTAACACCAAATGAGAAGATAATCCTTGAAAAACTCGAAAAGGCGGATGATTTTTACCTTATTTTGCAAGATGTTGAGCCGGTGAGGGAATCCTTTGGTAAATCTGATAGAAGTGGACGAGAACGGATTTCTGGTGACTTTCTTGATGATTTGAGAGTGACTTTAATTCCCACCGATGATGATATCTCTGAGATTTTTGTATTGGGTGAACTTTTGAGGAAAATGGGCAGGGAGGACCTTAATTCTATAAAAACTGGTGTAGTCTTGCCTGATGCTTCCAAACTGATCCCCGTTATTGACCTTGCAATCCCCGAGTCCACTGATTTTAACGTATCTATGGGGTATCCGCTTAGATTTTCATCCTATTTTTCCTTTTTCAAAGACCTTAAGGAATTGTTCCAGTTCTCACAGTTTGAAGGCGAAACTATTCTTTTTAATGTAAAGAGGTTGAGGTTTTTTGTTGATAAATACTTGTATGACCATTTGGGTAGAGCTAATGGTTTTTGTAATTTTCTTGACTTTTTGATGGAGGAGGGTTACACCTTTGTTAACCCTGACCAGGTGGAACTACTTTTATCAGAATATGAGGGTGATTCAGAAAAGAGACTAAAAATTAAAGATTTTTGGAAGGAGTTGAGTGAACTCTTGTTCAGTCCTTTAGTAAATGCCGGTAACTTTTCAGATTTTGTAAATGCAATTCTTAACTTTTTTGGTACTTCACCCGCCAATTTGAAGTTCAGGATCAAGGAAGAAATTGAGGGATTGGCCGGTGAGCTCATTTCTCAAATGCTCGCAATAAAGAATTCCCTTCTTTCTCGTATAAATTTAAGAGATAGTAATTTTGAAAGTATTGTTAAGTTAACCGAATTTTTAATGGCTTCTCTAAGGACCGTTTACGTTCCTTTGAAGGGTACCCCACTTTATGGCTTACAGGTCATTGGTTTCCTTGAGTCAAGACTATTGAGTTTTGATAACTTGTTCATAATTGACGTACAGGAAGACCTTATGAGGTTCAGGAACGAAGAAGATTCACTACTTACGACCGATTTAAGGTTTAAATTGGGGATACAGGATTTTACCTGGTATGAGAAGTTGTCAAGCTACATGTTCTTTACTTTGATCGGGGCAAGCAAGGATTGTTATATTATTTATAAAAATTCAAATTTTGACGAGCCTTCACATCTCATACTTATGCTGGATGAGTTTTTAAAGGGGAAAGTTAAACTTGACAAACTCACATTGAAAAGCTTTTATTTAAAGGGTCTTTCACAATCAATGGAAAGGAATAGTTTCCGTAACGGTGTCCCTAAGGATGACGATATTATGAAGAAGCTTGAAAGTTTCCAGTTTTCTTACTCTGCGATTGAAACCTATCTTCAATGCCCTATCAGGTTCCTTTTTCAATACGTAATGCGAATTAAAGAGGAGAGGGGAGACGAATTTGACAAAAGGGTAATAGGGCAGGCAATTCATGAGATTGTGGAGCAATTTTTTTCGGAGATAGATTCTAAATTAATTAAGGGCGATGCTTTCGAGAGAAAAATCAAGGAAGTGGCGGAGGAAGTATTAAAAAAGTACTATCCCATTGATACCCCAAGGATAAGACTATTGAAAGAGGGTATTAAGAGGCGATTGTGGAATTCAATTACAAAATTGGAAGATACTTTGGAGCAGGAAATAAAAGGGCGAATTAACGGTGAGTTTTCAAAATACTTAACCGAAGTCGAATTGAGAGCCTCCCTGAGGTTGGGAGACACGAATACAGTGTACTTTAAGGGCACTATTGATAGGGTGGATATCTATGAAGATGGTTTAGTGATTATAGATTATAAAACTGGAAGTAGCGCGAAAGATTATCTGGATAAAAAGACATTTGATAATGTTATTAACCAGATTACTCCGTGTTCTAAAATAGCCCATTCTATTAAAAACAGTAAACTGCAATTGTTCCTCTATTTATGGCTATACAGGAATCACATTGGAAATATTTTGCCACAAAAAGAGAAGGTCTTTGTTTCAATTTTCCCTTTGAAGAGCTTGAGTGGGGAGATAAAAGTGGATGATTTATCTGATGATAGTTATTTACAGAAAACCGAAGAGCTGTTGCAAAAAATAGTGAAGGAGATTTTGGACCTGGAGATACCTTTTTATCCTCCTTTAGATAAGAAATTAAAGGAAAAATGCAGAAATTGTAACTTTAAGGTGGCCTGTAACAATTTCAGTTTGTAAAGCGGTTCATTGTATGTTAAAATTATTTCACAGGAGGTTTAAGATGTGGTTCTTTTTGATCCCATTAATTTTAACAGGAGAGAGTAAAATGGTAAAATTGCCAGAACCTGCAAAAGAAAGCAATTTTTCAGTTGAAAAGGCTATTAACGAGAGAAGGTCGATAAGGAGCTATAAGGAAGAACCATTATCCATTAAGGAAATCTCCCAGATCCTGTGGGCAGCTCAGGGCACTGTTGCCAGTGGAAGGAGGGCAGCACCATCGGCAGGCGCCACTTATCCCATTGAAGTTTATCTCATCGCAGGTAATGTGGATGGATTGGAACCGGGCTTATACAAGTATAATCCAAAAGACCATACAATTATTCAAGTTAAAAAGGGTGACCTCAGAAAAGCTGTTTCAGACAGGGCATTAAGGCAGGATATGATTTTGAAAGCTCCCGCTACCATTGTAATTGCTGCTGTTATTGAGAGAACGAGGGCAAGGTATGGTGCAAGGGCAGAGAGATATGTGTACATGGAAGCAGGGCATGTAGGTCAGAACATTTATCTACAGGCGACGGCCTTAGGTTTAGGGACGGTTGCGGTGGGCGCATTCATAGATAGTGAAGTAAAAAGCGTCTTAGGTATTGAAGAAGAGCCCCTTTATTTGTATCCTATAGGTAAAAGATAAATCTTGACAAACGAAAAGCAGGTGTTATAGTATTCCAACAAAGAGGGTATGATGCGTTACTTAAAATTTGTAATGTTGGGTTTATTGTTCTTTGCACTCTCATGCGCGATGGTGGAGTACAAAGTGAAGTATACGGTTACTGCGGATGGTACATCAACAGCTTATGCAATTGTTTATGTCTCTGATAATGGCTCTGTAAGTAGTTCTTCAAATGTGTCTTTACCATGGGAGTATGCTTTTGACGAAAAAAAGGGGAGTGTGTTAGAAGTTGCTGCGTCAGCAAATGGCACTGTACATGTCTAAATTTATGTTAACGGTGTCTTGAAAGCACATGCTGATGGAGACGGATACGCTGCAGCTTCTTATGTAATTCCATAAGATTAGATCTGAGCTTTAAAACATAAAGGGGGTACCTTTCAGGCACCCCCTTTATGTTTTTGTAGGGAATATTCTATTGTTCCTTTGTATATCTTACCTTAACCCACTTAGCAGCCAGAGCATCGTCCAGTCTCTTTACTGGGGTGGAGTGGGGTGCTGTTTTTAGAACTTCCGGCTCTTTTTCAGCTTCCTCTTTGATTTTAATCATTACTTCAGCGAACTTATCAAGGGTTTCCTTTGTCTCCGTTTCTGTAGGTTCAATCATAATTGCCTCAGGGACGATAAGCGGGAAGTAAACAGTTGGTGCATGCATTCCAAAATCTAAAATCCTCTTGGCAATATCTAAGGTGCGAACGCCGTATTTTTTAAATTCTCTTCCAGAAAGCACAAATTCGTGCATGCAAGTGCTCTTGTAAGGAAGTTCATAATGCTCCATCAATTTCTTTCTCAAATAGTTGGCATTAATAACCGCATCTTCACTTACCCGTTTTAAGTATTCTTTCCCCATCATTCTTATGTAAGTGTAGGCTCTAATCATAACCAGGAAGTTTCCGTAGAAAGAATGGATCTTTCCGATGGAATCCGGTCTGTTGTAGTCTAATTCATACTTTCCATCTTTTTCAACAATTACTGGCACCGGAAGGAATGGCTCAAGGAATGCCTTTACGCCTACCGGTCCACTTCCGGGTCCACCGCCACCGTGGGGAGTTGAGAAGGTTTTATGTAAATTGAAGTGCATCACATCAAAGCCTAAATCGCCCGGTCTTATATGTCCGAGGAAGGCATTAAGGTTAGCTCCGTCCATATACATCAATCCGCCAACAGAATGGATTAAATCCGCAATTTCATGAATTCTGTTTTCAAAAATACCTAAAGTATTGGGGTTTGTAACCATGAATCCGGCTACATCCTCATTCATCTTACTTTTGAGGTCTTCAATGTCTATTCTACCAGTTTCGTCCGATTTTACCGTTATTGTTTCATATCCGGAAAGGGTAACAGATGCCGGGTTTGTTCCGTGAGCTGAGTCAGGGATTAAAATGTATTTTCTTGGATTCCCTTTCTTTTCGTGATATTTTCTTATTATTTTAATTCCCGTGTATTCCCCATGGGCACCTGCAGCAGGCTGTAGGGTGACATAATCCATCCCACTTATCTCAGCTAGCAGGTTTTCCAGCTCTTTCATTAGTTTTAGTGCACCCTGCAGAGTTTTTGTGGGTTGGAGTGGGTGAATATGAGTAAATCCGGGCAAACTAGAGACGTATTCATTTACCTTAGGATTGTATTTCATTGTACATGAGCCGAGGGGATAAAAACCTTTGTCTACATGGTGATTTAAAGAAGAGAGCTTTATGAAATGTCTCACTACTTCATTCTCTGGGACTTCAGGAAGTTCAGGTGGGGTTGAGCGCATTAGCTTTTCGGGTATGTTTACTTTTGCATCTTTACTAAAATTTTTTATGGTAAAACCTGCCCTTCCGGGTTTAGAAATTTCAAATATAAGTTCCATTTTTGAACTCCTTATTTGATCTTGAATTCAGCTATTTTTTCTATTAATGCATTTATTACTTCTTCATCTTTCCCCTTTATAGTGCAACCGGCGGCGTTAAAATGACCGCCACCTCCAAAGGCTTCAGCTACTTTAGCCAGGTTAACTCTGTTTTTGCCTCGTAAACTTACCCTCCATATATCTTTTTCAACTTCAATAATACTTACCCCCACTATTGCTTCTTCCAAAGAAAGGGGGTAATTAACAAAGCCTTCGGTTTCCGATCTGTCTAATCCGTAATATTCAAGCATCCCACTTGTTATTTTGATAAAAGCAGCGTTATTTAAGATGGTTAGCCCTGATAACGCGTGACCTAAAAGCTGGAGGGTTTTTAATTTTTTTCTTTCGTATACGAGAGACGCAATATCTGTAACATCAAGACCGTTGTTCACTAATTCATAGGCATTTCTAAAAGCCCATCTAAAGCTGTTTGAATGTCTAAATGATGAAGTGTCTGTCAAAAGTCCTGTGTAAATGCAAGTTTTAATCTCTTTGTCTATTAATTTATAATCATACCTTTTAATTATTTCATATATTAGACTTGCTGTGCTTGGAGACTCCGTAACAATGATGTCATAGGGTGAATATTTTTTACCGGATATATGGTGGTCAACTCTGATAATCAATTTGTTTGGAGGATCAGAGAAACCAGTTCTGGAAAATTCACTGGCGTCTAAAAGTATCAGTAAATCGAAAGTATTTGCTTCTAATTTTGATTCTATTTCCTTCACTCCTGGGAGGAAGTCTAAGAAATCCGGCACTTTGTCTAGCAAGATCGGTTTTACATCTTTTCCGGCTTTTTTCAAAAATAAATACAAAGCGAGAAGGCTACCGACAGCGTCACCATCAGGGTTTTTGTGAGATATTAACCCAATCTTACCATCAAAGTTTTTTACGAACTCGACAAAATTCTTTAACTTTTTATACATTGGACTAATTTTATTGCGAAGGTTTTGTATTTTCCACATTGTTGCTAAAAAAGCCGTTAAATTGATTGGTTAGATAAATTGAATTAATATAACTCTATTGAAGGAGGTTCGGAATGGGTGTGAAATTCTTAACCATTATTATGTTCTTTCAATTCCTGCCAAAACAGGATTTTGGCACCTTCTCCATAGTTGCCTGTGATACATTGAGTGGTGAGGTAGGGGTTGCCGTAGCTTCAAAATTCCTTGCAGTTGGATCGGTTGTGCCATTTGCAGAAGCGGAAGTGGGAGCGATAGCTTCTCAAGCTTTTGGTAATCCATTATTTGGACCTTTAGGACTTCAACTTTTGAAAGATGGTGTAACTCCGGATAGTATAATAAAGATCTTTTCAAATACAGACACTTTGTTTGACAGAAGGCAAGTAGGAATTGTCTCAGCGAAGGGTCTTTCGGCGTCTTGGACAGGTAAGAGTTGTATTGCTTATGCGGGGCATTTAAATGGTATGTGTTATGCAATTCAAGGCAATATTTTGGTTGGTGACACGGTGTTAAAAGCTATGGAACATGCTTTCCTGAATACTGAAGGAGATTTGCCGGAAAGATTAATAGCTGCTCTGGAAGCAGGGGAGAGGGCAGGAGGTGATGCACGCGGCAGGCAGTCTGCGGCACTACTGGTGATGAGAAAGAATGGAGGATATGCTGGTTATTCTGATAAATACGTGGATATTAGAGTTGATGACCATCCTGATCCTGTTTCAGAATTAAAAAGGATATATAAAATTTGGGAACGTTTCTTTTTAATAGATGCTCATGGTAGGTTGGGTGATCAATATATTAAAGAAGGTAGGAACGATTTAGCAAATTTGGAATATGAGAGAGCAATGAAGATTCTTAAAGAAGTGATCGAAGAAAACCCTGATGACCCTGATCTACTAAATGAGGTTGCCTGGTTTATGGTGTTAAGGGATATAGATTTGAAAAAGGCTAAAGAATTAATAGATAAGGCTGTCAATTTAAAACCCGAAGACGCTAATATACTAGACACTGCGGCGCTCATTTATTTCAAATTAGGTTACAGAAAGAAGGCTATAGAACTAGAAGAGAAGGCAGTTAGGCTTGACCCTGAGAACCAATACTTTAAAGAGATGCTCGGTAAATTCAAGAAGGGTAAGTTGTAAGTTCTTTTGTTTAAAAATAAAATAACTACATGTCAGAGACATTAAAAGTAGTGGATGTAATCACTTTTGTTGAGCCTGTTCATCTCGAAACTTCTCTTGCCGAAGTAGCAAAAAAAATGAAAGAAGAATTCACATCTATCGTTCCTGTTGTAGATGAGCAGGGGAAATTGGTAGGAGTAATATATGCAGAGGACCTTTTGGCCCCATTCATACCGCAGTTTTTTGACTTGGTTGAAGACGTTGATTATATAACTACATTTGGTGTTTTAGATCATTCTATATTCAGTGATTTCACACATAAGCTTTTCTTAGCTGCGGACATCATGCGGACTGATTACAAATCCTTAAGACCTGAGGATTCTATAATAAAAGCGATTATTTATATGGTGAGGGAGAAGAGGACTTGCATTGTGGTTGTTGATCAAAAGGGTTTTTATAAGGGTATTGTCTCCAGACTAAGTATTTTGAATAAACTTTATGGGAACGGGAAGTAAAAGATGCAAGAGAGAATATTAGTTGCTCTTTTCTTAACTACAATAATATTGATTGCTGTTGAAAAATGGCATAGGACCGTTATTTCACTTTTGTCTGCGGCTTTAGTTATTGCTATTGGGTATTTGACTCCCCAAGAGGCTTGGAATTACATTGACTTCAATACCTTAGGCCTTCTTCTCGGGATGATGATTATAGTATCTTTTTTTAGACGAACCGGTTTTTTCGAGTTTATTGCCATTAAAGCCATAAAATTCTCGGGTGGTAGTATATTTAAACTTTTTTTTATATTTTTTATGCTAACGGGCGTTGTCTCTGCTTTTCTTGATAATGTTACAACGGTTTTGATTTTTTCGCCAATAATAATTTTAGTGGCAAATATTTTAGGTATTTCTCCTTTTCCTTTTCTTGTTGGAGAAATTATTGCTTCAAACCTTGGTGGAACAGCGACATTAATAGGCGATCCACCAAATATTATTATTGGGAGTGCTGCTGGGCTTTCCTTTAATGATTTTATTATTAACTTGACACCTATTGTTTTATTGGCAATGATTTCATCAGTTTTCCTTATAAAGTATTTACTGGAAAAAGAATATAAAATATCGGGGCAGTTTGATGTTTCTCTTATTAATTTGGATGAGAAAAGGGCAATTAAGAATAAAGTTCTTCTTTTCAAAACCTTAGCAATTTTTGGAATTGTCATTATCGGGTTCATTTTGCATGATAAGCTCCATATTTTACCATCTATAGTCGCCTTGCTCGGTGCTTTATTGCTTCTCTTCATTCAAAATAAAAATCCTGAAGAGTATTTCCATGAGGTGGAATGGAATACTCTATTCTTTTTTGGCGGGCTATTTATACTAATAGGTGCTTTAGAGAAATACCATATAATTGAATATGTGGCAAATGGCTTGTTAAAATTTTCCAGAGGGGAGTTTGGACTTGTTTTAGTGATTAGCATACTTGCACTTATATTAACCGTTTTTATGGGTGCCATCCCCTTTGTAGTGACCATGGTACCGATAATCCAAACTATTATCCAAAAAACTCCCGGAATAAACTCTCATGCATTGTGGTGGACGCTATCAATTACATCATGTTTTATGGGAAATGCAACCATAATAGCTGCTGCTGCAAATTTAGTGGTTTCTGACATTTCAAGTAAGACTCCTCAAAAGATAACTTTTAAAAATTATCTTAAATATGGCCTCCCCATTACGCTATTTACTTTTGTATTAGGAGTGTTGTATATTTTTGTACGTTATTTCTTCTTTAAATGAGATTGATAAAGTTTTACTATGGTTTTAACTAAAAGGCAGCAGCAGGTTTTAGAATTTGTTCAGAATTATATATTTACCAGGGGATATCCTCCAACAATAAGAGAAATAGCGGAGGGGCTAAATCTCGGCGACCACAATATTTACAGCATACAGAGGCATTTGAAGGCCCTTGAGGATAAGGGCTTCATAAAGAGAAACAAGAGGAAGCCAAGAGGGATTGAGTTACTCCATTTTAAGCTCTCTAGCGCTGTAACTATTCCTCTTGTAGGTCGAGTATCAGCTGGTTTCCCTATACCGGCGATTGAAGAATACGAAGGTAGCGTTGTATTAGATTCTTTAATACTTGGAGATTCAAAAAATACGATCGCATTGAGGATTAGGGGAGACAGTATGATTGGTGCTGGAATCCTAGATAAGGATATTGTAATAGTTAAGTTGGGCGCAGAGGTTAAGAATGGAGATATTGTAGTCGCTTTTGTGGATAATGAAGTAAGTTGTAAGAGATTCAAACAAGACGACCAATATGTCTACTTGATTCCAGAGAATCCTGATTACAATGTCATTAATATTCGCAAAGAAGAGTCTCGTTTATATATTTTAGGAAAAGTAGTGGGAGTTATCAGGAGGTTAGTTTAAATGAGGGATGTTGTGCATATTTTCTCTGAATATTTTTCAAGGAAATTAGAAAACATAGAGGATGACAGATTTAAAATTGAAATTCCCAGTGATTTTATAGAGCACATTATAAGATTTTACTTATCTCAATTTCTCTATGAACTTCATGTTTCTTTTGAGGGAAGTGGTCTAAGAATTACGGGTGTTAATTTGATTCCGATTGAGGTTGTATTAAAAATAAAATCGATTAACTGGTCTGAAAAACAAAAAGTATTTGAAATAAATGTTGAAGCTAATGAATTTGTTTTAAAAACAATCAAAGGATTGCTAAAATTACCTGAAAAAAAGAGGGATTCTTTTGTTTCCTTCGAAAATGGAATTATTTCTGTTGATCTCGAGGTATTGTTTGCTCAAAATCCTCGAATAAACAGTTTGACATATTCTTTAAGAAATAGAGTTAAATTGGATTCAGTAGTTTTTAAAAGTGACAGAGCTGAATTTTACTTTCAAAAACTTACGCCTTAATAATATTTCCTTCTCTAAGGCCCTTTATTTTAAATGCATTCCTTGTGTCTAAAATTAATTTTGCGTGTTTTCTGATATGTTCATAATCGTATGAGGAATGGTTGGTGACCACAATCACGATATCAAATTTGCTCAGATTCTCGGGTGTAAGCTCTACTGATTTTAATGGAATCTGATATTTTCTAACGGGAACTAACTCGGGAAAGTATGGGTCATTGTATTGAACTTCAGCACCTTCATCCATTAGTAATTTAATAATTTTTAGGGCGGGACTTTCCCTCATGTCATCGATGTCGGGTTTGTAAGAAACACCCAAAATGAGAACCTTTGCTCCCTTTATGCTTTTGTTTTCCTGATTAAGTGCTTTTATTGCCTTTTCAACTACATAATACGGCATGGACACATTTATTTCGCCTGCAAGTTCTATAAATCTTGTTGGGATGTCATACTCCTTTGCTTTCCATGTTAAGTAGAAAGGATCGATTGGTATGCAATGCCCACCCAATCCGGGACCTGGATAGAAGGGATGGAATCCAAAAGGCTTTGTTTTAGCAGCTTCTATGACTTCCCATATATCAATTCCCATTCTTTCAAATACCATTTTTAATTCATTGACTAATGCAATATTAACACTTCTATATGTATTTTCAAGTATCTTTGCAGCTTCAGCCACCCTGGTAGTCGTAACTGGTACGGTAGTAATTACTATTTGGTCATATAAAGTTTTGATTAATTCTAGACAATTTGGGGTGATTCCACTGACTATTTTTGGTATGGTTCCAGTTGAAAATTGTTTGTTTCCTGGGTCTTCCCTTTCTGGTGAAAATCCTAAAAAGAAATCAACCCCAACCTTTAATCCTGATTTTTCGAGGATTGGTAAGACTTCTTCATCGGTGGTACCGGGGTAAGTGGTGCTTTCTAATACTACAATCTGTCCCTTTCTAAGGAATTTTGAGATTGTCTCTGCTGTGTTTAATACATAGGTTAAATCAGGTTCCATATGTTCACCCAAGGGAGTCGGGACGCATATTAAAATAGCGTCAACCTCTTTTAATCTGGAAAAATCATCTGTAGCTTCAAATTTTTTCTGTTCTACAGAACTCCTTATAAAATCGCTATTTATATGCTTAATGTAGCTTTCTCCTCTATTAAGCATCTGAACTTTTGCGCTATCAATGTCAAATCCCAAGACTTGAAATCCATTATTAAGGAATTCCCTCGCAAGGGGTAAACCGACATAACCTAATCCTATTATCCCAATTTTGGCCTTTCTATGTATTATCTTTTCCTTGAGCTCATTTACCATATTTCATCTCCATTTGGTTTAATCTATCTTATAAGGTCTTTATATATGCTCCACAAAATTCCAGTTGTTGCTGCAAATTTATAAATGTCTTCCAAATTAATTTGAATTTTTCTTGGAACTTCAATTACGGCACCTGATGAAATTCCTAAGTCCTCACAACTGAGTTCTTTTTTTAAAGAGCTGACTAAATTAATTTTTAAGGACTTTCCATTATTATAGACTTTTATACCAGATAATCTGGCATCAGGAAGGGGTCCACCACCAATCGCAAGGATGTCAGCAAGTGTTGAGTAGGACGGGACATAATATATTCCAGGCTTGTTTACTCTTCCTATTACTGAAATTCTATATAGAATATAAGAACCTATATCAGGATTCGTCAAGTATTTTGAATATGTAGTGGAGAAAAATTCTCTTAAGTTTTCTTGGTTAAGTTCTTTTACGCTTATTCTTCCAATATAAGGAAACTCAGCGGTTGTGTCACGGAGTACAATAATCGTGTCGTTAAGTTCTCTGTAATTTGTGGATCTGATTACTATGGCGTCACCTGGTATTAAACATTGCACCAGGAAGAAGAAGGTCCACATTATGCCTCCTTTATGATTTGCGCAATTTTCTTGAAGAATTTTGTAAAATTATTTTCTTCCTCTTTGTGGTGGTAGTATTTGTAATATCTATAGTATCCTTCAGTTCTCTGATAGAAGTTAATGACGACACCGAGAAGATTTAGATTTTCTGGTAATGAGCGGGTGACTTCGCTAAGTAATCTTTTTGAGGTATAGTCTGCCCTTACAACTAATAAAAACTGGCCTGCGAAGTTAATAAGTGTTTCAGTTTCTGCTACAGGTAATAATGGTGGTGTATCTAATAGTATTATATCAAAATTCTCTATAAGCAAACCTTTAATTTTCTCAAGATCGAAAGCATCTAAAACTTTCAAAACATTAATTGGATTTGATCCAGCGGGTAATATGAATAAGTTTTCGGATTTCGTCTTGATTGGTTTTAATATCCCACGTATTATTAGTTCGCAGAATCCGTATTCATTTGATATTTCGAAGACCTTATGGTGTGAGGGCCTTCTCAAATCCCCATCAATAACAAGTGTCTTGAAACCAGCCATAGCGTAAGCCAAGGCCAGGTTTATAGCAACGGTTGTTTTACCTTCATTTTCTATAGTACTTGTTACTGCTATGATTTTTGGGGTTTTTTTGTTTAAAATTTCTATGTTAAATCTTAGTTTTTTAAAAGCCTCTGCTTCTGGGCTTAATGGGTCTTTTTCAACAACCAGATGGGGCAAATTTGAATTTTTGGCATTATTGTTAAAAGGGGGTATTTTACCAATGCATGGTTTTGATAAAATGGTTTCGACCTCGTAAGCATATTTAACGCTGTCATCCACATAGTAAAGGAGTAGTGTAAAAAAGATACCCAGAATCCCACCTAACAGAATACTAATTAATATGGTCATTATTTTATCAGGTACCACTGGAGATGTTGGAAGAAGCGGAAAATCTGTTATTCTGACATCTGAAATCTTAGAAGCCTCTTCAATTTTGGTTTGTTCCAGCTTTTCAAGAAGTAAGTTATAGATCGATGAGAGAGCGATGTACTTTCTTTTCATCTTGTTATACGATATGGCGTTTTCCGGTAGAGATGATATTTTGGTTTCGTATTCTTTAAGGGCTGAATCAATCGCAGTTATTGCAGTATTAACAGTCAAAAGTTCAACTTGATTTTGTATCAATTTGCTAGCAAGCTGTTGAAATATAGGATCTGCTGTAGAAGGTACAAGTTGAGCAGTGACCTCTTGCTGTGTTTTGCTGAGTGAATTTTTTATTTCTTCTATTTGCTTTTCTAAGGCTATTACTTCAGGGTTGTTGTCGGTATATTTCTCTTTTAGAGCAGCCTTTTTCAATTCCAGATCAAAAAGCCTGTTTTGTAAAGCTGTCACCTTTGGATTTCCTCCAAAGTCCAGTGAAGATGCGATCTTGGCATATTCTTTATAGTATCCTTTTCCTTCAATTTGTTCTGTAATAGTCTTTATTTCGTGATCTATTTTTTGTTTTTCTACAAGTAATTTTGTTCTGTCAAATTCCAAGCTGTTAAGTTTCTGAAAGACGTCTTTTAAACTTTCGTTTATGTTCTCTAAAGCTATATATCCGAAGGTTCCCAACTGCTTTTTTATTCTTGAAAATTCCTGCTCGAAATCAGATAATTGGTCTTCGATGTTTCTTATCTGTTCCTCTAAAAACATTCTTAAAGAAGTGGCTTGAGATCTTGCATCTTCAAGAGTGAAGTCATAATAAGCCAATGCAATCTCTTCGGAGATTTTTTTAGCAAGGGTCGGGCTATTTGCCCTTGCTTTTATAACGGCAATAAAAGACCTCCCTTCCTGATTCACTCTCACATTTGATGAGAGGTATTTAATTGCTGAATTCATAGACTTTATCTCAAATTTTAAGGTTTTACCAATAGCTTTAGTAGATTTGGGTGACATTTTCATAGTTAAGGAATTAGCGTATATAGTCTCACCATAACGAGCAGAAGCAATTCTTTCCTTTTTACTATTAAGAATGATTAAACTGTCTTGTTTTATGGAGAGAAAATAGGTTCCTTCTAATGCCTCTTCCGGGATTCTCAGGTATTCTATATCAACATAATCATAAAATCGTTTGTCAGATGGTTTGAATCTCAGGTTAAGGTTGTTTACCACTTTACTCAAGATGGTTCTGGATTTAATTAGCTCTAATTGTGTAGGAACGTCATTCCAGGGGTTTGTGATTCCACTAAGTACGAATTCTGAAACCGATGAAAATCCAGGAAGTCTTATTCTAGCTTCAGATTCGTAGATGGGATTTTTTATGAGAATGTAGAAAATTCCTATGATTAGGGAGGCAGTAAAAATCAAAATTCCATACTTGCCTTTCCTAAAAAAAGCTTCCCTTAAGTCCTCAAATGAAAATTCTTTCTCTTCCATATCGTTAAAATATTTTAATGCTTGCTACACGATATTCAAATTGGAGCAATATATTTGAAAAAATGAATTCAGTGTTTTAAATTTTTTCTATGAACATAAATAAGATTTTAGCGAGTAGATTTGAGGACCTTGCAAAGGCTTTGGACTTTTTGGGAGAGAATCTTTTTAAAATAAGAGCATATCTTAAGGCAGCCCAGGTCTTAAGGGATATGAAGGAGGATGTTAGCGAAATTTATTTCCAGAAAGGATTTGAAGGACTTGAGAGCATTCCTGGAATTGGAGAGGGCATAGCTAAAAAAATAGTTGAGTTCATTGAAAAAGGTACTTTTGAAAAATATGAAGAGGTTATGAAACAGATTCCGCCAGAACTCCTGAAATTGATGGATGTTCCTGGAATTGGTGCCAAAACATTGAAATTGATTTATGACCATTTTAAAGTTACGACCTTTTCTGAGTTTGAAAAAATTTTAGATGACCCAAGAATCCTTACTTTACCTGGGATGGGGGCCAAAAAGATTGAGAATATGAAAAAGGGGTTAGAGCTTTATATGAGTATGCAAGAGAGGATTCCGTTAGGTTTAGCTATTGAACTTGTAGACGATCTGACAAAGCATATGAAAGATTCGGGCCCAATAGAACTGATTTCAGCCTGTGGTTCTTTCAGGAGGATGAAAGAAACCGTTGGAGACATAGATATTTTGGTTGTTAGTGATAAAGGTGGAGAAATCATTGATCATTTTACAAAGTATCCTTTAGTTACAGAAGTATTGGCTTCTGGTGAAACTAAAGGTTCGGTCATTATAGAAGATAAATATCAAGTGGACATGAGAGTTGTACCAAGGGAATCTTGGGGTGCAGCGTTACAATATTTCACGGGTTCTAAGGAACATAATGTTAAATTGCGCTCTATTGCAAAGTCTAAAGGTTTGAAGCTTTCAGAGTATGGGGTTTTTAGAGAGGAAACTTTTGTGGCAGGAAGTAGTGAAGAGGAGGTATATAATATTTTAAGTCTTCCCTGGATTCCACCTGAGATTAGGGAGGATTCAGGCGAGATTGAAGCGGCTTTAAGTGGTAATTTGCCAGAATTAATTGACTATAACGATGTTAAAGGTGATTTGCATGTCCACTCTAATTTTTCAGATGGTAACTCAAGTTTGGAGGAACTTGCCGAACATGCAAGAAAATTTGGTTACTCTTATTTAGGGGTTTGTGACCACTCAAGGTCGGTAAAATACGCCGGAGGTCTCGAAGTAGGAGAAATAAGGCAAAGAAATAGTATAATAGATAAGATAAATGCGCAATATATAGATTTCAGGCTTTTGAAGGGGGCTGAGGTTGACATTCTAAGTGACGGAAGTCTCGATTATCCCGACGAAGTTTTGAAGGAACTTGATGTGGTGGTTGCATCAGTGCACATGTGGAAGAAAAATGAGGATGCTACGGAGAGGATAATAAAAGCTATGGAGAATCCGTATGTAAACATTATAGGTCACCCAACGGGAAGGCTAATCGGGCAGAGAGAGGGGTATATTGTTGATATTGATGCAATTGTTCAAAAGGCCTTTGAAACCGGAACATTCATTGAGATAAATTCTTATTTTGAAAGGCTTGACTTTAATGATATCAACGCTAGAAAAGCTAAGGATAAGGGCGTTTTACTCGCAATAAATACAGATTCGCATCACGTGGGTCAGTTCTGGATGATAAAGCTGGGGATCGGACAGGCAAGGAGGGGTTGGCTTTCCCCCCGAGATGTTGTAAATACAAGGAGTTTAGAAGAGCTGTTAGAACTTTTGAGATCTAAAAGAAACCGTATCTAAACCAGGTACTCGGCCGGATCTATGTTGTACTTCCAAGGTGATTCAGCCCTAATGATCTCAAGGTCTGATTGGCTAAGGTCAATCATTTTGTTTGGAATGTCCCTGCCGTTCTGATCTTTTATTACTAGAACTATTGGTTTATGAATTTTTGACTTGTCTTGCGGTTGTCCGGCTACGAGTGCCCATTCGCCTGAGGACAAGAACACTAAACTACCTAACGGGTAGATCCCCAGTAAGTTAATAAAGTGTTTTATAAGAAGTGGGTCAAATAGTTTTCCTGAATATTTTACTGTATAGGCGATTGCCTCAGCGGGTGACATTGGAATAGGATTATAAAATCTGGGTGTAGTCACGGCATCGTAAAAATCAGCAATCTGTATTATTCGTGAAAAAAGGGATATTCTATTTGTTTTGACGAAATCGGGATATCCTGATCCGTCGTAACCCTTTTGATGTTCAAGAATAGCAAGTAAAATCGGGGCAGTTTCCTCTGATAGGCCCATAAGGTTAAGAGTTATTTTAACTCCACTAACCGGATGCGTTTTAATCATTTTCCACTCATCTTCGGTTAGAAAGGATTCTTTCTGTAATATACTCCTTGGAATGTTGATCATTCCTATGTCATGTAAAAGAGCAGCTTGGCCTAATTTAAGAAGCTCTTTGCTTTTTAAACCTATTCTTACTCCGAGTGATAGTGATAGTATGGCAGTGTTGACGGAATGGTTATATAGAAAATCATCATAATTCTTCACAACGGTTAACCCCAATAAGAGGCTCTCGGAAGTCTTTAGAGTATCAATTAAATAGAGGACCCCGGCGGTAAAACGTGTATAATATGTCTTTTGGGAAGTTGGTTGAATTGTTGTAAGGTTCTTAACCATATTAATTGTCTCAAAATAAACCTGTTTTGCCCTTTTTTGTGGATCTATAAACTCTGTCTGATACGGAGCTACCGGTGGCAATATCTTTATTGATCCGATACCAATTGTGATAAGATTGTTATTTATATCATGCTGTTTGAGTTGTTCACTTGCAAGTAATTCGGCAAATTTAGAAATTTCCTCAATTTTGTAATTTTTTGAAATTTTAATTCCACCGATTTCTTTTTGCTGTGCAAGCTCTATGAGTTGCTTAATATAGGGAAAATTTATCGAAGATATCTTGATCCTTTCGCCCATTAAATAAATGTGCCATCCTCTGATTAGGAGCGTAAATTCGTCGAATTGACTGAATATATTTTTTAGCAATCCATCGAATTCACTCAGGCTTTTTTGCGTAATGTTATGGTCCGGACCGTAAAGTCTCATATTGTTTACAAGAACCAGTGTTTTTATAAGTACAGAAGTGTAAAATTCACCTTCTAAGTTCATTCTCTCACTCCTTAAATTGCTTTAAAGCTTCCGAGCACATTGCACGGATTTTTTGGTCTTTAGAGTGCTTTACAGCTTCTATGAGAAGCAAATATATTTTTTTCTTGTTTGATTCAACTAGAGAATTTATTAAAAATTGAACCGTTTCGTAAAATTTTCTCGCCTTTGTTAATCTATCGAAGATTGAGAGATTTTGGATTAGTATTTCTTTCACAGCGTCCTCTAAAGTAGTATAATCGATATAATGGGGAATTAAGCTCATGAATTGTTTCTTCTCAATAATATCCATTTTATAGTATAATGAATCGCTTTTAAGCCTCTCCAGGATCAGTGATACATGCGATTTTTTTGGATTTTTTTTCATTTCCAGGTATGTTTGTATCCTCACATTAGGGTCTTCGTCATAGAAGAAAGGGGTTAAATCACCTTCTATTGAAGAAATGGCCTCGAGTAAATGATTTTTGATTTTATTATCTCCCGCAAGGAGTAGATCGTTAAGGAAATCTTTCATCTCCGAGAATTTTCCGTAGGAGATAAATTCTAAACCAGTTATAAGGATTTTTTCATTGTTTTTGTGTTTCTGGATAAAATTTAACACCTTTGAACTGTCCAGATTATGCATTTTCAATATCCCTCTGAGTAATATAGCCCTTTGACTTTTATTTGTAAGTTCTGAAGCAATTTGGAAAATATTCAAAGCTGATTGTGGAGAAGTAAACGCTATGAACTGTTCGAGTTCCTTAGGCTTTGACTCAATGTACTTGTTAATTAATGTTTCGAGAAGGGAAGTCTCAGAGATGTTCTTTAATAGTCCATCTATCTGCTTAATTTTTGCCCTATCATCTAAATTGAGCTTGAGTGTGGTGAGGTCATGCAGTATTTTTGCAGCTCCAGAAAGACCGGAGTCGAAAATTTCTAGCAAAATAAATTCTTCAATGGATTTTATTATTGTAGATGATTCTTCTGAGCTTGAAAGCTCAAATATTGAGAATAGGTGTTTCAAGATTTGCTCAAAATGAAGAGATTCTCGCTCTTTTGCAATTTCTTCGTTTAACATTTGCTCCTCTTCAGGAGAGATAGTGAATACCTCCCTTGATTCTATTATGATGGGTATTTCAATTGCCGAACTTATAGACCCTTCGATTTCCAGTGGTTCTGATTTTGGCTCCTGTTCTCTAAGTTTTATTATATCCTGATAAGTCTCTGGTATAAATACATTTTGATCTTGAATATATTCTGGGATAAAATCTATGCTCAAACCACTGTAATCCCTTACATTTAACTCGTAAATTAATGCAAATTTATCACTGGATGCGAAAGCATTTTGAATTGCTTCAAGGAAATTTTGAAGGTCTGCAAGGGAAACTGTATTTTTAAAACTAATTCCACGTACTCCATTTTTATATAAAACCCATGCTAGATTATCGTCGTTTTCGTCTTCCATCCAGATATTATTTCCTTCTTCCGAGAGTACTTTTCCATTGTCAAAGATAAAATCGATTTTAGTTGTTTTTAGTATAGGATCTTTAATATTTTCCCACAATTGACGCAGGAAGAATCTCGGTATTTCATGACCTTTTGGATATATTTTATAAGCCCTGAAAGCTTTATTTAGGAGGCTAAAAACCGTACTTAAATCTTTTTCGTTCATTTCGTATATTCTAAAACAAATTTAACTTTCATTCAAGTTTTTCATATGTTGAACCAAGTTCAAATAATTATATTTCCTTAGTGTATTCGCGAAAATTTCTTCTTTTTCTTTTGCAAGTGGATGTCCTGTCCTTTTTGCTAACATTAATTGAAGCGCTTGAGTTATTAGACTATTAAGGCCTTGGCCAAGAATTTCCATCTGGGTTAGATTCTCTTCAAGTAAAAATATTTTTTCTTCGTTTTCTATGTCGGTCCTGAGAAAAGTGTTTGCAGCATCAAAAATAAGCCAACTTTCTCTTATGAAACTTGGCTGTTGCGCTTCTTCATTAATTTTTTTGTATTTATCTGGTGCCGATTGTTGTGTTTCGATAACGTAAAATAGATTTTGGATGGATTGCAAGTGCTCCCTTTCAAGGATAGTTTTGCTTTTACTCGATAAAACGAAGATTATTCTTTTCAGGAGATCTTCTAACTTTTGTTCCTTTGTAAGAAAGTAAGTTAGAAGCAAGGCATATGATGCTGGGATTAATATGTCTGTGTCGCAATAAAATAAATTAACACCAAAAATTGATCGTAAGCCTTCTTCTTGAGATCCTGCAAATATTTCATTAATTCCAAGTATCATATATAATCCACTTTGAATTTTGTAAAACTCATTATCCTCATCTGGTTTTATGCTCTCTGGCAGGTTTTCATAAGAAATGGCTTTCCCGATCAAAAAGTTGGCTAACCAAATGTACAGCTTTGCTAAATTACCATATTTTCTGTCTCCAGAATTATTAAAATTTTCCAGTGAATTTCCCCACAAGTTTATTGCCCCAATTTTTTCTCCTATGTAGAAATAGCTCAATTTGGCAAGATGATAGTTAATTAGCCCTTTAAGATAGATGTTTGGAATTTCTTCGCAGATCCCTTTCGCAAGATTGAGTAGTTGTTTTGCCTGCGCGAATTCTCCTTGTTCTCTATAGAAGTAAGATTGGAACATTAGGTACCTTATATAATTTTCGTCTCCTGACTCTCTTTTAATATAAATTGATGCGGTTTTTAGGTCCTCCTTTAATTTATCAATATCATTACTATATACGTGAATTTTTATTTTGCCTAATAAGAATCCTGGTAATTCTTCTTCGCTGACCTTTAGTTTCAATTCAATTTTTTTCAGTAATTCACCGATGTTTTTTATCTCATTATATAAGGATGAGATTGAAAGTGCTTTCGCATTCAAAATCAGATGTTCGATAATTTCAAGTGGATTTTTCTCGTTTCTGATGTTTTTGTAGAGTTCTTCAATACTAATCTTATCAGCATCTATCTGCCCCTTTTCAATTTGAAGCCATAAATTGAGGTTTTTGTAGAAAAGCTCGGGTAAAATATTTTTGTAGTTTTCAACTTCTCGGGAAAGTTCTGAAATAAGGCCAATCAAGCGTTTAATTTCTAATGTCAAAATAATACTATCCCTGACATATATTGAATCGTTAGTTTCAAAAGCTAGTTTAGCAGCTATTTCTGCTTTTGCCAAGGCTTCTTTCAATATTCCGATATTTTTAAGAACCAGTGCATACCAGAAGTTCAATTGGAACATTTCTGTTATACTTATTTTGCCTTTTTTGATTTTTTCTAAAAGGGATTCAGCCTGTTTAAGTTTAAGATTGGCTGCAGAATACATCCTCAGTTTTGCTAAATTTATGCCGGTTCTTAAGTTGTAAGAGAAGGCTTTGTGGTAATCTTCACCTTTCTCAAAATGGAAAGCTAAAGTTTCATAATATTCTTTAATCTGATCCTTAAATACATTTTCAATCGCTTCACCAACTCTTTTATGTAATTCCTTAAGTTCGCTCTTTGGCAGGAGGTTGTATGCAGCATCCCTCACGAAAGAATGTTTGAAAATATATCGGTCTTTTGATGTCTTATCCTTAAAAGCTAAGCCCGCATCTTCTAAACGTTTTAAATGCGTTTCTAGGTCACTTCCATGCCATATTTCGTTTAATAATTTCTTCGTGAATTCTCTGCCAATAACAGAAGCTACTTTTGCTAATTGTTTGGTATCAGGAGGTAGTTTGTCAATTTCTTGTAAAAACAGATTTGTAATTTTATCCGGTATCAATGCAAGGTCTAAATCCTTTAATATGACTACTTTCCCGTTTTCAATCTTGAAGAATCTATCCTTATAGAGTCTTTCTACTAACTCCTCTAAAAACAAAGGATTTCCTTCTGTTTTCTTATAAAGTACATCAGCGAATTGCTCAGGAATATCTTCAACATCTAAAAGATGTTTCAATAATTCCTTAGCCTCTTCTTTGTTAAGATTGGAAAGAACTATGTTCAAAATAAATGGAAAATCTGGAAGCGCAAGACTTTGAGAAGGTCTTAAGGTAAGCAAAATGAAGATTCTCATTTCAGAAAGTTTTTCTAAAAGAAAGCGAATAACTTCCATTGATGCGTCATCAATCCAGTGTATATCTTCGATAATGAGAAGATGCGGTTTATCTATAGAAGCCCTTTTTAGTATTTCAGTAATTGTGGAAAAAACGTCCGGTTTCTCAGTATACATACTTGATTCAATCCCGAGCATGTTATAAATTGTCTTTTTGCTTTCTTGAGAAATTCCCAGAGCAAGCGAGAGTTTCTCTATTTTTGAGCTTTTTTCTTCATTTGAATCGAAATAGCTAATATTGAATATTTCTTTAATGATTTGTATAATGGGTTCGTAAGTTATTTCACGGCTTTGACTTCTGCAATTTGCTTCTATGATTCTAAAGTTTGAATTTTCTTCACAATATTTTTTAAGTTCATATTTCAATCTTGACTTACCTACTCCTGGTTCTCCCAAAATGGTAACCACATAACTCGAGCCCGTTTTCACTTGTTCAAGCTGATTAACCAAAATCTCCATCTCTTTCTTCCTTCCGACTAAGGGAGTTAATTTGCTTTTGAATGTTGTTGTTAAATCGGTTTCTTCTTTTGTACCTTCATACCTATAAATTTTCACAGGCTCTTCCCTACCGTGTATTTGAAATTCACCGTACTCTCTAAATTCAAATATCTGGGAGGTATATTCGGCTATTTTTTCAGTAACCATTATTGTATCAGGTGGAACTAAATCGTTTATTTTTTCAGCCACATTTACCGCATCTCCAATTACGGTATACATCCGTTTGGTTTTCCCACCTGTAAAGCCACTAACTACTAGGCCGGTGTTAATGGATACCTTTAGCGAAATATCCTCGCCCAGTTTTTGACGAATTCCTCTCAAACTTCTTAAAAATTCAATACCACAACGGACAGCTCGTTCCGGATCGTCCTCATGGGCTATGGGGGCACCGAATAAGACCATTATTCCATCGCCAAGATACTTGTCTATGTGCCCGTCGTACCTTTCTACTATTTTTTCAAATTCGTAAAAAATAGTATTTACAATATTAAGTACATCCTCAGGGTCTCTACTTTCACTTATTTTAGTAAAGTTTGAGAGGTCTGCAAAAAGAATAGTGACGATTCTTCTTTCAGCCAGAGATGTTTGTTTGAGAGTGGCTCCGCAATTGCTACAAAAATTTGCGCCATCAACATTCTCAAAGCCACAATTTTGACATCTCATTAAATATAAGTGTATAACTTTTAATTGAAATATTCAAATTGTTTTAAAAGAACACTCACATATATTATCTTGGACTCCAATAAGTTAATTGAAGAACTTAAGGTTTTCCCTTAAAATTCTTACATGCTTTTATTGAAAGTTTTTGTTTTTTTAATTATTGGCAAAGTAATTTCTATTCCAGAAACATACAATTTTGGTGAGATTGAAGAAGGCGAAATTGTAACAGCATACTTTTGGCTGAAAAACAGCTATAATGATACCATCAAAATAATAGAAGTAAGACCCTCCTGCGGGTGTACTTACTCTTCTAATTCTTCTAATTTTATTTCTCCAAATGACTCTGTCCGATTCACAATTACCTTCAATTCAGAAGGCTTTAGTGGTAGGGTTTCTCAATATGTCAAAATAAATTACGAAGGGGTAGAGTCGGGGATCATCTATCTAAAAATGGAAGGTACAGTGGTAAAAAATTATCTAAATCCTGAAGAATTGTCCCGTTATTATGTCACTATTATTGATTTAAGAAGTAGGGAAGAATATTTGAAGGGACATCTAGTTGGGGCAGTATGGATTGATAAGAAGACTTTCAAAGAAAGTTTTAAAAAATTAAAGATTCCCAATAATGTATTGGTCGTTTTTGTTACTGATGATCCTAAAGACAAGGAACTGTTAAAGTACATAAGAAGAGAGGGATATGGAAATAGCTACATGCTTAGAGGCGGATTTGAAAATTGGAAGAAAAAAATGAGAGAAACTTTAATTTACAGAGGAGATGATTAATGACTACTTTTTTATTATTAATAATCTTCCTTGGAATTTTGATAGCTATTCATGAGTTTGGACATTTTATTGCATGCAGATTGCAAAAAATTGATGTTGAGGAGTTTTCAATTGGCTTTGGGCCTAGAATTTTAAGTTTCAAAGATAAAAGAGGGACTAAGTTTACAATTTCTTTGATTCCTTTTGGTGGATTTGTAAAAATTAAAGGTGAGGAAAAAAGCGAAAATCCGAATCCGGGTGATTTTTGGATACAGCCCTTTTACAAAAAGATTTTCGTAGTAATAGCTGGTCCGATATTCAACTTATTATTGGCTGTATTTGTTTTTATTATTGGTTATTCCATCGTTGGTTATGAAACTGTTCCAATTTTTAGAATCTATGAAGTAAAAAGTCCTGAATCTCCTTTAGAGCCGGGAGACAGTATCATTGCAATAGATAATAAGTATGTAAAAACAATTGAGGATCTGTATTATTTTTATTCCAAAAAAGATACTCATTTTGTAAAACTATTAAGAGGTGATTCTGTTCTGCAAGTTACTTTGGTCGGGAGGGAGTTTGATTCTCTTCAGGTAGTATTTTCAATCCCTCCCGTTGTAAATAGAGTGGAGAAGGGGAGCCCTGCTCATAAGGCGGGTTTGAAGAAGGGCGATAAAGTAATAAAGCTCAACGAAACCGAAATTCATCACTGGACTCAACTTGTCGATTCTATAAGGAATAGCGCCGGTAAAAAGCTTCAACTTAAGGTTATTAGAGGAAGTGATACTCTTAATTTTGAAGTTATCCCAACGTCAGAACCTGCAGCGCAGGGCACTTTTGCTAGGATAGGGATCACCTCTCCTTCAGTTAAGAAAAGGCTAAATATCGGAGAGGCTATTTATACATCTGTTAGCCGAAGCATTCAGGTTACTATTATTTTTATCTCATTTTTACTAAAATTATTCATAGGAAAGACACCTCTTAGTAGTATCGGTGGACCAATAATGATTGGCAAAGTAATATATACAGCGAGTAGTTATGGTTTGTTCCAGCTTCTTTATCTATTAGGTTTAATTTCAATAAATCTATTTATCGTCAATCTTCTTCCCATTCCTGCTATTGATGGATGGCATATATTTATATACCTCGTTGAAGGGTTGACCAAAAAAGAAGTTACACCTGAGTTTAAGAGAATTGCCCAAATTGTTGGTTTTGCTTTGTTATTAATTTTGATGATTGTCATTGCGATTTTTGATATTTTGAGGATTATTCATTAAAATTATTTTTTAAGTAATTATAAGTAATTATGTATTTAGGAGGTAGAAGATGGCAAATGGGAAGAATATGGAGAGGATAATTGCAACAGACTGTGGGAGTACTACCACGAAGGCAATTTTGATTGAAAAGAAGGAAGAAGGTTATCGCTTAATTACCAGGGGGGAAGCACCTACAACCGTTGAGGCTCCTTTTGAGGATGTTACGAGAGGAGTTTTGAATGCATTTAGAGAAGTTGAGGAACTCACTGGAATAGATGTTTTAGATGGTGAAGTAATTATTAAACCTAAGAAAAATGAAAAAACAGGGGTTGATGCTTATGTTTCCACATCTTCTGCCGGCGGTGGACTTCAAATGTTAGTTTGCGGGGTTGTGAAATCAATGACTGCTGAGAGTGCGGCAAGGGCGGCCCTAGGCGCTGGAGCAATAGTTATGGAAGTTATAGCTTCAAACGATGGTCGTATGCCCCATGAAAGAGTCGAATTGATAAGAAGACTCAGACCCGATATGATTCTCCTTGCAGGTGGGGTGGATGGTGGTACTATTAAACATGTTGTGGAATTGGCAGAACTAATAAGAGCAGCAGACCCAAAGCCAAGATTTGGCACTGGTTATAAACTACCTGTTATATATGCAGGAAATAAAGATGCTCGTGAGGAGATTCAAAAAATTCTTGGAGATAAAGTTGCACTATATGTAGTTGACAATATTAGACCAGTATTAGAGAGAGAAAATCTTGGACCAGCAAGGCACAAGATTCATGACCTGTTCATGGAACACGTAATGCAGCACGCTCCGGGCTATAAGAAATTGATGACCTGGACTGATCATCCTATTATGCCAACTCCCGGTGCTGTTGGACTCTTAGTTGAAAAAGTTGCAAGAGCTGAAAATATAGATGTACTCGGTGTGGATATTGGTGGGGCGACAACTGATGTCTTTTCGGTTTTCAGTGGAATATTTAACAGAACGGTATCCGCTAATCTGGGTATGAGTTATTCTATTTCCAATGTACTTGTTTCTGCTGGGGTTGAGAATATTTTGAGGTGGGTTCCTTTTAAAGTTGATGAATATGACCTTAAGAACAGAATCAGGAACAAGATGATTAGACCTACGACTATTCCGCAAACATTGGAAGAACTCATAATTGAACAGGCAATTGCAAGAGAAGCTCTGAGACTCGCCTTTGAACATCACAAAACCATGGCTGTTGGACTCAAAGGTGTACAACAGGAGAGGACCATTTCAGAGGCTTTTGCCCAAACCCTTTCCGGTGCAACATTGGTTAATATGATGTCATTGGCACTTGTAATTGGCTCTGGTGGTGTTCTTTCCCATGCGCCTCGAAGAGTTCAATCTGCGCTAATGATGTTGGATGCTTTCCAGCCTGAAGGGGTTACAATGCTTGCAGTGGACTCCATTTTTATGATGCCGCATTTAGGTGTGCTATCGGAAGTAAACGAAGAAGCTGCAACTGAGGTATTTGACAGGGATTGTTTGATTCGTCTCGGGTCTTCTATCGCACCAGTAGGGGTAGATAAGGAAGGTAAGAAGTGCATTGATCTGGTTTTAGTAAAGCAAGACGGTGCTAAAATTGAACATTCTGTCAATTTCGGTGAAATTTTGAGAATACCTATGGGAGTTGGTGAGAAGGCAAAAGCTATCATCGAGCCTACCAAGAATTTTGATGTGGGAGCTGGAAAAGGTAAAAGACTTGAAACAGAAGTTGAGGGCGGAGTTGTTGGTGTGATTGTTGATTGTCGTGGAAGACCACTTGTCATACCAGAAGATCCCAAACAGAGAGTTGAGAAACTTTCATCTTGGATTAAATCCCTTGACATTTACCCGATGGAATATTATGAAAAGTTGCTGAACAGGTAGCTTCTTGCAACTTTTCAATTATTATAGTCGGGGATTTTGATGCCAGAGGCGAGAAGTGATAGTTCATTTGAGTATTTGGTAAAAGAATTAGAACATATTTCGAAAAGTATTTCACCAGAGGAAGAAAAAGAGTATATCAGGAGAGCGCAATCGGGCGACAAAGAAGCACTGGAAAAACTTATGATTGCGGTTCTTCCTCAAGTGTTTGAAATGGCAAAATATTTCGCTAATTTATTCCAGCTCAAAAGCGATATAATTCCTGACTTAGTTAATGAGGGTAATAGGGGAGTTCTCTTAGCAATAAAAAAGTTTGATTTTTCAAAATCCAATAGATTGTTTTCTTACGCTTGGTACTGGGCGAAAGATTACATGCTAAAGTTTATAAAGAACTATCTGGGAGAGATAAAAATTCCTGAGTCTGCAATCAAGAAATTGAGGAAAATACGACAAGAGGAAGAGGAGTATATAAGACAGCATAAGAGACACCCGAGTGATTCCGAACTGGCCCAACTTGTAGGTTTAACCGAACAAGAAATCAGGACCCTGAAAGCCATACCAACATCCTCTGTCAGTATAGATACCGCCTTTGGAACAGACGAAGAGGACAGAAAAGAAACATGGATGGATATCTCTGAGCAAAATGCATTACCTTCGCCTGAAAAATACTATGCTGAGATAAAATTGAATCAGCTAATAAAGGAAATTTTTTTCTTTCTAAGTAAAAAAGAAGGGGAAATAATTAAGCTTTATTTTGGTTTTGAAGGCGGTAAAAAGCATACTCTCGAAGATATAGGGCAAAGGTTAGGTATCACAAAGCAGCGTGTCCAGCAATTAAGAGATAGGGCATTAAAGAGGATAAAAGAAAGATATGGAAACCGCATATTAAGTATATTTCAAGAATTATATCAGGAAGATTAAACTTTAACTCTTAGTAAGTTTAAGTAAATTGTTATTAAAAATTTATTCTTTACTGTCCAATATATAAATGCCAGGCAAGTCAATTCCAGCTAAAAATTCCAATGTAGCGCCACCACCCGAGGATACGTGAGAAAAAACGTCCTCATCGATTTTTGCTTTTTCTAAAATTGTTAGGGTGTCTCCGCCACCTATAACACTAAATAATCCCTGTTGCGTCTTGTAAGCACAAGCCTTTAGAACTTCAATACTTCCCTTTGCAAATTCGTCAATTTCAATTACTCCAAGAGGTCCATTCCAGAAAAGGGTTCCAAATTCGGGAATTGCTGAGATGTATCTGGCTATGGTTTTAGGTCCTATATCAACTCCCATCATATCATCGGGTATTTCTTTTACTGCCTTGTAGTTTGCACCTTCATCAAGTTTGTCAGCTACTACGTGGTCTTCGGGAAGCATAATCTTGTTTGTCTCCAAGTATTCCTTTACTACATCGACCATATCTTGCTCAAGGAGTGATTTTCCTATTTTGATACCTAAGGCATAAAGAAAAGTATAGGCCATTCCTCCGCCTATTAAAACTGCATCCGCTTTTGGAAGGAGTTGTTTTATTACACCTATTTTGTCTTTTACCTTTGCGCCACCAAGGACCACTACAAATGGATGTTCCGGATTGTCTCGCACCTTAGTTAGAGCCTCAATTTCCTTTTTCATAAGTAGCCCGGCCACTTTTATATTCATATGCTGAGCCATTCCATAGGTAGTAGCGTGAGCACGATGAGCAGTTGCAAAAGCGTCATTGACATATATATCGTAATATGAGGCTAATTTCTTCGAGAATTCGGGGTCATTCTTTTCTTCTTCAGCATAAAACCTGACATTCTCTAATAGTAAAATTTCGCCATTCTTTAGTTCATTAACTGCATTTTCTACTTGTTCTCCAATACAATCTTCGACGAATTTGACTTCCTTTTTTAAAAGTTTTGCCAGGTGTTCTGCTATAGGCTTTAGAGAGTATTTAGGATCTTTCCCTCCTTTTGGTCTTCCAAGGTGAGAACCGAGGATAACTTTTGCCTCTCTGTCTAAGAGATAGGTAATTGTTGGCAGAGTTTTCCTTATCCTTGTGTCATCAACGATTTTTCCATCCTGGATAGGGACATTGTAGTCCACTCTGACGAAAACCCTTTTTCCTTTAAACAGGGTATCTTCCAGGTCCAAAATGGAAGCTTTGTTCAAACTCATATCCTCTCCGCGATAAATTCAAGCAAATCTACTAATCTGTTAGAATAACCCCATTCATTGTCGTACCAGCCGAATACCTTTACGAGAGTCCCGTCTACTACCTGAGTTAGGGTTGAATCGAAAATGGTAGAATGGGTGTCGCCCACAAAGTCAATAGATACGAGGGGTTCTTCACAATAAAGTAAATATTTGGAGTTTGCCTTCTTGAAGGCTTCATTTACCTCTTCTACTGTTGTTGCTTTTTCAACTTCACAGGCAAAATCAACAATTGATACATCTGCTACGGGAACTCTCAAGGCGTGAGCCTGTATCTTACCTTTTAGCTCAGGATAAACTTCAAAAATGGTTTTAGCAGCGCCTGTAGATGTTGGTATTATTGAGAGTCCGGCTGCCCTAGCTCTTCTAGCATCTTTATGAGGTTGGTCAAGTATTCTCTGATCGTTGGTATATGCATGCACTGTAGTCATTACACCTCTTTTGATTCGGAAGTTTTCGTGCAACACCTTAACCAGATGTGCAAAGGCGTTTGTTGTGCAGGATGCGTTTGAAATTATATGATGTTTTTGTGGATCATAGATTTGTTCATTAACTCCCATAACTATCGTTGCATCGATTTCCCCTTTTGCAGGAGCAGAAATTACCACCTTCTTTACTGTACCTCTCATGTGAGCTGATGCCTTATCTTTGCTTGTGAAAAGTCCGGTTGACTCAACCACAATCTCTGCACCCACTTCGCTCCAGTTTATATTGGAAGGGTCTTTTTCTTTAAAAACTCTGATCTTATGAGAATCTACAATAATGTAATCTCCTTCTACTTTAACATTCTTGTCGTATTTCCCGAAAACAGAATCATACTTTAGGAGATTGGCCAGAATTTCAGGCTCTGTCAAATCGTTTATTGCGACGAATTCTAAATTTTTCCTCTCAAGTCCAATTTTTAACACTTGCCTACCAATTCTTCCAAACCCATTAATGGCAACTTTTACTGGCATATTTCCCTCCTTGTGGAATTATTTTTAGCCTAAGGGTTGCCCTTTGGTTTTTTCTTCAATTTCTCTTTTAATTTTTTCAGCCAGTTCTTTTGCGAGATTTTTTACTTTTTCTCTGTTTTCTTTTCCAGAGCTTGGTGAAAATAATAGTCCCAAAATAACTCCCACTACCACACCCCCGATAAATGGGGCTATGAGGTTTTCACTTTTTTCCGACATTTTAATCCTCCTGTTTTATTTTCCCTTTAAAAATGTTTATTAATTTTATAAGATAATTAATCGGGAAGAATAGAGCGGACAATTTGGAAATCTGCTTCACACCTTTCTCCATCTCCTGACTTGCGATTTTTGCTTTCAATGTGATAATTTTTATGTTTTCAAGGATTTCCGGAAGGTCAGCATCCAGTTGCTTTAGAATTGAATTAACTTTTTGAAGGGTTTCATTGATTCTGAGGAAGAGGAGCAAAAATATCACAAGTTGAAGATTTACCAAAAAAATTGCTATACAGATGAGAACAATTATCCATGTTTCCATAATATGGAATGATAATGCCTCATTTTAATTTAGTCAAACTTTTGACAGAAAAATTGGATAATAGCGTGTTTGACGATAAACTTTTTAGTTTATGGGACGCAGTTTATAATCTTAGAAAGAAGGAGAGTATTTTTATGGCTTTTGATAAGGAGTTTCTGAATCAAGGAGAGCTTGAAGAACTCAGAAATCTTAGCAAACATATAAGAGGCGATATTTTGAAGATGACAACCCTTGCCAAGTCGGGTCACCCGGGTGGTTCGATGTCTTCATGTGACATATTCCTGACAGTCTGGAAATTCGCGAATGTTAAGCCTGAGGACCCCAACTGGGATTTAAGAGACAGGATTGTGGTGTCCCACGGTCATACATCACCCGCTGTTTATGCAACTTTGGGGAGATTGGGGTTTTTTGATATTCACGATGCAATATCTTACTTCAGACTTAGTGGATCACCCTTTGAGGGTCACATTGAGAGAGAAGTACCTGGAGTAGAGTGGACGACCGGAAATTTGGGACAGGGTCTTGCAGCAGGGGTAGGTTTTGCTCTTGCTTCTAAGGTGCTCAATAAGAATTATCACGTTTTTGTTCTTATGAGCGATGCTGAACAGGCAAAGGGTCAGGTGGCTGAGGCTCGAAGAATGGCTAAAAAGTATGGACTAAATAATATTACTGTGGTAATTGATTGTAACAATAAGCAGATTTCAGGTAATGTAAGTGATGTGATGCCAATAAATATTAAAGAAAATTACGAATCTGATGGATGGAAGGTGATTGAAGTTGATGGTCACGATTTTCAGCAGATTTATTCTGCCTTAAGAAAGGCCTTATTGCAGAAGGAATTGCCTGTCTGCATAGTTGCCCATACCGTTATGGGCAAGGGTGTTTCTTTTATGGAGAATAGGGAGGTTTATCACGGGAAACCCCTGAATATAGATGAATACAAAAAAGCGATAGAGGAGCTAGGAGTTGAAGACAATTTAGATTTTTACATCGAAAAGAGAAAAACTCGCAAGTTTCCGGTATTTAAAAAGCCTTTAGAGTATGTAATTTCATTAAAAGAAGGTGATATTAAATATTATGAGGCCGGCGAAAAAGTGGCAACAAGGGTGGCTCTTGGAGACCAGCTTCTTTCAGTTGCCAAGAGTAATTTGAACAGCCAGTCTGAATATACACCCTTTGCAGTATTTGATTGTGATTTGGCAGAATCGCTCAGGTTTGTTGATTTCAAGAAAAATTTTCCCAATTACTTTTTCGAAATGGGAGTTCAAGAACACGCTACTGCAACTGTTTCCGGAGCTCTTAGCACCCAGGGTGTAATAGGAATTTTTGGAGATTTTGGAGTCTTTGGAGTGGATGAGACGTATAATCAGCACCGTTTGAATGACATCAACCATACAAACTTAAAATTGGTCATTTCTCATATCGGAATAGATGTGGGCGAGGATGGTAAGACACACCACTGTATTGATTACATAGGTGTTCTTAGAAATCTTTATGGTTTTAAACTGGTTGTCCCCGCCGATGGAAATCAAACGAAAAGCATTTTTAATTACGTGATGGCGAGGTACGGTAATTATGCAATTGCTGTTGGAAGGTCCAATTGGCCAATTGTAACTGATGAGTTCGGCAAGCCGTATTTCAATGAAAAATATGTTTATGAATATGGTAAAGCCGATGTTCTTAGAGCCGGAGAATCGGGTGCAATCGTCGCATATGGAGCTACGGTAGGAAAGGCTCTGGAATTGAGGGAAATATTGAGGGATCATGGCTTTGAATTCAAAGTTATTAATGTTTCTTCACCCTTCCAGATAGATGAGAAAGTTTTCCTGAGTGAAGATATTAAAAAGAAACCAATCTTTGTTTACGAAGATCACAATGTTAACACGGGTTTAGGAGTAATCCTATCTGATTTTTATGTTTCAAGGGGAGTTGATGTAAAGTTGTATAAATTTGGGATCAAAAATTATTCAACATCAGGAGCAGCCGAAGAGCTTTACGATTATAACAATCTTTCGCCAAGTAAAGTTGCACAACAAATTCTTGAAATTATGAATAAGTTATAGTAAACTTATTATGACAAGGAGGTACCATGAACCTTAACATAACCACAAAAAATTTTGAGTTATCTGAAGCACTCAGCAGCTATATTGAGAAGAGACTTGATGTGCTTGAAAAGTACTCAAACCATATTATAAGTGCAGAATTATCAATGGAGGAACAGCGTGGGCGTTATACTGGTACTTTGGCAGTAAAGGTTAAGGGCCGAATGTTGACCGCAAAATCGACCCAGAACGACCCTTACGCTGTAATTGATGAGATTAAAGATAAGATAAAAAATCAAATAATTAAATATGAAGAAAAACTTCAAGGTAAATGAGCCGAAAAATGTTCCTCTAATTGATGTTCTGAGAATATTTTCGCAGGAGAATCTTGAGTTAAAGTTCTCTGGTAAGGCTGATGATTTAAGAGGTGTTAAAATTAAAAGTCCGGACATAATATATTATGAAATCTGTGAGACTTTCACATCTACTAAGGGATTAGCACCTGGTAGAATAGGTTTTTTAAGTAGCAAGGTTCAAATTGATCCATGCGACCTTGGCAAGGTTGTTGAATATGGGCTTACCTGTTTATTTGTTAGTGAAGAACAATACCATAATTTTAAATCTATTATTGATTCCTTAAAAGTTCCAGTTTTGATATACGAAAATGCTAAGGAAGAAGCTATAAAAAGGGCGTTAGCAATTAATTTGCAATATCTTTTTGCTCCTAATATTCTTTTGCATGGTTCTGCAGTTGAGGTGTTTGGGGAAGGGGTTTTAATTATTGGAGACCCTAATGTTGGTAAATCTGAATGTGTTTTAGAGCTGGTTCAGAGGGGTCATTATTTTATTGCAGATGACTTAATTAAGTTGACTTCGTTCCCCTGTAACACAATTTCAATTTCCTCTGGTTGTGAAGAGTCGCAATTCAAATTTTTTCTCGAGATTCGGAAGCTGGGAATTATTGATATGTTGAAACTTTTTGGGCCTCGGAGTGTTAAGGATAAGTCAGAACTTTCATTAGTAGTTGAAATAACCGTTGATAAAGACGAGGTTGTAAGTAAAAAAGAGCTTCCAGACAAGTATATTAAATTTTTCGAGCGGGAAATTCCATATTTAGTAATTTCAATTGGCGAGAGAGGAATCATGGCAACAAAAATTGAAGTTGCTATTTTAGAGTACAAAGCCAGAAAGTTTGGATTTCGAAGTGAAAAAATAATACAGGATGTTTTAGGTGGAAAAAAACATGATAAAAAAACTTCCTGAAGAAGTAATTAGTAAAATTTCAGCGGGCGAGGTAATTGAGAATCCTGCCTCTTGTGTGAGAGAACTGATTGAAAATAGTCTTGATGCTGATGCGAGTTTAATAAAGATTAAAATTGAAGGAGGAGGGATTGATCTTATTGAAATTGAGGATGATGGAATCGGTATTCCACCTGACGAAATAACACTTGCTGTTCAGAGGTTTACCACTAGTAAAATCAAATCTCTTGAGGATCTTAAAAGTTTAAATTCTTTAGGTTTTAGAGGCGAAGCATTATATGCGATCTCTCAGGTCTCTAAGCTAATAATAAAGTCTTCTACTAAGAGTGTCGAAGAAGGGTGGGAGTGCGAATTTGAGGAAGGGAGGCTGAAGGGTTGCAGGCCAGCGCCTCGAGATAAGGGTACTACTGTTATTGTGAGAGATTTATTCTTTAACTTTCCTGTAAGAAGGAAGTTTTTGCTTAGTAAGAGGGAAGAAGGGAGAAGGGTTTTTAATGAAGTAATTTCTTATGCAGTCTGGCATGATAATGTTGGTTTTGAATTTTGGGAAGAGGGAGTAAAGAAGATCTCTTTGGAAAGAGGAGACTTTGCTGAAAGAGTGATTTCTATCCTGGGGAATGAGATCATTGAAAATTCAGTATTCGTAAAATATAGAGATGATTATATTGATATTATGGCCTTTTTGGAGAAACCTGAGTATGTTGATTCTAAGGCCAATGAGCAGATGATTTTAATAAATGGTAGGAGAGTAAGAGGAGACCAAATAAGAAAAATCATCTATAAAGTGTACGAAAAACCAAATTGCCAGCCTAATTTTATCATAAAAATTAATATTAAACCGGAGTTTGTTGATTTCAATGTTCATCCACAGAAAAAAGACGTTAAGATAGCGCCTTATGTAAGGCTTACCGAGAAACTTTTTAAGGTTTTTTCTGAGAAGTTAAGGGAGCATCTATATGATATTTACCCCCAAGAAACAACGTTTCGGAATCAAAATTTGGGTGTTATAGAAGTTAATAAAAACTCATCCTTAATGAAACAATTAGAATTTGGAGAAATGGCACAAGTGGCGAGTAAAAGTGAATCAACAGAGGAATTACAACATTTGAATGTCTGGCAGTCCCATGATAGTTTCGTGTTTGTTGAAACTAAGAGTGGAGTGATGATTATTGATCAACATGCAGCCCATGAGAGAATCATTTTTGATAAATTAAGAAGGAAAGAATTTGCTCTTCAAACCCTTATGTTTCCAATAGTTGTTGAACTTTCAGCTAAGGAAAAGGATTTGCTCGAAAAATATGGTGAGTTTTTCAGTAATCACTATTTTGAAGTAAGACTCCTTGGTAGTAACACTTTAGTAGTAGATAAGGTCCCATCTGTATTTAAGAATGTTACGAAAGACGATATAAAAGAGCTGATATCTTCTCTTGAAGATGTACCCTCCCTTCCAGATAGATTAGAGAGTTTTTTAAAAACTATCGCATGTAAATCTGCGGTGAAATTCGGAGATAGACTCTCTCATGATGAAATTGCCAGACTTGTGGATGAACTTTTTGCGACAGAGACACCATTTTATTGTCCACACGGAAGACCCACCATATACTTCATATCCCTCGAAGAATTGAAATCTAAGTTTGAGAGGTGAAATATGAGAAAAAAAGTCTGGGAAATGGTAAATAAAGTTGGGTATCCCCATACGGCTTGCATTATTGACAATCAATTGGTCGGATTTAATAATGAATTCCCGATAAGTACGAATATAAAATTGCTTACCATATCTGATGGGGAGGGGAGGAGGACTTACGAGAGAACTTTGACATTTTTAAGTGATTATATCCTCTATACTGCAGGATACAAGTGCGCTCTTAAAATGGAACATTCCCTTGGTGAAGCTTTATATGGTGAAACTAAAGGGATTTCCCCTGATATTGCTGTTGATTTGATTGAAAAAGGTCTTTACGAGCTGTCCAGGCAGGAAGTCCCCATTGATATAGTAGATTTAACAAAACAGGAAGCTATAAGGCATCTCAGGTACGAAGGCTTTTGGGACCAACTAAGACTCATAGAGTTTATGGCGAAAAATATCTTTACTTTTTACAGAATAGGTAATTATCTAACCTATATGGCGGGTCCGCTGGTTCCGAATACAGGATTTATTAAAGTTTTTCAAGTAAAAAGGTACAATAATGGCTTTCTGATTTTTTTACCAGACCCCAATAACCCTGAACAATTATCCAAGCCTGTTAAAAGGGAAAAGCTTTTTGAAACCTTTCAGGAATCAAAAACTTGGGCAGAAATTTTGGGAGTTGAAGACGTCGGACACCTCAATGAAGCTATTGCAGGTGGTAGGATATCTGATTTGATTAAAATACAGGAAGGATTTCATGAGAAAAAGATAGCGCAAATTGCTGATCAGATAACAAGTTTGCGTGACAAAATCAGGGTAATTTTAATAGCGGGACCATCCTCGTCCGGAAAGACGACCTTTTCAAAGAGATTGAAGATCCAACTTAGGGTAAATGGTTTGAACCCAAGGACGATTTCGTTGGACGACTATTTTAAGGATCGGGAATTTACCCCTTTAGATGAAACGGGAGAGCCGGATTTTGAGAGTTTTGAGGCCATAGATTATATACTATTCAGGGATCATCTTAGGAAGCTTATCGATGGTGAAAAAGTAGGCATACCAAAATTTAATTTTATAAAAGGTGTGAGAGACGGAATTAGGGAAGAGATGCAGTTGAGTAAGAATGACATTATAATTGTGGAAGGAATTCACGCGTTAAATCCTTTGCTCACGGAGGGGGTGGAGGAGGAGAAAAAATTTAAGATTTACGTTTCCAGTTTGACTCAGTTAAACATTGATAGATTGAATAGAATTCCAACAAGGGATGCGAGAATTATACGCAGAATGGTAAGGGATTATAAGTATCGTGGGCATTCTGCATCGGATACAATTGCAATGTGGCCAAAGGTTGCGAGGGGAGAGGAGCTTTATATCTTTCCCTATCAGGAAAATGCAGATGTGATGTTTAATACTGCATTGACATATGAACTGGCTGTGTTAAAGAACTACGCAGAACCGCTTTTACGTTCTGTTAAATGTGATGAAGAGGAGTACAGTGAGGCCTTGCGCCTTTTGAACTTTTTATTTCACTTCATTGGAGTAATGCCCTTTGAGATACCACCGACTTCGATAATTAGAGAGTTTATTGGTGGGAGTTCTTTTGAGTATTAAATTAAAAGGAGGTCCAAAATGCAAAAGTATAAAGTAAAATTAAAGGTTGTTGAGATTCAAGGTACTGGAAAATGCCCGCTCGGACACAAAGTCGGCGATGAGTTCGTTTACGCCGGTTGGCCTATATCTAATCTCTGCCCGGCCGCCTTCAATATTTTGTATCCCATAATTAGAGTGCTCTCTTATGGAGGAAAGGTAGGGGATGGTGAAAATGAACATAAAATTAGATTGTGCTGCTACGACCCTGCTAATCCAACGGTATTTGAATTAGAGAGAATGGAGGAAGAATACACCTACTAAATATTATTTGGTTCCGAAGAGTCGTACTTTTTTGCGAGATCTTCTTTTAACTGATTTAAATATTCTCTCAATGTTTTTTCTGCGTTTTTTCCACGACATGTAAATTCAGCGATTAATTTTAGAAATTCAATAATCTCTGATGGTAGATTTTGGTCTAATTCCTTTATCTTGTTTTTAAGAAATTCCTCACAATTTTCCGGCTTTTCTATTCGCTTTATCTTTTCCAAAATCTTTTGCCCCATTAAAAGAACCGGGAGGTTTTCCGGTATTGTTTCAAAAGGATTTTGCTTTGATTGTTCCCAATTTTGAAGTAGCTCATCCAATGCGTTAAAGTTCCTATTGCCAAAAACATGAGGATGACGGTATATCATTTTATCATTTACATGCTTGATGACATCTTTAATGGAGAAGGCACCCTCTTCTTCTTTAATTCTGATATGCATTAAGACCAGGAAAAGGAGATCTCCGAGTTCTTCTAATAGTTTTTTATTATCTTTTTTTATTATCGCATCGTTAATTTCATAAGCTTCTTCCACTAAATCAAAAGAAATAGACTCTGAAGTCTGTTCCCGGTCCCAGGGACACCCCTTATCGGACCTTAGATGTTTCACTAAATTGTAAAGTTCATCAAATTCTTTCATCTTTTTCTCCGTTTAAGCCAAATTCTTTTGTCCAATTATATTTTTTTAAGGGTTTTTTCTCATTTTCATCAATTCTTACTTCTTTCGAAGCTCTGATATTTCTTGGAGAAGGGCTCCTATCAAATATTTTATTAAGGTCTTCCACGATAGCTCCGCGCATTTTACATTTTTCCTGAAGACTTCTATCCCTTGTATATACATATACGGTGAATCTTTGCGAAATATGTTTCACTACAAGATCTAAAATGACGCTATCTGCATCGGAATCCTGAGAAGTGAATATAATATTGTTTTTCTTTTCCCAGGTTCCTCCCATTCTTCCGTCAAATACGATGATAAACTCGCCTTTAAAATTTTCGGCACATTTTCTTATTAGTTCGTTCCTTGCTATTTCATGGCCATTTTCCTTGGAAAGGATGGAATTAAGCTCTTTATTACTGAATATTACATTGTATCCGTCGATGATGTGTATTTTCATCTTTTTTTATGTAAAACGTCTTCATAGTAGTTTAAAACTTCCTTTGCTATCTTTTGCCAGGAGAATTCCAAGGATTTTTGCCTTCCCAAAGTGCCCATTTTGCTTCTTAGATCTGGGTTATCAATAAGTATACTCAATTTATACGCCAGGTCCTCTACATTCTTCCTTTCAAATAAAAACCCATTAGCTCCATCATCTACTACTTCTCTATATCCCTCATTATTAGCAGCAATAACGGGCTTTCCAGAAGCCATTGCCTCCAACAACACTATTCCAAAACTTTCCCCACCAATTGCAGGTGATACAAAAATATCACAGGTTCTATAAAGGGCAGGCAAATCTTTTCCCGAGACGAAGCCCAAAAAGTGTACTCTGTCTTTAATTGAATTATCAACCGAATTTTCTAATGAAGACCTTAATGGCCCATCACCTGCTATTAAAAGTCTTATGTTGCTATACTTCCTGGCGAGAAGATTAAAGGCCTGAATTAAGTACTTTGTTCCTTTTCTCAATTCCAATCTCCCGACAAAAAGGATTATAACCTCGTTGTTTTTCACTTCGAAGGGAAGATGGTATTTCTCTCCTTCTGGATTAAATTTGTCTACGTCAATTCCGTTGGGAATTATTCTGTACTCATCTACAGGAAAATGGCGAGCTATAGTTTCCTGTGCAGGTTTTGATACAAAAATTTTACCATCCAATTTAGTATACACTTGCATAAATAATGGTTTAAATAGCTCATAACCCAAGGAAAATCCGTGGCAGGAGTGAAAAGTGGCAAAATTCACAGAGTTAGAGTAGAGGAGACTGAGATAAGGTATTGTTGGCGCAACAGAATTTTGCGAATGAACAATATTGTATTTCCCATTTTCTATGACATATTTAATTTGTTCTGTTATCTTTCTTGAAAAGGAAAAACAGGTTTGTGATTTGTTTGCCCTGATGTAATAAGCAGTTCCTACCCTATGTACCTTCATTTTCTTTGACTCATCGGGCTCTTCAATAAATTCATGCCTGAAGTTGGATGTGAGAATTTCCACATCCACACCTAACTTTATTAATTCTTTGCTGAGGTGAAAAGTGTGTTCAGTTATTCCTCCTGGATAGGGGTAATAGTGGTCTGTTGCCATTAGCACTTTCATAATCTAATCTTCGGCTTTTACTATATTTAAAAATGCTTCTTGAGGAAGTTCAACTCGTCCTATCTTTTTGAGTTTTTTCTTCCCCTCTTTTTGCTTTTCTAAAAGTTTCCTTTTTCTTGTTATGTCCCCGCCATAACATTTGGCTGTAACATCTTTACGTATGGGAGCGATGCGCTCCTTTGCAATAATTTTCTTCCCAATTGCTGCCTGAATGGTAACCTCAAAGAGTTGCCTTGGTATTTCTTGCCTCAATTTTTCACAAATTTTTCTTCCTATTCTGTATGCATCATCTTTGTGAACTACCAGGGATAGTGAATCAATTTTTTCACCGGCTATTATAAAATCAAGTCTAACCAAATCTGCTTCTCTGTAATCTATCAATTCGTAGTCAAAAGAGGCGTAACCCCTTGAAATGCTTTTTAATTTATCATGGAAATCAAACAGTATCTCGCTCAATGGCATTTCAAATTCAAAATATACAGTGTCCTCATCAAGGAACTGGAACTTAGTTTGGATTCCTCTCCGGGAAATGCAAAGTGTCTGAATAGAACCTAAGAATTCCTTAGGAGTAATAATTTCGACCTTTGCATAGGGTTCAAAGGCTTTTTCAAAGTTTTCTGGAAATTTTGTTGGGTTTTCAACCAGTATCTCCTGACCATCCTCTAAAATTACCTTGTATTCGACATTTGGTGTCGTAATAACGATATCCACATCAAATTCTCTTTTCAGTCTTTCTTTGAAAATTTCCATGTGTAGCATCCCGAGGAAACCGCATCTGAATCCGGGACCAAGGGCGGGGGAGTATTCGGGAAAGAACTGTAGAGCGGAGTCATTGAGTTTTAGCTTTGAAATTGCTTTTGCTAAGAGCTCGTATTCAGAGGATAATGTGGGATAAATTCCAGCAAAAACCACAGCCTTTGGTTCTCTATATCCCGGTAAAGCGGGGGTTTCAGGGAAAAGAGCATCGACAATTGTATCTCCTACTCTTGCTTCGGAAACTTCTCTAATTTGAGCCGTTAAATAACCTACTTCGCCCGCTGATAGTTCCGATGTTCTCACTAAATCAGGTTTTAAATAGCCGACCTCCGCTACCTCATACACATTTCCTGAAGACTTCATCATTATTTTCATTCCCGGTTTAATCTTACCATCGAATACCCTTATGAAAACGATAACTCCCTTATAATCATCGTATTTTGCATCAAATATTAAGGCTTTTAATTTTTCGTCAGGATTTCCATTTGGTGGTGGGATTCGTTCTATTATTTTTTCTATTAGTTCTTCCACACCCCAGCCAAGTTTCGCGGATATCCTTAAAGGTTTTTCACCGGTTAGGTCCAGTAGCTGTTTTTCCACCTTTTCAACTTGCGCGTTAGGGAGGTCTATCTTATTGATAACAGGAATTATCTCGAGGTTTTGTCCAAGGGCGAGATAAAAGTTTGTGATGGTTTGTGCCTCAATTCCTTGTGTAGCATCTACCAACAATATGGCACCTTCGCATGCTGCAAGAGACCTGGAGACCTCATAGTTAAAATCTACATGGCCTGGAGTGTCTATTAAGTTTAGAACATAGGTTTGTCCTGAAAGGGTTAACTCCATCCTGACCGGGTGCATTTTTATGGTAATTCCCTTTTCACGTTCTAAGTCCATTGAATCTAAGAATTGCTCCTGCAATTTTTCGGGACGAATTGTCTTTGTATACTCAAGCAGTCTATCGGCTAAGGTAGACTTTCCGTGGTCTATGTGTGCAATAATTGAAAAATTTCTGATATTCTTCATTTTATCTCAAATTGATCTATTGTTTCACCAATAAGGTTTTTGGCGGTAATTTTAACTTTTCCAAACTTTCCCTTTTCTAACACCAGGTAATGAAAAGTCTTTGCCCACTTGTGAATAGTTATGTCTTCGCTGTTAATATTTTTCAAATCATAAAGAGGGGCACCACCCCCTGCACTTACTATTTGAACAAGTCCATTGAATAATACACCCCTCGCATACATATGGTCATGTCCTGCTATGTAGTATTTAAATCCTAAATCTTTTATGAAATTGGCAAAAGAGTCTGCTTCTGGAGTCCTGTTCCCTCTTTCATAAAACCCTAAACCAATTATTGGCTCGTGGAAAATTAAAACTTTATGTTTTGTCTTTTTGTCCTTTGTAACGACGTCTTTAAGCCATTCTTTTTGGATTTTATCGGGAAATCTGGTTTGTGGATTCGGCTTTTTCTTGTAAAGGACATAATTGTAGTCGGAATTTAGTGCATAAATAGACACATTCCTAAGTTTTACACAGTAAACGTTTTCCTTGTAGGGTGGCATGCCTTCAGGGGCTTCAGGTCCGTTTTCTGGCAATACAAAGACATTTGCCCATAAGTTTTCAGCACTATTAGGTGGAGGGGGATTGTATCTTTTTTCATCGTCTTCCGCAACAGGGGCTATCATATCGTGGTTCCCTGGGATTGGATTTACAGGAATGAAAGATATATAAGGCCAGCAAGCTTTCAAGAAGGATTTGTATTCCTCTTCTGCATATTCAATTTCTTTCATCCTTCCGGTTATTAAATCACCTGAAACGAAAACAATGTTTACCGTGTCATCGTATAAAGATCTCATCACCCGACGAGTTATTTCCTCATTAACACCATCTACAAAATAGACAGGATTTAAATGGGAAGCATTTCCTCTCGTGTCACCAAATACTCCAACACGCCATTTTTTATTAGGCAAACTAAAACTGAACGTGGGACTTATGGTTGTATCATTTTCGTCAAAAATTTTAATTTTATACTCGTTAGTCCCTAGCTTAAGGTTAGGTACAATAAACTCGTGACGAACATTTATTAAAGTATCGTAAAAGACTTTATCATTTATGTAAAGAATCGCCTTGCTTGGTCTGTTAGTATAAAAGGCAATACCCACAGTTCTGGAATCAATTAAAGAAAGATAAGGCCAAACATCAAAACAAATTCCTTCTTCGAGTTCCTTATTAGAGCGCATCTTAGTTTTAAGGAAATAGTTTTGCGTGGAATAGAAGATCTTTCTTACTGTGTCAAGAAAGGCTATTTTAAACAAGTAAATCTTTTCAGGTTCAATATCTATTAACTTGAATTCATGTAGTGTGTCTGTTTTTCTTGATGTCATACTCCCATCAAAGTTAAAGTCAAATATAGATCTTAGCTCACCGTAAACCAACTTTGCAGACATTGAAGGATTTAGCGTATTAACAGTAACGATTAGCGTGTCCCCAGAAAAACTGAAAATCGGTTTAGCAAAGGAAGGTGGAAATAAAATAAAAATCAAGAAAAGCACATTAATCATTTTCAATACCTCCAAACATTTATTTTTGACCGATTTGGGTTTTTATTCACCGGTTCCAATAATTTTGACCCAAACACTCCTGGTTCTGGGTCCATCAAACTCTGCGAAGAATATTCCCTGCCAAGTTCCTAATAGGACTTCTCCATTTTCTATTAATAAATTTAATGAATTCCCAACAATAACTGATTTTATATGAGCGTCAGCATTTCCCTCAAGATGAGAATATCTTTTGTTATCAGGAACCATTGCTTTAAGGTGTTCAACAATATCTGCTTTAACTGAGGGATCTGCGTTTTCATTTATTGTAATTCCTGCAGTAGTGTGTGGGACAAACAAAACCGCCACACCCTCCATAATCCCGGATTTATTTATAATCTCATTTACCTGCCTTGTTATGTCTATTAATTCCTTTCGCTTGTTACTTTTTACTGAAATTTCAAAAGTTTTACTTATTTTCATCGTTTTTCTCACAAATTACCACTTCGTTTATACCATCAATTTCCTTAATCTTTACCTTTACAACTTCTTTCTTTGTGGTTGTAATTACTTTACCAACAAAATCTGCACATATTGGCAATTCCCTATGGCCCCTATCTACTAATACACACAGTTTAATTGAAGCTGGTCTCCCATAGTCAATAATTTCGTCAATTGCTGCTCGAGTGGTCCTTCCAGTGTACAAAACATCATCTACCAAAATAACATCCTTGCCTTCCACGCTAAATTCTAACTCAGTACCTTTTACTTGAGGTATTTCTCCTACCATAGATAAGTCATCTCGATAAAAGGTAATATCAACAGCTCCGAGGGGAACTTTTTTGCCTGTAGCCTTTTCAATTTCCTCTTTTATCATCTTTGCAATGGGAACACCTCTGGTTTTGATTCCTACTAAAACAACGTTGTCTATGTGTTTAACTTTTTCTATTATTTCGTGTGAAATTCTCTTAATTGTCCTTAGCATATCTTCTTCGCTCATTAATACATATTTCTCAACCATTAAAACCTCCTTTGTTGAGTATAATTATGAGTTCATAAGATAATTCAATCAAATCAAAAGACTGAGGGTTTGAGTATTCCGTAAACTTGAATTAAAATTTCTAATATGCTACGAAAGACAAAAGTTGTGAAGATAGGATCTATTGAAGTCGGAGGTTCAAATCCAATTCGGGTCCAGTCCATGACTTCCATAAGGACTACGGATATAGATTCGACTTTAAGGCAAATTGAAGAGTTAATAAAAGAAGATTGTGAAATCGTAAGAATTTCAATTCCAGATAATAAGTCTTTGGAGGCTTTCAAAGAGATAAGGAAATCAGTAAAAATTCCATTGGTGGCAGATATTCATTTTAATTATAAACTGGCAATTAAATCAATCGAATATGGTGCGGATAAGATTAGAATTAATCCGGGTAATATTGGAGGTTTTCAGAAAGTAAGGGAAGTCATAAGCGCATTAAAATTAAATGGCAAAGCTTGCAGAATTGGAGTAAATTCAGGGTCTTTAGAAAAGGACCTTATTGAAAAGTACCATGGAGTAACATCAGAAGCCCTTGTAGAAAGTGCTCTTCGTTGGGTGGATTTTTTTGTTAAAGAAGGGTTTTATGATATTGTAATTTCTGTAAAGTCTTCCTCAGTTAAGGAAACTATAGAATCTTATAGACTTCTTTCAAGACAGACAGATTTCCCACTTCATTTAGGGGTTACTGAGGCTGGTCCTTTAATCCCAGGAACTGTGAAATCCTCAATCGCAATGGGTACTCTTCTGCAGGAAGGAATCGGTGATACAATTAGGGTTTCTTTAACGGAAGACCCCGTCTATGAGGTTAGAGTTGCATGGGAAATCCTGAAGGCTTTGGATATTAGATACAACGGACCTGTAATAATTTCATGTCCCACTTGCGCACGAACCAGGGTTAATTTGCTGGATTTAGTCCATAAAATAGAAATGAGCCTAAAGGGCATTAAAAAACCTTTAAAGATTGCAGTTATGGGTTGCGAAGTAAATGGGCCCGGTGAAGCCAGGGATGCAGATGTGGGTGTAGCAGCTGAACCGGGTAGGGGAGTATTGTTTTTAAAGGGAAAAATAGTAAAAAAGGTGCCAGAAGAAAAGGTTATTGAGGAACTTTTGGAAATAATTGATAAGGAGGTATAGATGAGTAATTTGATCCTTTTATTGGTGTTATTTTCACAAGTGTCTTTAGCGACGGAGAACTATGCACAAGAGTCTTTTTCTGAACTGTTTACAGAAGAGGAATATTTGGTTGGTCCTGGAGATTCATTATTTGTAATTTTAAAAGATATATCTTTTTCATATATTACTGCCATTAACTTTTATGGGAACATGCCTTTAATGGTTCCCTTCTTCACTAAAGATTCAGTTGTAGCACGTCCAGCACAATTGAAAAGGGTTTACAGTATTTCCTTAAGTGAACTCAAAGATAGTTTAATAATGTGGTATAAAAACATTCTTAAAGTCAAGGAGATTGAGGTTACAGTAATTTCTCCCAGAATGATCAATATTCTCGTGAAAGGAAGAACAGAGACTAATGGTCCAGCATCAATTAAGGCTTCATTAAGACTATCAAATTTACTCTCAATTGTAAATTATACGTGTAGTTATGATGCTGACATAAATAAGATTTTGGTTGAAACACAGAGGGGCGAAACACTGGTTGTAGATCTTGAGAGCTATTTCAAAACTGGTTCATTGGTTTACAACCCTATATTGGCTAAGATAAAGTCTGTTTATGTTCCACCAATTAGGGAAGGGGTTGTTATTTTTGGTGCGGCAAAAGGATACCCTGTTAAGAGGTTTAGGCCACAGTTAGTTCAAGCTTTAGGTGGGAATTTTACTGTTTCCTTTGAGGCAAATGTGATCAAAATCCCTTGTAATGATAGTATAAAAGTTTCTGAAGCAGTTGATAAAGCAGGTGGTGTAAAATCTTACGCAGTATTAGATGAGATGTACAGCGCCAAAAAGGGTAGAGTAGGCCTTGAGGATTATATTATTAAAGGAGATACCCTTTATATACCTCCATTTACCGATAAAGTTTTTGTCGCGGGAGAGGTTAAAAATCCGGGTTTTGTTCCCTATTTACCAGGTGCAAACCTAGATACTTATCTTTCCTACTGTGGCGGATATACTTCAAGAGCTGCCTCTCACCGTCTTTATATTATAAGGGGTAAGACAAAAATAAGGAAATCAAAAATTGGGTCAATACTTCCTGGTGATATTATTTTTGTTCCTGAAGTTAGGCTGAAATGGTTTGAAGATTATCTAACTATTGCTCAAGTTTTGAGTTCTCTCATCATTACATGGGTTACTCTTTCCAAGATTTAAAAGTTTTAAAGCCACAGGGCTTAAGTAAGCGAATTTATTGAATATTGTCTCTTTTTTAATTTCGAAGACAGAGTAGAAGGGGTCTATTTTAAATTTTAATGTAAAATCAGTGATGTAGATCGTTCGCCTTGGTATTTCCAAAGGATCAATAAAATTTGAAAAGGTCCCACTTGATTTAAATGCATATTTAAACCCGGTTTCTCTAAGCACATCTTTAACTCTTTCATTGTACTTTCCAAAAGGATAAGAGAAGAAGGTTACAGTTTCTCCCAGAATATCTTCTAACATCATTTTAGAGGTTTCAATGTCCGCCCTTAATTCTTTAATAGACATCCATGTTAAGTCTTTATGATAATGAGAATGGGAACCAATTATCCAACCTTTATTCCTAAGCATTTTTATCTCCTCTATATTAAGATGTGGTATTGAGGTGAGGAGTGGAACTTCCCAGTTACTTCTGGAACCAAGATAATTGGTAACTACAAATACGATTCCTTTAAATCCCATAGAATCCATTATGGGCATTGCGTTCTCAAAAACACTTTTATAACCGTCATCAAAAGTTATAAGAACAGAGTTCCCTTTATTCCGGAATTCATTCTGAAAAGGGCAGAAATCCAAGAAGTCAAGATTATTAAAGTTGAAGAATTTAAGCTCAAAGATGTGTTTTTTAAAAATTGAGGCTGGCAAAACACCAGGATTAAAACTAAATCCTTTAGAAATGTGGTGATACTGTAAAATTAAGAGCATGAATGAGTTAATTGTATTGGATTAAAAATGTAAAATCAATAATGAAATTTCAGAGAGTAATTATCTTGATGTAATTAATAGATTCATGAGTAAAGCTAAGAGTATTTTAATTTAATTGGCTACTTTTTAAACAAAGCGAGGAGCATCAGTGCATTTAAATAAATTATTGAAATTTAAATAGTTATATTAGTTAACATAAGATACATTATGGGAAGTAAAATTTTACTGAGTTTGTGGCAAGCCGCTATGGAAGGATTTTCGATTTTATGCTAAATAGATGCTAGCACATTGAATTTTCAGGTATTCCCTTTTATCCTTATTATATGAGGAAAGAAAATATCGATTTAACTTCAAAATGGTATGATTATTTCTTTTTGTTAAGGCCCATATTGTGGGTTCCGGTATGGGTGTTTTTATTCTTGGGGTATATGTACGGTTCTTTAAAGCCGACCTTTTCCTTTGATTATCTCTTAAATAAAAAATTCTGGCTAACTCTAGTCACTTACACTTTGTTGATGAGTTCTACTTATATAGTAAATCAAATTGTGGACAAAGATTCAGACTTCGAAAACGATAAACTTTTTTTAATTCCATATGGTATTATTTCTGTGAAAAATGCTGTTATTTTTGCAGCTATCCTTGCGGTGGTTTCTCTTATTTCTGCTTTTCTTATAGGTGGAAGTGTTCTTCTAATACTTTTTATTATTTCTTTAATAATGGGACTACTCTATTCAGTTCCGCCATTTAAAGTAAAAGCAAGACCTTTTATTGATATTGTATTTAATGCTATAGGTTACGGAGTTATCGCCTTCCTTGTAGGATGGTATACGGTGAGCAACATTTCCCTTCACAGCCTGGCTACAGCTTTAGGATACTTTTTGTTGGTCTCGGCGATTTTTGTTAATACTACAATTCCAGACATACCTGGAGATAAAAAAACAGGTAAGATTACAACGGGCGTATATCTCGGAAAAAAGAATGCACTACTCTTCTCTACCGCTCTATTCGCATTAACTTTGATTTACTCCTTTTTAGAAACAGACTTGCTATTAATTGTTCCTTCATTCTTAGGGCTTGTATTTTCAATTTTGTCCTTGTGGGATGATTCGCAAGATTTAATTCTTACAAAATTGTCTTACAGAGTTCCTTCTTTTATTTTTGTTTTATTAGTGTCAATAAAATTTCCTCTATTTTTAGCAATAAACTTGGTATTGTTATTTATTTTGAGGAAGTATTATAAAACTCGCTTCGAATTAGATTATCCATCAATAATGGGAAGGTGAGCAATGTTAAGAACGCACGTGTGTGGAGAATTAAGGGAATCTCATGTTGGAGCAAGAGTAAAACTTGCTGGTTGGGTAAGGAGAGTTAGAGACCTTGGTGGTATAGTGTTTATTGAGCTCAGTGATAGATACGGGAGTGTTCAGTTGGTCATTGATTCTCAGAAAAAAAATTTAATTGAAAAATCAAAACTCATTGGCCTTCAATATGTTATAACAATTGATGGAATTGTCAGAAATCGCCCAGATGAAATGATAAATCCTGAAATGCCCACTGGAAAGATAGAAGTTGAAGTTTTGGAATTCGAGATTCTTAACACCACACCATCGCTCCCCTTCTTACCTGAAGATGATATAAAAATACAGGAAGAGACTAGGTTGTTATGGAGATTTCTTGATTTAAGACGCCCTTCTATGCAAAGAAATATCATTTTCAGGCATAGATTATTACAATTAGTAAGAAATTTCTTCTCATCAAGAGGATTTATAGAAATAGAAACCCCCTTTTTAACAAAAAGCACTCCTGAAGGAGCAAGGGATTTTATCGTCCCTTCGAGGAATTTCCCCGGAAAATTCTATGCTTTGCCACAGTCACCACAATTATATAAGCAAGTTTTAATGTCATGCGGTTTTGACAGATATTTCCAGATTGTAAAGTGTTTCAGGGATGAAGATTTGAGACAGGATAGGCAGCCTGAATTTACCCAGATAGACCTGGAAATGAGTTTTGTGGAGCAAGAGGATATATTTGCTCTCATTGAGGAGATGTTTAGAAATATTTTTGCCGAATTACTTGGGGTTTCGTTAAATGTTCCTTTTAAGCGTATAAGCTATCATGAAGCAATGACAAGATTTGGAAGTGACAAACCGGATTTGAGGATTATAGAGGAAATAAGGGATCTTACAAAGATTTTCGCCAACTCAGATCACGGAATCCTAAGACCCATAATTGAAAAGGGCGGGAAAGTACTTGGTATTAGAGCTAAGAAAGATTTTAGCAGAAAGGATATTGATGATTTAAGAGACAAAATTGTTAAAGAAGGTGCGGAGGGTTTATTATATTTCAAAATAGATAACGGTCAACCTTCCGGGCAGTTGGGCAAATTCATTCCACAGGGTACGGGACTTGAAAATGGGATTTATTTTGTGATTGCGGGACCAGACAATTATAAGACTTATCAGATTGCTGGAAAATTAAGGAATATGGTTTTAGAACCAGAAAATAGTGGCTATGAGTTTTTATGGGTTTATGACTTTCCACTTTTTGAGTTAGATGAAGATGGCCGTATTGTTCCGTGCCATCATATGTTTACAAAGCCCAAGGAGGAGCAGGTCACTCTTTTAGAGAGCGAACCATTGAAAGTTATTGGAAACCAGTATGATTTAGTGCTTAACGGTGTAGAAATTGCTTCCGGTTCCATTCGTAATCATGACGTGAATTTACAGAGAAAAATTATGCATATTATTGGTTTAGACGACGGGAGAATTGAAAGAAACTTCGGATTTTTGCTCAAAGCGTTAGAATATGGAGCACCTCCCCATGGTGGAATAGCCTTAGGTTTTGACCGTATTGTTGCTATGCTATTGGGTATTGAGAGTATCAGAGATTGTATCGCTTTTCCTAAGACTACTAGTGCTCAAGCATTGTTTGAAATGGCACCGAATGAGGTAGAGCCTAAGCAGTTGGAAGAGCTGCACATAGAGATTAAAAAAGAAGAAAAATCTTAGATTAGCCCCTCGGGTGGAATCTTTTGTGGACTTCTTTTAAATATTCTTTATCTAAATGTGTATAAATTTGTGTAGTAGTTAGAGAAGAATGGCCTAGAAATATCTGAAGAGTTCTAATATCGCAACCATTTTTAATCATATGTGTTGCGAAGGTATGCCTTAGGATATGGGGGTAAATACTTTTATTTATACCGGCTTTAATTGCGTATTCCTTCAATATTTTCCAAATTGCTACTCTGGAAATTGGATTCCCTCTCAGATTAAGAAAGGTCCTATCCTCTCCTCTTTTCCTAATGATTTTGGGCCTAACTTCAGTCAGATATTTCATTAAATATTTGAATGTATAGTCGTTAAATGGAACTTTTCTTTCTTTACTGCCTTTGCCTTGGACTACTGCTATTCTTTCTTCAAGGAAAAGATTATTAATTTTTAAATTTATTAATTCGGAAATTCTAACTCCAGTAGCATAAAGGAATTCCATTATTGCCCTATCCCTTACACCCTTTAAAGTAGACAAATCTGGGGCTTCAAGTAAATTTGTTACTTCTTCCTCGGTAAGGAACTCTGGTAATCTGACTTCTTTTTTGGGAAGTTGTATGTCTGTTGCAATATCGGTTTTAAGTTCATCATGCTCACTTTCAATGAATTTGAAGAATGATTTTAAGGCCGAAAAAGTTCTAGATTTTGTATTTTGTGCGTACTTTTTCTCTGATAAAAACTTTGCGAATTCATCGATATCTTCAATAGCGATTTGGTCAATTTCAACATTGCCTTCAAACTCCAGAAATTTTTCTAAATCTGATTTATATGCTTCAATGGTGTTTAAAGATAGGCCCCTTTCGCTTATAAGGAAGGCGATAAAGCTATTAATAGCATCACTTAGTTTCATTTATGTTAGTTTTTTAATTTCTTGGTGAATTTCATTATCAATACATTCGATCTTGATGGTTCTACTTCTTTCCCCTGTGAAGGAAATGAAGATTCTAATTTCTCTTTCTGATTCTATTAATCCTTCGATAATTTCGGGCCATTCAATAAACCTGACGGAGTCTTTTTCCTTCAAGAGGTCAAGAATTCCTCTTATTTCAAGCTCTTCGAAATATTTTATTCTGAATAAATCTATGTGATGAACGATGAACTCCGGTGTTTTAAAAGAATTCACGATAGTAAAAGAGGGGCTTCTTACTACTTCAAAACCCCAGAGTGATAGATAGCCCCTCACTATTTCTGTTTTTCCTGCACCTAATTCACCGTGCAACAGAATGGTGTAAGGTGGTTTAATTGCCTTTGCTAATTGTAGACCAAGTAACCTGGTTTTTAATGGAGAATCAGAATGGAAAATTTGACTAATCATAAAATTCTAATAATTCTTCCATCTTAGTTTTAACATATTCTTTTACTAAGGATTTTACTTCGTTTGCTGTGGGCAGGCTGATTGCTTTAGATGCCAGCTCTTCTGCTTCTTGCCAGCTAATTCGCCTGATAAGTGACTTTATTTCTGGAATTCTGGAGGGATTGCTTGAAATTTCGTCTACTCCAAGACCGATTAGAAGCACTACCCCGTAAGGGTCGGAGGCAATTTCACCACAGGTGGATACAAGAATGTTCTTTTTCTTGCATATATCAGATGTCAATTTTATTAGCTTTAGTATTGCGGGATTGAGGTGATTGAAGATATATGAAACTTTCTCATTTTTACGATCGACAGCTAATGTGTATTGAGTTAGATCGTTCGTCCCTATGCTCACAAAATCAATTAATTCCGCCATGTGTTCAAGGAGGAGGACAGCCGAAGGAGTTTCTATCATAATACCAAATCTTGGTTGATTTATGGTCGTTTTTATTTCTTTTTCAAGAATTTTCTTTGTTTGAATAAAAATTTTCTTTGCTTCAACAATTTCTTCGAAAGTAGTTATCATTGGTAGCATGAATCTTATGTTGCCTCTACTATTGGCGCGAAAGACAGCACGTAGTTGTTTCTGAAAAATCTCTTGTTCTTCCAAGAGTACTCTTATTCCACGAAGCCCAAGAAACGGGTTATCTTCCTTGTAATCACTGTAAACCTTATCGCCTCCAATATCAAAAGCTCTAATTGTAACAGAATATGGATAGATATTATTAGCTATTTCCGAGTAAATTTTATATTGATAATGTTCATCGTAGGCAGCTTCTTTAAAGATCATTTCAGTCCTAAAAAGACCTATCCCTACTTTTCCTGCCTTTGCTAATTCTCCAATCTCTTCTGGTAAGTCAATATTGGCAAAAATTCCGATTTCTTTTCCATCAGTTGTTACAGCCGGCAAATCTTTTTCGCCAACAAGGCCTAATTCGTACCTTTCGTAATCTTCCTTAATGATTTTATATCTTTCAAGAGTCGAATCCAATGGATTGATGATTACAATTCCCTTACCTCCATCCAGAATTACAACTTCGTCATCCTCAAGAAGCTTTGTGATTTTCTCAATTCCGTAAACGGCGGGAATTTTAAAGTTTCTTAAAATGATAGCGGAATGCTCTGTTTTTCCACCCTGTTCTGTAATTACTCCTCTTATATTGCTTTTTACTATTCTTAGTGCTTCCTCAATGTTAAGTGATTCGATTACAATTACTTTTTCAATAGGGAAATTGTCTTCTAGTGTATATACACCGTTTATGATTTCAATGAGGTCGTTACCGATCTGTTCAATTTCAGAAGCGCGTTCTTTAAGATAACGTGGGGTACCATCCTTAAATAAGTTTTGACTGCGAGCTTTAAAGGATGTCTGAATCGCAAATTCTACATTTCTTTTTTTGTTTTTAATAATTGAAATTACGTCGTTTTTAAGTTCCTCGTCTTTCAAAACTAGAATTTGAAAATCAAGCAATTTTTTAAGATTTTCTTCTTTTGTTTCTTTTTTCAGAGTTTCAAGTATTTCCTGAAATTTTTCGAGTGCTGAGTCGAACTTTTTTATTTCCTCGTTGATTTCAATTTCATCTTTTAAAATTCTTTCTTTGAGTTTGATTTTCTTCTTTTTTATTACCTTAACCTGGGAAATAGTAATTCCAGGGGATACAGGAATCCCCTTTAACTTAAGTTCCTGGCTATTCTTCACCGAAGCCTTCCTCTACAATTTTAGAGAGTGCTTTTAAGGCTTCCTCTTCATCTTCGCCTTCGCATTTAATTGTAATTTCTGTCCCCTGTGGAGCGACAAGCATCATAAGACCAAGGACACTTTTTCCATTTACTTCTATGTCATCCTTACAGACGTATACATCACAAGAATATTGACTTGCAGTTTGGGCAAATAACATGGCCGGTCTTGCATGCATACCCAATTTATTTACTATTTTAATCTTTGCCTCTTTCATAGGAAATTCATCTTATAATCTAGAATTTCAACCATACCTTCACACTCTACAAAGTTAACTACTTTTGATAAAAGTTCGTTGGCGTCTTTCCCGTTGTTTGAAATACAGGCAATGCCAAGTTGTGCTCTTCTCCAAACATCTTGGTCACCTATTTCGGATATGGAAACATTGAAATTGTTCCTGACCTTATCCTTTATGCGTTTCAAAATACTTCTTTTTTCCTTTAAAGAGTTACTTGTAGGAATGTAAAGATCAATAACCAAGACTCCTATGAGCATAATTATAGTTCAATTACTTGTTCAATATTGTAGCACTCTAATATATCACCTTCTTTCAACTTATCAAATCCCTCGATTTTTATTCCACATTCATATCCACTTTGAACTTCTTTAACGTCTTCCTGAAACCTTTTTAGACTGCTTAATCTTCCGTCGTGAATTACCTGACCATCTCTAATGACTCTTATCCTAGCATTCCTAGTTATTGTACCTTCTATCACATAGCATCCTGCTACGACACCTATCTTGGCAATTCTAAATAGTTTTCTAACTTCTGCTTTGCCTAAAATCACTTCCTTCGATACAGGTTCGATCAATCCTTTGAGCATTTTTTCAACATCTTCAATTATTTCGTAAATTAGTTTTGATGTCTTAATTGTTACACCCAGTTCTTTTGCTTTAATCTTGGCTTTAGGATCGGCTTGAGTATTGAAACCAATAACTACTCCTTTCGCAGCGTGTGCTAATTCAATGTCATTTTCTGTAATAACTCCAACGCCTGCAAAGACAATATCAGGTCTTACATCTTTTACTGACATTTTTGATATGCTGTCCTGTGCAGCTTCAAGAGACCCGTAGCAGTCTGCTTTAATAATTAAAGGGAGTTCCTTTAACTCCCCGCTTCTTATTTTTTCCTGGAGTGTTTTTAATATCAAGGAGTATTCGCCTTTCTGTATTTGCTGGGTTTTTAGTTTCTTTCTTGTTTCAGTAATTCTCTTTGCTTCTTCATCGCTAGCAACTACCTCAAATATGTCCCCCGCTTGAGGCAGTTCTTCGAAACCCTGAACAACCACGGGAGTTGAAGGTCCCGCTTCCTGAACGAATTCTCCCCATTCATTAAATAAAGCCCTTACTTTTCCGTGAGTTAAACCGGCAATGAAATGATCTTTAACTTTCAGAGTGCCACTTTGCACTATCACAGTACCAATAGGGCCTTTACCCTTATCTATTTTTGCCTCAATTATTACTCCTCTTGCTGCACCTTTTGAAGTTGACTTTAATTTGAGTTCTTCAGCCTTTAATAAAATTCCCAGTAATAATTCATCTACATTTTGACCAGTTTTGGCAGATATTTCAACCATAAGGACATCTCCACCCCATTCCTCAGGAATTAGTCCATATTGGGAAAGTTCTCTTCTAACTTTCTCCGGGTCGGCATTTGGCAAATCAATCTTGTTGATGGCCACTATTATAGGTACTCTCGCACTTTTGGCATGGTTAATCGCTTCTACAGTCTGTTCTTTGACTCCCTCTACTGCAGATACTACGAGTATCACAATGTCAGTAACTTGTGCGCCTCTAGCTCGCATTGCAGAGAAAGCTTCGTGGCCCGGAGTATCCAAAAAAGTAATCTTTTTCCCTTGGTATTCTATCTGGTATGCACCAATATGTTGAGTAATTTTTCCGACTTCTTTTTCAGCTACATTTGTGTGGCGTATATAGTCCAGGAGGGTTGTTTTTCCATGGTCCACATGTCCCATCACTGTAACTATTGGCGGGCGCTCTTCTTCAGCAACTTTTTCTCCTGATTCTAAAACCATTTTCTCTTCAGGAAATTCTACCTCAAAACCATATTCATCTGCTATAATATTTATGGTTTCCTCATCTAATACGTGGTTGATGGTGACCATCATACCCATTGCAAAAAGCTTTTGAATGATCTCGGAAGCCGTAACACCTATCATTTTTGCAAGCTCGCCCACCGTGATTGTACGACTGTATAGTTCAATTTTTTTGGTGGTTTCTACCAAAATTTCTTCTTTTTCTATATGCCTTTTCTTTGGTTTTTCAGCCTTTTTGATTGGTTTCCCTTTAGGCTGAGGAGGTCTCGTTTCTTGTTTAGTTGTGGTAGAATTAGGAAAGCCGCTTTTACCTTGCACTTGATTCTTCTCTTCAGTTTCTCCCCAAATTTGTTTTTTCCTCTCCAGCTCTTTTTGTGCTTCTTCTTTCTCCTTTTTTAAATATTCTCGGATTGCTTTTTCCATATCAGCAGTTATAGGATCCTTGGGCGATTTAACATCAAAATTCATTTCAGTTAATATTGAAATAATAGTCTTAGCCGAAAGATCTAATTCTTTAGCTAAATCTCCTACTTTTTTTAATTCTTTACTATCCATTTTACTCCTTTTCCTGGATCTTAGCCTCAAGTAATTCAAGCAATTTGATAGCTTGGTCTTCTCTGAAACCTAACCTTTTTAATTCTGATAAAGTTGGGAGTGATTTTGTATCTTTAAAGTAATACATTCCTGCATCCCTTAAAGTGGAAATGACGTTAGAAGGAAGTTCTTCCATCAATTCTAGGATAGTCACGCCTTTTTGAGGTTTTACGCTTTCAAACTCTTTAGCGGGATATACTAACACTTCTCTTCCCACAAGTTTGGATGCTAAAATTGCATTAATCGCATCTTCGCCTTTAGCAACAGGTAATTCTGCATCAGGCACAATTGCAATGTATTTATCTTCTTGCTCAAATACACAAAGGACATCTTTTGCTGGAGAAAGGGCATTTGCCACATGTTTATATGGGTTCTCACTATACCTAATAATATCAATCTTTTCTCCACCCAGCTCCTCACTAATTGACTTGATTATTTGCCCTTTTACCCCAATTATTGACCCTATATCAATGTTTTCAGGTTTCTTGGGCTTAACAGATACTTTTGCCCTTCTCCCTGGTATTCTTGCAATCTGCTTAATTTCAATAAGACCTGTAGCAATATCAGGGATTTCGTCTTCCAAAAGTTTTCTGAGAAAATTAGGATGAGTCCTAGACAAAATTACTGGAGAAGAATACCTCTTTTTATCCTTTTTCTCTTTCCAATCCTGAACCTCAAGGATTATTGCTTTTATTTTCCTTGCATTTCTGAGATTAATTATCTTATCTCCTGGAAGTAATTCTGTAAATGGCAAAGATGCTTCTACTTTCCCCAAGCTGACTACTACTTCATCTCTTTCAACTCTAAGAATTGTCCCTTCTACTTTCTCGCCGATTCGTTTTGCAAGATTTTCATATTCTTTTCTTTTTGTTTCCTCGGTTAGCTTTCTCAAAAACGCTTCCGATATTAGGTTCATATATCTCTTTCCGACTAAAGTAAGGTCCTCTTTGACATCAATTTTCTGCTCTGATTTCACTGAAGGGTCTAGCTGTTTTGCTTCATCAAGGTAGATTTCAGTTGCCGGGTCCGTCACCTCTTCTTTAACTGTCTTTTTTGTTAGAATATAGAAACCTGCTTTCGGGTCATATATAATCTCAAAAGGAAATTGAGGCCCTTTTTTCTTTCTCAGTACCTCGGTAACTGCTTCTTTAAACTTATCAATAACAAATTCTTTTGGCAATTTCCTTTCAATTGCTATCCTTGATATAATTTGATCTATTTCTTTCCCCTGCATATTACACCTCGTTTAATTTAATTTTTGTAATTTCGTTTCTTGGAATCTTCATTCCTTTTTCCAAGTAAACAAAAGAGTTATCTAGACCAGTTAAAATTCCAGTGAACTGGTCGTTAGTTGTATAAATCAACACTTTTTTCCCTACAGCCCAATTTAACTCACGTTCACTTTTTAAAATCCTGTCCAGTCCAGGGCTTCCTACCTCTAAAATATATGGACCAGAAATGATTTCCTCTGCATCAAGAGCTAAAGATAGTTCGTTTGAAATCTTTTCACATTCTGACAGGGTGACTCCACCCTCTTTATCAATCGCAACCTCGAGTTTACGCCTACCACCAATCCCTTTAAATGAGACATCAACCAAGACCATATCAGTGTTTTTTAAAAGTTTTTCAACGATTTCTGTTACTCTTTCCTCAATTCTCTTTATATCTTCACCTGTCATAATCCTTTTCCCTCTATTACATTGTTTATGACATTTATCACTTCACTTATGTTAACGTTTAATTTTGATGCATCTTTCCTGATTTGAATCTCTACTTCGTTATTTTTTAACTTGTTTTCGCTTACAACGATGTTTATAGGGATCCCAACAAGCTCTGCATCCTTAAATTTAACTCCAGCAGTAGTTTGTCTGTCATCCCACAAAGTCTCGAAGCCATATTCCTGCAAAATATCATACAATTTTTGACTTATTTGATTGGTTTTTCGAGGATTAATTTCAATGATATTCACCTGATATGGTGCAATTGAATAAGGCCAGATAATACCTTTTTCATCGTTATAAAGCTCGACAGCTGCGGCCATTATTCGCCCAACACCAATTCCATAACTTCCCATTATTATGGGTTTAAGATTTCCGTCGGCATCTGTGTATTTAACGTCAAGGCTATCTGAGTATCTTGTACCTAATTGAAAAATGTGCCCTATTTCAAGGGCATTTTGTACTTTAATTTTAGAACCACAATGGGGGCACAGATCTCCATTATTTATTGTCCTTACGTCTACAAACTCATCAATTTTAAGATCAGATATTTTTACTCCTACAATGTGGTGATTTTCTTTATTTGCTCCAACGACAAAGTTTTGTGAATATTTAACGGATTCATCAGCAATTATTCTATCAACTTTTATGTCTATTGGACCCAAGAAGCCAACTTCAACTCCAAATCTTTCTTTTATAAATTCTGGTGACGCGAGTTGGTAATCGCTTCCAATAACTGCGGAGATTTTATTCTCATTGATTTCGTAATCACCCCTAATTAGAACCAGTACAGTTTCACCATCAGAATTCTGATATAAAAGGCTCTTAACTATAAGAGCAGGGCTAATTTCTAAGAAATTAGCGACTTCTTCAACGCTTTTTACATTTGGAGTATAGACTAACTCCTTATTCTGGAATTTGCCTCCAATTTCGTTAGAATTAATTAAACCCTTTGCAACTTCTAAGTTTGCTGTATAGCCGCAATTTTCACAATGGGCTATTCTGTCTTCGCCGGTCTCAGATAGGACCATAAATTCTTCAGATTTTTTTCCTCCCATTAATCCTGAGGATGCCTCAACTATTTTGAAAGTTAGACCGCATCTTTCAAATATTCTTGTATAAGCCTTCTTATGGAGCTCATAGCTTTTTTCTAAACCTTCCCAATCGGTGTCAAAACTATATGAATCTTTCATTATAAATTCTCTGACTCTTAATATTCCACCTCTTGGCCTTGGCTCATCTCTAAATTTGGTTTGAAGCTGGTACCAAATTTGAGGTAAGTCTCTGTAGGATTTGATGTAATCCTTTGCCATAAGGCTGATAATTTCCTCGTGAGTTGGAGCTAAGGCAATATCTTTACCTTTTCTATCTTGTAACTTAAACATGTCCTTCCCGAAACTCTCCCATCTACCAGATTTTTTCCAGACTTCGCCTGAAGTAAGGGCTGGCATAAGAACTTCTTGAGCTCCAATCTTGTTCATCTCTTCTCTAATAATCTGCTGCACCTTTAGAATCACTTTCCAACCCAGTGGCAAAAAAGTATAAACACCGGATTGGTGTTGCGTAATAAAACCGCCTCTCACTAGAAGTTTATGCGAAGCTGTTTCGGCTTCCTTCGGATTTTCTTTTAATGTAGGTATTAGCGCTTTACTCCATTTCATAATGTTAAGAATTTTAAAGGATTCAGGGCTTACTATCAAACGAAATATTCAGAAATATATTAATTTGAAAATAAAAATAAAACTGCTTCAGGGAACCTTCTGCTCCAAGCTGACTCGTGATGGACTCCTTCCGGGTCTTCAATTACAAGAAGATTCCTTTTTTTATATCCTTTTCGTTTTAATGTATTTACTACTTCCAAATTTTGTAGTACGTACTTTTTAGGGTCATCAGACTCCCGAAGTCCATAATCGACATAAATCTTTTTGGGATTGGATTTTGACTTTATTATGAATTCGATTATTTCAGGGTTGAACCAAAAAGCTCCGCTTAAGGATGCTGCATATTTAAATGTTTCAGGATACTTTAAGCTCGCATAAATGGAAATTAAACCGCCTAAGGAAGAGCCCATTATACCTGTCTTTTCAGGAATAGTACGGTAAGCAGAGTCAATGTAAGGCTTTAACTCCTCTTTTATGAACTTGATGTAAAGTTCCCCCTCCCCGCCTCTATTATATTCTTTATTTACATAAGGGCTGTACTCATCAATTCTAAACTCTCGAGCATTTTCAATAGCTACTACAATAACTCCGAATTGACCTTTTGTGGCAAACAAGTTTTCAAGTGCCTCATCCACTTTCCATTCACCGGCGAAAGATTCTACCTCATCAAAAATGTTTTGCCCGTCATGCATGTAAAGAACAGGATAGCGCCTCTCAGAAGTATAGTAGTCGGGTGGCAAATATATCCAGATTTTTCTTGGATTGTAGTGTTTTAAATATTTAGATTTGAAATAAAATGTTTGAACATTGCCAGAAATAGTGTGCATTTTTGGTTGATTTTTTTCAAAAAAGTCTCTCCATGATGATATTATTATCTCTATTGTTGTATCCTTAGTTACGTATAGAGACCTATTTGATATTTCTTCTCCATAAGGTCCTTTTTCTACGGTGAACCAAGAACCTCGTGTGAACTTATACTCAATTTTTTCCCCAGGTTCTACTTCGATGCAAATTGTATACTTCAGATCTTCGATCTTTTTTAGTTTAAAACTTACATCTCCGGGGTTCCAATTATTCAGATTACTTGCAAAATATATTTCGGATTCCTTAGGTGTGTTGGGTGGAATATTTACAATAAAAGAGATCCTTGCCTTAACAGTCATGTTATCGAGAAAGCAGAGAAGAAAAATAATAAATTTGCTCAACCCGTTATATCTTCTCCACCATCAACATTTATTACATTTCCAGTCATCCAGTATAGGTTGTCGTCAGATAGTGCAACTATTGCCCTTGCAACATCTTCTGGTGTTGTAAGACGTCCGCTCGGGTTCTTCTTTAACGCCATTTCTATTAAATAATCGTGTCCGGGAATCTTTCTCAGTGCTGGAGTGTCAGTAACACCCGCTTTTATCGCATTAGCTGTAATCCCATATGGAGCAAGTTCCAGGGCTAACTGGCGTATATGGGATTCTAAGGCTGCCTTAGCCGCTGATACTGCACCATAATAAGGCATAACCCTCTGGTCACCGGAGCTTGTCATTGCAAATATTTTAGAATTTTTAGAAAATAATTTTCTCTTAAAACATCCTTGAGTCCAGTAAACAAGAGTGTTCGCCATCACATCCAAAGTCATTTCCATCTGGTTTTTATTTATTATTTCGCCTTCATCTTCAGAGATGAATTTTCTAAGAGTTCCAAAGGCTAAAGAGTGGAACAATACTTTGATATAATCTCCTTTATTTTGTGAGTCGAAAAAAGACTTTATTTCATCAAGGGCCTTATTCATTGCTTCAGGGTCGGCCGCATTGATATTGTAAAATTTAGCAATTACTTCTCTGCTTTCAATTTCCTCAATAAGTTGTTCAACTTCCTTTAGGGTTTGTTTCCTATCGAGGTGTATCCCGATAATATTAATCCCTGCTTTTGCGAGTTCCAATGCTGTGGCCTTTCCAAAGCCACTTGAGGCTCCTAATATTAGTGCCCATTCTCTCATAATAAGCCCTCCTTTTTTCTATTCATTGCTTCAACAAAACTGACAAATAAAGGGTGTGGTTTTAATGGTCTGGACTTAAATTCCGGATGGAATTGAACTCCTATGTAATAAGGGTGTTCTTTGTATTCAAAGATTTCGACCAGGACACCATCAGGGGATACTCCGGAGGGTATTAACCCCTTAGATTCAAATAAGTTAACATAATCAGGATTTACTTCATATCTATGACGATGACGCTCAAATATCTCTTTTTCTTTATACGCGCCGTGTGCAAGAGTACCTTCTTTTATTATACACGGATAGACTCCCCTTCTAAGTGTACCCCCCATTTTAGTAATGTTATTTTTGTCAGGTAAGATCGTAATAACCGGATTGCTGGTTCCCGGGTTAAACTCGGTGGAATTTGCGTCCTTTAATCCAAGAACATTTCTCGCAAATTCAATTACTGCGATTTGCATTCCGAGGCAAATTCCGAAGTAAGGTATTCCTTTCTCTCGGGCATATTTTGCTGCAGCTATCTTTCCTTCTATCCCTCTTTCACCAAAGCCAGGACCAACGAGAATTCCATGAACATCTGAGAGAAGAACGTCAGGATTTCCTCTTTCTAAATCTTCAGATTCAATGAATTTAATATTTACCTTTGTTTTCAGATATGCTGAAGCGTGGTTAATTCCTTCAAGAATGGACTTGTAAGCGTCTTTTAATTTTACGTATTTACCTATGAATGCCAAATTTACTTCACTCTGAGATTTTTCGAAATTTCTAATAAAACTTATCCAATGTGAAAGGTCAGGTTCCTTGCCTTGTAAGTGGAGTTTTGAAAGAATTTCCAGATCCAAACCTTGATTGTACAGTTGAATGGGGACTTCGTATATGAAGGATGCATCTCTGGCTTCAACTACATCTTTTTCTGGGACGTTTGTGAAAAGTGCTATTTTCTTTATTATGTCTTCAGTTAATGGCTTCTCAGTCCTGCAAATAACAATGTCAGGCTGGATACCAATTTCTCTCAGCTTCTGAACACTATGTTGAGTTGGTTTGGTTTTAAGTTCCTCTGACGATTTTATGTAAGGAACTAAGGTAACGTGAATGAAGAGTGTATTGTACGGTCCCTCTTCTAATCTCATTTGTCTTATGGCCTCCAAGAAAGGCAAACTTTCAATGTCGCCGACTGTCCCTCCAATTTCAACTATAATTACATCAACTTTATCTTTCCCTAATTTTTTAATTCTCCTTTTAATCTCATCTGTAAGGTGTGGAACAACCTGAACAGTTCCACCTAAATACTTTCCTTCTCTCTCGTTTTCTATAATTGTGTAGTATAGTTGACCGGCTGTTACATTATTGTCTCTGGAGAGATTTTCATCTAAGAACCTCTCATAATGTCCGAGGTCTAGGTCGGTTTCAGCACCGTCATCCGTAACGTAAACTTCTCCGTGCTGATATGGACTCATGGTTCCCGGATCCACATTCAGGTAGGGGTCAAATTTTAGAGGTTCTACCTTAAACCCGCGAGCCTTTAAAAGCATACCAATTGAAGCAGTGGTTATGCCTTTACCCAAACCAGAAACAACGCCACCTGTTACAAAAATATATTTAACCATTTAGCACCCTTTCATAAAGTTTTATATACTCTTTTGCAGAACTTTTCCATGAAAAATCTAAGGTTGCGACAAATTTGACAGCTTCATTAAACTTTTCTTTGTCTTTATAAAAATGAATCGCCCTATCAATGGCGTTTAAAAGTTCTTTGGGCTCATATTTCGTAAATACTATTCCATACCCTCCTTCATTAATGTCTTTAACTGTGTCCTTTAGACCTCCCGTTGCCCTTACTAGTGGAATTGTTCCGTATCTCATGCAAATTAATTGACCCAATCCACAAGGCTCGTATTTTGAAGGCATGAGGAAAAAGTCGGTTGAGGAATAGATTCTTTTTGCAAACACAGGGTCAAAGCCGATTTTTACATAAATATTTTTGAATCTTTTAGAGATTTCCATAAACATGTCTTGGTAAATCTTATCTCCTGATCCAAGAACTACCATATTTATATTTCTCTTCCCAATTTCTTCTATTATAGGCGGGAAGAGGTCAAATCCCTTCTGTTCTGCCAGTCGTGAAACAATACCGAATAGTGGTTTGTCCTCTCCTTCAAGGCCAGTATCTTTCAAAAGATATAATTTGTTCTCCTTTTTGCTTTCAAGGATGTTTTTTGTTGAAAAATTCAAATAGATTTCCTTGTCAGTCTCAGGATTCCAAACTTCGTAATCCAATCCGTTTAATATTCCAATTAGATTATCTCTCCTCTTTTTTAGTATTCCATCGAGTCCGTATCCAAATTCTGGGGTTTGAATCTCTTGGGCATAGGTTGGGCTAACCGTTGTAATGAAGTCAGAATATACAATGCCAGCCTTTAAAAAATTTACTTTACCGTAAAATTCAATACCGTCCATATGATAATCTTTAAGTCCAAGGCCAAGTTTTGCCAGTATTTCTTTTTCAAAGGTTCCCTGGTAGGCAAGATTATGTATCGTAAAGACGGTTTTAACATGGGATAGATCTTTGTCATATTTTCTTAACTTTAATAGTGGCACTAAACCAGTTTGCCAATCATTTAAATGTACTATGTCAATCTTTAGTTGCTTCGCAATTTCTAGGATTGCATAGCAAAAAAACCCGAACCTTTTCCAGTTGTCGGGATAATCTCCTTCAGGAGTTCCGTATAGGTTATCTCTATCAAATAGTTCGTCATTTTCTACCAAAAAGACCTCGACCTTATCCAATTGGGTTTTATAAATATCTGCTCTAATTTTTTCCTCACCAAGTTTAACTTCAACTTTCAAATCAGTTTTTTCTACTGTCTTACCACTCCTAGAAATGTGTTTTTTGTAAAAGGGCATTATGATGCTAATGCTAACGCCCTCTGTTTTCAGTGCCTTAGGTAAAGAAGAAGCGACATCAGCTAGACCACCAGTCTTTGCAAGAGGATCGACTTCAGTTGACGCAAACAAAACCCTCATTTGAACCTCCTGTTATGATTTTATTATATTGAGGTGATTAAGAATTTACAATTTGAGAAATCTTACCTTACTAAAAATTATAATTTGAACTAAAGTCTTTTAAGGAGTAAAATTTAATATTATGAATAAACACATTCTTTTAGTATTAATTTTCGTATTTTTTTTCTTTGGATGTTCCCCTTCTAAGAAAAACGCTTCAATTGTTTTATCCTCTAAGCCCCGTACTCTAAACCCCTTAAAATACAAGGAATTAGCTATATCCACTATTCTTTGTAATGTTTACGAACCTCTGGTTATTGAAGACGAATTGTATAATTTGTGTCCATGTCTTGCCACTTACTGGGAAAGATTAGATTCTGTTACATGGATATTTTATTTAAGAGAAGGGGTCAAGTTTCATAATGGCAAAACCTTAAACGCAGATGATGTGGTGTACTCATTTTACTATCCCAAATTAGACACTACTTCAGAGTTTAAAAGCTATTTCTTATATATTGACACCGTTTACGCCGTTGACGATAACAAAGTATTATTAAAAACAAAATTTCCATATGAACTTCTTTTAGTGGATTTAATTGATTACAATATCGTTCCAAATGGATATCAACTTGATTCCTTAACGCCGTGTGGTACAGGCCCTTATTTATTTGAGTATATTTCCGATACATTACTGGTGCTGAAAAAGTGGAAAAAATACTGGGGAACAAAGCCATTCTTTCGCTTTGCAACAATAAAATTTGCTGAGGAACCATCAAAACGTTTAGATATTTTTATAAAAGGTGAAGCTGACTTAATTGACTATGTGCCTCTGGAACATATTGACACTGTTTTAAAATATGGAAAACTCCTTTATACCCCTGAGTCTTCTTTGCGGCTTTTAACATTTAATCTGAATGTTTTTCCTTTTAATGATAAAAGTTTTAGGCGTGCTGTTTGCATGGCGATAAACCGAGAAGAAATTGTTAATAGTTATTATAAGGGCTTTGCATCCTCAGCGAATCAAATATTTCCTATTGGTATGCACGAATTCAATCCTTTATTGCCGCCTATAAGTTATGATCCTGAAAAAGCGCGGGACGTTTTTCAAAAGTTCCAGATTAAGAATTTTTTAGTTCTTGATTATGCAATAACTGTAAAACCTTTTGGAGATTTAGTTGTCAAGCAATTAAGACAAGCCGGATTAAATGTCGTGGGGAATCCCCTACCCTCTCGTGAATTTTGGGAAAAAATAAAGGCGAGGAAATTTCAATTTTATCTGGCAGGTGTAATTTTTGGAAGTAGAACGGGATTACCTCATTTGATTGGTTATTATCACACACCTTCTCCAGAAAAGAATTATGGTATCTCGAATCGTTCTAATTTTTCAAACCAGAAGGTAGATTCATTGATTGAGTTTCTAATTAAAACTACACAAGATAATTATAAAAGAGACTCAATAAAAAAGTTAATGGAAATATTGTTAGATGAAATGCCTGTTTGTCCGATTACCTTTGAACGCGTTTATTTTGGAGCCAAGAAAGATATCATTTGGACCCCAGGTCTAGATGGAAGAATATATATTTCAAAAATTAGAAGGCAATGAAGATACATTCCATAAAAAATAGATTCATTATTGCTTTTTCGCTCGTGTGCTCTTTCTTGTATGGGATTCTCATATCAATAATTTTGGCGAGTGTTTTGTTAAATGTCATGAACACCTTCGTAAAAAATTCCGAAGCTTTCGCAAAATTAACCATTGGAGAGATTAAAGAGTCCTTTAATCTATACTTTAAGTCTGAACCATTGCGTTTTAAAGAGAAGATGCAAAGAATTGCATCTTCTCTTCCTGATATATCAAGGATTGCAATAGTAGACACTAATAACATGATTATTTTTTCAACTTCTCAGTTAAAAGGATTTACAATTGAAGATACAATTACTCAAATCTCTTTAAATCGAATAAAAAGATTTGAACCATCTTTAATAAAAGATGGTGAATATATATATGCAGTTCCAGTTTTGGACGAACTGGGAAGATTTGTTTATACAGTCACATACTACTTTTCGAAGGAAAGGATAAATTTTCTTAGGCGCCAAATTATTCTGATGGGTATTTTAGTACACTTATTGCTCACATTCTCTACTGTTTTAATAATAAATCGCATTACTTCAAATTTAATAAAGGGCATTTCGGAACTCAAGAAGGTTGCCGATTCAGTAAAAAAAGGTGATTATTCAGTCCGTTCCAAGGTTAGTACAAAAGATGAAATAATGGACCTTTCGGAGGCCATGAACTCAATGCTTGAATCAATAAATGGGTATATTTATAATTTGAAGGCAATGGTTGAGGAATTGAATGCACGTGATAAATCTAAAAATGAAATCTTAGCTAATATTTCGCACGAGTTGAGGACCCCAATAACTGCTAGCAAAGGGTACATAGAGCTTCTGTTCAACGGTAAGATGGGCAAGTTATCCGATGAACAAAAAAGAGCCTTGGAGATAGTGAATAGGAATCTTGATAGACTTGAAAAGGAAACGCGGAAATTATTGGAAGGTGCAAAGGCGGCTTTGGATAATGTAAAATTGAAATATGAAAAAGTAAACTTAAAAGTGTTAGTTGATCATGTTTTGGAAAATTTCATGACTGAGATTGAACGAAAACAAATCCGATTGATTAAAGATATTGAAGTTGAAGAATTTTACACAAACTATGATCAAATTTTCTCTATTTTTGAAAACCTCGTTTCAAACGCAGTAAAATTCGTCCCAGAAGCAGGAGAAATAGAAATTAAGATCTCCAAAGAAACTTATGTCAATGATGAAAAACTAAAACTTTCTGTATTTAATTCTGGCCCTCCCATCAATGATTCGAAAAAAGAAAGAATATTTGAACCATTTTACCAATTGGAAGAGGGAACCAGAAAAAGTAAAGGTGGTGTAGGATTGGGGCTTTATATTGTTAAGAGAGCTGTAGCTATATTGGGTGGCACTATATCAGTTGAAAACAGGAATAACACAGGAGTGGAATTTACAGTATTTTTGCCTTATAAAACTATTAACTCATGAAAAGTATTTTAGTAGTTGATGACGAGAGGGATATCTTAGAACTTGTAAAAGATATCCTTTTGGATAAATATATTGTCTATTTAGCTCAAAATGCTAGAGAGGCGATATTAATTTTGGAAAAAAACAAAGTCGACCTTATAGTTTTGGACATAATGATGCCAGAGATTGATGGTTGGGATTTCATGTCCCTGATTAAGGGACATGAAATATATAGAAATATCCCGGTGATAGTATTAACAGCTAGAGCTGATGCGGAAAATAAGTTAATTGGGTTAAAGGAAGGGGTTAAAGATTACATCGTAAAACCATTCCTTCCCTCTGAACTTTTGTTGAGAATAGAAGAAATACTAAAAGAGAAAAATTGAAACAATGAAAAAATCAGATATAGATCTTCATCTTGAGTACTTAAAGCTGAAGAGTGCCACATATGACCATATTAGTGGTTTGCCACTTGTTTACCTTTACTATAAAGATTTGGTCAAACTTTTAGATAAGAAAGAAAAAATTGCTTGTTTACTTGTTTATATATTAAACGGAGAAGAATTGGAAAGAAAACTAACCTTTGAATCTTACGATAAGCTGATTGCGAAAATAGTAGTTCAAATTAATGAAGTTTTTAGAAAGATAGGATTAGAAGAATACAAATTGGTCTCGGCGTCCCCTGGAGGCGAGATATTATTGATTTTTATATCAGAGGGTTCAAACAATCTAAATATTTCAGCTGAGTTTGTTAAGAGTATTAGAGATGAATTGATGGAGAGAATAAATGAGATTATCCTAGAAAACCAAATAGCTTCTCAAAATATGCGTGTGTCGGTTGTTGAAAAAGTTTTAGAGGGATCAGGCACACTTAGAAACGAAAGATATTTGGCAAGAGTAATAGATTCTCTTAAAATTGAGGCTCAGAAAATTAACGAGCCAAAGGAATGGGAGAGAGTTTTAAAATTAAAGAAAATCTTAGATGAAAGATCCATAAAGATAGTCTTTTTGCCTATTGTGGATGTCAAACAGAAGCGTATATTTGGTTATGAGGCTTTAGCAAGAGGACCAAAGGAAAAAGACTTTCATGAGCCTGAAGACCTGTTATCTTTTGCGTATAAACATGGGTTTTTAAAGGAATTGGAAAAATTATGTGTTATCAGGGCAATTGACACTTTCTTGGAGGCGAAGAAGAAAAACAAATCTTTGTTGGACAAGAAAATATTTATTAACTTATCTCCTCCTTCTTTTTCTGTTATAATGAGTGATGAGATCACGCAGAAATTGATCGAAAACGAGATTTCTCCTCAGCAAATTGTAGTAGAGTTAACCGAGAAATTTTCTTCCATTTCTCCCAGTGAAGGCGAAATTTTTAGTGATATTCTTAAAAGATTAATTAGGAATATTGGCTTTGAAGTTGCGGTGGATGATGTCGGAACCGGGTACTCTACTCTGGAGAGGGTGGCGGCTCTTAATCCCTCATATATTAAATACGATAGGATGTTGTTTAAAAATGTTCATAAAGACCCCATAAAACAGGAGTTACTGAAAAGTGTATTTGATTTCTCAAAAAAAATAGGGAGCATTCTTATTGTGGAGGGAGTTGACAACAACGAAGATTATGAATTTGCAGTAAATTTAGGCATTGAGTATATGCAAGGATTTCTATTTGGTAAACCGGTAGAGTTTAAATAAAAGGAGGTTTAAAAGTGGTTATTAAGCGTATCATATATCTATTTTTGGTTTTCGGTCTGCCTACCTTAATTATGTGGTTAGTACTTCTCATTCAGCTATTCAAGGAGGAATCCGATGAATAATACTGCTGTATTGAATAACGCAGTAGTAATTATTGTGTTTGTTTTATATCTTGTTTCTCTTCTGGCTATTGGATTTATTACGCAAAAAAAGTATTCAAAAAATTTTGGAGATTTCATAGCTGGGGGCAAAAAACTCGGAGCTCTTGTTACAGCGATTTCAGCTTCAGCATCAGCAGAAAGCGCTTGGGTAATGCTTGGACTTTCCGGCTATGGCTATATTCATGGAGTCAGGGCCTTTTGGGCTGCGTTGGGCTGCCTTTTCGGATATTTCATTAATGCAATACTAATAGTTAAAAGACTTAGAAAAGAATCAGGCAAGCTGGGCTCCTATACTTTGACTGAATTTCTTGCACAGAAATCCGGTGATGAGGGCTTACTCATTAGAAGTGTGGCTTCAGTAATAATTGTAATATTTTTTGCTTCTTATGTGGTAGCTCAATTCGTAGGTGCTGGAAAAACTTTCAACAGTATGGAATTTGGACCTTATAGTTTGGGAGTTGTAATTGGTGGTGTTATCGTCGGAATATATGTTCTTCTTGGCGGTTATACTTCAGTTTGTTGGACAGACTTAATACAAGGATTGATAATGAGTTTTGTCTTCCTTGTTCTACCTATTTGGGGAGTTGTGAAAGCAGATGGGTTTGGGGGAATAATGAATTCGTTGCACGGTAGTTATTTGGGAAATCCTTGGATTGATAATACAGGGCATATCGTTTGGGGTTTTATTATAGGAGAACTCGGAATTTCACTGGGTTACATTGGAATGCCACATTATGTGGTAAGATACATTACTGTTAAAGATCTTAAGGAAGCAAAGAAAGCTGTTTTTATTTCTTATACATGGGGAATTATTACCTTCTTCGGTTCTGTTGCTATTGGGATTATTTCAAAAGCTCTTATACCGAATCTTACCGACCCAGAGCATGCTTTACCAACTTTTGTAAGGTTTTATACACACCCGATTATTGCGGGTATCACATTATCAGCAATAGTAGCAGCCATAATGTCAACCGCAGACTCCCAATTAATGTACAGTGCTACAGCAGTTGTAAATGATTTGATAAAGAAAATCTTTGAAAAAAATGGGATAAAATTAGACGACAAAAAACTGGTTTTGATAGTGAGACTTATAATTGCGGTTATCGCAATTGCGGCTATAATCTTGGCACTTCTGAAAGTACAATTTATTTACAGATACGTTTTAGATTACGCGTGGAGTGCTCTTGGCGCTTCTTTTGGCTCTGCTTTAATTCTATCGCTCTATTGCAAGAAGTTCAATAAGTGGGGCGCTCTTACGTCTCTGTTGACGGGTTCTATTCTTGTTTACCTCTGGAATTTTGCTCAAATTGGTAACTACATCAAAGTATATAACTTGGTTCCCATCTTCTTTGTGACTCTTTTCCTATCATGGGTGGTATCTGCTCTGACTTATAAAAAGAAGTAACTTAATAATTTAGTATCCTCAGATACCCTTCGGCTAATTCACTCAAGGGTGTCTGGGGATATTTTTTTATAAAATTTTTAAGTAAATCTTCACATTCCTGTTTTTTGGACTTCCCAAATTTTTTGACCATCTGAAAAAGTAAGTGGGATATTAAGAAAGAATCTTCTACCTGTGAAAGCATTTCGAGGCAATTGTCCCGATTAGCTTGAGGTGAATTTATTAGAATTAGTGCATCTAAGTATTTTTCTAATTCTCTTTTTGATGGTTTTAAATTCTTATCAGGCGAGTGTCTTTCATCAAAAATCGTAAGGAATTTATCAGCCAAAAACTTTAAGTCCTCTGGCTTTTCTCGGTATTTTAGAAAGATCTCTTTGATGAATAGCACATCATTCTTAGTTAGTTGGTCTGCTTCAAAATACGCTAAGTTAATTAGGCTATCGGCTTTCTCCAGATCTAAATTTTTATAACTTAATAAGCTTTCTCTTAGTGAAGTGTTTTGAATAAAAATCACCGCCATTAGGACGAGTAATTTCACAGTTCTAATTCCGATTTTATGCTTTTCATAGCTTCAATGCAAATTTGGAAAAATTCTTCCAATGAGATGCCCAATTCTTCAATGCTTTTCATTTGTTCTCTGGATGCTCCTGCTGCAAATCTTTTTTCTTTAAATCTTTTCATGACAAAGTCTATATCAATATTTTCTATAGATTTTGAAGGGTGCATTAATGTGCAGGCAACGATGAACCCCGTTGCTGGATCAACAGCGTAAATAGCCTTCTCCATTCTGTTCTCAAGAGTTTTCTTACCACAGTGGGCCAAAATGGCATTCAATATTGCTTCATTTTCTATTCCTCTACTCTTAAGAATATCCACGCTAATATGGCCGTGATTTTCGGGATTGTCAACGGTTTTTTCGTAATCAATATCATGTAAAATCCCAGCTAATTCCCAGAGATCTTCATCTTCACCAAATTTTTTCGCAAGATATTTCATGCACACACCTGTAGCAAGCATGTGCTTTATCAGGTTCTTCTTAGAGATAAACTCCTGGACCAATTTGATGGCTTCCTCTCTTGATATAAGAGTTCTCATTTATTTGCCTCCTTTAATATCAGTTCCACCTGCTTTTCAAGCATGATTAGACTATCATTTTCCCTTGCAGTTCTTGAGCTCTTACTGAAAAGTTCTAAATAATCTTGTATTAATTTTATCTTCTCTTTTTCACCCTCCTTTAAGAGGGGCAAAACAGAATCTAAATATGGAATAATATTTTTCTTTATTGAATCGCTTAAATTTGCTAAGTTATACTCCCATTGGTGAATAGTTGGGCTGTTTCTTAAAATGGAGTCTGAATACTCTTTGAATTCCCTCATTCTTCTTAGTGCTTGAATATATTGATCACTGGTTTTAGAGTCTCTCTGACAAGATGAAATAAAGGTCAAAAGTATTGAAAGGAGCAGAACCCTCCTCATTGAATAATTGCCTCCAGGACTTTTCTAAGCTCCACATTTGGCCTAACATCATGAACTCTTAAAATATCAATCCTATTTTGAATCAGATACGCGCTTATAGCCAGTGTTCCAAACAGACGCTCTTCAGGTGGTTTATTATCTAATAAATGGCCTATCATAGATTTTCGAGAATGTCCAATCATAATGGGTACTCTGAGGGTCTTAAATTCGTCTATTTCCTTTAATATTTCTAAATTATGCTCCAATTTTTTTCCAAAACCTATGCCCGGGTCTATTATGAGTTTTGCCCTTTCTAAACCGGAATTTACTGCGTAATCTATCTGTTTTTCAAGAAATTCTTTGATTTCCCCAACCACATCTTGGTATTCGGGATTCATTTGCATCGTTTTTGGAGTGCCCTTTATATGCATAATTACAACATATGAATTGTATTTTGCTGCAACTTCAACCATTCTTTGATCAAAGGTTAAACCCGAGATGTCATTAATGATTGTTGCTCCAAGCTTAAGGGCTTCTTCTGCTATTTTAGACTTATAAGTATCTATGGAAATAGGTATAGGAAATCCCTTTAATTTTTCTATCACAGGAAGAACTCTATCCATCTCCTCTTCAAGAGTTATCGGTTCAGATCCGGGGCGGGTTGATTCACCACCAATGTCTATAAAATCAGCCCCTTCTTGAAGAATTTCTTCAGCTCTTTTTAATGCTTTATCCGTTAGGTTGTATCTTCCACCGTCATAAAAGGAATCAGGAGTCACATTTAGAATGCCCATTATCAAAGTTCGCTTTCCAAATTCTAATTTCATAACATAATTTTAATGTTCCATCTTCGGACATTCCTTTGCTTTTTATAATCGGATTCTTTCCTCTATACTATATGTGTTGAACTTAACTGAATCTGGATATAAGATTGCAGACCTTTTAACTTTAGCAAGGCTTATTATTGTTATTTTCATGCTTTCCCTTGTGCCAAAAGGAATTTCAGCATTTGACACTTTTATGTTTTTTCTTCTTGCTGCATGGCTAACCGATGTTTTGGACGGATTCTTTGCAAGGAAGAGTAAAAAGCTGGGGCATCTCAAAGATTGGGATGGATGGGTGGATACAGGAATGTACATCACCACCTTTCTTTATTCAGCAGTTCTGGGAATTTATTCTTACAAATTTTTCGCAATTATTGTGATACTCAACTTTTTTGCTGTTTTAATAACTAGGAATTTAGAAGTAAACCAAGCTTTTCACTTCTTATACATAATCTTAGGTTTTAGAACGTTGGTGAAGCTAAATAGGAGCTGGATGTTAGTGGTTCTAGTCTGGTCGTTATTTGTGATTTTATTTAAGTGGAAAAGGCTTAAAGAGCAAATAAGAAACTTTATATCAAGCTGGAAGAGGTTATTGTGCTCTAAATAAATTCTTTCTATTCGATTCAAGATATAAAGGGGCCAGTCCTTCATACTCTGCAGCGGTTCCGCAAAATTCCAGATATGGATTTTTTAGTATCTCTTGATAATACTCCTTCCAGTTTAAATCCCTTGCAGTATGATGGTCTATTATTAGTCTCTTTATTTCACATATACTTATCAACTTGGAGAGTTTTTCATTATTTAAGAGAAGAGTGGATTTTTTCTTTAATCCTCCGAGAAGGTATGTGGGAAAGCCATCATATATAAGGTTTGATATCTTTCTTTGTTTTAAAAAGTCAAAAAGGGTATCTTCAATCTGACCACAGATATCAGATGTGAAAAAAATATTCTCATCTTGTTCTTCAATTAACACCCCTAAAACTTTCACCAAATCGCTCTTGTGTCCATGTGATAGGGGGTCAGTAAAAATAATCTTTGTTTTACCAAAGACGAATTGCTTTCCATCACCCAATGTTATTTCTCTTGGTTTCACCAATGTGCTTACAAATTTTTCTGCCCTCATTCTCTGCCTTAGGTTCAAATTGTTATAATCTTTAAGCATCAAAATCTTTCCAGTGTAAAGTTCTGCATTTCTGTAATGGTGATGGTCGTAGTGATAGTGAGTTATGATAGCTATGTTAGCTTCTTTCAAATAAGTCTTTATCTTTTTCCATGAATTCCATAAAGCTTCTACCTCAATTTTATGTGGCGGAAGATTAAAGCGCTGGGGTCCTAAGGAAGCCCCGGGGTCGATGATTATTTTTATATCTTCTGTCTCTACGAAAGTGCAAAAGGACCGCACTCCCAAGCTTTCGGATGCCAGAATCTTTATGTTCATGTTAGAATTTTATACCAAAAAGGATGGTTTCTAATACGAACATATATAAGTATAATTAAATCTATATTAAAAGGGAGGGATGATGGGTGTAATTTTTGAATTGATAAAATCAGCATGGCTCACCTTTAACAGCAACAAACTCAGGTCCCTTTTGACCACTTTAGGAATAATTGTTGGAGTTTCTACTGTGATTGCGATGGTTTCGGTTATTGATGGAATCAACAAGTATGTATACCGCGTACTAGGTAGCATGGGTACAAATGTGGTTTATGTACAAAAATACAAATGGCAAATTACAGGAAGATTGACACCCGAGGAAATAAGGAAACTTGCCAGAACACCTGACCTGACCCTTGAAGATGCCGAGGCTATTCGTGGACTTGACGAAGTGGAAATTGTATCAGCCGCCCAGCCGATTAGAGGTTTAACTGTAAGGTATCGTGAAAAAACTGTTGATGCAGACCCCACAGGCATTGAACCTGATTACATAGTTATTTCAGGATATGAGCTGAGTAATGGAAGACCTTTCATTAAAAATGACGTCTTATACAGGACCAATGCGGCAATCATTGGTGATCAGATCAGGGAAAGGCTTTTCGGAATTGAAGACCCAATTGGTAAGGAGATTTGGGTTGATAAATACAAATTTATTGTAATAGGAGTTTTAAAACCTAAGGGTCAACTTCTCGGACAAAATTTGGATAATGTCCTTTTCGTTCCAATTACCACAGCCCAAAAATATTTTCCAGTAAGAGGATTTGGGCCATACAGAATCTTCAGGAGCCTTCAAATTGCCGTAAAAATTAAGGATGAGGTACAGCTGGATAGCGGGATGTTTGCCATTGAAAACCTTCTCAGGACCAGGCGTGGAATAAGGTTCAATGAAGATAACAATTTCTTTTTAAACACTTCAGAAATGCTTATATCCGCTTATAAACAAATTACTGGTGGAATTTTTATTGCCATGATCCTAATTGCTTCAATGGCTTTAATCGTAGGTGGAATAGGTATTATGAATATCATGTTGGTTTCAGTTACAGAACGTACAAGGGAGATTGGTGTTAGAAAAGCAGTTGGAGCTACAGAGAGGGACATTTTACTACTGTTCTTGACGGAATCAATCCTCTTGACCACCATAGGAGGTCTAATTGGAGTTGCTATCGGGTTAATTTTTGGAAAACTTTTGGAGATATTAACCCCTCTTCCTGCAACCATTCCAATCTGGAGTATTGTATTAGGCCTCGGCTTTTCTTCTATTGTTGGACTATTCTTTGGAATCTACCCGGCGAGGAAGGCTGCCAAGTTGAATCCGGTAGAAGCATTGAGGTACGAGTAAGGAGAAGGTAAATGAAGGGTTTGATAGATATAATTGTTAATCCAAATAAAGTTTTCAGTGAAGAACGACGACCATGGGCGCCGTTCTTAGCAACAGTAATAATATCATTGTTATACTATCTCTCGATCCAATTACTGCTTAGAGATCAAATTCTTGCAAAATCACTGGAATACATATCCAATCTGCCCGAAGAGCAAAAGGAAAGGGCTCTTGCAATGATAAATTCACACACAAGACTCATTTTTGGTGCTATTTCTATTTTGATAATAATACCTATTAAAATTCTGCTTCAATCCGCTATCTACCATTTTGTTGCACCAGTTTTTGAAGGTAACCTATCTTTTAAAAACAGTTTAACCCTTTTATCTTATGCAAACTTCGTATCTTCTCTTTCGGCAATAGTTAAGTTGCCATTAGCTCTTTTAACAGGGGACCCCTTTGTGAGAACAGATTTAGGATTCCTCTTCCCAGACCTTAAGGGTTATATGGGTTCGATTCTCAGCCAAATTGATTTATTTACAATATGGTCACTTTACATACTGGCTATGGGCATTGAAAAATATGGTAAAGTAAAGAAAAATGTTTCATACCTTTTAGTGGCAATCTTGTGGTTGGTTTACATTTTAGTAATCTTTCCCACCTTTATGGCCAGGAGGTCATTATGATAAAATTAATTATTTTTATAGGTTCTTTAGCATTTACATCAGCAGACTCCATCAGGGTAACTTTTTACAATCTGACTGAAATTGCTCAAAAGTACTCTCCGTATCTAAAAGAGATTAAATATAATAAAGGTTCTTCTACTTCACTATTCTTAGGGAATTTAACCAATTCAATGGGAGGTGCCGATTTTTCGATAACAAGGACCGACATTACTTTTCAAGACCCAGTCATATCACCTCTTACAACGAATTACTCCTCTAATCTTTCTCTGAGTGTTGGAATAGCATCACCATCTAACCTTATTAAGGCAGTGAATTCAATCTATGATTACAAAAGTTCACTAAATAGTTATGAGGATCTGAAGCAACAATTCCTGCAAAATTTAAAGGTCCAGTTTTTAAATACCGTGAAATTGAAAAAGACCGCGGATGCCTATGAGAAAGCATACAAAAGAAGCAAGCTTTATTTCAATTTAATAAGTGAACGTTATCAATTAAAGATGGTTTCCAAAGTTGACTATTTAAGGGGTGAGGTAGATTTAAAAACGGCGGAAATAAACTATTTGAACGCAAAAAATACTTACAACAAAAGTCTTGAGAGGCTTAGGAACATGCTTGGAATTGGGGATGATAAAATTCTGATGCTGGAAGAATACGACCCAGACACTTTACCCACTCTTAAATACAGCGATGAAACTTTAATAGAACTTGCACAGAGAAACAATCTACAATTAAAGCAATCCTCCTCTACCCTCGGGCTTGCAAAGACCAACCTGATTGCATCCATAATATCCTTTGTACCACAAATTTCCTTTGGAAAAGTCTGGTCCTATACAGGTCAGGATTTGCCAAGAAGTCTAAATAACTACAACGAGAGGGAACAGTGGGTTTTCCAGGCCTATATAAATCTTCTAAATTACCCATTTATTGTGGCCAATAGAGCTCAGTTGGAGCGGGCTTCATTTTACAAGTATAGGAAAACGCTCTACGAAATAGTAGAAAAGATTAAAAGTTCATATTCAGATTACACATATTATTTAAAGGCTCTGGAGTTGGCACAATTGAGGTTTGAACAAGCCAGCATAGCTTTTGAACTTGCATCAGAACAATACAAGGAAGGGATTATTTCCCTTCTACAGTTAATGGATGCAGAGACAAGCCTTCTTCAGAGTGAAGTTGGCTTGATTGAAGCAAAATATAATTATTTAATGGCAATTGAAAACATTAAATATCTAACAGGAATGGAGGTCAATCAATGAAAAAGGGTGTAAGAAAAGCACTAATAATTGGGGCGATCGCGTTACTGGCTGTTATTTCCCTTATAAATGTTTCTAAGGCAAAAAAGAATACCCCAAAAATTGAAGCCATGGTGATAAATTTAGGACCTATTCGGGAAGTTGTTAGGGCGGATGGTGAGCTTAAATCTGAAAAACAGGTGGATGTCGGTTCTGATGTAATGGGGAGAATAGAAAAGATTTATGTGAGGTTGGGCGATTATGTTAAAAAAGGCGACACTTTGTGCCTAATTGATAGGCAATCATATGAGGCAAAGGTAAATATTTTAAGGTCAAATCTCAATGATTTAAAAAATAAGCTGGAAAAAGCTGAAAGAGATTACGAAAGGATGAAGACATTATTCGAAAAGGGTTTGGTTTCAGAGACAGACTATGAAAATGCCAGACTGCAGTACGAGAGTATTAAATCTCAATACGAAAGTACTTATTACTCACTGAAGGACGCTGAATATCAACTCAGTAAGACTGTTATTCTTTCTCCAATAAGTGGTCAAGTGGTTAGTTTAAACAAAGAAGCAGGTGAAATTGTTGTGATGGGAACGGTGAATAATCCTGCAACAGTTATTATGACGATCGCTGATCTTTCAAAAATGAAAATTAATGCATATGTAGACGAATCTGAGATTGCTAAGGTAAAAGTTGGACAGAGAGTTTTGATTAATGTCACTGCATATCCTGATAGAAAATTTGGAGGAGTTGTAAAAGCGTTATCAGGAGCTCCCTATCAAGGAACGACTTCAAGTCTTTCTTCTTCGGCTGGAACGCAATATGCTGTCGAAATAAGCGTTGTTGATACGGGTATTTTGTATCCGGGGATGACAGCAACTTGCGAAATCATTGTGGATAGAAAGGATTCGGTGGTTAAAGTACCTATACAAGCTCTCGGGAAAGAAAAAACAGGTGAAGATTACCTTTTTGTTATTCAAGGCGATAAAGTTTATAAAAGAATAGTCAAATTAGGACTTTTAGCTGAAAATGAGGCGGAAATTTTGGAGGGTGTTGCAGTAAACGATACAATAGCCATTGGTCCATACACCATTTTAAGAACCTTAAAAGATGGCCAAAAGGTCAGATACGAAATTAAAAAGTTAACACCTACGGAGCAAAGATTTCCTGGGAGAATGAGACGATGAGCGCTTTAATTAAGCTTGTCGATATTAGAAAAACCTATTATTTAGATCACGTTCCTGTAGAAGTTTTAAGAGGAGTTAGTTTAGAAATTATAGAAGGAAGCTACATATCCATTATGGGGCCTTCCGGTTCAGGAAAGTCAACCTTGATGCATATAATGGGGTGCTTGGATACTCCAACCTCCGGAACTTATTACTTAGAAGGCATTCCGGTACATACCCTTGACGATTATAAACTCGCTGAAATCAGGAGAAAGAAAATAGGATTTGTTTTCCAGAATTTTAACCTTCTTTCCAGAATAACTGCCTTAGAGAACGTGGAATTACCAATGATCTACGCAAAGTTAGACCCAAAAGAGCGGAGGGAAAGGGCTACGTATCTCCTTGAAAGAATGGGCTTAGGGAAGAGAATCCATCACAAGCCAACGGAGCTTTCTGGAGGAGAAAGGCAAAGGGTAGCGATTGCCAGGGCTCTGGCGAATAATCCCAGTATTATTTTGGCTGATGAACCTACCGGAAACTTGGATTCGGTTGCTGCATCGGAAATACTGCAGATTTTTAAAGATTTAAATAATGAGGGAAAGACCGTCATAGTGGTGACCCACGACCCCGAAGTTGCCAAGAGAGCTCAAAAGATCATTAGAATTAGAGACGGACAGATCGTTGAAAATTAGTTAGAGATTAATTAAAGCTTTTAGAGTTGTTTGGGTGCCCGCCAAAGGCGGACACCCAAACTTTTTATGATACTATTTCTTATTCTTTCCGGTTTCCCTATATTGTTGCTGGAATAAATACCTCTTGATTTTCATTGAAGTGGTCTTTGGGAACTCTTCCTCTCTAATTGTAAACTTCTTCACTCTTTTATATTCTGCCAGTTCGTTGCAAAGGGTATCAATTTCCCTATCTATAAGTCTATAAATGTCGTCCATTGTAGGATTTTTGACACCCTGTTCGTCAAAGTATTGTTGAACTGTTTCAAAATTCGGATAAACAATGGCATGAATCTCTTCTTTCTTAGTTTCAGCATCACTTTCACCAATTACCAAAACTTCCGCTATGTAAGGAGATTTTGCCAGAACTGCTTCCACTTCCTCAGGATAGACATTCTTACCACCTGCTGTTACAATAACATTCTTCTTTCTTCCTGTAATGTATACATAACCATCCTTGTCTATATAACCCATATCACCTGTTAATAAGTAACCATCCTCGGTGAACACTTCTCTCGTTGCCTCTTCATTTTTGTAATAACCCACCATGACCATAGGACCTTTTACGGCGATTTCTCCAATGCCTTCAAGATTGGGGTCATGAATTTTTATATCGGCATATGGAAGTGGCAATCCTACACTTTCATTGCGCGGGCAGCAAGGCGGATTAAGTGTAATTACTGGTGAAGTTTCGGATAGACCATACCCCTGCAATATCGGGAATCCCATATCCTCCAAGGCTTTTGAAACCCACTTTGGGAGAGCCGCTCCACCTGATATTAGATACTCAAGGTTATCCATCCCCAGTTTGGCTCTGACGCTCTTAAATAGAGCCTTTGCAGCTTTACCCTTAAGGAAAGTATCCAGAGCCCTACTCGTGCCTCTAAGTCCTGTGAAAACTGCCTTAGTCAAAGTACCTGATTTTTCGACATTTTTAAGGATTCCTTCAACTATTTTTTCAAGTAGAAGCGGAACTACAAGCATTACCTTGGGTTTAATGTAATTCATTTCTTCGATCATTACTTTTGATTTAAGTGAACTTGCGTAGGCAATAGCAGTTCCGCCAGCTATTGGTGCCACAAGCCCACATGTCTGCTCATAAACATGGTGTATGGGCAATACTGAAAAGAAAGTGTACCCAGGACCATAATAAATACTCTGATACATTGAGTCGACATCAGACATAATGTTTTTGTGAGATAAGACAACACCCTTAGAAATTCCCGTGGTTCCCGAAGTATAAAGGATTACTGCATAATCATCAAGGGTTACCTTTTCTCTAGGAATTCCTGTTTTTACTTTCTTAAATATATCTTCCAATGAAGTCAAACTATATTTATTGGGTTGCCAGGAAATAATATGCTCTAATGTTTTCACTTCCTTTTGGATTTCGATTAAGTCGTCTAAAAACCTCTCTTGTGCAATAATTACCCTTGCCTCTGAGTCTTTAAGTACGAATTTGATCTCTTGTTGTTTTAACCTTGCATCTACAGGAATCACGGTCACTCCAATCCAGTGATAAGCAAAGTATGTTATAGCCCAGTATGGAGAATTATCACCTATAACAGCCGCCTTGTCCCCTTTGTTTAGACCCAATTCTTCTTTTAAGTATTTAGCAAGACGGGTAACATGGTCATACATATCATCATATGTAAAAGTAAGCCAATCTTCACCGACTCTCATCATGAGAGCCATTTGGTTTTTATACAATGTATGTGACCTTTCGAACATTTCCGGGATTGTGAACCATCCAAGTCCTGGCCTTACAATTGGAAAAACCATAAACACCTCCCTTTTAAAAAACTTTTGTGAATTTTAAACCGAGAAAAATAAATAATCAAATTTTCTTTGGAAAAAACTTAATGCTTACTTTAAAATCAATAGACATGAGAAAAGATAAAGCGCTTAAAGAGGTTTGCAAAAGGTTTGGTATTGAGCCTTCCGTATTTAATGAATGGGCTTTAGTAGACAAGGGTGATATCTGGGCGATGTCTCCTGAAGCTGAGGAATTTCCTATTAAAAGAAGCCTAAGGTCAGGAATACGTCTGATTAGGGTTTATAAAGATGGATACAAGCTTACAACGGCAGGTATCCAACTTTTCGGAAAGTTTGCCACCAAAAATATAGTTGAAATTTCTTCCCAACAGGCTGAGGACTATTTGGCCGGGAAGGATATCTATATTCAAGCATCGAATGTAGAGAGTGGACAGGTAATAGTGAAATGTGGAAGTGATTATCTTGGGAGCGGTTTGTATAAGGATGGGAAAATTAAAAACCAGTTACCGAAGGGAAGAAGGTGGTACTAAAATGGAAAAAATTGTTATACTAGACTTTGGTTCTCAATACACACAACTCATTGCAAGAAGGATAAGAGAATTAGGAACATACTCTGAGATTTTACCTTACTGGACTCATCCTTCAAGTTTGGGTGAAGATGTTAAGGGGATAATTTTATCAGGAGGACCTGCCAGCGTGTATCTTGAAAATGCCCCCCTACCCTCCAATGAAATTTTCGGACTTGGAATTCCAATATTGGGCATCTGTTATGGTTTGCAAGTAATTTCTCACTTGTTAGGCGGAAAAGTTTCTCCATCAACAAAGAGAGAATATGGTTATCAAAGGCTGAAAATTCAAAACCCCACTTCAAAACTTTTGCATAACATAAAGGATTCAAGCGCTGTATGGATGTCCCATGGAGATGTAGTGGAAGCTTTACCGCAGGGATTCGAAGCGGTTGCCTATACTGAAAATTCTCCTTTTGCAGTTATTGAAGACCCAAAGCGACACTTCTATGGAGTTCAGTTCCATCCGGAAGTGGCTCACACTGAGGAAGGAATGAAAATTCTGGAAAATTTTGTGAGAGAAATCTGCAATACCAAGGGAACATGGAATATTGAGGAATTCACTCATCAAAAAATTGAAGAAGTGAGGAATACCGTTGGAGACAAAAAGGTTCTCCTGGCACTTTCAGGGGGCGTAGATTCTTCTGTTGTTGCTTATTTATTGGAGAGAGCAATTGGTAACAATTTTTATCCAATTTTTGTTAATACAGGCCTCTTAAAGAAAGGTGAAACCGAAAGAATAGCTAGATTTTTTGGTCACAATCCCCATCTGACCATTGTTGATGCTTCCGAAGCATTCTTTAGAGAATTGAAAGGCGTTGAAGACCCTGAAAAGAAAAGAAAAGTCATTGGGGAAAAGTTTATCAAGATTTTTGAGGATGAAGCAAAGAAAATAAAAGATGATATTGAGTTTTTAGCCCAGGGCACCCTCTATCCCGATGTAATTGAATCTACTTCAGTAATTGGGCCTTCAGAAGTTATCAAATCCCACCACAACGTTGGTGGACTTCCCAAAAGACTAAATTTGAAACTTATTGAACCTCTAAGAGAACTTTTTAAAGACGAAGTTAGAAAAATGGGAAAGTATCTTGAAGTACCGGATGATTTACTTAAAAGACATCCATTCCCGGGCCCCGGCATGGCTGTGAGAATAATTGGCGAGGTTACACGGGAGAAAGTTGAACTCCTCCAGGAAGCAGATGCTATTGTTGAAGAAATCATTAAGAAAAATAATTTGTATGACCAGATCTGGCAAATATTCCCTGTTTTATTGCCTATCAAAACTGTTGGAGTAAAGGGAGACAAGAGGAGCTACGAGAATGTAATAGCAATTAGAGCCGTTCAGAGTATTGATGGAATGACTGCAGACTGGTTTAAAATTCCACACGAGGTACTTGCTGAAATTTCTACAACTCTTTTAAATACAGTCAAAGGAATCAACAGGGTTGTATATGATGTTTCAACAAAACCACCAGCAACTATTGAATGGGAGTGAGAGGTGAGGGTTCTAATCCTTTCGGATATCCATGGAAACATTTTACCTCTTGAAAAGATCCTAAAAAATGAAAGTTATGACCAATTAATATGTGTTGGAGATCTCGTTGATTACGGGCCTTTTCCTGATGAGGTGATTTCTCTGATAAGAGAAAAATCAAGTTTTTGTTTAATGGGAAATCACGATTATAGCCTTGCTTTTGATGAAGTGTGTCCCGGAACAACCGAGGAATTTTTAAGAATAACTAATGAGATTAGGGAGTACTTTAAGTATCAAATTTCGTCAGAGAACCTGGCTTATTTATCAAAATTGCCTCGTTCCTTAACCATTGAGTTAGAAAGTAAAAGGGTATACTTTGTACACTCTTCTTTTGAAGATCCCCTTGGTGATTATGTTACCTTTAATATGCCTGCAGAGGTAATAGCAAAAAAGATGATGCCGGACTTTCCGGTTGATAAGGTGATTTATGGTCATACCCACCAACCCGGAAAAATGAACATAAAAGGAATTGAGCTGGTAAATCCCGGAAGTGTAAGTTTTCCAAGGGGTAGCAAAAAGATGCCCAGCTACATAATCTTCGATGATGGAAATGTGGAGATAAAATATTTTGAATATAGTTATAGTAAGCTCATAAGAGAGTATAAAAGGCATAATGTTCCAGATGAAATTATAATTAGGCTACTAGGAGATTAAGGTATGGAACCAAAGGTGATTGAAATACAGAATATCAAAATAGGCGGTAATAATCCAATTGTATTGATAGCGGGACCATGTGTCATCGAGACTGAGGAGATTGTTTTACAAACCGCAGATAGAATAAAAAGGATAGCTGAGAAACTGAATATCCCGTTTATTTTCAAGTCATCCTATGCAAAAGATAACAGGTCTTCTGTAGAGTATTACTACGGGCCTGGAGTTGAGAAAGGCGTAAGGATTCTTGAAAAAGTGAAAAAAGAGTTTGGAGTTCCAGTACTTTCTGATGTTCACTATCCAGATGAAGTTCCTGTTGCCGCAGAAGTCCTTGATATAATTCAAATCCCAGCTTTTCTATCGATGCAAACGCGCCTTGCATTGACTGCTGCAAGAACTGGTAAAGTAATTAATGTTAAGAAGGGTCAATTCTTAGCACCTCAGGATATGAAAAATGTTGTAAAAAAAATTGAAAGTACAGGTAACGACAAAATACTTTTGACTGAAAGGGGAACCTTCTTTGGATATCACAACTTAGTTGTTGATATGCGTTCACTTAAGATTATGAGGGATCTTGGATATCCTGTAATTTTTGACGTTACTCATACTGTGCGTGTGTACGGGATTCCATCGAAAGACCCAAGTGGTGGGAGACCCGAATTTATTTTTCCTCTGGCAAGAGCGGGGGTAGCTGTTGGTATCGACGCCATATTTATAGAAACCCATCCTGATCCTTCATCGGCATTGTCTGATGCATCAAGTATGCTGCACCTTGACCAGTTGGAATCTATTCTAATTCAGATAAAAAGTATTGATGATGTGGTTAAGGAGTACTTACGCGCGGATTGTCGCTAAGATATAAGTGAATAATCCTTCCTTCCTTAACTAAAATTCCTCCCTGTGGTTCTGTTTTTACTACATACTTGCCGTTACCGACGGTATTCCATTTTAATTTCTTTTCTTTGAGCACATTGCTCGCCTCTTCCAGAGTCAACCCTGCGATGTAAGGGACCTCTGTATTTTTTCTAGATGTTACATAGAAATTCAGAATGGTTTTGTCTATTAGGATTAAAAGTAAAACTGCTAACACACCCAAAAAGAAAACTGTAAAGAATATTTTGAGGATAAGCTTCCCTAATTTAGTTTCTGTTATTTTTTTCATCCGATTTTTAAAGCTCATTGTTCTCCTCCTCAGACTCATATATTTCATTTTTGGAAGGGTTCCATTCCATTTCCTCAATAGTTCCATCCCCAAAGACTAACATAATTTTTTTCGATAAGTAATTGATGTCCTGTACCTTGCCGGGTCCCCTATCAGTCTCAATTGTCTGTCCAATCTCGGGGAATTTGGACTTCAAATGTCGGTAATATTCGAGTTCATACCTCAAACAGCATCTTAGCCTACCGCAGATACCTGAGATTCTCTCAGGTGAAGCGAATATAAATTGCTCTTTTGCAGTTTCAAGAGTAACAGAAGGGAGTTCTTTCAGAAATCTCTTACAACAAACTTCGAATCCGCAAATCCCCGCTCCCCCAAGTATTCGAGCTAGATCTCTTGCTCCAATCTGTTGAAACTCAACACGGACGTGTAACAATTTCGACAGGGACGCTGCAATTTTATCCAGTTTGACCTTACGTTCTGAAGTATATTTGAAATTTATGATGCCTTTATTTGTGTCAAATTCTTCGCCCACAATCTTAATATCTTTGATATTGTTTTCAAATAGATACCCCTTGGTAATTTTTTTCATCAAATTTACTACCTCTTCTGTGCTAGCTATTCTAAACCTATTGATGGTCCTTATTGGATCTTTATGGGAAAAACCTCTTATTTTTACAAGCAATTCATTATCATACTCTGGATATTTTAAGAAAATATAGCTTCCAGGAGCGAATTCAACCCGAAAAGGGAAGGTCACAATGTCAAAACCCCCACCGATAACGGAAATCTCTATAGACTTATCTCTTTCTTCCTTTTTGATTTTTTGTTGTTCTCTTTTCATATCCCTCTGCTTCTTGTTTTAATTTTCTAATTGTATCTCTATATTTTGCAGCCTTTTCGAAGTCCAACAAACTGGCAGCCTCATACATACGTCTTTCCAATTCTTCTATCACTTCATAGATGGTGAATAAAGACTTTAATTCCTTTATCTCTTCGTCAATATCTTGTTCTTCCTTTTTCAAGGCCCTTTCATCAGCAACTATTGTGGTCTTTATTATTTCCTCGGGAGTCTTTTTAATGGTCTGAGGAACAATATTGTGAGCTCTATTGTACTCCATTTGTATAGCTCTTCTTCTATTGGTTTCCATGATTGCCCTCTCCATAGCTTCAGTAACGGTGTCAGCATATAAAATCACTTTTCCACAAGCGTTTCTGGCCGCCCTTCCAGCCGTTTGAATTATAGCAGTTTCTGACCTTAAAAATCCAGTTTTGTCTGCATCTGTTATTACAACCAACGAGACCTCTGGCAGGTCCAAGCCCTCCCGGAGTAAATTAACACCCACTAATACATCGAACTCTCCTAACCTTAACCCTCTGATTATATCTATTCTTTCAAGTGAATCAATTTCTGAATGTAGGTATTTTACTCTGAAATTTAAAGTAGTTAAGTATTCTGCTAGGTCTTCAGCCATCCTCTTTGTTAAAGTGGTTACCAGTACCCTCTCCCCTCTGTTCACTACAGCCCTGATTTCCTCAACCATGTCCTCCACCTGATTGGTCGAAGGCTTAATCACTATCTCCGGGTCAACCAAACCGGTGGGTCTTATAATTTGTTCAACAATAATACCGTTTGATTTCTTTATCTCATATTCCGCAGGAGTTGCGGATACAAACAATACCTTATCCCAGAGTTCTTCTATCTCCTCAAATTTAAGAGGTCTATTGTCCAGTGCGCTCGGAAGTCGAAAGCCATACTCCACCAGCACCTCTTTTCTCGACCTATCACCCCTATACATGGCCATAAGCTGCGGAACAGTAACATGAGACTCATCTATTATCGTGAGATACTCTTCCGGGAAATAATCAATCAAACAAAATGGTCTTTCTCCCGGTTTTCTTCCAGAAAGGTGACGCGAGTAGTTTTCAATTCCAGGGCAGTATCCAACTTCTTTAAGCATTTCAAGGTCAAACCTGGTTCGTCTCTCAAGTCTTTGGGCTTCTAAAAGCTTTCCCTGTGAGCGGAGTTCTTCTAATCTTTGTTCTAATTCTTCTTCAATAGATTTTATAGCCCTCTCCAATTTGGGTTTTGTCGTTACCCAATGGCCGGCGGGATAGATAACCACAGTGTCAAGGGATTCCTTTAATTTATTCGTCAAGGGTTCAATTATCTTTATTGATTCTATAATACCTTCTGGAGCTTCAATTCTAACAATATAATCCTCATAGGCAGGAATAAGGTCAATTCGACCTCCTCTGACCCTGAAAGTACCTCTGGTTAACTCAACATCGTTTCTTGTGTACTGTAAATCTACAAGTCTTTCCACTAAATCTCTTGTATCGCATTCTTTTCCCTTTTCTAAAAGTAGATACATTTCCAAAACATCTTCAGGGTCTCCGAGGCCGTAAATTGCTGATACACTTGCAACTACGATAACATCATCCCTTGATAATAGAGACGAGGTGGTCCTCAATCTCAGCCTCTCAATATCTTCGTTTATATCTGCTTCCTTTTCCACATAAGTATCTGTCTCGGGAATGTATGCTTCAGGAAGATAGTAATCGTAATAAGAGATAAAATATTCAACGGCATTGTGTGGGAAAAGACTTTTAAATTCTCCGAAGAGTTGCGCCGCCAGGGTTTTATTATGAGAAATTACCAGAGTAGGAAGTCCAAGTTCCTTTATCACATTTGCCATCGTGAAGGTTTTCCCTGACCCTGTAACTCCAAGCAAAACTTGATAATTTATACCCATCCTGAAATTATCAACTATCTCCCTTATTGCCCTTGGCTGGTCGCCCTTAGGCTCTAAATTTGTAACTAGATTAAATTTAGTCATATTAAAAATTTTAAAGCAAAAATCTCTAAAATTCCAATATTTCAAAGGTTTTGAATTACAATAACCTTGATTTAAAATTTAAACAAAAGGAGGAAGGTTGTGTTTTTAGTGATTTTGTTATCCTTTTATTGGTCTTTACCGAATGTTAAGTACGATGAGAGAAGGCAAGTTAATTCAATAAAAAATTTCATTACACGGGAATTGCAGATTAACAACTTGTTTTCAAAGTACGGGTTTAATACCCCTGAGCTCCATCCACAGGTACAAAAGGTAAAACAATTTTCAAAAAATAGAAAGGATAAACAACAAATAATAATCAGAGTTTTAGCCCTGAGGGTTGAATTTCAAGAAGAGATTCCTGATGATCCGCGAACAACGGGAACCGGTCAATTCAGCAATACTTCCAATGGTGAACAACCAATTTTAGGAATTGATTGCAATGGGAGGCCTTATTACAATCCATACTACGACCCACCTCACGATTGGACTTACTTCAATAATCAGATGAGGGCCTTAGCATCTTATATTTATGCTGCTACCTTTGGAAAAGTTAGATTGGAATGGGTTGTAAAGCCAGACTCCAGCTTACCTGCGTATAAAGTGCCTCATACCATTGATTATTATGGTGACCCAGATAACATGGAGTTGGGATTAGTGACTTTTATGAGGGATGCCTTCAGGTCAGCCGATGAGGACCCTACGGTCAATTTTGAAGACCTTGATAATAATGGAATAAAAGATTACCTTGAGGGGATAATGGTAAAGTATATCATTTTCCATGCTGGTTCAGCATGGCAAACCGATGTGGTGGGTGATACACCTTACGACCTCGCTGCGGTAACCATTCCTGCAGGTGCAGTGGAATACTATCTTGGAAGAAGCTACCTAATTTTAAACGAGGGAAGAGATACGGTTTACGATGCATGCATATTACCAGAGACGATGTCTCAAGATGGTATGGAGGTGAAATTACAAGGTACCCTGTTCCACGAAAGTGGTCACAATTTGTTTTTTCTTCCTGACCTTTATGATACTTACGGACGGGGGGCGGGAATTGGAGCTTTTGGTATTATGACTACAGGACCGTATCTGGAAGCTTCGGGGGTTCCATCAGGAATCATACCACCTCTTCCTAATGCCTGGGAGAGGCTATTTATGGATTGGATTCTCAAGGTTATTTTTGGAGAAGGTTTCCTTGATGAGAGGGTGGTTGATGAAATAATTCCAGGTCCTCTATTCCAGGAAATTACAGTTTTTCCACTCCAGATAGCAGTAGATTCCTTTGAAATTATAAAAACAAATACAGGTTTATATTATGTCAAAGGCAATTTCTTTGAAGACCCTTACTCGAAGCCCAGAATAATAAAAGTTCCAATAAATTCAAAGGAATACTTTTTGATCCAGAACCTCCAGACTAATTATGAATGGAACGACTATGTTAGTTGTGGTGATACAATTAAAGTATCCGGGCGATGGAGTAATGGTGTAGTGGTTGACTTTAGAGGGGAAAACGATTTCCTTCTACCGGGTGATGGATTACTGGTTTTCCATATAGATGAAGATATTATCTGGCGAAATTTTGCTTCAAATACTGTTAATGCTGTAAGACCCATGGGAGTTTGGATTTTGGAAGGCGATAGGGTTATGGATTTCCAACGCTTCAACTGGGATTTCTATCCATACGCGTACTGCTGGTTCGGAAGTCCTTACGATTTATATTTTGAAGGAAACAATACTCTGATAACGCCTTACACCTATCCTTCAACTAACGATAACTATGGAAACAAGACATGGATTAATATTTTTGATGTCTCTCCCAGAGGATATGCAATGAGTTTTAAAATAAATTTGGAAAAATCGAACCCAGGATTTCCTGCTAGGATAGGCTGGAGGATTATTGATTCCACAAGCGCCAGAATGGTCTTTGATGAACCATATGAAAGTTATTTTGAGACAAAAGATAGTTTAATCTTCGTTTTACAGAATGTTTACAGGAAATCATTGTATTTTTCAACCTTAGATACCACCATTTTAGATTCCTTCGGCTTAGTTAATGTAATTGACCGATTTGGTTTCCCGATCCTTTCAGACACATTGCGAAACCTCAAGTTCTCTGATATACCAGCTGTAGAGGATATTAATCAGGATGGGTATCTGGACTTTGCCTGTGTCGTGACTAATAGAACCCTTATTCTTTACACAACTAAAGATTCTGATGGTAACTCCATTGCTGACCGAATATTCGTTAAGCAGCTTCCAGAAGAGATCGTTTCTGCTCCTTCCATATTCGAATTCGCAGGAGAAAAAATGATCGGTGTAGGAGCACTGGATAATAAATATTACTTGTATAAATCTAATGGTGAACTCCTCTACTCCTTTACTACAGGTGCCCCCGCCCGAAATATTCCTGCAACAAACGGGTCTCTTCTATATTATCAATCCACCGACGGAAGGATGCTCATCTTAACTGACAGGTTTGAGGTTTACACTGTGGGTTCTTCCAGTCTTGTACCCCAAACCCTCTCATCCCCAACGATTTTATTTGATACCACATCTATGGAAATTAAGGTGATAACGGTAAATGGGGAAGGCAAGGTGATAATTTACGATGCATCAGGGTCTCAGGAAATATCCAGGAGATATCATGAGAATCCTCAATGGAACATTGCGGTGGGTGATGTGGACGGAGATGGATTCCATGACTATGTATTTTACGCTGGAGGTTCTCTCTTTGCCCTAAATAAGGAACTAAATTTGATAAGCGGATTCCCCAAGAAAGTAAAGGAAGAGGTAGTATATCAACCCCTCCTTGCCGATGTTGATGGAGATGGTTTTGAAGAGATTATTCTTCCCACTTCGACTGGAATTCACGTCTACGGCTTCTTACAAAATGACTCTCTGAATTACTTCCCTGTGTCCAAAGGTATGAATTCACATGCGGTTTTTGCTAAAATAGAAAATGAAGAGGCACTTAACCTTATTTATATTACATCCGATGGTATGCTCTTTAGCCACAATATAGATAGTTTAAGGAGTTCCTGGAAACATTATGGGGGTAATGCAAACCACAACCCAATATATTATCTCATCCCCTCTGAATCTGAAACTCCGGAAGAAAGAAGTGATGTAAATATGGTTTACGTATACCCTAATCCAGTATTTACACCTTATCTCACTTTACGTTTTAAAGCCAACGGAAGTGGGAAGTTAGATGTTAATATTTATAGTTTCTCAGGTCAAAGAATAAAATCAGCCACCTTTAACTTCTCTGGAGATGTAGTCGAAGAGAAACAGATTTTTGTTGGAGACATGGGTCCTGATGTCTATTTCCTCAATGCCACTTTTAACTTCGGTGAAAAGAAAGTCCAAAAAATTGTAAAATTTATTGTTGGTAAAAAGGAGTAGTAAAATGGCGGTTAAAAAAATTGGCCTTATAACAGCTGGGGGTGACGCCCCGGGAATGAACGCATGTTTGAGGTTCCTGATAAAGGGCCTTATTGATGAAAATTACGATGTTTTTGGGATTTTCAAAGGATATAAAGGTATAATTGAAAAGAATTATCAAAAACTGACCAAGAGAGACGCCGGAGGAATTATACAAAAGGGTGGAACTTTCCTCGGTACATCCAGATATCCTGATTTTGTGAAAAAAGAAGTACAAAAGCAAGCAGTTAAAAACCTTGAAGAATTAGGTATAGACGCAGTTATCGTGATAGGTGGCGATGGTTCCATGAACGGTGCCTATGCTCTAAGTCAAATGGGTGTAAATGTTATAGGAATCCCAGCTTCCATTGACAATGACATTTATGGAACTGAGGAAACCTTAGGCGCAGATACATCCCTTAATACAATCGTAAAATCAATTGATATCATAAAGGACACAGCTTCTTCGCACGACAGAGCCTTTATAATAGAAGTTATGGGGCATACCTCCGGATATCTGGCTTTGAACTCATCTGTTACAACAGGTGCGGAAGCATGCTTTATTCCCGAGTATGAAACCGACATTGATGAAATCGTAAAAAGGCTTAACCAGAGATTCATTGAAGGCCGCTCCAACTCAATCATAATTGTTGCTGAAGGCTACAGTTCTGGTTATAAAGTTAAAGAAATTCTTGAAAAGAAAGGGGTAAAATACGAACTTAGGGTTACAGTTTTGGGCCACTTGCAGAGGGGAGGTTCCCCGACTTTTAAAGATAGAAAGCTTGCCCTTGACTTTGCATCTCACGCCATAGAACTTATCAAAGAAGACGTTTTTGGCGTAATGGTTGCAAAGAAAGGGAATCTCATTACCCACATCAGCCTTAAAGATGTGGTATCGAACAAAAAGACCCTTGATGAAACGCTATTGAAGATGATGGAAACCATAAGATGGGAGGATTGAAAATGCCCCTATTTCCGATGAAAGAGCTTTTGGAAGACGCAGACATAAGAGGCTATGCCATAGGTGCTTTCAATATTAATAATTTAGAGTTTTTCCTTTCAATCATGGAAGCTGCTGAAGAAGAAAAATCCCCAGTAATAATAGCGGTTTCTGAAGGTGCAATGAGCTATGCGGGAGTAGAATTTATTGAAGCCATAGTAAAAACTGGAGATAATAAATTTAGCATTCCTTTTGCACTTCATCTTGACCACGGCAGAAAATTAGAAAAGATACTTCTGGCAATAAGGCACGGATTTACATCTGTTATGATAGATGCTTCCGATAAACCTTTTGATGAAAACGTAAAGTTGACCAAGGAAGTGGTGAAACTGGCAAAACCACTTGGCATAACAGTTGAAGCGGAATTGGGAAGACTTCAAGGAAAAGAGGAAGAAGTGGAGAGTTTAGAGGCTATTTACACCAATCCAGAAGAAGCAATGAAATTTGTTGAAAGCACAGAATGCGATGCCCTCGCCGTTGCCTGTGGAACTTCACACGGTGCTTATAAATTTAAAGGAGAACCGAAACTGGATATAGAAAGGGTTAGAAAAATAAAAGAATTGGTTAAGATACCTCTGGTTTTACATGGTGCTTCGGGTGTTTCTACTGAATTGGTAAGCAAAGCCAATGAAGTAGGACTTGATCTAAAGGGTGCCAAAGGAGTTCCAGATGAAGAAATAGTAGAAGCTATAAGAGCCGGCATAAGAAAAGTTAACATTGATACGGACTTAAGAATCAGTTTTATCGTCGGTTTCTTAGGTTCTATAAAGCAGAATCCTTCAGATATAGACCCCAGAACCCACTTAAAAGAAGCCAGAAAAATGATTAAAGAAAAAGTTAAGGAGAAAATTAAACTCTTCGGTTCCTCAGGAAAAGCATAAATAATGAAAATCCTAAAGGACCTTAACGAAAAGCAAAGAGAAGCGGTTACTATTGATGGAGGACCGGTTCTCGTTTTAGCTGGTGCCGGTTCCGGGAAAACGAAGGTATTAACCCACAGAGTTGCCTATCTAATACAAGAAAAACTGGTTCCACCCTACCGCATTTTCGTAGCCACCTTTACCAATAAAGCTGCAGAAGAAATGAAAGAAAGGGTTGAAAAACTAATAGGTTCCGGAATTAAAGACCTCTGGATAGGTACCTTTCATTCCCTATGTGCCCGCTTACTAAGATTTGAAATTGAGAGGCTAGGAACGTATACACGGTACTTTACAATTTACGACAGGGAAGACCAAAAGCGGGTTTTAAAGGAAATTCTTGGTGAAATCGGTAAAAAAGAAGCCGAATTAGAGAAGCTGGTCGAAAAAATTTCTAAAATAAAGATGGGAATACTACCAAAAAGCGACATCTACTATGCAGAAATTTACAAAAAATATGTCAAAAAAATGCAGTCCTATAATGCTTTAGACTTCGATGATTTGCTTGTACTCCCCTTAAAAATCTTCGAGGATTTTCCAGATGTGTTGGAATACTATGCCAATCGTTTTTTACACATCCTTGTGGATGAATATCAGGACACAAATAGAGAACAATATCTTTTGATAAAGGCTCTTTCTAAAGTTTATAAAAATGTCTTCGTTGTTGGAGACGAGGACCAATCCATATACTCCTTTAGAGGTGCGGATATTCAGAATATCCTCAACTTCGAAAAGGATTTCCCCGACTGCAAAATAATCAAACTGGAACAAAACTATAGAAGCACTCAAAAGATATTAATGGCGGCATCTCATGTAATAAAATATAACAAATATAGAATTGGGAAAACGTTATGGACACAAAATCCTGAAGGTGAAAATATCAAGGTAATTGAAACGGCAGACGAAGACGAAGAAGCAAAGATGGTTCTGGATATAATAAAATCATCCAAGAGACCTTACGGTGACTTTTTAATTTTATACAGAACCAATGCCCAGTCCCGTGCCTTAGAGTCCGCCCTACAGAGAAATGGAATTCCCTATAAAATAGTTGGTGGTATAAAATTCTATGAAAGAAAAGAAATAAAAGACATTCTCGCCTACTTTAAGGTGCTGGTTAATCCCGAAGATGATATTTCTCTTACCCGAATTATTAATGTCCCTCCCAGGGGAATTGGAGATGAAACCTTAAAGTTTTTAAAAGCACGCGCAGAAAGCCAAAATTTGCATTTAATTGACGTACTATTAAAATACGAAGAGTTAAATTTACCAAAGCGTGCTTCTAATGCAATTAAAAAATTTATGGAGCTATACAACAACTTGAGAGAAAAAATCAACGAACTAAATGCCTATGAACTCAGCTTGTACTTGATTGATGAATTAGGGTATTATGACTATCTCTTGAACTCCTTTGAACCTGAAAAAGCGCAGGAGAAGATAGATAACGTAAAAGAACTTTTGGGTGAAATAAAGAAATTTGTTGAATCAGAGTCACCATCTTTGTTGGACTATGTAATTAGTGTCTCTCTAAAAACCGATATTGATGAGTATACATCCTCTCCCGAGTATGTAGCGATGATGACCGTCCATAATGCCAAGGGCCTTGAATTCCCAATAGTTATCATAACCGGGATGGAAGAGTCTGTTTTCCCCCACTTCAGGTCCACAAACAATTCCATGGAAATTGAAGAAGAAAGAAGGTTATTTCATGTGGCTCTGACAAGAGCCAAGGAACAGGTCTACATAACTTTTGCGCGAACGAGATACCTGAGAAGAGGTTTTTTGGAATCGTCAAGATTTTTAGAGGAACTTCCACAAGATGTGGTGGATTTTGTAAACACTACAAACAATAAGTTTGAAAAGGAAGTTTATCATTTTACCGAAAAACCGAGGGGAGAATTTGAACCGGGAGATTTGGTGCTACATCAAATCTTCGGCATGGGAAAAGTTCTTGATGTTTATGAAGGAAAAATTAAGGTAAATTTCTTTAAAGCTGGAGTAAAAACACTGGTGATAGAATATGCCAAACTTGATAGAGTGGAATAAAAAATTATTCCTTAAAATAAACTGGTTAGATGTCCTCGTAATAATTCTGGGGACCTTAATCACTGCTATCGGCATCGTGGTATTTATTGCTCCCAATAAAATTGCTGCCGGTGGAGTTTCTGGAGTTGCAATAATCCTCTATCATCTTTTCCATTTTCCCATAGGACTTACCATGCTAATTATCAATTTGATCCTTTTTGCCATCGGATTCTATCTCTTAGGTAGTGAATTTGGCCTCAAAAGTATATTGGCGACGGTTTTGCTCAGCGTATTTGTGGACCTGTTAGGAGGCCTAATTCCCGAGAATTTTTACGTTAATGACCTTATTATAGCTGTCATCTTTGGAGACCTGCTTACAGGGATAGGAATTGCTCTCGTTATGTCTCGTGAAGCATCCACTGGAGGAACTGACATCGTGGCGATGATCATTAAAAAGTACACAAGTATTGACATTGGTAAGGCTCTTATGGCGATTGATTTTACCATCACCCTTTTTGCGGGTATATTTTTTGGTAAAATCATTGGAATGTACTCTTTGCTGGCTGTTATAATAAATACTAATACCATTGACTACGTTTTGGAAGGGATTTCTCGCTCTTTCCAGGTTTTCATTATTACCAAAAAATTTGAAAGGATTAAAGAAAGGATTTTTGATGAAGTTGGGAGAGGTGTTACTTTAATAGAGACTATTGGTGGATTTTCAGGTGAAGAATTCTACTCTATCCTGGTTGTTCTTAAATCACCGAGAGAACTGGTAAAAGTTAAGGAGATAGTAAAAGAAGAGGACCCCACGGCGTTTTTAACGATAACTCACGTCCGTGAGGTCCTTGGTAAAGGATTTAAAAATATTTCAAGTTCGCTTTAGAAGGGCCTTATACCGAGCCATTGATTTAATAGAAAATCAAGCCTTCCAACGAGAAGGGAAAATCTTGCCATAACTGTGAATCCAAAGGAAGCACCGAAGCCGAGCATTAATAGGAAAAGACCGATTTTAGAAGCTTGCTTTATTCCTGGTTTATCGTGTGGCATTGAGAAATAGAAGTAAAGCAAAACGGTAATAACACCTGCAAACAAAATAATTGCATTTAACCAGGGTAGAAATCCATTATAAGGAGGCCTTATGATTGAACCTTTTGCCTGTTCAATTATATAAGTTTGAATAGAGAGTGGAATACTGAGACCAGATCCGATCCCTAGTAAAACCGCCATTGGCCATCTGATCATGAAAGAAATCTTTGGAATAGCAGCAGTAATGTACAACAATCCTAGTATAAAGGGCACAATAAAAATATATTGCTTATCGTGAATTAAAGGCACCCAGACATTAGGATAAAAGGCATTTTTGTAGACCAAAACCAAACTATATCCAGTGGCCAATCCAACGAAAAGATGTTCGGCAAATTTAAAAAGAGGGTTGTCCTTAAAAAGGAAAGTAAAAATTGCCAGGGTTAAAAGTGCTTGAATCCAAATCCAAACATTTGTTGAAATATGCATATTACTTCCTCCTCCTTGCCAAGAAATACCCAATATTGCCAATAATTATAAACAAAATTATTAAGAGTTGTCCAATGGAATTGGCATCCATCATTCTAATAGCTGAAGTAGAATACTTTTTAATTCCTTCCTTTTCGATCAATTTATTTACCGCATATTCATATTCAGCTGCTGCCTTCATACCTGCCAACATTCCAATAAATTGGCCTGTTTGAATGTATGGGTAAAAGTCACCGGCACTGACTCCTGTTACTGCTGCACCAACTTTGACTCCATATTTGGTATAAGCGTAAATTGCCCATGTTACCGGAATAGACGAACCACTGAAGCTTATCACCAGAGCAACATCACGGTAGTTTTTCACGGGTTTTAAAGCATAAATCTCGTCTGTCTTTGTTCCAAAATAGTCTGTCTTATAAACACTTTTTATATCTTCTCCAAGCCCTAAGATAACAACTGAAAGTCCAGCCTGGTATCCAAGGAAGACATAGTGAGTATCTCTTCTTGCGCCAAGAACATCTTCAGCCTCTTTGAAGGCTTCTAAAGCTAATCCTGCTCCCTGGATATTTAACGTCATACCTATTGGAATTATGCCTCTTAAAATGCAGTGTTTTACAACTGCCTTATACATAGGATGAACTTCAGGGGCAACCGAAGGATCATAATCAGCGGAAAGAATGACATAAGAACCTTTAGGTAGTGTATCTATGTATTCAAAAACTCTTCTTACCTGGGGAGACATCTTTTGTGGAAAATTGGGAGGGAAAATTAATGGAATAATTAACCCTACCAGAACAACAAGATAAATATATTTTCTGTCCAATTTACTAAGTTTTATAAAGAACTCTCTCATTTTCAACCTCCTACCCAGTTGCGTTCAATACCTAAAATAATTTTGATAGAGGTTGCTACGACTCCGAGACCGACTCCTATTAATATACCTCTTTTAGATGCTAAGTTTGGAACCGCCATTATCCACTCTACAATTTCATTCATTTTAGGGACATAGTTTCCAAGAGTTGTGGTTCCAAAAATAATAACGAAAGCGGTTATCATTAAAACTGTAGCTTCCACTCCCCTAATTTTGAAAGCTCTGTATGCAGCTGAGGACATATAAAAGGCAAGTAATGAGAAAGTAGTTGCCTGAAGAGGCACTATCATATTGCTATATATTCTCTGGAAAACACTTTCATCTCCTGTTCCGCCTATAAACCCAATTAACACCATTGAAACAAAAGCAATAATTGCTATAGAACTGTAGGGAGCGTATTCTTTAGACTTTAACCTTCTGTAATGATATCGCAAGAAGCTAATAATCGCCATTATATATGACATTGAAGCTATAGCTCTAACCCATTTTAATGATGTGTCATAAATCCCTTGAGAGACTGGATGTGGAACGTAATACTGCAGTGTCATTATGATACCCAATATAAATACTATTAACAATGGAATTCTTTTCTCCAGTAATGGTCTCATTTCTACCTCCTTAGAATAGTCCCAAGGTTATATTTAAACCAAATAGGCTCAAAATGCTTAAAATAGTCACAATTCCAGTCACTATAAATTTAGCCAAATCTTGCCCCTTTATTGTGCCAGTCAATAGTGGATCTTTAGATAGATACGCACTCGCTGCATAAAGTTCCTCACCAATTAACGTGTAGTCACAGGTAACAACAAAGAACGGAAGCTGTGCAATAGAGTCTGTCCCAGCTACCTGTATGGCTCCAGTGGAAGAGCCAGTCTCAGAAAGGATAAGTGATTCTGCAAAATAGTATCCCATAAAGAAGTTTGTCGCGCTTTGCTCTCTCACCATTTTTGCAGAGACATGAGCTGCATATCCAAACTGGCTATCAGTAGCAAAATAAATATCCTCTGGATTAAACAGGTCAGGTCTTCCAATAGTTGTGTAAGCCTCTTTTACCATTTCTCTTGCTATAGTGAAAACCACAGGGTCATAACAGGGGACGATAATCCTCGTTTCAAACTGCCCTGCTCTTTTGGCAATATGAGATAATATGTTTAATGCTGCAATAGTTGCTATATCAGAAATCCCCGACAATCCACAGACATATATTATCGGTCTTCCCATTTCCGTTGCACGACCAACCGCTTCGTTAACTGCTTCCAATCCAGCTATCGGTCTGAGATAAAGTCTTTTTCCACTACGAGCTTGGAATATGAAGAAGATCATTATGAAGAAATAAATTATCATTACAATGAAAAGGGGTAACTTTCCTCTATCAAACCACTCAGCTCGTGGCCTTGCGTACTCACTCCAGTCACTTTCAAACACCAGGTTACCATTAGAAAACGCCAAAATTTTATATCTATAGTCAGTTTTATGGTTCAATCCATTATCTGTATACCTTTTCAGAAAAGGAAGAATTTGTAAAGTATCAATCTTTCCACCACTTGATTCTCGGACAAGCATTACCGTTTGGACCTGCGGTCGGAGTTCATCAGGAATATTAATCTCAACGGACAATTTTTGCCCCGTCCCATCGGGACTAACAACCCTCGGAATTGTTGCAACCAATATTAGTAAAATCTTTAACATGTAACCTCCTGTTTAGTCAATTATTTTAAGGTAAAAATCTCCTGCAGTAAAATTGCCCCGATTGGGAGAGTAATAAAATTGTCGAAAATAAGCCTAATCTAAGGTCTTCAATCTCTATACACGTTGATTTTCAAGCAAGGTAAGTGCTTACAACTAACAGAGCAACCATTCACAGCAATAAAGAAGCACCACCTTGTGAAGCGAATACAGACGAAGATTTTGCAGCTTAGTGAGGAAGATTTGAAGAATAACCTAAGTAATTACCCATGGAGGGGTAGAAGACCTTAATAAGGATGAAGAACAATGGAAACCTCTACACTAAATAGGAAATAAAGTGTAGAGCCAAACAAAATGAGTCAGAACCGTCCCAAGGATTAACGGAACAAAATTGGCTATTTAAACTTGTAAATTTAGCTTGGCGCTGGTAGGCGTTGATAAACAGCTTCAACAAGCTTAAAGAAACTCTAACAGTTCAAGAAGGCGTAATGATGTTTAAGATTTATTTGAGACTGAGTGGTAAAAGAGCTGTCCTTCATTCATATAATGCCAATTCACATAATCTACTTCTAAGAATTTCAAAGACAACTTAAACATTCCTACCAATTATTGGTAAGTTTCTAATCAAAGGGCTCGTTGGCCGTTCATTTTCTTCATCGTTGGTTGACCATCTTCAAGCCTCAATTTATAATATTAACAATGCAAATATTTGCTCAAATTATCACAAACTCAAATTGTCAAAAGCCCGTTCCCCAAACAAAGGAAGGTGTCTATGGAAGATAGGTTTGATTATATTAAAAGTTATGAAAATTCAGCAAGTTCGTTGATTCCCCTGCTCCAAAAAACGCAGGAAATCTTTGGGTATCTGCCCAGAGAGGCCCTTGAAAAAATTTCAAGTTACTTAGATATTCCTTTGACAAGGGTTCTCGGCGTCGCTACCTTTTACGCCCAGTTTAGATTTGAACCCCTTGGAGAATATGTAATCAAAATTTGCCACGGAACCGCTTGCCACGTAAATGGAGCGGAGAACATCGCTCAAGCCCTTAGAGAAGAAACAGGTATAGATGAGGGTCAAACTACCCCAGATGGACTAATAACCGTAGAGAGGGTTGCATGCCTCGGATGTTGCAGCTTGGCTCCTGTTATTATGATAAATGACAAGGTTTACGGAAAGTTAACAGGTGAAGCAGTAAGGAAATTAATTAGAAAATTAAAGCAAGGAGAATTAAATGATTAAGGCCATCGTTGTGGGAATGAATTCCTGTGGAGTTGCAGCAGGGGCGAAGGAGACTTACAATGCCCTTGTTAAATTACTTCAAGATAAAAACATAAACATACCAGTTAAAATTACCGGTTGCGTTGGGATGTGCTATAGAGAACCACTCGTTGACATAGTAACTGAAAATTCTATAATGACTTATGGGAATTTAACCGCTGATAAAATCGAAAAGGTAATAGACTCCCACATAATTAATAATACCCCCATTCAGGAATGGATTGTTAAAGTTGACAAAATTGATGGTCATAGGATTCTGGAAACCTGGGATGTAGATGGATTCTTTGCAATGCAAAAGAAAATAGTCCTCGAGAATAGCGGCTACATAGATCCTGAAAATATTGATGAATATATACAGAGAGATGGATACGAGGGTCTTAGAAGGGCCCTAAAAATAAAACCTGAAGAAGTTATTGAGATCGTCGAGAAATCGGGATTGAGAGGGCGCGGAGGAGCTGGATTCCCCACCGGATTAAAGTGGAAATTTACAAGAGAAGCGGCTGGAACTGAGAAATATATTGTTTGTAATGCTGATGAAGGCGACCCAGGTGCTTTCATGGATAGGAATGTCCTGGAAGGTGACCCTCACAGAGTTATTGAAGGCATGATAATCGGAGCCTATGCCATTGGTGCAAACTTAGGCTATATTTATGTAAGAGCTGAATATCCGCTGGCGATAAAACGCTTAAAAATAGCCCTTGCCCAAGCAAGAGAAAGGGGCTTCCTTGGTGAGAACATTTTGGGAAGCGGATTTTCTTTTGATATAAAAATTAAGGAAGGCGCCGGAGCTTTTGTCTGCGGAGAGGAGACTGCTCTCATCGGATCTATTGAAGGTAAAAGGGGTATGCCAAGACCACGTCCACCGTTCCCTGCTCAAAAAGGATTGTTTGGAAAACCGACAAATATCAACAATGTGGAAACCTGGGCAAATGTTCCATGGATAATAAGGCACGGGTACGAAGCCTTCGCCTCCATAGGAACAGAAAAGAGTAAAGGGACAAAAGTATTTGCTCTGGCAGGAAAAATTGCAAGGGGCGGGAATGTGGAAGTTCCGATGGGACTTTCCATCAGAGACATTATTGTAAAAATTGGTGGCGGTACAAAGACGGGTAAACCAATCAAAGCGGTCCAGCTTGGTGGCCCTTCCGGCGGATGTGTTCCTGATGAACTACTAGATATTCCAGTGGATTACGATTCTATCAATAAGACCGGTGCCATTATGGGTTCAGGTGGAATGGTGGTGATGGATTCAGATACTTGTATGGTGGATGTGGCAAAATTCTTTTTAGATTTCACCGTTAAAGAATCCTGTGGAAAATGCACCTTCTGTAGACTTGGGACCAAGCGCATGTGGGAAATTCTGAACAAGATAACAAAGGGAGAAGGTACATTAAAAGACATAGAAAAATTGGAATCCCTTGCCTATGAGGTAAAAGCGGGTTCTCTCTGTGGCTTAGGACAGACAGCACCAAATCCTGTGTTAACTACTTTAAGATACTTCAAACACGAATATCTTGAACACGTGGAAGAAAAGAAGTGCAGGGCAAGAGTTTGCAAACCTTTGATAAAATATATGATTTTAACCGATAAGTGCACTGGTTGCACTGCCTGCGCCAGATATTGCCCGGTTAAGGCAATAACAGGGGAACTCAAGAAACCACATCAGATCAATCAAGAAATTTGTATAAAGTGTGGAACTTGTTATGAAGTTTGTAGATTTAATGCAATAGAAATTGTTGATGCCTTTCAGGGAGTGAAAAATGAGCAAAATTAAAATTAACAACAAAGAAGTTGAAGTCACAACCAAGAATATTCTCCAATATTTAAGGGATAACAAAGAACACATCCCCGGAATGTGTTACGATTTTGAACTTGACCCTTATGGCTCCTGTAGACTCTGCCTTGTAGAAGCAAACGGTCGCATATCAACGGCTTGTACTCTATCACCCACAACGGGATTAGAAGTAAATACTCTGACTGAGAAAGTCATCTCCATGCGGAAAACCGCACTGGAGCTTATGCTATCTGACCACTATGGAGATTGCATCGGACCATGCCAGAAGGGATGTCCTGCCCACAGCGACGTTCAAGGCTACCTTGCCCTTATAAATATGGGCAAATATCATGAAGCCGTAAAATTAATGAAAAAGAACTATATTTTACCTGCTTCCTTAGGTAGAGTCTGCCCTGCTTTCTGTGAAAACGAGTGCAGAAGGAACCTGGTGGAGGGTGCCGTTGCCATAAGGCAGGCAAAAAGATTTGCCGCTGATTATGACCTGGAACATGGCCCATGGATGCCCGAGATTCCACCATCAACGGGTAAAAAGATTGCGGTTGTTGGAGGTGGCCCCGCCGGTCTTTCAGCTGCCTTCTACTTAAGAACAAAGGGACACGATGTTACTATTTTCGAGGCAATGCCGAAACTCGGGGGTATGACAAGATACGGAATACCTAAATATAGGTTACCTAAGGACGTCCTTGATAAAGATATTGCTACAGTAATCAACACCGGTGTAAAGGTAGAAACCAACAAGAGATTAGGAAAAGACTTCACCCTGGAAGATTTAAGGAAGCAGTTTGACGCAGTCTTCTTAGGAATTGGTGCATGGAAATCAAGAAAACTTGGTGCCGAAGGTGAAGAATTACCCGGAGTAATTCACGGAATTGAATTCCTGCGCAAAATTAACAGTGGCGAACCTGTAGAAATTGGAAAGAAAGTGATTGTGGTGGGTGGCGGAAACACTGCCATGGACGTGGCGAGGACCTGTATTAGGCTCGGATGTGATGTGACTATTGTTTACAGAAGGTCAAGAGATGAAATGCCTGCAAATAAAATTGAAATAGAAGAGGCGGAAGAAGAAGGCGTAAAATTTGAATTTTTGACAAACCCAATTAAAGTAATAGGAACAGATAAAGTTGAAAAGGTCGAACTAATCAGGATGAAACTTGGCGAACCCGATGCTTCAGGAAGAAAAGCTCCAGTGCCTATAGAAGGTTCCAATTTTACAATGGATTGCGATAATATTATTCTTGCCATCGGGCAATATACAGATGAAAACATACTCAAAGAAAATGGCCTTGAAGCTAAAAAAGGCGCTCTCGTTGTTGATCAGGTCACATTAATGACGAATATTCCTGGTGTTTTTGCAGGCGGAGACCTGGTATTGGGTCCCTCTACGGTAATAGAATCCATCGCTCAGGGAAGAATTGCAGCCATAATGATAGACCAATACCTAAAAGGAAAGTTAGATACAGTAAAAGCAGTTCTGACTGAGCCTAAAAAACACATTGAAGAGATAGTAAGAGATGATGAACTTTACGAAATACTGTTTGATTTAAGGCCGTACAACCATTGGAAATCGGTGACTACGGAAGACTATAAGGATGTTGAGAGGGTTCCAAGGGTCAAGACTCCTTATAAACCTGCAGAAACAAGAAAGCATAACTTTGAAGAAGTAGAAGCTACGCTTACGGAAGAGGATGTGAAAAAGGAGACCTCGCGCTGTATGTCCTGCGGGTGTATGGAGGTCTTCAGATGTAAATTGAGAGAGTATGCTACTCTTTATGAGGCCGAACAAAGCGGATTCAGCGGTGAATTAAACAGATACGAAATAGACAAGACTCACCAAAATGTCATCCTGGATAATAATAAGTGCGTGTTGTGTGGAAGATGCGTCAACTTAACTCAAGACCTTACAGGTGAAGGGATTGTTGATTACCTCAACAGAGGTTTTGGAACAAAAATATCGGTACCCTTCGGAGAGACCTTGGGAACGTCAAAGGGAATATTCTTCGGTGATATGATAGACGTCTGCCCGACGGGAGGATTTCACGAGAAACTGCCCTTTGCAAAACCGGGTCCCTGGAGAACATCACCAGTTTCAACTGTCTGTAACGGATGCGGTATTGGATGTGAAATTAACATAGAAGTATACGAAGACTTACTCGTACGTGCATCTTCCAAACTTCCTTCCTGGAACAACGGTCACATATGCGACTATGGAAGGTTTGAAAGGGCATGGGCAAAGAAAGCAGAAAAGATCTGGAACAAAAAAGAGAACAGGGAGTTAACCACCGAAGAACTTAAGAAAATTATCAATGAAAACCTAAAGGATGCTGCCATCATAATTACCGGAGATTTAACCCTTGAAGAAGCAGAGCACTTAAAGAACCTCGCGAAGGAAAAAGGACTTAAATTAGGTGCTGCAATAGAACAGGGAACCTCCACTGCAACCCTTGATGACCTTATGAACGCAAAGAAAATCAAAGTCTCGGCTGATTTGAATAAGTATCCTTATATCAAAGTACTACTCTACCAGCTTAAGAAGTACAAGAAAGCAACTCTGGTTGAAGATGGCGAAGATATTCTTATCACAGAGGCACCATTCAATTCCAATGGGAAACCTGTGATTGTTCTTCACAAAAACTTTAATGAAACAGGACTCCTTAAACAAGGATTTGAGCCAAATATTCCCATCGCATCCCTTTATCTTGTTTTTGGAAACAAAGACATTAAACTAAATGCGCTAACAATAAGCTTTGGAACAAACAAACATGCAGATATTGAAGTTCCCTACTATTCAAATAGTGGTAAGGAGGGGACAATAATTAACGATCTCGGAATTAGCCTTAAATTGAAGAAGGCTGTATCCGAAAAAGTTAATATTTTGGAAGAACTAATATAATTCCAAGGAGGTTAAAACCATGCCACAAATAGATGATGTCATTGCAAAAATAAAGGAAAAGGATAAAGACCAGCCTGAATTTATACAGGCAGTCACCGAGGTGCTCTCCACACTAAGGCCGGTTGAAGAGAAGCACCCAGAGTTCGTAAAAGCAAAGATATTCGAGAGAATAGTCGAACCTGACAGAATTATCGCTTTCAGAGTAGTATGGGAAGATGATAATCACAATATACAAGTAAACAGAGGCTTCAGGGTCCAGTTCAACAACGCCATAGGACCATACAAGGGTGGTATAAGATTCCACCCATCAGTGAACCTTGGTATAATCAAATTCCTCGGATTTGAGCAGATATTCAAAAACGCCCTCACTACCCTTCCAATGGGCGGAGGAAAGGGTGGTTCCGATTTTGACCCCAAGGGTAAGTCTGATGCAGAAGTTATGAGATTCTGCTACGCCTTCATGAGCGAATTGTTCAGACATATTGGCCCTGACACAGATGTTCCGGCTGGCGACATTGGCGTTGGTGCCCGTGAAATCGGTTACATGTATGGCTATTATAAAAAGATTATGAACGAACATACGGGCGTTCTTACCGGAAAGGGTCTAGAATATGGTGGAAGCTTGGTAAGGCCTGAAGCTACAGGTTACGGAGTAACCTATTTCACAATGGAAATGCTCGCCACCAAGGGAACGGACCTCAAGGGAAAGATCGTAGCCATCAGTGGTTCCGGTAATGTGGCCCAGTATGCTTGTGAGAGAGTAACCCAGTTTGGTGGCAAAGTGATTACCTTCTCCGACTCTGATGGTACAATCGTCGACATGGAAGGAATTGATGCCAAGAAGCTTGCCTACGTAATGGAGCTAAAGAATGTCAAGAGAGGGAGAATTAAGGAATATGTCGAAAAGTATCCAAATGCAAAATATTACGACAAGAAGTCAGTGTGGGATGTAATTAGAGACGAAGGCATTAAGGTAGATGTTGCTCTTCCTTGCGCCACCCAAAATGAAATTCATGAAGATCATGCTGTTGCACTGGTCAAGAATGGCGTTATTGCCGTTGCAGAAGGTGCCAACATGCCATCAACCCTTGAAGCTATTCATGTTTATCAGGAGCATGGAGTTCTCTACGGTCCTGCTAAGGCTGCCAATGCCGGTGGTGTAGCCACATCCGGTTTGGAAATGACCCAGAACAGCATTCGTCTCTCCTGGTCAAGGGAAGAAGTCGATGCGAAGCTTCAAGAAATCATGAAGAGAATCCACAAGAGCTGTCTGGACGCTGCTGAAGCTTACGGAAGACCCGGTGACTACCTCACAGGCGCCAACATTGCAGGATTCGTCAAGGTCGCCAAGGCGATGCTTGCCTACGGTGCTCTATAATAGCGAATCCACAAGCGAAGGAAAACAGGGCGCGCCCCCGTAAAACGGGGGCGCGCCTTTTTATTTAGGAGGTAGAAATGGAACTAAAAAACCTCGTGAATTACCTTGACACTCTATTAAACACAAATAGCGTACCCGACGACTCATTAAATGGCTTAGTATTAGAAAATTCCGGAAAAATTAAAAAAATTGGCCTTGCCGTGGACTTTAACCTCGTGGCTATAGAACAGGCCGTTAAAGAAAAGGTAAACCTCATTATCTTCCACCATGGTCCTTTCTGGGGAAAACCCCTTCCAATAACTGGACACACCTACAGAAGGTTCAAAAAACTCATCGAAAACGACATCGCCATCTATGTATCCCATTTGCCCTTAGACATGCATTCTGAATTTGGCAACAACGCTTACGCTCTTAAAATCGTGGGACTGCCCTACTCCTTCGATTTCGGAAACTACCATGGAGTCAACATCGGAAAAGGATTTGAACTTGAAAAACCTCTTCCCTTTGAAACCCTTATCAAGAGATTTGAGGAAAAGATCGGAAAACCTATTGTAATTTGGGACTTTGGACCAAAGGAAGTAAGAAAGGGGGCCTTTGTGTCAGGAGATGCCATATCCCTCCTTCCTGAAGCCATTGAAAAGGGTTTAGACATCTTGATAGTGGGTGAGCCAAGGCACTACGCATACTCCATAGCAAAGGATAACGATATTAACGTGGCTTTCTTCGGCCACTACCAAACGGAAACCTTAGGCATCAGAGCTCTTGGTGAACATTTAAGAGAAAAATTTGGGTTGGAAGTAATCTTCCTAGAAGCACCAACGGGATTGTGATTTAAGAGTTTTGTCTAAACTTTCGGAATAGTGTCCACTTTTTATTGTTGATTTTCTGAATTACCAAAGTTAAAATTAAAGCAATGCACAGAGAAAGACGTGAAATTTTATACGGAATTCTATTCCTCTTACCTGCTCTTATAATCCTACTGATTTTCAAGGTCCTACCCATTCTTCTCGCCTTTGGCTTTTCCTTCCGAGACTGGGGGATAGCGGGTGACAGGGGGTTTGTTGGGCTTCAAAACTACATCTTCTTATTTAAAGACAGATACTTCTGGCAAGCCCTCTGGAATACACTCCTCTACACTCTCTATTCAGTTCCCTTAAGTATGATTCTTGCTTTTATAATTGCCTATCTCCTAAATCAGAAAATAAAAGGCGTCGGACTTTTCAGAACAATTTACTTCTTACCTGTAATTACTTCCCTTGTTGCTGTTTCTGTCGTATGGAAATGGCTCTATAACCCCCAAAGGGGACTCTTTAATACGATACTCGGATTTTTTGGAATAGACCCCCTTAAATGGCTGGAAGAACCAAAGGGAATTTTTGATGTTTTGACGGGATGGGACCTGCCCTTTTTGCTGGAAGGTCCCTCACTGGCTTTATTTTCCTTGGTAATTCTTAGTGTCTGGAAGTCCCTTGGCTACAACATCGTGATTTTTATAGCCGGTCTCAAGAATATCTCTGAAACCTATTACGAAGCAGCAAGGATTGATGGAGCAAATCGCTGGCAAATCGTCAAAAATGTTGTCCTTCCACTACTCTCTCCCACGACTTTTTACGTCTTTATAATGACCACTATCACTTCCTTCCAAGTTTTTGCACCCGTGTGGCTTATGACAGGACCTCCACCCGGGGGACCCTTGGGCAAAACCTCCGTAGTTGTTTATTACCTCTATAGGAAAGGTTATGAGGAATATCAGGTTGGATACGGGTCAGCTATTGCCTTTATTTTCTTTCTAATCATCCTCGTTATTACACTCATACAACGAAAGGTAAGCGAAAAGAGAGTGTATTATGAGGTTTAACAAAAGGATTTTTTGGCAGGCTATTGTATACATTATTCTTGTCCTCCTTGCTGTGTTGTCTCTATTACCATTCTATTGGATGATAACAACCTCCTTCAAAACTCCAGCAGAATCCATAGCGGTCCCACCAACTTGGTTCCCAAAGGAAGTAACAATTGCTGGATATAAAACCGTAATAACTAAAATCAATTTCCCCAGATACATGTATATTTCCTTTATAACTTCTGTCTTGACAATATTAGGTTCTTTGCTTACAGCCCTCCTTGCTGCCTATGCCTTTTCATGGATTCAATTCAAAAGAAGAGATGCCATTTTTATGGGATTCCTTTCTCTTATGATGGTCCCGATGCCAGTTTACATAATACCACTATTTTTGGTCGTTCAGAGACTTGGCTGGCTGGATACAGTTCAGGTCATGGTTGTACCGTGGACGGTAAGTATATTCAGTATTTTCCTTCTGAGGCAAAATATGAGGTCTATCCCAAAAGACCTATACGATGCGGCTGTAATTGATGGGTGTAGCAGATTAAGATTTTTATTCCAGGTAATTGTCCCGCTTATAAAACCTGCAATTTCCACCATCATTATCTTTGAATTTATATCCAGCTGGAACACCTTTATGTGGCCATTAATGGTTATTAACAAAGATAAATTACGTCCAATACAGGTAGGATTGGCGTATTTTGCTCAAGGAGAAACAACCAATTATCCCGCCTTAATGGCAGCTTCAACTCTTGCTATTTTGCCCCTTGTAATACTCTTCTTTATAGCTCAGAAACAAATCATTGAGAGCTATTCCCGTTCAGGTCTTAAAGAATAACCAGTTTTATGTTCGATTTTTTAGAAAAGGCCCTTTCTGAGAAAAAAGCAGAAGCAGAGACTTATTTGGAAATAAGATATTTTCGTCTCACTGATGATTTGAAACCGTACAAAAGGGGAACGGTAATATTTGAAGATGGTAGAGTTATACCTTCCTATCCCAAAATTGGGAGACTTTTCGTTATTTCAGAAGGACTAAAAAGATTTTATAAAGAGCCTTTTTTTATTGAAGAGAAAGCTGATGGATATAATGTAAGGATCACCCAGTTCGACAATAAAATTATTGCCCTCACCAGAGGTGGATTCATTTGCCCTTTCACTACTGATAGATTGAAAGATTTTTTCAATTTTGAAAGTTTTTTTAAAAATTATCCAAATTTAATCTTATGCGGTGAAGTAGTAGGTCCTAACAATCCGTATATGGAACTTTCACCGCCTTACATCTTAGAGGATGTAGCCTTCAGGTTGTTTGATATATATGACATCTCCCAAAACAGGTTTCTGTTCCCTCATGAAAGATACAAAATTGCAGATGATTTTAACATACCTCATGTAGAAAGGTATGGACTTTATACATCAGAAGATGTTAAAAAAATAAATGAACTGATACTTTCACTCAATCAAAGAGGAATTGAAGGTGTCGTATTTAAGTCCGCTGAAAAACCACAAAAATATTTTAAATACGCTACACCAAGTATAAATATTAAGGACATAGAGGCAGATATAGACCTTATTTTTGAGCTTCCTGCAGATTTCTTTATTCAAAGAATCTATCGTTATGCCATTTCATCAGTGGAACTCGACTACAAAAACGATGAAGAAGTTGAAAGGCTGGGGAAAATCCTCATTAGTAAACTGGTAGAGTATCTGAATTTCTTTAAGAGAAATGGGAAGGTTTCAAGAACATACACCATCTATTTTAACAACGAAGAGAACGCATTGGAATTTGTAAAACTTGAGAACAGGGCATCAAGGGTCATAAAAGTGCGCGTAATAAGTCTTACGAAGGTAAACAATAAATACCAATTAACTATTGAAAAGACATTCCTTAAAGCTACCTCGAAACTTCAAAGATTATTCAAAGGGTACCCTCTTTACGATTAGTCAGCAAAAATTTAAATAGAGCTTTCGGATTAATAAATCTTACCCCCAGTTTTTCAGCCCATTTTCTAACTCCCTCATCGGCAGATACTATGGAAGCATTCAATTCAAGGGCAAGGAGAATTAGATCCACATCCTCCGTAGAATCTATTATTCCACTTCTAAGAGCTTCTCTGAATCTATTGCGTAAGCGATTAATGGTCTTTTCTTTACTCTGCTTTTCTGCCGAGAGAACCGCTTCTTCAGCAACCCTAAGCCCCCTATTAATTCTGTTTCGTATCTCTTCTATAAGTTCATAGAGTAAAAATCCCGGAACCTCAATATTAAATCTCCTCGGAGTCTTTAAATATAAGATTAAATCCGCTTCCTTAGGCGCCTCTTCCTCCCCTATGAATAGGATCAATTCCTCAAAAACCGATGGTGGCATATAAAACTCAAATTCATTTTTATTTTCCTTAGCCAATTGCAAGAACCTCTCAAAGGATTCTCGTGGTGTGTCCCCTAAAATTGAATACACATCAGGATTGGTAAAAATACTCGTGTCAATTACGATTTTTTCCATAAGTAAATTTTACATCAAATCTATTTTGTATTCAATGGTCTTGTTAGTTCCAGGTAGGCAGGACTCGTCAGTAACTCACCCACCGATTCTAAACCTTCACTTAATTGCATGAGTGGGATGTTAAAAGAAGGTTTCCTGGTTGGGTAATAAACAACTTCAGCCTTCTTTTTAGAAAGTTTCTGTGCCAGATCAATTGCTTCCCTTATACCCCCAATAGAATCAACAAGCCCGATTTCATTGGCATCACGACCACTCCAAATTCTTCCCCTTCCTATCTTGTCCACACTATCAGGTTCCAATCCTCTACCCTCTTTGATTCTACCTAAGAATCTGCTATAAAACCATCTGATCTCTTTATTCATGATCTCCTCACCTTCAGGTCCCAGTTCCTCAAAACTAGAAAAGGTCAGGGCATATTTCCCAATCTTAACGGGGTAAGCATTAATTCCAATCCTTTCTAAAAGCCCCAATGTTACAAATTTCCCATTCAAAACCCCAATGGAACCTGTGAGGGTAGTCTTGCTTGCCAGAATCTTAGTTCCTGCCGATGAAATGTAATAGCCACCAGATGCAGCAACAGACCCCATGGAAATTATAACTGGTTTCTTTTGAGCGGTCTTTCTAATTGCATTCCACATAATATCAGATGCCAGTGCAGAACCACCTGGAGAATTTACTCTTAAAACTACAGCCTTTACTTTCTTATCCTTCTCTAGTCGAGAGAAGACCTTTTCAATAGTGTTAGAGCCTAAATTTCTGCCTCCAAATATTGGGATTGGATTGTCGCCACTTTCACCCGTCACAATGCTACCATCGGCGACCACATAGGCAATCTTCCAAGGATTTCCGGCCCACTTTGTCTCAACAGGAGATGTGGATTTCTTAAAAGCCCTTTCAATGACTATCTTCTTGCCAAACTCCTTCTTTATTATATTTTCAATATCTGTTGCAAAAATTAAAGAGTCTACTAAACCTTCCTCATAAGCCTTCTGGGCATTGATGATGGCCAATTCAAAAATGGAATCAATTGCAGGAATCGCCTCCTTGGCAAAATCATAAACTGTCTTGAGGTAAGCATAAATTTGCTCCCTGTTGTAGCTACTCATTGTGTCCATAATGAAGGGCTCCGCAGCAGATTTATACTCACCTATCCTCTGGAATTCCGGTTTAATTCCAATCTTTTCTAAGGCATTCTTAAAATAAAGGCCTACTTGAGCCAATCCGGGAATGAAAATGTCTCCACTCGGGTTCATAAAAACTTTATCACAGGATTTAGCCAGAATGAAAGAGCCAAGGTAATAATCCTCTGAGTAGGCATAGGTCTTTTTGCCCTTTGCCCTTGCTTTCTGAATCACATTTCGGAGCTCTTCCACCTGATTAATGGTAAAAGCGGGGTTCTCTAGATGGAAAAAGATACCTTTCACACTTTTGTCAGATGCTAAGGAATCCAGGTACATTATCAGGTCAAAGAAGGAATTCTGACGTCTGGCAAATAATTGTCCCTCTGGTCTCATTTCGTCATAACTTCCCTTAAGTTTTACAACAACTACCTTCTTTGGAACTACAAAGGAAGGATATGTATTGGCAGATATCACAAAGCCGAAGGAATTAGAACCTTCGTATCTCTTTCCAGCAAGTAGGAGATTACCTAAGTTTATCTGAGCACCAAAGGAAAAGGAGTTTAAATCCTTAGTTGAAACATTTACCATTATCCCCTGTAGGGGTTGCACTTCAATCCCTACGTCAAAACCCTTTTCACCCTCTCTATTCTCATAATCGGCATAGATCTTAAAATACTCTTCGTAAGGTTTTATACCAAAGCCCACATTATAGTTCAAGCCATCAGAGTAATTGCCAACAGTGGCTCCAATAGATAGAAAGTTTACAGGTCTCAACAGAATTCCACCATACAAATCTCCAGAGTTTTGAGAGTACCTGTAGCCAACACCCAAATACAGGTTTTGACCAAGCTTTAACCCTTCAGCAATGCTGTAAGAGTTATTCTTCTTGTCCCAGCTAAAACCTAAATTTCCTAATAGTACATTAACAGTGTAATCTTCACCTTGTGCAATGGTAGATATTTCAAAACCCGGTGAAAATCCCAAACCAGCGGGGTTCTTTATTGTAGCAATGCTTCTTTCGGATAGGGCAACAGAGTTGCCATTAAAAAGAGCACCTAATAACAAAAGTAAAAGCATAATATCCTCCTTTTGAATAATTATCCTTCACCAGCAACGGAATTTCAATGGAGAAAATAGAAAGAGTGTTTTAAAAAAATTAGGGGGCGCCCAAAGGGCGCCCCCTAATAAAAAAACTACCTCTCTACACCTATTCAGTCACTATAACCCTCGTCGAAGTAACTTTTCCATCTGCAGAAATAACCATGAAATAGGCACCAGGCTTAACCTCAGAAAGGTCTGCCTTCAAAGAGGAAGATGTGCCTCTACCACTATAAAGGGTCTTGACCTTTCTACCATCTATTCCAAAGAGATCAACTTCAACCTTCTTAGCATTTTCAGGAACATTAAACTTCATGCTGGACCTAACCAAAATGGAACCATTTGAATTCTTAATGCTCTCTGAAAGGTTGGATGGAGTAATATCAGCATCGGTCCTTGGATAAAGGGTTCCTCTAAATCTGAGTATACCAGCTAGTTTGTCAATCTGCTGATGCACCTCAGTAGGTCTCCAGTAATAGCCGCGGGTATAATCACCTTCCACAGTTAAGACAAAGGTATCGGGTTCCACCACCTCATAAATCCTCCAGTCTCCACCAGTACCTACATCATATACGAAAACAGGAGGCTCAACTTCGACTAGTACATGTTCCCATTGCTCAGAAATGGCACCAGCCTCATTTCTCAAATCTCTCAGAGGGACTTGAACAGGGTTAACCACATGACCACTGCTCACGACTCTATAATACTTGAAATTCTGTATTTCTGTAACAGCATTGTTACCGTATTCCAGAATCTCACCAACTAAAATAACGGAATCACCAATGTTCATCTCTGAAACCGGTATAAAGCTAACAGGGTCCCAACCATGGAGGGCAGTCCAAGGACCCTCACCCTGCTGAACGAAGAAGAATGGATAAACAAAGAGATCTTTCCACGCGGTAATGACACCCGTTACAGTAACACTTCTTCCATCCCATCTGCTTCTGAAACCACGTGCAGAATCATCAGGCAATGTATCGGATTGAATTAGGGTTATGGGTACAAAACCGCCATAGAAATAGAAAGTATCTGTGATTGCCTGATTAAAAGCATCCCTGAGGCCAGGCGTATAAATCATGTAGCGTTCCGCATCGGTCATTGTCTGAGTGGTGAGAACTACAACCTTAGGATCTTGAGGCGAAACTTCAGCAGACATAACCTGTAATGGTGTTCCAGTCGCAGAATCTGCTACAACGTAGTAAGACGGATTTGAGCCCATTGAATAATTAACAGCGGTTTTGAATTTAATCATAATTTTATCCATGTCGATGGAAAATGCATCAGAAATACCAGGTAACAAGAACTCATAGTCATTTATGGACCTTGGCCTTAACATATAGTACCTAACGCCACCAAGAGTTCTCTCTTCAACTATGCCTGTAATGTTCATCGCATCGCCCTGAGTAGGTGTGTAGCTGAAATTGTTCCTTACAATAACAAAACCAGTTCCATCTGTTATTTCAAATTCATTATTGTTTCCTAAGCCTGTTCTAGTAATATACGCATTTTCAATCTTAACTAATACACCTTCGTACGCCTCTGCTGAATCGGGCTGATAAGGATAAAGATCAGACGCCTGAGTTGTGTCAAGATGTCCACAAGTAATTACCATAGGTGTTATAGGATTAGTGTTGGTTATAAAGATATAATCAGCCACATTATTAACTTGCAATTCAGTATTGTTATAATACTCAAGAACTGTTCCTGTTATAGTGACTGAATCACCAAGTGAAACAGAAGGAAATTGCCCTGCAGAGGAAGGAATATAAATCATTACTCCACTCCATGGACCACCAGGTCTCATTTGCACGAATATGTTTCTTGAACCAGTTACACCTGTAAGGGCAGATACCACGCCACTAATTCTAACAGTATAATTGAGCCAAAGACTATTGTTCTGCGCATCGCGTTCAGATTGAATAGCGTAGATTGTAGTGTCCACCACCTGGGCCTGGAGAACACTTACTGATATGATACACAGCATTACCAAAAACCTTTTTAACATATACACCTCCTTTTGCATTTAATTTTAAACCTTAAATGACACAAAAACAATTTAAAACTAAGGATGCCAAACTAACTCCGACGATATCATTATCCTAAGCATTTCTTCGGCCCTAGTAAAGCCATACAGTTGAATGGATGCAAAAATAACACTCGGATTCTCAGAAGGATATGCAATTACACAAGCTGGATTACCAGTCCACCTCGTTGTCGTAGGCAGACGATAAATAACTTTAGCCGATTGCACGGACTCAAAACCGTCAAACCTACTAATGATAGGCATATTACAAATCAAAGAGTCGTATCCGGTTATTTGAGGATATAACTTTTCATTTCTCACCATAAACTTATCAAAAGCTGTTACAGTATCAACCCCTAAATAGTTTCTTGCAAAAGGAGAAGAAGGTAAGTTTGGATTGAAAAATATGTTGAGTACGGAAGGGCTTACAAGCACTAGTTTTTTTCCACTATCTAAATATCTTGTAAAGGAGCTAATTAAAGGAGAAAAGTGTTCCATTTGATCTGCAGTGTACCAAATGATTAAGTCAAAGCCTAATTCATTTATCGCATAATCCATATCTAAGAAAGAATAAGGGAGACCAGACTCGACCCTAAAGCTAGTATATTGTTCAGGATAATATACCTCTAAGAAATTCCTAAAGAATAAGTCTGCTTGATTGACATTTGCATCATCTATAAGCAATATCTTTCCAACCACAGGCTTTACATACCAAGTATGGTATACCTCCGGAGACATAGTATAAGATTCATCCACGGCCCGTAAACAAATTGTTCTCTCACCAGGAGGGATGTTTGTGAGGAAAATGCACGCACTGTCTTTTGAAATGAAGTGGTAAAGGGTTTCAGGCTCCCAATCCACCCTATATAAAAATCCTAAAATGTTTTTGTCTCCGTCAAGGTCTGTGGCCCCAAAGTAAAAAGTTGCAACTGGCAAAGTAGTATCCTGAGGTAACTTATCTCGAATGAAAAAGGCAGTTGGTGGCGTATTTCTAACGGGAATTACAACCCTCGCTGGCGTTGGATCAACAGCACCTTCTTTATCCACTGCCCAAACTTCAAATTTATGAGTCGCATAAGTGTCTCCTGCCTCAACTCTAAAAATAAAAATCTCGGTGGTCTTTGTTGTAAAAGTTGTATCCCTATCGTCTATAGCATAATAATACCCCACAACTTCTCCATCGGGGTCGTTTCCATACCAGTAGAGGGTAACTCTCGCAGGAACAGTGTCAACTGTATCCACATGGGCTATAAAACAATAAGTCTCAGGCGGAATGTTCTCTATAGGTGATGAAACTGGAGGTTTTAAGCAACCCTCCAGAAATATTGCCAAAAGTAGACAAAATAAAAGAAGTTTTAAAACCCTCATCTTTCACCTCACTATTAAAAATTTTGTTTGTTTAACTTCACCCGTAATTTCATTCCTTACAACAATATAATACAATCCCGTTGCCACTGGTTGGGCCTTATCAGTAAGAAGGTCCCAGGTCTCCTCTCCATAAGGGCTATCATGCTTTATAGTCTTAACCAGGTCACCACTAACATTTAAAATATATAGGGTTGACTTTTCGGGCAGATTATAGAATCTAATTACTTTTTCTCCCTCTTTTTCCCAAACAGATCTTAACTTATATGGATTGGGATAAACACCGATTTCACCAGTATCTGTAGCAGGTGTTCCGGGAACCACCTTTACCATATTTAAAAGCTTGGAACTCTCGAGGCTTGGAAGCCCAAGAAGTGTATCGCCCACATCGTATGCGGTTACTGCGTAATAATAAGTGAAGCCATTTTTAACACCCACATCATCATAGTAATAAAAGCCCGCATAAGGTCCCTCGACCTCTTTTGGGGGAAGCCCTGTATTAAATCCCATCGAGTGATCCACATCGGCAACAGTATCATCAGGGGTCTTATCAAACTCGGCAAGCAAAATCCAGCTAGTATCATCCACATTGGGAGATGTACCCCTGTAGATTCTATATCCTTCAAAATCCCTTAAATGGGGAGGAAATGGGTCCTTTGCAAACTCAGGAAAGTCATCAAAGTAAAGTTTCACCCTCCTATTTTCTGGAATTGCTTTTAGAGTTGGCGATGGTGGCGGTGCAGGCAATATAAAGTCTGACTCAAAGGCTTTTTGAGCCCATGAGGCATTTTCGAAGAGGGACTGCGAATCATTTCCACCAATAAAAGCCATCACTAATACGATTGAATCACCAATATTTAAATGGGGTAAGGGACCAAAGGAAAGCAACGGTATTGGATCAGGATAACCACGGGTAAAAACGTAATTATCATCTACATCAGGATCTATTTCACCATTGGACATGATTTTGTATCTAATTGTATCATGAACCGTTCCCCTCATATCCCTCCATGTCCACCAATTGTAACTGATCCTGAAAAGAACTTCTCCTGTAAGGGTATCCACAATGGTTCTTCCGCCAAAGGAATACCTATTACCGTTGTAGATAAATCCCAAAAACTTAAAAGCACCATACCCAGTAGCCAGATAATCATACCCATCATTCTTTTCGTAGACCATAACCCTGGTCGAATCAAAGAATAGTCTCTTATGTTGATAATAAGGAGTTGTTCCAAAGTTATCTCCCCAGAAGTCCCTTGAACCTGAAGCAAGCTCACCGTAAAACCCAATCCAAACGCTATCCCAGTCTCCAGCAAATCCATCGTTATATATGACAAACTTTACAAATACCACATCATCAATATAGGGATAACTCCATACTAAAACCTTTTGATTAACCCGCACCCCTAAAGGAATGTGTTCAGGAGGAAAGGTCACAAAATCCCTGTAATCCGTGTAAGAACAATAAAAATCTTGTTCAGAAATAGCATCAGGAGAATAGAAACGAGAAGTAATTATACTCGACTTTTCAACTATTGAATCATAAGTAGCCATTGAGGGTAAAAATTCAAATCCCTGCGACGAACCGGGTGTTACACTTGTTTCATCTACTGCACCTGTGGTAACACACTTTCCAAGTGGCGTTATGGCTCCAATCCAGAGGCCTCCCTTGTAGAGCCTCTCTATTCTGCTATATTTCGGATACTCCATTGATGGGTAAGGTTGCCCCGTCGCTGGGTCGATAAATCTTGAAAAACTCGTTCCAAAAAGACCAAAATTAGTTACATTAAGGCGCATATTACCTATTGTCGTATATTTAAATGAAACTATCTTTGCTGAAGAAAACCCCAAAGTTAAAAGCAGAATAAATAAAATCTTCTTATTCATTGCTGACCTCCTGGATTTTGAGGTACATCTGGTTTCTTCATTTTTATTACCTTGTTAGCGAAAGCCACATACAAATACATTCCATCTCTCGAGGTCGACAAACTTATAGGGAATTCGTCAAAGTCTTCAATCTGGACAACGACTCCATCGTTATTAAACTTTTGAATCCTCTTATTTCCGTAATCCAGTACATAAATAAATCCAAGAGTGTCAACCCATACATCAGTTGGCCTGTTAAAAACTCCAGCTGTATCACCACCCTCGTGGGTAAGACCACCGAGATGCAATGCAGAACCCCTGGGAGAAGTTAAAGTAAGCGCTTCTACCCAATTGTTTCCGGTGCTTGCAATTACAATTCTGCGATACTTTTCGTCTACGAAAATACCCCCTGGATTATTCACATTTAGAATCCCGGAACCCTCTAAGGCAATAAATTCAATGAAATTGCCGACTGAATCTATTTTTACAACAAAACTTCTATAACTGTCTGAAATGTAAAGATTTTTATAACTATCCACATCCAAACCTGAAGTATTAATTGTATCAGAAAAATCAATCTCATAGAGCAAAACTTTATCTCTTGTGAAGACTAATATTTTTGAACTATCGGCTATGTAAATATTTCTTGATAAATCCTGAGCAATGGCCTTCGCCTCTTTAAATCCATTGAAGAACGTATCCACCAAGTCGCCATTTACATTAAGTCTTAAGAGAGTTCCTTTTTCAAGAACATAGATGTAACCATCCTTACCGACAATTAGATCTTGAACTTCGTTGAACCTCTGATTGTCCCAGCTGGTATTCCTTACAGGAATATAATCCTCTTCCGATGGTAGAGGCCCTGGATTTTCCGGCGGCAAAGGATATTTATAGCCGCAAGCTAAAACTATCACCAATATTGATAAAAGAGCATATTTCCCTTTCATTAGAAATTTACCCCCAGTTGTGCTTTATGCACGATTCCAGCGTATCCCAAAGTTGATACACCATAATCAATATAAATACCTCTTTTAAAACCAATGGATTTTATAAAACCTACCCCACCTGTAAATCCAGAAACTTCTCCTGGAATATTAGAATTCAACTTATAACCAAACCGTAAGGCAACCAGTTCTGCCAATATATATTCTGCTCCTATACGGAAAATTTCCACATTGTCGGTGCTTTTTTCCAGTTGCAAAGATATATATAAATTATTCAAAGGACTCCCAAATACTCCCAATCTATAAATAACTGGTAAAGAGAAACTCGATGGGTGTTCATCTGGATTAGGGCTTTTGACTATTGGGTCTGGTCCAATATTAGTAATTGAAATTCCAAGGGCAATATCCCTGTAACCAATAAGATAAAATGTTCCCAAATCTATAGCTGCTGTATATTGTTCGTAATCATCTAGTACTTCTGTCAGATATTTCAGACTCATACCAAAGGAAAACCTGTCAATAAGTTTCCTCGCATAAGAAATTCCTATGTAAGTGCTAGATGTTCTGTAAAAGGTTCCAAGTCCAAAGGGATGATTTTCGTCTGTCCTCTCTATGTATCCAGAATGCAGATTACCCAGAAATACTCCAAATCTGGAAAATTTACCAAGCTCTGATGAAAGCCCAGCATAACTGTAATACGTATTACCAATCCAGCGTTGACCAAAAAATGAACTGCTGAGCTTAGAGGGTATGAAGGATGCCGCAGCCGGGTTCCAGTATAGACAAGTTGCATCCTGAGAGATTGCTACCCCTGTTCCACCCAAACCGCCCTGTCTCGCTCCCACTGGGATTTTAAGAAAGGCCATCGTAGTAGTCCCTATTTTTTGCCCTCCAAGGAACTCAAATAAAGTAAAGGCACTTAAATGCCCAAACATAAGAAATAAAATTAAAAAAGCCCTCTTCACCATCTTAACGTCACCCCCACTAAAATCTGTCTTGGCTTACCATACCTTGCCGGATTAAGCATACTTTCCTCTGTTGTACGAGGTGGCAATGGATCACCTGGCTCATAGGCCCTACCGGTAACTGGATTAATTATTCTTTGATCTCTCCAATTGAAAACATTTCTTATTTCAGCTTGAAATTTCAAATCTGTCCTAGAAACCCTGAAAAGTCCTTTCTCAAATTTTATGTCAACCCTCTTCCACATAGGTCCAAGTGCAGAATTAGTCTCACCCCTATTCCCGAGGGTATCTTGAGGAGTATACCTTACACCGGATTGAAGTGAAAACGCAATGTTAAACAGCATATCGCTTATTTTAATTTTACCCAGACTCACAGACTCGTTTCTCCTTAATGCATAAGTTATATCACCATAAAACTTAACTGGCCTATCCCAATTCAAGTACCACTCTTTAATTGTTTCCACGTTACCTCTCCAATACCAATCTTCTGGTGTAGAAGATCTCCCTTTACTTTGTGAAATAGTTAGAGAAGCTGACCCCGATAAATGATATGGTGTATAGTAAAATAGCTCTGTTTCAAGACCTACAGACCTTGCATAATCGGAGTTAAAATACATCCAGAAGGATGGATTGGGAGGAATTCCGGGTACTTTTCTTGCTGTGGGATAGTTAAAAATATCTTTGTAGTAAGCTGTGATTTTTAGTTTGCTCCTATCATTAAGTAAATGCTCCAAACCCAATTCATAGGCAACCGTTACTGTCGGTCTTAAGTTAGGGTTTCCTACTAATTCATAGGAAGAGGAGGCTCTGACCCCCAATTTAGAGTAAACATATTTAAGGTCAGGAAGTTGTGAAAAATGACCGTAAGAGGCAAAAAACTTGTCCCGTTCAGTTATCGGATAAGCAAATCCTATTCTAGGGCTTAAATGAAATTTTACAATTCTTCCCCTAATATTGGCGTTATCACTTAAATACTTATTATATTCACTCACAATAGCAGGTGATAGGTCAGATTCCTGAAGGATTCTTCTTACGGCATCATCTACATATTTACCCGGAACCCAAAAGTCTGCTCGTAATCCCAAGTTGGCAATCATCCCTGCAAAGGTAATTTCTGTTTGAGCATATACTCCTCCGTCAAAGGAATAAATTTTATACAAGTCATAGTTTAACCCCAACCCGCTTTCCGTACCGAACCATGGGTAGTGAATATCCAGCCACTGCAATTCATTTCTATTAAGAATAAAACCCGTTTTTCCTTTTAACATCTTCGAAAAAATCTTTGTAAAATCAAATTTTCCTGTATATGTTTCAACATAGTGGTCATGCCAGTATGGAGCATCTCCGTAGTCCCAAAACCTGTCCTGTGGCAAAGTGTCAACTAATTCCACATATTCGGACCAATGTTTTCCATTAACGTCAGCTCTCAAATTGGTGAAAAACCTTGAGATCTTTATGTCATAAAATGTAGATAGAGATAAAGCATGATGTAGTGAGAAAGCTTGTTGGATTCCGTCTCTAGTAAATGTAAGGTAGTTTTGTAAATTGTACATATAACGATAAGGGAAACCATTAGCAAAGGGGTAATCTGAATTAGAGAGGAAATAACCCTGATTAATTTCCAAAGACTTATTTACCATAAAATATAACTTCAGGTTGTTTGAAAGCTTCCACGTAACTCGGGAGAGCAAAGAATAACTGTTTTCTTCCCGCGGTGAGAGCATCCATGTTTTATATACTGAAGTGTACAAGCTGTCTGCATGGGGAAGATGTGTATCATCTAAAGACGAGCTAAAACTTACATAATACGTTACTTCGCCAGGAATATTAATTGTTAAGGAATTTTTGAGAATATAAGTTATTGGCTCAGGGCCACTAAAACTGAAATTCAGAATATCTCTGTTCTGAAAGTTATTAAGTCTTACATACTTGTTCAAAAATCCAAGATTGTCGCGTTTATACTCTATATTTCCTGAAAATCTGTTACTTCCCTCTCTCAATGTGATGTTTACAACTCCGGACATTGCCTGGCCATACTCAGCATTATAACCGCCAGTTAGTGCTTCCAATTCTTCAATTACATTAGTGGGGATATAGATTCCAAAGGATGAACCAGACAACTGGTCTTTTATAGGGAGTCCATCAATCATAACCATCAATTCATTTGCCCTTCCACCCCTTACATATATGGCAGTGCCTTCGGCTTGGACGCCTGAAAGCTTCTCTAAAACTCCCTTGGCATCATCAGTGGATATAACATCTAGTCTTTCTTTGCCTATCACAGCCTTAGACGCAGAAACCTCTTTTTCTAATGGAGGCCTACTACCAACAGCCACAACTTCTTCTACTTTGAAAACCTCTTCCTGAAGGTAGAAGTTGACTTCCCTCGTTTCGTTTCCTCTCATTATTACTTTAATCTGCTGAGGTTTATATCCTACCATTGAAGCAATCAAGATATATTCACCCGGGGGGATTCTAACAAATACAAAGTTTCCTTCTAGATCGCAAGAAGTACCGAATTTCGTGCCCTGGATAACAATATTGGCCATGGGAAGTCCCTTCCCTGTAACCGCATCATATACTCTACCTACAATTTTCCCCTGACCTAGGAGTAAAGTAGGTAGAATTAAATTTAACAGGCAAATTTTAAGTACCTTAAACATATAACCCCCTTTTAGAACTTTAAATTATAATACCAATTTCTTAAAGCAAAAAATGACATTGCATTTCCAATATTTGCCAAAAATACTCTAAAATTAAACTTAATATGAAAAAATTTTCAACTTTATTATTTATTGTGCTACTATTTGCACAATGCGCACCAAAAGTTTCTGTGAAAGAAACAAAAGCTTTGAATTTTGAAATATTTCAGGAGAATTTGGTCCAGCTTTATGAACGAATTTCAGGTCAAGGACTAAAGGGGAAATTCATATATCAATCTCAAAATCTTAATTTTCAAGGGGATTTCCTGCTAAGGAAAGAAGGGCAAACCTGGATATTGGTCCTTCAAAACCCATTATTGCCCTACGTAATTAAAATTAGTGAAGACACTCTTCATTTAGTAAGTGCAATTAAAAATAGAGAATTAAACAAAATTTGTAGGACTGCAATTGACGGTAACATCATCTATCTTAATTGCGATTCTGAACCAGTAAGGATTGAGACTCATAACTACTTGCCAGTGCGGATTACTGATGAGAATGCAGACATTGCAATCCATTATAAAGGCTCAAATTTAACTTCTGCAGTAATTCAATCAAAAGAATTTACCATTCAACTTAAAGTTTATTAACCGCACCCTATGATTTAAAATTATTTATGATGAGGAAATCAAGTTCTTCAAAAAAAACAAAGAAAGAAAAGCAAAAAAGCCCTACAAACAAAGATAAAAGTGGTAAAAAACTCCTCATAGTAGAATCTCCCACTAAGGCAAAAACCATCTCCAACTATCTCGGCCGAGAATTTGAAGTTATTGCATCCAAGGGTCATATAAAAGACCTACCTGAGGATAGATTGGGGGTGGACATCCAAAAGGATTTTAAACCTCAAATTAAAATCTTGCCTGGGAAAAGTAAAGTAGTGAAATTAATCCAAGAAAAATCTTTAAATGCGGATGAGATATACCTGGGTAGTGACCCCGACCGTGAGGGCGAGGCTATAGCACAACACATCAAAGAAGAGATTGAAAAGAAAGTCAAAAATAGACCTATTAAAAGGGCTTTATTTTTCGAAATTACAAGGGACGAAATTATTAAAGCCATTCAAAGTGCAGGGGAAATTGACAAAAACAAAGTTGAAGCTCAAAAAGCAAGACGGATTTTAGATAGACTGGTTGGTTATCTAGTAAGCCCACTTCTATGGAAAACCATTACAAAAGGACTTTCAGCTGGAAGGGTTCAGACTGTTGCGTTAAGGCTTATTTGTGAAAGGGAACGAGAAAGAGAAGCCTTTAAAAAAGAAAAATACTACATCGTAAAGATAGAATTGGAAAAGAATGGACAAAAATTCTGGGCCAAGTTAAAGACAAAAGACCCAATAAAAAATGAAAATGAGGCAAAGCAAATATTAGACAATCTAACTGGCAAAGATATTGAGGTTACATCTTTTTCTAAAAAAGAAGTTAAAGTAAAACCCTATCCACCCCTGAAAACCTCTACCCTGCAACAGGAAGCATCCCGCCTCTATAGATTCAGCCCTGGGAAAACGATGATGATTGCCCAGAGATTATACGAAGGCGTGGAGATTGATGGTCGAAGCATAGGGCTGATCACATATATGAGAACCGACTCCCTCAGATTATCTGAAAAAGCAGTAACTTCTATTAGAAAATACATTAAAAATGAATTTGGAAACGATTATATTCCACCGCACCCAATTGACCACGAAAAGAAAAATTCTTTAGTTCAGGGTGCCCATGAGGCGATAAGACCAACAAATCCTGAGATAACTCCTCCAAGCCTATCAGGAAAAGTGGAGCAAGACTATTTGAAGTTGTACAGCCTTATTTGGAAAAGGGCGATAGCCTCCCAGAGTAATTACGCAAAGGAAGAACAAAAAGAAGCGAGTTTAAATATAGGGGAATACAACTTTACAGCCAGTGGAAAAAAATTGCTCTTCGACGGTTTTTACAGGATATTGGGTGAAATTCCTCAATATGAAGATATACCAGATTTAATTAATGGAGAAAAACTTAAAATACTGAGAGCAATTTATAAAGTGAAGGAGACTGAACCTCCTCCAAGGTACACAGAAGCTTCTCTAATCAGGGCCATGGAACAGCTTGGAATAGGACGACCCTCCACCTACGCCCCCACTCTTGAAACTTTGTATGAAAGAAAGTATATCAAAAAAGAGAAAGGTTATTTAGTACCTACTGAGCTGGGTTTCCAGGTGAACGATTTACTGATAAATCGTTTCAAAGACATATTTGAGGTTAAATTCACTGCAAAAATGGAAGAGGAACTGGACCAGATAGAATCAGGTGAAAAAAATGCAGTAGAGGTCCTTAAGGACTTTTACACAGAATTTGAAAAGGACCTCAAAAATTTCCAGGAGCAAATTAAGGAAATAAAATCCGATATACAGAAAACCGAAGAAAAATGTCCCTTATGCGGTTCGCCGCTCCTTTTAAAATGGAGCCGATACGGAAAATTTTATGCCTGTTCAAATTACCCCAAATGTAAATATACAAGGCCATTTGATGCAGAAATTGCCGAGGGGAAAACCTGTCCAATCTGCGGTAAGCCGATGATTCTGGCAGAGGGCAAATCAGGAAAATATTACAGATGTGTTGATTACCCAAAGTGTAAAGGGGCAATCTCCTACCAAATAGGTGTTAAATGCCCTGAATGTGGTGGAGAACTGGTGGAAAGAAAAGGTAGTAAAAGTAAGATTTTCTACGGGTGCAGTAATTACCCCAATTGCAAATTTATCGTTAATGATAAACCCGTTGATAAAAAATGTCCTTCATGTGGATACCCAATTATACTTGAGAAGAAAGGTAAAAAAGGAGTCTATTATCAGTGCCCAAAATGTAAAACCAAATTCAACAGGGAGGATTTTGATGAAAAAGGTCCTGATTTTTGATTTTGGGAACACAATTGTAAGTGATGAATCTGACGAAATACTCCATAGAATGTTCTACGAAGAATTCATTGATAAATTCAATATCCCTGCATCAATAGATGAAATGGCAGACTTTCTTAAAAATGAGGTTAAAAAAGCCCTTGAAAAAAGCGAAGAAAAATGGGAAAATTTAAAATTAACCTATTCAAGAGCTTTTGGGAAATTTTTAGATTCAAAGGGAGTAAAATACACAAAAGAGCACAAAGAAATTTTCGAAAAGTTATACCTAGAATATCATGAAAAATATACAGAACCTTTCCCTGACTCAATAGAAAGCCTAATCAAATTAAAGTCACTGGGATTTCGTCTTGCTATTATCTCAAATATCGATAATGAAATAATTGAACCAATCCTCAGACGACTTGGAACTTACGAACTTTTTGAATTAGTACTTACTTCCGAAGAACTTGGCTTTGGTAAACCCAATCCCAAAATTTTTAAAGAAGCTCTAAAACATCTTGGAATAGAGCCAAAAGATTCAATATTTATAGGAGATTCATTATTAAACGACGTGGAAGGTGCCCGTAAAGTAGGCATCGAAGCGATTCATTATGGTGTAGATTGTAAGAACTGGAAAGAACTATTTAATGAAATTATAAAAAGAGGGGGCAACTTAAATGGCTATAATAATAAAGGAAGTAGACCCTGCCGATAAAAAGGCGTTGAAGGAATTTGTGATGCTGGAATGGAAAATTTACAAGGGAGACCCTAACTGGGTACCACCACTCATTGACGAAGACATAAAAAGACTTTATCCAAAAGCCAATCCGGTATTTAAGCACCAGACCGCCAAATATTTTATGGCCTATAAAGATGGTATCCCCGTTGGTAGAATCGATGCGCACATCGACAGGAAATACAACGATATTCATGATGAGAATGCCGGCTTCTTTGGCTTTTTTGAATGTATAAATGACAAAGAAATAGCTCATGCCCTATTTGATAGAGCCATTGATTGGCTTAAGTCCGAAGGTGCAGAAACTGTCTATGGTCCCATGAATTTTAACACTAATGATGATGAGTGTGGCCTCCTTATTCAGGGATTCGATTCCCCTCCTGTTTTTGGAATGTCTTACAATCCACCGTATTACATAGATCTAATTGAAAGTTATGGCTTTACAAAGGCAAAGGACCTCGTTGCTCATTTAATCGACATTAACAATGAGTTTATCAACTTCGTCGAAAGACTTGAAAACCGACTAAAACCGATTGCGAAAAAAGCCCAAGAATACGGTTTTACTATTAGAAATGTAAATTTAAAGAACCTTGAAGATGAAGTTCGCCTTATTTTTGACATTTACAACGATGCCTGGGAGCAGAACTGGGGTTCCCTTGCCTTTGAAGAAGAAGAGATTAAACACCTGGCAAAAAATCTAAAACAAATTGTGATTCCACAATTGGCAAAAATCGTTGAATATAAAGGCACACCAGTTGCCTTTGGTCTTCTACTTCCTGATATCAACCAAGTACTTAAAGAATTGAATGGTAAGCTTTTCCCCTTCGGGTTCATTAAGTTTTTAACAGGATTAAAGAAAGTAGACGGACTTCGACTAATTGCGTTGGGAATAAAGAAAGGATACCGAAGAAGAGGGGTTGATTCATTGCTTTATTACCATATGATGAAAGACACCCTCGCGATGAAGAGATTTAAATACTGTGAAGTTTCGTGGCTTCTGGAGGATAATTTCTTGATAATTAGAGCTACCGAATTTATGAGAGGTAGGCATTACAAAACATATAGAGTCTACAAAAAATTCATTTAAAATATTATTAAGGCACTAGCAATTTAATAGCTTTAGGAGCACAAGTAACCTCAATAGGTAAAGTGCCACCGAATTCTGAGTCGATATGATAATATACATTATTTGATGTCAATTTTATATTTTTGCCACGATGTATATCTATACTTCCCATCCGGTGATGAACGCCAAGCAAAAAACTCAACCAATGCCCAATATCTCTTATAAATCCAGACTCTCGGAAGATTACCAAATCAAGGAGACCATCGTCTGGTTTTGCATTTGGCGCCATCTTCATCCTGCCTCCATAGTTTGGAATATTCGCTATAACCACTTGATATCCTATTCCATAATCAACACCATCTATTTCAACAAGAATTGGAACCGGATCATATTCAGGGTACTTGGCAATAGCAATGACCACATGGGCAGGTGCTCCAAAAGCCTTCTTAAATTCGTGAGGCATTTCTTTTATTGTAAACCCATCTATTCCCGCACCAAGCATCATATGGAAGTACCGGCCTCCTACTACTTTTCCTAAATCAACCTCCTTGACCTTACCATGTACTATTATTTCTGCTGCTTTTACTACATTGTTGGGAATTTTTTGGGAAATGGCAAAAACATTAGTAATTCCTAAGGGTAAAATACCAACTTTAATATCCTTACCTGCACAAGCGTTGACAACTTCATTCAGAGTACCATCACCACCCGCGCTTATTACCACTGAAGCACCAAAATCAACAGCTTTTTCCGCCAATCTTGAACCATCACCAGCTTTTAGAGTTTCCCATATGTACAAGTCGTATTTCTCAGATAATACCCTAACTACATCTACCCTTCTTTCCTCGAATCTTCTTGAATTTCTTGATTCAGGGTTAACTATTATTACAGCCTTCTCCATTTTACCTCACCAGTATAAATTTACCCTTAACTTCATTTTTGTTTGAAGTTATTACATAAAAATATACTCCCGAAGGAAGTTGACCGATATGGAAACGCCCGTTATCAAAAGCACCACCTTTTACTAATCTACCAGAAATATCGTACAAGAAAATTCTTCCACTATCAAAGTTCTTTATAATGAGATAGCTTCCCTTTAAAAGTACATCGGGTTTAGCAGCAGTCACTTCCTCTATAACACCAACAAAACCAATATTCCTAAGGTACTGGAAAAAGCTTATCACATCTTCTGTTCTCATTTGATAAAGTGGAAATCCTAGATAAACAAGAGAATCACCCACCAGAACTCCACAAACTCTACCCTCAAAATTGGTGTTATTTGAATAGGAATCAAAATAAAATAAGGGCGTACCAAAGGCTAAATTAAAGGCCTCTATGTTTTGCATTCTGCCGCTCCATGAAGGAGATAACTTTGTTGGATTGGGGAGCATGCTTAAATTCAGGTCTGAATAAGCTCCTGCAAAATCGATGGCAGTGTTTATGAAAATGGAATCAAAAGGAAAGACATCGGAATTTACATGTGCCGGGTAACTAACGATAATACCTAAGTTTTGGGCATTTTTGAATCCTTCAATGATTAATTTACCACCCATCTGGTGATACTGTAACAAAGCATCCCTATATTTTGAACCTAATAATTCGCCAGCATCATCGCTGAAAACCCAGACCAACTTGTAAATACCAATGTCAGAGAGGCTAGCCATACTCACTTGTGCCAAATCCAACACATCGTAATCTTCAAGACCAATTGATGAAAGAACTGTATCAATAAAAGCCAATTGCATTGCACTATTGGGATTAATTGGGTTACCAGTACCGTCTCTAAAGTCATCTAAAACAAGAAGTTCCCTCTCTAAGGTAACTGGCCTTGCAGAAACTATCTCGCTTCTTTCACTTTCATAACCTGAACTATCAACTGCGGTGACGTAGTATCTATACCATATCGACTCATTAGCACTTAAATCAATATAAAAAGTATCTGATTCCGGAGCAGCATTAATTCTAACAAAATCTTCACCATCAATACCTCTGTAAACGTAATATCCTTCAACATCCCTCTCAGAACTTTTGTGCCAGTATAGAGAAATGGAGTTGCGCAAAGGTTGAATTTTAGATATCACCGGTGGTTGAGGAATAGAATCTACAAAAACTTTTTCAATAGGGGTTCCAAAGCCAACTCTATTATTGTACTTTGTTCTCACAGTGAAGTAGAAATTTTCACCATAAGGATTCCCATTTAAAGTAGCAAAAGTATCGTAAACTTCGGCCACAAAATTTAACGAAGTGGGAGATGACCCTCTATAGATTTGGTAAGAAACGCCTCCAGGATAACTAACCCGCGGCCACTCTAGAACCACTCTATCTCCATCTCCATAATTTATTACAACTAAACTCTCAGGTGGTAATGGAAGTAGTGCGTAATATAGTGCCGTTCCAACTGCAATCTTCGCCGCACTTACCAGTTGATCCGCATCAAGGGTTGTAACTAAATCTGTTATTCTGTGATAATTGGGGTTTGCCTGGTAGTTTGCTTCAATTAAAAATACCCATGGATAACCCCTAATTGCAAAGGGATAATGATCTGAACCAGAAAAGGGAGAATAGGAATACCTATTATTCCCATTGACATAGTAATTAATAACTTTTAAAACGACCTGTCCAAATAAACTAAGGGTGTCCAAATTTACATCAAAATCATATCCATCATTAGGGTTATACCCCACCATATCAAAGTTCAACACACCATGAAGGGGAAGATTATTATTGACTATATTTTCTGCGTACCTGTAACTTCCTACCAAACCAACTTCCTCAGCGGAGAAAGGAACAAACTGAAGGGTAATCAAAGGATTCTCAATATTACTTAAAATCCTCGCACATTCTATTACAACTCCACATCCCGAACCATTATCATCAGCACCCGGAGCGTTGTTCCAGGGGTCCGGTGAATAAGAATCCAAATGGGAAGTTATTAATATAAAATCTTCTAAAGCTCCATTTTTAAGTCCTACCACATTATTCATCCAAACGTTATTGTAACTAAAGGGCCACAGGTATCCCAAATCACAATAATTCTGCGCTTTTCCAGCAAGATAGAACTCGGCTGCCCGACAGGAATCAGTGTAGGCAAATCTCGTTCTAAAATCTTCTAATCTCTGAATAACAGAAATTATAGAATCTGCATTAACCTGGCTCAGATAATAGTTGATTTCCGGTAGGTCAGGAATGAAATACTTCCCACTCTTAAGGCGTGATTTAGCCATCTTTTCAACGGGTTGATACAAGGCTATTTCATAGTCATATCGTTCCATCTCTTCAAGATTGCCTTCAACAAGAAAAGTAATGCTATCAACCTGAGTTATTAACTTCGCACCCTGCTTCAATAGCGGTTCTATGCCTATTCTTTTCACATCAACAACATAGTATCTCGGTACGGCAAGCAGTACAGACATCAAAATGATTGCTAACACATCTTCCCCCTTTGTTTAATTATTCCTAAAATTTTCCATTTTTAAAGCCATATTTTCCTTTTAATGGTACGAAACTACAATATGTGAGCTCCTCTTTATTAAATTTTGCTCCACTTTTTGTATATCTTTCAAGAACCTCGCCGAATCCTCTTGTTACGGGTATAACCAAAACCCCTTTTTCAGAAAGCTGTTCTAAAAGAGGAGGCGGTGCCTCGGGAGCAGCAGCCGTCACTATAATTCTGTCAAAAGGAGCAAACTCCTTCCAGCCTTCACTCCCGTCACCTACTTTGTACTTTATATTGGTGTATCCCAAACCTTCTAACACAGTCTTCGCATTCTGAGATAATTCGGGTATTATTTCAACAGTATATACCTCTTTGAACAGCTCCGCAAGAATAGCTGTTGTATAACCCGAACCGGTTCCAATTTCAAGAACTTTCAATGCTTTATCTGGATTAAGAGCTTGCACCATATAAGCAATCATGTAAGGTTGGGAAACCGTTTGGCCATAGCCAATTGGTAATGGATAATCATTATAAGCTTCATTTTTCAAATAATCCGGCACAAAAAGGTGCCTGGGCACCTTCAAAAAAGCATTTAGGACATCTAGATTATAGATATCTTTTCCTTTGAGGTGCATCTCAACCAATCTTTTCCTCAAACTTTCGAAAGATTCTGAGTTTCTCATAATCTGTTATATCAATTAAAAGCGGTGTAACTGATACATAGCCTTCTTTCACCGCTTCCAGGTCTGTTCCCTCCGCCAGTTCCCATAAAGGTTCACCACCGATTAGAAAAATATTCTCCCTGACTTTTAACACTGGCTCTTGATAAATTCTGGTAGAAAGTCTTGTCAATTTAACACCTTTTACCTGGTCTACGGGCAAATTCGGAACATTTACATTCAAAAGTTCACCATTTAGTTTGTGAGTCAACATAAATTTCGCAATATTCTTTGCAAAATGGGCAGCAGTATCAAAATATCTTGTCCTATCACCATTTTCTATAAAAAGAGAGACAGCAACACTTGGCACTCCATACATTGCCCCTTCCCGCGCTGCCGCTACGGTTCCGGAGTAAAAAACATCTTCCCCCAGGTTTTGCCCTAAGTTAATACCGGAAATTAACAAATCAGGTTTTCTCTTCAAGACCCCATAAATACCAATTAAAATACAATCTACGGGAGTACCATCTACGGCGTAAACATTTTCAGAAACCTCGTCCAGCCTGATCTCCTTTCTCAAAGTTATTGAGTGGCTAGATGCGCTTTTTTCTGAAAGTGGCGCAAAAACAACAATCTTTCCAAGTTCCTCAATATATTCTTTTAGCACTGTTATTCCTTCACTATTTACACCATCGTCGTTTGATAGTAATATCAACTTTTTTTCCATACTAATCCAAAATACATTTTTAAGAATCTTAACGTATCTTTTAGGCGGTGGATTTTGCTACCCTGCCCCACCTCATAATTAGCTTCAATGCTTACATACCCCACTTTCATTCCTTTAATGATAGCTTTTATTAGAAGCTCGGACTCAGCCTCAAACTTGTTACTTTTAAATTTTACTTCATCAATTACGTTTCTTCTATAAGCCCGAAAACCACTTTGAGAATCTTGAATCTTTTTTCTGCAAAGAAGAGAAATTGCTAAGGTCGTCAATCTATTTGACAAATAACGGTCCCTTGGCATCTTATGAAGTTCTTTCCACCTGCTACCAATGACAATATCATATCCATGCTCTTTAAGAAGGGATATAAATTTATTAATTAAAGATGGATTATGTTGTAGATCTCCATCTAATGTAACAACTGCCTCAGCACCTCTTTTAATTGCTTCTTCAAAACCAACTCTTTGGGCAAAGCCCTTACCTTGATTTTTATCCAGCCTGATAACATTCACTTTCTTTTCATTTAAAATTAAAGGAGTTTTGTCAGTGGAGCCGTCATCGATGAATAGAGTTTTATCAATTAAATTGAGATTTAATAAGGTGTCAATTAGTTGTGGAAGGCTATGTTCTTCATTATAAACCGGAACTATTATCAAAAAATTAAACATCGGGGCGAGTGGACTCGAACCACCGACCCCCAGCCCCCCATGCTGGTGCGCTAACCAACCTGCGCTACGCCCCGATGCACTAAAATTATAGGTCTCATTCATCGTCCATTCAAGGCACAAATTTTAAATCGAAAATAAATTTATCGCTTCTAAAAAATTGCTCGTATGTTGCGCCGGATAGATAGAATTCTATTTTCGAAATCCCAAAATAATTCAGTGTGTCATCATACAGAGAATCCACCTTATATGCAGTCTTATTATCAAAGTATAAATAAAAGTTAATATTCCTTTGTTGACCATCCGTAAAGGGTATTGGAGGATATACTATTGAAGAATGGGTCTGAACTTTTTGCTCGCCCACTTTAACAGAATATATTAACTCTGTTAAATAGCAATCAGCGGGCCCTTCATAGCTTATTGAAGCCGAAATTCTTATAGAGTCATAATGTACTACAGTATCAGAAGCTCCAAGCCAGCTGTTGTCTGGATTACCATCGGGATCGACGATTCTTATCGAATCTGGAGTGCTAAAGGACAGGATATTAAATTTAGGAGATTTTGGGGCACAGGACATAAAAAACGCGATTAGAGCAGAAAATATAAGCTTCTTCATATTTCAACTACAAATTTTCCGTTCTTGTAAATTAAATCACCATCTGCGTAAATTTCACCCTGTTTCCGCAAGTCATAAATCATATCCCAGTGTACCACTGATCTATTCTGGCTTCCTGCCTCTGTAAATCCCCTCCCTATTGCCAGATGAACCGTTCCGCCAATTTTCTCATCAAATAGTATATTTTTAATTATTCTATCAATCCCATAATTCAACCCAAAGGCAAACTCTCCAAGCCTTTTCGCCCCTTCGTCCGTCTCCAATACCTTCATTAAGAAATCTTCTCCCTTTACAGCTGAAGCTTTTACTACCATTCCATCTTTAAATTCAAGGTACACATCAGTACACTCTTTTCCCATATAGTACTGAGGCATTTTAAATTTTATTCTGCCGTCAACTTTGTTTTCAACCGGAGAGGTGAAAACCTCGCCATCCGGAAAGTTCTCTCTTCCGGAAGCATTAATCCACTTCCTTCCCTCAGTACCTATTGTTAAATCTGTATCTTCACCCACAATACGAAAAACTTTTTTCTCTTTAAGAAAATCTATTACCCTCATTTGGTACTCATCAACTCCCTTCCAGAAAGAAACTGGATCCTCCTCATCTAAATGGCAAGCTCTAACCACAAAATCTTCAAACTCTTCCAAAGACATCTCGGCATCCTGGGCTGCAGCATCGGTAGGAAACAGGGTAATTGACCATCTTAACTCACCATTAGCATGCCGTTTTTCAAAGATCTCCATTATATCCTTAGAAGCTAGGTTAGAGATTTGCATCTTTTTAGGGTCGGCGTTTGCGAGGGACTTTGTATTTTTTGGAGCCATTATATTAAGAAAACAATGTACACTCTCAACTTCTACCTTTGACCACGGTGGAATAAACCTCAGTTGCTCTTCATTGGCATATTTTAAAAAGTTATAGGATGCACCGGGAAGCGAGACCTTAAGGGTTGGGTAGGATCCCTTAAGAAGTGCCTCCTTATACAACTCCATTAATAGCGGCTCAGCCAGATAGTTTGAATTAATTATCAAAATATCTCCTTGTTTTACACTAAGAGAATACTCTATTAGCACCTTTGCAAACTTCTCAAGATGAACACTTTTCACTTATCCCCCTTTAATATTTTTTGGGCACCATTTCACCTTTTAAAACCTTCATTACGCCGAAGGCAAGGGCTTCCATTTCGTTTTCTCCTACAAAAACCTCAACAGGTGCAATCCAGGTTATATACTCCATCAAATCTTTACGCAGCTTGGGTGATTTTGACATTCCCCCTGTCAAAATTATGTAATCCACTTCACCCTTTAAAGCACAGGCCATTGCCCCAATTTCCTTTGCAATTTGATAAACCATCGCCCTATAAACCAGGTCGGCTTCCTTATCACCCCTCTCAATCCTGGAAACCACCTCTTCCAAATTGTCAGTGCCAAGGTAATCTATTAAGCCCCCGAACCTTACCACCTTATCCAACATCTCCTTCTTAGTATATTTACCTGAATAGCAAAGCTCTACAAGTCCAGTGGTGGGGAGGGTTCCAGTTCTTTGTGGGCTGAAGGGACCACCATCATTTGCATTATTTACATCAATGACTCTTCCCTTACGTGTGGCAGAAATAGAAATACCGGTTCCCAGGTGTGCAACAATAATATTTAACGACTCGTAGGGCTTATTGAGCTTTTCAGCCAATTTTCTGGAAACATATTTTGTATTTAAAGCGTGGAGAAGGCTTTTACGAGGTAGTTCCTTAAGACCAGAGAGTCTTGCCACATCGTCAAATTCATCCACTGAAACAGGGTCTACGAAGTATGCGGGACATCCCCAGGTCTTTGATAGTTCGAAGGATATCAAAACACCCAGGTTGGAAGGATGGTCGGCTTGAACTCTCCCATTTATTACATCGCTAATAACATTTTCGTCAACAAAATAGACACCAGATTCCAGTGCTTTAAAGGGTCCACCTCTTGCTGCTATTGCATCTATCTCCTTTACGTCAATTCCCTCTTCTTCAATAAACTTTAGAATTTCACCGGAACGAAAATCTTTCTGAGAAATGGTGTTCGGAAATTTCTTCAATTCCTCTACTGGATGTCTTATTTCTTTGTATTTTAGAATATTCTCGTCTTCAAAAAGGGCAACCTTAGTGGAGCCACCTCCTGGATTTATTACGAAAATCCTAAACGACATTTACACCTCCTCATCAAAATTATAAAAGATTTTGCAGGTATTATAAAAGTCTTTTGAATTAAAGTGGTTTTTGCTTTAAGATAAAGCAATGGTGAACATTCTGTGTAAGTTTGAAGAAGAAGATTTAAAATTTCAAGAAGAACTTCTAACAAAACTTGCAAAAGGAAATGAAAAGGTAATAGTTCATTTTGATATTATTGATTCTGGGAAACTATTCCTCGCAAGAATATACCTTGCAGCTGCAGATTGGCCTGGGTTGGGAGAGACCGTCATTGGTCTTATTCATGAAAAAGGGTATAACGTAGGATTTGTTTATGGCGTGGTATCTGATGATGGGAAATATGCCTTTATGGCATTAAAGTTCCCAATTAAGCCAGAAAAACTTAAAGAAGTAAGATATCAGCTCGAGGAAATGACTGAAGAAATCAAAAGCTTTGTAGGAGAGGGCGATTTAATAAAAACAAAACTCGTTACAACAGGAATCGAAAAACTCGAAATCCTTGAGAAGATAAAGGTTGCACTCAAGGATTTGGCATTTCCTGAAGAATTTGAAGATATTACGATGCCTGGTGGCGAGCTTGAAAAATTCGTTTTTTCAAGGTCTTTACCATATTTAAAGGAAAGAGAACCTAAAATATTAGCTGAAATCATCTTGGTAAGCCACAGATTTATAAGAAAACTTCGCGAAGTAGGACTTGGGGTTGAAGTATTCATAAAAAACATAAAAACAGAAAAAGAAGAACTTACGGGGCTTACTGTTGGTGGTTTTGAAAAAGAAATTAGCATGGACGAAGTTTTCGACTTGATAAAAGAACTGTTTCCTTCATTTCAGAGAAAATTTGATAAAGAATTTATCACAGAAGATGGAATTTCAATTATAAGAATAGAATTCACTGTGAACAACAGGCCTTTGACCGTTGAGGAAATTAGAAAATTAGAACAACATCTTAAAACCAACCTAAGATTAGGAAAAATTAGAGTACCACTCAATATAAAATTTGGTGGGGAGATCTTCGGCCGTGCACTGGTTCCCAAAATGGTCGAAGAAACAATGGCAACTGGTATCCCTCAAGTAGCAATAATTCCAGTTGAGAGAGAAAAATTAACTATTACTTTCAGAATCGTAATCGTAAGCAAAGAATCTGAAAACTACGAGCTTATAATGTCCAATTTAGCGAAATCAGATGGATATGTTCTTGTATCTTTCAAACCCCCCACTAAAACAAAAAATGTGTCAGTTATATTCCTCACAGTAAGAGGGCTTTTATCATTTTTCAAAGACGATATAGAACTCTTTGAGAATCTTAAAAATATTATAAGAGAAAGTATTGGAAATTTCAGGGATTTTGACGAAGGAATTAGAACACTGGACCGAAAAAATTTAGAGAAAATCACTGAAAGGATCGCTGATTTAGACATCCCTGATGAGCTCGCTCGGGAATATTATTTTTCTATAGACGATTTCATTCGAACTACCTTAAGACCTGAAAAACTTTTGGAAGATTTGATCTTTATAAACTCTTGTATTAAGGAACATCTTATAAATCCATCAAATAAGGTTTTCACGAGGGAAGCCAAAAATTACTTCAGCCTCGCAATAATTTATCAACCGGATGAAAAAATCTTTGATAAGATTTTTCATTTAATTGAAAAATATGAACCCCTTTTGACCAGATTTGAAATTTATGGTTTGAATGTTACATATATTGAATTCAATAAGAAAAATTTATCAGTTAAAGAATTTAACGAATTGGTTCAAAAAATAAAGGAGGAGATGCATCATGAAAATTACCCTGTCAGTCATTAAGGCTGATATAGGTGGCTATGTAGGTCACACATCTGTACATCCAAGAATTATGGAAGTTGCTGAAGACCGCCTTCAAAAAGCCAAAGATCAAGGTATAATAATTGACTATTTTGTAACAAAGGTAGGTGATGACCTCCAGCTTATCATGACCCACAAAAAGGGTGTGGGGAATGGAGAAATCCACAAACTGGCATGGGATACCTTTGTTGAAGGAACAGAAATAGCGAAGTCTCTCAAAATGTATGGTGCTGGACAGGATTTGCTATCCGACGCATTCTCTGGCAACATTAAAGGCCTTGGACCCGGACTGGCGGAGATGGAGTTTGAAGAAAGACCGAGTGAACCAATCATCGTGTTCATGGCCGACAAAACATCTCCAGGGGCATGGAATCTTCCTCTATTCAGAATGTTCGCTGATCCATTCAACACGCCCGGATTGGTAATAGATCCAAAACTTCACGATGGATTTATCTTTGAAATTATTGACGTATATGAACATAAGAAAGTGATGATGAGTACTCCGGAAGAATTATACGATCTTTTGATTCTCATTGGAGCAGCTGAACATTACATAATTAAGTCTGTTTACAGAAAAGAGGATAACGAAATTGCTGCTGTCTCATCCACGCAAAGACTTTCTATGATGGCTGGTAGATATGTTGGAAAGGATGATCCTGTTCTTGTTGTTCGAGCCCAGAGCGGCTTTCCTGCAGTTGGTGAAGTCTTAGAACCATTTGCCTTCCCTCACCTCGTAGCTGGTTGGATGCGCGGTTCTCACTATGGACCCCTTATGCCTGTTGCACTTCATCAGGCAAATCCATCCCGTTTTGATGGTCCTCCAAGAGTTTGTGCAGTAGGCTTCCAGCTTGCTGATGGAAAACTTATTGGACCTCGGGATCTATTTGACGACCCTGCCTTTGATGAAGCGAGGAAAAAGGCAAATCAAGTTGCAGACTATATTAGAAGACTTGGGCCCTTCGAACCACATAGGTTAGGATTGAAAGAGATGGAATACACTACTTTACCAGATGTCTTGAAGAAGATCAAACACAGGTTTATCGACCTTGACTGATGCAAAACCTACTCATAATTGCACTACTGCTATCAAAATCACTCACAGTAGGCAAAATTGAGATTGAGGGTTTAAAGGCTTTACCGAAATCTGAGATCAACAATATTTTAAGAATTAAGAGGGGGGATAGATTTTATCCCCCCTTATTTAATGTCCAGAAATTAAAGCTAATTGAGGCATTAAATAATCTTGGATATTTTGATGCCAGAATAGTTGAAGAAGTTTTCAATGAGCGTGAGGAAAAAGTTTTCATTAAGCTAAAAATTGAAGAAGGTAAGAGATACATAATAAAAGAAGAACACATTGTTTGGTTGTCGGAAGACACGCTTTACAGACAACGGGTTTTAAACCTTTTAAAAATAAAAATACCATCTCCATACTCCCAAAGCATTGTTTCTAGCAAGGAATCAGAAGCAATCGACTATCTTAGAGACAAAGGATATCTTAATGCTTCAATCAACACCATACTTGAATTAGACTCCATAAATAAAAATTGTTCTATAACCTTCAAAGTTGAAAAAGGAAAAAGATTCATAGTAAATAAAATTTATATCAGGGGAAATGCCACCGTTCGCACAGCCATACTTGAGAGAGAAATAAAGTTGAAGGAAGGGGAATATATATCAACCCAATCCGTACTTGAAAGTATACGCAGGATTTACACAACTGGACTTTTTAGTTCAGTTTATCACAACTTTGAGTTCATAGATGATAATCACGTAAATGTTATCTTTCTCGTTGAAGAACGCAAGCCCAGATACGTCAAGTTACAAGGCGGTATATACCCCTTTTCTATGATCAACATTGGAGCTGAAGTTGGGCACAGGAATCTATTTGACAACAATCAAAATATCAACTTAAAAGTTCAAAGTGATATTGAACCTTCAAAACAAATTACAAAACTATATGGTGAAATGCTGTATACAGAGCCTTATTTTTTAAATACGCCTCTTAAATTTAACATGAAATTCTTTGGTGGATCTTCAAAAATTGATTCTTCATCATATCTTGGAGTAGAAACCTTTCTATCATACTTTTGGGATATGAAAAGTAGAAGTACAATTGGTGCGCAGTGGAGAAAGTTCTTAGAAGGCAACTATACGGATGGCATAACAAACCAAATCATATTTAGCACTATCTTGGACAAAAGGGATAATATTCTTTACCCTATGAGCGGTTTTTTCTTTGATGTTACAACTGCGAGGGCTGGTGGAATACTTGGAGGAGATTATTACTTCTTTAAATACAACTTTCAATTATCCATATACAAAAAAATCTGGCGGCCGTCAGGAGTTTTCTCTTTTAGAATCTCAAATGGAAGCATATTCAAAATAAACGGGCAACCTATCCCTATTATTGAAAAATTTAAAGTTGGTGGTGACGGAACACTAAGGGGATACTCTTATTCTCACTTCATATCGGATCACTATTTACTTGGAAATTTTGAAATAAGGGACAAAATAAGCAAGAAGGTGGGACTTACACTTTTCAGCGATATTTATCCGGAAATTAAGGGTAAGGTGTTTTATAGTATAGGAATTGGCTTTAGGTATTTTCTACCTGTGGGTAGCCTCCGCATAGACTGGGCATATAACTTTTTGAGATCAAAAGATAAGGGTTACTTCGGTAACCTATATATAAACCTCGGTGAGATGTTCTAAAGAAAAATACGGCCTTTACATTCACGTACCCTTTTGCTACAAAAAATGTAAATATTGCCACTTCTATTCAGTAGAAAAATCGGGTCAAGAAAGTCTCATTAAGAAATACATTGAAGGAATTAAGAATGAAATAATCTACTGGAGTAACTTCGGCTTCCAATTTGAAACCCTTTATATAGGTGGAGGTACACCAAATTCACTAACGCCAGGGGAATTAGACCATATTCTCTCTAATACATTCAAACACTTGAAAATAGACAATAACGCTGAAAAGTCAGTCGAGGTTAATCCCGGAAAACTAAGTAAAGACTTTATAAATGTTTTAAATAACTATGGCTTTAACAGAATAAGCATCGGTGCCCAAAGTTTTGTAGAATTGGAACTAAGAATCCTTGACAGAGAACATACTGTGAACGATACCGTTGAAACATTCGAGACATTACGGGATTTCGGCTTTAATAACATTAACTTTGACCTAATTTTCGCATTCAAAGGCCAGACCTTGGAAAACTTTAGATATTCCCTGGAGCAAACTTGTAATTTTAACCCAGAACATGTCTCCACCTATTCAATGACCTTTGAGCCACCCGCAAGAGAGAACTTAGAAATACAAGATGATAAAATCGCACTTAAAATGATCAGAATGTCTGAGAGAATTTTGTCTCAATGCGGTTTAAAACGTTACGAAATTTCAAATTTCTCAAAACGGGGATTTGAATGCATTCACAATCTGAAATACTGGTTAAGACATTATTACATTGGGATCGGACCCTCGGCCTCAGGCTTTTATAGACTTGAGGGAAAGGAAATAAGATACACCAATAGTCCTTCCTTCGATTGGTTAAAAGAAGGAAAAGCAGAGTTTGAAGTTTTAAACAGTGAAAAACAATTAATTGAGGAAATTTTTTTAAAAATTCGAACCAAATGGGGATGGCAAACTGATGAAAAATTTTGCAAAAAAGTTAAAGAAGAGTTAAAAAGCTATATCAGCGTGAAAAATAATTCGCTAATTTTAACAAAAAAGGGAATTTTGGTAGCTGATAAAATAGCCCTTAAAATTTTTGAACTGTATGAAGATTTTAAAGAGGGATCTGGTTTATAAGGGCCTCATATTTAAAGTCTGGCGCGAAACATACAAATTTGGTGAAAAGAGCTTAAACAGAGATGTGGTCGAATTTCCGGAAACTTGCGCAGTTCTTCCCTTAGTTGACGAAAGCTCAGCTATTTTAATCTCTCAATACCGATTTCCGATAAAGAGAGAGCTTTTAGAAATCCCAGCAGGGAAAATTGACCCCGGCGAAACCCCTGAGGAAGCAGCTAATAGGGAGCTGATGGAAGAGATAAAAATGAAGCCAAATAAACTTATTAAAATTGGCACCTTTGTTTTAACTCCTGGCTATTCTACTGAAAGAATACACCTTTTTTTAGGACTTGAACTTGAAAATGCACCTTTACAAGAGGACGAGGGTGAGGAAATTAAAACTATCAAAATACCACTAAACACACTATTTGAGATGCTGAAAAGGGGCGAAATCGAAGATGCTAAAACGTATATTACTCTTATGTATTATTTCAATATTTACAAAAAACAATGAAAATCAAAAAATTAATCCAAACACCGCAACACTGGAAGAGCTCTTTACAAATCCAAATATATCAGAAGATGTGGCCCTCTCAATAATATATTTGCGTGAAACAAAGCCCTTTAAATCCCTGGAGGACCTAAAAGAACGCTTAGCTCTCGATAGCATTAACGTATTTGAACTGGAAGAAATTTTTTATATAGAAAATCCAGATAAATCTGCCATCAAAAACTTCAGAATAACAGCACGGTTTAGAGATAATTTAAAATATTTATCTTTATATTCCGATGTCGCACGCCTATGCTACTCTAAGGAATATGAGAGTTACTACCTTAGTTACCGATGGATCAGCATAGGAAAATTTGGGATATCCTCAAGTCTACAAAGCCCTCAACCATCAATAAACACAATAATTCCATCTTACCTTTTGGGAGTCAATTATAGATACTTTTTTGCCTTTGGCAAAAACCAGATGTTTGTATTTATCCCATTATCTTATAAAAAAAACAATATAGGCCTCTCAGCTGAAATGAATACTTTAAAACAGAAAAAAATTATCCTCAATGGAAAGATCTATGCAAAACTTTTATTTATCTACTTGGGACTCACTTATCCCGATTCCACATTTTTCTTACGCATCGCTGCCAATACACGCGGCTTTACATATAAAGGGGATATATCATTATCAAACAATGGAATCTTTGTGATATACGCTTTGCATAAAAGTATTACTCCGGAAGATCACTTGTATCTATGGCTTTCCAGTTCGGAATCAAAAAATAGTTCCTACATCCAATATAGCCGGAGATTGAACAGGGATATGCTTATTACTGCTCAAGTAAACCCACTAAATTCTATCATTCCACCACAACTTGTCAGATTCTCTTCAAAAATACTATCTATTGAATATGCAAACTTCTCTATTGAACGCGTTAGGATATACCTATCAAAAACCCCCATCTCATTCAAGTTGTCTTACTATCCGCAATATTCGAGGTTCAATTACTCCTGCTGCTATTCCTTTTCGATACGAGATTTTGCTTTTAAAATTGATTTGAGCAAGACTCAAATTAATGAAAAAGATTCAGAGTATAAAATTGAGTTGAGATTAAATGCTAAAAAGGGACAAAATAATAGTGCTCCGCCTTGATGATTTTATGGAATCATCCTACATCATTACTGCATTAACCGAGAATAACGGGCTCCTAAAATTCGTGGCAAAAGGAGCAAAAAGACTTAAATCACCTTTAAGAATGGCGATGGACCTTTTCTCCTTAAGTGAAGTAGTATTCTACTTTATTCAAGAGCGAGAATTTAACACGATAAAAGAAGGCAAAATAATGGAAAGATTTCCCGGAATAGCAGAAGACCTCGTAAAATATGATTTGGTTTCAAGGATTTCAAGATATATAATAAACAAAGTTCCTATGGGTGCGGGAGAATATTTATTTAGAGAAATGCTTGAATTCCTGGAATTCGTTCACAATAGAGATAAAATTAATCCTCTTCTTTTTGATTATTTTATCCTTAGATTTTTATCAAAGCAAGGTGAATTACCCCGATTTGACCTATGCTCAAAATGTGGTTCCAGAGACGATTTGTTATATGTTCCCTCTTCTAATAGTGTTTTGTGTTCGAAGTGTATAGGAGAGGAAGTAACAGGATCTATTGCCATTGACACGGGATTTTCAGCCGAAGTGAATTTCATACTTTCCAGAACTTGGGAAGAAATAAACAACTTGAGATTAAGAGCAAAAACTCAAAGGCTTCTATCTTACATAGAGAGGGAAAAATGAAAAAGAAGATATTTAATGTCTTAAAAATCATTGTTTCAATAGCTTTAATTGTATTTATTTTGTCAAAAATGCGAGGCCAGGAGCTCCTTCAAGCCATTAAAAGCGCAAATTACTTTTATCTTGTTCCTGCTGTTCTCCTATATTTCTCAGCAATTGTTTTGTCCTCACTCAGATGGCAAATATTCCTAAAAGTAGTGGATATTTCCAATAACTTCTGGAATCTGTTGAAATTTTACCTTATTTCCATCTTCGCAGGAAACTTTTTACCATCAGGTGGACTTGATGTGGTTAGGGCCTACTACGTAGGTAGAGACGGAAAGATGTCAAAGGCCTTTGCAGCTACTTTTATTGACAGATTATCCGGTTTTTACGCCATTTTGTTTTATCTAATTCTTGCAGCCATATTGATTTCCGTTAGGGTAAAATCTCTCTTCTCACTAACTGTATTAGGGATTTCTGTTATACTGTTAATAAATATCTTAATATTCAACAAAGGTTTTGCCCAGATCGTTCAAAAAATCAAGAAAACAACATTTACAACCCCAATAGTAAATTTCTTGCTTGGACTACACAGCTATCGACAACAAATAAGGGTTATCTTTTGTACCCTACCAATTTCTATACTAATTCAGTTTTTCTTCTCGCTGGTTCCTATTATGATTGCGCCTGGATTAGGAGTTCAAATTCCCTTCTGGGAAAGTATTTTGCTTTTGCCCATAATCAACTTTATTATGATGATTCCTGTTACCATCTCAGGTCTCGGGCTCCGTGAGGGAGCCTTCATAATTTTATATGGAGAACTGATCGGGAATGAGAAAGCACTAATCTTATCATTACTCTACTATTTCACAAGTGTTATTATAAGTATAGCTGGTTGGGTATTATTTCTCTTTGATAAACCTGAAAAAGATATTGTAAAGATTAGCGAGTGAATTCAGGTCTACCCACTCATTTCTTCCGTGAATATTTCCACCCTTTGGTGCGGTTATTAAAACTGCCATTCCCTTTTCAGAGAAGAACCTTCCATCGGTTGCACCATGTTCTTTTACAAAATTAACCTTTCTCCCGAGAACTTTTTCGGCAATCATTTTATACTTAGCAATATATGGATTCTCAGGCGAAGTGTAAACCGTCTCCCCTGATGAAATTACTTCGTAAGAAACATCTTTGTACTTTGATAAGGTTTTCTCAATCGTCTCAGTCATCTTTTTCACGGTAATGGGATGAACAAAACGGATATCCAGATACATTTCCCCATAATCTGGAACTCTATTAACTGAATCTCCACCCACCATCTTTCCTAAGTTTATTGTGTTGTGCCAGTGATCAGGGTCACCGCAGGGTTCAGGATGGAAATGCTCTTTAATTTCGTCATAGATTTGAACCAATTTATCAAGGGCATTTTCGCCATCAAAAATTCTAGACCCGTGTGTAGCTTTACCCCTAGCAATAATCTTAACATGGAAAACGCCCTTCCCCTCTGTAACCATCTGAAAGTCTTCGCCACCATCCGGAATAATGACAAACTCTCCGCCAATCCCTTCCTTTTCAACTAGATACTTTACACCATTTTCACTTCCAACTTCCTCATCTGTCGTAAATAAAAAGCCCACATTAGGCTTTTCTCCACCCTTCGCAAGAGTTTTAGCCAATTCAAGCATGACTGCGCAGGAGCCCTTCATATCAATAGTTCCTCTACCGTACATTATATCGCCTTCACGCTTTGGCACAAAATCCTCATCTTCACCACTCACCACATCGAGGTGCCCAACAAATAAAATCTCTGGATGGTACGTATTATGAAATGTAGCAAATAAGGAGTGCTTTCCGTTAACTACGTATCGCCTCACAAAAAGGTCCTTTTCAGGACTTAACTCCTGCTCCACCAAGTCTACAATCCTTTGAAGTTCAGAAAAATTATCACTAATACTCTTAATTCCGACCATCTTTTCAAGCATGTTTGCTATTACTGCTTTCATAACATCCTCCTTTCTTTATTCAATTATAAAAGCTTCTGCTCAAACTTAAAAAACAGAAAAAGCACTAAATCTAAGCGAAGAAAAGATACCTTTTATAAACCGAATTTTCAATTTATAATTAAGTCGGAGGTGAGTATGTTATTTATTCTTTTAGTTGCAATGCTTCTTTTTCCAGAGGGTCATTCCTTTGATAACCATGAAAAGTTATCAATTGTAAGGGTTTATATTAAAGATTATAAAGACCTGGAAAATAGTGTACTAAAAAATTTCTCCAAAGAAGATATTCCAGAAATTGCTGCAGGAAAACCTGGTGAGTGGTATGACCTCATAGTAAACCAAAAGAACCTTGAGAAATTAGGAACCTTAGGAGTGAATTTTGAAGTGAAAATAGATGATCTGGAAAACGAAAAGGCAAAAATCAAGGATAATTATCACTCCTATAACGAAATTGTCTCAATTTTGAGAAATTATGAACTCCTCTATCCTACTATATGCAAAGTAGAAAGTATTGGACCAACATACGAGGGGAGATGGATCTACGGGTTAAAAATATCGGACAACGTCCATGAAGACGAGAATGAGCCGGAAATCCTTTTTTCAGGCTGCCATCACGCCAGAGAATGGGCGAGTGTGGAGGTTCCTCTTTTTATAGCTGATACACTGCTCAGAGGCTATGGGAGCAATTCAACAATCACAGATATAGTCAACAATAGAGAAATTTGGATATTTCCTGTAATCAATGTGGATGGTTACATCTACGATTATTCTGGGGGTGGAAGATCCTGGAGAAAAAACAGAGAGCCTTACAGAAGTTCCATAGGAACAGACCCCAACAGAAACTACAACGGAATCTGCGATAGCAACGCTATAGATGGATGGGGAGTTATCAACTCCTCATTAACCACACACAACCCGTCAAAGGAAACCTTCTGCGGAAGAATTCAACATTCAGCATACGAAATAAATTCTTACGCAAACTTTTTTAAATCTAGAAATTTTGTTGCAATAATCGATTATCACTCATATTCAGAGTTGGTTTTAGCACCTTGGGGCCACAAATGGGACCCTACACCACACGATCAGATTTTCAATCAAATCGGAGGAGAAATTGCAAGCAGGATTTCAAGTCTGAGTGGCGGTAGTTATACCTACCAAAAATCAATAGACCTTTATCCAACTTCGGGAGGTTCGTCAGACTGGGAATATGGATGGTCCATATACTATAGAGGTAAGCCCTGCTTTGCTATAACTGTGGAGATAGGGACCGCATTTTATCAGAATCCTTCAGACCTTCCATCTATTAAAAGAGAGAACTTCGATGGAGCGTTATATCTCGCTCAAATGGCCGATTATATTCAATCCAATATGAAGACACCTGTTCCTTCTCCAATTATCCTTTATCCTGCTCAGGATACTGTCTACGATTCAATTGTACTACACTGGACTATCCCTAACATGGAATTCAGCCTGCCGGAAAGCTACGAAATTCAGGTCCTTAAGGGGAAAAACAAAGTATCGGAAAACTTCGAAGAAAACCTGAATCTCTGGGTTACCGAGGGTTTTGGTCTGTCAACAAGACGAGCTCACAGTGGGACGAAATCTTTGCGTTCTCACTCTGTTAACTACGCTATAACACAGGCCAGGACCAGATATCCCTTCTATGTTGAACCGGGAGACTCTTTTACCTTCTGGTTTTACTACAATACTGAAACAGATTGTGATGTGGGTGTTGTAGAAATCTCTGAGAATTTAAGAGAATGGATACCGCTTGAAAGTGAAAGATTCACAGGAAATAGCGGTGGCTGGATCAGAAAAACATATGACTTATCGCCTTATGCTGGAAAAACTCTATACTTCAGATTCAGATATATGACTGATGGATCTGTTTTGAATGAAGGAATATACATAGATGAAGTCTATCCTGTGCCATCCTGGGATTCCATATTCAATTTCGCTTCCATACAAGACACAGCTTTCACATTAGCAGGGTTTGAAGATGGAGAATATTACATAAGAGTAAGAGGATACAACCAGTTTGGATACGGGAATTACAGTCAGATTAAAAAGGTCTATTTAGTTAATTCGGGTACCTCACTTGTGGAGACTAATGACAATAACAAGATTATAATTCCTTCCATCGTAAAATCCACTTCACTGATATTTATGAAAGGATTGAATCCCAAATTAATAATCTACGACGTTTCGGGGAGAGTTATTTACGAAATAGCGGAAAATGGCAATATCGATAAAAGTTTCAAACTTAATTCATTGAGACCGGGCATTTACTTCTATCAATTTGAGAGCGGAAGGCAGATTCAAAAGGGTAGATTTATAAAGCTAAATTAAATAAATCGAAACTATTTTAAATAAGTCAAAGGATTAACTGACTTTCCTTTATCACGTATTTCAAAATGCAATTTGGAGCCAAAGTAGTGGTCTATAGTACCCACGTTTCCTATAACCTGGCCCCTCTTAACTTTGCTTCCAGTGGCTACATTTGTACTTGCAAGGTAAGCATAAACGGAGAAGAACCCACCATGGTCAACAATAACTGTATTTCCATAACCTGTCACCTTTCCCACAAAAATAACCGCGCCATCATCAATACAGACCACGGGTGCTCCAGGGTCAGCCTCAATATCAATTCCGGGATTAAAGATTTTCGTTCCATATTTTGGATTAACTATGGTTCCGTATTCCAGGACAATTCTTCCCTTCACAGGCCAGGGGTATTTGCCCGTTGGACTTTTTGCAACCACATGCTCTGCTGCTCTTCTCTTTTCCTGTTCTCTCTCAAGCCGCGCAATAAGAGCCTGCATTTCCTTAATCGCTTTCTCCAGCTCAGCCAGGCGCTTTTCTTCTTTTACTTTTTGTTCCTTCAGGCTTGCAAGCATATTTTCCCTTTGTTTTTTAAGTCTTTCTAAGTTCTTCTGCTGATTTTCAACTTCGATCTTAGCAGTTTTAACAAACTCTAAGTTATCGTTTTTTAACTCTCTGTATGCTTTTAGCTCATTGTAAATTCTCAATGCCTTTTCTCTTTCCTTCTTTTCGCTTTGAATCACGTGATCAAGAAGAAAAATTGCTTCCTTATCCTCTTCGCGAGCAGGTAAAAACCTCAAAAGATCATTTTCTGGAACTTCCAGATATAACAAATTTAAACTAAACTTGATTCTAGATGCATGTTGAAAAAGTTCTTTTTCCTTCTGGTCTACCATTATTTCCAATCTCGCAATCTCATTCTGAATGGTTTGAATATCTTTGTTGAGCTTTGAAACGAATCTATTAATTTCATCTTCCTGTTTTTTAATTCTGACAAGTTCTTCTTCCGTTGTTTTCATTCTCGATTCCATCTGCGCTATCTTCCTCCGCCCCTCTTCCAGCTCCTTTTTCATCCTTTCCAATTGAGTTCTCTGGGCATCAATTTCATCAGTTTGTGAAAAAATTAGTAACAGAAGAAAAAACTTCATTTTTCCAGAACGTCAATACTAAATAAGAGTTGCAAGGCCAAAAAGAAAAGAATCACGGTAGCCACCGGAAAAAAAGAAATCTGAAGAGAGTTAGAAATAATCCTAAAGATTAAGTAATTTAGCAATGAAACAAGGAGAAATGGGATAAAAACCGCTCCAACAAAAGTTAGTTCAAGTCCTCGTTTATCAAAGCCCGAAAGCTCTACAAAGTCAAAAAATTTCCTTTCCCTAAGGAAAATACTTTTAATGAATGAAATATTTAGTGGAACATAAAAAAACAGAAAGAAAAATAACAATAAAAGCCCGGCTTTTGCCATCGATCTTTTTATTTCAAAAAGCCTTAATACCGTAGAATAATTGTGCTGCACACTGGTCACTATTGGATATTTAGAATAAAATTCCACAAGCCTTTCTAGATTATCGTTGCCGAGTATCTTTTCATTTAATCTGACTTCCAAATTAGGTGGAAATGGACTCTCAGGGAACAGAGAAAGAAGCCCTTTATATTTTGGGAACTTTTCTGAAAACTCAACACTTGCCATTTCCTTGCTAATAAATCTAATAGTATCGACATAGGGCAGATTCCTTGCAAAAATCTGTAAACCTTTAACGTCCTTTTCAGTGGTTTCATCCAGAAGAAAGACCTTCATATAACTCATTCTAAGAGTTTCATTGAGAAGTTTTGAAAGATAAAAATAACCCTGAGTGATTCCAGAGAAAATCAAAAGAGAGATAAAATAAACCACCGAGAGAAAGATAAATTCGCTTAGTGACTTTTTAAAAATAACGAGCATCTCACTAAGATAGAATTTAATGTTCAATGATGATCCTCCCCTCTTCTATTTTAATGACCCTCGCCTTTGGAACCTCTTTAATTACATCATAATTATGGGTAGACAATACAATAGTTAATCCCATATCATTATATTCCTTCATCTTCCTTATCAGCCAGCCAATATCAGTTATGTGCAGATTACTGAAAGGTTCATCTGCAAGAAGAAGCTCGGGTTCACTGATTAAGGCCCTCGCAAGAGCCAGTCTCTGTTGCTCTCCACGGGAGAGAGAACTGACAATTTCATTGGATTTATGGGTTAATCCCACATCTTTAAGTACAGTAACTATTTTGTGTAATATATCATCTTCGTTTCTTAATCTAAGGGGCAAAGCTATGTTTTCATAAACGGATCTGTCTTCGAGCAGCAACAGATCCTGAAAGACTATGCCCATTTTCCTTCTCAATTCAAGAAGTTTCTTCTTGCTAATCTTCTTAAGGGGAAATCCATCAATTCGAACCTCCCCTTCCATTGGCTTTAAATCGCCATAAATAAGTCTCAAAATCGTGGTTTTCCCTGCTCCGGTTGGACCCACAAAGAAAACAAAGTCACCTTTAGATATAGTAAAGTTGACATTATGAAGGGCATACCATCTCTCGTTGAACATCACGCTGACGTTCTCAAATTCAATTTTATAAGCCATACAGCTCCTTATTAACCAATGTTGGTGGCTTTTCGCCTCTAAAAAAGGCTTTAATATTTTCAGCAACTAATAGAGCCATTTTAGTTCGGGCTTCCGTGGTGGCACTTCCGATATGGGGTAGTAAAACCACATTATCTAAGCTCAGGAGTTCGTCCGGCACATTGGGTTCAAATTCAAAAACATCAAGTCCAGCACCGTATATTTTCCTTTCCTTTAAAACTTTAATAAGTGCCTTTTCATCAACAATCTTACCCCGTGCAGTGTTGATAAAGATTGCATTGGGTTTCATAAGAGAAAATTCTCTCTCACCAATTAAATGATAGGTTTCGGGAGTAAGAGGTAAGTGAACGGAAATTATATCTGATACCTCAAGCAAAGTGTCTAAATCCACCTTCTTTGCATCCAACTCCCGCTCTAGCAATTCATTTCTGCTCCTGTTGTAATATACTACCTTCATACCAAAGCCCTTTGACTTCAGCGCAAATGCCTGTCCTATCCTACCGGTACCAATTACTCCCAAAGTCTTTCCTCTTATTTCTGTCCCAAGGAACATAAAGGGAGACCACCCCTTCCAGAACTTACCCTCCACGAACTTATGGGCTTCTACCACCTTTCTTGCTACAGCAAATACCAACGCCCAAGCAACCTCGGCAGTAGCATCTGTTAAGACATCTGGAGTATTAGTAACCACTATGCCCCTTTTTGTGCATTCATTCACATCAATATTGTCGTATCCTACAGCATAATTGGAGACAATCTTCAATTTCTTTGCACGATCCAGGACTTCAGAGTCTACCTTATCGGTAAGCATCGTAATGAGGCCATCCACATTCTCTACTTTTTTTAACAAAAAACCTCTAGGAATTGGCAGTTCTCCATCATAAATCTCCACATCAAATTCAGGCAAAAGTTCGGCAAAATCGACCACAACCCTTGCTGTGACAAAAATTTTCTTATGGGACATATTTATCTACCCCTGCTGGATCTACATAAAGATTCTTACCCTCATACTTTTCCAAACGAGCAGATAAATTGTTTACTACTCTCCAGATACGAGCCTTTAAGGGCTTACTATCTGGAACTTTTTCCAATTCCTTTTTACAAACTTGGGCATAGAATAGTGCCCTTCTCTTTTCACCAACTATATAACTTGAGATGGAAAGGTAATAGAGACTTATGGCTACATTGTAATAATTCCATGGCTGGTCTCTCAGGGTTAAATAGAGTATGACCTCGTGATTCTTGAGGGCATCTTTCCAGAGCCCCTTTCTCCTTTGCACCAAGGATAGGGTCCAGCGGAAAGTCCTTGAGGTTGGATACTCATCAACCAATTTCGTTGCAAGTTTAAGTGCCGAGTCAGTCAATCCCTCATAAATAAGAACCCAAACGTAGGCATTTTCTGCTATTGTTTTTGTATATTTTGCTTTTTGCGTTGCCAGTTCTATCTTCTTCAAGGCCTCTTCCTTAGAGTAGCTCGCAGGCACAAAAATCTTTAAAACAGAAGGAACTTTCGTAGTTGCATATTCAAAAACACCCAAGGGTAAGTAGGCATCGTAGAGGGTTGAATCATATTCCACAGCCTTTCTCAAGAGATCGATACTCTTTAAACCAAAAGTAATGGCCGGCACATAATTGCCCGTTCTTCCTTTCCTAAGGGCCTTATAGGAGTAAGCAGAGCCTTCCGCAAAATAGGTCATTGCAAAGGTTGTTCTGTCAATATTTTTGTTATTTCTTATTTTTAGTGAAAGTCTGATAGCCTCGTCGAGCAAATCGTAAAAGCTGTGTTCGTAATCGTCTGTCTCAAAGTCTAACATATATAAATCCAGTAACCCTGCCCGAAAGAGGTAACCTATTGGGCTCTCAGGATAGTTTTTTATGGCTAAATCAAAATAGAAATCTGCCTCCTGATATTTACCCTGGTAAGCAAACTCAAGACCTTTGGTCACTAGCGAATCTAATGGCTCCCAGAATAGAGAGTCCTTTACAGTTAAAATAGATAGTAGCAGTAATATTTTCATTTAGATGCCAGTTTAGTCACCAAATTGGCTCCTTCAGCCATAGAAGATACGCCATAAAGTGGTAACCCAGATTTGTTCAAAATCTCCTTAGCCTTTTCCTCATTCGTCCCGGTCAATCTAATAACGATGGGCAAAGTGATATTAAGTTCTCTGTAAGCCTGGACCAATCCCGTAGCCACGTCGTCACATCTCGTAATTCCGCCAAAAATATTTATAAAGATAGCCTTTACCCTCTTATCTCCGAGGATCAATTCCATTGCGTTCTTAATTTTATCGGGACTGGAACTACCTCCCACATCTAAGAAGTTAGCAGGCTCTCCACCGTAAAGCTTAATGATGTCCATCGTAGCCATTGCAAGCCCGGCTCCGTTAACACAGCACCCAATATTTCCGTCCAGCTTTACAAAGGACAATCCCTTTGCCTTAGCTTCAAGTTCTTCCAGATTTTCAAAGTCCATATCCCTCATGGATTCTAACTCAGGATGCTTGAAGAGGGCATTGTCGTCGAGAATAATCTTAGCATCAAGGGCAATGACATTTCCATCTTTTTCAATCACAAGGGGATTAATCTCGGCAAGTTGTGCGTCCGTGTCTATGTATAGCTTATAAAGTGATTTCACAAAACTTTGAATTTTCTTGGCTATTTCAGGATCATCAGTTAACTGATAGGAAATCTTCTTTGCCTGAAAATCAAGCAATCCGAGGTGTGGATGTATGTACTCCTTGAATATGGCTTCTGGATTTTGCTTTGCGACCTCTTCAATTTCTACCCCACCTTCTCTTGAAGCCATAATGACATTTTTCTTAGCGCCTCTATCCAAAACTATCCCGAGATAAAGTTCCGTCTCTATCTTGGCAGCTTCTTCAACTAAAACCTTCTTAACTGGAATTCCTTTTATTTCCATATTTAAAATTTGAGAAGCTATTTTAATTGCCTCTTCCTTATCATTGGCAACCTTAATACCACCAGCCTTTCCTCTTCCTCCTACAGGGACTTGTGCTTTGATGACCAAAGGAAAGTTAAATTCGTTTATTATGTTTTTCACTTCTTCAATGTTTTTACAGAGTTTGTTCTTCTTTGTAGGAATGCCGTATTTTGCTAACACCTCTTTGGATGCGTACTCCAAAAGTTTCATTTTAAAACCTCCTTGGTACCGAATTTTTTACCATTCACATCTCTGCCGGCCAAAAAATCTTTGGCACTCATAATTCTCTTACCGGCAGGTTGTAACTCCAAAACTTCAATTATTCCAGAACCTGTGCCAACATAAAGGTGATGAAAATTGGTTTTAATTTCTCCAACAGCCAAATCCAAATTTACTTCCTCAACTTTAGTGCGAAAAATTTTTATCAATTCTTCATCCAGATAAGTCCTTGCTCCTGGCAATGGAGAGAAGGCTCTTACCTGATTATGAATCTTCTGGGCACTCAAACTCCAGTCAATCAGAAGTTCTTCCTTTTTAATTTTTGGTGCATAAGTAAAGTTTTCACTTTGAGGTATTTTTTTAATACTTTCCATTAAATAAGCCTGAAATACTTTCTTCAGCATATCAGGAACTTCTTTGGCTAGCTTTTGAAAAAGCGAGCCCTTAGTATCCTCATCTTCTATTGAAATTTCAACCTGGTCTAAAATTGGTCCAGAATCTACTTCCATTGCCATCTCAATAATTGTTACTCCAGTCGTTTTTGCTCCATCCAGCAGAGCCCTTTCCACGGGCGCAGCGCCTCGATAAAGAGGAAGAAGGGATGGGTGAATATTTATGGTTGGATATTTGGCAATCTTCAGATAAGGCTCCTTTAATATTTTGCCGAAATCACAAACTACAAAAAAAGTGAAACCCTTTTCACTAATCTGTTCTATTGTTTCAGGCTTATTGATTTTTTCAACCTCAAGAATATTTATGGTGGTATTCAAAATAAAATCCTTCACAGGATTTGGACGAGGTTTTAACCCCCTTCCTGCAGGCTTATCCTTAGTTGTAATAACAAGGTCAGGGATGAAACGTGAAAAATAGAGTTCACTTAATACCTCACGAGCGAAGTAACCATTTCCAAGAAAAGCCCATTTAAAGTGAGAACTTATTGTACTCATTCCTCCACTTTGCTAATAAAAGCCTTCGAGTTCCTTCGTCAATGTAATCTACAAAAAGGATTCCATCTAGGTGATCTATCTCATGTAAAAATACCCGTGCCAGAAAACCTTCCGCCTTTATTTTCACATCTTTAAACTTTCCATTAGGCTTGAATTCAATGGCCTTCAATTCCAGATAATCTGGCCTTCCGATTTCATAGTATAAACCAGGGATTGAAAGGCATCCTTCTTCATCTGTCACTATTCCGTCAGAAAATTCAACAACAGGGTTTAAAAACACTCTATAAGCATTGCCAAGTCCTAATTCTTTGGCGTTTATAATAAATATTCTCTTCGTTATTCCAATTTGATTTGCAGCCAGTCCCAGACCACCTTGATTTGTAAGGGTATCAATTAAATCATCTGCAATTTCTCTTATTTCTTTCTCATTAACTTCATCGAACTCGGTGGCCCTTGTTCTTAAAACCGGGTCGTCAAGAATTCTTATTGGTTTTACCAAAAATTATTCCTCCTGAGACGGTTCCAGGACTCCCCTTACTGCCTGTTTTTCTATCTTAATGTTAACATTTTCAGCAATTTTTAAAGTAACTACATCGCCGTCGATTTTCTGAATAACACCAATGATACCACCAGTGGTCACTATTCTGTCACCCTTCTTCAAGTTCGCCAGCATCTCCTTCCTTTTCTTTTCATATCTTGACTGCGGGAGAATTAGAATTACGTAAAATATTATGAATATCAGGATTAAGGGTAATAGAGATATCAGAGGGTTCCCCGCCCCTGGACTTTGTTGAGCAAACAACAAACCGGGTACTAACATAATTATACCAGTTATTAAATTCCTCATAAATCCTCCTTATAGTTGTAATTTTAAACTCCAAACAATGTCCTTTCAATAAAAGGACTAAAAATCGAAGCCCAAAGAAAAATTGATTTTAGAAAGGCCGGTAACTTTTCTAAAATCTGTTTCATGTACAAAATCCACTTTCAGTTTTGCAAACCCTAGCCAGAGTCTTAATCCATAACCCAAATCTGCATTTACATCCTTAAGTTTAGGAAAATCATCAAAAATTTGAATTTCATGAAATGGCTTAAAGGTGCAAACACCTGCATCAAAGAATAAAACTCCTCCTATGTTGGATATTTCTATTGGCAAAGGAAATCCAAGGCTAAGTCTTTTAACGAAGGGGAAACGGAATTCAGAATTGAAGATAGCATACTTATCACCCACAACATCTCCCCAGTAGACACTTCTGAGGTCACTAATGCCATCAAAGGTAAACAAATACCTATCTTTTCCAAAAGATTTCATCAGCTTAATTCTATTCGCCCATATGTAATTTTCGTTGAATGCAAAATAGTGTCTGAAATCTGAGACTAGAATCCCTAAATCCGTTTCATATGGAAAACTTCTAAATACCCCGGCATAATACCTTACACCCTTTATCGGATCAGCGATGTAGTTGTAATAAACGTTATCAAAGACATGCCCAAAGTAGAGACCTAGAAGGGACTTAGTTTGAGACAATTCCTCAAGTTCAATAAAATTACCAAGGGGGGGTTGCCAGTAATAGTAATCACTTTGCAGTTCAGCACTTATACCAAGTTCAGTTCTTCTGTTCCGCGAATGAGGTAATATCTGCGAAAGGAATAACCCCAGGGTTCGTGAAGCAACAACCGTATCATAAGCAACATAATAAACATCCCATAGCTGGTAAAAAGAGAAACCTTTCTTAATACGCCCCTTGAGATTATAAAAATCCAATTCAAAATTAGAATTTACAAGGTCTCCCGAAAGGTCTGAAAAAATTTGAAACTGATAATCACCCAGTTCATCAGATACACCAAGGGTAACGGAGCCTTGAAATCCAGTGAAGGACGAGTAACCTGCAGTTCCATAAAGCCAGTCAGCGGTAAATCTTGGAGTATATTTTTTTACCTTTGAAACCAAACTGGAGACAGAGAATTTGTATCTAGACAAAACCCTTGAACTATCTAGAAAAATAGATGTCTCTTTAATATCAAATATATCATAACCATTGTTGTAAAGAATTGCTGCTACAATTCTACCTTTTTTAGAAATTGAGTACCACCTCAATTCCGTAGCAAAATCTGTTATCTTTGCTACATTTCCGGTATTAAGATCAATTCTGTATAGGTTCAATGCTGAAAACCCATCGCTGGCAACGTATAATAAAATCGAGTCCCCCAACATCTTCGGAGAGTAAACCTCTTCATAATAATCCGAAAGTCTGTTAATTTCCCCCGTGGTCAAATTCTTTGAAAAAACGGCATAAGTTCCATAAGTAAAATCATGTTCAGACTCTTCCAGCCTGTCAGATACGAATATTACATTTCCATTATTATCAAAAGATGGCTCCATATCATCATAAATGTCATCTGTGAGCCTATTCAAGTTCTTATTAGTTAAATCGTACAAATACAAATCTGACTTGCCGTCTTTTAAACCCACGAATACGATTTTTCTGCCATCTTCCGAAACATTAGGCGTGTATATAGCATCCAGATTAAATTTAATACTTCCTTTCAATCTGTTTCTTTTTGTATCCAAAATATATATCTGGTCGCCTTCACCCGTTTGTGCGGCAAAAACTAGATATCTCCCATCTGCGGTTATGGAGAGTGAAGGCCTTAAAATGTGAATATTTTCAAAACTCGGAATTTTTGAACTCTTAAAAACCACAGCCAATCTTTCACCTGTGATAACAGAATGCTTAACAATATAAAAATTACCAAGCTTTTCCTGGATAAAATAAACTTGGCTTCCATCAGCAGTTATAGCGGGGGCCACATTGTAATAATTTCCAATTTTCTCCCTATCTGTAAATCTCTTAAGATTTACAGGTGTTTGCATCGACCCTATATTGATATAAAACTGCCTTCTAATATAATCATTGAATCTTTTATCAAAGTCCTTTTGGGATAAACCAAAGCTCCTCTTAAAGGCTCTATCAACGGAGTTTGTGTAAATTAATAGAGAGAAGAATTCAGAAATTTTTTCCCTACCATATACTTCCTCTACGTACCTATAAAAAAGCTGGCCCATCTTATAGACAATGTAACCTCCGTAGTAGTTTAAGGAAACAAGGTCAACAAGTTTATTTGAAAGTATTAAATCTCTTATATATCTATCGGCATCAGAGGACCAACCAATAGAGAGATACTCGGCCATACCCTCAATTGCCCATAGGGGGACTTGAGAAACCAAAATACTTTCAAGGGTTGATGCAGTCCTTCTTTTCAGCATTGCATATTGGAAGACATGTACCAATTCATGCCTTAAGACGTGCCTGAAGTCCCTGTATGAACCTGTAAAAGGGATTACCATTCTATTTTTAAAAATCTCAGTAAATCCACCTATTCCCTCATCTATGATGTCTGTAATTACGTTAGTCTCACTAAAATGTTTTGGCGAATTATAAACAATTACAGGGATCTTCTGCTCGACCTTAACTCCAAGTGTACTGACATATTCCTCATAAGCCTCTTCCAAAACAGAACCTGCAAAGTCAATTATAAACTGATCTTCTGAATATGAAAATATTCTGAAATGGGGTGTTTCAAAGACTTGGAAGTTATAATCCCTTGTTTGTAATTTATTTTTTCCAAAACTATATGCATACAGATTTCCAATCAGGAAAAGAACTACAAAAAATGACCTTTTCATAACGATATTATACATTGAAAACGGTGAAAATTTGAATTAAATATATTACAAAAGATCAGTCGTAATATATGCCTGCTGGAATAATGTAGTTTATGGGGTTAACAGGTTTATCGTTCACCCTCACTTCATAATGCAAATGAGGTGCTGTTGAGCGGCCACTGCTGCCAACATACGCAATTATATCCCCTCTCTTGACATATTGGCCAGGAGATACCCTTGACCTCATTAAATGTGCATACCGAGTAGTAATGCCCATGCCATGGTCAATTTCTACCATAAGCCCGTATCCCTGTTCCCACTTAACAGTTCTAACAATACCGGCAGCGGGTGCAACGACAGGAGTTCCAGCAGGTGCTGAAATATCAATTGCTTCATGAAAAGCAATTTGGCCCGTAAAAGGATCTCTCCGCATACCAAAACCAGATGTAAAGTATCCAGCACAGGGTATTATTGACGGTGTATGTTCCCTTACATGCTGATCTTCTTCAAACTTCTTCTCCACCTCACTAAAACTCTCTAACTGAAATTTGGCAAGATTCAAAAGCCTATCCAGTTCTTGCTTAACATACTTAACATCCTGCTTGCCCTCAATTGGAATCTCTTCCAAATTCCCACCAACACCCATATACGCAAATTCACGAGGAACAGGATCAAGGCCAACGGCAACTCTGAGTCTGTTGTTTTGTTCAAAGAGCTCTTTATATTTTTTGTCCAATACCTTTGAAGCTTTCTTCATGTGTTCTATTTCAGACTTAAGTTCCTTATTTTCCAGCTCTAAGGCTCTAAGCCTATGATAATCAACTTCAAAGAAAGAATATCTTAAACCTGCAAACAAAAAGAACAAGAGAACGACGCCTGATATTCCAATAAAAAATTTCAGCGCCGTCGGTCTTACTGTTACTTCTATTTCTTTTTTCTTTGTGGTGGGAAAGAGAATCTTTATCTTAAAGGACCATTTCTGCATGTGTGTATTTTAAGATAAACCATAAATATAGTCAAGTCAAATAAAAAACTTCTTAATTTGACAAAAGCTTAAACAAACAATAAAATAAACCTATCATGAAGATGATAATCGTTTCGTACAGGATTCCTATCACTCTAAACGAAAACTACGAGCGGGAGCCAATAAAAAGTGCAGGCGGACTTGTGACTGCCGTTAATGCCTACATTAACTATCTTAAGAAACAAAAAATCTTTGACAAAGTAATCTGGGCTGGATGGGCTGGTCGTGAGGTTGCTGAGAGTAAGAAAGATGTGGTGAGAAACAATATTTTGAAGGAGGATGATGTATATCCCGTTTTTATAAGTAACGAATTGTTAGATGCATTTTATTCTGGCTTTTGTAATAAAACCATCTGGCCTCTTTTTCACTACTTTTATTGAAGCAACTGACTTTAACGAAAAATACTGGAAAACCTATAAAAAAGTTAATTATTACTACGCAGACCAACTAGCAGAAATTCTGGAAGATGGGGACTTTATCTGGGTACACGACTACCACCTGATGCTTTTGCCCAAGCTCTTAAGGGATTATGGAAAAAAAGTGAACATTAGCTTTTTCTTGCATATACCGTTTCCAACCTTCGAAATATTCAGACTATTCCCCAGAAATTGGGCAGAAGAAATTCTGAAGGGTATTCTGGGTGCGGATTTAACAGGCTTCCATACACACGACTATACCCAGTACTTTTTGAGGTGTATCAACCGAATTCTTGGGATTGAACACACCTTCGGTAATATATACCTTGAAAGTAGAATAGTTAGGGTAGACGCCTTCCCAATCGGCATAGATTACAATAACATAATAAAGCTTGTAAATTCAAAAGAGGTAAAAATTCGAGTTAAACAGGTAAGAGACTCACTCCAGAACCGAAAAGTAATTCTCTCCGTCGACAGGCTTGACTATACAAAAGGCATAATTAACCGTTTGCAAGCCTTTGAGAAATTCCTGGAACAACATCCAGAATGGCACGAAAAAGTAGTACTTTACTGTGTAGTAGTACCTTCAAGGGTAGGTGTAGAACACTATCAAACCATGAAAAGAAGAATTGACGAACAAATTGGGAAAGTAAATGGCAAATTCAGTAGGCCAAACTGGGTTCCAATTATCTATCAGTACAGGTACCTTGAGCCATCTGAGCTTTTTGCTACATATGTAGCATCTGATATCGCACTCGTCACCCCCATAAGAGATGGTATGAATTTGATTGCTAAAGAATATGCTGCATCAAAAACAGACCATACAGGTGTTCTTATCCTGAGTGAAACAGCTGGTGCCGCTCAAGAATTAGGCGAAGCAGTAATGGTAAATCCTAACAACATTGAGGAGATATCAGAGGCTATTTTTTTTGCTTTAGAGATGCCAAAGGATGAGCAAATTAAAAGAATGTCACAAATGAGACGAAGGGTTGAACGATACAATGTATTAAGATGGGGGGACGATATTGTTAAAAGTACACTGGAGTTAAAAGAAATCCAGAGAAAATTGGATACTTTTTACTTACCACGATTAAAAGACAGACTCATTTCCGAGTTCAAGGAGGCATCAAATCGTCTCATATTGGTTGATTACGATGGCACTTTGATGCCCTTCTTTAAACAACCAAATGAAGGGTACCAGACCCTGAGATCAAAAACATACTCCAAACATTAGTGAATAATTCTAAAAACGATACCTTTGTTATAAGTGGAAGAGCAAGGAGAATCTTAGAAGAATGGCTCAAAGAAACAAATATCGGGATCGTCGCAGAACACGGAATGTATCTTTACAAGGATGGGGTATGGGAATTAATGACGGAGAATATTAGCAATGAGTTTATTGAACGACTATTACCAGTGTTTGAACTTTTTTCCGATAGACTACCAAGGTCTTCCGTCGAAATCAAAGAATTTTCCATATGTTTGCACTACAGAAATTCTGATCCCGGCCTTGCTGAAATTAGAGCAAGGGAATTTTACGACTATTTGATAAACTTCTGTGCCAATATACCCGTTCAAGTTGTCCAGGGCGACAAAGTAATTGAAGTTAGACCTTCAGGAAACGGAAAGGGATTTGCAGTGCAAAAAATATTAGCAATCAAACATTATGATTTCATAATAGCCTTTGGAGATGATACTACCGATGAGGATATGTTTAAAGCATTGCCCGAAAATGCTTACTCTGTGAGAGTAGGTATAGCACCTACAGTAGCTCATTACAGACTATACAACTATCTGGAAGTTAGGAAAATTCTTAACACACTGACTGAAATAGATTAAGGATAAAGCCTGAGAATTTTTTCAACGGGATTTGTTGAATGCCTTTTAGAAGAGTTTTAGAATTTTAAGAAAAGGTATATTCACAAAAGGGAGGTGATTGATGAGAAATTTAGTCCCCATTTTGCTTATAGCTACAATATCATTTAGTTGTAAACCTCGAGAAACTAATGTAATTACTTTCGCTGTAGGTGGAGCACCCAGTGAGGTTGAATTCTGGGAGAAGATAGTGGAAGAATTCGAAAGAGAATCAAATATAAAGGTAAAAATATTAAGACAACCAACCGATACTGACCTGAGGAGGCAGGGGCTCGTTGTACCCCTGAGTGCAAGAAAGAAAGACCCTGACGTTTTTCTTATGGATATTGTATGGATACCCCAATTTGCTGCATCGGGATACCTAGAAAATCTAAGTAACTTAGTTAAAATTGATAACTTTGATATCCAGAACTTCTTTAAATATTATGAGTACAAAGGTATTATCTATGCCTTCCCTGTGTACATAGATGGAGGCTTACTTTACTACCGAAAGGACCTTCTTGCAAAATACAGGCTTGCCGTTCCCAAAACCTGGGAAGAATTAGCAAAGACCGCCATAAGGATTCAAGAAGAGGAAAAAAAGCGAAACAGAGACTTCTATGGCTTCGTTTTCCAGGGTGCCCAATATGAAGGACTTATCTGCACCTTCGTGGAATTTGCACTTTCAAACAATGGTTCCATAGCCTTAGATAGTATTAATACAAAGGAAAATGTAGAAGCTTTAAAATTTATGAGAGACTTAATACACGCTTATTTTATTTCCCCTCCCAATACCTATACAGAAATGAAGGAAGAGGAGGTCAAAATATTTTTCCAGCAAGGTAATGCCCTTTTCGAAAGAAACTGGCCCTATGCTTATGCCCTCCACCAGTCTGAAGACTCCAAAATCAAAGGAAAGGTGGGAATTGCTCCCCTACCTTCCTTCCAGGGAGGCAGAAGTGTTGCCACTGAGGGGGATGGTACATAGGTATCTCAAAATATTCCGATGCAAAATCGCAGGCCTGGGAATTTGTAAAATTTATAATCTCTTACGAAACCCAAAAGGAACTGGTACTTAATCTGGGATGGAATCCAGGTAGAAAGGATTTATACGAAGATCCGGAGGTCATACGAAAATATCCTCACCTTCAAACGCTTAGAACGGTTTTTGAAAACCTGGTTAGAAGGCCGGAAATCCCCTATTATTCTCAGGTTTCGGAAATCCTTCAAAAGCACATAAATTCTGCGCTTGCCAACAGGGTACAACCCGAAGAAGCCCTGAGGAGAGCCCAGGAGGAAATTGACGCTTTAGTAAGAAAATATGGATAGAATCTTAAAATATATGAGCAAATCCTTTTTCCTTCTGCCTCTCTTTTTATTTATCCTCGTTCTCATTTTCATTCCCATCCTGGGAACCTTTGTGAATAGTTTCTTCAGAGAAGTAGCCTTCATTGAACGCAAATTCAACTTTCCCCAGAACTTCATCTATCTTTTCGCAGATAATCAATTCAAACAAGCTCTAATATTTACCCTTGCCTTTACTTCGTTTCAGTGGCTCTAGAATTACTGCTGGGAGTTATTACCGCCCTTGTGGTAAACTCTGAATCAAAAATAAAGGGTTTTCTGAGAGTAACCATTTTAATTCCGTGGGCAATTCCATCGGCCATATCAGGAAGAATTTGGAAATTGATATATAACCATCAATATGGTCTCGCTAATTTTGTCCTGCACACTTTAGGAATAACTGAAAGCGGAATCAACTGGCTTGGAAGCGAGATAAGCGCTTTTTCCTCCATAGTGCTGGCTGACGTCTGGAAAACCACTCCCTTTGTTGCCCTTATAGTGCTTGCAGGCCTCCAATCTATTGATCCTGAAATATATAAACAAGCAAAGATAGATGGCGCAAATAGCCCTCAAATTTTCTTCCGGATTGTTTTACCATTGATTAAACCCTTCATAGTGGTAGCACTTTTATTCAGGACCATTGATGCCTTAAGGGTATTTGACATAATTTATGTACTCACAGGCGGTGGTCCTGGAGGCTCCACCACTTCCATATCAATGCTTGCTTACAAGCACTACCTTTCAGGTGACTTCGGATACGGAAGCACAATCTCCATCGTGCTCTTTGTCATTGCCTTTTCCCTTTCTATTCTTTACGTGAGATTAATCAAATTCAGGGAGACTTTACATTGAAGATAATAAATGTTTCCAGATGGGTTTATTATCTAATTGCCATTGTGCTTATTGTCTTTTTCATTACTCCAATATTTTTTATGTTCCTTGTAAGCATATCCTCCAATCCCGATTTTTTAGCCGAAAATGTAGATTTTCAGATTACAATCAGAAATTTCATTGAAATCCTTACCAGGCAAAACCTATACTTCAAAAATTATCTCTTTAATAGTATCGTGGTGGCTTTAATAACTACCATTATTTGCACTTTGGTGGCTAGCCTTGCTGCATATGCAATAACCAGGTTAAACATCAGGTATGCAGAATTTATACTCTACTTCATCCTGGCCACTTCTATGTTTCCCCAGATAAGCATAGTTGGATTTCTATTTAAATTGATGTCAAAACTTGGCTGGATAAATACTTATCAGGGGTTGATACTCCCTTATGTGGCATGGAGTTTACCCCTTTCACTATGGATCCTTACCAGTTATTTTTCAAAAATACCAAAAGATCTAGACAAAGCGGGTATTATCGATGGATGCTCCTACTGGCAAGTTCTTTACAAAATCATTTTACCCGTCAGTGCACCGGGCATCTTATCCACTGCTCTACTCGTCTTTATATTCTCCTTTAACGAATTTATGTTTGCTCTTATGCTCACCACGGACTATAAGGCAAGGACAGTGCCAGTTGGTATAGCCCTTTTTGAGGGCTTGCACGGGCAAATTCCGTGGGGTCTCATTATGTCCGCATCTTTTATTTCAGTTTTCCCATTGATTTTGCTTACGATTATATTCCAGAAACACATTATACAGGGATTAACAAGGGGGGCAATCAAGGGATGAAAATTAGTCAACCTTACTAAAACATTCACATCCTTAAAAAGGAAGATGGACGCTGTAAAAGATATAAATCTGGAAATACATGATGGCGAATTCTTCGTATTATTAGGACCCAGTGGTTGCAGGAAAACAACTACGCTAAACCTCATTGCAGGGCTTGAAGCACCCACCTCGGGTGAAATCTGGTTTGATGAAGTTTTGGTAGCAAAGGATGAGCAAATCCTTTTACCACCAAGAGAGAGAAAAATTGGAATGGTCTTCCAAAGCTATGCCCTGTACCCTCATTTGACCGTTTTTGAAAACATAGCCTTTCCACTGAGGATCGAAAAAGCTAAGGGAGAAGAGATTGACAAAGCTGTAAGAAAAATCTCAGAAATGCTTAAAATATCACACCTTTTAGATGCTAAACCCGCAGAAATTAGTGGTGGCGAAAGGCAAAGGGTGGCCATAGGAAGAGCATTAGTCAAAAGCCCAAATCTCCTCCTTTTGGATGAACCATTATCCAATTTAGACGCCAAACTTAGAGTTTCCACGAGGATTGAATTAAAGAAAATACAGGAAGAGATTGGTATCACCTGCATATATGTTACCCACGACCAGGCAGAGGCAATGGCCCTCGGAGATAGAATAGCCGCTTTAAGAAACGGGAAAATAGAACAGATTGGAACTCCAGAAGACCTGTACGAGAGACCGGCAAACACCTTTGTTGCTGACTTTATCGGTTCAATGAACCTAATAGAGCTACCACTATATGTTGAAGGAGATTTATACTTCGTAAAATTGGGGGAAAACAAAGTTTTTCTCCCCAAAGAAAAAATTAAAGAGCCCCTGGAAAAGGTGATTCTGGGCATAAGACCAGAACACATTTTCATTGAAAACTTGGCAGATTCTATAATCGGCCTTGTAGAAGCTGTTGAAAACCTTGGAGGAAAAAGACAAATATCTGTCCTCGTAGGAGACAAGAGGATACAGGTATTATCAGAAAAAAGGTGAGAAAGGGGGGCAAGATTCCTATAAGACTCGACCCCCTGAAAATACACCTTTTTAAGGAGTGGAGTTAAAAATGAAAAGAATAGATGAATATAGAAAAATTGTAGAAGATGAGGTTATCGCAGAAATCTTTAGAAAGGCAAGGAGGCTTGCCCATAAACACATAGTCCATATCAGTTCCACATATCAGGGTGGCGGAGTAGCAGAAATGTTAAACTCCATAATACCACTTTTTAACGATGCAGGGGTCTTCACTGGCTGGAGAATCCTTCATGGCTCGTCCGACTTCTTTACCATAACTAAAAAAATTCCACAACGGTCTTCAGGGTGAGAAAATTAATCTAACACAAATGAAAAAGGAAATATATGAAGAAGTCAATGAAAATTTCGCCAAAATTACCCACATAAACCATGATTGTGTAATCCTCCACGACCCACAACCAATGCCTATGGTCAAGTTTTACAGGAAACGGCAAACTTGGATCTGGCGCTGCCACGTAGACCTTTCCCATCCCTACCTTCCGTTATGGGAATACTTTAAAACCTTCTTGCTCCGTTACGACTTAGTAATAGTATCAGATGAGAAATATGTTAAAGAAGATTTACCAGTTCCGCAAAGGATTATAAGACCAGCCATTGACCCATTAAGTCCTAAAAATAAGCCCCTTGACAAAAAGACCATCGATGAATATTTGGCAAAATACAATATTCCTACCGACAAACCTATAATACTTCAAGTTTCAAGATTTGACAAGTGGAAAGACCCTGAAGGAGTAATTGATGTATTCAGTTTAGTTAAAGAGGAAATAGATTGCACTCTTGTCCTTTTAGGAAATAAGGCGACCGATGACCCCGAAGGAGAGATTATTTTTGAACAAGTAAGAAAGAAGGCGAAAAAATACAAAGATGTGATTCTTCTGACCGTTGATAACAACATTTTGGTTAATGTCCTTCAAACAAGAGCCGATGTGGTTTTGCAAAAATCCCTAAGAGAAGGATTTGGGCTAACTGTTACAGAAGCTTTATGGAAAGAGCGCCCTGTAGTGGCGTCTAATGTAGGAGGGATTCCACTTCAAGTTATTGACGGGGAAACAGGTTTCTTGGTGGAGCCAACTGATATTAAAGGTTGCGCTGAGAAAGTAATAAGAATCCTAAAAGATAAAGAACTGGCAGAGTACTTTGGCAAAAATGGCAAAGAGCATGTGCGAAAGAATTTTCTCATTACGAGAAAATTCATAAATTACCTTGATCTACTGATTGAAATACTTGCCTGAGCAGATATTAATACAATTTGGATTTTAAATATCTGCTTGTAAAACTGGTATTGGACTTCTTTGTTTCAAAGACACTCTTGTTCAGTGGAGAAGTTCTTCTAAATTTTGTAGCTTACCCTCCAAGAACAACTCAACCGCTTCCTTAACTTCAGCCACATCTGTAACGAAAACCTTCTTACCCGCCTGCCTTAAATCTTCAAAAAGCCTTCTCCCCATGCCACGCGAAATCACGACCTCCACGTCTTTAAGGGCTTCTAAAATTTCCGGATGACCTTGGTGGTGATGATGTCCCTCTTCGTGCATTCCTCTCGCATGTCCGGTAAAGGTATTGGGCAAGTAGTCAGACTTCATTATCTCTTTATCTTCAACTTCAACTATCACAAAACCCTTTGCCCTACCAAAATGACCCGCTATATACTTACCATCGTCCGATGCAACTGCTATTTTCATATTGTGTCCCCTTTTTTACTTTTTAATTTCCCCAAGCCTCTTATTGATGCGTTCAATTTCTTCTTCCAATTTTTTCTTCATCTTCTCGAGAAATTCAATCTCTTCTTCGGGACTCATCTCCACTTTCTTACAGCATGAATCGTGATGTTCATGGGACAATTCGGAGCAGCAAGAACCAGTGTGTTCTTCGTGTTCCTCGTCACAAAAGGAATCGTGATGTTTTTCTTCACAACAACATCCAGGATCATATGGGATGAAGACCCAGATGCCACGGTGATGATGGTTGTGATGATGATGCTCATGATTACAATGCCTTTCCCTTTCTTCACAGCAACACATATTACTCTACCTCCTTTTGTCTTGCATACTCTAAAAATTTTTTTAAAAACTCCAAATTCTTTTCTATATTATTAGTCATCCCTTCCAACAACTTTTTGCCACTTTCAGTTATACTGTAAATTCTTTTTGCAGGACCGCCTCTTTCATCAACTTCCCACCTGGAATTTATATATCCGTGAAACTCGAGCGACCTCAAAAACCTATAGCCCTCACCCATCCGCGAAAGTTCATTGAAACAAAAGAATTCAGGGAACAGTTCACTTAGTCTGCTCATAATCTCGTACCCGTGCAATTCTTCCTTACTAAGTAGCAGAAGAATTCCGGCCTGCAGAAGAAAACCCGGCGAAAATGGGCTTTTAAAATGGCAACAACTTTTCATTGATATATGATATAATTATATATATGAAAAGTCAAGAACCTTCAGAAAATCACACTTCCAGTGGATTTTGAAAACATCAATCCAGGGGAGCTTATAAGTAAACCTTGTATAAAGTATGATTGACAGGGCAAAAAGTGTTAATGTTATGATCACAAAAGAACGGGAGAGTTTCTTACCATCAAGACTTCTCTCCAGAACGACCACGCTGAAGCCCGAGAATACACTGACAATTACATCCCACAAAATATCCAGAAGCAAAATTGGGATCTTTCCGAAAATTGCTGGGATTAAATACCAGCTCAAAAAGATAAACCACGGGACTAAGGTGGCTGAAAATAGCCTCGGGATAATGAAATCACGGAATCCGAGCCCTTCCTTCTTTTTATAAAGATATTCAATTGAACTTGCAAAGAAGTAAGACCAGAAAGCCATTTTTAAGTGCTGAAAGACCGACTCGTTAATTCCACCAAAAACTTTGAATATTTCAATGTGGATGTGGTCATACGAAAAATGCAAGAAGGAGAAAATAATGAGGAATAGAAATATCTTTAGAAACATTACACCTCACTCATTTGTGTCTGCAAGATTAGCAAAATTTAAAACAACTTCTTCTTTGAAGCTATTCTTCTGTTAAATCATAACATCATCTGCACGTCTGGCAAATCCCAAGCTGTGATAATCCCGAGAATTGCCTCGTTATCTTCCCCATTCTCTGTTATTAAAACAGCATTTATCGGCCGACCATCGATTTGGGCTTTTTGGAAACACCCAATAACCTCATAAAGTTGATCTTTTGTTGATTTGATGTAAAAATTACTTGGATTCTCGTTATACCTTAATACATCTTGAAACTACTTATAAAATGGTATATATTAAATTTGTTGCGATGTCGGGTATAAAATCAAACCTTCACAAAACAGTAAATTTGCAACATTAACAGAGAGTTAAGGAGTATGCTGCCCATTAGACCTTCTGAGCCCCTGGAAAAAGAACCAAAGGCAACCTACATTCTAATAATTATCAACTTGGTTGCCTCATTGTTTCCCTCGTTTTCTTTTACTTCATAAATGGCGAAAAGTTTTTCTACGATTACGGATTAACTTCAGCCACAATGAAAGAACTTCTCTCGGGGCATATAACTGCGAAAGGGCTTTTTCAACTTGTATCTCACATATTTTTGCACGCTGGGCTTGCGCATCTCTTACTTAATATGACCATACTATTTGCTGTAGGACCTTACGTTGAAGAAAAACTTGGAGCTTTTAAATATCTTGTGATTTATTTATTATCCGGATTTTTTAGTGCCTTTTTAATGTCTATACCTTATCTGAATGTAAAGATGGTTATGATTGGTGCCTCTGGCGCTATTTGTGGCGTAGCAGCAGCTGCTCCTTTCGTGGCACCAAAAAATCACATCCTTATGATGATTCCCGACTACTTTACCTTTCTCACTACCCTGAGACTTCAACCATTTTCTCTCTATGTGATTTCTTTCAGTTTGGTTTTGTTAGCGCAATAGGTATGATATGGAACATAATTAAGGACGCTTACATCTCCTTTTTCAAATCAAACATTAAAACTCCGGAAATCGCCGTTGGACATCTCGCCCACGCTGGTGGAATGTTAATGGGTAGTGCTTTGGCCATTTTCATATTGTTGCTTAACAAACTTAAGAAGGTCAACATGAAGAACTTCATCAAAAACATCAAAGAAAAATTCAGCGAAATAGTTAAAGAAACAAATCTGAGAAACTATTTCCCTCTGGAAGTGTATCCATTAGCAAAATTAATAAAAGCCATAAGATTCCTCCTCAAGCATAAGCGAAAAAACATGAGAAAAAGCTACACAAAGGTTAAACTATACAAAGGTGAAGAAGTGATACACACCGAAACCATTCATTGGCTTAATAAACTTACTCCTGTCTTATTTGTGGTGCTTTTTGTTTTCCTTCTTATTGTTGACCCAACCTTCAGAATCCTGACCGGTTCTACCACAGGCATCGTGCTTATTGTTTTTTAGTCTTTGATTGGAACTGTTGTATCTTTCAAAGTAATTGGCCGGACAAAAGTTTTATTAACAGACAAAAGAATAATAGTGGATCAGGGTGGTCTTCCAAAGCCCGCGCCAGACTCCATATTCTACAAAAGCATCGCCAGCGTGAAGTATTACGGGACAAAAATCGAAAGAAAGCTTAAATGGGGAATAATTGCAGTTAGAAGAAAGAATGGAAGATACTTCCTCATTTACGCAACAAAAGACACGCCTAAGCTTTATGAGATGATTTTAGAAAAAATGGAAGAGGCCAAAAATCATAGAATTTGACTTTCCGATTTTTATGCTTTATAATTATAAAAGCACAAAATTTGCATTCTGAATTCCCGAAACGGGAAACAACCAGAACCACCGACAGATAAGAACCTGGATCCGGTAGTATAAATTCTTTACAACCCGAAAGGTTCTGCCAATTACTAACCCCAAGGGATTGAGTTTTTACAGGGGAACGCCCCCTTTTTGCAAGCCTACCTATAAGGGATGTGCAACAGGGGGTAAAAGGTAGATGGGTAAATTTGTAAAAGTAAAACAAAATAAAAGGGGCAGAAGCCAAAACTCCCCCACCCATTTAAAAGAAAAATTCACAAAAACAAAAAGACCATACCTGCCGACCTCCTGCCAGAACTGCAGGACGAAGATAAAGGAGAAAAGAAATACTGTCTTATCTTCACCCTTGATAATGGGAATAAGAAGAATGACGCAAAGGTAGGGCTTTTACTTTTTGACGCCAAGTAAGAAGACTACAACAAACTGGTGCTCACCGTTGAAATCATCAAGGAAGAATTAAAACACATAATGATAATGATAACAAGAAATGTGCACTTCAAACTGAACCTGAAGGTCTACAAGGAAGAGGAGTTTCACAAAGTGACCCATCAAATCAAAGCGGAAAAAATGATTGAGTTAACCATGAGCAATAAGTGGTTATTAAACAAATTTCCTCCTCAATAAAAGAAGTAATCATGGACCACGAACAAGTTCCCACAGCGATAGTTTGAGGAGTTCGGGAGTTTCTGGGGTGTCATATAAAATCAGCGGGCGGACCGAAGGTCCGCCCGCAAATTCAATGAGAGAACCGTCCTGTTAGTCTGAAGTCCACATTCCCACCCATTGCAGGGTCGAACATATGTGCGCGCCCATTGTTTAGCTAAATAACCGCCCACATTTCGGGCCGACACATGGGTAGGCCCCTACGCTTTTGGATATTAACGTAGCAACATTTAAAAATAATACCCCCATCGTGGGACCATACTCACATGTCCGTCTGATTCTCAAACTATAAATTTAATCTACTTACTTGCTAAGTCTAATCCAAGTATTTTCTGAACTTCGGGTAAATCCCATTCAGTTATGATACCAAGGATCTTCTCCCTCTTAATACCGCTATGTGTAATCACAACAGCCTCAATAGGGTTCCCTTCTTCCTGAGCTTTTTGGAAAATGTTTAACACCTCAAAAAGGGGTGTATCCCTACCAACAAAACGATAATTTTCCTTCTCCTCATAATAACCAGATTCTTTTAACACCACTTCGATTGTTGTACTTGAAAGCTCAAATATATCATCTTCAACCTTTTTACCAAGCCACATATAATAGTATTAGTATTCAAAAGGGCACAAAAATTATCGTTTTCATCGTATATCGGAATCTGAGAATATTTGTTTTTCAGACATCTTTTTTACTGCTTCGAAATTTTATCTTTCAGATTGAGACAAAACACAGGTTTGAAAAACTTATCAACCTAGGGTGGATTCTGCAGATATTCAACTATACTCTTCATTCGTTTGCAAGCCCAATCATTCGGAATAGCTAACTGAAATTCTCTTTTTTTGAGCTGTGAGCCAGAGAATTTCTTAACCTAGCTAAACTTTTGAGCAAAAATTCATTATAATTTATCCAGTTATTGAAAGTTTCGCCTCATCAATCAGATCACTAAAACCCATTGTTAATACCTCATCGTTTTTACTCCTTTCGTACACCATTTTCCGAATTATTTCCTCTGCTTTCGCAAAGTAATCTTTAAATTCATCATAGTTACTTATATCTACACATCCCCTTTGCATAGCATCCCTCCTTTTTAAAATGGCTTTTTCAAAATACAAAATAATTAAGACATTAAGGGCACCAAATCTTTTAACAGTCCCCTCAACCCCTTATCAGCAAACAAAACTATATTCAAAGCACCTAAAACCAACAGCCCTGCCAATCCTCCAATACCCACCGTTAAATCATTTCCGCCCTTAAGATACATAAGCGGAATCCCTGCGGTGGCGTTTAAACTACCGTGCAGAATTGCGGCACCAAGGACGGATTTTGTCTTGATCCTGATGTAAGTAAATATCGGAGAATAAAGCAAACAGAAAAGAACCATCATAATAAGGCCGATACCCGGGTGCTGAGGATAGTTGTGACCCATTGCTATTATTGGCGCATGCCATACACCCCAGATTAAACCGATAAGATAAGATGCCTTCCAGAATCCCATCTCACCGAACTCTTTAATCAAAAATCCCCTCCACCCTACCTCTTCACCGAAGGCAAATATGGCATTTATGGTAATCCCTGCAATCAATGCCTGAGCAATAACAATAAAAAACAACTTATTTCCAAAAAGTTCAGCCTGAGATCATTAGATTTATCTGCTCTTCACCCATTATGTCCCTGTATCTTTCAAAGAAACCCTGAAGGTCAGGTGAAAAACTTACCCCCGGCATCAAGAGACTTATAAGAAAGGAGAGACCTGCAATAAAGAAGGGCAAAAGCCACGCCACAATAAACCATCCATTGAATTTGAAACTTAGACCGATGGACTCCTTTAGGATTCCTTTGTAGATAATCTTCTCCACGATAACCACGGAAAGGAATGGCATATACATATAAACCATTCCCACAAATTGTGCCCACCTTGAAGTAACCCACTTTTCACCCGTAAGGTAGAAGCCAAGGGCAAGAAGCCAGCTAAGAGAAAAGGAAAGAACAAGATACAAAAGAACCTTCCTTTTATTCATACAACCTCCCTTTGTTAAATTTTACTGGATGAAATGCGCATTTTCACAATCCAAATTTGACATTTGATCGACCTGTAATATAATACAGAAATGCAAAATTTTTTGCAATTTTTTTTGGAGTAATAGTCTCCAATAGTCCTGCCTCGGCAAGACCGAGAGCAAATTCCCATTTCTTTAACATTAAAGCCCTAACATTAAACCCCTTCCTAACCATAAAAAGAGCCTTATTTGAAAAGTAATCAGAAAATTAACTATCCGAGGATAATCCCATAGTTTCAAAAAATTTTAAGAGGAGGTATTATGTTTAATGTAAAAAATCCAAAAGATGCTCTGGTGACATTTTTGTTGGTCTCCCTGTTTCATTTTCTAACACCCTCAATTTTATCAGCTCAAACCACCAACAATTCAGCAAATCCATTTCATAGAGCATTAGCAATCTTTGTATGTAACGACCTTTACGAAATAACAAAGAGTATTAACATTGAGGAAAAAATAGATTCAAATATCAAGGGCCCAATCGGTGATGTGGTGCATGTCACAAGATTTACATATTACGATGACTCTCTTGAAATGCTAATAGGAAAATTTGAGTATGAGCTGAAAGATTACCACTTGAGAGGAGAAAGCGGAGACAAAGATACATATTGGAAAGTTGACTGTGTTCTTAACGGAAACACAACGGTATATGTCTTGATCGACAAGCCTTCATCTACAATATTAGTGTCCTTTGAGTGCCCCTTGCTCAACATTAAAGGCAATGTCACATTAGCCGATACTAAGCAAAAATTTAATGACACCACAGGATTTAAATTGGGCTATACAATTACTGAAGAAAGCTCAGAAATTAAGGGTAAAATATTTAACGAAGAAGTTTATGTAAAAGTATATTAGAGAATACTTAAATGAGGAGGGCATAATGTTTAAACATTTCCCCAAATCTTTAAAGTTCAACTTAGCGACATTAGTCGCTCTTATTATGCTATCAGTAAATGTCTCGCAAGCTGCTGTTGAACCTGAAGATCCATCAGGAGATTACTACAAGACTATAATTGTCATTTTATTAGATGAAATCAATGAAATCGCCAACAAGGCCGTTACGGATTATTCTGATAATATCAATGTAATATTAACAAATACAAATGGTGGAAAAGTTCAAGTCACGGGCGTAGCTTATTATGATGAGGGTGTTGAGGGCAGTGCGTTTAAATTATACTACACCTTTACCAACTACCGCATAGCTTTTTCCGATGAGTATGTTCGAGTAAATCTCGTCTTAAATGGAACTATAAGCGAAAATTCCAAATTTATTAGTAATACCATATATGGCTCCCTTAATTCATCGTCCTTAGGAATAGATGGTTACATAGCTACTCCAGATGAAACAAGGAAAGTAACTGGAACAACTTCCTTAAATGTAGAATTAAGGGAAGGAGAATGGAGAACTGCAAAGATATACGGTAAATCTCTAAGTAATTGAATTAATAACTAACATATTTTCTCGTGCAACAATTGGGCGGGTGAAAGCCCGCCCCTTTAAATTTCTCTATACTCTGTTTTTATATAAAAACCTGATATTCTGCTGCGATTTTTAGTGATTACTTTGTAATAAAATTAACAAGGAGGTTTATGAACAAGAATCTAAAAAATCTTGAAGAAGAATTAGCAAAATTAAAGGATCTCTCCATAAAAATATCCGAGGTTTTGAGTTCCCGTTCAAATTCGGGCCTTACTGAATATGAGGCACTGGAATTTGGCCGTACTATTTCCCAAATATCAAGCCATCACTTTTCTTTAATGGTAAATCTGGAATTTGCCTTGATGAAAGTGGCTGAACAAAAATATCCATTAGATTTTAAGGATTTCATATTGCAAAGTTTTCTTTCTTCCAAATCAAAACCGGGTTATTTTTCGTCAGGTGAGGTCCCCGAAGCTATTCTGGATTTTTCGGTGAATATGAGAATTATAAAACCTGAAGAAAAAGAAAAGCTTCTTAAAAAGAGGGCTTGGGAAAAATCTTCCTTTAAATACGAAGAGCTAGTGGAAGATTTAGAGGACATTATTGAACTCTTAGGAGAATTAATTCAACGACTTAAAGGTTTTCTTAGTGAAAGAAAATAGTCTAACCCAAGGGATTATAATTAAACTCCAACTCATCCCCTTTAACATCGCAGAGGTAAGCTCCTTCAATACCACCCTTTTGCTTTGCTCTTAGAACATACTGACCGCAGTTACTCCCTACGATATTCTCTTCTACATTACCTAAGCTCAAGATTACGTCATATCCAAGGGAATTGAGCTCCTCAACTAACTTATATTCCCTTTCTGGATTTGTTGGGTCAATGTAGGAAGTTAATCTATTTTCAAAAGCTCTAACGGTCGGATTCAATGGGGTCACCTTAATCAAGAATTTTTTGGGGTCAAAATAATTAAGTAATGCCTTCGGATACATTGGAAACTCTTTGGCAAGGGCAAAATTTAGAGTGACTTTCCTGTCACCATCTCTAACAAAGTTTTCACCGTACCTCCCAATCTCTCTTAAGGACCACTTCTTTACAGGGATTATTTTATCTCTGTATTCTTCATCCGTTGTGTGTATTGAAAACTGGAGCTGAAACCTTTTTCCTTTGTATTTTCTCTCTTTAATTTCTGTGAGCCGCTCAAAAAAGGCTTCGGTCCCTCGTGGAGCAATTGTAGAAATTGAGGCTATGAAGTTTGGCGCTTCATACCTCTTATCAAACTCCTCGAGCACGTCAAGAACTGCACTATTGTAGGCAGGCTCTCCCATTCGAGCAAATTGAATTTTGAACTTTTCGCAAGGAATTTTCCTATCGGAAAAATGTAGGGTTACCATGTAATCTATCTGCTCAAAAATCTCTTCCTTCGTTAATTTTCCGCTGTAATCACCACCTGCATCACACATAACACATTTTACAGGACACCCGAAAAGGGTGGAAACCATTAAAATCCAGCGTTCTTCCCTTGCATAGGGCGGCTGGAGGGCTTCAACAAATTCCACCAGTCTACCTGCTCCGAACTCCCCAATGTAAACAGTTGAAAGTCCTGGCTTTGAGACTTTACCTACCACTCTCATTTTCTATCTTCTCCTTTATTTTCATTGCACAGAGAGTTCCGTCCCCCACTGCAATTGAAGCCTGTCTATATTTACCATTTTTAACATCACCGATCAAAAAAAGAACCCCCACCTTCTCCAGCTGGGTAACTTTATATTTCAAACTTTCACCTATAAAATCAAGGTTTGGTTCCCTACCTATTGCAAAGAGGATATAGTCACAATGATAAACTTTTTCTAAAGGTTTATCCTTTTCCTTTATTCTAGCCTTCACTTCGATTAACCCATTTTTAAAGTTGAGGTTTTCTATGGAAACATTCCCTACATACTCAATTCTTTTATCACTTAAAACCCTATTCCTCAGGCTATAATTGGCCTTTATCGCGTTACTTCTATTAAATATATAAACCCTGTTCCTTTCACGTAGGCTCAGTGCATAGTCAAAGGCAGCGTCACCAGCACCCACGATAATTATTGTACCACCTTCTATATCAGACATATATTTCACTTCGTAAAAGACCCTTTCCACAATTATGGAATCCAGGCCAGGTATGTCTGCTTTTCGGGGAACTGTTCCACTGGCTACGACGAGAAAATTACAAGAGTATTTATCTTTATTAGTCTCAACAATAAAGCCTTTTTCACTAAAATCGGCACACAATACCTCTTCTTTTCTTACTTCTATCCCGCTTTCTATAAGCTGACATTCCATCGCTTTAGCCAGTTCGCTTCCAGCCAAACCCCTAGAAAAACCCGGGTAGTTCTGAACCTGGTGGGCATTCCTTAAAAGGCCCCCAACCTTCTCCTTTTCAAAGATAATGAAGTCTATTCCAAAAAGCTTAAGGCTCAGGGCACAACTCACTCCTGCAGGTCCAGCCCCTATAATAATTACTTCAGTTTCATTCATATTCTTCCCAAAAGGTCTTCCGTTAAAACTGGCACTACAAAACCGTGGGCAAGGTTTAGAAGTGAGGAGAAATGAAACTGATAATTGTACGTAGCGGTTGCATCCACCACAAAAAAGACCTCAAACCCCCTTATAAAGGCAGAACGGGCAGTGGTCTCACAACATAAATGGGTCATTACACCTGTAATTACCACCTGTTCAACTCCCCTATCCCGCAATAATTCTTCAAGATTGGTCTTATAGAAGGCATCATATTGGGATTTTTTTATCACTAAATCTGCCAAATGCTTAAACTCGTCCATCAACTCGGAACAGGGGTCCTCTTCCAAAATGAGGCTATTCCACCATTTTTTCATTGTGCCCGCATTCTCAAAGGAATTGATATGTCTTGTCATAAGAACGGGAAATCCTCTTCTTTTATAATCTTGAATCAATAACCTTAAATTAGGGATTATAGCTCTTGAAGAGGGAATGAAGGAATGGGAACTTTCATCCAAGAAAACTTTCTGCATATCTAAGACAAGTAGTACGGATCTAGAAGGATTGAACTCAAGCTTTTTTATTTTAACAAATTTTGAAAGTTCGCTTATGATTCTCCGGGACTCAAAACCTATGTTTTCCTCAGAATAGTAATACTCCTTAAGCATCTCACACCGATAACCTCTTGGATATTTTTTGTTATTATTTTAAGGTCTAAGGAACGAATTGGTGAGGCTGTTTGCAAAAAACATTGGGGGCGAGGCCCGAAGGGCCTCGCCCCCGAAACCCCCGTCCTACCCCACTTCCTTTATAATTCCATCATAATCAATCCAGTTCCGACCCTTCCAGAATGTCCTGGAAGGTAGTTGTGGAAGTATCAAGGCGAAGCAGGTTCTGCCTGAAGGCCTCCATAGCCTCATCAAAGGTCATCATCACCTTCCTCTTTCTTCCGAGAGGGTTACACTCAGAAACCACATAATTCTTCACAAAGGGGTGAGTTATACCTCTGGCCTCCAGTTCATCAACCTTAGCCATGACAAGCTTATCCACATCCTCAATTATGCGAGTCCTTCTCTCCCTTTCCTTTAATGCATCCTTAAGGGGCATATCAAGAAACTTATCAATCTTTCTCAAGAAGGATTGATAGGCACCACCTGCAAATTTAGGCTGCCTCTCGTAGATCATCCCAAGGGTTATGAAATAGGCTTCCTCGAACTGCATCACGAAATCATATTCGCTTCTATCTGGATATTCCTCAATCAGGCTTCTGTACATCCTTATTGCCTCTAAGGACTTTTCTTTTAGATTGTGAGCTTTTTCTGTATTCAAGGCGATGATATAGAAGGAAGCATCCTTCTCGGGAATTAGAATCCCAGTTATCCATTCCCTGCCTGCCTGCACCATCGCTTCTCTTCTATGGTTTCCGTTGGGAGTCCAGTACTCCCCATCTCCAACCCTAACAAGGATTATTGGGTCTAAATATCTACCCATCATCTCAATCACGTATCTTAACCTTTCCACATGAGAATTGGAGAGGTCCCTCTGATAAGGTGTAGGCTTTACATAAGAAATCGGAACCTTCACAAAGAGTTGCCAGTTATTTCCGTAAGGCTCCTGAAAAATGGAAAGAACCTGACCACCATCTTTTATTACATTCTCTGCCAGTAATTTAATTTCATCCGGAATATTTTCAGGTGCGTGTATCAACATACCATCACCTCTTTCTTTAGTCAAGTTTTATAAGAGGCATTCAATAAAGGGCAAATTCTGCAAGAATACTTATTATATTAATAGTCCTGAAAGGCCGACCTGTAAAGAGCCCTGAGAATTAATATTTTCTCACGCAACGCCAAAATAATAAATATTTAAACCTCATTGAATATTCAACCTTTTGATTTTAAAATTATTTCAAATCAAGCGCCCGTAGCTCAACAGGATAGAGCGGCGGACTACGAATCCGTAGGCTGGGGGTTCAAGTCCCTCCGGGCGCATTTGTTAAAAAATGTTAGATTTTCATAAAATATATTTTGAGGAAGCCATCCGAGAAGCCGAAAAAGCTTATAAATTGGGTGAAGTTCCCGTAGGTTGCGTGATAGTTCACAACAATGAAATTATTGCAAAAGGGCATAACATGGTGGAAAGCTTAAAGGACCCTACCGCCCATGCGGAGATTATTGCCATCGGTGCTGCTTCTAATTCCTTGAAAAACTGGAGATTGACAGGCTGTACTATGTATGTCACCCTTGAACCTTGCCTCATGTGCACCGGTGCACTCATCTTTTCAAGGATTGATAAAGTTTACTACCTACTTGAGGACCCTAAGTTCGGAAGCTTTGAGAGCAAACTTCAACTACAGGATCTTTTAAAGTTTAACCATAGATTTTATGCAGAAAAATATGAAAACGAAGAACTAAGAGAAAAGGTAAAGAACCTGATGCAATCCTTCTTTAAATCGCTGAGAAAATAAAAATGTTAGTTTTTCTCCTGTTCTTAACAATCCCGCCCTTTCATAGGATAGACAGTCTTAAGATTTATGAACAAAAGGCACTAAACTATTTAAATAGAGGAATGACCGACTCTGCAAGAAAATATGTAGACCTATTAGACCAAAAAGCCCGAAATCAAGAAGATAAGAAAAAGGCTATATACTTAGAATACACTATACTGAAGTCCGAAAGCGATACGAGGGGAGCTTCCATTGCTATGAACTATCTCCTTTCATTTTCTAACAAAGCCGACTCGGTAATATTTCTAAGGGACCTTTTAACATTTCTTTACAACAACGGCGATTTTGAAAGCATTAAAAAATTTGAAAAAATTATACCACCGGACGATACCATAGCATATTTACTGGCACTATACAAGACAAGATCTGGGGATTTTGAATCAGCCCTTAATTATCTTGAAAAATCAAACATCCCGGAATCCAAGATTTTGCAGATTTACATCCTTTACGCTCTTGGAAAATATCGAGAGGTCTATGAATTAGGTCATAGAGTGAACTGGCCGGAAATCTTAATAATTTCTTCCGGTGCACTCGGGCTCTGGGATTCACTAAAAATTATATTCGAAAATTACGGGGAGGTTCTATCCCCTTCTCTCTATCCCTACCTTCAGGCCCTTTACATAGTATCAATGATAAACTTAGACTTGAGGGTTCCGGAAGACCTTTTCAAAAAATGGCTAACATTCTACGGAGAAACACCTCTAAGGAATTACATAAGCTTCCTCTATGCAATGGAACTTAATAAGAGAAGGAGATGGAATCAATCAGAGGAAATAATCAAGGGAATTGATACCACATCCCTATTCAAAGATTTCCCCGATACCAGAACTGACTTCCACTGGATGAATGTTAAGAACATTCATTATTTAAAGGGAAGTATCAGAAGACTCCGGGCATCTTGCAACTATATCACAAAAAATATCTCCAACCAGGCAGTTTTAGATTCCTGTAAATTCTTTCTGGGCTCAGGCTATTTCAGAATCGGCAACTACAATGAAGCGATTAAACACTTAAAAGAGGTGACCGAAAGCACGCCTTTCTTCAACGAGTCCCAATACTTGATAGCAAATTCTTACTTCTTATCAAATCAACCGGAAGAAGCTCTCAAGGTAATTACAAAAATCCAGAGTAGAGCCACAGATCTGGATTTTAAGACCAAACTTTACGAACTGCAAGCAAAAATATACGAAAATAAAAAGGAATATTCAAAAGCCATAAACACTTATAGGTCCCTATTAGCTCTTAATCCACCAAAAGCCAAATTTTACGAAATTCTATATCAAATTGAGATGCTTAAATACAAATCTGGACAGTATGACTCTATAGATAAGGCGGTATTGGCTTATGTGCAAAACAATCCCGAAAGCCCGCTAATTCCACAATGCTACTACGACCTCATATTTTACTACATTTATGCGGGTAAAGGTGAGAAGGCAAAAGAAATCCTTAGTGAACTCATAAACAAATATCCCAATAGCAAAAAAACCATTGATGCCATTGAGCTTTATTTCGGTAGCCAGCAAGCCACTTTGAAAGACACAACATTATTGAAGGAATTGTTAGAATTTAATCCCAAAAGCGAGGACTTTGTCTACTATATTAAAGGAATATTTCTTTCAAGGTTCAACAAAAAGGATGAAGCTCTTCAAAGTTTCTCAAAAGTAAAGGCCGGAGAATACTACCAGAAGGCTCAACTGGAGATTTTGAAAATATATTATGAACTCAAAAAATACAACGAGGTGAAAACGGTAGGACTTGACCTATTGCAGGAAGAGATAAAGGATTTTACATCTTACAAGATTGTTGAGGTTCTTCTAAGCACGATGTATGAAAATGGTGAAATGGAAAGTTTTGATTCCATGGCAAACCGTTACATATCAAAGGAGTTCCCCTTCAAAAAAGATATGTGCCTCTTCTTGGCAAGCACCTATTTAAAGGGGAATGATACGTTAAATGCTTTGAAATACCTTATGTTAGCAAAAAACTATGAGGCCGCAGATCAAGAAATTATTAAATACAATCCGGAACTTGTTAAACTAATAGAGGAGTGAAAGAAAATGATCTTTGAGAAAGAATTAAAAAGTGATTTTCCCTTTAAATCGTGTTCCTTTGTCGCAATCGATATTGAAGCCACCGGTCTCAAAATCAAGGAAGACAGAATCCTGGAAATTGCTTTGGTAAAATGGGAGTATAATGGTAAGAAGGAGCACTTTCATACCATCCTTAACCCTGGTGTAGAACCGTCAAAATACTCTATTGATGTTCATGGAATTACAAAAAAACTCTACAAAGACTCTCCAGAGTTTAGAGAAATTAAAGACAAAATAGTGGATTTTATAGGTGATTCAATAATAGTGGGATTTAATATCTTGCCACTTGACCTATCCCTGCTTAACAAAGAACTTAGAATGCAAGGCGAAAAACCTCTTTACAACTACCTTATAGATGTTCAAAGCGTGGTTTTTAAAGTTCTCGGTGGTCCAAAGGAGAGGTCTCTGGGCACTATAACCAAGCAGTTGGATATAGCCACCTCTACCCTTCACAGAGCCCTTCCAGACGCCGAAGCCACAATGAAAATCTGGATTAAATTGATAGACCATTTTAGAAACCAAGGGTTTACATCTTTAAAAGAGCTTTTTGAAAGGGGATATTTCAAAATAAAACTAAACCCGGTTGCCGGTGAAATCTTTCTCCTTGGAAGACAAAATAGATACGTGGAGATCGTCTATAAATCCCCCACTTCTCCAAAAACAAAAAGGACCATCGAACCCCTCGGAGTGAGAGGCTCGATGGTCGATGCTTTCTGTAATCTTAGGTTAGATTTTAGAAGTTTTAATACTGCCTACATTCTCAGCTATCAATAGGCAGTAATTATTCTTCTTCCTTCTCCTTCTTGATTTCCTCAACGACCTTCTTCGCTATCTCAGCGGGCACTTCGTCGTAGTGAGAAAATCTCATGGTGTAGGTTCCTCTACCCTTTGTTATTGAGCGGAGAGTGGAAGAATATTTGTAAAGCTCAGCAAGGGGAACATTAGCACGAATCACCTGATACCTTCCCTGAGAATCCATTCCGAGAATTTTTCCCCTACGTGCATTTATATCTCCAATCACATCACCCATAAATTCCTCAGGAACGGTAACTTCAAGTTCGTAGATAGGTTCAAGGAGATAAGGGTCTGCCTTACCTTCGGCATCTTTGAAAGCTAAGGAGCCAGCAATTTCAAAAGCAAGGTTTGAAGAATCCACGGGGTGGTACTTTCCATCGTACAAAATAACTTTGACATCAACCACCTTCGCACCCATTACACCGCTTTCCATCGCTTTCTTTACACCACTTTCAACGGCAGGAATGAAGTTGTTTGGAATTGCTCCACCAAAAATCTGATTTACGAACTCGTATCCACCACCTCTTGGAAGGGGCTCAATCTTTATATTACAAATACCGTATTGACCGTGTCCGCCCGTCTGCTTAACGTATTTTCCAAAGCCATCGGCAGCCTTTCTGATACTCTCTCTGTAAGGTATTCTCGGCTTTTCCGTTTTAACCTTAACTCCATATTTCTCTTTCATTTTAGAAATTACTACATCTAAGTGCATTTCTCCAAGACCCCAAAGGAGTGTCTGCTTAAGTTCAGGGTCATATTTGAAGTCAATTGTTGGGTCTTCGTTTCTAAGCCTATTAAGTCCCTCTGAAACCTTATCCTGGTCTTCCCTACTTTCCGGGATAATTGCAATGGAAACAAGGGGTTCAGGAAATTTAATGGGTTCCAGTTCCACAGCATTGTCCTTATCGCTCAAAGTATCGTTGGTCTTGGTCTCCTTTAGCTTAACAAGGGCACCTATCATTCCGGCAGACACAACAGGCACTTCCTTTCTGTTTGCTCCTCTTACAACATACATCTGGTTTACTTTTTCGGTCCTCTGGGTTCTGGAGTTTAGATATTCCTTACCAGATTCAATCTTACCAGAAATAACCTTGATTATAGAAACTTCGCCAAGGTGGGCTTCCTGGAAGGTCTTGAACACAAAAGCTACCGCCTTTCCATCAGGATCTGGTTTAATTTCAATTTCTTCACCTGAAAGCTTTCCTACCTCAGGCTTAACATCAAGGGGTGATGCTCCAAAGTTGATCAAGGCGTTTAAGAACTCAATTATTCCAATGGCTTCCTTTGCATCACCGTAAAGAACGGGGATAATTTCCTGGTTCAATATGGATTTCTTTAAAACAGGGATCAATTCACTATCGGCGATTTCCTCACCACCCATATATTTTTCAAGAAGTTCTTCCGAAGTCTCAATAATATTTTCCCTGAAGCGGTCTCTTTCTTTTGAAGCATAATCCTTCACATCGGCAGGAAGAGAGTTAATATCGCCGGCAATAAGGTCAAAAACACCCTTAAAGTTTGCACCTTTGCCAAGTGGAATCTGAAATGGTGTTACATGATGACCAAAAGCATTTTTTAAATCTTCCCAAACACTATCCAGATTGATTTCCTGCCCCGTCATCTTATTTATAAAAATGAATATGGGCACGCCCTTCTTCTTTGCAACCTCAAAATACTTCTCAGCACCCACCTCAACACCGGATGTGGCATCAAGAACCACTACCACATTATCGGCCACTCTAATTGCGGAGTGAACTTCGCCTGCAAAATCAAGGTAACCGGGCGTATCAATAAGATTAATGAGAAATCCATCATGTTCAACATAACCTACAGACAATCTGATGGAAAATTTACGTTTAATTTCCTCTTCATCGTAATCCATTATGGTGTTGCCCTGATCAATAGTTCCAAGCCTGTTAATAACACCAGTTTTATAAAAAATTGCCTCGCACAAAGATGTTTTACCACTTCCACCATGACCAACAAGAGCCAGATTCCTAATTTTTTCAACCATCTTTACCCCCCTAATTAATTTTTAATCACAATGTTTAACAATCTATCTGGCACAAAGATAACCTTTACAATCTCTTTGTTATCTGTGTGTTGTTTAATTTTTTCAGACTGCAAAGCTGCCCCGAGTACCTCCTCCTTAGAGGACCCTTTGGGCACAACAACGGTTCCCCTTAATTTACCATTAATTTGAACCGGAATTTCAACCTCTTCAAAATGAAGGTAATTTTCATCAAATTCAGGGAACTTCTCACTGAAAATAGTCCCCTCAAAACCCATCATATGCCAGAGTTCCTCGGCAATATGGGGTGCAAAGGGTGCCAGAAGTAAGGCAAAGTCTATGAGCGACTTTTTGAGCACAACGGAATCAGAATTTTTAAATCCGCTTAAATCGTTAAGGAACTCCATCATTTTAGCGATTGCGGTGTTAAAGTGGAACAGAGATGAATCCTCACGAACACTCTTAATGGTCTGTTGGAGCTTAATGAAGAGCTTCTTTTCCTCATTATCAAGGGATTCTGGATTAAGAGAGATTTTAGTTCCCTTTACACTTTGTGCATTGGATTCGTAAAACTTTAATATTCTAAGGATAAAGCGCTTTGCTCCTTCCACACCGGCGTCAGACCAGATCATGTCCTTCTCAGCAGGACCTGCGAAAAGGATGGTTATTCTTGCCACATCAGCTCCGTATTCCTCTACAAAGGGTGCAACAGGAACTATGTTACCCCTGGATTTGGACATCATTTCAACCAGTACTTCTACAGGATTACCGCACCTAGAATGAGTTCCATCCTTCACATCCTCGTCAGGTACAACTTCACCACAATGGTTGCAATAATTGAAAGCCTTATGCACTAAACCTTGAGCGAAAAGATTTTCAAAGGGCTCGGTATGGGCAACAAATCCTTCATCATATAGTACCTTTTGAATAAACCTTGCGTAAATAAGGTGCTTTGTGGCATGCTCTACTCCACCAATATATTGATCCACGGGCATCCATTGATTTACCAGCCCGGAATCGAAGATTTTTTCGGAATTTCTTGCATCAATGTACCTCAAGAAATACCAGCTGGAATCCACGAAGGTATCCATCGTGTCAGGGTCTCTCTTGGCATCTCCTCCGCAAACAGGACATTTTGTATTTATCCATTCCTCCACGTCTTCAAGAGGAGACCTTCCTTTAGGTTTAAAGTCCTTAACATTTTCGGGGAGTAAAACGGGCAGGTCTTTCTCTGGAACGGGAACAATTCCACACTTTGGACAATGTATCATTGGGATGGGAGCTCCCCAATAACGCTGTCTTGAAATTAACCAGTCCTTGATCCTGTAAGAGACCGTTTCTCCACCAAGGCCAAGCTTGGCAAGTTCCTTCTGGATCTCTTTTATACCCTCTTCTGACGTTAGACCGCTGAACTTATCTGAATTGACCATTACTCCGTATTCTTCGTAGGCCTGCTCCATCGTTGCAGGGTCCAAGTCTCCATCAAAAGGCTTAATAACCACTTTAATGGGTAAGCCGTGCTTTTTGGCAAATTCAAAATCCCTCTGGTCGTGGGCTGGAACCCCCATCACAACGCCTGTTCCATAATGGGCAAGGACATAATCACCAACCCAGATGGGAACCCTTTCCTTCGTGAAGGGGTGAATTGCATAGAGGCCGGTGAAGACACCGGTCTTTTCCTTTGTCGCCAGTTCCCTTTCCACATCACTCTTTTGAAGAGCTTTCTCCACATACTCCTTTACCAGAGCTACATTGGGAGAATCTGCAAGCAATTCCCTAACGATGGGATGTTCAGGAGCGACGGTGATAAAGGTGACGCCGAACAATGTATCAGCCCTTGTAGTGAATACGGGAATTTCTGTTCCATCCTTTTCATACTTGAATATGATTATTGTTCCATAAGACTTTCCAATCCAGTTCTCCTGCTGTTTTATAACATTTTCAGGCCATCTTCCCTTAAGGTGCTCCAGGTCCTGCAATAGCCTCTCTGCATACTCAGTTATCTTGAAAAACCACTGCTCAAGTTCTTTCTTTACAACGGGAGACTTGCATCTTTCACATTTACCGTTTACTACCTGCTCGTTCGCCAGAACCGTCTTACAGGAAGGGCACCAATTTACATGCTCGCTCTTCCTGTAGGCCAAACCCCTCTTGTAAAGCAATAAGAAGAGCCATTGTGTCCACTTGTAATAGTCGGGATCACAGGTAGCTAATTCCTTATCCCAGTCGTAAGAAATTCCAAGCATATCAAAGGTCTTGCGGAAATTTTCAATGTTCTTGTAGGTCCATTCCTTTGGATTAATTCCGTGTTTTATGGCGGCATTTTCTGCTGGAAGCCCGAAGGCGTCCCAACCTATTGGGTGAAGAATGTCGTATCCTTCCATCATCTTAACCCTTGCCACCACGTCGCCAATCACGTAATTTTTCAGATGGCCCATGTGGAGGTCGCCAGAGGTGTAGGGGAACATCTCAAGCACATAGTATTTTCGATGTGGCTTCTCTTTAGTTTTATACAAGTTTATATCGTTCCAGAACCTCTGCCACTTTTTTTCAATCTCTCTCAAATTAAATTCACTACCCATCTTCACTCCTTTGAGAGGTTATAATTTTACTCTCAATCTTTTGTAAAATCAAGACAAAACCGTTAAAATTAGTGAAATGAAATCACTACTTCTTCTATTAAACTTGTTAAGTCCTATTCAGGAAAACTTCGAAAATAGACTCTTCTGGAAGGCTGTATCCCTGAGAGAATCCGCACGCTCCCGTGAAGATACTATAATGGTCCTTATCTCTATGAGAAATACTATCTCCGGCAATACAGTTACGAACTTTATCAAAAATCCTGACAATCTTCCAAATGAAGTTCGTTTGGCATACACTTCATTAATTTTGGAGATTCCCGCCTTAGATTCCCTCGCTATTGAAAATTTGAAAATTTTATCCGATTCAATACCTGAGCTTAAAGACTACTTCACTCTGAAGATTATCCAGAAAAATATCTCCTCGGACAAGTTTCAGGATGCCTTCAGCTATTTAAGACTCCTTCAAAAGCAAAGATACCAAAGAATCGCCTTAAGGAACTTTATTCAAAGAATATGGGAAAAGAAGGACACCCTTTATGTTGATTCTCTGATAAATCTGCCCTTTGCTGAAGAGACACAGAAGCAATTTCTCAGAGCTTTCGTAAATCTCACGAAGGGAGATACCTTAACGGCAAGAAAAATTGCCTACAGGATTGCCCGTTCAAACCCTTCTTCCATCTGGTCCTTGAGGCTTGTAAATCTTTTAGACGATACTCTAAAAGCATACGTATACTATTCCAATGAAAATTATCAGGAAGCAAACAAAATTTTTTCGAAAATTAAAACCACAAAGTATCCATACGCCCAAATAATCTCTGCATACAGGGTCCGAGACTATAAAGGGACCGTTGAGCTTTATGAGAAGTTAAGAGAAAGACTCTCAGATAAAGAACAAGGGCAAATTCCTCTGCAGATCGGATACTCTTACTGGAAAACAGATAAGCCCTTTAAATCCTTTGAATATCTTCTCATATCAGCCAACAGTGGAAATGAAGCTGCGGCCCGAGTAATAGCAGACATCCTTATAAAATCTGATTCCAGTGTGGTTAACGAATTCTTCAGGAAAGCAGAGGTTAAATCTCAGCAATTAAACTACTCCTTAGGTCTTTACTTTCTTTACACTGGAGATACTGCAAAGGCTAACACCTATTTCAAAAACAGTCTCAAGGGTTCAAATAAAAATCTAAAGGTGAAATCAACAGTGTTTCTTAAAAACTTGGGTGAACTTATAGATGACGACAGCGATGGAGAATTGATACTTGACTACTTTAACATCCTTAATAGAGGCTTCGTTGTGTCCAAGGAACCGGAGCCCGAATTAAATGAAGAAATCTTGGAAAATATCAAAATATTCAAATACTTACTAATCTTCGGTGACCCCCAAGAAGCAAACAACTTTGTACCAGATAAAGAGCCCGATTTATACGGAGCGGTAAAGATTTGCGAAAGATTGGGATATGATAACTTAAGAATTCGCTTAGCGTTAAAACTTTTAAATGGTTCATCAAAAGATGGATCGATACCCGAATATCTACTAAGACATATTTTCCCGCTAAATTACTATCGTCAAATTACTCAGCTAAGCGCCTTTTATAGGGTAAAACCCGAAGTCATAATCTCCCTTATACGCGAGGAAAGCAGGTTTGACCCAAAGACTGTAAGTCCTGCCGGAGCCATCGGTCTTATGCAGATAATGCCCGCAACAGGCAGAAGGATTGACAGAACCGTAACTGCAGACTCATTAAAAATTCCAGACATTAATCTGGTAATAGGAACAAAATACCTCTCTGCACTACTGGATACTTTTCCGAATTTGATTCACGCATTGTGTGCTTATAATGCTGGCGAATCAAGAATCCGCGAGTGGGTTAGTACTTATAAAACCAACGACCAACTTCTCTTTATGGAACTTATCCCCTTTAGGGAAACGAGGGAATATGTTCAACGAATTATGAGGAGTATAATAATTTACAGGTATCTTATTAATAACGGAGGGGTGAGATGAATTTAATTTTCTTTACATTATGGTTTCTCTTTGGCAAAACTGAATACGAAGTTTACAAACTCAAGGTAGAGAGTGCCATAACACCCTCGGTGGCAGAATATCTTGTTGATGGAATCAATAAAGCAAATTCAAATGGTGCAAAACTGGTATTGATTGAAATGGATACCCCTGGTGGTCTCGATGAATCAATGAGAAACATAAATAAGGCCATACTGGCATCAAAAATACCTGTTGTAACCTTCGTTTATCCAGAGGGGGCAAGGGCGGCCTCGGCAGGCGCATTCATAGCCATGGCATCCCACATAATTGCCATGGCACCGGGGACCAACATCGGAGCCTGTCATCCCGTCAGTCTCGGTCAGCAAATGGACAGCATAATGGTTAAGAAGGTCGCTAACGATGCAGCCTCCTATCTTAAATCATTGGCCGAAACGAGGGGTAGAAACACCATTTGGGCTGAAAAGGCCGTTTTTGACGCCTTATCCTCATCAGCTTCAGAGGCTAAGAAAGAGGGTGTCATTGAGATAATCGCATCTAATGTTGACGAACTGTTGGACAGCATTAACGGAAGAGTTGTCTATATTGAAAACAATCCATTCAAAATTGAAATAAAAAAGCCGTATAAAATTCTGGACATCAAGATGGGGTTAAGAAGTAGACTACTTACTTTACTCAGTAATCCCAACATTGCCTACATACTCCTTCTTCTCGGTTTTTACGGGCTCTATTTTGAACTTTCCAATCCCGGTGCAATCTTCCCGGGTGTTTTCGGGTCCATATGTTTGATACTTGCTTTTTATTCACTACAAACCCTGCCAGTTAACTATGCAGGGCTCGCACTATTAGTACTTTCTATAATATTTTTCATCCTTGAAGCACTGACACAACCCTTTGGAATCCTTGCTGCAGGTGGAGTAATTTCATTTATTTTAGGTTCACTTATGTTATTTAAAGGAGGACCAATGTTTAAAGTTTCACTTCCATTAATAATTATATCTGCTGTTATAACAGCTGCCTTCTTTTTATGGATTGTGACAAAAGGCATTAGTACGTTTAGAATAAAACCTCAAACCGGAAAAGAAGGGCTTGTGGGGGAACGCGGCATTGCAAAAACCAGAATTAACAAAAAGGGTGGTACCTGTTTAGTCCACGGAGAGCTCTGGAGAGCTAAAAGCGAAGAAGAAATTGAAAAGGACGAAGAGATTGAAGTCGTCCGTGTGGAGGGTCTTACCCTCTGGGTGAAAAGGGTGTGAAAAATCAAGGATAAGAGCGAACACCTTTTCACAGATAAGTAACAAGTAATTTTCTCATAAAATCTAAAATTTCCCTTAAGAGTTAAAACTTATTCGCACCTCATTAATTTGAAAACGGCTTCATTCAATGATTTTCACTTCGGCACGAATTTTGCAGATAATACCTCCAAAAGGAGGTGTTAAAATGTTCATTTTACTTTTGGGACTAATTCTTGGACAGTCAAAGGTGGTTGTTAACGATATGACAGGCGATGTCTCTTCACACTACGCAGACTTCATATGCGGTGAATTCACATACAGATTTGGAGCGTTACATTTTAGAATCGAGGTGGACAGACTCTTTGAAAACTATTCGGGTCCAATTTATCTTTTCATAAATTCCGATGGTGATGACTTAACTGGCTGGCGAACCACCGAACACATCTCTGAAGATAGTGACACTATATATGGAGCAGACCTGATGCTCCGAATAAATCAATTCCGTCCTGATCAGGCAGAGTTATATAGACTTAATACCGATGGACATTACCTTTTCTTGGAGTTCTCCAATTGCACGATTACAAACAAAGGCAACTTGAGATATGAGGTTTCCGGTAGGGTTACCGGAATCACAGGAAATCCAATCAAGTTGAGAATTTTTATGAACGATGAGGGTAACTGGGGTGATAGATTTCCGGACTCTGGAGTCATTGAACTTAGAGACCCTATGGTTTACAGGGTTGTCGATCTCAGATAACGCTTACTTTAACTGGATTTGCTATGGGTGTAAGCCCCGATATTTTCTCAACCCTTACTCTTACGAACTCGCCCTCTTCAAATTTACCGGGCACCACGACGGTGATATTATTTTCCGTTTTTCCCTTTGAGTATTTTGAACTCTTGCGGGACGAACCATAAATGAGAATCTCATACTCCTTGCCCAGCATTAACTTTCTTCTTTCCAGAATATTTCTATTAATCTCTGCTATCAATCTGCGAAGCCTTCGGCCGGCCTCCTCTTCATCTATAACAAAATCCCTGTAACGGTGGTAAGCAGGAGATGGCTTTCTGGGCGAATAGATGAACATATATGCATTGTCAAACTTTACCTTATTAACCACGTCCAGGGTTTCAAGAAAATCCTCTTCCGTTTCCGTTGGAAATCCCACCATTATATCTGTCGTTATAGAAGCCTCAGGAATTCTATCCCGTATTAATTTGGCTAATTCTAAATACTCCTCCTTGGTGTATCCCCTGTTCATCTCCCTCAATACTTTTGTGGAACCCGACTGTAAAGGAAGGTGAAACCAGGGTTTTAAGCGTCTTGCACCTTTAACTGCTTCAATCACTTTTATACTAAAATCACGCGGATGGGAAGTGGTGAAATAAATTCTTGGGATATGGACTTTCTCATCCACTAATTGGAGTAAATCTGCAAAATCAAGACCTTTATAGAAGTAGGAATTGACGTTCTGACCAAGGAGTGTGACCTCGGATACTCCCCTTTTTTCTAAATAAGTAAGCTCATTCATAATTTCATCCGGAGACCTGGAAATCTCCCTCCCTCTTGTATACGGAACCACACAGTAGGAACAAAAATTATCACACCCTTCCTGTATTACAACATACTCAAGAACTTTTTTAACACTACGCCCGGAGAAGTTGAAATCACAGGCAGTCTTGAGGTCAAGAAAGGCTTGAGACTTAACTCCTCTTTTAAAGGCCTCAGGTATAATCTGAAAATTTTTCGTTCCGACCACAAGGTCGGCCACCTTGAGCAAATCCTCACCCTTCTGCTGGGCAGTACAACCCATTAAAATGACAAATTTGCCCCTTTTTTTGAAATACTTAGCAATTGAAATTCCCTTTTCTTCCGGTTTGCCCCTTACCGAACAGGTATTAATAACCACAATATCTGCTTCTTCAGGCTTACTTACCTGTAAAAACCCTTCTTTTTTCAACAAATTATCCAGAATGGCTGAGTCATACTCGTTCATCTGGCATCCAAAGGTAATTATGTGGAATTTCTGCATAGTAAAATTATAAATCAAAGTGCTTGAATTATTTGGAATTCCAATGGTAAGAAATTAAAATCTTACAATGCAGAGAAAACCCAAGTGGATTAAGAGTAAATTTGTCGCAAACGAAAAATTCAGCAAGATTAAAAAGGTCCTTCAAGCACTACACTTAAATACTGTCTGTGTTGAGGCAAAATGTCCCAATTTAGGAGAGTGCTGGGGGCATGGGACAGCGACCTTCCTTATTTTGGGTGATGTTTGCGCGAGAAATTGCAAATTCTGCGCAACGAAAACAGGCAATCCAAATGGAGTCGCAGACTGGGATGAGCCCGAAAGGGTTCTACAGGCGGTAAAGGAAATGGAACTATCCTATGTCGTTATAACTTCTGTAACCCGTGATGACCTTGAAGACCACGGAGCAGGAATCTACGCAAAAACGGTGGAGTTAATAAAAAAGGAATTCCCTGAAATCTTGGTAGAAGTGCTGGTTCCCGACCTAAGGGCCAATCCAGAACACATAAAAAGGGTTTTAGATTCCGGTGTGGATGTTTTTGCCCACAACGTGGAAGTTGTTAAAAGACTCTCACCCCATGTTAGGGATAAAAGAGCATCCTATGAAACGTCATTAAAAACTCTGGAGCTGGCAAAGAAACTAAACCCCGATGTGTTTACAAAGTCGGGATTTATGGTAGGCCTCGGAGAGAATGCGGAAGAAATAACCGAAACTATGAGAGATTTGAAAGAAGCTGGAGTCAGTTTCCTGACCATAGGACAATATCTTCAGCCAACACCCAGCCATCTGCCGGTAGAAAAATACTATTCACCTCAAGAATTTAAAGAATTTGAAAAAATAGGCTTGGAAATGGGCTTTGACTATGTAGCCTCTAAGCCTCTTGTTAGAAGTTCATACATGGCAGGTGAATTTTTTATAAGAGCTTTAAAAAACAAAGCTAAACTTGAAGGTGCTATACCATGAGTGTAAAATTTAACCATAAGGAGGTTAGATGAGAAGGTTATTCGGAATAATTTTATTACTGCTTTTTGTGGGTGCAGTTTACTCCTATCCCGCCGATGTGATACCGATCTCCAACAGAGAATATGTCCCAGCACTCCATCAAGCCTTGCAAAGTGCTCAAAAAACCATCAAAATATTCATGTTCAGCGCTCGTTACTATCCGCAATACAAGAACGATGCGAACTCATTGATACTTAACGCAATTATAGACGCTCGGAAGAGAGGTGTTGATGTGGAAGTTATTTTAGACGCCTCCAACTGGAACAGGAGTAACACCCTTGACAATAAAGCTTTCGCTGACACTTTGAAAAAAGCAGGTGTTAAGGTCTACTTCGACCCACCTGATGTTACCTCTCACGACAAACTAATAATTGTGGATTCTTACATAACCATAGTTGGTTCCACTAACTGGAGCTACTACGCCCTTGAAAGAAACAACGAAGCATCGGTCCTTATCTACTCACCTGAAGTTGCTGAATATTTCGAAAAGTACTTTGAAAAGGTGAAAGAACTCTCCACGGAAGAAATGCCTCAATGGTTCCTGGAGTAGAACTATGAATGCTCTATTGTTAGCTGCACTATTATTGGTTAAAAGTCCCATAAAAATTGAAATCATACACACTTCAAACATCATAGGTAATTTCGGAAAATCCAAGGCTACATGGATTAACCCCGATTTTCCTCCCACACTCGGCGGTTATGAATCCCTGGCTGAGCTATTGGAAAGCGAGAGAGCAAAATGCAAAAAGAATGAGACGTTATTACTCCTCTTGGACTCAGGTAATTTCACAGGTGGATACATTACGGCTGACAATTTAGTCATAGATTCTATTGTCTTTTACATGAATTCACTAAAATACGATTTCATTAATTTAGGTGTGAGGGAACTTACCATTTTCCCAGCTTCAGAAAGGAAGAACAAATTTTTGCCACAAAAAATGCTCCTTAAGGACTACCTGAAGAAAATAAACACCCAATTCATCTCTTCCAATGTGGATTTTCCAGACCCAGAATATCAGAAGCTGGTTAAGAAATACGCTATCATAGAATACAAAGGCGTCAAAATAGGTGTATTCGGAATGGTCTCAGAAAACGCACCTCAATTCTTATATCAGGACATTGACCCTACTGTAAAAACCACTATAAAGCCTGAATTTTCTTCACCCTACGGGGTTGAGCCTGAAATTATTAGAGAAGAGCCCTTTGATGACGTAAAAATCGGAAGAGAATATCAAACGGCGAAAGTAATGGTGGAAACTCTTAAAGCCCTTGGTTGTGATATAATAATTATGCTCTCCAGCATTGGCTACTATAGAGAGAGATTTCTGGCTAACGATGTGCCTGGTATTGACGTAATCCTTGGTGGTTTTGATGGTTTTGGAACAAGAACAGCCTACGTAAACCCCGTGAATCACACAATAATTTTAAGAAACTATGACTATTTGAGTCAGGTGGGTAAACTGGTTCTCAGGGTTGACCCTAAGGCTAAGACAATAACCGGATTTGATTATTCTGCAATAACACTTTTTGAAGAAGAATTCACTCCCATTGCTCCAGCTGAGGAAGAGGGAGAAGAATAGTCGATAAAAAAATCGGGGCGAGAGGACTTGAACCTCCGGCCTCTTGGTCCCGAACCAAGCGCGCTACCAAGCTGCGCTACGCCCCGATCAAAAATAGATTATTGTCTTTCTCGGAAAAGGTGAGAAGCCAGCTCTACACAGTTCTTGCCCTTTCTCTTAGCTTCAAGGAGGGCAACGTCGGCTTCTTTTATTACATCATCTAAAGTCTTACCCTTCTTGACGACGCTAATTCCTATGCTTGCAGTTACGGTAAACTTCACATTTCCAAAGATAAAAGGCTCAAGTCGGATCTTATTTAAGATCTTTTCTGCATAAAGTTTCGCCTCAAATTCGTCAACCGAATCCAGCAGCACCAAAAATTCATCACCACCGTACCTTGCAGCTACGTCAACCTTCCTTATATTACTGGCGATTATGAAGCCAACGTACTTTAAAACCTCATCTCCGATCTTAGAGCTATAATTTTGATTAACCCAAGCAAAATCATCCAAATCCAGATATAATATTGAACAAACCTTCTCCAGACCTCTGTTAATCCTTTCAAGTTCCCTTTCAATAACACTCCTGAAATAAGAATAGTTATGAAGTCCGGTGAGTTCATCCTTAATCGACTTTTCTCTCAATTTCTCATACAATTTAGCGTTATTTATGGCAACAGCAGCCTGTTCTGCTAAGAACTGCAAAAGGTCCAGTTCCTCTGGCTTAAATAATCTCGGTTTCTTTGAAAAAGTGTAAATAACACCAATAACCTTCTCACTTTGAATTATAGGCACTCCCATGAAGGAAATTACACCCGAATCCTTTAAGAAAGGGTGGTCGCCAAATTCGCTTTTTGAAATATCGTTAACCACTAAAGGTTTTCGAGTCTTTACTATCGTATAAGTTGCCCCCCTCTCCCTGACGTATTTGTGAATATTCTCCCTATGAATGGGGTCTGTGGTTGCTCCCCTTGTCCATTGCATTAGATCCTCATCCACTAAAATTATACTTGAATAGCTTGTGGATAGAAGCTTATCCAAGAGCTTTACAATCTGTTCGAGCTGTAAATCAAGGGGTTTTAAGGTATTGATATCACGAGTAATTTTAACAAGAGCTTTCAAAATACGTTTTAATTGATCCCTCTCCATATAGTAATTATTATAAATGAAAATGCAAGCATTTTCAAAAAAGATATACCTTTAAAAATATTTGCGCCCTGCCGAAGGCAGGGCGCAAGACTTCTTCACTTTCCTTGCTTAATTGCCTCTCCTTCCGCCCGTATCCTCGGTTCCTTTCCTGTATTCATACTGCTTTTCCATCCTCTGCCTGTTTTCTTCCCTCTGCTCACGGTCCATCCTCTCACGCATCTTTTCGCGAATTTCCTGTCTTACCTCCATCTGAAAACGTTCTCTCAATTTATTAACCTGATCGGGAGTCAAGACATTTCTAACTTCTGCCATGTGCATTAATCTCAACACCCTCAGCTCCGCCTCCAGATTTGCAATTTCCTTAATAAGGGGTTCGATTTGCTTTCTTGTGTAATTTTCAGTCCTCAAAATATTGTTGAGATCAATAGTCTTTTTCTGTATTTCAGCCCTCAAATCTACCACCTTCTTTGCATGATTGGAAGCCAGTTCAACCAATTTCTTCCTTTGCTCGGGTGTTAAATTCAGCTCGGCCGCTACTTTTTCACTCTTCAAGAGACCCAGCATTCTCTCTGCATAAAGCTCACCGACCGGTGCCTGGCTTATCATTAAAACCATCAAGTATAGTGCTATCATTTTGAACCCCCCTTTTTTCTCTGTTGTCAACTTTTACTTATATAGACATAGAATCTCCCAAAAATGTTCATTGTTCGAATTAAGAACATTAAAATCTTGATATGGCTTACAAACATGTGGAATTATTATTTGAGAATCCGAATAAATCCATCTGGAAGCTCGCCATACCGTCCATTTTTGCAAACCTCGTTCAGGTTCTTTACAGTTTCGTAGATGCCTTCTGGATATCCACGCTTAAAAACGCATCCTTGGGCGTAGCTGGTATTGGCCTTGCTCAACCTCTTAATTTTGCAGCAATTTCACTCGCTGGAGGAATTGGTGTTGGTGTTAATTCATTGATTTCAAGAAGTATAGGAGCCAAAGACTACGAAAGTGCGAATAAAGCGGCTTCTCACGGAATATACTTATCCCTCATTATTTCAGGTATTTCATCCATAATCCTCTTTATATTCTCGAAAACCATTTTTGCCGCTCTGGGTGCAGGCGAAGCCTTACCCCAAGCCATCCTTTATGGAAGGATTGTATTTGGAGCAATGTCTGTAAGTTTCCTCATTTTCGTTCTGAATTCAATATTGAGGGCCGAGGGTGATACGAGGAGATCCATGATTGCAATGGTAACGGGATCTGTCCTCAATATGGTTCTTGATCCGATTTTTATTTTTGTATTTAAACTGGGTGTAGCGGGAGTTGCAGTCGCCACAGTAATTTCCCAGATAGTCTCCCTTGCCATGCTTATGTACTGGGCACTCTTTGAGAAAACCACCTTTGTTAAAATAAAGCTAAGGGGCTTCAAGTTTGAACCATCCATTATAGGGGAAATCATAAAGGTGGGATTCCCCTTCGCCCTTTCTCAATTCCTTATATCTTTCAGCCAGATGCTCTTCAACCACCTGACTGCTCAGATAAGGGGACCTGAAGGAATAGCGATTTATAACGTAGGAATGAGATTCAATCAAATTGCGGTATTACCTTCCCTCGGAATATCTGCCTCAACTATCTCCGTTGTAGGTGCCTGGTACGGTGCCAAAAATAGAGAAATGCTCAAAAGGAGCATCATTGAGTCCTGGAAACTGGGGGTCAAAATCCAAACCATTATTGCCATATTCATCTACACTTCTGCACCCCTTTTAGCAATGATCTTTGCCAACGATATATCAATGAAACAATTGATGCCCGAAGTGGTTGGCTTTTTAAGGATAACATCCCTTTCGTACATCTTTATACCGATAGGGATGTTTACCTCCTCCGCCTTCAACGGAATGGGACAGGGCATAAAGGCAGCAATCCTCGCCTTCCTGAGGCTCCTCGTTATTGCTTATCCGATTGCGAGAATCCTCAGCATCAACCTTAATATGGGGCTTACTGGTGTATGGTGGGGAATAAACCTTGCCCCCCTTGGATCAAGTATCATTGCACTAATCTGGTTAAAAATAGAAAAGATTCTCTAAACTATTTTCCCCTTTCTCCACCGTAAAGCCTGAGATGCAGACGGTCAGAATAACGAAAACCGTACTCTATGCATAATTCCGCAATTTCCTTTGCAACGGACTCAAGGTCCTTTAAACTACCGGAAAGGGGCATAACAAATATCTTTTGAGTTGAAATATAAAACTTTTCCGCGAGTTCCTTTACCTCTTCAAAGTCTTCTCTACTTTTCACCACAAACTTAAAATAGGCATTCTCCAGATTGGCAAAAATCTCAATAGCTCCCTCATTTATTCTGTTCGCATAATCAAGACCCGAATTGGAAAGCTTAACAGAAACATTGAAATTTATACCGTATATTTCGATAAGTTCTTCGGGAACAAGAGTACCATTGGTCTCAATCTCTATTGAAGAGAAAAAGGATTGTACTTTACCGAGGAACAACTTCAAAACCTTTTGCTGAAGAAGGGGCTCACCGCCGGTGATAACCAAATTGGAGACCCTGCCCCTCAAGGAATGTGTAATACTAACAAGTTCGTCAATGGTATAGCTTTTCCATTCCTTAGAGAATTCAGCAAAGGATGCATACTTAGTATCGCAAAACTCACACCTTAAATTGCATCCGCCAAGCCTGACAAATAAAGATGGAGTTCCAATTCTGGGACCCTCACCTTGAAGGGATTTGAAGACTTCTGAAACGATCAAATTCATCCGAAGACCTCAAACTCCACCTTTACAAAATTTTTCCTGTCCATCTTCACAAAACCGCTCTGGGTGGGTGTTTCAAAAACCTCTGCCTCTACTTCTTCCACATTTTCAAAATTGGAAAGGACAATGGAGGTACACAGAAGGGCAATATTCTCTGCACTGGGATTCCTATCAAGAACCACAATTCTCTGCCCTGCAGACTTCAAGACCTCCACAAGGGGGTCCTTTTTATAGAGAATTGCCTTATGATCTAAGAGGTTGTGAATCTTTTCCTTTAAAAGGCCAAAGTCCACAAGCATTCCATCTTCGCGTAGCTTGCCCGAAATTCTGAGCTTAACCCTGTAGCTGTGCCCGTGCAGGAAGGCACATTTTCTTGAATGTTCAAAAATCCTATGGGCTGAATCTATCAAAGTTTCCCATCTTATCTCAAACATTTTACACCTCCCAAAAGTTCTTCAAAGTTACACCCTGCTCAAAGAGCCAATGGCAGGTCGGAAATTGGAGTTTGCTAAACTCAGTAATTAATGATGCACTTTCCATATTGAAACCTTCAAAATCCACAGCAACCCCCTGAATAAAGGACCCGTAGGGCTTAATGATATCATAGACACTTTCAACCGAGGGTACGTTTACTACCAGCAAAGTTCTAAGGCTATTTAACTCAATGAATCCTTCGGAGAACACAATAAAATAATCCCGACCTCTGAAAATGAACCTTGCCCTTTCAAAATTTCTGAGAACCTCATACTCCGCCTCGTCCCTCCTGAAATCACTTTCGGGAGGAAGAATATGACTGACCTTCTCAAAGGCACTGATTAAATCCTCTTCCACCACTTCGGCAATGCTAAAAAGAACCCTTAGCGACAAACAACCCCTCGTGTCAAAAGAAAGGTTATCCCAGGCAATCTTCTCAAAAATTTCATTCGAATCCTGCCCTTTAAAAATACCTATAGAAAACTTAGGTCCAAAGAACCTGTAATGCTTTCCCAATTTTGAAATAACCCCACCCAATTTTTCACTTCCAAAACCCATTAGAAAATCATATTCCCTGACTTTAACAAGGCTCTCTTCGTGGGATAGATATTCCCCATCAATATGGATCAACCCTGATATTTTTTCCCTTAGACGCTTTATAAACTCGTAAATAAAGGTTTTCTCCCGGGATGAGAACTTAAAAAATACCTCCTTTACCCCACTAACAAGGAGTAAGGGCATAACTTCAAAGATAACCAGAGGAACATTGCTCGGCAAAAATACAAAGACCTTTTCGGGACCTTTTGGGAAGGTTTTAATCTCCTCATAATATTCAATGCAACCAAGATAATGTTCAAATAGTCGCGAAAGGAGTTCCTTCTGATAAATTACATCACTTTTTACAAGACCCTTCTCAAAATCTTCTTTGAAACCCTTTAAGACCTCTCGGTAATTATCTAAAAGTAAAGGAACAGCCACGTTCATCCTCCTGAACCCTTCCCAGCACATCAAAACAATCGTTTTTAAAATAAATCCTGTCAGGAACCAAGAGTGCAGAAATGGTGAATAGATTGGCAAAGTCAAAGACTTTCAAAAGGCCTTCCTTTTCGGTGAATACCTTAAGGTAAGGTTTTTCCTTATAGAGCCCTTCACAGGTGGAGTAGAACTGGGAAAAGAGTTCTGTCATACCATATTCGGTATAAACTAGGGCGTTAATAAAGACCTTTCTGGTTAACGAATGAAGCTCACCCCTTACATAAGGCCTATTTAAAGCCTTGTATCCACCTGTCTCAACTATTATAACAGGGGTGAGAATCCGTAAATTCCTCTCCTTCATATACTCCACAACCCGCAAAAGCTGGCTGGAAGTGAAAAAGAGAAGTGAATTCTCCTTACACCCCTTTAACTTTTCCACAAGATTTTCAATATCGCTTATTTCAAAGGAGTCGTTGAGATACTCCACCCTGAATTTCTTTGCAAAGATCTTAATCATATAAGCAAGGGAAGAATAATTGGCCACGTCGAAATTGGGAACTATAGAATAGATCAATTCGACCTCAAAGGGAAAGGATTTTAAGGCAGAGTGCTCATATAGTTTAAGAGATTCCCCATGATAATAAACCTTCGACCTGTTCCCCGTTGTTCCACTGGATTCAAAATATCCCTCTTCTTTGCCAATAAAAAACCTGTGGTGCTTGAAGAATTCAACAGGGAAAAAGGGTAGATCTTTAAGAGACTTCAACCTTTTAAACCCACAAACCTCAAGAAATTTGTTGTAAAAGGGAATGTTTCCTCTTTGAAATTCGACGATTTCAAGGGCAAGGGATTCATCAAACTCTGTAGCATTCTCGATGTAATCAATTACCTTTCTCTGCAAATCCATGATTTAAGGTCTCCTCAAGAACTTTGGCAAAAAGTTCCATCGTGCCCTTCGTAATCTCCACAGGTGGTGCCAGTTCCAGGACCTCTCCCTTTATACCTGATGGCAAAGCTATGTAGCCCTTTTTAAGAAGTTCTTTAGAAACTTCAAAGGCCGGAATTTCTGAAAATTCAATACCAATCAAAAGACCTCTACCCCGCACATCCTTGATGAGATATGGAAATCTCTCTTTTATCCTCGTTAACAAAGAAAGAAAATAAGAACCCATCTTCTCAGACCTTTCCCATAGACTGTTTTTAACAATCTGCCTTACCACATTAAGGGCAACATCGCAAATAAGGGGATGCCCTAAAAAAGTGCTGGTATGTATTGCCTCTCCATCAGAGATAGGCCATGCAGACATAATCTCTTTCCTCCCCATCATAAGAGAAAGGGGAAAGGATGATGAAAGGGCCTTTCCGAGAATGACTATGTCTGGTTTCACTTCAAAATATTCAAAGGCAAAGAGTCTACCGCACCTACCAAAGCCTGTGAAAATCTCGTCAAAGACAAGAACCACTTCCTTTTCCTTTGCCAGATCATATAATTTCTTGACAAAATCCTTCGGGAAAATTCTTACACCACCGCGAGCCTGAATGGGTTCAAGGAGAATCATCGCCACATCGTATTTCTCAACTGATTTTTTAATTTCTTCAAAAACCGTTGAGGAAGATTTTTCATCCGCAGGAAAAGGCATGGAAATAGAATATTCGGGTATTATTCCCTCAAAGGGTTTTTTAAACTTAGGATTATAGGTCACTGGGAGGGTGCCGATGGAAAGTCCATGGTAAGAACCTTCAAAAGTTATAATATATTTCTTCCCCGTGTAAAGCCACGCGGTTTTTATAGCTGATTCAACCGCATCAGCACCGTTTTGGCCAAGGATGCCAACATATCCACCTCCCAGAAGGGAGCTGATTTCCGATAGAAACTCTACTTTAGAACGAGAAGGGAGAACGTCCCCCATTCCATTTAAAAGCTTAGGTGTCCTTAAAATCTTTCTAATAACTGGGTGATTATGCCCTATAAGAGAAACACCAAAAAAGGATGTGAGGTCCACATACCTGTTTCCATCCACATCAAAAACATATAAGGATTTGCTCTTTTCTAAGAAAACAGGAAAATCATCAGAAATAAAAGTAATATTCTGGGACTCCACATCCTTAAGGATCCTTGCCAATTCTAGGGACTTTGGCCCTGGAATACTGGTTTTAATCTGGGGCTTAAAAGTCTTTTCCATCACATATTTTCATAAATAAATTGAAGAACCTTATCCATAAAATACTTGGGAGAACCGGGAGTATTGTTGAGCATTATCACATAGATATAATCCTCGCCTCGCCTCGTTCTAATGTATCCTCCCAAAGTGGAGACTCCGGACAGAGTTCCAGTTTTACCCCGGAAAACACCCTTTAAACCCTTGTAATTGGAAGCGAGGGTACCATCGGTTCCTGAAATGGCAAGGAGTGAAGCAAACTCCGGGAAATGATGCATATTTTTATAATGGTAATATAGAAGACATGCAAATCCACGAGGGGTTGCCAAGTTATACCTGGAAAGTCCAGACCCATCTGCCGGCTTAAAATGGTCAGTCAAATTGGTTACTTTTAAGAAACTATCAACTGCGGCAAGACCCTTTTCATAACTGCCCTTGCCACCGTAAAGTTCCCTGCCCAAAGTTTTAAGAAAAGCCTCACCGTAAATATTCAAACTGTATTTCATAAAATCCATTAAGAGAACATAAGCCGGCTTAGAATCGTATACATAAATCGTATCAAAGCTCATAGCTGGCAAATCTCTGATAATTTCAACCCTCTTTGTCTTTATAGAGAGCAGGTTCAGCATACTGTCCACCTGTTCCTTGAAAAATAGCTCAGGTGAAATTACGCTTCGCGTTGTAAAAACCCGCCTACCGAGAGTCCCCTCGAAAATTGTTATAACCGTATCACCCCTTATCATATCGTAAATTTTGTAATTCTTCCCGTCACGTAAATAGGCCCGGTAAAAAACCGTTGTGGGTTGTGAAACCACCTTGTTATTAAGACCATTCATATTAAAAGCTGTAACTCTGATTACGTTGCCTTCCAGGAGAAAAGAGCTGATGGGCGACATATAGCCCTTTCCCAAATTGTTCAACTGCCAGCCAGCTCCATATTTAACATCGTCATAAGCCCAGTCCACGAGGTAAAGGGTATCGATGGAGGTAAATCCTGCGGACTTTATGAAAGAGAAGATTTCAAATAGGTCCTTCACCCTGAATGAAGGGTCGCCACTGGCAAGGAAATATATATTGTTCTTCCTCTTATCCTTGAGTACCGTCGTCTTAAAGGTATATGAAGGGCCTAAGAAATGTAAAAACGCTGATGTAACTAGTGTCTTGTTCAAAGATGCGGGCACAAAATAAGAGTCTTCATTAAAGGAGTAAACTTCCTTGCCCTGCCTGTCCATTATCAATACACCTACAAATCCCCTTTTCGGTCTATAATACTCAACAACATCTTCGAGCGAAGTAAAAATTTTTTGCTCATAATAAACAGACAGAATTATCATCAGCAATTTAATCATCTTTACGCCTCCTTAAAATATCCGTAGTGGAATAACCTTTTACAAAGGGTGCTATTACCACTTTTCCACCGTAGCTCTCTACCACATCTTTCCCCACCACTTCTTCAGGCTTATAGTCTCCACCCTTAACAATTATATGCGGCTTAAGCTTGCTAATTATTTCGTACGGTGTATCTTCTTCAAAGAAAGTCACATAATCCACCATTTCAAGGGCAGACAAAACGGTCATCCTATCCTCTAAATTATTCACAGGCCTTCCCTCTCCTTTTAATCTTCTTACAGAGTCATCACTGTTAACCGCAACAATAAGAACATCCCCTTGCGTCTTAGCAAAGGAGAGATACTCCACATGACCCCTGTGGAGAAGATCAAAACAACCATTTGTAAATACTATCTTTCTGTAAGAACGAATTTCATCCAAAATAATTAACAATTCGTCTGGATTCTTTATTTTATCCTTACCCATGGCAGGGACTATAACTTGAAACGCTCTAAGGAACCGATGTCCCTTCTATAAAACATATTTTCAAAACGAACCTTTTCTATCTCTCTGTAAACCAATTCAGAGGTTTCAGCAAAACTATTCCCTAGGGCAACCAGGTTCAATACCCTCCCGCCATCTGTGTAGAGCTCACCACCAGACTCTTTTGTGCCTGCATGATAAACAATGATCTTATCTGATAATCTGGAAAGACCTTCAATCCTTTTACCCTTTTCATATTTAACCGGATATCCTCCACTCGCTAAAACAACACAAAGAGCAACCTGCTCGTCAAATTCGACTTTAATTTCTCTTAAATTGTGATCTTTTGCTCTCTCAATAATTTCAACAAGGTCGCTCTTTAAACGTGGCAAAATTACCTGTGCCTCTGGGTCTCCAAGTCTAACATTATACTCCAGGACCATTGGTCCCTTTGAGGTCCAGATTAATCCAAAATAGAGAAAACCTGAATATTCAATGCCTTCTTTCTTAAGAGCATTAATAGTTCTTTTAACGATGGCATCTTCAGTAATAACGCGCATATCTTTATTTAAAAAAGGAACAGGAGAAACTGATCCCATTCCACCGGTATTGGGGCCCCTATCACCGTCAAGGGCCTTCTTGTAATCCGAAGCATCACCTATCCATACATAATCTTCTCCATCAGTAATTACAAAAACAGAGTATTCCAGCCCCTGTAGAAATTCCTCAATCACAACCCTGGAAGAGGATTCGCCAAATTTCTTTTCCACCATGTATTCGTAAATAACCGATATTGCCTCAGTCTGAGTGTGAGCTATAGAAACTCCCTTACCTTCAGCCAGCCCATCTGCCTTTATAACAATGGGAAACTCATCTGAATTCTTCAAATAGTTAAAAGCTTCTTCATAACTTTCGAAGACTTTAAATCTGGCGGTTGGAATACCATTTCGCGCCATAAATTCTTTTGCCATAATCTTAGAAGCCTCTAAAAAGGATGACTTTTGAGGGGGAGCGAAGACAAAGGTGCTACTTTTTGCTTCTACATAATCTTTAATTCCCTTTGAAATCGGATTTTCAGGACCCGGAATAAGAATATCAATACTCTTTTCATTGACGAAATTCAATATCTTTTCAAAATCCTCTACCCCTATTTCTACATTCTTAGCATAATTCTTCGTTCCGGGATTTCCAGGAATTGCATAGAGTTCCTCAACCTTTTTTGAAAGACTGACTTTATGAACGATGGCGTTTTCTCTTCCGCCTTTACCTATTACCGCAATTCTCATTTACAATCTCCTTAAGACTTCACGAATGACTTTTTCAAGCTTTTTTCCAGCCTCATTTGCCACTTGAATCACCTCTTCGTGGGTTGCCAGCTTAGGCTCATAGGGATCAGCCACATTGGTAATTATAGAAAAGGCCAATACATCTATACCCATGTGCCTCGCAACGATTACCTCAGGAGCAGTAGACATTCCGACGGCATCTCCACCTATTTGCCTTGCAAAAAGATACTCTGATGGTGTCTCCAAGGAAGGACCTTGCAAAGCTACATAAACTCCTTCTCTCAAAAACACTCCAACCGCTAAGGCAGACTCCTTTGCCAGCTCCCTTAATCTGGGAGAATAGGCATCATGCATTGATGGAAATCTGGGGCCAAACTCTTCCAGATTTGGACCTCTTAGGGGGTTGTCTGGAATCAAATTAATATGGTCCCTAATAATCATTACGTCACCGGGCTTCATTGAAGGCAGAACCCCACCGGCAGCATTTGTAACTATGAGATATTTAACACCCAAAGGTTTCAGAATCCTAATGGGAAGGGTCAGCTCTCGTGCACTGTATCCTTCGTAATAGTGGAATCGTCCCTTGAAAACGAGAACCCTCTTACCTTCCAGTTCCCCATAAATCAATATGCCTTCGTGGCCCTCGACGGTAGAAACAGGGAATCCATCAAATTCCCTATAACTCACACGAAAAATCTCTTTAACACCATCAGCCAGTGGACCAAGCCCGGAGCCAAGGATTAGAGCAACGTCAATCTCTCCTATCCCCAGATGTTTAAGTTTTTCTACGGCATTTTTAATAACATCAACTTCCTTCAAATTCCTTTACCTCCCTTGAAAGAAGTCTTAAATAATACTCCAATTCACCTCTGAGCTTCTGGAAGATTTCATACTTCCTCTTTTCAAGTTTATTGATCTCGTCCTCCAATTTTGACCTTTTCAAAGCAATCTCAGCGATCATTTTTTCGCTTTTCACTTGAGCTTCCTTAATTATATTTTGTGCCTTCTCCTGTGCATTAGCTATTATCTGGTCGTTAGTCTGTTGTGCCAACAAAAGCGCTTTCCTCAAACTTTCTTCCAAACTTTCGTATTCCGCAAGCTTTTTCTCCATAACCACCAGCTTTTCTTTTAGCCTCTCATTCTCCTGTAAGAGTTTTTCAAACTCATTGGATACCATCTCCAAATAGGTCAAAACCTCCTCGGGGTCATACCCCTTGAACCTCGTCTTAAAAGTTGCTTTCCTAATCTCAATAGGGGTTAATCTCATCGCCTAACCTCCCCAAAAATTCCCCTTCCTATTCTAATCAAGTTTGCTCCTTCCAATATGGCAAATTGATAATCCTCAGTCATTCCCATAGAAAGCCATCTTAACTCTATTTTAAAACTATTTTCCAATTTCTCCTTTATTTCTCTCAACTTCGCAAAAGCCTCTCTGCTCCTCTTCTCCTCAACGGGATACGGACCTATTGTCATAAGTCCTGAGAGTAAGAGATTTTCTCTGTCCAGTATGGCTTCAACTATTGAATCAACATCATCGGGATTACACCCTGTCTTTTGAGCTTCCCCAGAGGTATTTACTTCCATAAAAACTTCTATTGGTTCAGAAGCCCTTTTGGAAAGTTCTTTTACAAGTTCGACTCTATCGACGGATTCTATAACTTTAAAAATTTTAAGTGCGTGTTTTACCTTATTGGTTTGAAGATGACCTATCATATGCCACTCAATATCAAGGGTAATAAAGGGTATTTTCATAAGTGCTTCTTGTACGCGGTTCTCACCCATAACTCTTATTCCGCATTCATATGCCCACAATATCCTCTCCACATCAACACCTTTTGTGACTGCCTCAATCATTACATCTTGCTTGAGACCATATTTTGCCTTTATTTCATCAATGCTATCAATTATCTTCTTTAAGTTCAGCTCTATCTCCTCTTTGCCCATCACTTTCAACCTCGTTTTTGAAAAAATCATATAGCTCTTTCTTTAGATCTTCATCTTCAACCTGTAAGAAAATACCTCTAAAATTATCAAGACCAGAACGTTTTTTAAAAGGGGATAGAAAAATTCCGAACTTATCAAGCTCTACACGTTTATAATAGCTCAATTCCTTTGAAAACGAATACAAAGGCTTTTTTATATAAATTTTACCGTCGGAAACTTTGTAAAAAGTTTTTGTGTAAAAAGGCATCAAAGTAAGACCTATCACAATGAAGGAAAACAGTCCCCACCAAAAACCAAAAGCAAACCCAAACACTAAAACTGAGCCAATAAAAAGGGCTAAAAACTTAATTCTTCTCTTACTGTCCTTAAAAGGAAATGAATACCACTCCCAATCTTTGGACATAGTTATGCGTGATGAGCATGCCCGTGATCAAGTTCTTCGGGTGAAGCATCCCTCACGCTTACAACCTTAATGTGAAAATGAATCTTTTTACCAGCAAGGGGGTGATTGAAATCTATTGTTACATTACCATCTTTGACATCTTTTACAAAAAATGGTATTTCATTTCCTTCCTCGAAATGGGCATAGTACTGCATTCCAACAATTGGCTCTTCATCTCCAAAGTAAGCTTGAGGTATCACCTGAACTGCCTCAGGGTCATAGTCTCCAAAGGCATCATCCGGCTCAAGGACAACATCTTTTTCTTCCCCAACCTGCATGCCCTTCATAGCCTCTTCCAACTTTGGAAATATCTCTCCAACTCCATAAAGGAAAACAAAGGGTGACCCCTGAGTTGAATCGATAATTTCCCCATCGTCCAGAGACATTACATATTCTATTCCTACAACTTTTTTAGCATCAACAACATCCATCTTTACCTCCACTTAAGTTTGCTTTTGATAATTATCAGGTTTACTCTTCAAAATGTCAAAGAGCTTACAAACGCTAAAAGAATATCTCACTGTAAAACTCAAAACCTGCCAAAAGTTACTGAACTTATTGGTATTTAATCATTTTACAAATATTACTTTCCCAGAAAACCTTTGCTCTCCATATTCAACTGAGTAAAAATATACACCCTGGTTTAGTCCAGTAAATCTCTCTAAGTTTGGACCAGAAGGGTAAAACTTGTTCATCCTCTTAATAAGTCTTTCCGAAATGTCAAAGATGGAGATAGAAACTTCGTTGGCTTCTGGTAAGGTAAATGAAATAGTGAAATAGTTTTTAAAAACCTTTAGAGGAAAAACTTTGAAAACTAGTTTTTGTTCCTCAACGGGAGATGGAATTAATAGATTCTCGTAAATTTGAAGCCCAACTTCTCCACTGGCCAAATAGGCATAAGGACCTGAGACATACAATCTAAGAGGTAATCCATGGGGGGTCTTGTCATAGTATCCTACCAATTGTAGATTAAGCGGATCTGATACGTTTACTATTCTAAGGCCCTTTGAACTGCTAGCTATATAGGCATATGAATCCGTAACATAGACGGCGTCGGTGTATATATATGAATAATATCCAACTCCATAAGGATTTGATGGGTTAGAAATATTAAAAATCATAAGGCCGTGCATATCAGCCACATAAGCGTAGGAATCTAATACATAGACATCCTCAGCATTGTTAGGTGTATTATAATATCCTAGTTCTCTGGGTTTGTAGGGGTTGATATATCGATAATTCTTAGGCCTGCATTACCATCAGCCACATAGGCATAGGAACCTAAAACATAAACACTTTGAGCATTTCCAGGCGTATCATAGTTTCCTGCCCACTGTGGATTTGTTGGATTAGAAACATCTATTATACTGAGACCTCTATTATAATCAGCCAATATGCATAGGACCCCGAAACATAAACGTCATGGGCATCTCCCAGGGTACCATATTAACACACCTCCTGTGGACTAGAAGGATTGGAAATGTTTATTATACTAAGACCAGCCCCATCAGCCACATAAGCATAGGAATCTGAAACATAAATGCCATAGGCTACTCCCGGCGTATCATAGTAGCCCACCTCTTGTGGATTTGAAGGATTGAAAATGTCTATTATTCTTAGACCTTTTTCACCTTCAGACCATAGGCATAGGAACCTGAAACATAAACGCCTGCGGCATATCCAGGCGTATCATAGTACCCCACCTCTTGTGGATTTGAAGGGGTAGAAATATCTATTATTCTGAGAACTGCACTACCATTCGCAACATAAGCAAAAGAACCTGACACATGGACATCCCAACTATTCCCCGGTGTGGAAACATACCTTACTTCAAAAGGGTTTGACGGATTTGATATGTTTACTATTCGAAGATAAACCACATTCGCAACATAAGCATAAGAACCTGAAACCTGAAAACTTTATGTATATCCGGATGTGTTATAATATCCTACTTGTTGTGGCGCAGAGGGATTTGAGATGTCATAAATTTTAAAGCCCGCCTCAAGATTAACTAAATAAGCATAAGAGCCTGTTACATAGACTTTCAAACTTATCAGACCTGTGTGAATGTTACTAACATATTGAGGATTTAATGGATTAGATATGTCTACTATAAGAAGACCTGAATAATAATCTGCAACAAAAGCATAAGAACCTTCTACAAAAACGTCAGCTGCGATTATAGAATGATCATAGTAACGATTATAGTACGATACTTCATTTGGACATAGTGGATCTGATATCTCAATAATTCTTAGCCCTGCATCCTCATCAGCCACATAGGCATAAGAACCTGAAACATGAACACCACGAGCTTTTCCTGGTGTTGTAACACTACCAAGTTTTACTGGATTCAATGAATCCGAAATATCCAATATCTCAACTCCCACTTCACAAGCAAGATAAAACCTTTTATTAAAACCATCATAAAAAATACCTCTTACAAAACCTTTAGTGTGCACTTTCTCAGATATCTTCATAGGACTTGAAGGATTTGAAACATCAATGACATAAACTCCACCTCCAGAGCCAACAAAAGCCAGATGTCTTTCTCCATCGGATAATACACTAAAGGAAGGTCCAAAAGGCCAGTTTCTCACAAATCTATCGTTTAGAGAATCCAATGGATATTTGCCACCCTTAGATTCAAGGGGAAATCTTTATCAAATAAAGCACTTTGCCCCATAAAAGAGGCTAATGTTAAAACCAATATCAAAAACATATAACCTCCTTTATGTAAGAAGCATATATCTCGCACTCAATTATGTCAACAACATGCTCGCATAATATTATCTCAAACATCTTTTTTAAGTTGTAAGCGCTAGGTTTATAATTTGAAAATGAAATTAAACGAAATTTTGAAAGAAGCCAAAAAGATAATAATTGGCCAGGACGAGATATTAAAGGCAATTCTCGTATCCATTCTCGCTGATGGACACGTGCTTCTTGAAGGGCCAACAGGTGCAGGGAAAACAACCATAGTCCTTACTTTTGCAAAGATTTTGGGACTAAACTTTAAAAGAATCCAATTTACAAGCGACGTGCTGCCATCAGACATTCTGGGAACTAACGTGTACAACTCAAAAACGGCTACCTTTGAATTTCACCCGGGACCCATCTTTTCCAATGTGGTTCTCGTAGACGAAATAAACAGGGCATCACCCAAAACCCAGAGCGCACTAATAGAAGTTATGGAGGAAAGGCAGGTAACCATTGAAGGAAAAACCTACATTATGGAAAGGCCCTTTTTAGTCTTTGCAACCCAAAACCCCCTTGACTATGCTGGAACTTTTCCCCTTCCCATTACCCAGATGGATAGATTCCTGATGAAAATCAACATTGATTACCCCAACAAGGAACTGGAAAAAGAGATCTTAAGAATGGGAGACCCAAGGGAACAGATAAATAAACTGGAACAAAAAATCCTCAAAGAGGAACTCTTTGAACTTCAGAGGAAAGTCAATGAGGTTTCAGTGGAAGAATCTATAATAGATTACATTGCAGAGATAGTTACTACCACAAGAAGACATCAGTCCATCAAGGAAGGCCTCAGCTCGAGGGCATCAATTCATATATTAAAAAGTGCAAAGGCTAAAGCATTACTTGAAGGGAGAAATTTCGTTGCCCCTGAGGATGTAAAAGAAATCTTCCCCTTTGTAGTTAGCCATAGAATTATTTGCGATGTCCCTGAGTGTGACAAATTCATTTTCCTTAAGGAGTTAATTGAAACCATTCCAGTCCCACGATAATGATGCGACTGGAAAAATCCTACATCTCCAAAGTAAAACTTAAAAGATGGGGAAGGTATTATGCTATTTTGACTTTGGCTGTGGGATTCGCCGCCGTTAGTTCAGGAAACAACCTTCTTTACTTCTTTCTTTCAGCACTATTATCCATTATGGCCCTTTCTGGCTTTGTAAGTTTTATTACTTTAAGAGGCATTGAAATTTCGATAATTCCGCCCGAAGAAATCTATGCCAGAACATTAAACTACATAAAGGTTAGGGTCAAAAACAAGAGCTTCTTGCCGTCCCTCCTCTTTTACGTAAAGAAAACCGAGAAAGAAAAAAGCTTTATTGAAATGATACCTGCAAAAAGTCAAAAGGATTGTTTGCTCCCCTACTACTTTGAAAATCGTGGCTATCAGCTTATTGACCACCTCTATTTCGGCACTTCCTTTCCCTTCAGCTTTACCATAAGGGAGGTATATTATCCAATAAAGGAGAAGGTCCTTGTTTTCCCGCACATTCACAAACTTACCAAAGGTGAGATAGTTGATGCCAAATCAAGAAACATCGGTTGGGGAACGGACTCCACCAAAGAGGGCGCCATCGGTGATTTTATAGGACTCAGAGAATACCAGCATTCGGATAAAGTCTCAAAGATACACTGGAAAAAACTTAAGGAAGAAAAAATCTTCGTAAAGAAATTTACTGATGAGGAATTTCAGGATTTAAATTTGGAAATATCTTCCTCCGCTTCAGAAAAGGAGATTGAACTTATTGCATCCTTAGCAGTCCACTATCTGGAACTGGGACATAGGGTAGCACTGATAGTTGATGGAAAACAGGCAATACTGCCCGATTCAGGAATTGCACAAAAACTGCTCATACTCAAAAAACTTGCTTTATTGGGAAATGAAAGTTGATAGAAGAAAAAGAATCATATTTTTCCTTCCTTTGCTCATTGGTATGACAAGCCTTGCTCACGCCCTTTTCCCAACAGGGCTTATACTTTTGTTGTTTCTGATCATATCTATTTACATTGACCTGTTCTACGAAAGGTATATTAGCGGGACTGCGCTAACAATTTTCAGTATCTTTATCACACTGTTCCTATTTATCCTCGCCCCTAGAATACCCTTTGAAGCAGTGTCCTACTGGATAATGACCCTGAGCGTGGTTAAGATGCTTGGGAAGAAAACCCTGAGAGACTTCAAGCAAATCATTGCACTCTCCTTTTTCAACTTCATTGACAGTGCTATTTTCCACTACACCTTTGTATTCTTGATTTATCTTGCCCTCTACATAATCACCACCTCCATTGCCCTCCTCATAATAACTTTTCTGGACGAAAAAAAGGGAACTTATATAGACTTTGAAATACATAAAACCCTCAGGAAGTTCGGAATCTATTTCGGAATTGCCACCCTCTTTATGTCCCTATTTTTCTTCGTCATTCTTCCACGCTCTCCTTACGTGGTATTAAAGGCACAAATCTATTCCCCTTTAAAGCGCGAAGGATTCGGGAACGAACTCAGCATAGGCGATGTAGAATCCATGTCCAATAGGGAACAAATTCTGATAAGAATTAAACCCCTTTTTAAGTCAAAGCCAGACTTTCTATACATAAGAGGCAATGTTTACAACGTCTATTCTGAAAACAAGTGGTCTCGAGAACCGGAAAAGCTCTCAAACTGGTCCTATTTGGAACGAAAAACATCTTTTAAAGCTCAACCCTATCAGATAACAATAGAACCCATAAACACAAAAGTTTTATACGCCCCGAACTTCCCTGAAAAGATTGAAATCAGACTTTTGCCCCATTCCTTATCGTGGGGGAAAGTTATACTCCTTGAAACTCCAAATATTCAAAGAAAATTACAATACATTGCCTACTCCTCATCCGAGCAGGACACGGAATTTCCTGAAGCGTTTAACTTTCTACAAATACCTGAGGAACTCAAGCCACTCCTTGATACCATTCTTATTAAAGAAAATCTCACAGGCGCAGATGCAATGGAAACCGCAAATAAAATCAGGAACTATTTTCAATCACGCTACACATATGCCATTGAATCCTACGACAGGGAGGATTGGATACCGGCCTTTTTAGAGAAAAAAAAGGGATACTGTGAACACTTTGCCACTTTGACAGCACTTTTACTGAGGGCAAGCGGAATTCCGTCCAGAACCGTGGCAGGCTTTCTAACGAACGAATGGAATTCCTTCGGTAACTACTTTACGGTAAGGACGAAGCACGCCCATATGTGGGTTGAGTATTTTTGGAACGGAAAGTGGATAACCTTAGACCCCACACCGCCCATTTCAAGAGAGAACATATTTTTGAGCCGGGCACAGGAGTATATTGATTATTTGGCCTATCTCTGGACCACTCAGGTTCTTGAATTCAGTTTCATTAACCAGATGCGACTCTTCCAAAACCTGAATGCCCAATTAAGGAAGTTGTTTAAGCCCCGGAACCTTAAAAGAGTGATTTATATTCTCTTTATATTGGGCACGTTGATTTTCGCCGCCTACAGCCTTTTAAACCGAATTAAAGAGAAAGAGCACATTGCTACAAAGTATTACAAGAAGTTTGAAAGAATCCTCAAAAGGAAAGGCTATCCAATCTCCCCATCAATGACAGCAAAGGAAATAGAAAAACTGGTAAACCTTAAAGAAGCTTCGGATTTCCTAAACGAATACCTTAAGTGCAGATTTTCAAAGGAGTGCGACTTTCAGTCCCTCAAGAAAAAATTTGAAGCCTTTAGAGAGAAAATTTCTTAACCAGAATTGAAGCGTTGTGCCCACCAAACCCGAAGGAATTGGAGAGTGCGTAGTTGACCACTACTTCACGGTAGGTATTGGGTACGTAGTCTAAATCACATTCAGGGTCTGGGAATTCGTAATTCCTCGTAGGGTGGATTTTATTGGAGTATACTGTCAAAACAGAAACAATAAATTCCACAGCACCGGCAGCTCCGAGCAGATGACCCGTCATAGATTTGGTTGAAGAAACGGGTATCTTGTAAGCATATTCTCCAAATAGCTTTTTAATAGCCTTAGTCTCAGCAGCATCGTTAAGTTGGGTAGAAGTGCCATGGGCGTTGATATAATTGACCTCTTGCGGACGAATTCCGGCCTCTTCTATAGCAATTCTCATAGCACCAACAGCACCTTCTCCCTCTGGATGTGGAGCGGTAATATGGTGTGCATCGGCAGTAGCACCGAAACCTACAACTTCCGCATAGATCTTTGCCCCTCTCTTAAGAGCATGCTCCAGCTCCTCAAGGACAACGGTACCGGCACCTTCACCCATAACGAATCCGTCCCTTTCTTTATCAAAAGGCCTTGATGCTTTCTCAGGTTCATCATTTCGGGTAGATAAAGCTCTCATACTGCAAAAACCGGCTAATCCAATTGGTGATATAGGCGCTTCTGCTCCTCCTGCAATGATAATATCAGCCACGCCGTATTTAATCATCTTATAAGCGTCCCCTATGGCATGGGCGGATGATGCACAGGCTGAAACGATAGAATAGTTTATTCCTTTAAGGCCATATCTCATAGAAATGTGTCCCGGGGTAATATCAACAATCATCATCGGAATTAAAAATGGACTAACTCTCCGAGGACCACCCTGATGAAGTTTTATAATTTCGCTTTCCAGAGTCTGTATTCCACCAATACCTGATGAATAAATTACACCTGCTCGATAAGGATCAAAACCACTTTTATCAAGACCGGCATCAAGAAAGGCCTCATGGGTTGCATATAGGGCATACTGGGTTACAGGATCCATCCTTTTTATTTCTTTTGGCTCAATCCTTTCTTCTGGATGAAAATCATCAATTAAACCGGCGATCTGAGTTGAAAATTGGGAGACATCAAACCGATCTATTTTCCTTATGCCATTGGAACCTTTTAGGAGGGAATCCCAAAAGGTTTTAACATCCTTACCAACGGGAGTAATAACACCTACTCCCGTAACAACAACCCGTCTTTTTGACATTACTAAAACTTCCTTACCCTAAACATTAAAGAACTAAAACAATTAGCCACGTCAAACGTGGCAATTTATTACTTCACTTTTGCATTTATATAATTCAATGCATCCTGGACAGTTCTAATCTTTTCGGCATCTTCATCTGGAATTTCTATTCCAAACTTTTCCTCTATTGCCATCACCAGTTCTACAACATCAAGGGAGTCCGCACCCAGATCCTCAATAAAACGGGATTCTGGTTTTATCTGGTCCTCTGATACTGACAGCTTGTCAACGATTATTTCTTTTAGAGCAGCTAGTATATCCATAACTCCTCCTCCTCGTTTTTTTCTGCCGAGGGCGGGAGTCGAACCCGCACGGATTTAACCTCCACTGGGTCCTGAACCCAGCGCGTCTGCCAATTCCGCCACCTCGGCGTGGTTTAAATTTTAAGAGAAATTGCAAGAAAAGTCAAACATTGGGAGGAAGTGGTATAGAAAAGAATTTACACATGGTGGTAAAGTTGGTGGAAACTTATCTTAAAATCAGGATCGAAATGGGATACACTGCATTAACGGGCGGACACGAGGGTCCTCCCCTACGGAGAGGAAGTTTTTAATGGTCAAATAGTTTTGTTACAGGGGCGCTCCTCGATATCAAAGATTGAGAATTTAATGGTAAACAACTTGATCCCAGTGGATTATTTCCAATCTTAACTCCAGCACCTCCCCTGCTTTATAATTTTTACACCATGCAAGAACATAACAATGAAATCTTGAGAAGGGATTTTCCGCCCGATTTTCTTTTCGGGGCTGCTACTTCGGCCTATCAGATTGAGGGGGCTTATAATGAGGATGGAAGAGGGCTTTCGGTGTGGGATGTGTTTTGCAGGAAGAAAAATAAGGTTAAAAACAACGACACTGGCGATGTGGCCTGCGATCATTATCACAGGTATGAAGATGACATTTCCATAACGAAGGAAATTGGTCTTGATGCCTACCGATTTTCCATCTCATGGCCACGAGTGATGCCCGATTGCGTAAATAGAAACCCCAAGGGTATAGAGTTTTACCACAGATTGATTGATAAGCTCCTTGAAAATAAAATTAAACCCTTTGTGACCCTTTACCACTGGGACCTTCCCTATGAACTGGAGAAGATAGGTGGATGGCTTAACCCAGAAATTGCGGAATTTTTTGAAAATTACGCACGAGAGATGTTTAAGGAATACGGAGACAAGGTAAAACACTGGATTACCCTGAATGAACCCTGGAGTAACTCCTTTATGGGCTATCTCCTCGGCAAACACGCACCGGGTTACAGGAGTTTTAGAAAAACCCTGATGGTGGCCCACAACATGCTCAGGGCCCACGGTTATGCCGTTAAAACCTTTAGGGAATTGGGTTTTCAAGGCGAAATAGGCATTACAAACATTTTAATTCCCGTTCACCCACACAGACAAAACAAATTGGACAACAAAATTGCACACCTGTTTGACGACTTCTTTAATGAAATGTTCCTTGACCCGATTTTTGAAGGAAGATACCCCCGCTCTGTGGAAAGGGCCTTCAAGATTTTTGGTGTAAAAATAGATAATAGAGACCTGGAAATCATCTCACAGCCCGTAGATTTTATGGGAGTTAATTATTACACACGAGCCATCGTGGGATTCTCACCCCTCACGATAATAAAAGGCTACAAAGGAGAAGGGCCTAAAAGCGATATGGGATGGGAGATTTATCCACCAGGAATTTATGAAATAATCAAGAAGGCTTGGGGAAAGGGTTCAAAGGCCTACGGACCTCAAAATTTCAAAATCTACATTACAGAAAACGGTGTTCCTTTACCCGACAAGTTGGAAGATGGAACGGTCAGAGACACGGAAAGAATTCAATATACAAAATCCCACCTGGAAATGGTCCTCAGGGCCGTTAATGAAGGTGTCAATGTAAAGGGCTACTTTATCTGGAGCCTCTTGGATAACTTTGAGTGGGAACACGGCTATTCCAAAAGATTCGGGATAGTATTTGTAGATTACCAAACTCAAAAAAGATACCTAAAAGAGAGCGCAGTGTGGCTCAGAAGTTGGCTCAAAAGCTAATGAAATACAAACTCTTGGAATTTTGAACTCCTGACAATAAAATATTTTAAGGAAAAGGGGGTAGTTATGTTTAAGAGGATATTTTTAGCCATAATGATACTTTCAGGCCTTGCTAAGGCCGGAGTTGAGTATAAAGATGGAAAAGCGATTTTTACCTTAGAAACACCCTCCGCTTCTGCCGTTGTGGTTACAGGAACCTGGTTAAACTGGAATCCTTCTGGTGTGCCAATGACAAAGGAAGGGAACAAATGGGTGGCCAAGGTTGACCTGAAGCCCGGAACTTACGAATACAAGTTCATTATTGATGGGACCTGGAAAGAAGACCCTGATAATCCGTGGAAGGTTCCCGATGGCTTTGGAGGCTCCAATTCTAAATTCGTAATAAGTCAAGAGGGAATAATTTTATTTGAAGAAGAATCCCCTGCTAAGGTTAGCCCCTTGAAGTCACTGGAATTTGTTGACGGTAAGGTGATTTTCAGATTCTACGAACAGGGGGCTAAGGAAGTATATCTGGCAGGCACCTTCAACAATTGGGACCCTAAGAAAATAAAAATGGAAAACAAGGGTGCTTACTTTGAAGCCCCCGTTGAGCTTAAGCCGGGTACATACGAATACAAATTTGTGGTTGATGGAGTATGGAAAGAAGACCCATTTAATGGTACAAAAGTTCCTGATGGTTTTGGAGGTTTTAATTCAAAATTTGAATTGACAGCCAATGGAAGGTTGATTTACGAGGCAGGTAAAATACCCACTCCTTCCCAAACAACGGGTAAAATGGACTGGCAAGGTCCGGAATATACTCCCGAAGGGGTTTTGTTCAGATTTTACGAGCCCGATGCCCAAATTGTTTATCTTGCAGGTACTTTTAATAACTGGGCACCCACAGGACTCCCGATGAATAAGGATGAAAAGGGGGTCTGGTCGGTTACCATTAAATTAATTCCGGGGAACTACCAGTACAAATTTGTGATAGAAGGCAGTAGGTGGAAAGAGGACCCAACGAACCCTGCTAAGGTGGACGATGGTTTTGGCGGATTTAACTCTGCCTTCAAATTGACCGATGATGGTAAAATACTCCTTGAAGCTCCCACTCCCCAGACCTTACCCCTGGAACCCATTATTAAAAGCCTGAAAAAGAAGGGAACGCCAATTTACCTCGCTATAGTCTGGCATCAACATCAACCGAGATATTATAAAGATTTAAAAACCGGTGAGTCCTTCGCACCCTGGGTAAGACTTCACGGCATTAAAGACTACTACGACATGGCAGCAATTCTATACCAGTATCCAAAGATAAACTTCACAGTAAATCTCACTCCCGTTCTTCTAATGCAATTGGAAGACGCAATAAGGCTATATGATGAAGGGAAATCCCCTGACGTGGACTTCAGAATGACATTAAAGAATGCCGATTCTTTGACCTATGAAGACAAAGTTTACTTGCTGTCCAATTTCTTCAGTGCCAGCTGGGACAATATGATTGATATCTTCCCGAGGTATAAAGAACTCAGAACCAAGAGGATCTGGAACGCCGATGGTACGATTAATTTTGCAGAAACCATAAAACGCTACACAACTCAAGATTTTAGAGACCTCCAGGTCTATTTTAACCTCTGTTGGTTTGACCCAGATTTTAGAAACGGGGAAGTAACCCTTCCCATGGGAGAGAAGGTGAGTGTGAAAAAAATCGTTCAAAAGGAAAGAAATTTCACAGAGCAGGACAAAAAAGAAATCCTTGACATTCAAATGAAAATCCTAAAGGCAATTATTTTTGTTCACAGAGACCTACAAAACAAAGGACAGATTGAAGTTATCACCACCCCCTATTTCCATCCAATTCTACCACTTATTTACGATACTGAGTCTGCAAGGGAGGCAATGCCCAATACAGTTTTACCAGAAAGATTCAGCTGGTCAGAGGACGCGGAATGGCATGTGAAAAAAGCCGTTGAAAAATACAAGGAAATTTTCGGCATACCACCCGTGGGAATGTGGCCTGCGGAGGGTTCCGTCTCCCATGACATCGTTCCAATTGTGCGAAGAGCCGGTTTTATGTATATGTGTTCTGATGGTCACGTGCTTGCCAGGTCGCTAAGGAAAGCGAACTTTGGGGACGATGACCTTTACAGGCCTTATGCAGTGGTAAATGGAAAAGATACAATCTATATGGTTTTCAGAGACACGGACCTCTCCGACCGCATCGGTTTCAGATATAAATCCTTCTCCGGCGTTCAAGGAGCCAACGACTTCATAATGAGACTTTACGAGATTCACACCAAATTTGCCAACGAACCCGAACCTCACCTCGTAACCGTCATCCTTGATGGCGAAAATGCATGGGAGTGGTACAAGAACGATGCGAAGGAATTTTTCCACTCCCTCTACTCCCAATTAAGTGAAGCAGATTGGATTGTAACGGTAAAGGTAAGCGACTTTTTAAAGAAGTATCCACCCAAGAGGGTTATTACGCATCTCCACGCAGGCTCCTGGATAAATGCAGACTTCTCCACCTGGATTGGAGAACCCGAGGAAAACCTGGCATGGAACTACCTTGGTTATGTGAGAAAGGAGTTTGAAGAGTTTAAAAAGTCAGGTCAATTTGACCAGAAGACACTGGAAAGGGCCTTCTTTGAGATCGCATCAGCAGAAGGGAGCGACTGGTTCTGGTTTTTCGGAGCAGACCAGAGCGCTGGAGACGACCGATGGACAGACATAATGTTCAGAAGAACATTAATGAATGTCTACGAACTTCTTGGGAAACCCTATCCCGAATTCCTTGATAAATCAATCCTTGAAGAAGCAAGTGGTATGTCCTATGGTGGTTCAGTAATGGCAAAAAGCGACCCGAGAACTTCAGCAAAGCTTATCTATCAAATAAATGATCCTGTAGGCGACGATTACGGACCAGGATACTACGTCTACCCTGCCAATGGAGTCTTTAAGAAAGGCACTTTTGACATGCATTCTATAAAAATTTATGAAACGGAAACTCAGTATATCTTCTCAATTAATGTGGGTAATGTGGATAATCCATGGAACGCACCTTACGGATTTTCACAGCAAATAATCTTCGCATACATTGACAATAAAACAGGTGGCTCTACCTCACCTCTCAAGAGCAACTTAAACTATCAAACTCAAAACCAATGGGATGTAGCAATTATGGTTTCAGGTTGGAACGATGCCCTCGGCGTTTACAGCTCCACCATGGAACTTTTAGAAGTACCAGACGTTTATGTGGACTATCAGAATAAGGAAATAGTGTTTGCCGCCTCCAAGAAATACGTGGGCGACCTCAAAAAAGCTAATCTCACTCTTACACTTTACTCCTATGACGGTTACGGAGAGCAGTCTCTGCGCGCCTTACAATCTATTAGGGGAGAGTGGGAATTCGGAGGCGCAAAATCACCCAAGGCACTAAAGGTAATTGACCTCATACATCCGGAAAAGGGCTTCCAGGAAAGGGTCTTAAGCACTTATGAAAAGGGAGAGGCTGTGCTAATCCCCTCGGTTAATTTGAAGTAGAGACGAATTTCTTTTCTAAGGATTGCTTTAAGTTTTTAAGGTAATTAACGGTATCAAAACCGAGCGATAAAACGGGGAAAACTGAATTATTTGTCAACAGGGGATCGGTGATAGGGTGTTCCCGTATCACCTGATCCCCCAATGGTGTTCCGGGGATAGGTGAGAACTCAGATAAAGAAACCCTGATACCGTATTTAACTATTACTTTAATGTTTTCCTCTATCTCCTCTACGGTCTGCCCGGGCAAACCGAGGAAAAGGTAGGCCGTGATTTGTTCTCCACTAAAACCAGCCTTTTTCAGATTATCAACTGCCCTCTCAAATTCGGAAAAACTCAACTTTTCGCCAACCTTCTTAAGCAACTCGGGATTTACCGTCTCAACCCCAAGGTAGATGGTCTCAAATCCCATCTCTTTGAGTAAATAAGCTACCTCTTCGTTAATGCGTCGGACATGAAGGGCGTTGGGTGTGTGAAATCTCAATTTTCCCACTAATCCCCTTTCTTTTAGTTCACTGTGCAATCTCTTTAGTCCCTCCTCAAAATAGAAAAGCAAAGCATCGTCGTAAAATACAAAATCCCTTATGCTCCTCTCTGCATAAAGTTTCTCAATGAGTTCAACTACAGCAGAAGGATTATTAAGTCTTACCTTTGGCTTTAACTTGTAAGAGGCGCAATAAAGACAACGGAAAGGACAACCATCAATAAGCCTAATAACCCCGTAATAAAGTTTCCTGTAAACTCCATAATCGGGAAGGCAATCGGTGGGGTCAAAGGGAAAGAAGGTTTTTCCGAAATCGGACCAATCATCACCTTCTACCACGTAATCCGCTCCCAAATTCTTATAAAAATCGGGCATTAAAGTGGCAGAAATTCCACCAACCACGATTTTTGCCTTTCTCCACCTCCCCCTTGCAGTTTCTATAACCTCTTTCACCCCCAGATACCAGTAAGTCATACCCGTGGTGATAAATATGAAGTCATAATCGCCCTGAGAGGTCTCCTCCAGAAAGGTCTCCTTCTTTAGACCATATCTCTTAAACTTCCTCGGAACAAAGGAGATTACATCTGGCTTTTTTACTTCTTCGTAATAAAACTTCCCCCTTCCGAATTCATCGGTCTTGAGTTTCAAATTCTCATAAATAGGGTGTCCCCTATCAAGAAAATCAAAGAAATCAAAGGGAATATTCAATTTTCTTAGCCCAGAAGCAATCCGTAAAAGACCATAAGGCTTTAACCAAAAGTCATGGAGGGCAAAGTCATAAACAGGCGGATTGACTAATAAGATTTTCACTGCTTTTTAACTACCTCAAGTTTTTTAATTCTGCAAAGGTAGAGCTGTTCCCTTTCAAGTCCGTGCTTTTCCTTCAAATACTTAAATAGTGAAGTGGATGTGAGGTCAAGGGTGAAAGAATCCTTAAAATTATCACAGACAATCTCAAACTTAGCCATTCCAAGAGCCTTCCAATCTGGTTTCTTATCCACACGCTTTAGAAAGAAAAATTCAAGCCCATCCATTGATAACCCATTTAACCCTTTTAACGTCTCATCAGGGCTTAATATTTCCTCACTCTCAAAATAAATATATTCTTCCTCGCTTTCTGTCCCCAACGGCAACGGGTTGGGCATGGATATTCTGGGGTGAGGGACATAACCCTCGGAGTACTTCAAATTCACCCCGCTTGCCCTCAAAAGATTTACTATAATCTTTGAAAGGTCGCGCTGGGAAATAAATCTTACGCTCCCGGATATCTTATATCCCAGTAGGTACCCAGCAATTTTTCCTGAGCCTTCTTCACCAACATAAACCTGCGGAACAATTTCCTTATTTTCCTTTACCAATCCATCCCTGCAAATTCTGTATCCCTCTTTAATCCAAATACCGCAGCCCAAACATCCTCCTTCTGCGCAGTTTGACGTGTATTCGGCTTTAACTGACTTTTCAAATTCCTTTCTAAAGTAAGTGGTGTAAATGCCGGAATCAACGACCTCCCATGGTAGTTTTTCCTCCGGATTACGCGCCCTCGTGTATTCCTTTGGGTCTATTCCCAATTTATCAAAAGCCCTCCTATACTTATCAAAATCAAAAAATTCGTTCCTTGAATCAAAAATTGCACCCTGCCTATAAGCCTCTACCAACACTTCTGCCAGCTTTGAATCCCCTCTTCCAAAAACGCCTTCAATGAAACTCATCTTTGGATCATGGTAGGAGAGGGATAGATTTCTCAAATCCCTAGTTAACTTCTTTAGATATCCGAGTTTCTCATATATTCTATCCAAATCTTCCTGTTCAACATACTGGAACGGGGTATAGGGTCTTGGAACGAATGGAGAAACTGAGGCCTTAAATTGAATCCTCTTAAAACGAGTGGCAATTTCCTTTAAAAACCTCCCCATTTCCTCTATGTCCGACTCTTCCTCCTCCGGTACCCCAACCATCAGGTAAAGTTTTACATGGGGGAAGTGGTATTTATGTGCAATACTTAGGGTTCTAAAAATAGATTCCAGCGGTACATTTTTATTTATAACTTTCCTCAACTTCTCTGATGCCACTTCAGGGGCAAGGGTGATTCCAAATCTCCTCAGGTCTTCAAACTCTTCAAGAAGGCTTTCATCCAAGGAGTCAATGGGTAGACTCGGAAGAGAAATATGCGTATTCCTGAGATACTTCTTGAATGCCCGTACCAGTTCACTCAGATAGGGATAATCCGATATAGAGAAGGCCAGTAGACCCACCTCGTCAAAGCCGGTCTTACTTACACCTTCAATGGCCAGTCTCAAAACATCTTCAGGCTCTCTTACCCTGAGGGGTCTGTAGTTAAAACCTCCCTGACAGAATCTACAACCCCTCGTGCACCCTCTCATCACCTCCACCACATACCTGTGGTGGACAATCTCAATGTTTGGTACTATCTGGTCAATGGGAAAGTCTTCATCCTTAAAAAATGCCACTGCCCTTCTTGTCGTCTTTGAAATCCCGGGGACATAAATACCATCCAACTTTGAGATTAAATTAAGCAATTCCTCCTTCGTGACCTTTCGTTCTTTATATTCCAGCAAATAGGGAATTATTCCTCTTACCACATCTTCACCCTCACCTACAACAAAGAAATCGGCGAAAGGCTCCAATGGCAGTGGGTTCAGGGTACAGGGACCACCAACCATCACGATGGGGTCTTTTTCGCTCCTCTCCTCTCGATAAAAGGGAATGCAGCTTAATTCTAAAGACAAAAGAAAATTGGTATAGTTTAATTCCGTATGTAATGAAATTCCTAAAACATCCAGTGATTTAACGGGAGTCAGAGTTTCTAAGGTAAACAGGGGGATGTTTTCTTTTTTCATATACTCAACCGCATCCACCCAAGGTAGGAAAATTCTTTCGGCGAAAACTTCGGGATAACTATTGAAAACATGATATATTATCTTAAGCCCAAAGTTGGACATTCCGATTTCATAGATTTCAGGATAAAGAAGGCCCACTCTTAGTTTGACTTTATTCGGGTCCTTTTTAACTTCGTTAAATTCGGAGCCTATGTAGCGGGCAGGTTTTTCCAAAAGAAGCAAATTACCGAGGGGATGGCTCATACAGAAAATCTTATGAGGAGAATGTCCCCATCTTTCACAACGTAGTCCTTTCCTTCAAGTCGATAAAGCCCCATCTCCTTTGCCTTCTTTTCGCTTCCCGCCTTCTTAAAATCATCAATGTGAATCACCTCTGCTCTAATAAATCCCCTTTCAAGGTCGCTATGGATTCTACCGGCTGCCTCTTTTGCCGTTACCCCCTTTCTAACATACCATGCCCTCGCCTCAGTCTCCCCTGCAGTATAAAAGATGGTAACTCCAATTACATCCTTTAAAACCCTTGAAATTGAAGTCTTCACGTCCTCTTTGACTCCGAATCCTTCCAAAATCTCCTTCTTCTCCGAGGCCGGAAGTCCTATGAGTTCCTCCTCTGCTTTCAACGAAGTTACAAAATAAGGTGAATTCCTCTCTTTCATTTTAGAAATCAGTCCCTCAGGGATGGGTTTATTAAGGTCAGGTTCCTCCACATTCACTACAAAAATTTGAGGCAAAATGGACAAAAAGATATAACCTTTAATCAAATTTCTCTCAGATTCGGAAAGTTCCAATGAATAAACAGGCTTTTCCTGAGACAGCCACTTTTCAATCTTTTCCAAAACCGCAATTTCGTCTTCATTCACCTTCTTTTTTATTCTCTCCTTCTTTAACGTTTCAATCCTGTTGCTCACAAATTCCAGATCGGTTAAGTAAAGTTTATATTCAAGACTCACAAAGCTGTCAATGAGGTCAATTTGATTGGCGGAGGAAATGACACATATTAGAGCCTCAAAGTCCGTCAAATAATTCCTGAGTTGTCCTTTCTTGTCTTCCTTCCACAGCTTTCCAAATCCGTCAAAATCGTAAACTTCCACGTGAAGAGGCGTCTTTTTTCGAGAATTGTATACCTCAGTCAGATAATCTAAATTTGGGTCCTCAAGCAGGAATGTGCCAAATCCTGAAAAAAAGGAAGTTTCTCGTTTAAACACTCCATCGGTGAGGACATTAAGCAATGTAGACTTACCAACAAGGGATTCGCCAACTATACAGAGTTTCATCAGAAAAGCCCTGTTATATTTCCATCTTCGTCAATATCTATAAATTCAGCTGAAGGGACCTTGGGAAGTCCGGGCATAGTCATAATATCTCCTATAATAGGTACCACAAAACGAGCACCGGCGCTCAGTCTCACCTCACGGACGTGAATTGAGAAGCCCTCAGGCCTACCAATGAGTTTTGGGTCACCAGAAAGGGAAAGCTGGGTCTTTGCCACACAAACATAGAGATTTCCAAATCCATGCTTTTCAAGGCTTTTTATGTCCCGCTCTGCATCCTTATCGAAGATAACCTCTTTGGCTCCATAAATGTTGTGAGCAATCTTGTTCACCTTTTCCACAATTGGTTCCTCTGGATCGTAAACATAATTGAGATTCCCGTCGCTCTTTGATGCCACTTCTACGACCTTCCTCGCAAGTTCCAATCCTCCCTCACTTCCCTTCTCCCAGACCTCTGTAATAGCAATCTCTTTACCTTTAGAAATCACATGTTCCACAACTATTTCCAACTCTTTTTCAGTATCCGTTGGAAACCTGTTGAGAGCAACAACAAAGGGCAGATTATAGAAGTCAAGATTTTCCATATGTTTATCAAGGTTGGCAAGTCCCTTTCTCAATGCTTCTAAGTCTTCTTTTGCCAGGTCTGCCTTCTTCACTCCACCGTGGTGTTTCAGAGCCCTTACTGACGTCACGAGAACAGCCGCCTTGGGTTTAAAACCTCCTGCCCTTGAAACGATATCAATGAACTTCTCGCCACCCAAATCGGTTCCAAATCCAGCCTCTGTAACTACAAAGTCTGCAAGTTTGAGAGCCAACTTGGTTGCAATTAAAGAGTTAGTTCCGTGAGCAATATTGGCAAAGGGTCCCGTATGAATGAAAGCAGGGTTATTTTCGAGAGATTGTACAAGATTTGGCTTAAAGGCATCCCTCAAAAGGGCCGCGACCGCACCTTGAACCTTTAAGTCTCTGACCTTTACCGGTTCACCTGCTTTATTGTAACCGACCACAATATTGGAAATCCTTTCCTTTAAGTCTTTATAATTTAAAGATAGCCCCAAAATGGCCATCAATTCCGAGGCAGCAGTAATATCAAAACCATCTTCACGAGGGTATCCGTTCTGGGGACCTCCAAGGCCTATTACAATTTTCCTTAAAGCACGGTCATTCAGGTCCACGACCCTCTTCCATGTTATCTCCCTTAAGTCTAAATTTAACCCGTTCTCCTGCTGAATATGGTTATCAATAATGGCTGAAATTAGGTTATGTGCAATGGATATTGCATGAAAATCACCGGTAAAGTGAAGATTTATATCTTCCATGGGTACTACCTGGGCATAGCCTCCACCGGCAGCACCACCCTTGATACCAAAAACAGGCCCCATAGAAGGTTCTCTCAGGGTCACGATAGATTTGTATCCCAGTTTGTTGATTGCATCTGAAAGCCCGATGGAAACGGTAGTTTTACCCTCACCATAAGGTGTAGGAGTTGTTGCAGTTACTAAAATTAAATTTCCATCCTTCTTATTTTTAAATTCTTCAGTTTCAAGAATCTTTGGATTAACCTTAACTTTAAAGTCACCACAGTGAGTTATATACTGGCAGTCTATGCCCAATTTGGCAGCAATGTGGTCAAGACTCAAAAGTTTAGCACTTTTAGCTATTTCCAAATCACTTTTCATATCTAAAAATCACTCCTTTTATCAAATTCCTAAAAATCATGATATCCGTTACAGAACCCACACCTCCTGGTACAGGAGTTATGTAGGAACATTTTTCCTTTACTTCCTCAAAACACACATCACCAACCACCTTTCCATCAACGATGTTAATTCCCACATCAACCACAAAGGCCCCCTCTTTTATCATATCGGCCCTTAAAAAACACGGTTTACCTACGGCAGAGACCACGATATCTGCCTCACGAGTAAATACGGTGAAATCTTTGGTTAATGAATGACAAACGGTACAAGTTGCATCCTCGTTCATTAACATAACAGCAATAGGTAATCCCGAGCGGAAACTTCTTCCCAGAATGCATGCATTTTTTCCTGGGATGTCATATCCAACCTCTTTCAAAATCCTTATAACCGCATCGGCCGTCGCAGGGCGGAGACCTTTGTCCTTTCTTATTAGCTTTCCAAGATTAACGGGAGAGGCTCCATCCACATCTTTTTCAGGCAAGATTAAGGAAGTGTATTGCAAATAGAGTCTTTTATCATCAAGTTGAAGCATTATTCCATCCACAAGGTCATCCTCATTCTTCAAATATATTAATTTTTCCAGTTCCTCTAAGGTCTGAACCCTGATTACTTCCACTTCAATTTCTAATCTTTTTGCCACTCTCTTCAAAGAGTTGACATAGACTTCGTCGGGGGGTTCAGGATTGTATTGCAATATCAAGAGTTTTAGTGGCCGCTGTAAATTCAAGCACTTAAGTTGTTCTTCGAGCTCAATAAAGACTCTTTCTCTGATGGCTCTTCCATCAATAACAATTGGAGACATAGGATAATTTTAAGCGAAAAAAGATGGATAAAAAAGAATGGCGGCGGAGGGACTTGAACCCCCGACACGAGGATTATGATTCCCCTGCTCTGCCAGGCTGAGCTACACCGCCGTGAATAGGACATAGCGGGGGCTGGATTTGAACCAGCGACCTTCGGGTTATGAGCCCGACGAGCTACCAGACTGCTCCACCCCGCGTCGTTAAGTATATTAATTATATAACCGGTGCATCGTAAAGTCAACAACTAGAATAAACGTGAGGACACACGGCCGCCCCTATGGACCTGTTTATTCCATTAAACTTATTGAATTACCCTCTACAACGTAGGGGGCCGACACACGTGTCGGCCCTATAAACAAAATTGATTGTTTGCGGGCAGACTCGATAATAATATTATCTATAACCTATTCTGATGCCAAGCTGATAATATTTATAACCTTCCGAATTCCCTAAATCTAAATTTAGTTCAGCAAGCAAATTATAGGATAACTTATATCCAACCGAAAAATACCCCCCATAGGAAACAGCAGAATAATAAAACCCTGAACGAGTATAATATTCAAACCCAAGGTAAGGCTCTGCTATATAAAATAAACATCCCTTTTGTATATCATGCAGCAGCTTAATTCTGTGGGAAACAAATTGGTTTGGATCAAAGTAGCCATGAGAAGTCTCTCTCTGATATTCCATAAACTTAAATCTATACTCAATGCCCGAAATTGAATTGGGCTTTCTATAAAAATAATAGATAGGACTCACGGAAAGCTCCAACGCCTTATTATCATCGCCGTAGATCCGGTATTCGATCACAGAATTCAACTCAAACACCGAAGATAACTTCTGATTAAGTCCAGCTCTAAATCTATCCACATTTATTTTATTTGCCATTAATTCAGAATTCTCAAAGAGAACATCGCGTGAAAAAGAGAGTTTCAGAGTCCCTCCGGGGATAAGAATATCTCCTGTTCCACCACCAAAGTACCTGTATTCATTGTCCAACACTACTATTCCTCTACCTGCTTTTATACCAATAAATGCATTCAGCCTGTAAAGAAAATTAAGGGACAAAATATTGCCACTGTATTGAGTGGAGGTGTCTTTTATCAGCATATTCGTATAATCCATTTGCATCCTTGCATTGGAAAAATAGAAATCAGCCCTAAGATTGAACCTATTAGATGATATTCCAATTTCATCAGAATACATTGAGTAATCTCCTGAAAGGGCAAATCCAAACTTTTTTGAATCAGATAGAATGCTTTCAAGGATATAATAATTTTCTAAGTACAATGGTTCAGAGGGGACCATCTTAGAAAAAATCTTGTGAGCACCTCGCACATCGTTTAGCTCAAGAAGTAGGTGGGATTTTGAAAGCTGAGCGTCAAAATAATCTCCCTGCTTAAGGATTTTGTCGAGGGTTTTTATTGATTGGAAGTAATCACCGTTTAAATAGAAAAGATTCCCCTTTACCCACAGGGCCTCGGGATTATCAGGGTCCAATTTCAAAACCTCACTACTTAGCTTCGCTGCCTCATCTATACTACCACGAATGTAAAGCAGCTTAGCTAAATGCCCTTTTGCAATTAAATTTTGGGAATCATCATTTATCAAAGTTCTCAGAATTAACTCGGACGATTCAAACTCACCTTCTTCGTATAGTTTTACAGCGAGCTCAAGGAGTGAATAATCGTAATCAAAAGAATCAGGTGAAGAACTAACTTCAAAAACAAAAAAGATCAATAAGGCAAAAACCATTTTAATTTTTGACGAAGATAGTACTAATTTTGTTCAGCCTTTTTATCTTCATACATCCTTTTATCGGCTTCCTCAATAATTTCCCTCATCGTCTTGTCAGACTGAATCTCTGCGACACCCGCGGAGACAGTTAGACTAATTATATCCCCGTTAGACAATTTTATGGGACCTGATAAAACATCCTTGATTTTATGGACAACCTTATCAACATTACAATTTTTTGGAACTATTACAATAAACTCATCTCCACCATAGCGAAATACTTTATCTGTCTTTTCCCTTACAACTCCTAATAATCTCTTCGCCACTATATTCAGAACTTCATCTCCTATAATATGGCCATACTGGTCGTTAACTCGCTTAAAATGACTTAGATCCAGAAATATCAGAAACCCTCCCTCCTGAAGCAAATACTTACTATCCCACCTTAACTTGTTTCTGGAAAAAACACCCGTTAAAACATCAACTTCACTCTCACTAACTATTTCAAAAAGCTTTGTAAACACCCTCAGGAAATCACTCAGCTCATTAGAAAGCACTTCACCAATACTAATAAGTTCTGGAGTTATTTCAATTTCTCTAAAATAATCTAAGTTAAGAACACCTCGGATATTCTCTCCTGATACTATTCTGACGCCAAGCCATACAAAAATTGGAGAATCCTTATAAACCCAATCTTCAGACTTTGAAACTTTTAAAGCCCAGAATTTCTCTCTACTTATAACTGCTAAAATGTGATTTTTTCTGAGTTGTGATTTCTGAATCTCCTTAGCAATTGCGTCGAGAGGCAATTTATCATAGTATTCACTCCAGACATAAAAAAACCAGTCACCCGTAGGCGGTACCACTAAAAAACTCCATTCATCTGCTTCAACCAGTTTAGCGACCTCTGAAAACACCTGCCTCAATAGTTCCTTCTCATCCCATTTTTTATCGTAAGATTGCTTTAAAAGTTCATAAAAAAGACTTTTTAATGAGGTCCTCAGAAAATCAATGCCCTCAAAAGGTTTATCTTTTGAAAAAATATCCATATCTTCCACTTTAAATCAAATAAAATATAAATCCAGTTCTAATTATAATTCATCTGGTATTCCAAAACAAATGAATTAGGGCATCAGAAATTAACCTTAATCAGAAAGAGGTACAACAAAATAAGCCTCCCACTCCTTTTAACGTCCCTGAAGGAATCTACTTAGCCTTTAATGTAATATTATCGTTCGAGATTCTACCAAAAATACTCAAAAACACCAGAAAACTTGTAAATATCATTAGTAATCCAAAGCCTACCGAAACATTTCTACCCCACCTATCCGCCAATGAGCCGGCCAATACGGAAAGGGTTGAAGAAAGATTTATAACCGAATTCATAAATCCAAAGGCTGTAGCCCTCTCTGCCTCCTTTGAAACCATTGTAACTGCAGAATACATAGCTATGTAAAGGAAGTTCCACAATGGTAAAACCCAGAAGAAAGCCATTAAATAACCCTTAGAAACAGATAACACCAGAATGTTCACAAAATAAACACCAGAACACAAAGCCAGACTCCCCCACGGGTTCAACTTTTTTACCACCCTGCCGTAGGCATTACTCACAACAGCAGACAAAAAGGCCGGAACCGAAGCCCAAACTATGCCATAAAGGAGTTTTGACTTCCCAAGTACTTCATATAATTTCACCGATAGAACGCCATAAGAAGATACGATTCCGAGTTCAAGGAAAAAGATCCCCACGGCAAGCCACCACATCTCACGACCGAAGCTGATCTTAAAAACGCTGGTTACCTTCGTCTCTTCCTTGATTTCTCCGGTATATATTTTAAAGTATAACAAAATTCCTATAATCCACGATATTCCGCTCAAAATATAGCCAAGGGCGAAGAGTTTAGAGTCCCTAGATAACAGTCCCATTATAGTCCCGCTTAAAGTCCAGGCAATTGCTTCGGCAAAGAGATAAACTGCGAAGGACTTCTCCACCTCCTTCCCAAAGGAGAAGAGGGCATTTATTATTGGAAAGGCAATTGATGTGAAAATACTAAGTAATCCAAGAAAAACAAGGAGAACATTTATATTGTTTATGAAACCAAGGAAAAAGAGCAATACCCCGCCAAGAGCACTAAATAGGAGAAAATATCTCCTTGAAATCAAATCTGCCAATCTGCCCCAGAAGATAGAGGTAAGGGCCACAAAGGCAGGAAGGCTATCCACCAAAAGAATCTGAAAATAGGACGCACCGAGGTCAACGAATCTGGGCTTCAATAAAATGTAATAGGAACCATAGCCAAAATAAAAAAAGATCGTCGCCAAAATCTTCATAATGTGTGAAATTTTAAAGTAATCAGCCTGAACAGAAGAGATGGATTAATTCATAATTTGAAATTATGAGCGGTTAATTTTATAATATTATCAATGCGCTGCTAGCTCAACAGGCAGAGCAACGGATTCTTAATCCGTGGGTTGCAGGTTCGAGTCCTGCGCAGCGCATTTAATTTTTAAAGATTGAATAATTGTTTCCACTTTTTCTTTTTGCTTTATAAAGTTCTTCATCGGCCCTTTTATAATTGATTCCGTGTTTTATTGCTAAAACTTTTCCACATTCATCAGATACGACAATACCTTCGAAAGCGAAATCGAGAACCGTTCTTATGGATAAAGCACGCCTCTTAAGTTCATCCTTGTCCATAGTAAAAGTATAAACTTTATGGATATGAAAATGTTTTGAATAAAATTTTCAGATGTCTTATAATTTAGGCATGAGTAAATATATCCAGATAATTACAACCACAAACGACGAAGTCGTAGCAAAAAGGATTGGAAGAACCCTCGTTGAAAAGAGACTCGCAGCCTGCGTTCAGATTATCAGAGGAATTACAAGCATCTACTGGTGGGAAGGGAAAATAACAGAAGATTCAGAAATTCTCATATTTATAAAGAGCAAAGAGGAACTATACAAAGAAATTGAAAAAACCATTAAAGAACTCCACAACTATTCAGTACCTGAAATACTCTCAATTCCTATTTCCGATGGTAATCCTGATTATTTCAAATGGTTGGAAAATGAGCTGCAAAATAATGGAAATGAATAAAAGCAGGTTTTACCTGTTCCTGTTTCTTATTTTAGCCTCTTGCAGCAGGCACTACCTATTACAATGCTCCACTGAGATTTCTGCCCCAAAAGCCTACAAACTTCTTTTAAAGAATGACAATGTGATCTTTGTAGATGTCCGAACAAAGGAAGAATTTGAAAAAGGCCACATAAAGGGTGCAATAAATATTGACTATTTTTCTCCTCAACTTGAAAATTTGCTTATGACACTCCCCAAGGAGAAGATTATAATCGTCTATTGCAAGCACGCATTAAGAAGCAAGAATGTTGTAAACTTACTAAAAAGAAATGACTATCAAAAGGTATACAACTTAAAAGGCGGTTTTCCCAGCTGGACCTCCGGAGGATTCCCTGTTGAAAAATAGTTACCAAAAAGACCATACCCAAATTATTACATACAACAACTACAAATACGCATACTTACTTGGCTTCATCTCAATCATATTAAACATCATTCTCTTCGCAGGCAAATTCGCCGTTGGCTTGAAGATTAATTCCATAGCCCTAATTTCAGATGCCTGGCATACTCTTTCAGACACGCTGACTTCCATTATCATGATCATAGGGATTTTCCTTTCAACTCGACCTCCCGACAAGGAACACCCCTTTGGGCACGGAAGGGTTGAGAAGGTTGCAACTTTGATAATAGGGTTAGTACTCGTCCTTGTTGGAATTAACTTCTTTAAGGAATCAATAACAAGAATAATAAGGGGTAAGATAATTAGTTTTACTTTTCTAGGCGTTTTGGTTCAGGCTATTTGTGCCTTTTCTAAGCAGACATTGTCAATTTATTCTTTTTACGCAGGTAAAAAGCAAAAAATACAAGCGCTTATCGCTGACGCATGGCACCACCAATCCGATGCAATTACCAGTTATCTTTTTTTAATCGGTGCAGCTTTACAAAAGTATATACCGCTTGTCGATGGCTACCTTGGAATAATAATATCAATTGCAATCTTGATAACTGCACTTGATATAATAAAATCCAGCACATCTCCTCTTATTGGAGAAGAAATCCCAAAAGATCTCAAAGAAAGTATTGTTCACAAGGTCAATGAATTAGATGGTAGGATAAATGACCTTCACCACTTCCATTTTCACAGGTATGGGAATCATGTAGAGGTAACTTTTCATATAAGGCTTCCAAATAGTGTGAGCTTGGAGGAAGCCCACGAAATTACAAGAAAAATTGAATTGGAACTTTTAAAAGAAAATATTAATGCTACCATTCACATAGAACCATATATTGAGGCATAAAAAAACAAAGGAGAGGTGAAATGATGCAAAAAACCATCTGCCAGAGCTGTGGGACACCTATAACAAGTCCGGAAGAATTTGGGACCAATTCGGATGGAACTCCAAACTTCGAATATTGTATCAACTGTTTTCAAAATGGAGACTTCACGGAACCAAATATCACGATGGACGAGATGATAGAGAAAGTGGCAAAGGAAATGATTGAAAAGGAAAATATCCCATCCAAGTATGCTTACAAAATAGCAAAAGAATATATCCCTGATTTAAAAAGGTGGAGAAGAAGGTAAAACTGATACTTATTTATTAGCAATAACCTCTATTTCAACCAGTGCGTTCTTTGGAAGGGCCTTTACAAATATCGTAGTTCTTGCAGGATAAGGCTCTTTAAAGAAAGAACCGTAAATTTCATTTACTTTTGGGAAATCTTCTGGATTTATAAGGAAAATGGTTGATTTTACAACTTTGTCCATCGTTAAACCAATACTCTCCAGAATTGCTTTAATGTTCATAAGAGCCCTTTTAGTTTGTTCTTCAATTCCTACTTCCAATTCTCCTGTTTCAGGGTTAATTCCTAATTGCCCCGAGAGGAATATGATAGAGCCTTTATCTACCAATCTGTATAAACTATATGGTCCTATAGCCTTTGGAAGCATTTTAACCTCCTATTTTATGGTTTTAAAATTATAAAGGGCTGAAAACGTATGATAATTGAAATTACCGGTGAACCGGGAAGTGGCAAGACCACATGCTGTGAGCACTTGATAAAGTTGCTCAAAGATTGTACTAACATAATTCCGAGTGGATTTATTACTAAGGAGATCAGGGACCGATACAAATCAAGAATTGGGTTTGAAATTGTTAAGATTACTGGTGAAAGAGCGTTATTGGCTTCCGTTGCTGAACCCACACCTTACCGTGTTGGGAAATACTATGTGAAGGTAGAGAACATAGACAAATTAATTATTCCCGAAATTACCGACTACCTCGAAAGGAGGTCAAGCCTTCTTATTTTAGACGAATTAGGAAAGATGGAACTCAAGTCACAAAAATTCCAAAGGGCAATGGATGAACTTTTAAAACTTAAGAGTGATTCAGGTCTAGTAATCCTTACCATACCTATCAAGGATGTACATCCACTGGTTAAACGGGCTAGGGGAAGAGCAGAAAAAACATTAACTTTAACAAAAGAAAATAAAAACTCTTACCAAACCGCCAAAAAAATTTTGGATATCGTGAAGGACTTTACTAATCAATCAACATAAAGATATCGTTTAATCTTATTAGTTGGCGTCTTCTCAAAGGGCTCAGGATGTTCAATAAGTTGATACAATTGAGAATAGCGAGGCAATAGCTGATTCACTTCATCCCTTATCTTATCTAAAATTTCAGCTAAAATCCTCTCCCTTTCAGTATCTGAAATTCCTTCCAAATACTCAGCAAGTTCATCGTAATTTAAGTAAACCTTGGCAATAATTTTCCCTTCCCTTTCATAAACTACCGATTCTTGAACCCAAGGGTGCATATTTAGTCTCTCTTCAATATTTTCAGGATATATGTTTTCCCCAGCCGAAGTTAAAATCATATTCTTGGAGCGACCAGAAATGTATATATAGCCATCTCTATCCACGTAACCAAGGTCTCCCGTCTTGAGCCACCCATCTTCCGTTAAAACCTCTCTTGTTTGCTTTTCATTTTTATAGTACCCTTTCATAATATTGGGGCCTCTAAGCCAAATCTCACCAATTCCCGTGTGGGGATCGGGGTCCACAATTCTCACCTCAATTTCAGGGGCAATTTTACCGGCAGCTCCAAGTTTTGTCTCCGAAGCGAGAGAACCGCTAACAAGGGGCGAAGACTCAGTTAAACCGTAACCTACTGCATAAGGGAATTTTATCATCCTCAAAAATTCTTCTACTTCTCTCGAGAGAGGTGCTCCACCAAGGGTTGTGCATCTCAACTCACCTCCAAAGAAGTCCATAAGGGCCTTACGAATCTTTTTGTAGATTAATTTTCTAAAACCTGGAACTCTGGTAAGGGTTCTTATTATTTTCTTCTCCTCAAGTTGCTTCTTTACCTTTGATTTGTATATCTTCTCAATCAATAATGGAACCGCTGGAATAATGGTAGGCTTTACCTTCTGGCAAGCCTCGTAAAGGAGTGCAGGGGTAGGCTTTTTCCCGATATAGTAAATACAGGACCCGCAGGATAATGAATAAAGTTGTCCAAGGGTAAACTCATAGGAGTGGGCGAGGGGCAATATTGAAAGGACTCTGTCGTTTTCATTCATATCAAAAAGTCTGGCAACCTGAGTAACATTGGACACGATGTTTTTGTGAGTGAGCATAACTCCTTTAGAATTTCCTGTAGTCCCTGATGTGTATATAATGGCGGCCAGGTCATCGGGTTCTATGTCACCACTAACAATTCCAACCTTTTCTCCTACCTGGTAAGCAAAATCCTTTATTTTTTCAAAAGCAGAAGTAAAGGGGCTCACTTCAATTTTAAATTCCTCTTCTTTAAAATCATCAAGAGAGATTATAAATCTCACATCCCCGAGGTCATATCCTTTAAGCCTTTGCCAGTTTATTTTTGTGACAAATAACCCCATAGACTCGGAGTGTTTCAAAATATTACTTATATCCACAGGATGAAAGTCTGTGAGAATTGGTACTGCAATTCCTCCGGAAAAAACAATTGACAAATAGGCAATTACCCAATTAGGAGAATTCTCGCCCAGTAAAGCTACTTTTGAACCCTTCCTCACACCCTTTTCCTTAAGAACACTTGAAAGTACCATCACACGACGCATCAATTCGCCATAGGTAATAGGTTCACCATCATAATAAGAAATTGCCGGTCTCGAAATGTGAAGTTCCACAGTTCTTGAGACCAGCTCAGGTATTGTATACTTTTTTAATCCTCTACACGCATCCATATTCCAATTATAAATTTAAATTCAAAAAATCAAAAATGAAAAATTTTTTACAAAAAAACAATGAAATAACGAACTTTTTAAAAACCGAATCCCACCCTCTTGACAAAACATCCCTTTAGTATTAAACTTTTGATGGTAAAAGGTGGGGAAAAGTGGAAAAAAGAAATAACCGAATTCACCAAATTGATGAAAAGGGCAGGGTTGCCATACCCATTTCCTTGAGAAGGGAGATGAAGTATGGTGAAAAACTAGTATTAACCAAAGGGATCGAAAATTGCATTTTCGCCTTCAGAGAAGGAGAGTGGAAAAGATTAGAAGAAAGAATCAAAAACATCGAGTTGTGGGATGAAAACAAACGAAAAGCCATAAGATACATCTTCGGTGAGGCAGAAGAAGCCGAAATTGATGCCCAAGGGAGAATATTATTACCCGGGAATCTTATGCAACATGCAAATTTAAAATCTTCCTGCATGTTCATAAAAATGCCCAGGTGGTTTGAAATCTGGGACCCTGAAACATACAAAGAAAACCATAAAGTTGAAGAAATAGATTTCAGGGACCTTCCCCTATGACAGGTCACATACCTTGCCAGCTCTCGACAATTACCGAATTCATAAAAGAACACCAGTGTAAAACCGTTGTGGACTGTACAGCTGGTGAGGGTGGTCATACAATAGCAATTGCAAGCATAGTGGGAGAAAGTGGTAGGATTATTGCTATAGAGGTTGATCCAACCTACTTCAGTATTATAAAAACAAAAACTTCTAATTTCAATAATGTAATTTGTGTAAGAGAAAGCTATACCCAAATTGGCAAGATAGTGGAATCTTTATCAATAACTAAGGTCGATGCAATTCTATTCGATTTCGGGCTTTCTTCTTACCACCTGGACGCATCCCAACGAGGATTCTCCTTTAAAAAAGACGAAATCCTCGATATGAGATTTAACCCTGAAGAAGGAGAACCCCTTTGCGAAAGATTGAAAAAAATGAAGGCCAATGAAATCGAAAAGGTTCTCAAAATTTATGGTGAGACCAGTTTTTACAAAAAGCTGGCAAATCTGATTTTCGAAAACAGGTCAAAAATTAAGACCACTTCTGATCTAAACGAAATAATTAAAAAGGCGATTCCACCGAGATTTCAAAACAACGAATTTCCCAAAATATATCAAGCTTTCAGGATTTTTGTAAACAACGAAGTTCAAAATATGATTGTTGGATTAAGGGAAGCCCTCAAATACCTTTCAAAGGGTGGCTTCCTGCTTACTCTTTCCTACCACTCCATTGAAGATCGGATATGCAAAAGCATTAAAAATGTTAAAGGGATTAAAGCAATTACAAAAAAACCAATAATAACAAATGAAGAAGAATCATTGAGTAATCCAAGGTGCAGAAGCGCAAAATTGCGCATTTATCAAAAGGAGGAGGTAAATGAAGAAGACCTTCTTAACTGGTATAGAGATATTCATTCTATTTGTGTTATTGGTTAGTGGACTATTTATAAGCGCTAAAAACATTGAATTAGGTTTATCTAATGCAAATCTTAAAAAGCGCGTAGACAAATTGATTAGGGAAATTCAGATTGAACAGGCAAATCTTCACACCTTCCGCTCTCTCAGGTCGCTAATGTGAAGGTGAAATTATGAAATCAAGAATCAGATTCTACTCTGCCCTTCCAGTAGGGTTGTTCTACATAGGATTTCTCGTATACGCCTTTCTCGTTCAATTGACTCCATTTGGCGATAGGTACAGAAGAATCGGAAGTAAAGTTAAAGTTCCCATTACAATTAACGGTAAAAGGGGAATCTTTTATGATAGAAATGGAAACCCGCTGGCCGTTAATGTACCCAGTATAGAGCTATATAAAACAGAGAAAACTTTGAGTAAGAGCACTATTTCACTACTTATGAATTCCAACAAAAAGAATGTGGACCTTTACACGAAAAACATATACAGGAATAAGCCCTACACAAAGATAGCCACCTTTAAGTTTTATCACGACACTATTCAAGAATTCTCAAAAAGCAAAGAGGTAATTCAAAGATTCGGAACCGGGAGATATTACATATACGGGGAAGCCTTTGCGCCCCTTCTCGGTTGTCTTGGAGAGGACGAAATGCCTTTAGGTGGATTGGAGCTAACTCTAAATGATTATATAAAAGGAAAGCCAGGCGTAATTTATTACTTAAGAGATGCCATAGGAAATTACAGCAAACTGAACGAAAAAAATGATATTCCTGCAAAGCCTGGAAAATCCGCAATATTAACAATAAATGCAACGCTACAAGAATATTGCTACGAAGTGCTAAAAAAGAGAATCGAAGAGACATCTGCTGAGAAAGGTTTCGTAATCGTTACAAACCCACAAACGGGTGAAATTCTGGCCCTCGCCAGTTATCCAGCTAACGACCCTAATAAAAAAATTCCTTCAAAGAATCTGGCCGTTGAAGATCCCTTTGAGCCCGGTTCCACCTTCAAATTAGTAACGTACGTCTCTGCATTAGAAAACAAAGAAATCTTTCTGGATGACTCAATTAATGCTGAAAACGGAAAATTCAACGTTGCCAATCACACCATTTACGACGAACATCCTCACAGCATTCTTTCCATCAGGGAAGCCTTCGCCTACTCATCAAACGTAGTAGCAGCTAAAATTGGCCTTAAATTGGGAGCATACAAATTATTCAAGACTGCACAGAAATTTGGATTTGGCTGTCCAACAGGAATAAACCTTCCTGGGGAGTCAGCGCCTTCACTTTTGAAGCCATCTAAATGGAGTATATCAAGGACTGCAAACTTCGCATATGGATATGGGGTTATGGTCAATGGAATACAAATGGCAATGGCTTACGGAGCCGTAGCAAACGGTGGCTATCTCCTTATGCCAAAGATAATCAAAAACGGAAAGCCGATTGTTGTAAGAAAAGTTATGAGTGAAGGATTGGCAGATACCCTGAAAGAAATGCTCAGGGAGGTAGTAAAATCAGGAACAGGTAAAAAAGCGGACATTCCGGGAATAGAGATATGCGGAAAGACCGGTACAGCAAAGAGATTAGACCCAGCTACGGGAAGCTATTCATCAAATGCGATGACCAGCTCCTTCATTGGATTTTTCCCGAAAGATAATCCAAAATATTTAATTTACATAGTAATTTTTGATCCGAAGGGGCCACTGTACGACCGTTATGGTGGAGAGGTCGCAGCTCCGCTTTTCAGGAGGATTGCGGAATTTTTAGTAGGAGGAGAAAATGCGTTTGTCAGAGCTGGCACAAGGTCTCAAAATAGTAGGTAAAGATACGGAAATTACAGGTATTTCTTATAACTCAAAGGATGTTACTCCTGGGGATCTATTCGTTGCATTAAGAGGAAGGGTCACCGATGGTCATCTCTATATTGATGAGGCAATCAAAAAAGGTGCAGCTGCTTTGATGGTGGAGAAAGATGGGAATTATCCGATACCTGCCATAATCGTGGAAAATACAAGAAAAGCACTTGGCACCGTGGCTGCCCGTTTTTATAACTTTCCATCAAAACATTTAAACACCATAGGAATAACAGGCACTAACGGAAAAACAACGACAACTTTTATGACAAAGGATATGCTGGAGGCCATGGGAGAGACCGTCGGTCTATTGGGAACCGTTCAATACTGTAATGGAAAGGAATGTGTAGAGGCAAGCAGGACCACACCAGAATCTTCAGACATCCAGAAATACATCTATCAGGCACTTCAAAATGGAGCAAAACATTTTGTAATGGAGGTTTCATCGGCCGGGATCGAAGAATATAGACTGGAAGGAACTCATTTTAAAATAGGCGGATTTACTAACTTTTCAAGGGAACACATGGAATATCACGGAACAATGGAAAGCTACTTGAAGGCAAAATTAAAATTCTTTGAGATATACAGACCGGAGTTTTCCATAATCAATGCGGATGACGCATATTCACAATATTTTTTGGAAGTCGCCCATAACAAAATGACCATTGGTATAAAATCCAGAGCAGATTTGACAGCCGAGGTATTAGAGACAAATCTTAATTACTCAGTTATTAATTTAAAGGGGCTTCTCGAAATAAGAGAGATAAAAATTCCACTTCCGGGGATTTTCAATGTCTACAATTTTTTGTGTGCCTCGGCAATCCTCGCAATTCTTGGAAAATCGGAAAAAATAAAGGAGGCTGCCCTAAAAATAAAACCCGTCCCGGGTAGATTTCAAAGGGTTGAGAATAAATGTGGTATCAACATTTTCATTGACTATGCACATACTCCAGAAGCGATGCGGAACCTCCTTCTAAATGTTCAACAGTATAAGAAGGGAAAAATAATCTCTGTCTTCGGAGCAGGCGGTGACAGGGACCCTGGGAAAAGGCCTCTTTTCGGGGAAATAGCCGAAGAACTATCGGATTTTCAAATCGTTACTTCCGACAACCCGAGAAGTGAAGACCCTATGAAAATTATTGAGGATATTCTAAGTGGGATGAAAGAGAAAAACCATTTAGTAATCCCTGACAGAAGGGAGGCAATTTACAAAGCGTTAGAACTCGCTTCGGAAGGTGACATAGTGCTGATAATCGGGAAAGGACACGAAAACTACCAGGAAATTAAAGGAGTACGCTACCATTTTTCTGACTATGAAGTGGCAAGAGAAGCCCTGAAGGAGAAGGGATGTTTAGACTGAGAGACGTAGTGAGAATAACTGGCGGAAAACCCCAAAGTATAGAATTGGACAGAGAGATTAAATATTTTTGTGAAGATTCAAGAAATGTTAAAAACGAATCCATCTTTATATGCATCAAAGGTGAAAAATTTGACGGAGCTGAATTTGCAGAAGAGGCTATTAAAAAAGGAGCTGTCGCCGTATTAGCGCCATTTTCAGCACCAATCCCCAAAAACATTCCTGCAATATACGTAGATGACGTTTTTCTGGCCTTAGGAAGACTGGCTAGGGAAAAATTAAAGGCACTAAACACAAAAATTGTTGGTATAACGGGCTCCGTGGGTAAAACAACTACAAAGGAACTCACATACACAATGCTATCAATCAAGTACAAAGTTTACAAGTCCAAGAAGAGCTTCAATAACCACATAGGACTCCCGCTGACAATTCTTGAAGCACCTGAACATATAGATTACCTCGTCCTTGAATATGGAACCAACCATCCGGGAGAAATTAGATACCTCACCTCAATTGCAAGGCCACATTTTCCCATTATAACTAAAATAGGAACAGCCCACATTGAATTCTTTGAGACAAAGGAGAGCATCGCAAGAGAGAAGGGAACTCTGCTTAAGGAGATGGATCTCGACGGAACCGCTTTTATTAATGCAGAAACCGAATGCTTTGAAATACTAAACTCTATGGTGCCCTACACAGTAAACAAAATAAGCTTCGGAGTGAATAGTGGCGATATTAGACCTGAGAAGTATGAATTTGATGAGAGCGGAACAAGATTCAAATATAAAGGAATTGAATTCTTCTTCCCCCTTCCGGGTATGGGAATGTTACAGAATATAATGGGTTCTTTGGCACTGGCCGAATATCTGAAAATTCCCCTTGATGACATTAATAAGGTAATTCGGGAATTCAGAAACGAGAAAATGCGAATGGAAAGAACGACCATAAAAGGAATTAATATCGTCAACGATGCTTATAACTCAAACCCGGATTCTCTCTCTGAACTTTTGAGGACATTCAAAGAAGGGGAAGGACGACTTATTTTCGTTCTTGGAGACATGCTTGAATTAGGAGATAAGGCAGAAGAAGAGCATAGAAGGATGGGTAAATTATTTGTAGAATTGGGGCATAAAGTATTAATTACAGTAGGCGATTTATCCCGTTTTGTTTCGGAAGAAGCTCGAAAAATGGGGCTCAGTGAAACTTTTCATTTTAATAACAAAACGGATACTGTTGAATTTTTGAAAAACTATTTAAAATCCGGAGACACTTTGATTTTAAAGGCATCAAGAAGAATGATGCTTGAGGAGATTGTTAAAAAGCTGGAGGAACTTTTATGATTTACAATTGGTTAATGCCCTTAAAGGGAACAATAAAGTGGGTATATGTTCTGAGATATATTACCTTCAGGGCTGGTTTGGCTTTAACCTTCTCTTTAATTTTCACCCTTCTACTCATGCCAATTTACCTTAAACTGACTAAATACAAAGAGAGAATTTCAGAGTACGTACCTGATACCCATAGAAAAAAGGAGGGCACCCCATCTGCCGGTGGAATTGTATTTGTAGGCGTTACATTGCTTTCAACCATCCTATTTTCCAGGTTTGATTCTCCACACATCCTTGTTGCTCTCATAGCCACCTTCTTTATGTTTCTAATAGGGCTTTTCGACGACCTCAAAAAAATCAAAGGGTTAAAGAAAGGTGGACTTACAAAGTGGGAGAAACTGGCTTTACAGTTTCTCCTGGCAGTGTTCGTAGTAATAGCAATTAATATGTTCTATCCAGAAGATATAGCTAAGAGAACCCAATTCCTCTTCTTTAAAAACATTAACCTTTACCTCGGAAATCTTTATATCTTACTTATAATACTCGTCTTTCTCGGTTTTACCAATGCGGTGAATCTTACCGACGGTCTTGACGGCTTAGCGGCCGGCACCGCCATACCTCCGTTATTTGTAATCTTACTGATTTCCTATTTCCAGGGGAATAAGATTCTCTCAACCTACCTCCACCTATTTTACCTTCCTGGAATTGAAGAACTTACCATACTCTCCTCTTCCATTATCGGCGCACTCATAGGTTTTCTCTGGTATAACTCCCACCCGGCCGAAGTTTTCATGGGGGACACGGGGTCTCAATCCATTGGCGGAATAATTGCAATATCCTCTATCCTTTTAAAACAGGAGTTCCTAATTATCATCGCAAGCGGTTTATTTATACTTGAAGCCCTATCGGTACTAATTCAGGTAATTTACTTCAGAACAACCGGAGGTAAAAGAATTTTCCGAAAAGCTCCCTTCCATCACCACTACGAAGAGGCTGGTATGCCTGAAACAAAGATCGTTACAAGGTTCTGGATTGTATCACTAATCTTTTCATTAATTGCGTTGGGGATGATTAAAATAAAATGAAAGATTACATTATTACTAAACAATTTGAAGGTAAAAATATATCCATTCTGGGCTGTGGCAAGAGCGGCTTAGAAGCAGCACTGGCACTTAAGAAGTGCAAAGCTGAAGTCTTCGTCTCGGAAATGGCAATAATATCTGAAGAAAACAAACGGGTACTTGAAGAGAACAAAATCCCCTATGAAGAAAACGGTCATACTGAAAAAGTTTTGCATTCCGACCTCATTGTGGTAAGCCCTGGAGTAAAACCTTCTCACCCAATTATTCAACAGGCAATAGATAAAAATATTGAAATACTCGGCGAATTGGAAATCGGCTACCAACTGACCTCGGGGAAATACATTGCCATTACCGGAACAAACGGAAAAAGCACCGTAACCGAGCTTACTTACATGCTCCTTAAGGAGAACCTCCCGGGAGAAAATGTTTTTATGGCAGGGAATGTGGGTGAGCCTTTAAGTATGTTTGCCTTCCAAAATGGAATCTTCGTCCTTGAGGTATCCAGTTTCCAATTAAAGACCATTAAGGACTTTAGGCCCGATTTAGCAACCATTCTCAACATAGACCAGGACCACTTGGACTGGCATCCTGACTTTGAAGACTATGTGAGGTCCAAGGCAAAGATATACGAAAATCAAGAAAATGAAGATTTCGTTCTTCTAAACTACGATGATCCAGTTGTAAGAAAACTTTCATCTGAGCCGAAGTCAAAAGTTCTCATGGTCAGTTTAGAAAAGGAATTTGAAGAGGGAATTTACTTTAATGCAATAAATAGAGAAGTGATTTTGAAAATTAATGACAACAAAATTACCCTGTTCACCTTAGACGACCTTAAACTCCCCGGACTCCACAACATCTTTAATGCAGCAGTATCTGCCACTTTTGCATATCTCTTAGGTATTGAGCCAGAGAAAATAAGAAAAACCTTGAGCAACTTTAAAGGTTTGCCCCATCGTATCGAGTTTGTATTAGAGAAAAATGGGGTAAAGTTCTATGACGATTCTAAGGGAACAAATCCCCACGCCGTTGAATGGGCTCTTAGAGGTTTTAAAGAACCAATAATTCTAATATTGGGTGGTGAAGATAAAGACTTAGACTTTAAACCTCTTATAAATAGCATTAAAGAACATTGTAAGTGCATCATAGCCATTGGAAAGGCTAAGCCAAAGATAATTAGAACTTTCACAGGTGAATTGCCGGTCTATGAAGCAATGGATATGAAAGACGCAGTAGAAATAAGTTACAATCTGGCAAAGCCAGGTGATGTGGTCTTGCTTTCACCGGGTTGCGCCAGCTTTGATATGTTTAAAAATTACAAGGAGAGAGGCGATGTATTCCAGCACTGGGTTAGAGAAATCGCAAAGGAACATTAAATATATACTTATCTTTTTCGTATTTGCCTTGACTATCTTTGGGATCTTGATGGTATTTTCAGCCTCTCAATATAAAGTTGAGCTCCACGGTATCTCAAGAACAAGGGTCATTTTTAAAGAAATAATAAGGCTCCTCTTCGGAATAGTCGCCTTCTTCCTTGGATGGAAAATTGACCCAAAAGTTTACAGGAAAAAAATAGATTTAGTAATGATTTTAACCATAGCAGGACTCGCAATTACCTATATTTTAGGCTCAAAAATGTTCGGAGCAGTAAGATGGCTAAGAATAGGTATCCTTGGATTCCAGCCATCTGAACTGGCAAAATTGGTCGTCATTTTTTATATCGCAACAAAAATTAGTCGAGAAAGAAGCATCTTAAAGAACTGTTTAAAGCTTTTAAAAACCTTGGTAATGCCATTCATCGCCACATTGTTAATACTTATACAACCTAATTTGTCTTCGGCATTTATACTTGCACTTGTGATCTTAAGTGTTCTATTTTTAGCAGGTATCAAAATAAAATATATTTTAATTCCAACTTTGATGGCCCTGCTTTTTGCAGGGGCAACCCTCCAGTTATTTCCAAACAAATTCTCCCACGTCAGAACGAGAATTCAAAAATATCTCAAAGGGGAAAAACCTTATCAGGTAGAACATGCCTTAGTAGCAATTGCTCAGGGAGGTCCTGTAGGTAAAGGACTCGGTCGTAGCACACAAAAGTACTATTATTTACCTATGGCAGAAAACGACTTTATCTTCGCCTTAATTGGTGAAGAAGGTGGATTCGTGATGGTTTTTCTTATTATCGCAGCATACGCTGTAATTGTAGGTATTGGCCTCCACACGGCCAGCAAACACCTTGAGGCAAACTTCTATTACTCACTTGTAGCCTTCGGAATAGTGTGTATGATATTCCTTACATCAGCCATCCATATCGGTGTCAACCTCGGAATATTACCCGCAACAGGGCAAACCCTTCCCTTCATAAGTCACGGTGGAACGTCCTTAGCCGTAAACCTATTCAGTACAGGGATAATTGTTCAACTAATTGAGAGGGCAAGCGAATATGAAAGCTTATGATATTGTAATTGCAACAGGCGGAACGGGAGGGCACATTTTCCCGGCATTAAGCGCGGGAGAATATTTTGAAAAAGAGGGCAAAAGTGTCTTCTATATCCTTGCCGGCAGCAAAATTGGAAAGATTGATAAGACAAACGTTATTTATATGAACTCTTGCGCCTTTGAAAAGAATCCAAAAACCTTCATAAGGGCCCTCTACTATCTATTTGCAAACACAATTAAAAGCTTAATATTTTTCATTAAAAATAGACCTTGCGCCATTCTGGCGACAGGAAGCTACGCAGTTGTTCCTATTTTAATATCAGCCATCATCCTTCGGATTCCATTCTTCCTTATGGAACAAAATGTTTTACCTGGCCTCGCTAATAAAGTGTTTTCAAGGTTTTCAAAGTCCACATTTATAGCTTTTGAAGCATCAAGAGAGTATCTTAAGGGAACCACAATATTAACAGGTCTCCCATTAAGAAAAGAGGCAACTCAAAGGCTTGAAAAAAATGAGAGCAGAAAACTAATAAATCTCCCCGTAGATAAGAAAATCATCTTAGTGGTAGGTGGAAGCCTTGGAGCAAAAGGGCTTGTGGACAAAATTCTGCCACAGGGAGCAAGGTTTCAGAACTATCAATTTGTCATTCAGACGGGCGGAAAAAATTTCGAATATGCTCAAAACCAAATCAAGGAGAACAACATTCAAAATGTAATTCTACTCCCCTTTATTCAGGAAATGGGACTATATTATTCCGCCGCAGACCTAGTAATATCAAGGGCTGGAGCCAATTCATGTATGGAGATTGCCTACCATCAAAAACCTTCCATTTTAGTCCCCTATCCTTACTCGCGCGATAAACACCAGTATGTGAACGCCGAATTATTAGAAAAATCCGGTCTGGCAAAGTTAGTAGACGAAAAAGAGCTGGATAGTATACTGCCAGAATTACTGGCAAATTTAGGTTGGTGTGAAAATGTTGAAGTAAAAGAAAAAATCTACATTGAAGAACCAGAAAAGAAAATGTTAAAGGAGATTGAAAAACATGCAGGTTGCTAAAAAGATAAAAAAGATACATTTCGTTGGGATTGGCGGCTCTGGAATGAGTGGGCTCGCAGAAGTCCTTAAAAACCTCGATTTTAATATTACAGGTTCAGATCTGGCAGAGAGCGAAGTAACAAAGCACCTTGAAGAAATAGGGATAAAGATTTCTTATGGTCATAAACCTCAAAACGTCCAGGATGCTGAATTGGTTGTAATTTCTTCGGCCATTAAACCGGATAATCCTGAAGTACAGGAAGCAATAAAGAGAAATATCCCGGTAATTAGAAGAGCTGAAATGCTCGCCGAACTCACCAGAATCAAATATACTGTAGCGGTATCTGGAGCCCACGGAAAGACCACTACCACTTCAATGATAGGAAAGGTATTAGACGTGGCAGGTTTCGACCCGACCATAATAGTTGGGGGTATTATAAAAGGATTTAAGTCGGGAGCCAAATTGGGGCAGTCAGACTATCTGGTTATAGAGGCAGATGAAAGTGACAAATCCTTTTTGCACCTTTTTCCCTCCACCGTTGTAATAACCAACATAGATGAAGAACACCTCGATTGTTACGGAAATCTTGAAAACGTCAAGAAGGCCTTCATTGAATTTGCAAACAATGTTCCTTTTTACGGATTAGTGGTTGCGAATATGGACTGCCAGAATACCTTAACAATACTGCCTTCCTTATCAAAGAGAAAAATGACCTTTGGTTCTGCCACCCTTGCAGATCTGAGTGCTAAACAAATTGATGTTCAAAGGGACCATTCAAGTTTCGATGTCTATTATAAAAGAGAAAAAATCGGAAGAGTGGGACTGAATGTTCCGGGAATCCACAATGTCTGGAATGCACTGGCCGCTATCGCAGTTGGTATCGAACTAGATATCCCACATGAAACAATTTTCAGGGCGTTGGAAAGTTTTGATGGCGTCGAACGGAGATTTGAGATTAAGGGAAGGAAAAAGGGAATTATCGTGGTTGATGACTATGGCCATCATCCAAAAGAGATAGCAGAGACCCTGAAAACTGCAAGGAACTTCCATGAAGGAAGAATCGTTACCGTATTTCAACCACACCGATACACAAGGACCCAGCATCTTCACGACCGTTTTGGCACAGCCTTTTTCGACTCAGATTTAGTAATTCTAACCGAGATCTATCCGGCCGGAGAACCACCCATTGAGGGCGTTACCTCAAAACTTATTGTAGATGCACTCCTTAGATACGGCCACAAAAATGTCCATTACATAAAGGAATTTAATGAAATATTAAAATTCCTGAAATCGGAGCTCCGCGAGGGAGACCTCCTACTAACCATAGGTGCTGGTAATGTTTATAAAATCGGAGAAGCGATCCTGAAAGAGCTATGAATTTTAAGGAGAATGTTGAGCTAAAAAAGTATAGCTACATCCGAATCGGAGGACCAGCAAGATATTTTGCCACACCAAATACAATCGAAGAGCTAATCCATTTTATTAAATGGTCTCAAGATAAGGGAATTCCCATCTACTTCATCGGTGCTGCCAGTAACATTCTCTTTGAGGACGATGGTTACGAAGGAATAATAGTAAGTCTAGCAGAATTTAAAAAGATTGAAATAGATATGGAAAAATCCATTGTAAAAGCAGGTGCTGGAGTCCAACTGCCCTTCTTAATAAACCAATTATCAAAGCAGGGCCTTTCCGGTCTTGAGCAATTATGTGAAATACCAGGAACTGTGGGTGGTGCAGTAGCAATGAATGCAGGTGCTTTTGGGAGGGAAATCGGGGAGGTCTTTGAAAAAGGACTCGTTATAACTGAAGAAGGAAAAATAATAGAAGCTTCCAAAGAAGACCTTAAATTCAGATACAGGAAGAGCGTATTAAAAAAACTTGGTATTCTGATTGAGGCCACCTTTAAATTAACGCCCTCAGAACCCGATAAAATAAAAAATTCAATTGAAGAATTCAAAAAATTGAGAAGAGAAAAACAGCCCGTTGGAGAGCTAACCCTTGGTTCCGTTTTTAAAAACCCAGAATCCCATAGTGCTGGATATCTTTTGGACTCAGCAGGACTTAAAGGATTTTCAATGGGAAATGTCAAATATTCCGAAAAACACGCGAATTTTATAGTTAACACGGGTAATGCAAGCGCCTACGAATACAAAAAGCTTATGGAGTTAGGGCAAAATAGAGTCAAAGAAAAGTTCGGCATTATTTTAGAACCTGAGATTATTTCGTTGGAAAAGAGAACAGATTTTTTCAAGGAGGTATATTAGTATGTCAAACCAATTTTTAGTTATTGACTTTTGTTCTTCAAAGATAGTAACCTTTCTCGCTGAAAAATCAGCGGATAAACTCTCTATTCTGGATTGGGAATTAACTGATTTAGACAGCGATACTTTGAAATTTGGTGAAGTTCACAATCTTGAGAAAGTAACCCTTGCCCTGCAAAACAACATACAAAAGCTAAGAAAAAATAAAAAATATGATCCCGCAAAGGCCTTTATTGGTTTCAACAATGAAAATGTGGAATTTATTGTTCAAAGGGGTTCAACTGCATGTGGTAGTTATAGAGAACCGGGTGAAATATTAGAAAATCATATTAGAACCGCTTGGCAAAACGCAATTGCCATAAACCTGGGGGAAGGGAAAGTAATTGCACAAGAAATACCGATAACCTTCTCAGTGGATTCAAAAGACAACATTGCAAACCCAAGGGGAATGCTTGGAGTAAGGCTTGAAATCCAGTTGGGCATAGTAGCTGCTGAGAAATCTTCGTTGCTAAATCTGAAAAAGGCTCTGACAAAAGCAGGAGTAGGAGTTGATACGCATTTTATATATCAAATCATTGCAGAAGCAATGCATTTGACAACGGAAGACGAAAAGGAGACAGGTGTGCTCTTTATTGACATAGGAAAATTCCTCACAAGTTTCGCAATAATTGAAGAAAACAAAATTCTTGACGCAAAAACCATTGCCTTAGGCGGAGAAAACATAAACGAGGATTTAAAATACTACTATAAAATCACTAGAGATAAAGCCGAAGAATTGAAAAAATTCTATGGCAGACCATATTATTCCGACGATGAAGAAAGGGATCTCAGAATGAATACTCTTACGGAAAGAGAGTCTAAAAGCGTAAAACCAGACGTAGTTAAAAAATACATTAACGATAGAATTAAAGACATTCTTCAGGCAGTGAAAGATGAAATTACTGACGAAAACCTAAGTAAAATTTCAAATGTTAAAATCAGCGGTGGAACAAGCGAAATTGAAGGAATTACTAATATCGCAGAGGACATCTTCGGAGCGTATAGCAAAATCTTTACGCCTGATGACAGAAAAGAAGTGATGGATCTTATTAACGAATACGATTTACCCATCAACAACAAACTGAGCTCTTCCATCGCTCTCCTCCTTCACTCAGCAGAAACACTGAAAGAAGAAAACGAATCAAGTTATTATACCAAAGTTTCTGGCATAAAAATAACCGATTGGATAAAAAAATATATTGGAAAATAAAAGGAGTGTTTTAAATGCGTATTAGAAGAAATAGCCAGTTTAATATAAAAGTAGTAGGTGTTGGAGGGTGTGGTGGAAACATCGTCAGAAAAATCTTTGACGATTTTTCCCTACCTTGCGAAACAATCATCATCAACACAGACCAACAAGCTTTAGCTTCCCAGAGGGCTGACCACCTTTTGCAAATCGGTGAATATGTTACAAAGGGGGGAGGTGCTGGAGCCAATCCATTCATTGGAAGACGGGCGGCAGAAGAGTCAAGAAAACAAATAGAAGAAAAACTCAAATACACAGATTTATTGATTCTCGTAGCTGGATTGGGGAACGGAACTGGAACAGGAGCATCTCCTGTGATAGCAAGAATAGCGAGGGACTTAGGAATCCTCAGTGTGGGAGTTTTTACTATTCCCTTCGAAGCTGAAAACAAGAGAGATGTTGCGGAGAATGCTCTTAAAGACTTACAGAATATATTAAACACCACCGTTGTGATTGACAATAACAAAATCAAAGATGCAGTGAACGGTGAGGTGACCTTAGAGAAAGGCTTTGAACTAGTCGACAGGACGGTAAAAGATTGCGTGGAGGCCATAATTAGTATAGTCCAATACCCCATTGAAATTAACTTAGATTTCAACGACCTGAAATCCGTTTTAGAGCAAGGTGGACTGGGCTACTTTGCAAAAGGAGTGGCAAGGAGAAAAGAGGAAATCGAAAACGCCATTATTAGCGTTGCAAATAATCCACTCTTACCCGATGTATCAATTGAAAATGTGCAGGGAGTTTTGCTCAACATCAAGATAAACCCCTCTTTTAAAATGGAACACTTTGATAAAATTACAAGGAGAATTAAAGAATTCTTACCAGAGAACGCAAAGATAAAAATTGGAATTAACAAAAGTGGTGATCCCGATGTTGAGTATGTCGAGATTTACCTCGTAGGGGCTACTGGCAAAAGACGTTCTCCCGGAAACATGAAAACGAAGAAAGAGAAATTGAATAAAGCATTGCGAAAACTTCCTCCTGCAGAAAGGATAAAAACCCTATTTGGTAACGATGAAGAACAATGATATTGAAATAAGATGGTATAGCGAGTTCGTTCACTCCAAATACAAACTGGGTATCGTTTTCCCTGACAGTTTAAACAATGCCATCTCAAACCTGGCTGTTCATACCCTTTATAGGATTCTATCCGCCGAGTTTTATACCGACATTTTTTCAAAGGATAAACTAACGGGCCTTAGAACGGGCTTAAAGATCCAGGACTTTGATTTCCTCTTTTTTAGCATAGACTATGAACCTAATTACTTAGACGCCATACAAATACTTTTAAAATCGGGGATTGAGCCCCTTAGAGAAAAAAGAAACCGTCCTATTTTAATTGGAGGTGGGGCTGCAATATCTTCCAATCCATTTCCTCTATTGCCCTTTTTCGACCTACTCTGCATAGGAGAAGCCGAGGCAATATTACCCCAAATTATAAGCGATTTAGAATCATTCTCACCTGAAAATTTCAAGGAAAGACCTTGGGCAGTTACCGATGAAAAAAGAACAGCAAGAAGAGTCTTTCTGAGTGACTTAAATTACAGCAACTCATTCATCGCCTTTTACTCCCCTACCGCAACTTTTAAGATGAACCTGGTAGAAGTTTCCCGCAGCTGTCCAAATAAGTGCAGATTTTGCCTTCTAAGCTATAATCATCTTCCACCGCGATGGCTACCAATAAGAAGATACGAGGAAATGATCAAAGAATTCCCTGAGGGAACTGATATAGGCCTCGTGGGAGGTTCTGTTCTGGACCATCCGGAGATAGAGGGAATCCTTGATTTAAGCAAGAAGTTCAAGACAATTAATCCCTCTTCAATAAAGATCAACACTAATTCAGTCCAAATGTTAGAAAAATTGAGGAAATCCGGATTAAACAGCGTAACCATTGCACCCGAAACCGGAAGTGAAACGTTAAGAAAGGTAATCAACAAGGACATTAAAAACGAGGAGATTCTTGAGTTCATCAAAATCCTTAATGAAATTAAATTCAAAAACTTAAAACTTTACCTTATGATCGGACTGCCCTTTGAGACCATTTACGATATTATTGAAACCAACGATTTTTTAAGAAAAACGAGGGAATTATTTAAAGGATCAATTGAGGTCACTTTTAGCATCTTCGTTCCAAAGCCCCACACGCCATTCCAGTATTTTCCTCTTCTGTCCAAAAAAGAATTCAATGAAAAAATGAACAAAATAAAGATACCCCCTGGAATAAAAGCCCATTTTGGGAATTATAGGGGTGCAACAAAACAACTATTATTCTCAAGAGCGGGAGAGGAACTGGGAAATGCAATTTACGAAAATATTACAAATAAAAAGCCACTTGAAACACTAATTGATATTGAGAGTATCCTTTATGATGAAGAAACAGCAAAAAGAATGCCCTTTAATCTCATTGATTCGGGGGTAAATATTGACTTCTTAAAAGGGGAAATTAATAAATCTAAATCGGGTAAAACGACGCCCCGGTGCGTCCCATCAAAATGCAACCTTTGTGGAATTTGTAATCAGGGCCCCAATAATTCAAGAAAAGTCTGATAGAATTTATCCTGTAGTGAATTCAACTCAAATTTTTCAGCCCAGTTCCTTGCACCTTTTGAAAGCTCCAACCTCAAGGATTCATTACCAACTATTTCCGTAATTTTCCTCGCTACTTCTTCCACATCACCAAAGGGGAGTACGTATCCCGTCTCGCCATTTACCACAGCTTCCCTTAAGCCCGGTGAATCAAAAACAATGGCAGGCGTACCTGAAGCCTGAGCCTCCATAACCACTATACCCCACCCTTCCTTCGGTGATGTATTAACGATCACCCAGGCCTCCCGTAATTTCAGGGCTTTAACTTCCTCAGGCACAAACCCGGTAAATTTAATAAGATCTTTGAGGCCTAAGCCCTGAACCTGCTTTTCAAGTACTTTCTTTGCATCACCATCCCCTACGATCTCAACCCTCAGTGGGCCCTGATAGTACTTCTCCCTCAGAATTTTTATTGACTCTAAGAACAAATCTATTCTCTTGTATTTTTTTAACCTACCAAGGTAAATGACAAAGGGAATCTCAGATTTAACCCCGGGCTTAAAGTAATCAATCTTCACGGCATTCCAGACTACTCGAATAAAGTCCTCGGGGATTCCGTTTTTTACCATTTCTTCTTTCGTACTATGGGAAACCGTTATAATGGGCAAGCCCCTGTATAACTTGAAAAACAGCTTCTCAAAGATATATACATAGAGCCCGAATAGAAAATTGGTTTCCTGGAATATGATAGGACCAAAGAAGTGGTGGGTAATAACAATAACGGGCTTTTTTATAAAAAAACGGGTGAAGAAGGGGATCTTGTTAACATCCTCAACAATTACGTCAAAGTCCTCTCTTTTTAAAAGAGATTTCAGGTAAAACGGGACCAAAAAATTAAAAAGGAATCTGTTACCTCTTCGGATTATACGGATACCATCGTAGAAGTCCTCAGAAGATGCTCCATTAAAGGAGGAACACAAAAGGGTTACCTCATGGCCCTTCTTTGCAAAATAGGAGAAAAACTGATGGAGATGGACCTCTGCACCGCCACTCAAGGGGTTCTTAAGGTCCTGCCAATTTATTACTAAAATCTTCATTAACCAGAGGGGACTACTCTCAGGAACTTCCTCTTGCCCACTTTAATAACCACGTCACCATCAGGCTTAATCAACTCATGCTCAGAGTTTACTACCCTATCTCCAATCTTTATTGCCTTCTGAGACACCAGACGCCTGACCTCCGATTTGCTCGGAACTATTCCCGCTCGAGTCAACACTTCAATTAGGGGCATACCTTCCAATGGAACTCCAAACTCAGGAATTTCATCTGGAATTTCCTTAAACTTGAATACTTTGTCAAACTCTTCCCTTGCTCTCCTCGCATCTTCCTTACCCCAGAAGAGTTCCACTATTTCCTGCGCCAGATAAGCCTTGCAGTCTCTCGGATTCTCTGCCATCCTTTTTTCAACTTCCTTCATCATGTCATCGGGATAATACAAAACAAGCCTGTAGTATTTCAGGACCAGCTCATCCGGAACAGACATAACCTTTCCAAACATTTCAAAGGGAGGCTCCGTCAGTCCTATGTAATTGTCATAGGACTTCGACATCTTCAACTTTCCATCGGTACCCTCAAGAATGGGAACAGTAAGAATTACCTGAGGTTCTAATCCATAAGCCTTCTGGACCTCTCTTCCCACCGTGAAATTGAACTTTTGGTCAGTACCTCCAACTTCAATATCAGCTTTAATTGCAACGGAATCGTAGGCTTGAAATAGGGGATACAAGAGCTCATGAACGGAAATTGGAATATTATTTTTGAATCTCTCCTTAAAATCATCCCTCTCAAGCATCCTGGATACCGTATAAGTTGCAGATAACTCAATTACTTCATACGGAGTGAGTTTACCTAACCATTCCGAATTGTACCTTATTTCGGTCTTCTCCCTGTCAAGAACTTTGAAAACCTGATCAAAATAAGTTTTAGAGTTTTGTTCCACTTCCTCTTTTGATAGTCTTGGCCTTGTCTTTGACCTGCCACTGGGGTCTCCTATCATTGCCGTGAAGTCGCCAACGATAAAGATAATGTGATGACCGAGGTCTTGAAGGTCTTTAAGTTTCTTTAAACAAACGTAGTGTCCTAAATGAAGGTCCGGACGTGAAGGGTCAGCTCCGTACTTGATCCTGAGGGGTTTGCCTCTCTTAAGTTTCTCTATGAGTTCTTCTTCCGGTAATAAATCTACGGTATTAAACTTGATAATAGATAGGTGCTCTTCCAACTTCATTTTGTCCAATATACATAAATTCCACAGTTGGGACAGGATTCAATGGCTTTATTTTTTTCAGGTCTTGAAACAAGGGCAGAAGGGAATTCCATAAAGCAGTTAGTGCAAATACCGTTAATAACGGGTGCCACACCCCTGCCATACTTACTTCTTAATTTTTCGTATTTCCTTAAAATGGCAGGCGGGATTTTTTTAACGGTTTCTTCCCTTAAGGCTTTAAGTTTTTCAACCGAGGCTAAAAAACTACCTTCACCTGAGTGGTTATTAAGTGCCATTGATTTAATATATTCCTCTGAATTAAAGTCATCCAGCTGAGCATCCAAACTTTCCAGAGCGATGAGGAGTTCCAGCGTTGGATCCATCGAATTTAACCCTCCTTGTACATCTTGGAAAGATATTGAATCAAATCTTTTGGATTATCGTAATTCAAGTATTCTTTGCTTGACACAATTTTTCTTACTACATTTGCAATCTCACCGAGGGTTATTAGATATCTTGCTCCCAAGTCCTGAGGAGGGGCAATTAGAAGGAAGAATAGATGCACCGGTTTCCCGTCCAATGCCTGAAAATCCACACCATCCTTATGAACCCCTACCACAAGGTAGACATCATCCACCACGACACTTCTTGTGTGTGGTATGGCAACGCCCTTTCCAACACCCGTGGAACCGATTGCTTCTCTTTTCTTCAACTGCTCAAGGACCAGTCTCTCCTGCTCTGGCTTCAGATTTAATACACTGACCAGCTCCTGCAATACGGAATCCTTATCCTGGCCCTTTAAACCTATTATTACACGATCTTCTCTTAATAATTGTGTAAACATACATCCTCCTTTATTTCAAGCCTTTTAAGTTTAATGTCAAATACTTATAAAATCAAATTAAATCGTTTTTTATTCCTTCAATGCTCCCTGCGTAATACCTTCAATAAAGTATCTCTGGGCAAGGAAGAACAAAACCACTATGGGTATCAGCGATATGGAGGAGGCAGCCATTTTGAGCGCATAAGCCTCTTCGTGGGCACTCTTGAACATAGCCAAACCCACTGGAACCGTGTACATGGATTCCGTTTGTGCAACAAGCAATTGCCACAGGAAATTTGCCCAGTGAAATTGAAAGTTCAGTAAGAAAACGGTGGCAATAATAGGCAATGCAAGCGGAATCACTATCTTCTGGAATATCGTTAATTCTGATGCTCCGTCAATTCTCGCACTCTCCAGCAGTGAATCGGGAAGGTCTTTTAAAAACTGAGTTATCAGGAACATCCCAAAGACATTGGCAAGGTGCGGAACAATCATCCCCTCATAACGATTTATCCAGCGGAATTGGTAAACTATGAGGAATTGTGGCATAACATATAGAAGCCCGGGAACCATCATGGAAGACATAAAAAACCAGAATATAAAATTCTTGAGGGGAAAATCTTTCTTTGCGAAGGCATAGCCTGCCAAAGATGCAAATAAAGTTGAAACAAAGGCTGATACTGAGGCAACTATAAGGCTATTCAGGAAATACTTGTAAAAGCGATACTGGAACAAGACCTTCTTGTAGTTTTCAAGAGTCAACTTCTTCGGTAAAGAGATAAGTAATACTTCTCCTTCGGGTTTTACAGAGGTTATCAACATCCACAGGAAAGGGAACAAACAAATAATTAAAAGAAGGGTAACGGCAAAATATTTCCAGAAGTGCGACCTCTTCATTCTTTAATCAACCTCGAATAAATAATGGATATGGTTAAGGTAATTATAAGCAAAATGAACGAAGTTGCCGAAGCGATGCCTAAACGTAGATTTGAAATGTGGTTAAACAGGTAGTAACCAGATACCTTTGTAGCACCTAAGGGTTCTCCCCACTTGTAAACAATGGGACCTCCACCCGTCATGGCAAAGAACTCTGAAAAGGCGGAAAAGGCCCCAATTACACCTGTGATTACGAGAAAAGTGGTGGTATGCTTTACCAGAGGGAAGGTAATAAAAATGAACTTCTTAAGACCCGTTGCACCGTCAATTTTACAGGCATCTTCAATGTCAGGCGAAATATTATTCAGTGCAGCGGTGTAGAGAATAGTTCCAAAGCCCCCATTCTTTAAAACAATCGCGACCGCCACAGCTGGCATTGCAAGGTTGGGATTTCCCAAAAAGCCAGTTCTGTATATACTCTCAGGTATAATTGGCTTTAATAAATTGACTAAAACCCCGTACCGCCCTGCATAGATAATAGTCCAGACGACACCGACCACGAAGGCATCCAGCACAAAGGGCATAAAGAACAAACTCCTGTAGAGCCTGTTAATTTTTAAATCGCCTCTTAGTAAAGAGGCGAGGAAAAGCGAGAGCAGAATGTTCATTGGAATCAAGATGAGCGCATATTTGATTGAGAGCCAGACGGAATAGAGAAATTCTTTATCCTTAAGGACAAAAAGATAGTTTCTAAAACCGACGAATTTCAAATTAGTAAAGATCTTTGAAAAATCCATCAACTTGAAAAAGGAAAGGTAAAAGGAGTAGAAAAAGGGAAAGAGCAAGAAAACAACGAAGATAATCGCAAAGGGCAGGACAAAGAACAAATTTTTAATATTTTTACGCAATCCTCAAACTCCTTTATCCAACGAAAAACATTGTTTTTTTTATGTTAATACCTAAATAGGGAACTTTCAAGTGGATTAAGGGGTTTTATTAGAAAAGTCTAAAAGTTTCCGGGATGATTGGTTTTAAAAACTGTTTGAAAATAATAATAATTAAAGCTCTCAAAAAATTTGGGGGCGGGGCTTTCACCCCGCCCCCACCATGTGAATTATCTTCCTACCTTATTTCACCACGATAAACTTAGAGGCACCAAGCCTTGGTTCCCTCACAAGGTACATACCGGGCTTCAAATTGAACCTAACATCCACCTGACCCACAACATCAACTGGTTTTTCAAAAACCTTCTTCCCGTCAACAGAATATACTTCAAGGGTATATTTACCATTACCAGTAAGTCTAACACCATTCAAAATCGGCTTCATTCCAAAAGAACTCACCTCTCTTATGTTGGCGTTAAAACTAACAGTAATTGTATCCCAATCAGTCCATTCTTCTCCACCGGACAATGAGACTGAAGGATCATAAGGCAGTATATCGACGGCAGAGCTGTTATCACCACCACAAATGTAAGCAACTGTCTTTATTTGAGCAGGATTTCCGATGGCCTCAAGCGGTAATGCCACCTCAAGGGCCTGAAGACCAGAAGGTCCTCCATAGCTTGCAACCCAGTTATATCCTGCAAAGTTGTAGTCCCAGCCACTTCCATTATACCTATTGAAATTTGAAGAAGTAATCGCCTGATCAACACCACTGAACCAGAAATAGACCTGATAATCTGGATTCCATATTGGGAAGTGAAGTCTCCTGCCCCAGGAATCTCTCGGGGTGTCCTGATTTGGATTACCTACATATCCACCCTCTGCCGCATCAATTGAAAATCCATAGGCCACATCCCATGCAGCAGTGTTCTGAGTTGTAATAGCAAGATAAAGGGAATCATTGGCAATTGTATAGTAAAATGCCAGAAGGTCTGCACCAGCTTTGTCAGTATTCACAGAGTTTTCCTCAACTAAAATATAACCTTCCTCGGATGGATTCACATTACCATCTACAACTGGGGCTGCCATCAAAACACCTACACCCAGTATTACCACTAAAAGCAATCTCTTCATAATCACCTCCTTGCTATACAAAAATATTAATTCTACTTTTGCGATTTGTCAAGTATTAAATTTACGCTTTATACCATCTCCCGAAGGAGCTCACCCAATCTCTTTATACCCTCAACAATCAAACCTTCCTTCATATTTGAGAAGTTTAGTCTCATTGTATTCTTTCCTTCCTCAGGATTTGGATAGAAGGCATTTCCGGGGACAAAGGCAACCTTGCGCTCCACAGCCTTTTCCAATAACTTTGTGCAGTCAATCTTCTTTGGCATAATTACCCACAAGAACAAACCACCTTGAGGTCTTGTCCAGTGGAACCCTTCCTTGGGGAAGTATTTTTCCATTGCATCAAGCATCAAGTCTCTTCTGTGTCTGTAAACTTCTCTTATCTTGCCAAGGTGAGTCTCAATGAGGTCCTGCTTGCAGAGGTGCGCTGCCAGGAATTGAACATAGGTTGATGTATGAAGGTCGGCACCTTGCTTAGCCTGCACTAATTTCAATATTACTTCCTTAGGTGCCACGATCCACCCGAGACGGAAGCCGGGGGCAAGAACCTTTGAGAAGGTGCCAAGATATATAACCCTTTCCCTTGAAAAGGCAGCAAGGGGTGGAAGGTCCTCTCCCTCAAACCTCAATCTGGAATAGGGGTCGTCCTCAATTATAAAAGTGTCATACTTTTCAGCCAGTTCAACCAGCTTTTTTCTTCTCTCAAGAGGCATAGTTACACCGGCAGGATTGTGGAAAGTGGAGATCACATACATGAATTTTGGCCGCTTTTCTTTTAAGACCTTTTCCACTTCCTCCGGGATCAATCCGTCGTCATCCATATCGGAGCCAACATATTTTGGGCCGTAAACATTATATGCTTGCAAGGCTCCAAGATAGGTGGGCTTAGAAACGAATACCAGATCACCATCATTAATGAAGATCTTGCCAATCAGATCCAAAGCCTGCTGAGAACCACTGGTAGGCAGAATCTCCTCCGGACTGCACTGAACACCCATTTTTGCCATGTACTTGCTAATTTCTTCCTTTAATGGCGGGTAACCTTCTGTAGGCCCATACTGTAACATTCTTTGTCCATCTTTTTCAAGAAGCTCAATACTTGCCTTTTTAATCGCTTCTATGGGGAAAAGTTCCGGGGCGGGAAGTCCACCCGCGAAGGAAATCACGTCAGGCTGTTGTGTTAATTTCAGGAGTTCTCTTATTACACTGCTCTTTATCCCTTTAGCCCTTTCTGAAAAAAATTTTTCCCAATTTAATGGGGACATATGGGAACTCATTATACCTCCTTAAGGTTAGCATTACCAATAATATAAACCAAAAATTTTGATTTTTCAATCCTTGTGAAATAAACTAAACAAATTGAGTGAGTGAATCAGTCCTATGATAAAAAATTGGGAAACTCCTAAAAACGCTTATCTAAAACCTTTAAGGGAAGGGAGGTTTACCCTACTCCAGGCTGCTGAATACGCCTTCTCAAGATGCAATCCCAACCGCCTTTTTGAAAGATTTGAATTGAAACATCTTAAAAAACCATTGGTAATTTCCATCGGCAAAGCAGCATCCTCTCTTTTTAATTCCCTCTCTGAAAGAATTGAAATCGAGGAAGGCGTTATAGTTTCCAACCAACCTTTAAATGTGACAAAAATAAAAGTCAAAACCTTCTTAGGAGGCCATCCTCTACCCAACAAAGGGAGCATAAAGGCTGGCATATACTTAGTAAACAAATTGAAAACAATTACTAACTCCGATATAGACTTTTTGTTCCTCATCTCCGGTGGTGGTTCTTCAATGCTGGAATTACCAAAAATACCGCTCAAAGACCTCATAACAACCTATAAACTCCTTCTCAACTCAGGGGCAAACATTGAAGAAATTAACACCGTAAGAAAGCACCTTTCAAGGATAAAGGGAGGTCAGATAATCAAATACCTTAATAAAAAATCAGAGGCCTTTCTTATGTCCGATGTGATTGATGACAGGATTGACCTCATCGCTTCAGGGCTTACTACCTGTGACAGAACAACTTATCGTGACTGTTTTGACATCCTCAAAAAATACAACCTCTGGGAACAACTGCCACAGAGCACGAGGGAAACCATTGAATTAGGAATGCAAGGGAAAATAGAAGAAACCTTTAAAGACTGTGAACTTGCAAGCCAGAGGATTGAGAACCATCTAATGCTCACCAATTCTGACTTCTGCAATTACTTCTCCAGATATCTAAAAAATAAGGGGATAGAGACCATACTCCTTGGCTCCAATTTTCACAACGGCATAGAAGAGATGTCGGAATATCTCAAAAATAAAGCTTTTGAGATAGCCGGTAGAACTAAGAATACAATTGCTATCTTAGCCGGCGGAGAAGTCGGCGTTAAGGTCACGGGAAAGGGAAAAGGTGGCAGGAATCAAGAGCTGGCTCTAAGGGTTGCATTATCTCTCCAAAATTTAGATAGAGATTTTGTATTCCTTGCCATCGGAACAGACGGAATAGACGGGATAACAGACGCTGCAGGTGCCATAAGCGACAATAAGACCTTGGGAAGGGCAAAACAACTCGGGCTTAACCCTCAAGAATTTTTGGTAGATAATGACTCTTATAACTTTTTCAAAAAACTCAACGACCTCATATTCACAGGTCCCACTGGAATAAATGTCAAAGATGTTTATTGCCTTTTACTCATTTAAGATTTTCTCAGTAAGGCTCTATAATTTAAATACTTAGGACAACAAAATGTTATCCCTTGAACTTTTTGACTATAACTTACCTGAAGAGTTGATCGCGCAAAAGCCACTCCCGGAGCGCGATCAGGCTAAAATGCTTGTTATATCTAAAAACAGTGAAGAAATAATCCATTCCTACTTCTACGAACTCCCTAAATTCTTGAAAAAGGGTGATATCATTGTAGTTAACAAATCAAGGGTCGTAAAAGCAAGGATTTTCGCATACGCTAGAGATACAGGAGGCAAGCTGGAGATACTTTTTACGGAATTAGTATCCGATAAAGTATTTAAAGCCCTTGTATCCAGTCGGAAAAAGGCAAAAGTAGGGAGGAAATTCCTGCTCGGAAGCGAAGATGAAGTAGAGATTCTGGGTTACGATGAAGACAGAGCAATAATAAAAATAAATTCAGAAACAAAACTTTTTGACCTCTTTGAAAAATACGGGGAAGTACCACTACCCCACTACATAAGAAGAAAACCTGAGAAGGAAGACGAATACTATTATCAAACCATCTTTGCCGAAAAAGGGTTTTCAGTGGCTGCACCAACGGCAGGACTACATTTTACCGAGAGAGTAATTAAAGAACTGGAAGAGAAGGGTATTGAAATCTTACCAGTAATGCTCCACGTAGGACCCGGCACCTTCAAGCCCGTAAAAGTGAGCGACGTAACTCAACACAAGATGGACTACGAGTATTACGAAATTCCCGAGGAGACCGCAAAAAAATTAGAATCCGCAAAGAAAGAAGGGAGAAGAATTATTGCCTGCGGTACCACATCTGTCAGAACACTGGAAACGTGGAAATTTGACAACTCCAAACTCTCCGGGAAAACGGACCTTTTCATCTATCCGGGGTTTCAGTTCACCGTCATAGATGGCATGATAACCAATTTTCACCTTCCCAAATCCACCCCCCTCATCCTCGTTTGCGCCTTTGCAGGAAGGGAAAAAATCTTAAGGGCTTACGAGTCCGCCATTTTAAACCGGTACAGATTTTTAAGCTACGGTGACGCAATGTTAATATTGCCGTAGATTTAAACCTAAATACCGTAGGGGCGGGCTCGCGTGTCCGCCTGAAAAATCGTTCCTTACCTGTAAAATAAACCGAATTACAAAAACATTTTTAAAATATTGCGATATTGACTTATCAGGCATCATTAAACATAACAACTACAGGAGGTAGCAATAGGTCATACAATTATGTTGCTTTATTTTTTAGCATTGTCCCCTGGAGTAAGGGGGTAGTAAGCTGGACACCTACTTAATCTAACGAGGAACGATACCATAACTATCTTTGTCCATAATTCTCATACCGGTGCAAGGCTTCACTGGGGAGTTAATGGATGGCAAACGCCAAATTCAGTTTACTGGCCCGAAAGTACAGAGCTTTATAACGGTACAGGTCCAGCCATAGAATCGCCGATGATAGGACCCGACAATGAAGGCACACTTTATATTAAAATTGGGCCCTTCAATAGACCTGAGTAAACAATATTTACTGTTGACTTCGTAATTCATTACAACGACGACACTTGGGATAACAATAACTGGCAAGATTATCATATTGCTATCTCTCACGGATTTATTATGGATGGAAACCTTGACCCCACGACCACTCTTGTAGCTTCCTACGAGGGTGTTAACCTTTTTGCCATTTGGGATGGTGAATTTCTCTACTTAGCAACCCAAACAGCTCCATCTCAAAGTAATGACGTCTTCATTTTTATCTCTGACTCTATAAGAACATTGTGGGGTGCTCCTTGAGCAAAATCGGGCTCTGTGATGGGATGGAGCGCTTATCTGGCAAATGAGGAAAGTAACAACTGGTGTGGTTGGTTTGATGTAAGCGGTATAACCCAGTGTGCATCAGGAAGCTACCTTGAAGGCATTATAAACCTACAGAGTGAGTTTGGATATCTGCCCGAAAAGATTTACATAGCTGTTGGCTTATACCAGACATGGGACGGCGGCACTCTCGTAAAGCAGTGCCCGGCAGGGAATGGCAATGGGAACATTGAACCTGAGGAGTTTGTTAAATACACCATTCCAAGAACCCTTAAACCAGAAAACTCAAACTTCAATCTTATTCTAAAGCAAAACTATCCAAACCCTTCAAAAGAAAGGACCTACATTAGTTTTACCATCCCCAACAACGATAAGGTGACCCTAAAAGTATTTGATTTCCTTGGAAGAGAAGTGGCAACCCTTGTGGATAACAAATTGACAGCGGGAACTTACAACGTTGAATTTGATACCAGAAACCTCCCTGCAGGTGTTTACCTTTACGAGCTATCAACAATTCAGGGAAGACAGATAAGAAAAATGGTTGTAACAAAATAGGTAAATACTCTCTATTATTGATCGCAAAGGGGGCGATCACGCCCCCTTTTTTATTTTAAGGATTTTATCAGCCTCTTTGAATAAACTTCAATTTTCCTTAATACTTCAACTATGGCTGATGTGGTGGTAGGACTTCAATGGGGTGACGAAGCGAAGGGGCGTTTTGTTGATTTCATCGCTCCCAATTACGACGTGATCTGCCGATTCCAGGGCGGTGCCAATGCCGGACATACTATCGTTGTTGATGACCAAAAAATCGTTCTTCACCTGCTTCCCTCCGGAACTATAAGACCTAAGATTAAAAATCTCATTACCGCAGGCGTACTTATGGATCCGGATGCTTTCAGGGCTGAGGTTGCACAAATTGAAGAGCTGACCGGAAGTCTCAAGGGAAGACTGTTTGTTGATGAGAGGGCTACAATAGTATTGCCCTTTCATAAAGAAGAGGACGAATTGGAAGAGACTTCAAAAAGGGGTGTCGGCAGCACAAAAAAAGGCATTGCATACGCATACAGAGACTTATACCAAAGAATTGGAATAAGAATTTGTGACCTTTTTCACCCCAGAACTTTAAGTAAAAAAGTCAAAGACATAACAGAATTTAACAACCAGATCATTGCTGCAAGGTTTGGCCATCCTCCCTTTGATTATAAAGAAATCATTAACTATTTAGAAGAATTCGCAAAGTTTGTTGAACCCTTCGTAACCGACGGTTTTGAATTCATACACAATGCAGAAAAAGAGGGCAAAAAAATACTGTTTGAAGGAGCTCAAGGAACCCTTCTCGATGTAATATATGGAACCTATCCCTACGTGACTTCTTCCCACACCATTTCTTCAGGTGCATTGGTCTTTTCAGGACTTCCTCCCCAAAGGATAGAACGTGTTTACGGAGTCTTCAAGGCCTACACCACCCGAGTTGGCAAGGGCCCATTTCCAACGGAAGATAAAGGTGAAATAGGTGAGCATTTAAGGGATAAGGGCAAAGAATATGGCGCCACCACGGGAAGACCAAGACGGTGTGGATGGCTCGACCTGGTTTTGCTTAAATATTCCATAATGCTCAACGGCGTAACAGACCTGGTAATGACGAAGATTGACGTTTTAAGCGGCCTTGAGGAAGTTAAGGTGGCAACCAAGTATAAATTAAATGGCAAAATCACTGAATTGCCGCCCGCATCCGCTGAAGAATTTGACAATGCAGAGCCCGTTTATGAAACCCTGCCAGGATTTACGTTATCCCTCAAAGAAAGAAACTACAACGAACTCCCACAAGAGGCCAAGAACTACATAAAGCATATAGAAGAAAAAATTCAACTAAACATTAACTACATTTCCACTGGCCCTGAAAGGGAGAGCCTTTTAATAAAACTTAAGGAATAGAAACTCCCAGTTTATAGGCTTCACTCTCCATTTCAAAATATTTGGGAGGAACGTTGGCCCTTATCGCTTCCAGAGCATCCTCTTCCGAAAAGTATTCCTTCAAATATCTGGACATATATCCGAAAACCGTTATGTTGAGTAAGAAATCGCTGTTAAACTTCTCAAAGGTCAGGCTCGTGAAGGGCACCCTTATTAGTTTATATTTCTCTTTAAGAAGGTCCTCATCCAACTCCACTATCACCAGACTATCAATAATTATCAAACTGCCTTCCTTAGCAGTATTAACGTAATGATCCAGAGATTCTGTGGTAAGGGCAACCAGAATATCAGAATTTTCTACGTATGGATAATCGATGGGTTCCTTGCTTAAAACCACATCAGCAGAAGTGATTCCTCCCCTAACCTGTGCACCGTAGTAAGAACCCTGGGTTGCGTAATTCCCTTTCCTAACCGCGGCATCGGCCGTTAAAATCCCCAAAAGAATAATTCCCTGCCCACCGGTACCTGCATATCTAACCTGAACCTTATCCATATTAAAACTCTCCTATGGTTATCTTTCCAGTCAAATCTTCTTCCGGAGAGACCTTATTTAAGTTTATAGAATTTTTTCTCAAGTAATCAATGAACTCATAAGGGTCGGGCGTCACGTTGCGCCTTCCAAAGTGGGTCGGACAGGTGCTAATAGCTTGAATAAAGGAAAAACCGGGCGTCGTTATGGCCTTTTTAATGGCATTCACCAGTTGCGGAAAATGGGCTACCGTGTACCTTGCCACGTAAGCGGCACCTGCAGCCTTTACCATCTTTGCCACGTCAAAGGGTTGTTCCCTGTGTCCCCTTCTGGAAGTGGAAGTTCTTGCACCCATAGGAGTCGTTGGAGAAAACTGACCACCTGTCATTCCGTAGTTATTGTTATCGGCCATAATACAGGTAATATCAATATTCCTCCTCGCAGCATGAATCAGGTGATTTCCTCCGATTGAGCATAAATCTCCATCTCCACCCACTACAATAACGGTAAACTCGGGCTTTGCCAGTTTAACACCCGTTGCAAAGGCAATTGCCCTCCCGTGGGTGGTGTGGATCGAATCAGTCTTTATGTAAGGGCTTGGAATCCAACCTGAGCAACCGATACCAGAGACAAAAACCACATTATTTCTATCCAATTCCAGTTCGCTTAAAGCCTTGGCTATTGCCTTTAAAAGAATCCCGTGTCCACAACCAGCACAAAAGGCCGTGGGAAAAGCCTCCGTTCTTATCCAATCCATGTAACCTTTCATAGATTCTCCTCCACAACTTTAACAATCCTTTCCGGGGTTATTAAGTTTGTCCCAACTTCGGTTATCGGGATAATCTCCACATCTAAAATCCGCTCCAGTTCCCTTGAAAGATGACCGGCGTTCATCTCCGGTACAAAAATCTTCTTCATTCCTGACAATCTGCTTTCCACATATTTGTCCCAGATGGGCCAAACGGTCTTAAATCTGAAAAATCCAGCCTTTACTCCCTTTTCCCTGAGCCTCAAAACCGCCTCGTAAGCACTTCTCCCTGAAATACCAAAGGAAGAAATAACAATTTCAGAATCATCAAGGAATTCCTCATGTGCCTCAAAAATATCGGAAACGTTATGGATAATCTTACCAATTAAATGGTTTACCAGCTTCCTGTGAATCTCTGCATCCTGTGTTATTCTCTTACCCCACTCAGTGTGGGTGGAACCCGTGATAAGCAATGCCTTCCCGTCACCCAAAAGGGGCATCGGACCTGCGTCCTTCTCGTTAAAGCTGAATGGCGGAGCATCAGGATCGTGTTCCCTGTCAAAAACATCTATTTCCTCGGGGTAGATGACGGGCTCCCTCAAATGGCCGACTGCCTCGTCGGTCAAAACGATGGTCGGAACCCTGTACCTTTCTGAAAGATTGAAGGCTCTAATTCCAAACTCAAAGAGCTCCTGACAGGACCAGGGAGCAAGGACAATGATTTCGTAGTCTCCATGAGTCGCGTATCTTACCTGATGGAAATCGCCCTGCGACGGCCTTGCAGCCTGACCCGTGGATGGACCTGCACGTTGAACGTCCACAATCACAAGGGGGGTCTCGGTGAAAATGGCATATCCCAGATTCTCAATCATAAGGTCAAATCCCGGACCGCTGGTGGCGGTCATAGCCTTCGTTCCCGTCCATGACGCTCCTATGCAAGCTGCTATGGAAGCAATCTCATCTTCACCCTGAAAGTAAACACCCTCGTCAAACTCTTCAAATCTATCAAGAACCCTTGTTATTACCTCGCTGGCAGGGGTAATGGGATAACCTGCGTAGAAGCGCATTCCGGCACAAAAGGCACCGTCGGCTACAGCCTCATCTCCTTGAACCAGATACCTTCCCGGCTTTATCGGTAATTTAATCCTTTTCCACGGCATTTTCCTTCTCCTTTACTTCAATGGCAAAATCGGGACAAAAGTTTTCACACATAAGGCAACCAATGCAATCCTCAATACGTGAAACCAGAACCTCTTTGTGCCCCCTAAAACTCTCTTTGGTGTCAATATCATAAACGCCCTTCGGGCAGATCTTCACGCAGATGTAACAGGCTTTGCACCAATCCCTGTTAATATCAATTTCAAAAGACTTACTCATACAACACCCTCTTCCTTAAATTTATTGTACTCCTCCCGGGTATAACCCAGTTCCAGCAAAATCTCCTCCGTATGCTCTCCAAGGAGGGGCGGATGCCTGTAAATATCAAGCTCAAAATCGCCAAAGTGAATTGGATTTCTCATCAGTTTAATCCTGCCACCTGTTGGATGGTCAATCTCCTGGATAAACTTCCGGTAAACCACCTGTTCGTCGTTAATGGCTTTATCCACGGTGTTAATTGGACCTGATGGAATCCCTGCCTCTTCGAGCCTTTTAAGCCAGTAATCTCCATCCCTTTGAGAAATTATCTCCTCAATGATGGGAATCAGAACATTTCTATTCTCCAGACGCTTTGCATTTGTCTCAAAACGCGGGTCGGAAGCCAGGTCTTCCCTTTCTATCACCTTGCAAAATCTCTTCCACTGCTCTTCATTCCCGACTCCGATAATGATATATTCATCCTTCGCCTTGAATACCTGATATGGTACAATGTTTGGATGGGCATTTCCGTACCTCTTGGGAATAACCCCTCCTATCAGGTAGTTGTTTGCCACGTTAACGAGACTGGCTATTGAGCACTCCAAAAGTGAATTATCAATCTTTGCACCTGCTCCCGTCTGGCTTCTCCTTATGAGGGCTGCCTCAATGGCAATCACGGTGTAAAGGGCGGTCAAAACATCACAAATGGCAACACCAACCTTCATAGGTTGTCCATCGGGCTCACCCGTGATGCTCATAAGCCCACTAAGGCCCTGGATTAACACATCATAACCCGGTCTTTGGGCTTTAGGACCTTCGAGTCCAAAACCCGTGATTGATGCCCAGATAATATCAGGCTTAATTGTCTTTAATTCTTCGTAAGTCAAATGCAAACTCTCAAGCACATCGGGCAAATAATTCAAAATCACAATGTCGGCCCACTTTACAAGCTTCTCAAGAATCTCCCTTCCCTTCTCCTTCTTAAAGTCAAGGGTCATTCCCCTTTTATTCTTGTTGGCACACATATAGTAGGCACTTTCACCACCTGCAAAGGGAGGACCCCAACCTCTCGTTTCATCTCCCACCTTGGGCCTTTCAACTTTAATTACATCGGCTCCCAGATCCCCCAGGATCATTCCCGCCGTTGGACCCGCAAGGACCCTTGACAGGTCCAGTACCTTTACACCTTCAAGCGGTTTTTTCATTCCTCACCCTTCCTTAAAAGGACCCTCTGAATAAAGGTTACAATCAAAATAAAGAAAAGCGCAATGCCAAGGGCCCAAAGATTCTTGTCAAAATTGAATTCGGGCTTAAAGTACTTGATTATGGGGAAGGAGATGGCAACAATAGTTCCACCTATCATTGCCACATTGGCTGCCGTAGGAGTTGGTATGCGCTTCCCCTTAGAAACCCAAAATACACCAAGTAGAACTATTACCGCAGCGGCACCCCTTATGGCATAAGAAATGTATCCGGTATCAAGAACAAATCCTTTGAGGTAGACAGCAAGTGGTATGAGTAAAATTCCAACCACAAAGGTGAATCTGCGGGAAACCTGAAGTAACTTTTGCTCATCAGCATCTTTGTTAATCAAATTGTGATAAATGTCTTTAACAAGAATTGTGGAAATGGCAAACATCACAGGGGCTATGGTCGATAGAATTGCAGCCAAAATTCCCGCCATGGCTATACCGCCAAACCAGGGTGGGATAAAGTTTGGAGACATAAGGAGACTGGGTAGAGCCTGTTTGGCATTGGGAACATCGGCAAACTTACCCGTTGCAGCAATCATACCCAGTGTGGCCGTTAAAATACCCGTCGGTAATATTAACAAAGCACTCAAAAGGGACGCCCTCTTTGCCGTTTTTTCATCCTTTGCAGCAAACACAGGCTGAATGGAAGCCTGAGCGGCAAAGGCTCCAAACATACCGCCAATAATCCAACCCAGCACCTGATTCATACCCACACCAAGGGGGCTCTTGTAAAGAGCTACATTTTTACCGGCCTCTTGAAGGGCAGAAAATAATCCGGAGTAACCTCCTATTTTTACAAGGCCTATGATAAAGGTCACAATTACAGAAAAGTACAGTAAAAAGGTGTGAATGATGTTCGTGAGAGTAATAGACCAGAAGCCCCCTGCCGTAACATATACGGTAACCAAAAGACCACCTATCACCACTCCCCGAGCGAAGGGAATGTTCAAAGTAGAAGCCAAAACCGAGCCGACGGTCTGTATCTGGGCATAACCAAGAATTATGTAAGCAAAAACGAAGGCAATGGCAGATACCGTCCTCACGTTCTTGTTGTAAAGTTTTTCAATCATCTGGGATACGGTATAGACTTGATTTTTCCTGTAATGCTTGGCAAGTAGAAAACCGAATAGTGCCATTCCAATGGATGTGGAGATATTATACCAAGCTGAAGAAATACCCGTTGCATAAGCCCTTTCGGAAACACCTATAGTGCTCATTCCACCGAGCCACTCTCCAACCACCACCACGGTGCAGAGCCAGAGTCCCAGATTCCTACCCGCAATCAGGTAATCGGTGCCTGATTTGGCAAGCCTTTGCGCCAGTAACCCAATTATCAACACCAACAGAAAGTATAGGAACACAATTAAAAACTGAATAGATATATACATACGCTCTCCTTTTGGGAATAATTATATTTCAGTAGCCTTATTCCTTCAAATAAAGCGAAGATTTTAACTAAAAGTAAAAGAGGTAGCGCACTTTTGCAATGAAATTCATAAAGTTTGCAGGCTCACTGTAAAAATCGTAACCCCTTGACAAAACGAAGTAAACCCAGCTCTTAGGCTTGAAATTATATGCAAGCAGTAGGTTTGCAGATTTTCTCACCACTGCCTCTTCAACAAAACTGTAAGCCAATTCACCATAGAGGTTTAAGAGCAAGTTCCTGGAAATAGCATATTGCAAGCGTGGCGAAACGGACAGTGTATACTCCTCAAGATTATCCTCAGGGTCTATCTCCAACCAGCCCCTTGCTACTAAAGATAAATTTACCTTTGAATATCCATTGTATTCAATTCTAAATCTGTGGAAAAAGCTTTTGCCCACGTATTCTCTGAGATAGTTGTAATCTCTTTCAAAGTTAAGTCCAAAGGAATAACTTGCAGCCCTCTTATTTGAAGACCACCACTCCAAATTTACGCCGTAATTATTGTAATAGTCCTCAACGTATGCTTTCCCGCCAAATGCGAAAAATTCGACACCGGAACCGTCATTAAAATTCAAGGAACTATGCAATATAAAGTTATGCTGAGGCATCCAGCCATTCCAATACTCGGAGGAATTAATATAACCAAGAGTGAAGTCAAAATATCGTAAACCTCCATAGTTCACTTCTAAATTAGGACCCAAAACGACGGATAATCTCTTTAATCCAACCCACGGAGTATAACCAATTTCAGAGACATCATAAGTCGAATCTGTGTTAATAAAAGATAGCCTGAAGTGATATTTGGGATTTACCTGAACCACGTCAAAGGAGTATGCATTACCACTATAATCCGTATAATATGACCTTGAAAAAGCTCCGGCGACCTCTGTATTGTCAAAGAAATAGTGTACATTTAAACCAAAGGCATGGTTTTTAAAGGGAAGGTCCTTTTCCATTTTCCCAGAATAAATAAAACCAATATCCGTGGAACCACCAAAACTCTTTTTTAATGATATTGCATTGTAAAAGGCTGACTTTTCTCGAAGGGTATCTCCATAATAATCAATGACCATAGCATCTCCGGTATGAGCACTTAAGATACCGCCTTCAAGGTCCCTGGACTTCCAAATACCCTTAAATCCGTAAATTATGGGGACAGAAACCGAAGCTGATAATGCCTTGCCTATTCTTCTTGAATAAAAGGGGTCAATCGAAGGTCCAAAACCCAAATAGTAAGGACTTGATCTGAATTTAAAAACTTCTGATCCTTCAACGAAGAAAGGCCTTCTCTCCTCCAGTCTTTCTTCATATCTCCCGAGGTTAAGCCTGAAGGGATCAGCTTCTACCTGAGAGAAGTCGGGAAAAAGGGTAAAGCTCATAGTTGAGACCGAATTGGGAGAATATTTGGCATCAAATCCGCCTTTTATACTAAAACCTTTAAGAACATTAGTTGTAGAAAGATATTCATCAGCCTTTTCAATGAGAACTACCGGTAATAACTCAAAACCAACCGATTTGGTTCCTATCTTTAAGCCAAGCTTCACTGGAAAATCTCTAACAACCATTCCACGCTCACGCTGATACGTGCCAAGAAATAGTCTTTCACTTGTTTCACTGATATACCTCGTTGCTTCAAAACCAAACTGAGATTCTTTTTGATCAAACTGCAAGGTTCTAAAGGGAATTTTAAATTCAACCACGTAATACCCTTCGTAATCTTTTACCGCTGAATACCAGACCCCATCCCAGGAAAGGTCCCTTGCCCTTCCTATATTCTCAACAATACCATCCAATTGAACGCCGGCGGCATTAACTGCAAATAAATAGGCCTTATTTCCCCCATTAAAGGTTTCTAAAAATATTCCAACCAAGTCACCTTCAGCCCTATCCCTCAAACCAACATTCTTTCTTATTACTTTTTGCTCACACTTGAAGGCAACAAAAATGGCATCGGAAGTTTGAAGCAAACATACAAAAGTATTGTAAGAGGGTGAACTACCGTATGTGGGTTCTAAAACTTTAAATTCTGAGAACACCAACGCGGAATCCCACACCGGCTCTAAAACTCCATCAATTTGAATTTCAGTATTTACCAAAGGAACTTCATATTTGAGAAGCGCCGTAAGAACGAGCAACACAACCTTCATCTATCCTCCTCCCTGTTCGTAATGCTAACAATTGTAATGTACGCAATGCGAACTGATTACCAATTGAAATAAAATAACTTAGAAATTCAGGAATTTATTGAAACTTTTATAGAGTCAATATTAGCTTTGGGTCTATTCTCTTTCTAACTCCCTATCACGAGCCCATTTGGGCATCCTGTGAAATAATAATGACCAGTACAAAGTCAAATACACCACAGCAAATATTACCGCCGATAAGACCAAGATGAGGGTTTTGCTCCAGAAGATCACGGCTGGAATTACGGCGAATAGATTAAGAAGCCATAAGAATGGCAAAGTTAAATAATTTCGCTTTTCGAATTCATCAGGCTTCACAATTTTTTTAGTTACAATCTTGTAAAATAACGTATGTAAATGTAAACCATCTGCGTGAAGCGGAGATTGGCCCATCAAAAATTTCCTTCTGAACATTGAAAAAATAGTTTCAAACACAGGATAAAAATTAACCACTAATGCAAACCAGGGAGAGACTTCCTCGTGTCTTGCAACCAACAATATGGAGAGCAACCCTATCCAGAAACCCGTCAAATATGCACCACCATCTCCAAGAAAAATCTTAGCACGGGGGTAGTTATTTATAAAGAAACCCAGCAACGCGGCCGCAAATAGAACACTGAAAAAAAACAACAATGAATCATTTAATTTCAATGATACATAGGCAATTCCAGACAAAATTGTTATTGATACCATCGAAGAGAGACCATTAAAACCATCAATAATATTTATAGCGTTAGTTAATCCCGTCAAAGCGAATACAGAGACAATTAAAGAAATGGGAATCCACCTGAGCGCATAATCAACATATGGAATATCTAATCGTGTTATCTTTGCTTCAATAATGAAAAATGCAAATATCGAAGTAATTACCATAATTAATAAACGATTTTTCGGAGTTATATTACCTTTCATATCTTCAATTAACCCGGACAAAAAAACAGGCGTAGATACAAGAACAAAAGCAAACAAATCACTAAAGAAAGGCTCTCTTCTGATGTACGCAACAAATGTAGCAGCAACTAAAGCTAACCACAAACCCTTTCCACCAAAACGAGGAATAGGCCTTTTATGAAACTGCTGTGGACCTCTCCTTTCCCCTAAACTTCCACGGGAAGTTGTTGCTACAAAAAAACTACTCACGAAACTTACAAGAAAAGATAAAAGAATATATAAGATTATAGTAGTCATGCATTTAGAATATTATATAGCTAAAAATCACTTAATCAATTAAAAATTACCCCGCTTAACGTAAAACTCTATCAATCACGTAATCAACTTCCTCGTCTGTCATTCCGGGATAAATGGGGAGGGTGATAGACCTCTCAAAGACCCAATTGGCAACGGGATAATCTTCATCCCTGTATCCATATTTATTTTTATAGTAGGGATGCTTATGAACAGGGATAAAGTGGACCGAGGTGCTTATCCCATCTTCCCTGAGTTTTGACACCACCTCATCCCTGTTTTCTACCTTTATAACGTAAAGATGCCAGCAGGTTTCCCGGTCAGGTTTTATTTTTGGCGGGACTACCTTTGTTCCCTCAAAGGCCTCAGTATAACGTTTTGCAATCTCCGCCCTTCTCTCATTCATCCAGTCCACCTTTTTAAGCTGAGCAAGACCAAGGGCGGCCTGAAGGTCGGTCATATTGTACTTATTACCGTTATCCACAATCTCATAATACCAGTGGCCCCTCTCCGTATACCTATCCCACGCATCCCTGTCCAGTCCATGAAGCCTATTGATTTTTATAATCCTTGCGTAATCTGGATTTGTAGTGACTGCCATTCCACCTTCACCGGTGGCAAGGGTCTTGGTGGCATAGAAGCTAAAGCAGGTTATATCTCCTATTGTTCCTATCATCTTACCCTTATATCTGCTGGGCAGAGCATGGGCGGCATCTTCAATGACCTTCAAATTGTATTTCCTTGCAATCTCCATTATCTCATCCATATCACAGGGCTGACCGCCGAAATGGACAGGAATTATTGCCTTTGTTTTCTCCGTTATCAAAGATTCCAGCTTCTTAACATCCATATTGTGGGTATCGGGCTCAATATCGCAGAGAAGGGGCACAGCATTGAAGTAGGTCACCACCTCTGCTGTTGCAATAAAGGTGTTCGTGGGAATAATTACCTCATCACCCGGTTTTAACCCTATGGCCTTGAGGGCAAGGTGAAGCGCAGCGGTGCAGGAATTAACCGAAATGGCAAACTGTCTATCCTCGGGAATTCCAGAATTTTTGAATATATACTCCTTAAATCTCTTCTCAAACTCAATTGTCTTGGGACCCATCGTAAGCCAACCAGACCTGATGGAATCCACTACCTCACTAATTTCATCTTCGGTTAAGTAGGGCTTGTGGAATGGAATCTCCATAAACCACGCTCCTGTTTGAGGAAATCTATAATACTACCAACCTCTTTTTCATATAATTTCTTGCTTTTATTATAAACTAAATCAAGCCGTTTTTAAATAATCGTGCCTTTGCATAATTTCTTACAATTGCCTAACGTGAGTTTTAAAAATTATAAAAAGAGAATAAACCAATTCAAATAATAAATCTTTAAAATTTAAAAATCTTAAAAAACAAATTTTTGCGGGGAAAACAAAACCCCTAAGGATATAAATAAGTCTTTTGAAATACGATTTTCTTCATAATCTTTGATACGGCTATAAGATAATAATGAAGAAACACAGTATGCCTTTGAGTAGAATTGCATGCCAAAGCCAAAAAAGGTTCTACTTGAAACTGTATTATTAATAAAAGAACTCCGTGGATAATTGGGGAAAAAATCTTCAGACTCAAATACACTTCCTGGTCCCTTCCTTTTAAAGCCACCAAACATATCAAATGAAAATTTACTAAAGTGCTTTTTGAACCTAACTTCTATTGAATCCATATCGTTTTCAGAAAACTTACCCATTATTTCTCTTCTATTCACCCATCTTATCAAAGTAGCTCGGTGATTGTAAGTCCATCTGTTTACACCTGAATACTCAGCACTCAAAATTGAAGGGGGAAAAACTGGGTTATTCACCACAATTTTAATACTCCAAGCTAATTTGTTTGGTATATAAACACTTGAAGGTTCATACTGATAATCATCTATTACAAGCTCACCATGGAAAGAAAATTTCTTTGAAAAGTGATTCAAGAACAAGACCCAAAATATATTTTGCTCACTTTCCTTTGTCCATTGTCTTAGATCAAAAAGAGAAAAATAATAAAGTGCTATAGGATTCAAATGAAAAAAGTCAACCGAATTGCTCCCATTGTAAAATAATGCTACTTCATTAAAGCCAAATGTGGTATTTTTGAATCTAAATTCTAACCCGTGTCCCACAACAAATCTACGATATATTTTGCCCTGTATGTGATAAACGCTGGAATCTTCTGCCTCTTGCTGATCAAATTCTCCCAAAAAATAAAACCCTTGAAAATTTTTCCCGGAATACCTCAGCAAAAAATGGTCGAAAGGAGTGTCTTCATCAGCCATTAAAGCTCCCAAGTTCATTGCTATTCTGTTTCTTCCAATATATGTGAGAAGACCTTTGTTTTGATAATATAAATATGCCCTTGAATAATGAGCAGTTATACCCTTTTTCCAGACCACATAAGGCCATTCATTAGAATTTCCGATCTTCAGAAGAGGCTCAATAACCACTCCAAAATTATTTACCAGTCCAAAATGGGCTAAGCCATACGTTTGAAAGGCAAGGGAGTCAGACCTTCTTATTTCTCCTGTAAAAATCAGTTTTCGGTTTAAAAAATCGAATCGTTCTTTCAATAGTTCACTTTTAAATCTATGATGAATCGGGAGAATCAATCCAGTAAAAATAACATCCCCACTTCTTAATGCATCTTCGTAAACATCGCTTGTTGATACAAGAGGGCTATAGAAACATATGAGAAAGAGGACCAAAAGATTCATATCTTGATTTTAAAACAATTAGAAAGTTCGTTCAAAATAATTTAACCGTGTTTTCACCATTATAATTAAAAACTCTATGAAAAATCAAGAATATAAGAGGCTAAACATCAAAGATGCCATAAAACTTTTCTTCTCCTTTTCGCTGGGAACCTATATACAGGCAATAATTAACTTCTTTTCAATTCCAATTATCACTTATCTTATTTCCCCTGAGGAATTCGGTATAGCTACAATGTACACTACCGTATACCAACTTCTACTCGTCTTCTCACTATTTGGAATGAATGAAAGCTTTGCCAGATCATATTATGAAGCCAACGAATCCGAAAGAAACAAAGTACTTTGGAGTGCCCTAATTGTACCCTTATCACTTGCTGCAATTATAAGTATAATTTTGCTATTCCTATCAAGAGAACTCTCAAAACCAATTGTAGGTAATATAGATACAAAATTGGGAGCACTACTTTCTATTTCTCTGTTGACAGGCATCTTATATACATTTAACCTCAGCCAAGTCAGAATGCAAAAAAAAGGAGTTCTTTACTCCACCATATTTGCCATTTACGCAATAACAAATGTGGTTACAACAATTCTTTATGCTAAATTCTTTGAGAGAACCTATTACGCAATAGTTTTTGGACAAATAATGGCTAACTTACTTGCCTTCATAGTAGGTTTCGTTTTTGAACACTCCAATATTTTACCTGTTAACATAGAACTCTCAACTACAAAATCGCTTTTAAAATATGGGTTACCTCTCTTACCGAGTGCATTGATTTGGTGGTTATTTCAATTTACTTCGAGGTATTCTTTAAGAGTTTTTTCAAACTTTACTGAACTTGGTTATTACGGAGTAGGGCTCAAACTGGCAAATGTTATGGCATTAGTAACAGCGGGGTTTAACCTCTTTTGGGTTCCTGTTGCTTTTGAAACCTTTGAAAAGGATAAAGAAAACATTAGACTATTTGTTAACACTTCAGAGATAATTCGCTTAGTAATGATAGGTTTTAGTTTAATCATTATTTTAATTAAAGATTTGATATTTATGATTACGTCCAAAAATTATTTACCGGCGTCCCCCGTACTTCCTTTTCTTCTACTTATGCCAGCACTCCAGAGTATTTTAACTATAACTGGAAATGGAATAAAGTTCATGAAAAAAACGTATTGGTCTCTTATATCCTCTTTTACAGCTCTTATACTCAACATACTCCTAAACTGGTGGCTTGTACCCAAATTTGGAGCAAGAGGTGCAGCACTTTCAATGGCAATATCCTATACTGTTCTATTCACTCTAGAAACCTGCATCTCAGTGAAACTTTTTCCCGTCCCATACCCACTCAAAAAGATATACATAGCAATCGCCCTTTTCTTTGCCTCCGCTGGTGTATCAACCTTTGTTAATAAACCAATTCCAAACACTTTAACCTCCCTCATTTGCATTTCTTTCCTTATTTTAACTTTCAAAAACATTCTTAAAGAGGGGGTCGATGTATCAAAAAATTTCATTTCAAGAAAGCTATTGTATACTCAAAACTCCACCGCCAACATGTAAAGCAATTTGCCAAAAACATCATTATAACTTATGATATGTGGGACTGTTTTCACGAAAATCATTACAGATTACCTAAAAGTGCTAAAGAACAAGTGAACTTCCTTATTGAAGGAATAACACTAGAAAACTATGATGAAGCAAACAGAAATTAGCCGTACAAAATTTAGCTGAAAGAATTGAAAATGTTAAAAAGACAGGACTCGGAGTCTAATAGTAGTAGAAAAATGCAAAGATCAAAAAATAGATGACATCCAAAAATACAACATAGTTATTTTCGCCATAGACTTTGACCAGATTGGGAAAATTGCATACCTCCAGTGGGTATCAAAAAGCGGTTTGTTCTGAGAAGATACACTGATTAAGAATAGGATTTTATACATGCTTTCTTGTCATTTGTATTTTATGCATATTTAACTTCAAGATTAACCGTGTTGGCTTGCTTTCTCAAACAAAGTCCTAAGTTTCAAAACTTGGGCGTTGTAATCAAAATCCTTTAAATATAAGATGCTTTTATGAACATTTTCTTTCTTCCTTCTAAACCTTTCATCTTTCAAAACTTTTTCTAATTTGAGAGCAGCATCTTTAAGATTTCCAATTTCATATAATGTGTCTTTATCAACAATTCTTTCTACATTTGCCAGATGGCTTTCCATTATCACCGCACATCCACAAATTTGGGCATGGATCGAGCTGAGTGTTGTCCCCTTAGGATAAATAACTATATCCGATGCGGAAAAATAGTTTCTTAATACATCAAACGCTTTACCGTCATCTTGAACTATTTTTATTGAAGGAAACATTTTTTTGTATTCTTCCAATTTTGGATTGAATGTTTTTTCCATATAACTCTGGTTTTTGTAACCAATAAAAAGAAGCCCAATGTTACTTTTTATTAGGATGTCTCTATCCACAAATCTCAAAATATCAAAAATCAGATCTGGTTTTTTGAACTCGTCAAATTTTCCTATATAAGATATAACAATATCTTCATCGTCAAACCCGTAAGTATTTCTTACATCATTCCGTCCTAATTCATCAAAGTACATAATTTTGCTATTGTATCCCAGCGGAAGTAAGTCTATCTTATTTTCTGAAACCCCAAGGTGTATAAGATAATCTTTTGATTCGTGACTAACAGCGAATACTTTGTAGTATTTATCTGTTCGGTTAATGATTGGTGAGAAAATAGATCTATAAGATACATAATAAATATGCCTAAATCTGTTTATAGAAGCTGTCCAAGTCATGTGACAATCTCTAAACACAGGATATTTCCTTTTTCGCGAGAATAGAATTAAATCTTTAAAATCACCTATGCCATGCAAGAAAAGAACATCTGGTTCCAAAGATTCAATTGTTTCCCAGAGAGAATCTAACAACAGCCTTGTAGAGATCTTTAATTTTGGTTTAAGACGAATAACTTTCGCACCCGTTAGTTTTTCAAACTCTTCATCCTCTTCCTTTGTTATTTTCACTTGAAAAGGTGTGGTATCGGCAGATGTCAGGATTATTATTTCATCTTCTCGAAAACTCCAGGCTCTTACAAGTTCGTTTATTTGATAACCAGATTTTGGATCAAAATAATCTTCAACATGTATTATTCGCATGTTTTGTACACTCTTCAAAACCTTGTATATATTTTTCTATCATTGTTATTTTAGAAACAATTTTCAACATCTTTGCACGTTGTTTAGTAGTTTTATAATTTTAAATGTTTGCAAAAGCTTTTTCAATGTTTCCACATTCAAAAACGATGCCTGAATCAAAAACCGTTTCCTCCAGAAGCTTTTATATTTCTTTGAGGAATTTAACTCTAGCCGGAAGTACGCCATAAAATTTTGTTGTAAATGGCTTGATTAAATGTGCGCATTTCCTCTATATGATTTTGTGCATAATATTTTTAGAAAACCATGACCGCGAACTATTAGAGAAATCAGCGCGATTATCGACAAATGTTTTGACATGAGGGTTATTTTTTGCATATTTAACTACTTGTTTGATATCCAAGAACTGTACCCTATGAACAAAGATAATATCGGCGTTTTCTGCCATTAGAGTTTCATATAATTTAGGATACCTAAAAAGCGAGGATCTTTTATCAATCCGACTCCGGCAACCTAATAATAACAACGCTATACTATTTAATGAATCTGCCTCGGATATCCTTCACTCTCACAGCTTTGACATATGTGTATTGTGAAGTAACTACCAATGACATCATGCCTTAATTGCCTATGATACCTTGTGAGCAGGTTTTCTTGATAAGTGCTTCCATCTATGAATGGCCCAGCTAAACATACATGAATTATTTTCATAACAGAGAAAGCACTCTAGTTATAAACACCATCATAAAAACTTTAACATAGCTCTTATTAAATACACAGACTGCTTAAGTCATTTTAAATAGTTAGAGTAAAAAGGGCTCTATCACCAATAAATATAATCTCATCAAAAGATATTTTCTCTGCACAACCTCAAAAAAGAAAATAGAATAGGTACCTAATTTTTAGAACCTAGAGCATTCCAATTAAAGCCTTAAAAATATCGATCCCCTGTGAAAGAAGTCCTTTGTATAGTGCTTTCATTATATCTACCTCAGCACCTCATCACCTCGTTCAACACTGCTTTGTCATTCCTTTGTCAATAGACCTCTTTTTTTTAACTCTTTTAACAAGAATTTAAATGATTTATCAAAGTACCTAACATACCGACATACCATAAGATAAGCCTAAACTTATATTTCTGCAACTCTAACATCCACAATTATCCAATTGAAAAACCTATATATAAAATTTTATGGCTCATTTTGCCCTTGCAGACTTTCCTTATATAATCAATTCAACATTAATTATGCTCAGATTTTACTAAAAAATCAACCCTTTAAAGGGATATCAGCTCCTTACACAAGAGTGTTTATATTTGTTTCCTAATAGACTTAAAACATAAATGGTATAGAAATAATGTAGATACTAAAAATCCCATCGTATATGCGTAAGAACTTAATAGATCACCCCGAAGAATAAAAAATTCAAGACCAATGAATGAAATGTAAAAACACCTTTTCCATAAGGACAAACTTTTTGTCCAGTATCCCTTGTCAAACATCCCATTTATGATAGCAATTATAACCGCGAAAAGAAAAATTCCAAAATACCCAAAGTTGACAAACCCCTCGCCAAAAAAGTTCATAGAGACATTTGACCATGTATAACCAAAATTATGCGCTACAAGGTTTCCACTTCCTATCGACTTAGATGGAAACCACTCTCTTGGAACAAAAAACAATAAGACAGCCAATAACTGCTTAGGACCCGGAATGAAATTCTCGGAAACTACTTTTAAATACATCTGATAAGAGTCATAATCACCCACATTAAAACTGTCCAGAAATGATACTCTTAAATAACGCCAGCTTGCAAGAAGATTTTCTTCTCTTGACACTCCTAACAGCGGAAAAACGAAAATGAGAACAACTATCATAATAATATTTAGCAGAAAAAAATTGTTACGAAACTTATCTTCCCAAAAAGCTATTATTATTGGAATATAAACTGCCGCAGTATAGTATCGAGCAGTTCCCAATGGAAAACTTGTAAGCAATGTTAGAAAAAGAAGAATAAAATAATCTATCTTCTTTCCAGAACGAGATAGTTTCAATATGATTAATGCTATTGCTGGTATTGGACGAATGAAATTATTGAAGATAAGAGCAACTGACTGATTTTTCAAACTTTCAGAGATAACATCGGAAGATAATAACCTAATAGTCAAGAAAATTAAGTTAAATTTATGAACATATAAAGTAACGAATGTGGATGCAAAGACTAGAGCGTACAATAATATTTTGCGATCAATGATTATATTTTCCCTATTGCCTCCACGAAATTTTAAAGAAGGAACAGGAAGAGTATTCATTCTTATTCTAAAACGTAAGACAATATAATGGGTAACCGAATATACAAGAAGTACAACTAATAAGATAATGTTCCCCAAAAAATAATCTTCAGGCCTAAAGCTACTATAGAACGACCAAAAATGTGTACCAGACTCAAACTGTACTTCAGGAGCCAAACCCAAAAAAAACAAGAAAAACAGATAAAAAATCTTATTCAGGCTGTAAGGGAATGGGTCTGAAATAACCATCATAATAGTGGAAATCAAAGATATTAATAAACTGGTAAAGTATACCCTTCCATCTCTTATTCTTAAAAGAACTAGATAAAATAGAGCAACCAAAACCAAAAGAATTACAAGCAATGCGGATTTTTTACCGGTTAATGATTTCTTCTCGGATATATAGAAAGTATCAGAAACGTTACCAAAAAACATCTTAACCTCTTTTCAACTTAACTTGCAGAGTTTTTCTCTATATAAATTTATGTAACAATCCGTAATCTTTTTCTTAGATAACAAATCGAGATTTACACTAATACGAATTTCGTTAGTACAGAAAGCAAATATATTCTTGAAAGCCTCCTCAACATTTCCTACTTCAACGACTTTACTCTCTTCAAAAATCGTCTCCCTCGTTCCCCCTGAATCAAAAGCAACAACAGGTGTGCCGCACGCTTGGGCTTCAAGATTGACCGTTGGAAAGTTGTCTTCAAGTGTAGGATTGAAGAGCACATCAGCAGATGAGTAAATTTCTGCAAGTTCATCAACATTATTTGTTCTGGTTATACCTATCATGTTCTCTGGTAAATCATTCATTTGTTTTTTGTTCAGCCCAACAAGCACAATCACAGTATCTGGATCAACCAATTTTGAAAGTTCAAGAAAGTACTTTAATCCCTTTCTTTCGTCCCACACGTTTGCTACACCAAGGATTATGAATTTATCCTGTAAACCATATTTCTTCCTGAAGATCATTCTATCTCTTAGATAAAAAACATTTGTATCTATACCATTTTTGATTACTTTTACTTCGTACTTTGACAAAAAGGATTGTTTTACAAGGTCAGCAAGCCACTGAGAGGGTGTAACGATTGTTAGCTTTTCAAGAGAAGTAAATATTTCCTTCTTTTTATAATAATTTCTTTTTGAACCATCAAGGAAGAAACTTTTTGGATATCTGCCTTTTTGTGGGCAAAGTTCACACTGATTTTTCCACTTCTCACAACCAACATATAAGAAGTATGAACAGTGCCCAGTAAACGCCCAGCAATCGTGCAAAGTCCAAATGACTGGTTTGCTTACTTTCTTTAGCCATTCAAACAATATTTCTATGTTTATGTAGTACCCGTGGATGTTGTGAATATGAATTATATCTGGATCAAACTTTTCAACTTCTTTCAAAAATTTCTTAGTTGCGTTTTTAGAAGCAAAACCATGCGCATCAAATAAACGCGTCGTAGCAACATGCCAGTAAACATCTAAGTCATTCCCAATACGAATTGCTTTCAAATCCTTTGGCGCAGGTCTGCGACCATAACCAACAAGACATTGTCCACCGTTCGATTCGATTGCTTTTGCCAAATCATACACAATCCTTCCAGTCGAACCTAAGCCAGCAACAGAGTTTATTTGTAGAACTTTCACAGATTTTCCTCCCAAACAACCCTCTTCACATAGTCCGTACATGAAAGAATTATCCTCAAAACTTTCTCAGAGAAATTTGGAACCTCGTAATCTTTTGCTATCCTAATGGTATACTTAGTCTGCGTCTCGAGGATTTTGAGGCCCTGCAAAATTCGTTCTTTCCTTAACCCCACCATCATTACCGTACCTTCCTCCACCGCTTCTGGTCTTTCGTGTGCTTCGCGAATATTTAGAGCTCTTAGACCAAGTATGGAGGTTTCTTCACTTATGGTTCCGCTATCGCTTAGAACCGCCTTCGCGTGAATTTGAAGGTTAACATAGTCCACAAAGCCGAAAGGCTTCATACTCTGGATTAAAGGATGAAGTTTTACGCCTTTTTCTTCTATTCTCTTTCTAGTTCGTGGGTGCGTGCTGAAGATTATGGGAAGTCCGTATTCTTCGGCTACTGCGTTCAGGCTCTCAATGAGCATTTCAAAATGTTTATCATCACTCACATTTTCCTCTCTGTGCGCCGAGACCACAAAGTACTTTTCAGGTTCAAGACCCAACCTTTCTAAGACATCGCTCCTTTGAATTTTTTCCATGTTTTTATGTATCACTTCGTACATTGGGCTTCCAACCTTTATTACCCTATCAGAAGGAAATCCTTCCCTAATTAAATGTTCTCTAGCTATGGAACTGTAAACAAGGTTAATATCCGCTATCTGGTCAACAATTCTTCTGTTCAACTCTTCAGGGACTCTCTGGTCAAAACATCTGTTCCCTGCTTCTATGTGAAAAACTGGTATCTTTCTTCGTTTTGCAGCATAGGCGCTAAGACAACTATTTGTATCACCCAAAACCAAAAAGGCATCCGGTTTTTCTTTTTCAAGTATGGGGTCTATTGCTATCAATATTTTCCCAATCGTTTCTACGGGATTCCCGGTAGCACAGCCAAGAAAATAGTCAGGCTTTCTGATTTCAAGGTCCCTGAAAAAAACTTCGTTAAGCTCATAGTCGTAATTTTGTCCAGTATGTACTAAAACATGTTCAATCGCCTCGCAACTATCAAGTCTCTTTATCGTTTCAGAAAGCCTAATTATTTCAGGTCTTGTACCGACAACAGTCATTACTTTGAGTTTTTTCATTTATTCTTCCTCCAAACTAAACCTCAAGAAAATATGTATCCGGTTTTTCTGGGTTAAACGGTTCGTTTGCCCACATTAAAACCACCATATCCGTTGCCCCAGTGTTCTGAATGTTATGTGTGTACCCAGGCGGAATATCTACCACTTGAATTTTCTCGCCCGAGACCTTGTACTCAATAATTTCGCTTGAGAATATATTCCTAAACCTAATTACCCCTTCACCGTAAACAACCAAAAATTTTTCAGTTTTTGTATGGTGCCAATGGTTACCTTTCACCATACCCGGTTTAATAACATTTACGGAGAACTGACCATGTTCAAGCGTTCTCACAAACTCCGTAAAAGAGCCCCTGTGGTCACTATGAGTTTTCAATTCATAGCTAAAAGAATTAACTGGCAAAAAACTCAAATACGTTGAATACAACTTCTTAACAAATCCATCAGAAAGGTCAGGCAGTCCAAGTGTTTCTCTGGTTTTCTTGAAAAAATAAAGCAAATCAACTATATCTCCTAACCTTTTCTTATAAACTATTGGTACTTCACAAAATTCACCATTTCTGGTTTCCTTTCCTTCAAGAGCCCTTATAAACTCATCCACAACATCGTCAATATAAACGAGTGAAAGCACAACATTCGGGTCATTAACTGTTATTGGTAAATCTCTTGAAATATTATAGCAAAAAGTTGCAATCGCACTGTTATAATTAGGTCTTGACCATTTTCCAAAAACATTTGGAAGCCTGTAAACAAGTACTCTTACTCCCCTACTCTTTCCATATTCAAAGATAAGCTTTTCAGCTTCCCGTTTGCTTTTTCCATAGGGGTTGTCAAGTTGTGCCTGGATAGATGATGTTATAAGCACAGGGGATTTGTTACTATGTTTTTCAAGAAACAACAGTAGGCTTTTAGTAAAGCCAACATTTCCTTCAAAAAACTCTTCTTCTCTTTGTGGTCTATTTATTCCAGCAAGGTGAAAGACAAAGTCACATTTTTGAGAAAACTCTTCTAGTTTAGAAATATCATCGTCTTTATCAAATTCAAAGATTCTAGAGTATCCCCTGTTTTTTAGCTCAGCTATTAGATTTTTCCCGATGAATCCTTTTGCACCAGTTACCAATATATTCACAGAAAAGCACTCCTCTTAGAAAGACGGTTCAGAGTATTCTTTAGTACTAAGTTGTTGTCTAACATACTCACACTCTAATAGTTTTTGTTTTGTGCCTTCAAGGTCAAGTCTTGTTGTATTTTCAGAAGTATAGTCATAGTATCTTGAAAGATCCATTTCCCCCTCTTCAAAGTATTTTTCGTAATAAAGGTCTCGTTTATCCATCGGAACTCTGAAGAAATCCCCCAAATCTTCAGATACTATGTGTTCTTCTTTTGTTAAAAGAGTTTCGTGCATTTTTTCTCCGTGTCTTATACCTATTATACGAATCTCATTATCGGCATTGAAAAGTTCTTTTAGGGCTTGAGCAAGGTCTCCAATTGTTGAAGCAGGTGCCTTTTTCACAAAGATATCTCCAGGATCTCCATGTTCAAATGCGAAGAGAACGAGCTCGACTGCTTCTTCGATAGTCATTAAGTATCTTGTCATTTTAGGATTAGTTATTGTAAGAGGCTGACCTGATTTTATTTGCCTTATGAAGAGGGGAATTACTGAACCACGCGAAGCCATAACATTTCCATATCTTGTAATACAAATAGTAGTTTTCTCAGGGTCAACCTGTCTCGATTTAGCACGGATGACTTTTTCCATAAGTGCTTTAGACATCCCCATTGCATTGATCGGGTAGACAGCTTTATCAGTGGAAAGACAAATAACTTTTCTGACGCCATACTCTATGGCGGCCGTGAGTACATTTTCTGTGCCAAAAATGTTTGTTTTTAAAGCTTCCATAGGGAAAAACTCACACGAAGGAACCTGTTTTAGAGCAGCAGCATGAAAAACATAGTCTACACCTCGCATTGCTTTTCTCACACTCTCAATATCACGGACATCTCCTAAGTAGAACTTAAGTTTGTAGTTTTTATAAAACCGCCTCATATCATCTTGCTTCTTTTCATCTCTTGAAAATACACGTATTTCCTTGATTCCAGTTGTTAGAAACCTTTTGATCACAGCATTACCGAAGGTTCCAGTTCCTCCAGTTACCAGTAGTACTTTATTTTCAAACTCACTTAAATCAAAATCTTTCATAGCTACCCCACTCCTTTTGTGTTGAGCAAGTTGTTAAGTATTACTTCTATTTTATTTAAAACAACAGATTTAGAAAAATTCTCTTCACAATATTTTCTGCCATTTATTCCCATTTTTATTAACTCTTCCCTACTTAATTGCATAATGTTAATAATCTTCTCTGAAATTGAATGCGCATCGCCATCTTCAACCACAAACCCACAGTTTGCTTCGGAAATTATCTTTGCAGCCTCACCCTTTATTACTCCGAGAATTGGGATACCACAAGCCATATAAGATTGAAGCTTGGCCGGAACAGTAGATCTTCCAATGACTGAATCTTTCAAACAGATATAAGCTAAATCGCATTCAGCAAGCAACTCTGGAATTTTCTCTGGGGGTTGTTGGTTTATAAAAGTAAACATCTCTTCAAGACCATTAGTTTTGACTAACTCAATCATCTCGTTTTTAAATCTGCCATCCCCAACTAAGATGAAGTTTACATTATTGCCTTTCCCTGATTTTCTTAATATCTTTGCAACTTCGATTAATTTATCCAAACCCTGAGTATAACCAATATTGCCCGTATAAGCAATTTTTAATTTCCCATCTGAAAACGACTGATCGTTTTTTCGTTCAATGGGTCTATAGAAATCTTCAGCATATTGTGGAACATATTCAATCTTTTTAGAGGATATACCCCTCGATAGAAGGTTATCAATAAATGGACGTGAGGAAACAAATATCATAGAAGTATTATTGTAAACAAAATTTGAAATCTTACTAAAAATACTTTTGAGAAATTTGTTTTTCAGGTTCAAAACCTCTATTACAGATTCTGGCCAAAGATCTTGCAAATAGAGTATTACAGGAATTTTCCTTTTCTTTGCCAGAACTATTCCAGGAATTGCCTGCGTAACAGGAGAGGTTCCTAAGGCTAATATAACATCAGGAAATTCTTTTGTAAAAAGGGCCCAAACCAATCCAGACAAGGCAAATGACACATAATTAACAGAAAGGGTTACAAAATTCTTCCCCCTAGGAAAGATTGGGAGCCTAAAGACTGGCAAACCATTGTAAACCTCTTTTCGAGGTCCAAATATGCTATACCCTTTGAAAAATCTTCCATAAGGATAATTTGGTATACCAGTAATTACCTTTACCTGGTGCCCTCTTTTCGCTAGTTCTACAGCCAAGTCATTAATTCTAAGTTGCTCAGGGTAGAAATATTGCGTGACTATTAGTATTTTCACTCAAATTGACTCCATAAGGAACATCATCCTCTTGTGGCCCCATTTGTGGATAATATTTGGTAGCGGCCCTCTAAATAAAAACCAACACCCAAACACCCCTAAATTCCTCAGCCAAAAGTCCAATTTAAATGAATAACCACTTATCAAGCTTAGCCAAATTATAAAATATTCTTAAAGGTTTTTCAAACATTACAGCTTTAAATAAGTTAAAAATATAGGACAAATCATAAACAGAATACTACAGCTTCTTCTTTAATTACTTACAACCTTATAAATTTAATATCCCTTCCACCCCACCCTCCAAAAAGGCCTTCAGGTTTCAAAAGATTTTATTACAAATAAGCTGGCTGATAAGTTTAACTTTCCGAATTAGGGTGATTGAACTAATTAGCAAAGTAACCACGAGATAAGATATATATCTGCCGAATGGAATCTTTGAAATTATTCGACATATATTCAAGGGCTTACCTTTAAGTCTGCCCACCAAAATTATTTCGGAAATTTAGGCTTCGCACTTATTCGCAAAAATTTTAGTCCTAATATGCGAAATTTTATTCGCACCTGTGAAAAATTTTTCGCAGTGGAACTTACAGGGCTACGTTTTCACCCCTGAGGTTCTCCACAGTCAACAACTACAAGTGATTACTTTGCAGGCATCACAGCACACCTTGCATTTTTGCCTTCTTACCTACTCGGTGAACCAATTAAAATTTCTGCACTTTAATATGCTTGCTTTCCCTAAAGATCAGTCATTTTAATAAGACAGGAAAAGTAGTATTATTTTACCTTTGCCTTTTCTCCCGAGATCTTACCTTATACACTGATTCAAAAGCTCGTTGTTCAAAAATCATCCTACCTCACCATAAGGCCGCCGCTTGCATTTGAAGGCGCTTACCAGCCATTTGAAACTTCAAAATTCGAAATTTTCAGAAATTCAAATTCCAAAATTCTAACAATTTCTATTTTTCAGAATTTTTAGAATTTGAAGAACCTTCATCCTTTGAACAACCCTTTGAATACTTCCAAATCCTTCTTCTCGCCCTCTTATAAATGAGCTCAAAACTTAGCTGACTCTTGGCATCCAAAAGCTTCATATAAAACTCTTTGTTCTTTCTAGTTAACTTGAACACCTCTTTCCTCTTCGCCCCTATTCTAACATGCTCGAGCATAATCCCGGCCAATTTACTAACCTTTTCAACCGTAGCAGTTCTCCTGTACCTCTTCTTGAAAAATATATAGCAACCTCTATGCTTGTCCTTAATAAATTGCAGAAGCTCCTTAGGAACATTCCTAGAAATATCCCCGGTTTTGGGAATATAAAAAAATTTACCAGAGTATTTTGGAATGTATACAGGATGAATAAACGTTTCAGCTGGGATCCAGTGGACATTAGAATAAGTATAGCTTTTTAAATTGATTCCTTCCCTCTCCAGGCTGTCTCTCAATAATTTGGCCACGCCCTCCTTATCTTTAACCCATTCTTTTGGAAGTAGTCCTCCAGTGCCTTATACAGCTTTGAGGGTATAAGCACACACTTCCACTTCTTTCTTGTATCTTCCATACGTTACCTCCTCCCTTCTTCAGAGGAGGTAACTTTTTACTTGCATGTTTTTGCTATTATTTATATATTTATTCCACTCTTTCTGATTTTTTACCAACCAAGGCTGCTATCATAATTATAAAGCAAGTTTCACGTATCTTTTGGGTATGTTAAACATTTATTCCAAAAGTTTCCTCTTCATAAAAATACGGATATAAAAAGTTCGGTATTTTTTGCCAAAAGACTTATAAAATCTAGCAAACCTTTATTGTCTTTTTCTTCACAAGTATTTTAGACCATTTTAACAGAATTTTCAGAAAAGGTAACTTTTTACATACCCGATTCCAGCGTCGTGCTATCTTTTAACGATAAAATTTTCTAGATAAAGGCAATCGTATCAAATTTACTGCGGGAGATAGATTTTGTTGGGTTTAATGTTATTATAAAGGCCGGGACACGCGGTTTTGTTCCAACGATAATAGATTATACCAAGTATAATAACATCGTTTGACACTCTCAATCTTGAAAATTGTTGATAATTGATATTTTACTTGCCAAATGTTAAAGTATATAAACTACTAAGCAAGGGGGGTAATTATGAAAAGGTACTGTTATTGCTCGGGCTCTTAATCCCCGTTCTGGGGTATGCTGAGAATCTGCTTTTAAACCCCAGTTTTGAGATATGGGATACTTCAAGCACCGGTGAAGACTCCATTCCAAGGTTCTGACACATCTCTTATGTAAGGAATGTGTCAGGATATCTGCAGAAAGTACCCGGTTATAGGGGCTACGGTGCCCAGATTGTGGTAATTGGAGACACGAGCGGTTACGACGCTGCCTTTTATCACACAGTGAACAGGGTAGACACTTTGCCTTTTGCCGATGACACTTTTTTAGTGGCTATAAAGGTTCTGGATAATTCTAATGGAATTAGAATCAGGTTCTTTGTATTGGAAAGATTCCTTGGGAAATAACGTTGGACGTGATTCCTCTTCTTATTCGGTGGACTCTCCCGAGTGGCAGGAGCTCAGTTTTAGAACCAAAAGGCCTAATGAAAAGCGAAAAGCTTCAGGTTTGAGTTGAGAATTTATAAATCTAAAACAGGCCCTGATTCTTTAATTCTGGATGAGGCCTATTTTGGACCAACAAATCTTTCTATTTTTGAAAAGTCCACTTTCTCGTGCCAAATTCCTCCAATCATTGGCGGAGTTCTCCCCGTTGAGCTTTCAATAAATAAATCATCCAACTTGCAAATTTCCCTCTACACTACCGACGGTAGAAGGGGTAGAACCTTTTACGAAGGAACCGCTTCAGGAAACATGCAGAGCAATTTTGATGTGAGCAAGTTAGAAAAGGGCGTCTATTTTGTAGTTGTGAATGTGGATGGAGTTTCCAAGAATTACAGAGTGATTAAATACTAAGGTAAATTTGAACCTCTCCCCTGCGGCCCCTCCCGAAGGGAGGGGCCGCAGTTTTTTAGAGGGATATTTTCAAACAGACACACAAGTCCGCCCTTACGATGAGAGCCAGAAATTTTCCTTTGACAGTAAAATGGCACAATCACACGCTATCGCAAGGGTCAACCTATGTGTGGAACCGCAATACTTGTTGTGTAATTCTATGTTTTAATGAGTTGCTACACGGGTCCATTCCTGCGATGTAAAAATTACCATTATTACTTGAATTCTAATGGTCAGCCACATATTTCCCCATTTTTCCTTGAAATTTATCAATTCCCTTCAATCACTTGACATGTTAAGGCTTTCACTTTATAAATAATACAATAACCAAAATAAACGTAGGGTTTTTTATGGATCTTATTAAATACGGGAAGTTCCTTCTTGCAGGGGCATTGATTTTGGGCGCCTGTGCCCCAAGAGCAAAGAAGCAAACGCTGGCAGAAATTGAAGAGTGCCAAAAGGCCCTTTCCTCTGCCGAGGCAAAGAAGGCTGAATTAGTAGCTAACATAGAATCCAAAAAATCTGCTATTGAAGAGAAGAAAGCTCAGATTCAGAATCTGGAAGCCGAAAGAGACTCTCTAAGTTACTGGCTCCATGAAGTCCTAGAAAAAGGATACTAAGGAGGGATGAAGATGAAGAAGATATTGGTATTATTAATAGTCCTCGTAACATTGGGTCCCGTGAAGGCCCAGTTTTTCTCTGGAAATAACATTGACCATCCCGTTCCGATTGTCTCGGAAGGTCTTAACCTTCACTTCTCAACCTATGGCGGATTTAAACTTAAGGACGGATACTATACCGATCCAAACTACGAAGGAATTTTGCCACCCTTCGGAATTGGTTTGGGTGCATCTTACAAGAATTTCTTCCTGAATTGAGGCTATTCCATAAACAAAGGGCCCGAAATCACATTCCAGCATATTGCTTGGCACAACAAATTCCTCTAAGCAATGTGGGGAATCAACGGGCTCTTAATTCCCCGTTTTGAATCCGAGGGAACAGAATACGTACCTGCTGACTCTTCAGGAGCCCTATTCCGCATACCTGTCTTCGCGAGCATAAATGTAAAACCAATCAAATATGCAGAAATAGGATTTGGTGTAGGGCTTGGTAAGTATGGTTTGAGGAACAGATTTGAACAACCATTAGCAACGCCCGGATTTTTTGCAAACGTAACCGTGAAACCCACTGAATTCTTGAGGTTTGCATGGGAATGGCACAGCGCTTCTCACAGAAGAAACTTAGAAATTTTCGTTGGACCATTCAAGGGAGTGGAATTCTTTGCAAATGTCAGGTATGCCCACTATTCGGTTCACGATCCCATTGGTGCCTACCAGGCCTTTGTTGGTGTGAGAGCCCAGTTGCCCATTGAAACTGGATGCGGCGAAAAGACCACCCAGAAAGAAGCATTACAAAGGCTGGAAGAGTGCAGGGCTAGGCTCACTGCCCTTTCTCAGGAGATCTCCGAACTTGAAAATGAATACAATGCACTGGTAAATGAAGAGAACGATCTGGACAGCAAGATTGCATCTTTGCAGAATGAGATTGAGGAACTCAAGGCAGAAATAGCAAAGTATCCCTCTGAATACACTGTAGAGAAGGGTGATTACCTCTCAAAGATTGCTGCCCAGAGATATATCTACAACAACTGGAAGGCATGGCCAAGGATTTACAGGGCCAATAGGCACCTTATTAAAGACCCTAACCTCATATATCCCGGTTGGGTGTTGAAGATACCTCACGGTATAGTTACTGATATTGAAGTAATACCCGGCGATTGTCTCTGGAAGATTGCTGGATTCACATGGATTTACAACAACCCAAGGCTCTGGACCACAATTTACGAAGCCAATAAAGACCAGATTAAGGATCCGAACCTGATTTATCCGAAACAGGTGTTGAAGATACCGAGATAGTTGGAAATAAAAAGATAACACAACGGGGAATGCCGATAGGCGTCCCCCGTTTTATTTTGGAAACAATAATCATTCGGGCGGACACGTGGGTCCGCTCTTACGGAGAAAGACTCTACCAATAAAACGCCCGGTACTCAAATTAGTACTCTTCTACTTCCAACCATTCTTTTCGTAACCTGATATTCACATTCCAATTTACTGAGAAAACACCTCTCAATTTACCACCTGAATAAACCTTACACAGTAACGAATTACCACCGTCTGAAATCTCCATATCATCGTAATTTTTCAAATCTCCCGCCACCGTGATCCTAACCCTCTTGGACTTGGTTACCGAATAAAAAATCACACCAGGGAACTCGGTCTCAACTCCTGCCATATTTAGCCCTGCGTAGAAACCTGAACGCCAGGCAACCGAATGGAGCATTATGCTCTCCTTTTCTCCTGTAATTGCATTCCTGACCTTCACAAGATCACCACCTGCAAAAACATCTTCAAACTGGGTCATAAAGTGGTCGTTAACCTCAAAAGAAGAAAGAGAAAGATTAGAAAGCCAGCCCTTAGTTACAATGAGCAACTCGCAGTTCAACTTTTTTCCACTTTTTAAGGTCAGTTCACCATTCTCATACTTATTCACATCATCGGAAAAGTACGTTTCAGCAAAAGATCTCAGAAAATTCCTGAGCTTCTCACCAATAATAGAAGGAAGTATTCCCGAGAGGGGGTAAGTTGAAGCAGAGACTATAACGGGTCTTATTCCGTAATCATTGAATATATCCACAAGTTCTACCGCCACCATTCCAAAACCGAGAATCACAACATTTTTCACAGCACCGCTTTCCAGCCTCTTTTTAAGCTCAATTACACCGTCAAGTTCCGAAATGTAAAGGGCGTTTTCTAAATCAATCCTTCGTGGTACGGAGCCTAAACCGAGAAAGAGTTTATCATAAACCCACTCTTTATTTTTTGAATACACAACCTTCCTTTCCGTATCAAAGCCTAAAATCTCCGTCCCAAATTCAAACTCAATGTTTTCTGGAGCTGATAAAAGAACATCACCGAGCTCAAATCCCCTCCTTAATATGGAAGGGAGGACCATTTTGTGAAAGAGTACCCTATCCTTCGTTAAAACCTTTACACAGGAGTGAGGCTCAAGCCTTTTAATGGTGACAGCACAATTTATTGACGCAGGTCCAGACCCGATTATTAAATATTTCCTCACAAAATACCCAGCCTTTTAAGGGTCTCCTCAAGGGGGTATCCGTTTTTATCCCAGCCCCTCTTTTCGTAGTAAAGGTCAAGGAGTCTTTCAAACTCCTTTCTGTCATAAGCCTCCCCCGCAGAGGGACCCGATTTGGCAGGCAGAGTAAAGAGCCTTTCGGGAAGTGTATCACTCTCCCTTCCCAAGCCTGCCTTTCTATTAAAGAGATTTTCCAGATTCCAGACCCTCTCTCCACACTTATAGAGTTCATCACCCGAGATCTCTATTCCGTGCAAGTAACGAATGAGCTCTGAGAATAAATCGTTGTCATAATATCCACCTACGAAGGAACAAACACCTATGGAGTCCTGCATAGCCCTCATATTTTGATTGTTTATGAGTAAATCCACCTTCTCGTCACTATATTGAAGTCGGTAATTGGGGTCCTGGGCAGTGTAAACCTCCTGAAAGGTATTGAATCCCCTAAGGTGGCAGGCACCGCGGGTTGCGGTAGCATAGCCTATTCCCATCCCCTTAATACCCCTCGGGTCGTAGGCCGGGAATTCCTGCTTTTTGACACTCATTGAATATTCAGGGTGGCCGTAGTGTTCCGCAAGCCGATAAGAACCTTCTTTAATAAGCACGCCTATGCCTTCGTTTCTACCTGCCATCTCAATGAGTTTTACCATTGCCTCGCCATCGCCAAATTTGACTTCAAAGGGAGCATCCTCCACATATCCATCCTCGTAGAGGTCCATTAAGCACGCAATGGTCGCACCCAATGAAATACCGTCAAATCCGTATTCATTGGCAAGGTGATGGGCCATAAGGACTGCCTTTACATCAGAGACTCCTGTTGAACCTCCAAAGGACCACTGGGTTTCGTATTCGGGACCGCTTACGATGTAGGTTTTACCACCCCACTCTACCTTTGTTATTCTATTACAGCTCACCGGGCACTGGGCACAGGCACCGGGCCTAACAAAGTAAAATCTGTTTATCTCTTCACCGTTTATTAGTTCAAAATCTTCAAAGTAGGAATCCCTGAAATTTCTTGTGGGGAAGGCCCCTGCCCGGTTTATGGTCCTAACATTTCCCGTCGTTCCGAAGGTGCGGAAACGCTTCAGACCCTCAGAATTTCTCATTAAATCGTAGACTGTTGCCACCTTTTTTTCAAACTTCTCTTTATCCACAGGTCCTTCAAATCCCCGTTCGCCTAAAATCGCAATTCCCTTTAAATTCTTGTATCCCATTACCGCACCTACACCACCCCTTCCCATCGCCCTGTGACCATCCACGAAAACACCGGCAATCCTTGATAAATTCTCGCCAGCAGGTCCTATCTCAATGGTACTGCATTTTCTGTGAGTCATTTTCTTCAGCAATTTATCGGTTTCAGAGGTGGTTTTACCCGTAAGACCTGTGTCATCAAGGAAAATAACCTTATCATCCCTTATGTAAATAGCTACGGGATGTTGAGACTTTCCTTCAATAATGATTGCCGAATAGCCTGCAAGGGCCATCATCAGGCCAAAGTGACCGCCCGCATTGGAAGAGGTCAGTGTTCCCGTAAGGGGACTTTTAGTAACCACCGAAATCCTTGCAGTGCCGGGCACCGTTGTTCCTGCAAAGGGACCTACAGCAAAAACCAGCTTGTTTTCGGAAGAGAAGGGCTCCACACCTGCAGGCACTTCGGAGTACAGGATGTAATCTCCAAAACCCCTTCCAATAAGAAATTTCTTGAAGATTTCTTCCTTTAATTCCTCAACGGAGTAATCTTTGGTAGTTAAATTAATCCTCAAAACCTTTCCCAGCATTATTGCCCTCCCTTCACTTTTCCTATATTTTCGTAATGCTTTACATCGGGGATTTCGGTGCTCTCAGCAAAAACAATGGCATCGTTTAAGCATACCTTTACACACTTGGGATCACCACCACAAAGGTCGCACTTTATCATAAATTGAAGTTCAGGGTCAGGGTAGATAAATCCCCACGGACAGGCGAGATTGCACTGCCTACACATAATACACTTTTTCTTTTCGTAAATCACAACTCCATTCTTTCTTGAAAGGGCGCCCGTTGGGCAGGCTCTAACGCAGAAAGCGTCCACGCACTGGGTACAAACCTGCGGATAAAATTCGTAAAATTTACCCTGATTTAAAACTCTGACGGTGGATAGGACAGAAGAGAAAAGGTTGAAATGGCCTTGAGAGCAGGCCATCTCACACAATTTACACCCGGTACATTTTTCAAAATTAACCATTAACACTTTCATAGTCTTTTATATTTTAGACCATTTAATCGGAACAAATTTTTTGAAGGTGATGGAATTCAAATTCACCTTGCAGGTAAAGGCAAGGACAAAATCTGCAGATTTAATAATCTTCAGGTAGGCATCGGAAAACTCGGGGTCCATCTTGATGTTGGGTGAAAAATAATTCGCATCTTCCCTCTGGATTACAAAGACAAGCCCTCTTTTACCGGGCCATTCAAGGAGGTTTAAAAGGTGTTTCGTTCCGCGAATTGTTGGAGCATCGGGGAAAAGGCCAACTCCGTCTTCCACAAGGGTACAGGATTTTACCTCAATCAACAAATCGTCGTTTATGAGAAAATCGTATCTGGAATTTTGAAAGGTGAACTCCCTTCTCACCTTGTCCACCTTGAAGGGCATTTTTCCAAGGTTTTCCAGAAAAATATCGTTGGCAAGGCTTGCATTTATGGATACAAATACCCCATTCTGAACCCCAAGAACCGCTTCGTAGGAGGTTTTTCGGTTTTCTCCCGACCTCTTTTTGAGAAAAACCTCAGCGCCGGGATAAATGAGCTCTCCAAGACGTCCCGAATTTGGCAAATAGGCAAGCTCAATCCTATCGTTAATTTCCACAAATAGCCTGAATCTCTTTTCCCTTCTCACAACCTTTCCCGGGATAAGTGGGGGCAAAAGCATAGGAAAATTTTAAAACAGGCCCACCGAATTTATGAAAACTAAACCCATGGTTTTTTAAACTAAGGACAAGGAAATAAAATTTAGTAACTTATGAAAGAGAGAATAATCTTCTTTGTAATGCTACTCTACCTGATCTTGAACCTCCCATTCCCAAACCTCACTTTTGAAAAACGGGAAATTAAGCAAGGAAGGGATATTGAGATAAAATACGAGCCGGTAAACCCTTCAAAATTTCAGGAAATAGAAATTTCCGGCGACTTTGACTCTGTTTTTGTAGAAACGGGAAGTTTTGCAAAAACATTTACAAAAAGAACAATAAACATCCCTTTAGAACTCGGGAAAAACACCACTCTACTTTCTTTTTTCAAGCAGGAAAAAATTGATAGTGCAAGCATTGAGATCTATAGGCCATATAACAGAAAAAAAATCCTTGTGATCCTAAGCCAAATTGACCCAATTATAAAATTTTTGAGGAACTACTCCCTCAAAAATCCTGAGTATGAGTTCTCCTTTTACATCAAATACAGGGACCTATGGTATAGCATTGGTCAAGAAAATATTTCATTGGCGAAGGAACCCAAATTGGATGAATACAACGGAATCATCGTTGATGAAAACATTACTGGAGAATTCCCTATCCGAATCCCGTCCTGCATATTATTAAGAAAGGGAAACAATTTCAAAATAAGTTCAGATTACCTTGTTAGTGAGAGGTTCAGGATTAAGGCTCAGTGGATGGAAATTATCGTTTCTCCGGATAGGTCCCCTCTAGATACGATAATCAGACTTGATGCAAGGAAAATACCCATCTTTTACACAGGAGCGGAACAAAATTTCTTCTTCGCAATTTCCAATATACTTGAATTGCAACTAAAAAACCCTGAACTAATGGACACCATTTTTGACCTTGTCCTTGATAGAATCTCGTATCCTAAGGCTCAAATAGTAGAGCTTAATGGGAAAAATTACATAGTTTTAGACCCGATGAAACTCAGCACCAACTTTTCAATGGAGGTCTTGGTAAACGATCAAAAGATGTCTCCTTTAAGTCTAATAAGAGGGTATATGGAGATTCCATTAGTGGATTCTATTAACACGGTGAAAGTAATCGGATACTTAGGGAAGAGAACAATTTACGAATTAAAGGAAACTCTGTCAAGCTCTGAGCCTGAAAAGGCAATTAAAAAATTCAAAAGAAAGCTAAAACTGGAACTTTCACCATCCCAATCAAATCCCACCTTTTTAGTTTTGTTTTTTATTTACACTGCTTTAATCTTTACTCTGTCAGGTGTCAGGAGGAAGAAGGATGAGAATGGTTGACATCATAAAGAAGAAAAGGGACGGTTATCCACTGAGCGTTGAGGAAATTGACTTCTTCGTCAAAGAGTACACGAAGGGAAATATTCCGGACTATCAGGCCTCAGCCCTTCTTATGGCAATTTACTTTAGAGGTATGAATACCGAAGAGACCGTTGCCCTTACGAGAAATATGATGTATTCAGGTGAAGTCCTTGACCTCTCTGATATTCCGGGTCCTAAGGTGGATAAGCATTCCACAGGTGGCGTTGGAGACAAGATCTCTCTCCCCTTAGCTCCCATTGTGGCATCGCTTGGAATTTACGTGCCTATGATCTCGGGAAGGGCACTTGGCCACACCGGTGGAACCCTGGACAAGCTGGAATCAATTAAAGGATTCAGGACAGACGTAAATACGGAAAAATTTAAAAAACAATTAAAGGAAATCGGTGTTGTTATGGCGGGTCAGACGGAGAATCTGTGCCCTGCCGACAAGAAACTTTATGCACTGCGGGATGTAACTGCCACCGTGGAAAGTATCCCCTTAGTATCTGCCAGCATTATGTCCAAGAAACTGGCAGAGGACATTGACGGACTGGTGCTGGATGTGAAGACCGGAAACGGCGCCTTTATGTCCAGATTTGAAGATGCGAAGGAACTTGCGCAGGTAATGGTGGGGATAGGAAAGGGGATGGGCAAAAAGGTGGTGGCCTTTATCACCGATATGAATCAACCCCTTGGCCGTAAAATCGGTAATGCCCTTGAAATTGAAGAAACCATTGAGGTGCTGAAAGGAAAGGGACCTAAGGATGTCACTGAACTCACCTACACCCTCGCCGCCGAAATGCTCATCATAGGGGGAAAGGCATCCTCTTACGAACAGGCTATGGAAATGATTGAGGACACTGTTAAGTCAGGTAAGGCTTTAAAGAAGTGGGAAGAACTGGTTAAATACCAGGGTGGAGACATTGAGTATATGTACTCCGAGGAGTTTACTAAGAACGAGTATGTTTACGAAGTGAAGGCAGATAAGGATGGATACCTCTACTCCTTCAATACCTACAATATTGGGGTTGGAGTTTCCATACTCGGTGCAGGGAGAAGCACCAAGGAAGATCAAATCGACCCCAAGGTGGGAATAATTTTGCACACCAAAGTGGGCGATGAGGTTAAAGCAGGTCAAACTATTATGGAGATCAGATACAACGACCAGAAAAGGTTTGAGCAGTCAATAAAAATTTTAAGCCAATCTTTCCAGATCAAGGAGGTAAAACCGAGCCAAAATCCTCTTGTGTGGGCAAAGATAATATAAAAGTATTGATTTTTCAGTAAATTTGCGTTATAATAAATAGAGGAAAGGAGGTTTTTTAAAAATGGCAAAAAAGATTAAAAAAGCAACAAAGGCAGAACTAAAACACGACCCTGTTAAGGAGTTCTTCTTCAAAGCAATTGCTGAAATAAGAAATTTTGCAAAAACAAAAATATTTTGGTATGTCCTCTATGGAGCTGGAGGAGTTGTCTTACTTTTTGTGGCATCAATAATTTACAAAAATGCCACAAAGCCGAGGTTATCGGCCGATGCCGACTTCCTTCTCCTTAAAACGATAGTGGGCATTACACAGCAAGACACAACTCAAGTCCCCACAATGATAAAAGAACTTACCACAAAATACAGGACTACAACAGCAGGCATAAAGGCATTCTACTATGCGGGCGTCTATTATCAAAAGCTGGGTGACAACAAAACTGCCGTGAGTTATTACAAAAAATTCTTGGGCTCACAAAATAATGATAAATTGCTCAAATGTTTTACCTATGCCGGTATGGCTGATATTTATGTGGATATGAATAAGTTTAACACCGCAATTAGCTACCTGAAAAAGGCAACAAAAATGGCACCCAACGATCCTTTAAAAGCCTACTACTATTACAAAACTGCAAAGGCTTATAACTTAAAGGGGGACCTCAAAAAATCCAAGGAAATGCTTGAAAACTTTGAGAAAAAATTCCCCAAATCCGCAATTTTATCAACCGTAAAGGAAGAATTACAATTTTTAAAAGGACAATTAGGGGAGGGTTTATAATTTAACATGAATTTACCATATTTTAACGACTTCACAGCAAGTCTGAGGAAGGTGGTAGAACAAGCCAGAGAAGAGGCTTCTCGTGAAGGGCTTAGTTCTACAGTAAATCTGGAACATTTTATTCTGGGTATTCTAAGCACCCAGGATGGGAGTGCATACGTTTTTCTCGAAGAAGAAGGCGTATCTTATGACAGGTTCAAAAGGGCTCTGGACAGAATTAGAGGCCCGAGGATTTACCTTGAGCACCCGTTGAGTGCAAAGGATATGAAGTTCAGCACCAAGTGTATAAGGGCCATAGAGCTGGCAAAGGATGAGGCCCTCAAATTACACAAACAATACATTGGAACAGAACACCTTTTACTTGGCATTTTAAGGATAGAAGAGGACGTGACATACCGCGTTCTGGCCTTGGATTTTAACATTACTTACGAACTTATTCTTGATAAAATTTTAAGAGGTTCCAAAGAATCCTCTAAAAATACTTTTAAAACTAATAAAACAAAGAACCTGGAACAATTCTCCATTGACCTGACAAAACTGGCAAAGGAAGGTAAACTGGACCCAGTAATCGGGAGAGAAAGGGAGATTGAAAGGGTCCTTCAGATCTTAGCAAGAAGAAAGAAGAACAACCCCGTATTAATAGGTGAACCGGGCGTCGGAAAGACCGCCATCGTTGAGGGAATTGCCCAGAGAATCGCTCAGGATCAGGTGCCTGATTCGTTATTAGATAAAAGAATTTTACAATTGGATTTAACCGCCATCGTTGCCGGGACCAAATACAGAGGTCAATTTGAAGAAAGGCTTAAGGCCATTGTTGACGAGGCCAAGGATTCCCCGGATGTTATCCTATTCATAGACGAATTGCATACCGTCGTGGGTGCCGGAGCAGCAGAGGGTTCCCTCGATGCCTCCAATATCCTTAAACCACCCTTAGCAAGGGCACAAATACAGGTAATTGGCGCCACCACGCTGGAAGACTACAGAAAATACATAGAAAAGGATGGTGCTCTGGAAAGGAGATTCCAGCCGGTATTCGTAGATCCTCCAACAGTGGAAGAGACCATAGACATTCTTTACGGATTAAGGGAGAAATATGAAACTTTCCACGGTGTAAAGTATACTGACGAAGCCATAGAGACTGCCGCAAGACTCTCTGATCGATACATCACTGATAGATTTCTGCCCGACAAGGCCATTGACGTTCTGGATGAGGCCGGTGCTAAGGTTAAACTAAAGTCTCAGGAAGTAGACGAGATTTTAGAAGAGCTTAAGAAAGATCTTGAGAACGTTAAAAGGGCAAAGGAAATTGCAAAAGAAAAACAAGATTTTGAGACCGCATCTTTGCTTAAAGAAAGAGAAGAATCAATTAAAGAACAGATTGCAGAAAGAAAGAGAAGATTGAGAAGCACTGGTAAACCTCTAACTGTGACAAAAAATGACATTGCTGAGATAATCTCAGTTTGGACAGGGATACCTATTGCCCGAATTGCAGAAAGCGAAATGGAAAGACTCCTCAAAATGGAAGAGGAGATGAAGAAAAAGATCATAGGTCAAGACGATGCTATTGCCGCTCTCGCAAAGGCAATCAAAAGGTCAAGGGCAGGAATTAAAGACCCCAGACGTCCCATTGGTTCTTTTATTTTCTTGGGCCCGACCGGCGTCGGTAAGACAGAAACTGCAAAAGTTCTGGCCGAATTCCTGTTTAATGACAAGGATGCACTAATAGAAATTAATATGTCTGAATATATGGAAAAGTTTAACGTGAGTAAGCTCATAGGAGCACCTCCAGGATACGTGGGTTACGAAGAGGGTGGTCAACTAACGGAAAAGGTAAGAAGAAAACCATATTCAGTGATTCTTTTTGATGAGTTTGAAAAAGCAGACCCCGAAGTATTTCACATTCTATTACAAATAATGGAAGAGGGAATGCTCACAGACAGTTTTGGAAGAAGGGTCAACTTCAGAAATTCCATCATCATATTAACCTCCAACATCGGAACCAGAACCCTGAGTAAGAACCGAATGCTTGGCTTCAAATCAGAGGATGAGGAAAAGAATTTTGAGGAAACGAAAGACTTCTTGATGCAAGAGCTCAAAAATGCCATTCCACCGGAGCTTTATAACAGAGTTGATGAAGTTATAATCTTTAAACCACTTACAAGAGAAGACCTCTTGAAGATCGTGGATCTTCAACTTCGAGACCTTGAAACACGAATTCAGGAGCACAACATAAAGTTGGAGCTTACTGACGAAGCCAAAGAATTTCTCATTGAGAAGGGTTATGAGCCGGAATATGGTGCAAGGCCCTTAAGAAGAACGATTAGAAAATACATTGAAGAGCCACTTTCAGAACTTATTTTAAGCAACAAAGTGGCGACAGGAAGTTTAGTAAAAGTAATTAGTGTAAATGACCATCTTGATTTTGAGGCAGTTCAGCCGGTACCTGCAAAAAGGGGAGGTTAAACATTGTTCCACATACTTTTTAAGCTCCTTATAGTGGGGCAATTTTCACTATTGGTACATGATGTAAAAATTCAAGGCAGAGAATGGTGGGATGAATCGACACTACTGAATGCCACCGGAATCAGAAAAGGTCAGAGTGTAACCCCATCCATTGTTCGTGAAATGTTAAAAAGAGCCTATCTTTCGGATTATTTCAACGACCTTTCAATTTCAGTTTATTCTGAAAACTACAAAGCGAACGTGCTTATGAACATCAAGGAAAACCCCAAACTAAAGGAAATCACCTTCGAGGGAATGACAGAGGTAAAAGGAAAAATGGTTAAAGATACGCTTGGTATCAAAGAGAATAACCCTGTAAGCAACTTCACACTTTTTAAGATCAAAGATTTCATCCTACAAGAATATAAGAAAAAAGGATTTTACGGAACTACCGTAAACTTTGAGGTGAGAGAAACGGAAGAAAAGGGCTACGTGAAGGTAGTGACAAAGGTTTCCGAAGGTACAAAGACACGTATTAAAGAGATTATTTTTCACGGTAACGAAGCTTTTCCGTCCTCCAGATTGAAAAGAATACTTAAAACAAAAGAGAAAAAATTTGTTATCCACACTGGGAAACTGGATGAGCAAAAGTTTGCGGAGGACCTCAACAAACTGAAAAGTTTTTACCTTGATAACGGCTTCCCAGAATCTAAAATAGACTCCTTTAGAGTCCAGGTAGAACAAAAAGACCTATACCTTCACATATACATTACCGAGGGTGAAAAGCACTACTTTGAAAACATTGGAATTGAGGGGTGCAACTTCTTCACGGAAGATAAGTTAATGAAGCTGATTAAAGTGAAAGAAGGCGGCGTATACTCTCAAAAACTGATTAACAAAAGCATAGAAGAGATTACATCCCTTTATGGTGATTCCGGATTTCTCTATATCAACGTGATTCCATTCCAGGAGGGTAAAAGGGACTCTTTAATTGACCTTAAATTTTACGTCTTTGAGGGACCAAGAGTTAAGATCAGAAAAATAGATTTTGTGGGAAACACAAAAACCCATGACGAAGTAATGAGAAGGGAACTGGAAATACTCCCGGGTAACTACTTCTCAAGGGATAAACTCATTAAGAGTCAGAGAAACCTCTACTATATGAACTTCTTTGAAAACGTGGAGGTTAACTTCAATCAGACTGAAGATACTTCCGTTGTAGACTTAATCTTTAAGATTACCGAAAAATACACAGGAAATGTGGGCCTTGGAGCAACCTACTCCCAATTGGACGGTCTCTCCTTCTACTTCCAGCTTCAACAACCCAATTTCAGGGGAATGGGAGAAACGGTAAACTTCCTAATAGAATACGGTTACAAGAAAAGAAACTTTCAAATAAGTTATACAAAACCCTGGTTGTTTGGGAAAAAACAGCAAGCTGGATTCAGTCTCTACTCCCTTGAAACTCAATATCCTCAATACACGGTGGCAAGAAGGGGCGGTTCAGTAAGTTATGGTAGAAGAGTAATTAACAATTACTGGATCCTAAGCGCTCAATATTCCCTTGAAAATACAAGGGTATTTGATATTGATACCATTCTTCAAGAAAACCCCATATATCAATACTGGGGTGAAAAGGGATGGCAATGGTCCTCAACGATAAACTATTCCTTAAACTTTGACAACAGGGACAGATTATTCAACGCTACAAAGGGCCACATATTCAGTTTTAAGGGCGAATGGTCAGGCGGTCCCCTCAAGGGAGATATTCACTTAATAAAGCAGGAGTTTGAATTCTCTAAGTTAATTCCGGAGACAAAGCAATTCATCTCGGCCTTTTCTTTAAAAACCGGATATATCAGGGGTATATATTATCCAGACTCAATACCTTTTTACAAAAGATTCTTCCTCGGAGATGTGGGACCATACGGTCTTAGAGGTTACGAACTGAACAGCGTAGGGCCTATTGAAAACGGCGTTAATATTGGTGGAAGGCTCTACTTTATCTTTACTTTTGAACAGAGGTACCGCATAAATGACAATATGTATTTACTGGCTTTCTTTGACGCTGGCAACGCTTTCAAAAATGTGAACACTTTAAGACCGTTTATCGTCAAAAAAGGTGTAGGCGTCGGTATAAGGATGGAAATTCCTTTAATGGGTATAATTGGCTTTGATTTTGCTTATGGTATTGATTCTAAGAAGTGGGTACCACACATTCAAGTAGGCACATCCTTTTAAAACTTAACATAAGGAGGTGCATATGAGCAAGAAGCTTCTAAGAACTCTCCTAATAGTTGCTATTTTTATACTTGGAACAATAACGGGTTTTATACTAACCGCTCAACTTAAACTCTCCAATTTAGAAGGCAAAGATATTAAAACACCATACCTTGAGGGTGATACGGAACTTCCCGAAAGTCCCTTTGTCCGAGTTGCTGAAATGGTAACTCCCGCAGTGGTAAACATTTCTACGGAAAAGGTTGTGAAAATTCAAAGAAGCCCGTTTTTTGATCAGGGAGACCCCTTTGACGAATTTTTCAGAAGATTCTTTGACTTCCCTTATCCTTCAGTACCAAGAGAGTACAAGTCTACCAGTTTAGGCTCAGGATTTATCTTCCAGAAGGACGGGGACAAGTACTTCATACTTACAAACAACCACGTTGTTTCCAACGCCGACAAGATAATAGTAAAGTTAAGCGACGGCACCGTAATCTCGGGAGACGACGTTAAAGTAGTTGGGACAGATAAAAAGACTGACATTGCAATTTTATCAATTAAAACAAAGAAAAACTTGCCCGTTTTAAAACTTGGAGACTCCGACAAAATCAGAGTCGGAGATTGGGCAATTGCCGTAGGAAACCCCTTCGGCCTTGAAGGAACCGTTACCGTAGGGGTCATCAGTGCAAAGGGACGTTCAGGTATTCCACTGCCGGACGGACCCGTTTATGAAAACTTTATTCAGACCGACGCAGCCATTAATCCCGGAAACTCCGGCGGACCTCTTCTGAATATAAAAGGGGAAGTTATTGGAATTAATACTGCAATTACATCTCCATCGGGCGCTTTTGCAGGCGTGGGATTTGCAATTCCCATAAACACCGCTAAATTCGTGATACAGCAAATACTCAAAGAGGGAAAGGTGGTAAGAGGGTATATTGGCATTTATCCGCAGGAACTAACGGCAGACCTTGCAAAAACCTACGGATTGGACGAACCCAATGGTGTACTGGTGGCAAGGGTGTTAAAAGAGAGCCCTGCTGAAAAAGCTGGACTTAAGGAAGGTGATGTAATTGTTAAATTTAAAGGGGAAACCGTTAAGAATGTGGAAGACTTTAGATTTAAAGTTGCCCAAACCTCACCGGGGGAAGTTGTAACCGTTGAAATTATTACAGAAAAAGGTGAAAGAAAGTCCTTAAAAATAAAGGTCGCGGAATACCCTGAAGAGGAACAGCAGGTAAAGGAAGAAAAGGAAGTCAAACCTGAAGAGGACGAAGAAGAACAAAAATGGATAGGAATGACCGTAATTAACACAGAAACTGCTAAAAAACTCAATTTATATAGCGGAGAAGAAAAGGGCGTAGTAGTTAAGGAAGTTCAGAGGGGCTCGGTTGCAGATTTTGCCGGACTTATGCGCGGAGACCTCATCCAGAAAATCGGTGATGTTGAAATCACAAGCCTGAAAGATTTCGCGAAGGCTTCAAAAACATATAAAGATGCCAAAGGACCTCTAAGATTCAGGATACTAAGGAATGGTATCCCGATTTTCATAGCAGTTACTGTGAGATGATAAGATACCCGTATCACGCTGGCTCTTTCTACCCTTCAAGAAGGGAAGAGATTGAGGAGTTATTTAAAGAATTCGAGCGGAATAGGGTTCAGAAAAAGGTAGAATTTGACATCTTGGGGGCAGTGGTGCCGCACGCAGGTTACATCTATTCGGGTCTTACTGCCTACAATACATATAGCCACATCTTTCAGAACAAAGAAGTAAAAACCGCCATCATCTTAGGTCCTTCACACTACGTTTATTTTAAAGGAATTGCCATTTATAAAGAGGGTAAGTGGCTAAATCCTTTTGGTGAAGCTGAAATCGATTCAAAATTAGCAGAGGAATTATCCAATACGAGTCCCTTCTTAAAGGCCCCTGAGCTCCATTCAAGGGAACATTCCGTTGAGGTTCAGGTTCCTTTTATCCAGTTCTTCAACCCGAACACAAAAATCGTTCCCCTTCTCGTGGGAGAACTCACTTTAGAAGATATGAAATCAGCTGGCGAAAAACTGGCAGAAATTTTGAAGAAACAGGATGCAATACTCATAGCCAGTTCAGACCTTTACCACGGTTATTCCTATAAAGAATGCGTTGAATCGGATAGAAATACCATCTCCACTATCTTATCATTAGACCCATTAAAATTCTATGAGGCTTCAAAGAGTGAATACATAATGGCCTGTGGAGAGATTGGAATTAATATACTCCTATTTTTTATGAGAAAAGCTACAGACAACCCTCAAGCAGAGCTAATTCACTATACCAACTCTGCCGATGTTACTGGTATGAGAGGTGGTTACGTGGTTGGCTACGCAGGAATAGTACTGGGAGGGCAAAATGAGTGAATTTAATTTGACGAAGGAGGAAAAGAAAACCCTCCTTGAATTAGCAAGGAAGTCAATCGAAAATAGACTTAAAAACTTAAAAGACCCTGATTTGAAACAAATTACAGCAAATCTGGGAAAAGAAGTTGGCGCCTTCGTGACATTAAGGAAACACGGACACCTGAGGGGTTGTATCGGATACATAAAAGGTATAAAACCTCTGTGGCAGGCCATAATTGATTTAGCAAAGGAGTCTGCCTTTCACGACCCGAGATTCTCACCCGTGAGATTGGAAGAACTGCCTGACATTGACATTGAAATTTCGGTTCTATCTCCGCTTAGAAAGATAGATGATGTAAATGAAATCGTAGTTGGTAAACACGGAATCCTTATTAAAAGAGGATTCTACCAGGGCCTACTATTGCCACAGGTTGCGGTTGAAGAAAACTGGGACCTAAAAACCTTCCTGGACCATACCTGTCTTAAGGCAGGCCTCTACCCCAAATGCTGGAAGGATAAAAACACCGAGATTCACATTTTTGAGGCACTCATTTTTAGCGAAAACGATTTAGAATAAGAAGGTATATCCAACTCTTAATTTTTGGGTTCTGAAAGAACCTTCCATCAAGTAGCCATTGATAAAACCTTCGCCACTACCAAATTTCCTGCTAAAGGTTAAATTTGCAATAAGTCGCTTAGAGGTTGGGACAAAAAACGGTAGAGAATCACCGTTTTTGAAGGGGCAACTCCCCGAAAGGGAGAAAATTACCCTATTGGTATTCAATATTCTAATATATCTAAAATCCAGATGAATCCCCGAAACCAGAAGGGTGTTGAATTCTGTGAAATCCAAGCCCAATTCAACATAATACTGTTTTCTTTCACGAGAGACTCCAAAGGTTTTAATTTGATAGCGAAGGGGGTCTTCCAAATGGTCAAGATATTTAAACAAAATAGCAAAATCCAGATAAATGGGGATACCTAAATTGAGGGCCTCTTCCTGCCTGGTCCTTCCATTGACCAGCTTTTCATCTTTAGTCGTTAGGGATCTTCCCTCAAGATTAAACCACTTTCCTTTCAATCTCCCCTGCAGATGCTGAATTTCACTATAGGGAGATGAATTTTTCTCAAAACCCAATTGCCCTAAAAATTCGGCCCTTTCAAATTCCAAATCTGCAAAAAAGCTACTTTCAAGGGTCGTATCCAGAGCGCCCAGTGAAACCAATTGCCTTTCATAATCACCATCAGAAGAAGGGACAAAGAATCCGCTCCTGGAGTCGTATGAAAAGGAGCCCGAAGGCGACTTGAAATAACGCTCTTCAAAGAGCTGAACAAAGGTAGGCCGGTATGATATTCCGGAAGACAATTTAAATTCATCGGAAATATTGAGGACCCCACTTACAGAATAGAGTAACTCATTCCAATACATGGGAATATAATCAAGATCAACCTTAAGTTGACCTTGATCTGCATTGACATCGAAGGAAAGGGAAGAGAAAATATTGACTTTTCCCCTTAATCCCTTGGTCTCTGCCCCCAGATTGTATGTCAAATTCTCTATGGTATCGGAGAGAATGAAACGCATTCTCCTGTCGTAATAGATGGAAAACAAACCTCTGGGGAATCGAGAAAAATTTAAGCCGAGGTTCAGTTGGGCTTCCAAACTGTCGGCTCTCTTTAGATAACCACTAAAAAATAAGGGCGCAGGATTTGATAGAAAGGAAAGGGCAAATCTATTCTTGTCCCCTACCCTCTGAAAGGAGGACCTCAATGAGAAAGGTAATGCTTTAAAATTTCCGGAAAAATCTATCTCTGCAATGGAATTATCTTCCACTTCACCCCATAAATTCAGAACTTCCTTTTCCAAAACCCGGAAATTTCTGCTTCTGTAATGTCCACTTAAACTTACATCGTACTTATTGCCAACGAAATTCTTTCTGGCCGTAAATTCCAATCCGAGGTTATCGTTATCGTTTTTAGAGCTCAAGGTATTGAGATCGAAATAAGAAATTCGCGCAGCAATTTCTGATACGTCCTTATAACTAATGGTTAAAAGATTTTGGTCCACCGGAGGCTCTACCTCGAAATAGGGCTGAAAAGCACCATTTCCCGCTCCAACGAACCTATACCCTCCCAAAAGATTATCAAAGGAGTAGTCTCCCCTACCCTGCCCGACAAATTTAAAGTAAACTAAATAATTCCCCTTGCCCTTACCAACGTATATGAAAATTGAATCTTCAAGGATGTATTCACCCCCTGCGCTTTCAATTCCTCCCGATATCGGCTTTATAGAAATGGAGTCTCCAGCATTTTTTATGGAATCAAGAACACCCTCGGGGAGACTGCTAAATAGACCTTTTGAAGAGTAAATACGCTCGAAGCTTACCGAGAACTTCCCGCCCTCATAACCTCCATAGGTGAAAATCTTTGGGATATTGTCATAGGTATTGTACTCCACGTAGACCACATCACCCGGCTCAAGAAGGTCAGCAGTTCTAAAATATAGGGATCCATTTTGGTAGTCAAAGAAATAGAATTCATCTTCCCTTTTAACTCCATTTACAAAGAGTTCCAGAGAGCCGGGTACAATTTTATAACTATCGTCAACATAATACGGTCCTCTACAGTAGTCCTTGAACTGAATCTGCTTGCGAATCTTCTTTTGCCATAATTGTCCGTATGCGACTTCAAACCCCTTAAAGCCCAAAGAGAAGCCGAGAATGTTGCGTTTAAAGGCACTAATTTTACCTATGTTTGCATAATATGAGAGATTATCAGTCACGGTGAAATATATCTCGTTCACATCCTCTAAGGATTTGCTGTAATAGTCCGTGGGGTATGAAGCATCTGTATCTTTGAGGCGTGCCTTTAACTGGGTTCCTCCAAAATTTCCGGAAATTGACACGTCAAGTGACTGGGAAAAATCTAAAGCTAAGCTCTGAAAGCTGACAAAGAAGCCCTTTGAGCCGGTAAAATTTAAGGAAGAAGACGCAACTTCAGTCATTTCCTCAACTTCGTAAATACCCTCATTAACAGAATCCTTCACCAATACCCTCGGATTCCTGAAAATTAGGGTATCTGTAAAAACAAAAAGAAAGAGTAAAAACACTTACTTAATATTCAGTACCGCTCTAATTATCTCTTCCTTTACTCCGTATTTTCTCAAAAATTGCTCTCTTTCCTTTTTGATCTTTTGAACCCACTCGTGATATTCGTTCATTCTGCCCTGCTTTTCATATAGAAGTATGGGGTTTAATATCTCTGCAGGGACCTTCTCCAAAAGTTTTCTGTTTTCAGGAGCATTAACATCTACAATCCAGTAGCCGAAATCGGGATCTTCCTTCCACTTAATCTCACCCCTGAATAAAGCCTCAAGCATGGCTGACGAATGAGCAATTTTTACCTTTAGTGCAATACCTTTCTTCTCATCCAGCTGGTCACCACCGATATAGCCGGTGTTCATCATCCAGGTAATGAGGCCGGGGTTTTTTCCCATCAAATCTTCAAATCTTTCAGCCTGAAGTTTATGGTTCAACGGGAAAAAGGGTTGAGTGAAGGGTGACCTGGTTTTACCCCTCTCTTTACCAGCTGCAGAAGTTTTTGAGGTTTCGCCGAGCATAAAATAACCAGCAGCCATCCCGGGATTCGGGAAAAGGACGATACCTGGAGTTGCTGCATTCTTCCCTTCATCACGGTTGAGAATGCCTATGTATTTAAGGGGAGGCAAATTGTTTAAGTCAGCCACATCGTCAATGGCACTTAATGGAATAATTGACCTTCCATTTTGCGTCCAGACCACAAAATCCCATCCATCCTTAGGGGTTCCGTACTCGTCCACCACATTTTCAAATTTTACCCTTCCCTCAATATAGGCATCCACATGCTCCGGATCGCTTCCTGTGAGAATAAATATCTCTCTATACCTCTTCACCTCTTCCGGAGTTAAGGATTCTTTGGAGAAATCGTATGTGCCATCAGGGTTCATAAATACATTCTCCACCCAGGCTGAGGGGTCAATTGAGCCCCTATAAATAACGGGCTCGGTCTTCTCAGTAAGTCCAAAGGTCTTTGCAAAGCAACCGTTTTCCGTTACCGTGTAAGACCCATCGGGCCAAAGGGTAATCATATCATCCTGTATGGGCCTCGAAGCCTCACCATGTTTAGCAAAGGTCGTGGTGGTCTTACCAGTACCGGATAGGCCAAGAATGGCTACTGCATAGTCCTTTCCATTAATTCTTACTGACTTTGCCCCGGCATGCAATACCAGACCGCCCTTTAGATAAAAGTAGTGATTAAGCATCCTTAAGATACCCTTTTTCGTCTCACCGAAATAGTCAGAGTTGATCACGTAGGTCACGTAGTTATCTAAATCTACTAAAATCGCCATCTTGCCGGGCAAATCAGATAGTTCTAAATTCGGAGTATATACGATCTTAAATAAGGGCTTAAATTCCTTATCCTTCCAGCTGGGCCCTTCCACCTCTTCCCTTGAAAACATCATTATTTGCTGCATTCCAGCCACATTTGCAGCATCAACGGTATAAAAGGCCTGGATGGGTACCGCTGTATTCCCTATGCCATAATATCCCTGAATCTCAATTAGTTCACCTTTCTTCTCAATAAATTCCTTTTGAATTTCAAGGTATTTTTCCGCCTTTTCAGGAGTCATTACAGCAGAAGAAAATTCGCTTGCCCTATTTTCTTCAGCGATTATATAGGTGTATTTCTCCATTCGAGCCTTTCTCAAGGTTATTCTATTGATGTTTCCGTAGGCTGAGACAAGGCAGGTGGGGATTTTGTTCAGGGCGATTTCCCGCAACTCCTTTTGACTCGGATTTACTATGTATTTAACATTGAATGGCTTATCTTTTTGAGCAACAAGATTTCTAATGGACATATTTCTCTCCTTTTTATAAGACTAAATCCTTCGGAACATAGGTTAAATTAACGGTCTTACCATCCTTATCAATGTAAAGGGTATCCTCAATTCTGATACCAAATCCCTTTGAGGGATAATATAGCCCTGGCTCTATGGTAAATACGTCACCCTTTTCTAACTTATGCTCTGAATTCAAATTAATAACCGGAAGTTCGTGTACATCAAGACCCACCCCGTGACCGAGGCTATGGACATAGCCTTCTTGAGCCTTTGGGTCTATCCTAAGAGTTTGGTGTCCTTTGCTTTCAAAATAATTAACCACAAGCTCCTCTATTTCTTTACAGGATTTCCCAAGGATTGAATTATTAACCGCCTCTTCTTGAATGTATCTCACCTGCTCGTATGCCTCAATTACTTCCTTTGAAGGTTCTCCAAAGGAGTAAGTCCTCGTCATATCAAAGAAGAAGCCGCCACCATACTCCCGAGGATAAATGTCAAATACGATGGGAACTCCAACTTTTACCGTTTCCTCATCATTCCCATGATTGTGAGGCACGCCGCCATCCCTTCCCTGAGCGATTATCATTCCACTGGAATCAAGTAATCCATTCTCAATAAGCTTGCTTCTTAAATAGACCTTCACATATCCAATAGTAATTGGTTTTCCATTATCAGTCAATTCTCCATTTATTCTCTTACAACCTTTTAGATATTCTATAAGCGACATAAACGCCTTTTGAGTTCTGTCAGCAACTGATTTAATCTTTTCAATCTCCTCTTCTGTCTTCTCACGTCTGGCCTTGTAAATTATGTTTTCCTTTATTACCGGGAATTGAATTTGATCTATTTCACTGCGAAGCTTATTAAAAATCTCAAGCGTTGTATTGTCGAACTTCTCACCCTGAAGATAAACCCTTCCTTTAACATTAAAGATGCCTAACACCCTTTTATAATACTCAACTCCCCTTTGAACAGGGTCATTAATCTGATTGAGCTCTCTTAGATTAAGAGAAGAGTAAGATACGAGGTTATAATCAGAAAGATGCTTCACGTTATCCCTTTCCATATCAATGTGAACCAAAATGGGCGATTTCCCTCTTTCCTTCAGAAAAATTCCATAACCTATGTGCGCGCCTCTTGTAAGGTAAAATAGGGATGTGGCTGAGCCATAGCCTTCAACCACAATCCAATCCAGTCCTGCTTCTTCCATTAAAAAATCAAATCTTGCAGAATTCATAACTTAATGATAAATCAAGGAGTGTGAATAGACAAAATATGTCTATAAAACTGGCTTTAATAAATCTTTTACTCTCTCTAAAATGACTTTATGGTTATCCCCTTCCATATAAGTAGTCGTACCAATTGCAAACTTGAAGTTCTTACAAGCCGAGGGCACACCTGTTCGTAATATGTTAATGACCCTTGACACAACGATACCCATTACCGACGAATCGGTGAAGGGTAATATAACAACGAAGACCTTCTTTGAAATTCTTCCAATGATGTCCGATTTTCTCAAATTAGATTTTATCGCCTTCGCTATGTCTGATATGCAATTTTCAACTCTGTAGAGCCCGAAGAGGTTCACCATTTTATCGAAATTTTCAACCCTAACCATCATCACTGAAAAAGGTACATCGTACCTCTTGGCAACGTCGCATTGTAGATCTATAAATTCCTTAATCAAAACTTCACTGTAAGTTTCGGACACCATATCCTTGTAGGAAAGCGCCTCAAATTGTTTTTTGTACTCGGTCTTCTGATAAACCAGAGAACACAAATATGAAAGATAGACTAAGATATTGTATTCTTCAGAAGATGGTGTTCTCTCATCACTGAATAGAAGAATTATTGCCATATCAACCATTGATGCATCTATACCTACAGGGACAAACCATCCGGAGGCATACCCGGTACTTTCAACGAAAAGTTCAAGGCCTCTGAATTTTCTGGTGTCGTCACCGGTATATAAAGGCATTCCTAAGTTAAATAGATATTCAGCATCAGCTTTTAAAAATACTTCATCTCTCCATTGTTTGTAGGATTCATCAGTTCCGAAGACGATGAAAAATTTACCTGGTTCTGCCTTTGTTCTCTTTACCAACAATACAGATGATGCTCCAAACATTTGACCTACATTTGGTAATCCCTCTGTTGCAAATTCTGGAAATGTGGAAGCTTTTAGGCCAATTTCAAAAACATCCCTAATATCTGCCAGGGAAGAAAGAGGTGTAGCCTTCAGCTGTTCCACTCTATAAAGGGAGAAGACGAAGAAATTTATTCCCTCAACCTCATACTTCCTAGATATTACTTTGTAAAATTCACCTGCGATACTGGTTTCAACTTCAAGGTCATCTTCAATTTCAACAGGTATAATGTCTTTAAGATTAACTCCAATTAAATCATCTCTTTGCACTCCAAGTAACAAGGCAAAACCAAGAGAAGCGTCAAGTACATTCCCATTAAAGTCCGTAAGGACAATGGGAAGAGGATTTGAACCGAAAGCCAACTTATATAATTCTTTCTCAAACATGATAAAATTATAACCACTTTTTTCTGTTTTGGCAAATTCAGGGGATTTAAATTGACTGAATAATCAATAAAATCTATAATTTAGATATTTCGGAGGTAAAAATGCAAAAGGAAGATAAGCTAAAGTGGGTGATATTTGCTTTTATATCAATAGTAACATGGTTCATTTTCTTTTTAACCACTTCCCCGACCATTGTATTCTGGGATGTGGGTGAATTCCTTGCATGTTCAGCTATTTTTGGAGTTCCTCATCCACCTGGAACACCTCTTTATGTGCTTCTGGGTCGTTTTATGACCGTTTTGCCACTTCCATTGGATTTTTTTTACAAGATCTTCCACCCAGGAAGCTTTCCAGTTAACACTGTTCTAAAGATTACATTCATCGCCATGGTAACCGGCGCTCTAACAGCTGGTTTTGTTTATCTCATACTTTATGAAGTAATAAGAATACTATTCAAAGAGACACCTCCAATTTTTGCACACATTGCCGGTATCTTTGCCGGTTTCATGTCCTTGTTAGCAAAAGTGAACTGGGAGAACTCCATTGAAGCTGAGACTTATACACCAGCTAACTTCATCATTGTTTTTCTTACATGGTTAGCCTTTAAATGGTATAAAGAAAAAGACGACCCTGCCTCCTCAAGATATCTAATATTCGCTGGCTACTTGATGACCTTAGGAATAGGTTTCCACTTGACTGCTTTTGCATTCTTCCCTGCACTCCTACTATTTACCTTCATAATCAAAAAAGAACTTTATTGGGATAAAAGCACCATTGGATTAATAGGCTTGACCTTTTTCCTATTAGGTTCGCTTCAAATCTCTTATGAAATGAGCGGACTTGGGATTGCAGTATTAATATTAGGTGTAGCCTCAATGGCCTACTATTTATATGCAGACTTCTTACACAAAATAAAACAAAGGGAATTTCCATACGAAATAGTGTGGATAATTCTTGCAGTTCTTTATATTGCTGGTGCTATAGCAAAAAGTCCATACCTTATTCTCATCTCAGCGGCTTTAATAGCGATTCTCTTCTATACAGAAACAAAACTCTATAGAGACTGGAAAGGCCTTGCCGTACTTTTCATGTTTCTCGGATTTTTCCTTGAAATCACGATGGTACTGCGTGCAATACACAATCCTTACATCAATGAGGCTGATCCATCAACCTTTAAGGCCTTTATGGATGTCCTTACAAGAAAACAGTACGGCCCTATGAATATGCTCCCCAGAAAAATCCCATTATTTGATCAGCTAAGAAATTATTGGGTATACTTCAGCTGGCAATATCAACACCTTTTAATTCCAATAACAATATTGGGGATATTTGGCCTTCTTTCGCATGCGTCAAAGGATAGGAAGACTTTTGCCTTAGTTGGGGCGACCTTCATCATTTTAAGCTTTGGATTTCTCTGGTACCTCAATTTAAAAGACTCTCCATCTCAACCAGTTAATCCCTTAAATCCGACTGAAGTTCGCGATAGGGATTACTTCTATTCAGGTGCTTATGTTTTCTTTGCACTATATGCAGGCTTTGGACTGTTTGAAATATTGAGGCTTATCTACGAGAATCTTAAGAAAAATATTCTTATCCCAACTGTCTTTGGCTCCGTAATAACTGCAGGGGCGCTATTTGACCAAATCTACGTCTACTACCCGGTTCTTGACAGATCTAATAATTACCTTGCAGAAGACTATGCTTATAACCTATTAATTTCTCCCGGCTCAAAGGAAAAGTGCATTCTTTTCACCAATGGAGACAACGACACCTTCCCTCTCTGGGCAGTCCAGACAGTTTTAGAAAAAGGGACTAATGTAATAATTGCAAATATGAGTCTTCTCAATACAAACTGGCACATTTACCAAATAAAACAGCAAGGAGCGCCGATAAGTTTTCCTGATTCTGTGATCCAAAAGCTACCACCTATTTTCGTAACCCTTGATGGAAAAATCATGTACCTTGTAGACCTAATGATAAGAGACCTGATCGCCACATCAGCGGGATATGTACCGAAGGATTTTATCACTTATAATCCAGCTAAGGTATTCCCAGGTTACAATCTTCCAAACTATGATTTTAGAATACCCAGGATCTATCTGGACACTAAAGAGGCCTTTGCCAAGGAAGTTATTGAAAAGGCTGACTCTTTTAATATGCCAATCTTTTTCTCAATGACCGTCTCCTATGACCATTATGAAGGGTGGAATGACTACTTAAGGCTTGAAGGAATGGCAATGCGGGTGATGAATACAAAGCAGGAAACATTAAAAGAAATCAGAGAAGGAATAGATATACAGAGGACTACCTACCTTATGCGCGACCACTTGAGATTTGATGAATACATAAAACTTTACGGTGATAAGATTCCACCAGAAGAAACATATAGGTACAGGGGGGTATTTAACCCTAAGGTTTATAAGGATGACAACCAGCAGAGAATGATAAGGCATTATGCCAGTGTGGCCTTTAGAACTGCACTTTTTTATGAAAGTAAAGGTATGAAAAAAGAAGCAAGGGACGAATGGGAATTTGCAAAAACCTTTTTGAAGCAAATATCTTTAGATGAATACGCTTTACAAAAAGAATTACCTTACATTTACTTCAAGGTTGCTCAGCTTTCTAATCTCGTTGGCGATTATTCTAAAACAATTGAAGTAATGGACGAAGCTTTAGAATTGATGCAGGTCGCACCTTTTTACGCCTTAAAAGCTACTGCCCTGAAAGAATTAGGAAGATATGATGAAGCAATTCAAAATCTAGAAGCAGCAATACAACTGGATCCACAAGATACAACAAACTATAAGGAACTTTTACAACTTTATTTAGTTAAAGGTGATGATGAAAAAGCTAAACAAGTTTTAGAAAAGTTTTTAACTTTAAACCCCAACGACAGTTGGGCAAATGAAATGAAAAAGAAAATATTTTAGGAGGTAACTATGGCACATGCTTATACACCAGGCCTAAAAGTTACGAGGAAAACGTTAATCAAAAAAGAAAGACGCTTACCTCTTCCTGGTGAAGTTGTGGTTCAGAAAGGACAAAAAGTAACAGCAGACACCATCGTTGCAAAAACTGAATTACCTGGAAACGTCCAGCCCATAAACGTGGCAGGACTTCTTTCAATTCCACCCCACGAAATAGAAAATGTGATGACTAAAAAGGTAAACGACTGGGTCAAAAAGGGTGAACCAATTGCCGAATCAAAGAGTTTCTTCGGACTTTTCAAGAACGCAGTTAACGCACCTGTGGATGGAATAATAGAAAGTATATCCAATATAACGGGACAGGTAATTCTAAGAGAACCGCCGATACCAATAACAGTAAACGCCTACATAGACGGTACCGTGGTAGAAATAATTCCCAACGAGGGAGTTGTAGTTGAAACCGTTGCAAGCTTCATCCAGGGAATTTTTGGCATTGGAGGAGAAACAATTGGTGAAATCATGGTAGTCGTTGACGACCCTTCGGAAGGTCTTACAAAAGAAAAAATCAATCCGGAAATGAAAGACAAAATAGTGGTGGGTGGAAGTTATGTGACCGCAGATGCACTTAATGAGGCAGTAAGGGTTGGAGCAAAGGGAATCGTCGTTGGAGCTATTGACGATAGGGATCTAAAACAATTTTTAGGCTACGACATAGGAGTAGCCATTACCGGTAATGAACAAAAGGGAATTACATTAATGGTTACAGAAGGCTTCGGTAAATTACCTATGGCAAAAAGAACCTTCGAACTCTTTAAGATCTTGAACGGTAAGAAAGCCTCTATGAATGGAGCCACCCAGATAAGAGCAGGCGTCATTAGACCTGAGGTTATCGTTGCCCTGACAGACGAAGAAATAGCCAATATAGAAGAAAAAGAGGAAAATGTAAGTCAAGGTTTAGAGATAGGAACAATAGTAAGGGTGATTAGGGAACCATACTTTGGTAGAATAGGAAAGGTGGTCGCTCTTCCGCCTGAATTACAATACGTGGAAACAGAGGCGAAAGTCAGAGTTCTTGAATTGGAATTTGAGAATAACGAAAGAGCCGTTGTCCCCAGAGCAAATGTGGAAATAATTGAGGAGTAATTTCATGATCGTTAATAACAAAATTCAGGTGGCAAAACTACTGGATAGAATTGAAGAATCTGCATCCTTTTCAGTCCTTGGCAAAGCGAAAGAACTTGAAAAACAAGGTAAATCTGTAATACACTTAGAAATTGGAGAGCCCGATTTTACACCACCAAAAGAAGCAATAAAAGCTCTAATTGAGTCCTTAGAGAGAGGTGAAACCCACTATACAACCGCCCAAGGTATCTTAGAACTTAGAAAAGCTATAGCAGAATATGAGAAACGATTTAGAGGAATAGATGTTGCCCCCGAGCAGATTGTTATTACTCCCGGTGCAAAACCAATGATATTGGCAGCACTCCTTGCTACTGTAAACCCGGGTGAAAAGGTTCTCTATCCAGACCCTGGTTATTTATCCTACAACAGTTTGATAAGCTTCATGGGAGCCATTCCGGTCCCTTATCGTCTGGATAAAAACAACAATTTTGCCATCGACTTTGATGACATTTTAAAGAAAATTGACAAGAGAACAACCTGTATCATAATCAATAGTCCATCCAATCCTACAGGAGCAATTCATACTGATGAAGAACTTAAAAAGATAGCTCAAATTGCGTCAGAAAAGAATCTAATAGTTATTTCTGATGAGGTTTATTCGAGAATCTACTTTGATAATATAAAGCACAAGAGTATTTTTAACTATGCCAATGAACATGGCAATATGATACTAATTGATGCCTTTTCTAAAACATATGCAATGACGGGTTTTAGACTGGGGTATGGAATTTTGCCTCAGCACGTTGCAAAAGCTGCGGTAAAAATAGTACAAAACTCTTTTTCTTGCGTGCCGGAATTCATACAGAGAGCTGGTATTGCTGCAATTAAAGAGGGTGAGCCCTTTATTAGCGAAATGGTAGATGCTTTCCAAAAGAGAAGAGATAAAGTTTATGAAATACTTAGCAAGGTGGAAGGTATTAATCTATCTAAACCCGTAGGTGCTTTCTACTTCTTCCCTGAGATTAAGGTAAATATATCCTCACAAGAATACACCAGCTACCTCCTTGAAAATTACAACGTTGCACTATTACCCGGTGATGCCTTTGGAACAAACGGAAAGGGACACGTAAGAATTTCATTCGCCAACTCCTTAGAAAACCTGGTTGAGGCAGCTAACAGGATAGCGGAAAGCATAGAAAAGATTAAAAAAGAAAGGGGAATTAAAGCCTAAGTAAATTTTTCGAATTTTAAGCTAATTAGAGATAGTAGCTTCTAGTACTTTATCAGTAAGTAAATCACAAAAAGTGCAAATATTATTGAGAAAAGGTTAATTGAAAAGAAAAAAGAGAAGCTAAACCCAAAAATTCCAAGATTTAAGCTTACTTGTGGAATACCTATTTTCAATTCGTGGAAAATTACAGTTTTCGCATTACTATCAGGCAATATAAGGAACAAAATCTTTCCAACAACTGAACCAAAAATCAATCCTATTAAAAGGGCAATGAAAACATTTTTAGGTTCTCTTCTTAATAACATGACGACACACAGATAATTTTTAAATCTGCCGGGGGCGGGACTTGAACCCGCACGGGATTTAGTCCCAGGGGATTTTAAGTCCCCTGCGTCTGCCTTTCCGCCACCCCGGCATAGGCGACGCCCGGATTCGAACCGGGGAATAGCGGTTTTGCAAACCGCCGCCTTAGACCACTTGGCTACGTCGCCAACTTATAAAATTATAAAAAGGGAAACTTGAAAAATCAAACAATAAAACCCAACCTTATAGGAATAACTATCAAATTTGACTCTACATAAATTATGCCGAATAATATTTGCATATTTGTGCAACTATGCAATAATATGGATGACATAATTAAAAAACTTAAAGCAATAAGCGATGAAACGCGCATTAGAATTCTGAGATTGATTAAGGAAAAACCGTGGTTATGTGAATGTGAAATTTCTGCACTATTGAGTTTGCAACCCTATGCTGCCTCAAGACACTTAAAGGAATTATTAAACGTAAATTTAATAATTGAGCGAAGAGACGGCCGTTTCCGTCGATTCGCCTTAAAAGAGCCATCTTCTGAGATGGAACAGAAACTCATTGATTTTATATTTGCTATTGAAAGTGAGAAAATAACAGAAGACATTAAAAAGATAAAAAACACAGAGGTAATAAAGTGTAAGCTTCCGCAAATAAATAAGGAGGAAAAACTATGAAAATTGCTATTCTGGGGAAAGGATGCCCAAAATGCCTGAAGTTAGAGGAAAATGTTAGAAAAGCTACTGATCTTCTCGGTATTGAAGCACAACTAGAAAAAATCACCGATATCGACCAGATCTTAGAGTACGGTGTTATGCAAACACCAGCCCTCGTAATTAACGGTGAAGTGAAAAGCGTCGGAAGGGTCTTGCCCGCTGAAGAAATAGCAAAAATTCTTCAAGGTAACTGACCCCATATTTAAATATTCAGGGGACAAAAATGCATGAAAAGAATTCAGTAAATAAAAAACTCCTTTTTCTTGCTATTATTTTTTTAATTCTATACTTCACTCCCTTCAACCATCCAATGATACAGAAATCCATCTATGAAGCTTTTTTGATGCTCTCAGACTACGCAAGAGAGCACGTCCTTCTCTGTCTCATACCAGCCTTTTTCATAGCAGGTGCAATTTATGTCTTTCTCCGAGGAAAAGCGGTTTTAAAATATCTTGGGCCAAGGGCACCAAAATGGATAGCCTACTCCATTGCTTCGGTGTCAGGAGCAATTCTGGCTGTTTGCTCCTGTACAATATTGCCAATGTTTAAGTGGATCTACAAAAAAGGTGCCGGTCTTGGACCGGCTGTGGCCTTTCTCTATTCAGGTCCAGCAATTAATGTACTGGCTATAATCCTTTCCGCAAAGGTTTTAGGAATAAGGCTTGCCACTGCAAGAACAATTGGCGCAACATCTTTAGCAATTATAATAGGTCTTATTATGCAATTAATTTTCCAAAAAGAAGTAATGAGAGATTGGCTGATGAAAAGTTATTCCAGAGTAAAACGTTGCACTCCCCTCGTCCACTGTGGCAAGATGTTGTTTTTGTAGCGACCCTGATCGGCATTCTAATCTTTTTAAACTGGAAATCTACTTACGGGATCAGCATCATTTGGGATCTGCTTTATCAAATCAAATGGTTTATTCTAATATTTTTATTTCTCTTTCTGGCCATTGCCCTATGGAAATGGTTCAAAAAAGAAGACTTATTAGAATAGCTTCGAGCTTCCAGGGACTTTGCTGTACAAATTTTACCTCTCCTCTTCATGGGTGTATTTCTGGTAGGCTTCTTCTTTGGAAGGCCAGGGCATAGTGCACTAATACCATCAGAATGGATAGTTTCCATAGTGGGTAATAATTCAATCAGATCAAATATACTGGCAGCAATATCGGGTGCCTTAACGTATTTTGCAACCTTGACAGAAGTCCCAATCTTACAAGGTCTTATGGGAGCCGGAATGCATAAAGGACCGGCCCTCGCCCTTCTTCTCTCGGGGCCATCTCTATCGCTACCATCCCTCATTGTAATCTGGAGCGTACTTGGAGCAAAGGAAACCTTAACCTATCTTGTTTTTGTGGTTTTGCTCTCAGCTTTTGCAGGTATGATATGGCTTAATTGTATAAATTATTTGTCTTAGGCTAATAGTTGTGTATTCACGGGTTAGTGGATAATAAGAAACACACCCTAATATATTTTAGGCTTTAACTTAAAGTCCTCATGATATTTTGCTAGAAAAATTCCGGCTAACAAATAGATTGGTAAAAAAATACGGGCTTTCAGGAACTTATAAAAAATTTTGAAGAAATAATTTGGAAATCTCTCACTTTTAAACATAAAAACAAAGCTAAACTTGACACAGTACTGAAAAGAATTAAAATTAGGTTTGGACATAATAGGCTTTTTGGACTCCCAATTGGTCTTTTTGCCCTCATAAACAAAGGAGGTATTATGGGTAAATTTTTACCCGTAGCATTAGCAATATTAATAGCAAGTTCCCTATGGGCGAATCCCGCTGACCTTGTAAGGCCAGATAATGGAATCACGCTCAAGGGCATAACTAATCCGATAGTCTCTACAAGCGAATCACAACCTAAAACCGATATCGTATTCGATCAGGGTGCAACAGGATATTATTCAGGTTATGCCTGCCAGTGGGACAGTGTGTATCCCTTTGAGTTTGAATTTGCAGACAATTTCTCAGTTACAAGCACTGTCATAATTGACTCCATCGCCTGGTGGGGAGTTTTATGGAACGGAACTCCTGAAGGCATCCTGGGATTTAGAATTAAGATTTTCGAAGACAGCACAGGATACAACAGACCGAAAGTAAATCCGGTATATATGGATAGAATTAACACATTCAACGAAATAGACCTGGGTGGATATTACAAGTACGAAGCAAACATTCCCGGTTTTCAAGCGAATGCAGGGCAGACATACTGGATAGTATTTCAACCCGTGCTGATAATTCCACCTCAATGGGGCGTAAATGGCTCCTACCCGGGTAACACACCCGGATGGGGCGACGGTCAAGAAGCATATTTCCGTGCACCATTATTTGGATATAATGACTGGACTGTTGCTACCACAGTATGGGGGTTACCTATTGAAGCTTCCTTCCAAATTTTCGGGAGCCCCGCTTCACAATTAGTTGTATGGGATTTTGAAACCGGACCACGGGGATGGATCCATACCAACGGACAAGCTTTTCCAGCAGGTTGGGCAGTCAAACCTTCAAACCACAGAAGTGGATGGGAATGCCCCGAACCAGGAGACTCTTCCTTCTGGATAGATTCTGATATGGCCGGATATGTTTCAATAACTGATACAGCTTATTCTCCGGGAGTGGCAGTTGCGAACTTTCAGACTTTGAAGTTTGGACGTTCCTTCAACGCCTATTCTGGTTCCGAAAGGTTTTCTGTGGGTATCAGAGTATTCTCTGGCGGTACCTGGTCTGCACCAATTGAACTTATGGGTTGGAATACTGATGTTAATCCGGCGTGGGATTCCGTTGATATCTCGTCCTATAGTGGGGCTGACTCGATAAAGGTATTCTTTGCATATACCAATGCATACTATGACTGGTATGCAGCCTTTGACAATGTACAACTTATCCCGGCGCTGCCTAAGGATGTAGCAGTAACGTCAATAAACAATCCTTCGATTTCAATTGTAAGGCCCGGCGAACCTATTAATTTATCAGCCAGTTTGACGAATTACGGGGCGGCTGACGAAACTGTTGACTTTAGTTTCTCCGTTGATTCGGCTGGGACCATCGTCTTTTCAGAAAACGCTCTAGTTCAAATCCTTGCAGGAGAAGTGCTGGAATACACCTGTACTAATCCATGGACTCCCGCGATGAATTCTAATATAGTGTATACAATAACAGCAGAAGTAACCCTTGATGGGGATCAAAATCCTGCGAATAATACTGTAATAAAAGTAGTTTCCACCTCGGCATGGGGAGAATGGGTCAGGATAGCCGACATGCCTGATGCTGTGATGTGCCACGCTACAGGATACGACCCGATAAACGATAAGTTGTATACCTTTGGTTGTTACAAGGGTGGTAATACATTCTGGAATTACAACTTTGAGTACGACCCACAAACAGACACATGGGCAACAAAAACACCTCTTCCTTATTCAATAGATTGGATAGACGCTTCTTATGCTAGTGGGATTTTCTATATATTTGGTGGTTTTGAGAACAGTGTTGTAAAAAACTACAATTTACAATATGACCCATACACAGACACCTGGAGTTCAGGACCTAATATGCCTGCTAGAAGGATAGCCGGCCAACAGGTAGTTTATAGGGACTCACTCATCTATTATCTTGGTGGCCATGATGGTTCAGGTCCAACCTCTACCGTTCAAATCTACAATATTTACACAAATTCATGGACAACAGGTACTTCCTTACCACTTTCATTTATGATGGGTGGAGCAGCGATAACCGAAGATACAATCTGGATAGTCGGAGGTTATACTGGCTCCGGATATTACTCAAATATAATTTACGGTTTAATTAATTCATCAGACGCATCGCAAATTAGCTGGAATACTGGACCTGCACTACCCGTTCAGAACTTTAACAACGGTTTAACCGTTATGAACATTAATGGACACAACCTCTTATACATGGTTGGTGGATTCCAGAATGGTTATGCTGGAAGTGGAGCATGGGAATTTGATCCTAATTCAAATACCTGGTTCGCTCTTCCAAATTATCCTACAAACATAGTAAGAAATGATTTCCTCGTCGCAAGGCAAGGGAATAACGAAATCTACGTCTTAGGTGGAGATAACAGCGGTGGATGGACTGAGACACCAGAATCTTGGAAATTACAGTGGATTACTCCTTCCGTGAATGAAGATGGCCAAATTGCAAAGAGAACCTTTGGATTTGCACCAAACATGCCAACAATCATTGTTAACCACGCAAATATATCATACAATCTAACAAAAGATGGCAGAGTTACCATTGTGCTCTATAATTCAGCAGGAAGGGCAGTGAATACAATTATCCAGAATCAAACTCAAAGCGCCGGAACCCACAATTTACAGATTAACATGGTAGATGAAAAGGGTAAAGCACTTCCAGGTGGAATTTACTTCTTAAGATTGACTTCTGAGGAAAGAAGCGTGACCAAGAAACTATTCTTGGTGAAGTAACAGAATTTGATGATTAAACAGGCGGGGGCGACCAAAGGTCGCCCCCGCCTCAATTTAGTAACTCAAAACGAATTAATATTGCGAGCCACCCAAACCAGAAATCCCCTTAACAATATCTACACTCTTTGAAGCACCAATCCTCTGGGCACCCGCCTTTATCATTTTCAAGGCATCCTCATAGGTTCTAATTCCACCCGCAGCCTTTACTTTTATCTTACCCTCCGAAGCCCTACTTAAAATTAACACATCGTAAACTGTCGCTCCACCCTTTCCAAAACCGGTTGAAGTCTTCACAAAATCCGCCCCATTATCCACACACAATTTAGTGGCAATGACCTTTTCCTCATCGGTCAGATAACATGTCTCAATGATAACCTTTAAAATCTTATTTTCAATCACTTTCTTTATCCCTTTTATCTCAGCACCAACATACTCCAGATCTCTATCTTTCAATTTACCCACATTAATAACCATATCAATTTCTTCCGCTCCATCCTCCACAGCCCGCTCTGCCTCTCTTATCTTGATCTCCATAGTGTTCATTCCCAGCGGAAACCCTGCAACTGCACATACTTTAACGTCACTTCCGGCAAGGAGCTCCTTTGCCAGCTTTACATAAGAAGGGTTGACGCATACACTGAAGAACTTGTATTCCATCGCCTCTTTAACCAGTTTTTCAATATCCTGCATAACGCTAAATGCATTTAAATTTGTATGATCAATGAACTTTGCTAAATCTGAGGGGGATATAACATCGTAGGCACCACTTTCGATTTCTTCAGCTAATCTTTTGATTTCAACAAAATCTATCATTTTGCACCTCCTTTAATTCCATTATTATAAAGATTTTACCTTGTTCAAAAATAGTTCGCATTGTTAACAATATAATTTTATCCAAAAGGAGGTATGATGTTGAGCATCCTGCTATCATTATTATTACTAACTTCACCAAAAATATCAATACATACACTAGATAACGGACTAAGGGTCGTGTTCGTGGAGGACAAAACACTTCCCGTATTTCTCGGATTCGTGCAGTTTAACACGGGAGCAGCCGATGAAGCTCCTGGACTAACGGGTGTTTCCCATCTCCTTGAGCATATGCTCTTCAAAGGGACCAAAAAACTGGGTACGACAAACTATCGCGCCGAGGAGAAGATCAACAACCAGATTGAAAGACTTTACGAAATACTGGATACCCTTAAGGATGGCTCAAAAATAGCAGCCATCAGAGATTCCATAAACAAACTTACAGAAGAACTAAAAAAATACATTGTATCTGAAGAAATCTGGAGAATTTACAGCGAACACGGCGGCACAATGATGAATGCCTCTACATCCAACGTAAGCACACAATATTATGTGATGCTTCCATCCAACAAGAAAGAGCTTTGGTTTAAAATAGAATCGGACAGATTCAAAAATCTTGTCCTCAGGGAATTCTTCTCCGAAAGGGATGTGGTAAACGAAGAAAGGCGTATGGGAGATAGCAATCCATATGAAAGGATATGGGACGCGCTAATGGCTTCTGTCTACACCGCTTCACCCCTTAGATGGCCCGTCATTGGCTGGGAGGACGATATTATGAATGTAAAACCTCACCAAGTAATGTGGTACTACAAGACCCACTACACCCCCGACAACTGCATAATAGTGCTTGTTGGAGATGTAGACCCTGAAAAAGACCTAAAACTTGTAAAGAAGTATTTTGGTGATTGGAAGGGCAAAAAATTTAATTTAAATCGCTATACTTCGGACCCCGAGGAAAATGCAACAAAAAGGGTTAAACTTTACGGTCCGGGGATGCCAACAATGGCTATAGGCGTTAAGGGTCCCTACTATCCCGATAGGGAGTATTTTGCACTATCAATCTTTGCCTATATATTCGGGGGTTTTGAATCATCTATATTGAAAAAAGATCTGGTAGAGAAAGGTTTGATCGTAAATGGTGAATCCTTCGCAGCAAGCTGGGATGGAAAGGGACAATCCTTATTCGGAATCTATTTGTATCCTGCTAAAGGAGTCACAATGGATTCCCTTGAAAAAGCTATTTTTGCAGTCCTTGATTCAATAAAAACTACAGGAATAAATGAGAGATTTATAGAGAAGGCAAAAAATAACTACAAAATGTACTACGTAATGAGGCAAAGGGACTTTTTATCCCTTGCCTTTACAATTGGAAGAGGTGTAAGGCTTTTTAACGATCCAGAATTTTATAAGAAAGAGCTTGAAATTATTGATTCAATCACTTCAGAAGAAATAATTGAGGCCATAAAAAAGTATATTTCAAAGGACAAGGCTACTATTGTAACATTGGGAGGTTAAGATGCTTAAAAAAGTACTATTAGCCACTATTATTTTTACTGGTGTAATCTTTGCCAAAGAGTCTCCAATGGCAAAAGATGTAAAAAGGATGAAATTTCCTGAACTAAAATGGGAAGTTCCAGAAGTTGGAAAGGATATTACAAAAATTGAGCTTGAAAGTGGAACCACAATTTATGCAAAGGAAAATCGCACTCTTCCACTCGTAGAAATTACAGTTTACACAAAAGGGGGAGCATCCTACTTACCTGAAGGATACAAGCTCCACCCCACCCTTCTCATCAATTCAATGATAAAGGGAGGTACTAAATCTTTCACTTCAGAGGAAATACTTGATTCATTGGAATATTATGCTATTAATGTGAACGGCGAAGTTTCAGATGAATATTTTGCTATTACCTTTACCTTTGATCCTAAATTTAAAGATCTTGTGGAGAAACTGATTAAGGAAATCCTGTTTATGCCGAGGTTTGAAGAGAAGGTCGTCAACTTAGAAAAGAACAAAATTTTAGATGAGTGGAATAGAGAAATGGATGAACCAGGAAATCTCCTTTATGAGCTTAGGAAGAAGATACTTTACAAAGGCAATCCCCTTTCCGTCTCTCCTGACACATTTCTTTTCAAACAAACGACCCGTGAAGAACTTCTAACATTGCACAAAAAATTCTTCCAACCTAAGAACATGTCCCTTTCTATTGTTGGAGATTTTGACAATGGATGGTTAGAAAGAACCTTTCCCGAAACCTTTGCCCCGTCCTTTAACAACGATGAAGAGCTAAATGTTCAAAAACCTCAACATTCTGAGGGAGGTAAGGTCTACTTCTGCCAGCGTCCAATTCCACAGGGTTATGTGTTGTTCATCCAAGATATGCCAAATGGGTATTTTGAGGACATCTTCAAACTCTTTGTCGCTGCGGACATTTTAGGAGGAGGGTTTAATTCCAAAATAGTCTCAAAGGTCAGAAATGAAATGGGTTTGGCTTACTCCGCCTATGCCAGCTTTGGATTAATAAGCAACATAAAAGGCGCTTTTTATGCCTTCACTGCAACCCGTTCAGATGCAGTTGACCAGTCCATTTATTATATTTTTGACGCAATAAAACAAATGATTGAAGGTAAAATAACGGAAAGTGAATTTAAACTAGCAAAGGATTCCTTTGTAAACAGTACTGTTACATCCATCAGGAGTGACTGGTCCTACGTTAAGCGACTGGCATTAAGGAGATTGTTGAATTTTCCTGATGATTACTTCTTAAGAATGAATAAAGAGATTGCAAAGATGAGCCTACAGGATGTTAAAGAGGTTAGTAAGAATTATTTAAAACCGGAATCCATCTCTTTGATAATTGTCGGTGATAGCACAAAAATTAAGATGGCAGAACTGGAAAAATTTGGAAAGATTGAGTACATTGACCTATTCTGATGGAATTGGAGATCGGTAGAATGGTGATTGCGAAACACTTCAAAAGTAGCGCAGAAATAAAAAAGTAAGTCAGGAGAACCCAGATTTTATAACTTAGAGCGGTTCAATTCAAGTAACCCTTCCTGGCGGACCCTTCACGGGTCCGCCAGGATTTTTAACTTCCCCTTTACCACTTGACTTACTGAACCCTTAAGAAAAAAATATATTTGATGCAATTGTTTATCGGAACTTCAGGCTGGAGATACTCCTGGAATCTGGGCAGTTCCCTTAGCTGGTACATTGAAAACTCGGGCTTAAATGCAGTGGAACTAAACGCCTCCTTCTACCGCTTTCCCTTTCTTTCACAGATAAAAGGCTGGGCAAAATCAGGAAAAGCCTTAAGATGGGCTGTTAAAGTTACAAGACGTATAACGCACCTTCAAAAATTCTCCGATGAATCCTATGAAATATGGAACAGTTTTAAGGAACTCTTTAGCCCAATGGATGAACTCATTGACCTCTTCCTCTTTCAACTTCCGCCTTCCATGAAACCCGATATAATTTCAAAAATCCAAAATTTTATTGAGTATACAAATCTCAGGGAAAGATTTGCGTTAGAACCTAGGAATATAGAATGGTTCAATGATGACGTTATTAAATGGGCAAAGGAAACCGGGGTTACCCTCGTTTCGGTGGATGCGCCCAAACTGCCGAGGACCATATACAATACTAGTGGAATCGTTTACCTCCGGATGCACGGGAGAACTACCTGGTACTCTTACGAGTATTCAAGGGAAGAATTAAAGGAAGTAGTGAATAATGTCCTTTCTGTTTCACCTGAAAGAGTTTACATTTTCTTTAACAACGACCACGCCATGCTGAGAAACGCTCAGGAGATAAAAGAGATTTTTCCAAGAGAATTTAAGTGTTCCAGATTTTAACTTTAAAATAAAACAAAGGAGGAAGCAATGGACCTGTCAAACTTCAAACTAAGAGAAATACTATTAGCAGCCTTGAAAAGTGAGATAGAATCTAAGGAAGTCTATCTTCAATTAAAGGATAGAGTCAAAAATTTCGTGCTCAAAGACAAATTTGATTTCCTTGCAAAAGAAGAGGAGAAACACAGGATATTCTTTGAGAAGCTTTTTTTGCAGAACTTTTCAGATAAGGATATGGTTCTCCCCGAGAAGTCCCCTGTACCTCTACCTCAAATTGAAATTTCTGATGAATCTGCACCAATTTCAAAAATATTAGAACAGGCAATGAAAGCAGAACTTGCAGCCTCCGAATTCTATAAGTCCATGGAAAAATTGTTTGACGACGAACTAATCAAGAAAACCCTTGACTATATAGCAACCGTGGAGCTAAGCCATTATAAACTAATTGAAGCAGAAAAGGAATACGCTGAAAAATTTGAAGATTACGAAGGAGATTGGCCTCTCTTCCACGTAGGTCCCTGAAATTTTATCTTTTAAACTTTAAATGTTAAACGCAATCTTAGCTGTACTCCTCTGGTCCACTCAGGCAACTGCTTTCAAATTGACCCTTCGATTCACCAATCAATTTGGCCTTATATTGATTTCTGGGCTTACTTCCTTTGTGATTTACCTTTTAGCAATTGTCTTTTCCAAAAAGACCTTTAATTTAAAAGAAAACTGGAGGTCCTTATACCTCGGTTTTTTAAATCCCTTCCTGTATTACCTAATTCTTTTTTCCGCATATAAGATACTGAAGGCTCAGGAAGCCCTCATCCTAAACTACCTGTGGCCCATCGTGTTAACTGTTATAGCATCAATCTTTCTCAAACGTCCTCTGAAAATAACTAAAATAATTGCGCTCCTTGTAAGCTTTCTCGGAGCTTTTATAACAATAACACAAGGTAAAATTTCAAACCTTTCCTTTGCAAACCCCATGGGTGTAACTTTAGCCTTATTAAGCACTGTTATTTGGGCGACTTACTGGATCCTCAATATGACAGATAAGAGAGAGCCGGTAACTAAACTTTTTTTTAATTTCCTATTTGGAAACGTATTCCTTGTTATCTTTTTGCTGATCAACCGTCCAATAGAAATTGCTTCACCCATTGCCTTTCTAGGTGGGATTTATGTAGGGCTCTTTGAAATGGGGGTGACCTTCCTTCTATGGTTAAGGGCTCTTCAAACAATAAAAGATACTGCAAGGGTGAACAACTTGATTTACATTTCACCCTTTCTTTCATTGATCTTTATTGCGCTGGTTTTAAAGGAACCTATAAGACCAGCGTCTATTGTGGGACTGATATTAATCATAAGCGGAGTCCTTTTACAGGAATTAACAAAGGAAAGAAAGGAGGATTTGTAAATGCTAAAATTAATTCTCGTTCTTTGCTCATTTTTTCAGCAAACTACTAAAAGCGAAGACTTCATTGTACACCACTTAAAAAGTGACTCTGTAAACGCAATCAGGATAATTAAGTATCTTGAAACTTACGCACCTTCAGTACACAAGTTGACCGGAAATAAACCCCGTAAACCACATTTTTTTATAGAAGATATTGGGACCATCCCCAATGGATACTCCGACCCAATAAGCAACACCATTTCCTTATTTAACTACGTCCCAAATCCTGATTTTCACTTTGGCACAATGAAGTCTTGGTGGAGGACGGTTTCCGTTCATGAGTATACGCATCATTCACACCTTACAAATGTTAAATTTCCAGTTAAACCCTTAAGATATATACTCGGAAAATTTTATTTACCAAATGCACTTTTCTCAAAGGAATTTATGATGGAAGGACTCGCCGTTTACAAGGAATCTTCACTTTTCCCATACGAAGGTAGGCTCAATGAAGGCTACTATAATGCCTACATAAGGTTACTAAACTCTAAAAACAAAATTAGGCCAGGGGTATATATTGAACACAATCCCCCTGACTATCCCGGGGGTGAAATTACTTATTTGATGGGCTCAGAGTTCGTGAAGTACATTGCTAAGAAATACGGAGATGAACGTATAAAAAGACATATAAATATAATATCAAGAATGCCCTTTACAATTCCCCTTGTAGATGTTCCTGCCATAATCGCCTATGGAAAACCTTTGAGCTACATTTGGAGAGATTGGAGAAGGGAACTCAGGGATGAGAAAGAATATATTTCCCCACCCGTTTACCTTGATAAAGGGTACTATATAAGTGGCCTAACAGTTTATGATAACAAACTTTATTACGTAAAGACCATCTACAAAAGACTCTCTTGGGACTTTACATACTCCGAATCTTTCCTTTGCGAGATGGACCTCCATAACTACGTGAAAAGGGTTTTATACACTGGTAATATCACATTACCGCCAAGAATTGGGGAATCCGGCATTTTCATCGGCATTCAAGATTTTGAAATGGGCAAAGAAAATATATCCTATTACGGAATTAAACTTTCAAACACGATTTTAAAGATCTCAAAGAACGGCTCAAAAGAAGTTTTAATAAAAGGAAGAATACGTGCCTTTGACATAGCCTCTGATACACTATATTACGCTGAAGATACTCCGAACGGCTCAAAGTTAATAAAATACTATAATGGCGAAAAACATACAATTAAAGAATTTGAAGACATCAAAGTAAACCAGATAATTTGTGGCAACCCTATTTACCTCCTCGCTTACTATGAAGAGAAGGGAAACGGTGTGTATGAGCTCTCGCCAAGCGGTGAACTTAAAAAGATACTCTCCTTCCAATTCAACATCGGCTCTCTCTACAAAACCGGTAATTTAATCTATTTCTCAGCTAATTATCAAAACAAATGGAAAATTTACGAATACGACTTACAGCAAAAAACCTTAAACGTCTTTGAAGATGAGCTTCTCGCATTTTATCCAGCAGTTGATTCAAAGAATCTTTACTATGTTAGCATTGACATAGACGGAGAGTTGTTAAAATCTGTAAGCAGAAATAATTTCAAAGAGACAAAAATTGAAGGGCCAAAGGAAGAGCCCCAAAATCCCTCTACAACTGGAGAACTTCAATATGCAACAAAGAAGCCTTCTTATAATTTCTTCACCGAACTCTTATGGCCCGACTTTATTTTGCCAATTCCTATAGTAGACAGCAGTGAGAATCTCGCAGGTCAGAGAATAAACTTTTTAATTATGGCAAGTGGGCACTCACCTCTTAATTGGATAGAATACACCCTCAACCTCAATACAGAATCCCCCGAATTATCATCAGCAATTATATATTACAATGGGATTCCACAGACCTCCATTGGAATACAGCTTTCTAGACTAAGAAAGTACAACGGATTTGCCTTCGCAAGGATTGTAAACCTCAAGGGAGAAGGTTATTTATGGCAGACAAATTTATATTTTGATCTTTTCCCCTTCGCTAAATATTTTTCTACTGCATTAACCGTCCAATGTAAAATTAAACCTGATATTCAGCAGTATACTCAAGTGTCATTTGAATACTTTGACAATAAACTTATTCCGTCTTTATCTCACGTTTCTTTCCTTCCAATAAACCGATTCGCCCTTTTAAAAGGCTCCCTTGTAGCGTCCTTTGATCCTCTCCAAAAGGAACTCTACCACGGAGAAAACCTAAGATTTACCTTACCAATTTTAAAAATAAACTGGGGAAACGATGCCATAATCCATTTCTTCTACGAAAGGGCTTTTGTCTCCTTTGAGTACGGGAGAATAAGGGCAGATAACGCAATGGAAAATTACTGGGCACTGACCCACGACCACCTTTTCAGTATAATTAACGGAAACCTGAAATTTGTATTAAGACTGGGCATAGGCGCAAAGAACGCCGTTCCTACCTTAGTACTCGGCATTGAACCTGCTTCCTTCAACTTTTCCCACGGATTGTTCAGAAAAAGACGGCTTTTGAGAGAATTTACTGGTATGCCCAATTTACTATAAAGGGGCATAACTATGAAGGCCTTGGTTTTGCACAAACCTGGGCCCATTGAAGAAGAACCCCTCCAAATTGCAGAAATACCTGAAAAAAAGCCAGAAGAAGACGAAGTCTTAGTTAGAGTTTTAACTTGTGGGGTTTGTCATACTGACCTTCACGTCGTTGAGGGGGAACTTAAAGCACCAAAGCTACCAATAATTCCCGGACACCAAATTATAGGAATTGTGGAAGAAGTAGGGAAAGATGTTACACATGTTTCCACGGGTGACCTGATTGGCATTCCGTGGCTACACTACTTTTGTGGGGAATGTAAATATTGTAAAAGAGGCCTTCAAAATCTCTGTGAGAATATAAAATTCACTGGATTTCACGTAAACGGAGGATTCGCAGAATACACTACTGCCAAAAAGACTGCCGTTTACAAACTCCCCGTAAACGTTGACCCAGTCAAATTTGCCCCCATAATGTGCTCTGGCGTTATCGGTTACAGGGCCTTGAAACTCACAAATCTTTCATCTGGAGCGAAACTTGGCCTTGTTGGCTTTGGTTCCTCTGCTCACTTAGTCCTTCAAATTGCTAAAGCGGAAGGAATGGAAATATACGTTTTCTCAAGAAGTGAAAACCATAGAAAGCAGGCACTTGATATGGGCGCTGTCTGGGTCGGCAAATTGGGAGATAAGCTCAGTGAAAAATTGGATGGGATCATCGTCTTTGCACCTGTTGGCGAAACACTCGTGGAAAGTTTAAAGTACCTTGATAAAGGGGGAATATTGGTCAGCGCGGGTATCTATATGACCGACATTCCGAGTTTCGAATACAAATTCTTGTATGAGGAAAGGTGCATTAAATCCACCGCCAATAGTACGGACGTCGATGTCCGGGAAGCCATTGAAAAGGCAATTAAATATGGGGTAGTTCCACAGGTTAAAACCTACACTTTTGAAGAGGGAAATAAAGCCCTTAAGGATATCAAATACTCAAGAATTAACGGCTCAGCAGTTTTAGTTATTGGAAAATAAGAGTTTTTCTTCTTCAAGCAATATTTGGGCTTCTATATTTTTGAGAAGTTCTTTGAAGAAGTTTGAATAGTAGAGTCTATATTGAGTTTTGGTATTCCAGACTCCTCCCTTATAAAACCTTTCAATCAAAGGATAAGCCGATAGAATTGCTTCAAGATATAAACTGTTTTTTATGTAGTAATAGAAAAGAAAACCAAAACCCCCTGTTAAAGTAAGGGCTCCGAGAAAAAGGGACACCTTCCCAAAGTAAAGTAGCCCTGACCCAGGGATGATCCTTGAGGCCCATACTATCCTTTCCTCACTGATATACTTCGGATGTGGGACCGCCAAACTATCAAGCAATTTTATTGCATAATCGAATTTTCCACCAAGACCAAAAGCAAGAGATCTCAAAAGAGTACCAGTTAATGTATTATCTTCACTTAAAAGGATCTGTGCTTCCTCAAACTTCATTGACCTCAAAAGAGACAGAGCAAAAAGGACCTTTATATCATCGGATTCACTCTCATGAAAGAGATCAGAGTAATAAGCCGATGCTTCATCAAAAAGTCCTCTTTTATAATAACATAGAGCTATTTTCCTGAGTAACAAACCATTGTCATTACCTACCAAAAATCGCTCCCTTTTATATTCTGTGATGGCATTAAAATAGTCACCTTCAAGATAGAGGGAATCTCCTATTGAAGATAGAAGTAGAACTAATATTGCCAATATTTCCATAAGTTGTATCTGGACTCAAACTCTTGAGCTAATTGGTCCAATCTAAACCTATTCCATTCTTTGGAGGCTTCAACAGAACCATACATATCTCCGGCATAGAAAATCAAAGTTAATACCCCATAAACGTAGGTTTCCAGCTTGCTACTTCTTTTATAAGCTCGGTAGGCACTATATCCAGTACTTAAATTTATCAACAAAGATAATATTCCATCAAACTCTCGGTGAGAGTAAATTTTGCCCGAACCTGGAATAATCGAAGACATTAATCCAGCCAAAAGAGGAGATTTTATTTCTATTTTAAAATCGGGAAACAATCTGGTAAACTCTTTCAACCTCCCCTCTTTAAGGTAAGACCACGCCAACAGAGTATCATTATCCATCCAAAGTTCTCTTGCCTTGTCAAAATCCTTCATCGCAAGATAAACAAAACCCATTTTTACGTTTTTATAAGGGTCATCATCTGAAATCTTGAGAATATAATTATAAGCATCCTTTAAATTACCTATCTTTAAGGATAAATAGGCAATTTTGCTGGCGACATGATCCTTTATCTCTGCATCAGAGGATTCGTAGTAGATTCTTTTGTATTCGTAGATTGCTCTGAAATAGTCGCCCTCCTCTTCAAGTTGTTGGGCAAAGTGCAAAAACTGGCCAAATATTACTAAAAATGAAATCAACACAACCATCATTTTACTAGATCAAAAGCTTTTATTCCCCTTATCGAATCCTCTGCTATTCCATAGGGCCTACCCACATAAAGTGTAGCAAAACCGTGGCATCTTTGGATTCTGTCAGAGGCCATAAGCATACCCTTAATAACATCGTAGCGCCTTATAGCTTCGTATCCATAGTGGGAACAAGATGGAATAAAATTACAGACGTCGCCTTGTACTTTAGAGATCGTCCATTGATATATTTTTATGCTTTTTAAAACAACAGCCTTAATTGGATTTGAATAAGCAGAGTAAGTTGAATATTCTATTTTAGGTTCGATAGAGCCTTGATAACCTTCAGGAGAGTCAAAACAAAGAATCAAGAAACAGAAAATGGAGATCATTTTTCAAATCCCTTTAATATAACCTTAGAATCTGGTTTAACAAACAATTTGTTTTTCAAAGAATCAGTAAATGGTATTACTCTGGGGTTCGATAATTTATAGACCTCCTCAATACCAGAAGTTTTCACGACCAAGGTCAAAGGAATTTCCTTGCTCAATACCTTTGCATAATCATTATATTCAACTTTCACGATAGTGTCACCTTTCTCTGATAGAGTTGTCATACTTACAAGATAGCCCTTTTGAAAGGTATAAATCATTTTCATCTTCATTTTCTGATGAATCCAGATTTCGGAACTTAAATCACCGCTTCTTTCCCTCTTCAAGAAAATGAAACCAGCCTTCCTCAAATTAGTACCCAGTTTTTCAACTGGACCTCCAGGCGTTTGAAATTTGAAAGTGATTCCAGATTTAATCTTAAAGGCCTGCTTTTCTCTAGGATAATTCACAACCATTGTATCTCCAGAAAAGTAGATTACTTGTTCAAGAGGTTCCTTTACAAAAATATAAAAAGCTGAGTCTGACTTAAATATCAGGCCTTTAGCAGAATCAACTTTATTTCCATCCTTTAAAGTGTGAACAAAATTGAAAACCGCTATGGAATCAAGTTGAGCTAATATCAATAGTAAAGCTAACACAATCAAACACCTTTCAATTATAAAGGGGCCCTTTCGGGCCCCCAATATTCATGAGAAATGATACAATTCTAGTAGACAAAACAGAGGCTTCCACCCCAGGCCAACCACCAGAGCAATTCCCAAGCAAGCACCAATACTCCACTAACCACACAACCCGTAATTGCTTTTTTGGTCTGGATATCTTTACCTGCTCTCTTGTAACAATCTGTATACGCAGAGACATATTCTGGAGACTTACCTATCAATCTTGCTGCAGGAGGAGTTGGCTCCAATAAATAAGCGGCAGCAATTCCGAATATTCCACCGAAGAATCCTATTGCCAACCAAAGTGTCCCATTTACATCTTTCTCCGCGTCAAATTGGCCCTGAGTGCACGCATTCTTAAGCTCCTCAGTCTCGGCGGCATTTAGTATTACAGGGTTTGCAAGAAACCCGAATACCATCGTTACTGCTATTATGTACTTTAAAACCTTCATTTTACCCTCCCTTTTGGTACGTAAGATTTTAAACGAATTGACACAATCTGTCAAGTAGTTTTAGTCTTTTGTGCGGGAGCTATACAAGATCATGGCAGTAAAATTAATACATTCCGCTTAAAAATTTAAGGTATACTTAACTACAATAAAAACTACCTTGAAATCGAAAATTATATTAGATTAAACATTTAAAAAGCTCTAAAGCCGATTAATTAATAGTGCGCAAAAACAACCCCGTCCAGATTTAACCCTATTTAAGACACCTAAAAATTATGCTTCTTTTCTAAGATTATGAATGTATTTGAAAAAACTACACTCAATAAGACTGTGGGGAAGATAAGGCAGACAAAAACATAAGTATAACATAACCAACAAAGGCGGCGCAGCCAATTCCCGAGACAGTGAAACCAAGAATTGTGAAACCCACCCGTCTTATCTTTGCGTATTTCTTGTAACAACGGGTATATTCCTCCACATATTCAGGAGTTTTGCCCATCAATCTATTCGGAAGCGGGTTTGTAGGACTGGCCATTGAAACAACAACCCCTGCAACTCCCCCAGCTATTACTCCATAAATACCTGGATCAAGCTTTTCAGTTGAAAAGAGCGCCACCATACCTGGAATTAAACTGGAAAGTAAGCCAAGGGAGAACCATGGAAAAAATTTGACATCCTTTTTCGCATCCAATTTTGCCTCTTTACATGGACTAGCAACCTCTTCGATACCCTCCCCTGAAAGGAAAGATGGTGTAAAGATAAAATTGGCAATCATTATTATATTTATTATGGATTTAAACTTACCCATAACGCACCCCACTAATTATCTTATAGCAGGTCCCAGAAATTTTCAAGGCTAAAAGTGACTCACATAGGAGAAAATATCCTGTGGTACAACAACTGTTTCCGTTTGAAGGTTTTGAGTGAGAGGATATAGATTTAACATTTCTCATTCTTATGGGTATTAAAATGTAAGAGGTAGAGGGTCAAGGACAAAATCGTATCCAAACGTAACAATTCGTTGTTAAATTAGTCGAACTCCACTCTAACAGACAAACTAGAAACTTCTAAGGGGGAAACCGTTAAAACGGCCTAAGCGGAATTAAATAGTACTCACAAAATACGGACTCTTAAAACTGCCCAGACATTAAAAATTTTGTTTTAACGTAATAAGAGAGCTAGAAGAAGATATTGAGTTATTAAGCCCTTAAGCACTAAGACTTAGAACAAACAGAGAAAGCTTTCAATTTACTTAACCAAATTCGACTAATTGGCAAATATTTATTCTACCTCGTATTCCAGTGTAACGATGGATATCCCTTCCCTCCTTGCCTTTAATTCCCCTTCCATGTAAATTTCAAGAACGACCTGGTCCAATAAACCGTAAGTTTCTACATACAGCGTTATCTTGTCACCCTTCTTAACATCAAGATAAACGGTTTTTTCCCAGGGCAATGACACATCTTCAATATGGGTTTTTATCTTCGTTGTTCCCTCAATTTCAGAAAGGTACTCAATTTGACGAACCCTTGCGGGTCCCCCCGTTACCCTGTATTTAACCTCAACCCCACTCTGAAATAGGGAACAAGAAATCAAGTAGATTAAAGATGTTAGCACTACTAGTTTTAGATAACGCATAAGAACCTCCCTTTTACGCCTAATTTGGTAATAGATCTCCAACCAATTTCCTAAACTTTTTAAGTTGTTCTATATACTTTTTTTCAAGTTCAGGGGTTTTCTTTCTAATTATGTAAGAGGGGTGCATTACAGGAAAAACTGAAATCTCTCCATTTCTTATCTTCCTCGGCTCACCGAGGATTGAGGTAACATTAACACCCCTTCCAAGGAAGTACTGAACGGCAGGATTTCCCATCGCAAGGATGAATTTTGGCTTTACAATCTTAATCTGAGCCTCAAGCCACTTAGAACAGGCGTTTATCTCTTCAATTCTCGGAGCACGGAAGGATTTTTTCCCATATTTATTAAGAATAGGAACCGCTGTCCCATTGGAGCCTTTACTGAATTCAACTGGGATGCACTTCAACACATTCGCAAGATATAGGTCTCTCTCTCTATCTATGCCCGCCTCCATTAAAGCATAATTCAAAAACTCACCTGCCCTTCCAACGAAGGGCTTACCCAGTCGGTCTTCATCGGGTCCCGGTGCTTCACCAACGGCCATAATTCCAGTATAAGGGTTACCCCATCCGAAGACAAACTTTTCTCTAGTTCTGTGTAATGGGCAGTTTTTACACTGTTCAGACATTTTCTCCAGCAAGTAAAGCTTATACTCTCGGTTTTCCTCAGGTATCCAAACTTTCTCAAATCCAAGAACTTCCCTTAAAATCAAAACCTTTGGATCCTTCATATGATAAAATCAATGACTTTTTGAATTATTCTCCTTGCCAGATCCTGTTTAGAAAGCTGACTAAACTCTTCAATATTTCCGAATTTATCAATTATCATTCCCTCTGACTTTTGAGATCCCATAGCACTAACATAATTAGCAACGATCATATCAAGGGATTTCTCCTGCAATTTTCTTTTCGCATATTCTAATAAATTTTCTGTTTCCAAAGCAAACCCAACCACAATTTGGCTCTCTCTCCGAACACTGGCCACCGATTTTAAAATATCTACGGTTTGTGTCAAAGTAAGGGTCACGTCTTTACCTTTTTTCAATTTTCCTTCCAAAATCTTAGATGGCTTATAATCAGAGACCGCAGCAGCCATTATAATAACATCAATATCTCCAATCTTTTCCATAATTGCATGATGCATCTCTTCCGCCGTTCTGACCCTTATTATATCTCCCCTGCCATAAGGCTCTATGGAAGTTTCACCCACCACCTGAATCAATTCACCACCATACTCCTTTACCGCTTTGGAGAGGTAATAACCCATTAAGCCGGAGGATCTATTAGTTATGACCCTTACTGGGTCAATAGGTTCCTCAGTCCTTCCATAACATACAAGAACCTTTTTCCCTTTGAGAGGTACGCCTCTTAAAGCAGATTCAATGTCCTCTACAATATATTCTTCTTTAAGAAGCCTACCGCATCCCTCTTCACCCGAAGCCAACTTTCCTCTCCCAGGTCCAGAAAGGAACACACCTCTCATTTCTTTTAGGTATTGTACCAAATCCTGAACCTGGGGATTAAGCCACATCTCTTCATGCATTGCTGGTGCAACAACCAAAGGACCCTTAAATGCGAGTATAGTGGAAGTTAAAAGATTATCTGCAATGGCATAACGTATTTTAGATAAAGTATTCGCAGTACATGGAACAATGGCAATTAATTCGGCCCATCGAGCCAATTCAATGTGAAGACTCCTTCCATACCTCCAAAAATCATTTTCCGTATAAACTTCACCTTTAATAACCGAGGATACCAAGATTGGAGCAATAAATTTCTCAGCGGATTGAGTCAATATCACTTTGGTATCATGCTGCAGAGATTCTATCTGCCTGATAACATTTATAGATTTATATACTGAAACACTCCCCGTAAGACCAAAAAGAATCTTAGCCAAGGCGCATATACCTGTTTAGATGTTTCTTTCTTGCTCTATTCTATATTTAACACCTTCTCTGAGCATTTTGAAAAGCGCGATCACCGTTGGCTTTGCGTCTTCATCGTTAATTCCCAGCATGGCTGCCATTTCTTTTTCTTTCTTTCTCTCTGCAATCCCTTTGGCCACAACTGCAGCCAAGAGCGCTATTAAATAGCGAGACCCATACTCTTCCTTTAATTCATCAATTGCTCTAAATTTATTCTTTATGCTCATTTTTACCTCCTTTACTACCAAGCTTTGCTAAAAAATCTGTATCAAAATTGAATTCCCTTCCAATATGAGCGATTTTCCATGATTTAAATTTAGCAAGTAATTCTATTACTTGCTCTTTTAGTGGCAATAAATTACTTGCCTTTACACGATAAACTCCCCGAATCTGACGTTCCAAAAGTTGCGAATCTGTATAAATCAATAGCTCTTCACAACCCAATTCAAGGGCTTTCTTTAACCCTTCTATTAAACCTTGGTATTCAGCCTCGTTATTTGTCTTAATACCCAGATATTTACTTCCCTCAGCAATTTTTTCCTCATCGCAGTATATAACAAAAGCACAACCAGCCTCCCCTGGATTACCCCGAGAAGAACCGTCTACGAAAATCTTACATTTCTTCATAATAATAAATTATTCTCCCACAATTAGGACATCTGGAGTATGTATTAGTGATTTTAAGGTCCTGAACAAAGTGCAGGGGCAATACACTGTAACATCCAGAACAAACGTAACTAATTTCAGAAGTGGTAAGCTCATTTTTTAATACCTGACAAACAACAGATCCACCCAGGCGTGACTGTAGTTTTAAGTACAGCTGCTTTTCTTTCTCAGGCAAATTTCCTATTAGGAACTCTTTCTTTTGTTGTGCATTTTGAAGCCTGTTTTCCAGAAGGGCCAACTCTTCCTTTAAATTCTTAATAGCCGTATCTATTTCCATTAACTTTTGGGAAATGGAAGCCTTTTTTTCGGGGAGTTCCTTTTGCAGTTTTTCTATCAAAACCATTTGAGCGACAATTTCTTCCTCCTTGCGCCTCTTCTCCATATCCGCATGTTCTATTTGGGCTATCATTGCTCGATATTCTTCATTTGTCTTAACCTGGCGTGATTTTTCCTGAAAAGTTCGAATTTTTTCTTGAATTTCTTTCAAATCTACTTCCAACTCCCTTAGCTTGACCTCTTCCTTCTTAAATAAACTTTCCAGTTTTTCTTTCTCCTGGTTTAGCTTTTCATACTCCCTTTCCAATTCCATAATGGTATTGGGGAGTGTACTTTTCTTCAAAAGTAAGTCGTGGATTTCAAAATCCAATTTTTGAACTTTTACCAAAATTTCTAAGACCGCGTCCATACTAAAATTCTACAACCTGAATGCTGAAAATTCAAAAGTTTCTAGGAAATGCTATTAAAGATCTCCTCAACCCTTTGAATTAGACTTTCCGTTTCGCCTTCTGTTTGAGACTCTGCATAAACTCTAACTATGGGTTCTGTGTTTGACTTCCTGATATGAACCCATGAGTTCTTCTTCCTGAAATAAATTCCATCAATGTCAATAAATTTATACCCCTTAAACTCTTTCTTTATTAAATCAAAGGGGATTTCATCTGACTCGAACCTAATACTCTTCTTTTTCATATAATACTTCGGAATCTTCTTGTAAATTTCAACGATATTTTCTTCAGCCATTTCCGAGAGAATCAACGCTATACCTACAAGAGAGTCCCGGCAAGGGTTGATTGATGGAAATATTACTCCTCCATTACCTTCACCACCTACTATTGCTTCCTTTTCTTTCATCAACTTCACAACATTGGCCTCGCCAACTGGAGACCTGTGAACATTAACGCCATAAACCTTCGCTACATCCTCAATCATCATGGAAGTAGATAAATTAACCGCCACATCGCCTATCTTCTTCTTTAAAACGTAATAGGCAGCAAGTGGAACAGTATACTCTTCAGATAAAATTCCAATTCCCCTTAGACCAACAACCAATCTATCCCCATCGGGATCTGTAGCGAAAGCCACATCAGCATCTTTTTCAAATAGTAGGTTTTCCAAATCAACCAAATATTCTTTTCTTGGTTCGGGAATTCTGGTGAACTCTCCAGAGTCATCACAATTAATACAAAAAATTTCACAACCGAGCTCTTCAAGAAGACGTGGAATTGCAAGATAGGCAGCACCATTTATACAATCACAAACCACCTTGAATCTCTTCTTTCTTATTAGCTTAGTATTTACAAAAGGACTATCGATTATTTCGTAAATATGATCATTCACCACATTTTTATTAGTTCTAAACGGCTTGAAATCGTTAAACTTTGACCAATCGATGTCAAGGCCAGCCACTTCCTGAATTTTCTTAACATCTTCCTCTGAAATAAAAAGACCTTGTGAATTTGCAAATTTCAGAGCGTTCCACTCAGCAGGATTATGGCTTGCTGTAATCATAATCCCTCCATCGGCTCCCTTGTCCCTTATGGAAAAGAGAAAAGTTGGAGTAGGAACCACCCCCAAATCCACAACTTCCTTTCCGAGAGAAAGAAGAGTAGAAATCACAGCTAATTTTATTGCCAGACTGTGTGGCCTCGTATCCTGAGCCACAAAATAGAGATTTCCATCATTATGTTTCGCAAAGGCAGCAGTGTACTGAATAATTCTTGGAATTGTAAGTGACTGTCCGACAATTCCCCTCAGACCTGAAACAGAAAATAAAGGTTCGTTCATAAAATATTATTCCAGCTGGCGGGCGGATTCGAACCGCCAACCTGCGCATTACGAATGCGCTGCTCTGCCGTTGAGCTACGCCAGCCTTTCAATTTATTAATGAGGCAACCTTTGCCTTTTGCTTTTTTCTTTTACCACACCTTGAGCGGCAGCCAATCTGGCAACTGGAACCCTAAATGGCGAACATGAGACATAATCCATACCAACTTTATGACAAAATTCAACCGATGATGGTTCACCACCGTGCTCACCGCAGATTCCAACTTTCAAGTTTGGACGTGTAGATCTTCCCTTTTCTATCCCAATCTTCACCAGAGAACCAACCCCTTCCTGGTCCAGAACCTGGAACGGGTCATCTTTCAAAATACCCATTTCAATGTATCTCGGGACGAATTTACCCACATCATCCCTAGAAAAACCAAAAGTGGTTTGTGTCAGGTCATTAGTTCCAAAGGAGAAGAACTCAGCACTCTGGGCAATCTTGTCGGCTGTCACACAGGCTCTAGGTAATTCGATCATTGTACCTACTGAGTATGAAACTTCAACACCCTGTTCTTTCATTACTTCAGCAGCAACTTTATCAATAATTGCCTTCTGGTTATCCAGCTCTTCCTTAATAGAAACGATTGGAACCATTATTTCAGGAATTACCTTTATTCCCTCTTTAATGCACTCACAAGCAGCTTCAAAAATTGCACGGGCCTGCATTTCAGTAATTTCAGGATAGACTATACCTAAACGACAGCCTCTGTGTCCTAACATCGGGTTAGCTTCTCTTAAAGCTTCTGATTTTGCTTCAATCTCGTCAACTGTAATTCCAGTTCTCCTAGAGAGTTCTTCCATTTGCTCCTTTGTCTTTGGCACAAACTCATGTAGAGGTGGGTCCAGCAATCTTATAGTGACAGGGAAGCCGTTCATTGCTTTGAAAATGCCTTTAAAATCGTCCCTTTGCATCGGCAGGAGCTTCGCCAGCGCCCTCTCACGCTCTTCCTTCGTCTTCGCAATAATCATCTCCTGCATAGCATATATTCTTTCTCCCTCAAAGAACATGTGCTCGGTTCTGCACAAACCAATACCTTCAGCGCCAAACTTTCTCGCCCTCTCAGCATCAGCAGGAGTATCTGCATTAGCCCTCACACCAATCCACCTTATCTCGTCAGCCCAATACAATAGTTCATTGAATTCTTCAAATAATTCTGGGTCAACGGTAGGGATTTTGCCAAGCAAGACTTCTCCAGTGCTACCATCAATGGTAATAACATCCCCTTTCTTGACCACTACATCTCTAACACGGAAAAGATTTTCATCATAATCAACTTCAATTTCTTCGGCTCCAACCACACAAGGTTTTCCAATACCACGAGCAACCACTGCTGCGTGAGACGTCATTCCACCACGAGCCGTTAAAATCCCCTTAGATCTTGCCATCCCACGAATATCATCGGGGGAAGTCTCATCGCGAACAAGAATCACTGGCTCACCTGCTTCAGCAAGGTCTGCAGCTTCATCAGAATCAAAAATCACTTTACCCCATGCAGCACCGGGGGAAGCAGGAAGACCCTTCGTCAAAACGACCTTCTCAGCCTTAGGGTCAATCATAGGATGGAGCAACTGTTCAATCCTCTTGGGGTCAACTCTTAGAATGGCCTCTTCTTTTGTAATAAGGCCTTCCTTAACCATATCAACTGCAATCTTTACCTCGGCTCTGGCACTCCTCTTACCAACTCTGGTTTGTAAAATATAAACCTTTGATTTTTCTATAGTAAACTCCACGTCCATCATATCTCTGTAGTGGAGTTCAAGATTATTGAATATTCTGACCAGCTCTTTATACGCTTCGGGCATTTCCTGGGCGAGAAGCTGCAACTTCTTTGGTGTTCTAATACCTGCTACCACATCTTCACCCTGAGCATTAGTTAAGTATTCTCCGTATACAGTTTTCTCACCAGTAGATGGGTCTCTCGTGAAGGCAACGCCAGTAGCAGAATCAAATCCCATGTTTCCAAATACCATCGTTTGAACATTGCAAGCAGTGCCCCATTCATCTGGAATTCTATGTAACCTTCTATATTCAATAGCCCTCTTATTGTTCCAGGATTTAAAAACAGCTTCAATTGCTAACCAAAGCTGTCTTTGTGGGTCTTGGGGGAATGCTTCACCTGTAACTCTCTTCACAATATCTTTAAACTCTTCTACCAGTTCCTTTAAATGCTTCGCCTGTAGTTCAAAATCTTCTCTCACTCCAACTTCGTTCTTCTTTTCTTTTAGTTTCTCTTCAAACAAATTTCTCTCAATCCCAAGCACCACATCTGAAAACATCTGGATAAATCTTCTGTAAGAATCATAGGCAAATCTTTCATCATTGGTTTTCTTTGCTAAACCTTGAACCGCTTGATCATTTAAGCCTAGATTCAAAATGGTGTCCATCATTCCGGGCATTGATGCCCTTGCCCCGGAACGAACAGATACTAATAATGGATTATCAATGGATCCGAAAACCTTTCCGGTGAGTTGCTCAAGCTTTTTAAGGTTTTCTTTGACTTGCTCCTCAAGACCTTCTGGAAATTTATTATTTTTGAAATAATAAACGCATGCTTCTGTGGAAATAGTGAAACCCGGAGGAACTGGTATACCAAGATTTGTCATTTCATGCAAATTTGCACCTTTTCCTCCCAAAAGGTTTTTCATGTCCTTATTACCTTCGGCCTTTCCACCACCGAAGAAATACACATATTTTTTCTTTTCCATTTAAATACCTCCTTTTTCAGAACTAAATTCTACGACCAAGAAGTCGGACAATCAATGATTTTGGCTAAAAACCAATTAACGAACAAGCAATTTAGCTTGCTTATTTCCCGAAACTATTATGTAAAGACCTCTTTCAAGATTATGGGTATCAATCAAATAAAGATCTCCTACCTTCTCCACTTTAACATTAACAGGGAAAAAGGCCAGGTCATAAATCACGGGCGAATCAGTGGACTCGATGTAAACCACATCGCCCTTATTACATGGATTAGGGAAAACCCTTATACTTTTTCCCGCAAGAGAAGGATAAAGTACCTTCATTCTCAATAGGCCTTGTTCACCACCGGCGAAAATTTCTCCATCCGAAGATACTTCTAAAACAGGGCGAACGTAGTAATAAGGTTCAGAAATTCCCGTGATGGGAGAGTTTTCCATTGTTAATATGTCAAAAACTTTATCATTTTGAAGAACCAGTAGTGCTGAGTCCGCAAGGGCAAGAGTATACTGGCGATAAAACTCTATATCCCTTATATTTCCTTCAAAAACCTTGCTTATTCTGCTGTTCTGATAGATTAATAACCCATTGGGAGTCCCTATATAAACCCTTCCATCCCTCTCTTTCGCACAAGTTACAAGAGAGGAATTTAAGTCGTAAGGATACAATCTCAAAAGCACATTTCCACTTTTATCAATCTTAAGAAGTCCTTCGTTTTCAGTCGCTACGAGATACGCACCCTCACTCGTCCTAGCAATGCTATAAGGGTAATCAACTTTAAAGATCTCTTCACATACATAACCGTAATCAAACTTCCTTATTCTATATATTCCCTTAAACCACAAAGCCACCACTGTGTCTTCCCCCACATCCAAGTGACAAATAACCTTCGATGGAAAAATAGTAGTTATGCTATCTTTCAAATTACCATGTGGATCCAGAATGTAAATCCCACCTTCCCTTTCGTGCCAGAAGCCGACCCAAATATTTCCACTATCATCCACATCCACACTACTGACGGCTTTACCGCCTGTGTTAATTATCCTACAAAGATACACTGAGTCTCCCCTTAAAATGTAAAGTTTTGAAGGTAAAGATAAAGTGTCATATATCCAATTCAAAATACCTGCGACGACCGTCCCGTTTTTTTCTTTAAGAGTGGAAATTAAATTAAAGGGAATAGGACCCCTAAATTTGTAGAGTTTTCCATCGTTGTAAAGCAACCAGTGAGGGGCGTAGTATGTAAAATCTCTATTATAAGCATAAAAGGTTGAAATTACTCCACGAGGTGTTGGTATTGAAAGGGCCGATGAAAAGGAAAAAAGTCTCTCAAGCCTTCTTTGATGAAGGAGGTATAAACCGCCTTTCTTTGATATAAAAATTGAGTCTCCAAAAGAGGAAAAATTCAGCACATCCGAAACGCTATAAGTGAACACAGTATCACCCTCTACCTGAACCAACCTGTTCCCCGTTGAATACACAAAACCACTTCGAGTTTCTATAATGGGACCAAATCTTCCTTCAAAAACGGGCACATCAATAGGATAAATACTGTCGGGGGTCCACCCGTAGATCCTTCCGGGAGTAACAACATAGGCAATCTCATTACCCTTTTGAATATAAAGAACAGTATCTCTCACAAGAAGAGGCGGGTAGACTCTATCATCATTCTCATCGGTATTCCCCTTAGTGTCAACTACAAACAGCCCAAAGTCAGTACCTATGAGAAGATACCTGTCACTGTAAAATTTCAGTTTTTTGGATTTTCTTAGAGTGACGACTGGAACATTATAAGCCCTGAAACGTTCGGAATCTTTCTCCATTAATTGTATACCAATATCTTTGACAATTACCCATAGATTTCCAGAGTTGTCAAAATCGAGGTCAATAACAGTATTACTTTTAAGACCGTCACTGGCGGTAAAAACCCTGTAGTCTAAGGAAAAGGAAGAATCCTGAAGCTGAATTCCATCTGCGGAAAAACGCACAACGCCGCCACCTGTTGACACATAGAAAGTGTCTCCAATAACAGTATAGGAAAAGGCGTTTTGGAAATTTGTGAAATACCTGGAGTTAAAGACAAAGGAAAAAATTAACAAAATGTAAAACATGTTCTAAATTTAAACCAATCTACTTGAACTGGCAAAGAGATTTTTAGCTGATTTGACAGGAGAATCGTATTATAATTTTCACAAAGGAGAAACAATATGAAAATTTGGACCTTTGTTCTTCTTACCCTATCCGTTTTAAGAACATACGATATGAAATCAATAAATCCCAACATTACGCTTGACCAAAAGGGCTTCTACTTCACCCATTCCCAGAGGTCAAACTTTTCTGAAATTTACAAAGAAATAAAACTGAATGGTGAGTCCATGTATATTACTATAGATCCGCTACTCCATGGAATCCATTTGATATACGACTATACTTTGACAAAGATCGAGGAGAAGGAAATCTATCCCGAACTTTTAAAATTTCTTCTAAAACTGGACTTTCGTTTTAAAGATTTGATTGAAGTTAAGAACATTGCTATAGGTCGCAGTGCAAAAACCAATCTTGCCTTTATAGAGGTTGCCATTAAATTACTTAAACCCGATTTCACCCCACATCCCCTTGTTCAGAGAGAGGTAACATTGGAATTGGAAAAAATTAAAGCAAACCAAGGTTTTGATACCTCCGTTGTGCTTGGGGTTCTTGAGGACTACTCCCAGTATATACCACGTGGCCACTACACAAAGAGTGACACTTTAATGGGCTACTTTAAGGCAATGATGTGGCTTGGAAGGATGCCCTTTTATCTTTCTCCCAAAGACAAGAACAACCTTCAGCGAAACACTCATCATACAAGGTGCGCCATCTTGATGACAATTACAATAAAGGAGGATACAGATCTTATTCAAACTTACAAAAGGATTAATGAGCTAATCACCTATTTTGTTGGTGAAACCGACGACCTTAATCTTTTCGACCTTACACCCCTCATAGAAAAACATTTTCCCGACTTTCCAGTTGGCTTCTCCGATGACAATAAAGTTCTTGAATTTATGAAAGACTTAAGCAACCTCAGAAAACCCCGTATATACTCTACATTTTTCAAAGACATTGACCTTCCTGAAGAGAAACTTCTCTCCTTCAAACTCTTCGGTCAAAGATTCATTCCCGATGGTTTTGTGTTCCAAAACCTTGTATACCCGAAAGTAGGTACAAGAAGTAGACCAAGGCTATTTCCAAAGGGTCTTGACCTGATAGCAGTTTTAAGTTCACAGAGGGCCTACGAGTTACTAATTAACTTTTTCAAAGAAGACAGTTTCAAAAACTACATAGTTATGATGGACTCTCTTAAAGGCTGGTTAAAAAATTACATGGAAAGTGAACTCGAACCAAACGCCTACATGTCGTGGCTAAAAATAATAAAAACGATGAATGAAAATATAGTTTTTCCAAAGGACCTTCTCGTTAATCCAATCGCTTATAGGGACAAAATTCTGGTCACTCAACAAGCCTTCTGGGCGGAGTTAAGGCACGACACGATTCTATACGCTAAGCAGAGTTATACAGCCAAGGTAACTGCCTTTCGCCCCGAAGTGTCACTCCCGGACGTAAGGGTTGAACCCCTTCCTGAAAGCTACAAGGAAATAATGAATTTCATTAAAGAATTCAAGGGAAAACTTAATCAGCTGAAAATAGAAGACGAAGAAATCCACTCAAAGTTGGATATGCTGTACTCCCTTACAGATACAATCCTTAAGGCTGAAAATTACCAGAGGAAAAATAAGGAAATCCCCATTCCCTTAAAAAATTACCTTTACGGTATTGGTGAAATATTGAGTGACTTATACACTTTCCCAAGAAACACTGAAAAAGACGACAAATTGCCTTTAATAGCCGATGTCCACACCGATGTTAATACCAAACAGGTTCTGGAAGTAGGAATTGGCTATCCTCTGATTATTTATATTAAAGGGAAAGATAGAACTTACAAGGGCGCCATGTTTTCCTACTACGAATTCCTATGGCCCGTGTCCCAAAGGCTTACCGACGAAGAGTGGATTAAAATCCTGCCTGAAACCCCGATGCCAGAATGGATAAATTTTATCGGGGAGTGAGTTTTGATATCAAATCCCCGAGATTCAGAACAAGCCCCTCGGTAAAGAGCACTACCCTGCCGTTTAGTATTAGAATGAAGGAAGGCACCTTACGAATTCCCAGTTCCCTGAGAATCGTTTCGTCAAACATGTAAATTTCGGGTTGAAGTTCATTGTTTCTAAAATATTCATAAGCAACGTCTGGATTTGGAGTGATGACCAACCATCTGCCTGTAAAGTTTTTCAGCACTTGAATTGCGGAATTTATGGAGGAACGAGAAATCTCAGAGGATAAATCGAGATAAGAAATTAAAAGGTTCCCTGTTTTTACATCTCCAGCAATATTCAAGGAATCCAACTTTACAACGTTAAACTCTCTCACAATTAGATCACCCTGGGATAGTTGCTCCACTGGATAGGACACATCCACCTTTATTATTCTATTGTCTGGCATACTGAATCTTTTAGTCTTAATGTAAGCATCTCCGAAAATATTCCTGAAACCATATACCAGATAATATCTGCCCGGTTCGAGCTTCAACTTTATGACTGAATCCTCCTTAATGGGTTCAAGGTCAAGCCTCTCGGGAAAGCTTTCAAATCTTTGAATGGAGTAATTGTAGTAGTATTCCATATCCTTTGACACAATAGCATCACCCATAACAAAGGACAATTCAACCTCGTACTTTTCAACCTGCTTAGTTCCTTTTCTTTCAAAAGTAAACTCCTTCCACTCTTCCATCCAGTATTCAACACCATCGTAAGTGTCCTTTAGCTTAGCCGGTATACCGAAGGTACGAAGGACTGCCACAATAAAGACATAGATTTCCCTGTCACTACCTGCCCTTAACGAGAGGGTTTGTAAAGGACTCTGGAAGGGCTTTAAAAACTCCCTCTCATTTTTCCTTTTAATATTTCGCAAGGTCCACTTTAAGAATTTCTCAACTTTTTTCTCTTCATTGAATGACCTTACTTCAAGGAACACCTTTCGGTAAGTATTAAATAAAGTCCTCCTCCAGAGAGAAAACTCCTCGTGGAACACCCTTGAAGGTACCACGAGGCTGTCAAAGAGATCGGGAGGAGTAGAAGAGATAACCCTTGCAGAATCAAGGTAAAGAAGTTCCTCGTACAATCCTGCGGTATCCATCATCACAAGGTCCTTAGGATAAAATTTGGATAAGTAATACTTTAAATCATCAGCTTTATCTGGGTGAGATTTATAGAAATCCCAAAGGGAAGGCCAATTTCCCCTCGAGTATTCAAAAATTTTAAGGAGTGTGGAATCAGCAACAGAATCTCTGTATGGAAACTCAAAGCAGGAGTGTATTTCTCTTCTCAAAGCAATTAAACTATCTATATTGGGGTTATAAATGGGCTTCTCAGTGTCAGGCTCAACCCTTTTAGTTCTCAACCAAAGGGAAACATTGGGAAAAGGACCGGGACACAGGTCAAGGGAAACCTTTACTGTATCAGAGATCGGTTTAACAAAGGCATAGGCAATCTTTTTACCCTTTCTTGCAAAAAGTAATAGGTCCGTCCTTCCAAGGTCAAAAACACCGTATCCAGTATTCAGAGTGCAAGAAAAGACAGGCACAAAGGCTGAGTAGTTCCAGACGTTTATAGAAAAACTTACATCTTTTGCGGGTTTTCCAAGGTCCTTCACTTCAACAATTAAAGTGAAAGGCTCGGTGTAGTTGGAGGTAATGTTTAACACCGAATAATTCTTCCTTTTAAGCAAAACCGATTCCCCCTTTGATAGGCTCTTTGCTTCACCAAAGACCACCGATTGAACCATTGCGGCCCTCCTTGCCGATTCCCTAAACCATCCGAAATTAAAGTCGGTAGGCTCTGCTGACCCTAAAAACTTCCAACCATCTTCAGTCCAAACCTCTACCCAAGCATGGTTGGACTCGGTAAAGGACCACCAGGGGGTATAGACGTATCTAACGGGAATTCCAACAGTCCGAAGCGCCTTCATGAAAAGAATAGTCATTTCTTCACATCTACCAAAACCCCTTTTTAAGGTGGCTAAAGCGGATTGGTCCCAAGGATCAGTGGGTCTATACTCAATCCTGGAGAAACACCACTCGTTAATTCTCAAAATCGCCTCATTAATGGTTTTACAATCCTTCACAAGATCATAAAGTGTATCTTTGTAAATTACCGTAAAATTCTCAATGGGCTCCTGAGAAACACGGGGTGGAATAACATAGTTTAATATCAATCCCTCAGAGATGTCTTTCCCCCATGGCAATCTCGTGAGATTTTCTTTAATGGATTCCAGATGTTTTAAAAAGTTCTCCTCGTTAAAATTTTTTCTATCTACTTCCGTCGAGTATTTCCAGACAAAACTCGCCCACTGGTAAACCCCTCTTTCTTTTGCAAGATTCAACAAAGAGCCATCAAAAGCAAAAAGGAAAAACAAAATTAAGCTTAACATCGTTAAACCTCCTTAAAAATTAACATTGAATCAAATAACTCCTGTTCTGTAAACTTGGTGGCTAATCTTTTACCCTTTAACGATAGATAGGGTAAAGCCTTTTTAAACTTTGGGAAAAGTTTACAGATTTCACCTACTCCTAACACAGACAAATTCTTCCTGTTTTTTATTATCCACTTTGCCGTTCTGGGACCAATTCCTGGGACCCTCAGTAGCTCTGAGTATGTCGCAGTAGTTATCTCTACGGGATAAAAATCGGGATTTCTATCTGCCCAAACCAGTTTTGGGTCCTTAAGGGTATCAAGATTACCCGATTGGTCAAAGGGGATTTCATTAAAAGAAAAACCGTAAATTCTTACAAGGTAATCCGCCTGATAGAGCCTCACTTCTCGGATTGGAGGTGTGGGCTTCATATTCTCAAGAGGCGTTCCCGGAACGGGCTGGAAGGAACTGTAATAGGCCCTTCTTAATTTCTGTTCATTATACAAACCGAAAACGCACTTTAAAATGTCAAAATCCCTCTCACCGGCCGCACCAACCACGAATTGTGTTGTAAAACCATCGGGGAGAAGTTGTAGTTTTTTGCTCTTTAATTCAGAAATGAGTTTCAGCTTAGTCAGCAAATCACTGGAAAAATCCTTCTTGGTTGACACTTTCCTGATATACTCCTCTCCGGGCACTTCTAAATTCACCGAAACCCTTGAGGCAACTTTCAAAGCTTCCTCAATCGATTGGGTCGAAGCACCCGGCAGCACTTTTAAGTGAATATATCCGCGGAAATAGTATTTATTTCTCAATATATACGCTGTATCCAAAAGTTCTTGCATAGTCCTTTCAGGGCCGTTCTTAACTCCAGAAGAAAGAAACAAGCCTTTCACTATACCTTTTCCAACAAGGGCCATAAAGCCCCTTGCCAGTTCATCGGGAGAAAAAGAAGTTCTTCGAACGTCCACCTGACTCGAAAAGGCACAGTAAGCACAATCGTTTTCACAATAGTTGGACAGCAAGACCTTTAAAAGTCTAACTTTCCGGCCATCAGGTAATGTGGTAGGATAGATCCATCTGGAATGGTTAATATCCTTAATCCGTTTAACTTCCTCGGAAATAAAACAGTCTCCGCAAAGATCAAACTTTGCACTTTCCCCCAAAATCTTAATCTTGTCCCAAAAAGTCATATAGCAATGATAAGACAGTAAAAGAGTATATTCAAAGAGTGCTAATTGACAGAGCAAGTGCTAAAAGCTAAAATTAATAAAACAAGAGGAGGATAAAATGAAAGGTCATGAAAAAATAATAAATGTGCTAAACGAACTACTCGCAGATGAAATAACCGCCATAAATCAGTACATTGTCCACGCCGAAATGTGCGAAAGCTGGGGATACGAGAAACTGCACAAGATGATTGAAGACAGAGCAAAGGTTGAAATGAAACATATGGCTATGCTGATTCAGAGAATACTTTTCCTTGAGGGTACACCAATGGTAACGAAAATTAAGAAAGTTGAAATAGGTGATGAAGTGGAAAAGATGTTTAAAAATGACTGGCAGGCAGAGTATGACGCCATAAAAGCCTACAATGATGCGGTAAAATTCTGTTCGGAGCTTGGAGATAATGGTACTAAAACCCTTTTAGAAAAAATATTGAACGATGAAGAAGGACACATTGACGAAATAGAAGAGCAACTGGATCAGATCAAACAGATGGGGATTGAGAATTACTTAGCAAAGCAATAAAGAAAGTCAATTCTTAAAAATAAGGGGGGCGCCGAAGGCGCCCCCCTTTAATTCACGCTTACTCTTATTCCGATCATTAAGGCGCTTCAAACTGCCAGACTTTTCTCAAAGTGTTTCCACCGGAGGTTATCTCTGTTTTTCCATAAATCCAGGAACCTGAAGGTGGAATTGGTGTTATCTTTGCAACAACTTTGCTGTAACCTTGAGAAATTCCGAATCCCATAGAATTAAAGATTTTTTCTAAAGCGTTTGCATCAAGTGCTAATTCAAAAACACCACCTGTGACATTTGCGACACGTCTCAATTCACTAAAATCTATGTAAGCAGTGTCTCCAAGACCCACAGCATATATTGGTATATGATAACTAAGCGCCTTAGCAATGACACTATCTGCAGTGATTTCGTTGCTCTCATTATCTTCTCCATCTGTAAGTACCAAAATAGCGCTCCCATATCCAGTTTCCATCCTCGAATGAACATAGTCAAGAAGATAATAGAGAGATAGATACAATGGGGTTCCACCGTAATCAGTAACGGAGTCTACTGCACTGAAAAGTCCGGTTGTATCGGTAACATAAACAAAATCCTGCAAAACTCTCAAATAATAATCATCAATTCCGTCTCCATTATTATCTCCATCTACATAACTTGCGAAATCGAATATTCCTGCCTTATGACTAGCATTATTGCTAAGAAGTAGCCTGATAAATTCTTTTGAAGCAGATACTCTCAAGCGATTTGGGTCATTCCAGCTCATACTCCCACTGGAATCAAGCAAAAGAGCCACTTTAACTTTTCCAGTTGAACTGGGCTGCACATAAGTCACATCAACAAGCTCAACCCTGTAGACCAATTTTTGAGCCCTTACCGAATCGAGAATCATTTTGACTTGCTTTTCAGTAAGTCTAATTACATTGTTTTCATCATCAAGAGCTAAAACATTGAGATTAAACTTTCCTGTGCTGGAGAAGTCTGACGATGGGTATGCATCTCCAAGTAATCTCAATTCGGTGAGAGGCGGCGTATTATCTGGGAGTTTTATACACCCAGACAAAACTAGGACCAGAGCTAAGAGCATCATTACATATTTTTTCATGATTCCTCCTTGTATATTTAAGTATAATACTTTGTGAATATCATGTCAAGAAGACAAGTTTACAAGATGCATAAACCTTTGCCAGTACAAAGTGCATAATTTATAATAGTTGAGTGAAACAGACGATATTAAATAAGAGAAATATTGTATTCTCCGTTTCCCTCGTGATAATAGTCCTTCTCATAATTCTCCTCAAAACCACAACAACACAGACACTGGATGCTTTGAAAAAGATAAAGATAGGTTACCTTTTCCTTACTTTCCTTGCGTGGATATTATATATAATCTTTGATGGACTTCGTTTTACACTGGCGAGCTTGAGCATTGGAGAAAAAAGATTGGACCTTCTCACAGCGATCAAAGTCATTACCATAGGCATTTTCCTCGCAGCTGTCTCACCCTTTCAAGTTGCAGGCTTACCCGTTCAAATCCTTTTACTTAATAAGAAAAAAATGGGAGTTGGAAAATCCACTGCACTACTTGCTGCCCGAGGATTTATTGGTTATTCAACAATCCTGATTGCAGTTTTAATTTCCCTTAAATATATATGGCCCCCTCCCTCCGGAATTGTGAAAGGGGTAATTATTTATGCCACTACAATAGTCGTAGGACTCTTTACCCTTGTATCAATTCTTGTATTTATACCAAATTTAGTAAAAAAGATTATTAAAAGCCAAAAAATATTAAATGAACTTTTCTCACTCCGGGACACGATAATATTTTTCGTAAAGGGTTCAGATAAAAAACTGTTACTTTTGGCATACCTGGCTTCCTTCGCTTCTCAACTTTCCATCTGTCTAATACCATTTCTAACCTCACTTTCTTTAAATTCGCCAATTAGCTTCCCAAAAGCTTTCTCCTTCCAGGCACTAATACAGGGAGGTCTCTTGTGGACACCAACTCCTGGAGGAACAGGTTTAGCTGAAGGTGTTGGATTTTTTATGTTTAAGGAGTTGATGGACCAGAATATAATAGGTATTTTTGTGATAGTATGGAGATTCTTTACCCACCATTTCGCATCAATTATTGGCGGTGTCTTTCTAATCAGAGAATTGAGAAAACTCTAACTTAATACCTTTTTTTGACAAAAAATCAAAAATTTCGGACTTTGAGTATCCCAAATAGCCTAATTTATTAACAAGTTTTTTGAATGTCTTTTTGTCCAAAACCTTTTCACCCTTTGTTATTTTTTCAATTAAATCATCTAAAATCTCTTCATCAAAGGATAAATCCATCTCATTTAAAATGATTGGATCTATCCCATGAGACCTTACTATTCTTTTGATGCGACTTAACGAATAGCCTTTAGTCTTATACTTTTCAACGAGCTCCTCTACAAATATTTTGTCATTCAAATAGCCTTTTTCTTTCAGAAAATTAACAGTCTTCTCCACATCTTCCTCGCTAAAACCCTTTATTTTCATCCTTTTCCTGAGCTCTTGTTCGCTTCTAAACCTAAACTTTAAAAGTAAGAAGGCATACTTTATAGGATCTTTTATTGCCATTTATTCCTCAGTTCCTGTAAATAGTAGTAGATTACCATTATATCCGATGGATTAACACCTGAAATCCGAGAAGCTTGCATTAAATTGGAGGGTTTTATTTTATTAAGTTTAGTAATTGCTTCCTTCGAAAGGCCTGGAATTTCCTCAAAATCAAAATCCTCCGGAATTTTAAATCTCTCAAGTTGCCTGAAACGCTCAATCTCCTTCTCCATTCTCTTGATATAACCCTCATATTTCACTTCTATCTCAACCCTCTCTTTAATATAGAAAGGGTAATTTTCGATTACACCCATATTAACCAGATCGTCAAAACCAAATTCCGGCCTCTTTAGTAAATCATAAGCTGAAACTGCAGAGTCAAGCGGCTCTTTTCCAAGGCTTCTCAATACATCATTATGCTCCTTAGGTCTTATTTGAATCTTCTTTAGTCTGTCAATTATTGAGGTCCATAATTCCTTTTCCTTCAAAAAATCGTCGTATTCTTTCTTGCTTATAAGTCCCAATTCATACCCATATTTCATAAGTCTATCTCTGGCATTATCCATTCTAAGAACCAATCTAAACTCTGCCCTTGAAGTAAAAAGCCTGTAAGGCTCATCAGTTCCCTTGGTCACTAAATCATCAATTAATACACCTATATATGCCTCTGACCTTGACAATATGAACTCCTTACCATCCTGCTTTAAAAGGGCGTTAATACCGGCAATCATACCTTGGGCCCCCGCCTCTTCGTACCCCGAAGTTCCGTTAATTTGCCCGGCAAAAAACAGGTTCTCAATAATCTTAGACTCTAAAGTGGGATATAGTTGGTCTGGTAAAATGTAGTCATATTCAATGGCATACCCCCATTTTAAGATCTTTACATTCTCAAGACCGGGTATGCTCTGGAGCATTCTTAGCTGGTACTCCACAGGAATGGATGTAGATACTCCATTTAAATAATACTCGTAGGTATCTCTACCATCAGGTTCCAGGATGACACGATGAGATTCCCTATCAGGAAATTGTACTATTTTTACCTCTATGGAAGGACAATACCTCGGACCGATTCCAACTATTTTCCCTGTATACAGTGGCGAAAAGGCAAGTGATTCCATAATAATCTTGTGAGTCTCCGGAGTTGTCCTTGTTACATAGCAAGGCAACTGTTCTATATTTAATGTGGGATTCCTAAAGGAAAATCCACGCGGTGGGTTGTCACCCTCTTGGATTTCCATTTTTGATAAATCTACACTCCGGATGTCTATCCTTGGAGAAGTTCCGGTTTTAAACCTCCCCAGTTGAAAGCCAAGGCTCCTCAAATTGTTGGAAAGGTCAACAGCCGGAAATTCACCTGCACGGCCTGCCGGGAAAGACACAAGCCCTATGTGAATTAGTCCATTCAAAAAAGTTCCGGTTGTTACTACAACAGAAGCTGCAAAAAACTCCATCCCGGACTTGACCTTCACACCCTTTACCTTTTTCCCCTCAACAAGAATCTCACTCACCTCATCCTGAACCACATCAATATTAGGTTCCTCTTCTATAACTTTTCTCATCCTTTCCCTATATTGTTTTCTATCATTTTGGCTCCTCAATGACCAAACTGCCGGACCCTTGGCAGTATTTAGAAGCTTTACTTGCAAAGCAGTTTCATCAGCAGCTTTCGCCATTTCTCCTCCAAGGGCATCAATTTCCTTTACAAGATGTGCTTTAGCAAGGCCACCGATTGAAGGATTACAGGACATTTGACCAATCTGGTCAATATTCAACGTAACCATCAAGACTTTTCCACCCATTCGAGAAACCGCAAGAGCTGCTTCAATCCCGGCATGGCCACCACCAACGACTATGACATCATATTTTCTCTCAAACATAACTCCTCTTAAATATTATTGTAAGATTATGATATAATTTGACACTTGAATAACCAAACAAAAAACTTTAAATTTACAGATATGGAAGGAGAAGGATTCACAAAGAAGTTGGATGTCTTTAAGACGCTTTACGATATTGGAATAAATCTCGCTTCTGAGAAGGACACTCAAAAATTACTTGAGAAAATTCTTGACAGCGCAATTGCATTATCAAAAAGTGATGGTGGAACAATTTATACTCTTAAAGATAACTCTTTGATATTTAAGGTTTCTAAAAACAATGTTTTAAGACAAATGTTTGTGCAAGACAGCCTGGTAGATATACTCGGGATCAAAAAGATTCCTCTTACAGAAAACACTTTGTCAGGATATGTGGCTCTCAAAAAGGAGATACTCATCTTTGGAGACAGCAAAAGCGCACACAATATGGGTTTTACTTTCGATCAAACGGTTTTTTCAGAAATTGATTATTCTGTGGAATCATCATTGACTATGCCTCTACTCACTGGGGACAGTACTTTAGTTGGTGTTCTGCAATTAGTAAATCGGAGAGAGAATGGCGAAATAATACCCTATGATAAGGAAACAATAGATCTGATGAAATTTTTCGCCTCCCAAGCAGCGGTCGCAATCCAGAACGCAAATCTCATTGAAGAAATAAAAGAAATCCAGTTAGAGGCTATATATATGCTATCTACCGCTGCAGAATTCAAGGATAAGGTAACCGGAGACCATATTAAAAGAATTTCAAGAGTATCTTATTTGATTTCAAGGAAAATGCATTTTGACAGAGAATTTTGTGAAATTATACTTTACGCAAGCCCAATGCACGATATAGGAAAGGTCGTGATTCCAGATCAAGTTCTAAATAAACCTGACCGTTTAGAACCAAAGGAATGGAAAATAATGAAGAAGCATACAATTTATGGAGCCCAAATAATCGGAGATTCAAAACATAAATTATTCCAAGTAGCCAAAAACATCGCATTGTATCATCACGAGCGCTTTGATGGTACCGGATACCCGTATGGATTAAGCGGAGATGAAATCCCGATTGAAGCAAGAATCGTTCAAGTGGCAGATGTCTTTGACGCATTGGTTTCTGAAAGACCTTATAAAACCGCATGGACTTTTGATGATGCTCTGGAATATATACAAGACATGAGAGGTACACAATTTGATCCGGAGGTGGCCAATTCATTTGTTGAACTTCAGGAAACCATATTTAAGCTATACAACAATAAATAAATGAATGAGGACGAACTCCTAAAAAAACTCTCAAAATACTGGGGTAACCAAAGGGAACTAATAGTTCCTAATGGAGATGATACCCTTGCCCTAAAAGCAAATGATTCAGAAGCAATATTGATAACTGTAGATACCAGTCTTGAAAATGTTCATTTCACAACTACCCTGTTATCTTTTGATGAAATAGGTTACAGGGCCGTCGCCGGTGCCCTCTCTGATATTGCCGCCATGGGAGGAATTCCAACGACTATATTGATTGACCTAGAGATACCGGAACCCGACCTTGAAAAAATAGAAGCCATTTACAACGGAATTAGGAATCTTCAACAAACCTTTGGCTTTTCAATTGGGGGCGGTAATATCGTTCATGGGGATAGATGGCGTATTACGACCACCGTTGTAGGAAAAGTTGAAATCGACTATATATTGACTCGTAATAAATTTGAGCCAGGTGATAACATTTACATCACAGGAGACATCGGAAGAGTTCAATTTTATCTAGAGAAATACAATGAAAAATCTATCGGGCCCCATCTTCTTAAAATACTTAGGGAAAAATTTTCAAATCCGATTCCGAGAATCAAAGAGATGCGAGAACTTAAGCAAATCTACAAAATTAATGGAGCCATAGACATCTCAGATGGAATTGGTATAGATTTAACAAGGGTCGCTAAGGCTTCAAACGTGGACATTGTTATTGATTTAGAAAAAATACCTTATAAAAAGGAACTGGATGCCTTTAGAAATGATGAAAATTTCCATCTCAAACTGGTTTCAAGCGGGGAAGAATACGAAGTTTGTTTTTCATCACCTCAGGAGATTACCTTTCATAATGTTACAAAGATTGGATATGTCAAAGAAGGCATAGGAAGTGTTTTGGGAATTTTGGGCGGAAAAACCCTTAATATAGAATCACTCGGATATGACCACCTGAAAAATTCAGACTAATGATAATTTCTCAACCTTGAAACCGTTACTGGTAGTTGTCAGTAAGAGTTTAACCCTTTTTTCGCCGGCATATAGGTCCATTAAGTTTTCAGGATCATTAACATGGAACTTCCTCAGGGCTTCTCTGATTTCACCTATCTTAATTTTATCAAATAAGACTCTAACCTCAACACCCAAATTACCAAGCCTCGCAAGGTCTTCAAGATATTTTGGATCTAATGAACTCAGGCTCAAATCATAACTCCACTCCGCACCTTGGAATGGATTCTCCTTAAAGTACTGCTCTAACTGTTCAAAAAGCTCAGGTATATCTCTTTCGTACATACTAAAACCACTGGCTGGCTTATGTCCTCCAAAATCAATGAACAATTCACTCAGATAATTTAGCATATTTAGAGAATCGAAACCATAGGGTGCTCTGACTTCAGCCACAACCACTCCATCGTTTCTCCTGCCCAAAATTATCACTGGAACATCGAAACTTTCTTTCAACTGACTTGCCACATAACCCAGGTATTGCGGTTCCGCATCCTTCAAATCTATAACTATATAGTCTCTAACAACCTTTAAGGTGCTTTTGGCAAACTCGAGATATTGTTGTGCCTTCTGCTGCCAACTTATCAATTGCTCCATTGCAGGCTTTATCAATTCCTCAGCAGTAGAAACGTCCGGACTTAACAGAAGGTGCACCCCACTGTTATCACCATTAGTAGACTTACCAGAGGAAACAATGGGCACCAAATCTTCAATTGAAGCTTTTGGAAATTCAGACCCGCTCTGCCTTCTTAATTCTTCAAGGGCTTTCACGAAATTGGGTCTGTACCATTCCAATGACCTTTTACCCTCTTCATAAATAATCTTATTTTCACTAAATAAAGGGACCCTATCAGCAAAGGTTCCAATCGAAGCAAAAATAAAGAGCTCGGGCAATTCATCTCTAATCTTTTGAAGGTCCCAGCCATTTTTAAGTGAGAAAATTTCCCATGCTATTTTCAGAGCAACTCCACAACCCGCAAGATAAGGAAAAGAACCCCCTCCTATCTTGGGATTGACTACCAAAGTATCAGGCAAATCTCCCTTTACTTCGTGATGGTCACTCACAATCACGTCAATACCTCTTTCCTTAGCGTAATCTACTCCTTCGACACATGTAGTACAGGAATCAACAGTAACCATCAACGTAGGGGAATATTTTTCACTTATATAGTCAACAACTCCAGATGTCAGTCCATAAGCTTCATTTTTCTTAGAAGGGATGTAGTGATACACTACACCACCTAAGGTTCTTAAAGTTTTTATTAAAATTGCCGTTGAGGTTATACCATCAGCGTCTTCATGTCCCAGAATAACAATTGTCTCCCCTTTGCCAATTGCCCTCAATATTCTTTCAACAGCAGGTATCAAATCTGGAAGAGTCGAAGGTGGTTGTAAATTCTCTAAAACTGGATTAAAGGTGGATTCGGCCAGATCTAAATTTCTTACACCCTTTTCGATTAGTATCTCTGCAATCTCTTCCGAAATGCCATAATTAGAAGAAATTTCTCTTACCAGGTCCACTATAAACCTCCATATTTAAAAAAGCGGGTGACGGGACTCGAACCCGCGACCCTCAGCTTGGGAAGCTGATGCTCTACCAACTGAGCTACACCCGCTTAAACATTACTTGTTCCTAAAACCTTTTGACCACTAAAACTGCAATCTTCGAAAGCTTTAGAACCTTCGTTGAGACAGAACCCAAAAATGCCCTTTCGATTAATCCTTTTTCCTCATGCCCTAATATGATTAAATTATATTCATTACTTTCCGCATAATCAACGATGGACACACCCGCATCAGTACCTTCAACAACCTCATACTTAAATTCCCCGTCAGGATAGTTTTCTCTGAGTCTCTTTTTCAAATTATTCTTAACTTCATCAATATTGGAAACAAACCAGTTAACGCCCTGTTCAACATAGGGAATAGGGTATAATTCAAATACATTTAGAATAGTCAACTCACATTCATACTTCTTTACAAATTTGATTACTACAGATTTATAAATTTCTTTAGAAACTTCTGAAAAATCACCTGCAAAAAGAACCCTTTTAAAAGAAACCTTAGATTTCGGTTCTTTTACAACCAATACATTTGTTCTAACACCCCTTACGATATTAAATGCCGTTCCTGCAGTAATCGCTCTTTCACGATCTACTCCAACCACAACCAAGTCATAGCCTTGGGAAGACTCTTCAATGACTTCCTTTGACGGATCTCCCTCTTTAAAAATTATCTTCGTATGGATCCCCTTTTCACTCAATGAATTGGAAATTTTCTCAAGTTCTTCAACTGCTTTCTTTCTAAGAAATTCAACCCTTTCTTCTAAAACTTTAACTTTATCCGGAACTTCATAAAAACTAATAGTCTCACGAATTTTAGAAGGAAGCACATGCATAAGGACTAACTGTTTCTTGTCTCCAGCAAGATATAGAGCATAGCTCAGGGCGGCTTTAGAAGCTGTTGTGAAATCGTAAGGTACTAATATTTTTTTAAACATTATCCTTTTTGCCCTCCAGCTCTGCTCTCTTTTCCATGAACTCTAAAAAGCTCCACCTCTCTTCCATAAATTTCTTAATTTCCTCTATTAACTCAGGCTTCTTCATTATATGGGCAAATCTAGTCTGGGACTTAAGAAATTCTTCCACCGGAACAGGGTTTCTTGGTTTATATGTGATCTTATAATATCCATTTTCAACCTCATAAAGAGGCCAGAAACCTGACTCTACAGCCAGTTTCGCCAGCTCAATGCTCTTATTCTCCGGATACCCCCAACCAGGAACACACGGCGAATAAACAGATATGAATGTTGGCCCTTCAATAGAAAGGGCTTTTCTTACTTTCTTTACATAATCACTCCAATGGCTAACGGAAGCTTGTGCAACATAAGGGATTCCATGAGCAGCAATTATATCCACTATAGGTTTCTTATGCTGTATTTTACCGGGTAGCACTTTTCCTGCAGGCGAAGTAGTCGTACTTGCACCAAAAGGAGTTGAACTTGAACGTTGAATACCGGTATTCATGTATCCTTCATTATCATAGAGTATATATAGGAAATTGTGCCCCCTTTCAACGGCACCGGAGAGGGCTTGTAGTCCTATATCATAAGTACCACCATCTCCACCAAATGCTATGAACTTAATTTTCTTTTCAGATGAAATCAATCCCCTCTTAACAAGAGCTTTGTAAGCTGCCTCAACACCTGAAATTGTTGCTGCTGCATTTTCAAAGGCGCTATGGATCCAAGGCACTGGCCATGAACCATATGGGAAGATTGATGTGGTAACTTCCATACAACCAGTGGCGTTGGCGACTACTACAGGATAATCTGATGCGCTTAATGTCATCCTTACAATTGCCGGAAATGGACAACCAGCACAGGCCCTATGACCTGATGCAAGTCCTTTATTCCTTTTTGCAAGTTCTTTTAAACTCATTGAAAATTGATCAGCCATTTTTCTACTCCCTTACTCCAACATATTCAACAAAATCTAACTTTTTACCATCTTTTAATTCCTTCACTCTATCAATTATGTAAAGGGCATCACGAATAGGGAAATCTCTTCCACCCAAACCAAACACAAAATTCATTATTTTTGGCCGGGATTCCAGTTCATACAATGCGGACCTGACCTCATTAAATACAGGACCACCCATTGTATTTAAAGAATCTGCACGATCCATCACACCAATCGCTTTAACATTCTTAAACGCTTCTAACAATGCCTCATATGGGAATGGTCTGAAGACCTTTAGTCTTACCAACCCTACCTTTTCACCCTGATTCCTCTTTATGTCTACAGCTTCTTTCATCGTACCAGCAGCAGAGCTCATGCTAAGAATGGCATATTCAGCATCTTCCATTCTATAAGTCTCAATAAAAACAGGAAAATCAAACCCAAACTTTTTATTGTATTCCTCAATCACATTTTTAATAATTTCCTTTGACTTTTTCATCGCTTCAATCTGTTGTCTCTTATGTTCAAAATAATAATCGGTAAGGTCAAGAGGTCCTACCATTACTGGGTTATCCACATCTAAGAAATTGTAAAGTGGCTTTCTGGTTCCCAAGAAAGAACGAACATCTTCGGTATCAAGAGTCTCCACCACTTCCATTCCATGGCTTATAATGAATCCATCTAAGGTCACCATCAAAGGTAGGTTCACCGTTTCGGCAATTTTCACGGCCTGAATCAAAGTGTGGTATCCTTCATTAGCATTTTCACAGTAAATCTGAATCCATCCTGCATCCCTCGAACCCATAGTATCAGAATGATCTCCATGAATATTTATTGGTGCAGAAAGGGCTCTATTTACTTCTGCTAAAACGATCGGTAATCTAAGTCCAGAAGCAATATAGAGCATCTCGTGCATCAAAGCAAGACCCTGGGAAGAGGTGCCTGTCATCACCCTTGCACCTGCTGCCGATGCACCTATACAAGCGGACATTGCGGAGTGTTCTGATTCAACTGCGATGAATTCTGTGTCAACTTCGCCATCTGAGACGTACTTCGAGAAAATTTGAACTATTTCAGTTGCAGGAGTGATAGGATATGCTGCAACCACATCAGGGTTGATCTGCTTCATTGCGTAAGCAAAAGCCTCATTACCAGTTAATGCGTGCCTTGTTTTCTCTTTTTCTGCCATTACAGTTCCTCCTTTTCCATATGGATCGCCTTTACACGAGGTGGACACACTTCGGCACAAACCCCACAGCCCTTACAGTAATCATAATTCATTCCTGAAACCTTTGGCTCACCATTGACATCCTTTAGTATTATTGCATCGTCAGGGCAATATAACCAGCAGTTGAAACAATTAATACATTTATTTTCATCCCATACAGGTCTTTGTGTTCTCCAACTACCCGTTTTCAAATCCGGAGAAGTTGGAACTCCGGGAATTATTGCACCCTCAGGTAATTCCTTCCATCCCTTCTTTTTCATAAACCTTTAACCTCCTCAAAGGCCCTCTTGATAGCTTTCAAATTTCCTTCAACGACCTCCGGCTTGTATTTTATTCTTAGTCTTGCTTCTACAGCCTCCAGGAACTTAGAAAAATCCATCAAATTAAGTGCCCTTATCAAAGCACCCAGCATAGGCGTATTTGGCAAATTCCTACCCAAGATCTCCTCTGAAATAGAAGATGCATCTACAGTGTAAACCTTTCCGGGTAAATTATATTTTGATTTCACTGTTTCAGGATCAAGCCCGGAATTTACTATGAAAACTGTACTCTCATCAGCGCCCTCTTTGACAGCATCTGTTCCTAACAGGGTTGGATCTAAAACGCAAACTGCTGCTGGCTTCTCAATAGCGAAATGAACCCTAATAGGTTTCTCGTCGATTCTGTTATAGGCAGTAACAGGGGCTCCCCTCCTCTCAGGCCCATACTCCGGAAAAGCCTGAATATACATACCGGTGTGCATTAAAGCTTCACCAAAAAGAAGGGCAGCCGTTTTTGCACCTAATCCGCCTCTTCCATGCCAACGGATTTCAATCATCTATCCACTCCTTGTTATTGGAAATAATTATAAACATAAAACAACGTTAATTAAAGCCTTTAGTGAATTAACAGAATTTCTTCATTTAATTGAATTCTCGAAGCTTAAGGTTTAAACTATTTTATGAATAAGGAGGTTTTTCATGATCGAAATACGAACTCATGGTAGGGGAGGTCAAGGAGCTGTTGTTGCATCAAAAATTATTGCAGATGCGGCCTTCAAAGCCGGCAAGTATGCTCAATCCTTTCCCCAGTTTGGAGTTGAGAGAAGAGGCGCTCCGGTTGTAGCTTTTACGAGAATAGCGGAGAGCGAAGAAGAACTTCCTGTCCGTTCAAATATCTACGAACCGGATCATATTATCATACTTGACCCCACACTGCTAAATATACCTGATACTTTTTCAGGACTAAAGGAAGGTGGTTGGGTGATAATTAACTCACCCGATTCACCAGAGAACATAAATGTGCCCAAAAAATTCAAACTGGCAGTGGTTAATGCCTCCGAAATAGCCATCAAATATGGACTTGGATCAAAAGCTCAACCAATAGTTAACACTGCAATCCTTGGTGCCTTTTGCAAGGTCTTAGAAGATATCATCCCGCTCCGCGTAGTCTTAGAATCAATGCCCGAAGAAGTGCCTGTTAAGCCGGAAGCAAACCAAAAGGCTTGCGAAGAGGCTTATAACTCCACCCAAATAAGAAAATAAGGAGGGTTCATGGATATTAAACCCATCATAATAAAGTCCCTTAAAGACTTACCTGAAGCACCAGTTTCGCAGGGGACAACGCTGGTTAGAAAGACCGGAACGTGGAAAAATGTAAGGCCACAAATGGGTCAAAGGAGTGGACCCTGCGAAAATGCATGCCCATTAAGAATTAGGATTCCAAAGTATATAGACTACTTAACAAAAGGTGAACCAGAAATTGCAGCTTTAGAAATTTTGAAGACTAATCCATTTCCAACCATTACTGGAAGACTTTGTCCCGCAAAATGTGAAATCGCTTGCAACAGAAACAAATACGATGAAAGGATCTCCATTAAAGAATTAGAAAGATTTTTGGGAGACCTTATTCTTTCAAAAAAGGAAATTAAACCACAGGTAAAAACAGGCAAAAAGGTTGCAGTAGTTGGGAGTTCAATTTCAGCAATGACTGCTGCATATAAATTAATGGAAAACGGATTTGATGTGCATATATATACTGGTGGAAAGAAATCCTTCGATGATGTAAGAGGAAATGTTCCGGACGAGATTCTGGAATCCGAGACAAACACTCTTGTAAAATCCGGAATTCAATTCTTGAAGGAATCTACAACAAACCTGGCAGAATTAGAAAAACAATATGACTACATATTCGTGTCCACGAAGTCACAACCATACTTAATCTCCAATATTGATCCAAAAACCGGAAAATCCGAAAAGGAAAAAATCTATGGTTCAATTGAAGACCATGATGTTTCCAAAACAATAAAGAATGCAATTACAAGCGTTATGGTCATAAACGCTGAAATCGAGGGTAAAGAATACACAGAGGAAAGACCTCCGAGGGTAGTAACTTTCAAAGAAGTAGTGGTGGATTACTTTAACCACGAGCCTGCGATTAAAGAACTCAAATCCTTAGAAGATGCCTTAAAGGAAGCGAAGAGGTGTTTTTCCTGCGGTACCTGTAATTCCTGTGGAAACTGTTATGTATTCTGTCCAGACAGTGCTGTAAAATGGGTAAACAATTTCCCCGAATTTGACTACGATTACTGCAAAGGTTGTGGTGTTTGCGTAAATGAATGTCCAAGAGGCGTTCTTGAACTTGTTCCAGAAAAATAAGGGGGGCATCTTATGCCAATCAAAAAAGTTTTAACAGGAAACCATGCTGTATCATACGGTGCCAAGGCAGCCAGAGTACAAGTGATATCAGCATATCCAATTACACCACAAACACAAGTGGTAGAACTTCTCTCAGAGATGGTTGCCGAAGGCGAACTTAATGCCATTTTCGTAAATGTGGAATCTGAACATTCAGCTTTATCCGCCTGTATTTCAGCATCAGCAGCAGGAGCCAGAGCTTTTACAGCCACCTCAGCCCAGGGACTCGCTCTAATGCATGAGCTTCTCCATTGGGCCTCTGGTGCAAGGCTACCAATCGTGCTTGCTGACGTAAACAGAGCTATGGCCCCACCATGGTCCATCTGGACTGACCAGAATGACACTCTATCCCAGAGAGATACAGGATGGATGCAAATATATGTTGAATCAAACCAGGAAGCCTTTGACAGCGTAATTTTAGCTTATAAGGTTGCTGAGCAAGTCTACTTACCTTGCATGGTCATCTTAGATGCCTTTGTTCTATCTCACACATCAGAACCCGTTGAAATATACGACCAAGACAAGATAGATGAGTTCCTACCACCTTACAAACCGCTTGTTGCTATTGAACCGGGAAAGGCTTTTGGATACGGTGGCCTTGCAGCTCCTGATACCTATATGGAGTTCCGCTATAAGATGCAAAAAGCTATGGAAAAGGCAGTTGAACTCTTCGAAAAAGAGGGTAAAACCTTTGGAGAAATGTTCGATAGGAATTATGACCTTATAGATACCTACATGATGGACGACGCTGAATATGTGATGGTAACAGTTGGAGCTGCGACTTCCACTGCAAGGGTTGCCATTCAGGAACTAAGGAAGCAGGGTGAAAAGGTTGGGCTCTTAAAACTACGTGTTGTAAGACCATTCCCCTTTGAAAAGATAAGAGAAGCGCTAAAGGGGAGGAAAAAGGTTGCCATTTTAGACCGCAACATATCCTTCGGCTACCACGGTATTTTCTATCAGGAAATTAAGTCCGCTCTCTATCCGCTTAAAGAAAGACCAGTTGTTCTGGGTTACATCGCCGGCTTGGGCGGAAGAGACATTACAGTTAAAGACTTCATTGACATTTATAACGACATGAAAACAAGAGAAAACATGGAAGAGATTATTTGGAAGGGGGTAAAACTATGATTATGAAGAATTGGCAAATCCCCAAAGACGAACTGATGCACTCCGGTCATGCTGCATGCCAGGGGTGTGGTGGCGCTTTAGCAATGAGATTGGTTTTAAAAGCCTTAGGCCCAAATACAGCAGCCACAATACCGGCCTGTTGTTGGACAATTATTTCAGGAGATATTCTTTACCATGCATTGAAAATTCCTGTTTTTCATACTGCCTTTGAAACCGCTGCCATCTCAGCCACCGGACTTAAAGCCGGTTTAACAATAAGGGGTTACAAGGACACAACCGTCATTGCATGGGCAGGTGACGGCGGGACCTTTGACATTGGTATTCAGGCCATCTCAGGAGCTGCTGAAAGAAACGAAGATATAATCTATTTTGTTTATGACAACGAAGCTTATATGAACACAGGAATTCAGAGATCAAGTGCTACACCCTGGGGCGCCTGGACGACAACAACCCCTGTAAAACACCCAGAAGATAAGCCAAAGAAAAATATAGATGAAATTCTTGCCGCCCACAAAATCCCTTACCAGGCAACGGCAAATGTGGCCTATCCAGAGGACCTCATAAGAAAAGTCAAGAAAGCTAAAGAAATTAAAGGATTTAGATTTATTCACATTTTTGCACCTTGTCCACCTGGCTGGAAAATCCCATCTGACATAAGCATTCAAGTTGGAAGGCTTGCAACTCAAACAGGAATCTTCCCCCTTTACGAAATCGAAAATGGGAAAAAATATACTATCAACTATTTACCCCCTCAAAAATTACCGGTAACAGAATATCTCAAGGCTCAAGGAAGATTCAAACACCTGAAAGAGTCGGATGTGGAATTCATTCAAAAGATGGTTGACGAAAATCTTGAAATGTTAATGAGAAAACATGAATTGAGTCACGGAACCTTAGATAATATCCCTAGACCAGAATTTTACAAATAAACTAAAGGGGCAAAAAAAAAAATGGAATTTAAAACCTTTGGTTCAAAGCAAATAAAGACGAGATTTTCAATTATTCCGAAGAGTACAAGAAATTCCTCTCCTGTGCAAAAACTGAAAGGGAGGTCGTTGAATATTTCTTGAATCTGGTTAAAGACAGAAAGGATATTAAAGCTTTCAACTTCAGAGATAAGAGTCTCGTACTGTATAAAAAAGGCAATCAAAAGGTATCAGAGGGATTCCGTATTGTAGCAGCCCACATTGATGCACCCCGCATCGACATTAAGCAAAATCCCGTTTATGAAGATACTGATTTGGTGCTCCTGGAGACTCACTACTACGGTGGAATCAAGAAATACCAGTGGGTAACAAAGCCTATGGCGATAAGAGGAGTGATAATTAAAGGAAATGGAGATAAATTCAAAGTAAACATAGGAGACGAACCCGGCGACCCTGTATTTACCTTTACCGATATTTTGCCTCACTTATCCAGAAATGTTCAGGCGAACAAGAACATTTCTGAGGCAATACACGGGGAAAAATTGGACCTCCTCTTCGGCCATATCCCATTAGCAACCGACGACGAAAAAATCAGAGAAAAAGTGAAACAAAACATCCTTAATCTGTTAAAAGAGAAGTACGGTATTGAAGACAAGGACTTTATATCAGCCGAACTGGAAATTGTACCTCAGGGACCAGCAATGGATGTTGGAATAGACAGGTCAATGGTCGGTGGATACGGCCAAGATGACAGGGTTTGCGCCTATACTGCTGTAACAGCGCTACTTGATGCTCAAAAGGTTGAAAAGCCTACGCTTATAGTTCTCTTTGACAAAGAAGAAATTGGATCCGATGGAAACACAGGAGCTCAGTCCCTAATATTAGAATATGTAATCAGTCAGATATTAAATGAAGAAGGTATTACAGATTATTCCATGGTCCGAGAAGTGTTGATGAAGAGCGAAGCCATTTCAGGGGACGTTACTGCAGGAGTTGACCCTAACTGGAAGGAAGTACATGAATTAAAGAATGCAGCAAAACTTGGTTATGGAATAGCCATATCAAAATATACGGGTTCAGGTGGTAAATACTCTACTAACGATGCAAATGCCGAATTCGTGGCTAAAATTGTGAATATCTTTGATAAGAACGAAGTCTTTTGGCAGGTAGCAGAATTGGGCAAAGTTGACGAAGGTGGAGGAGGAACTGTCGCTAAATACTTGTCAAAATATGGCATGGAAGTCATTGATGCGGGAACACCGCTCCTCTCTATGCACTCGCCCTTTGAAATCGCTTCAAAGGGAGACATTTTAATGACATATAAAGCATATAAATCATTTATTGAGTCAGAATAGGAGGAATTACCAGATGAAAAATACCTTAAAGCAAATAGTAACTCTGGTATTATTAGCCATTGCAGCAATCCTGCTCTACAAACTTCCAGTGATGCAATCAATGACCATTCAACAAAAAATAACAGCAATAATCTTCCTCGTCGCTGCAGTGTTATGGATCTTCGAGATCGTTCCTCTGTACGTAACGCCCTTCGTAATATTAGTTATGGAAGTTTTGTGGTTGATGCCGAAGCTGGAAGGTGCTAAAGCGACAACTTTTCTTTCGCCCTTCTTCAGTACAACAATATTACTATTTTTAGGAGGATTCGTACTCGCCAAAGGTTTAGAAGCCTATAAAATTGACGAATTGGTTGCAGAAAAAACCTTAGAAGTAACTAAAGGTAAACCTGCCTTAACCCTTTTTGCGTTTCTTGCCGTCTCGGGATTTCTTTCAATGTGGATGTCCAACACAGCAGTTACAGCTCTTATGCTTGCGGTAACCCTTCCGGTGGTAAAGAAATTAACTGACAAAAATTACGCAAAAGCACTTCTTATTGCAATAGCCTTTGGCGCAAACATAGGCGGAATGGGGACACCCATTGGCACTCCTCCCAATGCCATCGCCCTTGACTACCTTAAAAAGGCTGGAATTGGAGTCAATTTCGCTAAGTGGGTGGCCTTTGGGTTTCCTTACGTAGTTCTACTTACCGTGGTTGCCTTTTTAGCCCTTTACTTCCTATTCCCAAATAAAGTAGAAAAGGTAGAGATGCATGTAACTCCTTCTGAAAAGAGGAATGACCCAAAAGTAAAAGTGATTATCCTTGTTTCTATCCTAACAGCATTACTATGGCTTACAGAGTCAGTTCATAAAATTGATGCTGCGTACGTGGCTCTCCTCCCGGTGCTCGTATATTTCTCTTTCGGGATATTGAACAGAGAGCACTTCAATACCCTCAGCTGGGATGTACTCATCCTTATGGGCGGTGGTTTATCCCTTGGTGAAGCCTTTAAAGTTAGTGGATTAGGAAGTTATATCGTTAATTCCCTGGGGCTTTCAAACCTTTCCTTTATGGGACAACTGGCCCTTCTTGCCGGAATTACAACAATTATCACAAACTTCATGTCCAACACAAGCACTGCTGCCCTCATCATACCTCTTGCTATGGGACTTAACTTAGACCCTGTTCACCAAGCCATATTGGTAGTTTCAGTAGGATTATCAGCTTCAGCTTCCATGTTGTTGCCCATCAGCACACCACCAAATGCTATTGTATACAGCTCCGGAGAGCTGAAGGTGGTTGACATGCTCAAAACCGGTTTTGTCATACTCGTATTGCAATTCTTCCTGCTCATAACTTTCGAAAAGTTTATGATTTCACTGATTATTAAATAATTTTGTTCTTGGCTGAAGTTTGGAAAAACTAAGATTGTAATTTAAAATTAAGGAATGTATGAAGATTGTATTACCATCGGGTGAAGAGATAATATTTGAGAAGGAAAAAGCAGTTGGGAAAAAGATTTTAGAATTGCTTAACCAAAACAAAAAGTATTTGGTCGCCCTTGTGGACGGAGTATCTCGTGACCTTACTTATGTTTTAAACGGTAGTGAAGAAATTATTGAAATTCATGATTTCAATAGTGAGCTTGGGAAAGACACTTATTGGCACACCTCTTCCCACATTCTAGCACAAGCAGTCAAAGAACTCTTTCCTGATGCAAAATTGACCATCGGTCCGGCAATTGAAAATGGTTTTTATTACGACTTTGATACAGGTGGATACAATTTCACCGATGAGGACTTACAAAGAATTGAAGAGAGGATGCGCGAAATAATAAAACGTGACCTCCCAATAAAGAGACAAGAGCTAAAAATTAACGAAGCAGTAGATTACTTCAAAAAATTAGGAGAAGATTACAAAATAGAAATCCTGAGTGAAATTTCTGAAGATACGGTGTCTATTTACACGCAAGGCGATTTCGCTGACCTTTGCCGTGGTCCTCACCTTCCATCCACATCATACGTTAATGCTATTAAACTCTTAAGCGTTTCCGGAAGCTACTGGAGGGGAGACGAGACTAAAGCAAGGTTGCAGAGAATTTATGGCATCTCATTCCCAACGGAAGAAGAACTTAATGACTATCTTTTTAAATTGGAAGAAGCCAAAAAACGTGACCACAGAGTATTAGGGAAACAGTTAGACCTTTTTTCCGTTCAAGATGAGATTGGGCCGGGGCTTATCTTGTGGCATCCCAAAGGCGCTGCAATAAGAAGAGTCATAGAAGAATTCTGGGTTGAGGAACACCTTAAAAGGGATTACGAGCTGGTGTATACACCTCATTTAGGGAGATCCAAATTGTGGGAAATCTCCGGGCACATTGAATTTTACAAAGAAAACATGTATCCACAGATGGAGCTTGACAATCAACAATACTTCGTAAAACCGATGAACTGTCCATTCCACATAATGATTTATAAAAGCAAAGTAAGAAGTTACAGAGACCTGCCCATAAAATATTGTGAACTGGGAACCGTTTACAGATACGAAAGGTCCGGAGTCCTTCATGGTCTATTAAGAGTTAGAGGATTTACCCAGGATGATGCCCACATCTTTGCGAGACCAGATCAGATATTGGACGAAATAAAAGAAGTTGTAAATTTTGCGTTCTTTATCCTTAACAAATTTGGCTTCAAAGATTATGAAGTTTTCGTTTCCACGAAACCTAAGGACAGCGTTGGAAGCACAGAAATGTGGAATGAAGCAACTCAAGCACTGATGAAAGCCTTAGAAGAATTAAACATTCCTTTTAAAGTTGACGAAGGGGCAGGTGCCTTTTACGGTCCAAAAATTGATATTACAATAAAAGACGCTCTTGGACGTTCCTGGCAATGCACCACCGTGCAATTTGACTTCAACCTACCTGAAAGGTTTGATATTTCATACAGAGACAAAGATGGCGTTGATAAAAGACCTTATATGATTCACAGAGCGCTTTTCGGTTCAATTGAAAGATTCTTTGCAACACTATTAGAATATTACGCAGGAAATTTCCCGGTCTGGCTCGCACCAATCCAAGTCGCAATACTCCCCATTTCCGATGAAAACATCCCTTACGCTGAAAAAATATATAAGGCCATAAAGGAACAAAAAATCAGGGCAAAGATAAACAAATCCAATGAAAAACTGAATGCCAAAATCAGAGACGCTGAATTAGAGAAAATTCCTTACATGTTAATCATAGGTAAGAAAGAAGTTGAGGAAAATTTGGTTTCCGTTAGAAAACATGGTACCGGGGATGTAGGTAAGATGTCTCCGAAAGCGTTTATTGAACTAATAAAAGCAGATATAAAAGGAGGTAGTAACCATCATTAATAACAAACCGCTGGGCCCAGATTTCAGAAAAAGAAATAAAGAAGAACCCTATAGGGTAAATGAAAGGATTAAAGCCTACGAAGTGAGAGTAATCGGTCACGATGGTAAACACCTTGGTATCATGAAGACAAGAGACGCTATCAAAATAGCTTATGAGGTTGGACTAGATCTTGTAGAGGTAGATCCAAATGCCAATCCACCAGTTTGCAAAATTCTGGACTACGGAAAGTTTAAATACGAGGAACAAAAGAAAGAAAAAGAAGCCAAGAAAAAGCAGCAAGGGGAAGTAAGAGAAATAACTATGAGCCCTCGCATTTCAGAGCATGACTTAGATGTTAAACTAAAAAAGGTCAGAGAATTTCTCTCTTCCGGTAATAAGGTTAGAATAAAAATCATGTTTAGAGGGAGGGAAATGGCTCACCCCGAATGGGGAACAGAACTGTTTGAGAAAATAAAATCAAAATTAGAAGGTGAGGCTATTGTGGAATCTCAGCCCAAGGTGGAAGGCAGAGATCTTACCTTCATTTTAAAACTGGCTAAATAAAAAATCTTAGGGAGGTGTAATTATGCCAAAAGTTAAGAGTAAGAGGTCTGCTTTAAAAAGATTTAAAATAACAGGAACTGGAAAGGTAAAAAGATTTAAAGCTTTCAAAAGCCACCTTCTCGCTGGTAAAAGTGCCAAAAGAAGGAGAAATCTTAGAAAAGCAGACATAGTAAGTAGCGCAGATTTAAAAAGAGTGAGAAAGGCCCTTCCTAACAGCTTCTAACCAAAGGAGCTGCATGGACTTCTCAGAGATAAAATCTTTACTTAAGGACAAGAAAATAACAGTTATTTGCGGTGGATGGTCTGGCGAACGGGAAGTTTCTTTACGATCTGGGAAGAACGTTTATGAAAGTCTAATACGACAGGGGTTCAGTGCAGAGTTATTTGACCTCACAAAGGAAAACATAACTCAAATCAGACCTGGTTTCACTGATGTTGCTTTCATCATTTTGCATGGAAAGCCCGGAGAAGATGGAACCATTCAAGGAATGTTGGAACTTATGGAAATTCCCTATACCGGTTCTGGAGTGATGGCCTCAGCAATTGGAATTGATAAGCTAATGGCAAAAAAAATAATGAAAATTCTTGGAATAAATACACCACCCTACTACTATATTCAGAAGAACGCAGACCTGGAAAAAGAATTAAGAAAAGCCATTGAAATGTTTGGCATGCCATCTGTAATTAAACCTCGTGCAGAAGGTTCAAGCCTCGGTGTTGTGATTGCCCATACAGAAGAAGAACTCATTAATTCCTCGAAATCCATAAGAGATGCTTTCGGTGATTTTTTCATCGAAAAATTCATAAAAGGAAAAACTATCACCTGCGGAATTCTTGGCACAGGAGAAGAGAGTTTTGCCCTACCGATATTAGAACTGGAGGTTGTGGGAAGAGAGTTTTACGATTATACTGCAAAGTATACAAAGGGATTAACTAACTTCATCATCCCCGCGCGCATACCAGACTTCACCACAAAAGCCTTTCAAGAGGCCTCACTAAAACTTCACAAAGAACTTGGCTGCAAGGGCTTCTCCAGAGTTGATGGAATTGTAGATAATGATGGAAATTATTATGTTCTTGAAATTAACACACTGCCTGGTATGACTGACCTATCAGACCTTCCAAAGGAAGCAGCCCATATCGGAATATCTTATGATGAAGTAGTCTTATACATCCTCAAGTCGGCCTTTGAGTAGTGAAAAAGTAGAAATTAAACCACTGGTCAGGATATTTTTTTATCGCTTCTTCAAATAGCTTGAAAATTTCCTTTTCCACATTATTTTTATCTATCTGTGTTATATCAAATCTTACCTTTTCAAACTTTTCATCCCAGTGGCAAACGAGAAAATATACATCTCCTTCTACCAACCTCGGAAGCTTGAAAACCCCCTCAGCGTAAATAATTTCCTGTCCCAAGAAATTACCTTTCCTCCACTTCCCTGACGTTACTCTGTCAACGAGAACCACAAGGCTATATTCCTCTTCTTTTTTCAGCTTCTGTATAGCTTTTATTGTTCCCGTACCAACGAGAAAAACTTTTATACCCTTCCTAAACCTTAGCCACATCCAGAGATAAAACTTAGATAAATTCTCCATAAGGGTGTAAAAATTAAAACCATAGAAATTTACGTACTTAGATGCTATGTCCCAAGGCCCCATGTGTATTGAAAATACAATGGACTTCTTGTTCTTAAAAACCTCCAGATCTTCCAGAACCATGTATTTTTCCCATTTTTTTCGATTAATCTTCATCACGCGTATGTATGAAACGAACATCTTCCTGAAAAGGTCTCTCATTATAATCTTCCTTTCCCTCATTGATTTTTCAGGAAATATAATCTCTAGATTCTTCAAAATCGCTTTAATTCTCCAGTCGAAAATCCTAAAGGCATCGGAAAGCACAATAGCAATAAATTCTGCAACTTTTTGTGGAATAAATAAACATATAAATTGGGCGACTAAAGTAACTAACATCTCAAATCAACTCCTTGTAAACATGTTCCACTTTTTTTGCAATTTCCAACCAATGATAGTTTTTCACAAATTCAAGACTACACTTTTTCAATTCATCATACAAATCCTTATTTCTCGTAAGTTCAACTAGTCTTGCTTGTAAATCGTCAGGGTCTCCCGTTTTAAAAAGAAGACCGTTACTTTGATGGGTAATTACATTTCTATAACCCTCAATATCCGAAGCAATAACAGGAGTTCCACAGGCCATAGCTTCAAGAAGAATTAAACCAAAACTCTCACCTCCGAGGGAAGGAGCAACAAAAAGATCTATCCTTCTATAGAAATCGGGGAGTTCCTCCTTAGGAATTTTACCTAAAAATAATGCCGGAATTTTGTTTTTCTCACAAAAATCTTTATAAACTTCTGTTAATGGACCAACGCTCCCAATTATGAGATGCATTCTCTCCTTTAGTTCAGGATAACGCCTGAATGTCTCCAATAATACACCAAGTCCTTTCCTCGGCTCATGCCTGCTTAGAAACCCTATGTTAATTTTTCCATCTACAAACCTTCCTTTTTCTTCAGGATAAAAGACCTCAAGGTCAACACCGTTGGGAATAATAGTCCAATCACCTTTGTAAGGTGGTATGACGGCCTTCTTAGCAGTGTTAGAAACAAATATAAACTTCGCTATTTTCTTCGCATCACCACTAAAAATAAGTCTTCCAAGATTGTTCCAGTTTATCCCAACAAAATCTGTGTGGAAGGTCGCCACATTAGTGTAAGGAGAATAGTGCAAGGCAAACCCTGGTAAGTTGGGAGCCAGAGGCCCATGAAGATGAACTATATCAAACCTATTTTCTTTAAAAAAACTTCTTAAAAACTTAAATATTCCCGAATCCCAGGTTACAGTAAGTTGTGTATGATTGAAAATTTTAAAGGCAGGGGTCAAGATCACTTTTCCTCTTCTTATCACGTTGGTATCCACTTCCTCTCTTAAATCGGGATAACCTGCTGTCAGTACATAAACATTATGACCAAGTCTTTGCAAATATTTTTTTAAATTGTAAATATGCTCCCCTACTCCACCAGGGAATGGTAAATAAGCATCACTAACTTGAAGTATCTTCATTTTCTAATTATAAAGGAGAGAGCATAAAGAAGCCCTCCGAAGATGACCACTGTCGCGCCTACAGGGATATCTAACAGAAGAGAAACCAGAAAACCAATTAGCCCGCATATAAATCCAATGACAATACTCAAACCTAACATTTGCCAAACATGTTTAGCAAACCTCTGTGCCAGTGAAGGTGGTATTATTATTAAACCGAAAACCACGAGTGCGCCAACACTTTTCATAGAAAATACGACTGCTAATGCAGTGAATAAATAAAACAACAACCTCAATCCGGAAGTGTCAAAACCTGAGGCCTGAGCCAGCTCTTCAGAAAATAGCATTAAAAACAACTCCCGCCTGTAAAAGATAATAAAGAAACAGTATAAAAACATGGAGATAATTAGCAAAACTAAATCAGAAACATTTACAGTAAGTGGGCTTCCGAAAAGATATGACATGGCATCGGATATGTAGGTTTTGGTTAAACCAAAAAAGACTATTCCCAAAGCAGTGGAAAAGGAGAATAAAATGCTCAAGGTTTGTTCATATTTGACACCACCTTTTTCACTAAGGTTCCAGAGTAAATAGGCTGCCATACCTGTAATTAAAACGGAGCTTAAGAGAGGATTTACATTTACTAAGTAAGCCAGAGCAACCCCTGCAAAGGCAATATGGGAAAAGCCAGCAGCAATAAAAGAAGTTCCAGAAAGCACTGAAAAAGAACCCACCAAGGGCAAAAAAATACCAGCCACAAGAATAGCAAGTAATGCCCTTTGTATCGCCACAATTTTAAGAAGCTCAACCATGATGATAATCTCTCACCTTGATATGGGTCTTATCGCCAATTATTTCCACATCAACCTTCGTACCATAAATGTCTGATAGAATGGAGGTTTTTAAAATCTCATCGGAGTTCCCCACATAATGTTTCCCATACCCAACAACAATGTACTTGGTTGCAACACTTAGATATGGCTCAATATCATGCGTAATAAGAAGAACCGGTATCTTATAAGATTTAAAACATTCTACTATTGCTTCGTTAACCTGACTCTCACTGGCCAAATCAATTCCCGCCGTTGGTTCGTCCAAAAGAAGAATTCGCGGGGGTCCCATCAAAGCCCTTGCCAAAAGTCCCCTCTTCTGCTGTCCACCTGAAAGTTGAGAAAAGGGCTTATCCCTTTGATCCAATAGATTGACCAAATCTAAATTCCTCTCAGCCTGTTTGTAGTATTCATATGGCACCTTTTTATACCGCTCGAGTAACGGAAAACATCCGGAAAGAACCACATCAAATAGAGTTGCCGGAAAATACTTATCCACATTATAAACCTGGGGAACATAACCTATCATCTTCTTATGAGGACAAACTCCCCTAACAGAACATCCAAGAACATAAATTTCACCTGATAGGGGTTTCAAAATACCCAAAATTGTCTTCGCTAAGGTGGTCTTTCCGGCTCCATTGGGCCCAAAAATAACTATAAAATCTTCCTTATCAACCACAAAATTAAGCCCCGATAAAACTGTTTCACTACCGTATCCCACAGAAACATTGTTGAATACTATTTCCGGCATTCTAATGCACCTTGAATAAGCTTAACTTGAGAGCTGAATCCTTCAATGAAATCTCCATTAAATAATGGATTTATTGAAACGAAACAAATTCCAGCATCTTTTGCCAGTCTTTCAGGTACCTTGGAGGGGATTGTAACCTCTCCCACTATTAATGCTATTCTCTCCTTTCTAATCCTATCAATCCATCTCCCAAATTCACCGGGTGAGAGTTCCTTTTCACCATGATGGGAGAGGGAACCTACGACTTCAATTCCCACAAGTTTAAAAAAGGGATTCCACGAAGGGTGATGAACTAAAACCTTTACTTCTCTGTAGGCTTTAAAGTCTTTTATAAGAAAATCCTTAAGAGAATCGACCCTTTCCACAAACCTAAGGTGATTTTCTTTAAATACCAGTGAGTCTTCAGGGAACTTTTTAATTAAACTTTCCAGCAAAACTTCGGAAATCACCGGCAAAAGGTTTAAATCTAACCAAATGTGGGGATTACTGACTTTGACATCTCTATTCACAATAGTATCAAGGATCCTGATCGTGTTTTTATTCATACCTGTTAACCTTCTACCCCAGCTCTCAATATGTCCACCCACTTCAATATACAAACTAGCATTTGCAACTTTCTTGATGTCAGATGGTTTTAATTCATAGGTATGGGGGTTCTGATATTGATTTAACAGTGAAGTAACCTCGTATCTCCCCCCTGTCAACTCCATAACAATTGAGGCCAATGGTGGGATTGAAGTAACAATCAACCTGGATTGAAGCAACAATAGAACAATCAATTTCATAACACATCCTCCTGCAGAGTTGTTAAAAATTATAAATGAGGAATCCTGAACAATAACTATATACACGAGCAAAAATCTAAGTTAATTAAATCTTATATTCACTAAAAGCATGCTTTCGCAATTTTTCCCGAGGGAAGGCGGTTCCTTGATTAAAGAGGCTGTTTTCTTTATACTTTCAAAGTATTATGAAGTTTTTTATTTCTTGTGGTGAAATTTCTGGAGATATCCACGCGGGCAATTTAGTAAGAGAGTTGAAAAATTTTTTCCCTGACGCAGAGTGGTTTGGTATAGGTGGAGAAAATTTGAAATCCCAGGGAGTTGAACTCATCCTCCACATCAATGAAATGGGGGTGATCGGATTTGCTGAAGCATTGAAAAACTTACCAAAGGCAGTTATGCAATATAGAATTTCTAAAGAGGCTTCAAAAAAGGCTGATGTTTGTATCTTTGTCGACTACCCCGGATTCAATCTCAAACTGGCAAAGGAAACTAAAAAAATGGGTAAGAAAAATATTTACTACATACTGCCGCAAACCTGGGCCTGGGGTGAATGGAGGGTTAAGGAACTTAAATCAAATTTTGACCTGCTCCTATCTATCATCCCCTTTGAAGAAGATTATTTTAAAAAACACGGCGTCCAGGTTCATTTCATTGGTAGTCCAGTATACGACCGATTCTTAGAAAGAAAAGATTCGGCCGAGGAAATAAGAATCCCCGATAAAAAAATCATCGGGGTTCTTCCAGGTTCAAGGAGACAGGAAGTAGAGAAGTTATTACCCCACATAGAAAAGATAATAGGTATAGTGAATGAAACGCGCAAGGACATTCATTTCATAGTTTCCCAAAAAGTGCCATTTCGACTTAGGAATTCAAGCAATGTTACTTTATTTAATGGGGACCCATTCTCTATCATAAAGAGTTCTGATGTAGTTTTAGTAACATCAGGTACTGCCACCTTGGAGACAGCACTTTTTGAAAAGCCTATGGTGGTTATGTATAAAACATCTTTTTTCACTTATTTTCTTGGGAAAATAATTGCTAAGATAAAACACATAAGCCTCGTAAACCTTATTCTAGGCGAAGAAGTTGTGCCAGAGTTCATTCAAAACATTAATGAAGAAAAGATCGCAAAAATTTTAATGGCATATTTAGAAAACCAAGAGTTATGCAGCAAGGTTCAAGAAAAATTAAGAAAATTAAATATTATTTTAAAACCAGGTGCAGCTAAAAATGCTGCACTAAAAATTCATGAGGAGGTTTCAAAATGGAAATGATAGAATTAATTCGAAGTCTGCCAAAACAGATTGAAGAAGCTTTGAATTATGAAATTCCGAAAATACATGTTCCTAAAAGAATTTTCCTCTGCGGAATGGGTGGCTCAGCTATTGCAGGAGACCTTGCAAAGGTTATTGCCAGAAATTCCTCAATACCCATTGAAATTATAAGGGATTACAATTTACCATCATACGCATCAAAAGAGGATTTACTCATCGCCTTGAGCTATTCCGGAGACACAGAAGAGACCCTATCCTGCTTTAAAGAAGGAGCAGAAAAGGGTTTGGCTCTCTACTCCATTTCAAGTGGAGGAAAACTACAGGACATGGCAAAGGAATTAAATGCACCCCACACTGAAATTCCAAAAGGTTTTCCACCAAGAACCGCTCTGGGATATTTAATAACTCCTATTATATGTTTATTCCATAATATGGGTTTAATTTCAGAGGGTGAATTTAATCAATTTAAATCACTACCGAATTATCTCTATGAACTCCAGAAAGAATTTGAAATGGAAGATTCATTACCTCTCGAAATCGCAGCCAAACTTTATAAAAGAATACCTGTAATATACACATCGACTCGCCTTTACCCCATTGCCCTTAGATGGAAAGCCCAAATCAACGAGAATTCCAAGGGCTTTTGCCACACAATGGAATTCCCTGAAATGAACCATAATGAAATAAACGGCATTAAAAACCCGATAACAAGATGTGAAGACCTTTGGGCTCTCTTTTTGGTGGATGAGGGCGATCATGAGAGAATTAAGTTGAGATTTGAGATAACTCGAGAACTTATTGAAGAGTCCATTCAGGGGTATACAAAAATTCAATCAAAAGGGGAAAACTTTATTCATAGAATATTCTACCTCGTCTACCTTGGTGATTATGTCAGTCTCTACCTCGCAAGATTTTACAACGAAGATCCTATTGCCATACCAAGAATTAGCGAATTAAAAAGGAGGCTTTCCCAATGAAGGTCTTAATCCCTGTAGGAGGACGTGGAACCAGATTAAAACCACACACCTTCACCACCCCTAAGCCATTAATTACAGTCGCAGGAAAAGCCATACTATTCCATATCATTGATCGTATCCTTCCGTATAGTCCTGAAGAAATCACTTTAGTAATACCACCCGATGGAAACTCCATTTATAATGCGGTCACTGAGCACTATACTGATATAAAAGTCATTTCTGCAGTTCAAGAAAAGCCCCTCGGTCTTGGTCATGCTATTCTAACTGGGCTTGACGTGGCGAACAATTCGGAGCTTCTTATCGTCCTTGGAGATACCATCATTGACGCCACTATAAACCCAGAAGACTTTCAGTACGATTTCTTGGGACTGAAAGAGGTGGACAATCCTTCCAGATTCGGTGTGGCAGTTGTAGACCAAGAAGGTTTCATAGTCCAGGTGGTTGAAAAACCATCACACTTTATATCAAACCTTGCCATTGCAGGAATTTACCATTTTAAAGAAACTGAACCACTTAGAGAAGCTCTCGAATACCTAATAAAAAATGATATTAAAACTAAAGATGAATATCAGCTCACCGATGCAATTCAACAAATGGTAAAAAATGGATTTAGACCAAAGGCTGTATATATTGACGGTTGGTATGATTGTGGTACTGTGGAAGCTCTCCTTGCAACCAATAAATATCTACTAATGAAGCATTCAAACAAAAAATCCTTCCCCAACACCCTGATAATTCCACCTTGCTACATAGACGAAGAAGCGGAAATTACAAATAGCCTTATAGGTCCCTATGTGTCCGTTGGTAAGGGTGCAAAGATTTACAATGCTATTATTCAAAACTCCATCATTAATGAGTATGCAGAAGTTGAAAGCATAATAATTACTTCTTCTATTGTAGGCAAAGAAGCCTACCTTAAAGGCTCTGCCAAAATAGTAAATATTGGAGATTCATCGGAGATGGTGGAGAGCTAATCCTCCACCATCTCCACTAACACCTCTATAGTCTTTAGAATCTGATTATCTAAACTTTTATTGTCCTGCCAGATTTCGTTTTCTATGTAAAAGTCTGGTTCAACTGGTGTATTCTCAAGGCTGGGTTCTCCAATATCAAAATACCAACCCTCTGAGGGCTGTCTAAACACCGTTTTTCCATCGAAAAGGGTGTAGTTATTGGTTCCAATAACACCGCCAAAGGTCGGAACTCCTACAACCTTTCCCAGTTTCAACTTCTTAAATCCAGCGGGGAAAATCTCAGCATCAGAGAAGCAATGCTCATTTATTAAAAGAACGACAGGTTTATCCCAGCGAAAAAGGCTGTTATATTCGTATTCCCCGTCTCTTTCCTTCTCCACGAGGTATTTAGTCCTCCTCAAGAAATTCAAAAGTTCATCGTGTATGTGCCCACCACCGTTGTAGCGGATATCCAGAACAAGACCCTCTTTATTTCTGTTCTCGTAAATGTCTTTTTCAAACTCTCTCAAATTCCACTCTCCCATTCCTCTGATGTGTATATAGGCAAATTTTCCATTACTCAAACTATCCACTACTTTTCTGTTTGCAAGTACCCACTCCTTATAAATGAGATCCCTCACTTCCCAATAAGAAACAGATTTAATCTTGATTTTTTCCGTTCTTTTTCCCTTTCTATCTCTTAAAACCTCAAGCACAACTTCCTTACTCGTTTTATCAAGGAGATAATAGCTTAACTGTTTTTTACCGTTAACCCTCTCACCATCCACACTAACTATCACGTCCCCAGCCTTTAAACCCGAAAAGTGCGCGGGAGAATTCAAAATAACCTTCTCTACCTTCACACCATCACCTTCATAACTTCCATCAATTACTATACCTAAGTCGCCAAAGTTTTCAGTTCTTCCCGTCCTCTCCTGCCATATTCCGAGATGAGAAGCATTAAGTTCTCCCAGCATTCTATAGACCAGATTATTGAACTCTCCATAGGTCTTAACATAGGGAATAAATCTTAAATACCTTTCCCTCTGCTTCTCCCAGTCCGCTCCATGCATATTCCCATCGTAAAAACCGTCCTTAAGCATCCACCAACCCTCAAAAAAGAGATTGGAATAAAGGTCGTAGTAAGTATAAGATACTTCTTCGTTAACCTTTATTTCCATGTAATTACCCTGTTTGACGTTGACTTTGTAGAGCTTGCCATCACCGCTAAGGAACACCAATTCATTTCCATCAGGAGTAAATTCAATCCTTTTGGGAGACAATCCTCCTGTTGTAATTCTTCTTGGATTCTTTCCTTCGTGGTCCACAATCCACAGGTCGTTTCCATTTAAATCCTCTGCCTGAACCGCTATGTAAAGACCATTGGGAGAAATGGTGTAAAAATTGTAATAGGCCCTGAAACGGTAAACGGTTACCGTCCTTTCCCTGAGACCGTCAAACTTAATTTCCACCGTATGGGAAAGGGTATCAGCCTCTTTCAAATTGTGTAAATAGACATCCCTTTCCCTGTGTTCCTTATCCCTCAAATACATATACTTGATCCACCAGTCACCTTCGTAGTTCCTGGATGCAAAGAAGAGACGCCTTCCATCTTTGGTCCACATAGGTTTGTAGTCATCATTGGGATGGTCCGTAATGTTAACAGGTACAGCACCCTCTACCGCTCTTACAACATATACATCTTCCCTTGGCCCTAGTTCCGTCCTGCTATAGGCAATCCATCGGGAATCGGGCGACCAGGAAACCCATAAAACATCGTTGTGAGAACCTACTCTGAATTCCTTTCCCGATTTTAAGTCCTTAACAAAGATTTTCCCCTTATCCCTTTTGAACAAAATCTTAGCACCATCAGGAGAAACCACCGGTTCCTTTTCCGTTCCTGCTCCTCTAACTATCAATTCCTCCCTGAAACTGAAATTTTTATAAAATGGTTCAGAGCCCTGAGGAGTTATCCTGTATATGTCATAACTCCCGTTTCGGAGTGTGGTATAATATAGAAATTCTCCTTTGGGATCCCAGAATACATCCTTTTCCGGAGCTGGGGTGCTGGTAATCTTCTTGACTTTCCCATAATCAACAGAGGAGCTGTCAATACACATAACAAAGATCTCACCGAGGGCAACAAAGGCCAGCTGGTCACCCTTTGGGGAAATGGCAAAATCGGTTATATTACCCTCAATCTTCATTTTAACCACACTTCTCGGGTCAAAGTCATCCACAACCCTTATATCAGGGGCAAATAGAGAGTCTTTGAGGACATCGTAGATGTATAGTTTACCTAAAGATTCAAGAACAATCTTGCTTCCGTCCCAGGAGATGGAGGCCCAATTTATCTCCTCTTCAAACCTTGTTAACTGTGTTACATCCGAACCATCCAGATTCATTGAGAAAAGATTGGTAATTCCATTGTTAGACCTATTGGAAAGGAAATAAACTTTACCCGTCTTCCTTGAATACATTGGTTTTGAGTCACGAAGGTCATTTTTTGTAAGGCGGACAAATTCTCCCTTACATAGGTCGTACATCCAAATTTCTCTGTTTGCAGGACCTCTATAGCCTTTTCTGTACCACAACTCATTACCTCTTTCCAGAAGGAACCTATTCTGATCTATTTCAAATAGCTCATTTACAACAAAGTCAAAGACCTTAACCGGATTACCCCCATCAATTGAGATCTTATAAACACCCCCACTAAAATCATACATAGATGAAGAAAAGTAGATATACTCGCCACTATCGTCAAACATAAGGGGATACTCAGAGGCAGGATGGTAGGTAATTCTCCCTGGGGGTGCACTTCCATCGCTCGGGATTACATAAATTTCACTGCTTCCACTTGCATCTGAAACGAAGGCTATCCACTTTCCATCTCTTGACCATACAGGAAGTCCCTCAAAGCCCTCAGTTGTAGTTATCCTTACCGCCAATCCCCCTGAAGAAGGTGCCACCCACAAGTCGCCGTGGTAGGAGAAGGCCACAAACTGTCCATCGGGTGAAAGGGATGGGCCTAAAGCCCAATTAACAGGCTGACCTATAAAAATAGAAGAGAGCAAATACAAAATAATTATTTTCATGGGAGTATTATATAGTTAGAAAAACGAACTAATTAGTTGCTAAGATTTAAGATCTTTGGCTTAAAATTCTTAGCCTCCTCCAAATCCATTATGGCAAAGGAGACCACAATCAAAAGGTCACCCACTTCACCCTTTCTCGCAGTGGCACCGTTCAAAACACATTCCTTACTACCTCTCTTACCGGGTATAACATAAGTGGAGAATCTTTCGCCATTGTTGATGTTATAAACCTCAACCCGCTCGTTAGGAATAAGCCCAACCTTCTCCATCAATTCCTCATCAATGGTGATACTGCCTTCGTAGTTTAGATTTTTATCAGTGATTTTTATCCTGTGCAACTTTGATTTCAAGACCGTTATCAGCATGTGTTAATTATAGAGTTTACAAAAGGAACAACAAAAGAAATCAAATGGTACTGACCTTACTTTCTCATTCCTTAATGAATTTTATGGTACCGAGATTTTTCTCCTCACAACAAACCATCAAAAAGTAAATCCCTTTTCTAAGCTCAGAAAGTTTGTCGTCTTTTATGACAACGGTCTTATTAAATTCATGGTTCTTTTCAAGTAAAAGTTTTCCCGATGGATCGTAAAGTAGGACTCTCACGGGTTTCCCCGGTGAACCAGAGAAATTCAAGACAATCTTATCTCTAATGAAGGAAGAACAAATAACAAAAGGAGTAAACTGTCTCTCATTAGCACCAACCAACGGCTCAAACTTAGTGATAAAAATGTCAAAATAACCCGCATTATTACCTTGATAGTACGCTCCATTGTGATAAAAAGTTGGAAAATCTGTGGAATAGGTATACCCAGCCACAAAAACATTTCCTTGTTCATCCACCGCTATATCATAGGCCCAATCACTATACCCCCCGCCTAAAAAAGTGGCCCATTCTTGAACACCAGAATTGTTAAACTTCAAAACAAAACCATCCTGCGAACCATTCAGGCTATTCTGATAATATGCACCGCCTCCGGGATCAAAAAGAGGAAAATCCACTGAGTAGGTGTATCCAACTACATAAAAGTTACCTTCTCTGTCAATGAAACTCCCACAAACATAGTCACTTTCACTTCCTCCATAGTAAGTAGCCCACAAAGGGACTCCGTGATTGGTAAATTTTAGAATAAACAACTCCGCATAAATATCTGGCTGACCAGCAGGATTTTCTTGGAAATAGGCCCCTCCACCCGGGTCAAAAAGGGGTAGGTCGGGTGCCGTGGTTACACCAACCACGAAGATATTACCATTGTCATCGCACTTTATGGACAAACCCCTTGTACCTCCGCCTGTTTCTCCGCCGTAGCAGGTTGCACACAATCTTTCACCCGTATTACTGAATTTTAAAATAAAGACAAAAAATCCCCAATCACCCTCCAGATAATAGGTACCTCCACCAGGATCAAAGGTGTGAAAATCAGGCGAAGCGGTTAATCCGGTCAAAAAGACATTCCCCTCTAAATCTGTGGTAACCGAATAGCCAAAATCCGCCGACTCTCCACCATAAAATGTAGCCCATTCCATCACTCCAGAATTAGAGTATTTAAAAATAAAAATATCGTTATGACCCGCAAGAACCTCCTGATAGAAGGCATTACCTCCCGGATCAAGGGTGGGAAGGTCCGGCGAACTTGTTGAACTTGTGAGGAAAACATTACCAAAGACATCCACCGTTATAGAATATCCGTGTTCCTTATCACTTCCACCATAATAGGTTGCCCACTCCCTGATGACTGTGGAATCAAGCTTTAGAATAAAAGCGTCCCTTATACCTCCCAGGGAATCCTGATAGTAGGCAGATCCACCGGGATTATGGGTAGGAAAATCTTCCGACCAGGTCGTTCCCGTCAAAAACACATTTCCATCAAAATCTGAAGCGATAGAACGTCCCGCATCACTTAGACTGCCTCCATAAAGGACCACCCACTTTCTTTCTCCCGAATTTGAGAACTTTATAACAAAAATATCTCCTTGCCCCGAATAATCCCCCCAGAAATACCAATCTTTACTTTGGTTAGACACAGGAAAATCGGGGGAAAAAGTCCAACCGGTGACTACCAGATTTCCGTTCCTGTCTACGGTAATTGAATATGCCTCATCTTCATAACTTCCACCATAATAGGTGCTCCAGGATAGCGCCAGAGGAGGGTCTATTACCAGTTTCTCCTTGCGATTCCAATTCTTTACATCAAAGGAGAGGTATTCACCATCAAAAGAGTATGAAACCTCCACTTTTCTTTTGCCTTCGTATGCTACAACCTCCCTCTACCTAATACTACCGAGCGGTGTCTTCAGTAACAGCCCTTTGCCTCCCCTTTCCAATTCCAAATCTTCATACCTTACTTTCAACTTGATTTTACTTGGATCAGCCTCGGGACTTATTTCAAATCCGTGATGCAAAATTGTTCCATCAAATCTCCAGATCCAATCAATGCCTTCGTAGATATTCTTTATCCTCACTTTTTTATAACATCTTACAAAAAGAATACCTTGAGGGAAGTGGGCAAGGTAGTAATTTTTATAACCCGGCAACTCCTCTTCAAACTCAATTTCGGAAATGCGGGCTTCTAAGGGTTCCAAGTCCACCCTTGCATATTGAACGAGAAAATTTTTCTCCTCTTCTCCTTTCCCCTGCTCCACATTGAAGATAACATAACTCACCCCCTCCCTGTCAAAAAGACACCAAGAGGACCAATATAAGAAAAGGCCAGGACCTCTTTTGCAGGATTTCCCTCAATATCAGCCAGCTGTCAGAGGTTTCTTTCAAAACCTGTATTGGTATGAGTGGATAGAATTAAAACCCCGAACTCATTACCCCGGGTATAACTAACAAGGGCTAAATACAAAGCCAAAAACTTTGCAAACATGACAAACCTCCCGTTAGAAAATTTTAAAAATTCTCAGATAAAATTTCAAGCCCGATTAGGTTTTGGAAAAGAAGGATACTAGGGCAGACACGCGGGTCTGCCCCTACAGATTGATTAGGCCTACCCTTTCTACTCGTAGGGGTCGACCCATGTGTCGACCCGAAATATAACCTCAAATAAAAAAATCTTGCAGTTTATAAAATTTGCGCGTAAAAATTACGAATAAGAGAGTTTGCAGTGAAACTTTGTCGCTTTTGATGCGTTAACTTTTCAAAATAGGTTTGCATGATGCGAAAAAGTTGTGTTTGAGAAGCCAGATCCCTATATTGCTAAATTTTTCCGATGGACACCAATCAAAATACTATCAGGTTTAACATCAACTATTTCTTCTTCCTTATCTTCACAAAACTGCTTTGATACACCGCCTGGTCGCCGTATTCTTTTAAAACTTCATCGGTGGTAAGTTCATTTACCGTAAAACCACCTATCTGTTTCCAGAAGGCCTTGTACATCACCACGCAATTTTCGGGAATACCAGAATCAATGTGAACGGTCGTCTCCACTTCTCCCAAATCGTTATAAACCAAAACTGGGTCGCCCTCCTCCAATTTCAGTTTTTCAGCATCAGAGGGATTAACATGAACCCTGTAATCCGCATCTTTCAGGGTATTGTGGTACTGGCTGGTTATGGTGTTACCGAAGGTAACAGATAAGAGTCTAAATTCACCCTCTCTATTAAATGGAAATTTAATAAAATCGGGGAAATCTTCCACTCCCCTAAATTGTCTCCTTTTTGAGACAAATTCCACTTTGCCCGAAGGTGTTTCCAATTTAAAGCTCCTATTAACCCTGACAAAACCTTTTTCCTTAAGTTCCTCCAAAGTTAGGCCAGTACCTTCGAGGACCTTAACTGCGATACTCTCCTCCGATTCATAAAGTTCTTCATCCTTAAATCCAAAGTACTCTGATAAAGCCTTTGCCAGTTCATGATTGCTGTATCCGGGCCCATCAAAGACCTTCTCATTTATACTGACAAAATCGTGATAGTAAGAATCCGCAATATCAAAGTATTCAAAGAAAGATTTCGCAGGAAGAACTATATCGGAATAAAGGGCAGTGTCTGTAGGAAAGAGGTCGTGGGTGACGATAAAAACATCCTTTTTTTGAACCACCTTTTTTAATTTATTCACGTTGGGATTGGTAGTAAAAGGATTGGCATTGTGGATAAATAGAAACTTTACCTCATCCTGCTCAATGGCCTCAGCCAGTTGTGACTGAAGGAAAAACCTGGGCTCTTTGCTCCTTAACCACTCCCCTTTCACGTAATCCTTATCAAGGCCAACACTCATATCGTAGATAAACCCCGGTAATTTGCCCACGAGAAATGGCAAATAGGAGATAAAACTAACTGCATAAGGTCCCTCTTTACTTCTTTGAAACCCATATCCGATGTGAATAATTCCTTTTTTCTCGTAGAAGTTCTTTGCAAAGGCTCTTGCTTTTTCAACATCAACACCACATTTTTCTGCAAGAAACTCCTTAGAATAGCTTGAAATGTAACTCTTGAAGACATCAAAACCTTCAGAATTCCTCTTTACAAAATCCTCCTCTACCCAACCATTTTCTAAAAGAATTTTTGCCACAAGGATTGCAAAAATTATGTCTGTACCAGGCTTTATTTTAATAAAATAGCTTGATTTCGCTGTCTCACTCTCCCTCACATCCACCGTCCAGATCTCAAATCCCTTTTTCTTAAAGAAATTAAAACCATGCAGATTGGTCTTCAAAGGATTCATTCCCCAGTAAACGATGAGGTTTGAGTCCTCCACATCCATTGGAGATAGACCGACGGGCGTACCGTAGACATCCTTCAAAGCCTCAGCACCACCCGAATCGCAGACGTTGTGCTTTAAAAAGGATGCATTAAGTTTGTTAAAGAACCTGTACGGGAAAAACCTGTTAATAATACCCCGGCTACCTGCAAACTCAAAAACAAGGATCTTTTCAGTACCGTATTTTTCAACGACTTCTTCAATCTTTCTCCTTAATTCAGCCAACGCCTCATCCCAGGTTATCTCAAGGAATTTTCCGCTTCCCTTCTTCACCTGTTTCAATGGAGTCCTTAACCTCAGAGGAGATAAAGCCCAGGAGGACATTTTAGAGCCTTTATAGCAAAGAAAACCCTGCGTTATTGGATGTTCCTTAGAAGGCTCAAAGGAAAGTTTATTGCCGTCAAAGGCGGTCTTAAAAAAACAGGTATCATAACAATCTCTGAGACATGTGGATTTTTTCATGGAAAAATTATCTTCTTTCACAGCCAGCCAATCAAACTATATATTTTGATGAAAAGCAAAAATATTAACACCTGAATTAATGTAAGCGGAACCCCAAACTTCATAAATTCAAAGAAATTCAAGATATGCTCCTTAGCCTTTCGCTCGAGCCTTTGAAGGATTATCACATTACTTGCAGCACCCAGAATGGTGAGATTTCCCGCAATGGTACTGGCAAAGGCAAGGATAATGTAGGGAAGTTGAGTTGCACCATGAGCACCGAGTATTTTTAAATAGAAAATTGTGAGGGGCACATTGGAAATGATCTGACTTAAAAGAATGCTGTTAGCAATTATCGCAAAATTGCTCGCAGGATTAAATTTTGAGTTCTTTATGAAGTTGAGGAACATCTCGTCCTTTGTTAGTCCGTGAGTCACTATAAATATTCCAATGAAAAAGAGCAATGTATCGTAGTCTACTCCCTTTAGCAATTTAATCCCTTTCCTGTAAAAAAGAAGAAGGGGTAAAGCTGAGAGGATAGGAATGTGGCTGATTTTGAAGTTCAATCTCCACGGAAGGAAAAACTCCAGAATCTTTATGAAAATTAATCCGAGCAAAATAAATAATGAAATCTTGGAAAGATGCGCTAAGGATTTATCCTTTATGGGTTCCTGAGAATGGGCAAGGGGCCTTGAATGAAATTTTTCCTTGAAAATTACCCCAAAATAGAGATAGAGGACCATCAGGTTCAAGACCGTCGGTAGAAGAAGGAATTTGAAAAATTCAACGAAAGGATTAGTGAACACGGGTTGTAACGCAATTAAAAGATTTTGAGGATTGCCTATCGGACTTAAAACACTTCCGGTAGTAATGGAGAAGGCCAGGAGGAGCACAAGAAATTTGAGATCAATCCCGTAATTTCTTGCCAGAAGAGAAATTACTGTCACACCCACAATGGCAATAGTGTCATTCATCAAAAGTGCAGATGTAAGACCAAAAATGAATATAACAAGTAATATAAGCTCGCTGAAGCTATTAGCCCTCTTTAGATATTTGTATGTTAAATGGGCCAGATATCCACTTTCCTCCACAGAATATCCTAAAAGAAACAATCCAAACAATGAGATTAATACATCAAAATCTATTGCATACAAGCACTCCCTTGGAGTAACGCCTCCGAGGAGAAGCATAGAAACGGCACCGAGAAACATAATGTGCCAGTATTTCAATTTAATGGGAATTACATGTCTGAAAGCTATTAATAAAAATACTAAAGCACCTATAATTATATTTATGCTGGGCATAGGGGATTAATTTAAATTTGTTTCAATTAATACTCTGAGGCCAACCTCAACAATCTCGCTCTGGTATTTAGTGTTTTTGCCTGTTTCTAATTCTGCTTCTATTTCTGAATAGCTTCTCCTCCTTCTATAGGGTCTATCCGATGACATGGCATCAATAATATCAGCCACAATTAAAATATGGGAGCCAAGGAGAATTTGATCCCCTTTCAAACCTTCAGGATATCCTGAGCCATCACTTCTTTCATGATGTTGTTTAATAAAGGGCAAAATTTCTTGATATTCCTCGAAGTCTTTCAAAATATCAACCGAATAGGAAACATGCAACTTCACCATCTCCATTTCCATACCAACCAGTGGTTGCGGTTTAGTTATGAGCTCCAGTGGCAAAACAATTTTCCCAACATCGTGTAATAATCCTGCCAGCTGTATTTTAAAGATTTCAAAACTATTCAATCCTAACTCTTCAGATATTAGAGCCGACAAACGGGCAACATTTTTTAAATGCAAGTAAGTATGTAAGTCTTTATTTTTGACAATCATCAAAAGAGGATGAAATTGTTTAACAACAGAAGCATCTAAAAAGACTTGTTGCCTTCCAAAAACCTCTTGCCACAGTTGAGGGTAATCCACTTTTTCTTTTAAGAGAAGGTCAAAATTATATTTTGCTCGGGTTGAATAAAGTCCAAAGGGATTTGATACTTTTACTATCTTTCCATTCCTCACGATCTCTTTTACTGTGGAATCTATTTTCTGCCATTTAAGGAAGTTCACATACTTTAACTCTTCTCCTTCCTTGCCAACCAATAGATACAACTTATTCAGAAACTTCATCTTTTTATATTTTGTTAAGCCAATGGATTGATAACTCAATATGTTGAGTTTTGAATTGCAAGAGAAGCCCGCTTTTCCAATCAATTTCGAACTACTGAGGGGAATTTGAAGCCCTTTGGAAGACCCCTTTTCCTCTGATTCAAAAACGAGTATATTCACACCTCCTTCTAAAGCAATATTTCTAACAAACATTTCCACATCATTTCTAAGGTTATTAAACAAAATAATCTCTCTTACCACGGATTCAGCGAAGAAATCTACATACGGATTCTTTAAAAAGGGAAATTGGGTATAAATAACGACCAGTGTATAGAATTCCCCACCACCAAAGTGAAATCTTTTGAAAGCCCCACTAAAATCCTTGTACTTAAATAAGTTCCAATTGTATCCTTCATCCTGTAGCTTTAGCACATCATTGGAAAGCGTTGCGAATCTGGAAGGATCAACTCCTGAGGCGAACGTTAAGTGGAACTCATTGTCATAAATCATTAAACCTCTAAGATTGAACAAAGAAATAAAACTTTGAACCTTTTTGTTAAATTCTTCAAAATTTCTTGATGGTAGAAGGAATTGTAAAACTCTTGTTTCGTTAGAGTTTTTTAGCACGAAGAAATTTTAACGTAAAAAAAGAGAATTTCAAATTTTGTGATTTTGCATTTTTGGAACTCTAAATTACAGAGCTTATTGCCCCTATCCTGACAAAGAATTTATCTCCAAAGGATATTTCCAACCTTTCCGAAACATTTTCCAAAACCAATCCATTAAAATTTTGAATATGCGGCAGGAAGTACTGGAGAAAATTGAAAATGCCCCTCACAAGCCAGGGGTCTACCTTTTTTATCAGAATGAAGAAGTTATTTATGTGGGTAAGGCTATAGATTTAAAAAACAGACTTAAAAACTACTTTAGTAAACAGGACGACCCGAGGATTTCAACCCTAGTAAAAAGGTCTACCAATCTCTCATATATTATTACTAGTTCTGAAGAAGAAGCGCTACTTCTTGAGGCCAATTTAATTAAAATTCACAAACCTAAATACAACATCCGCCTTAAGGACGATAAGAAGTATCCCTATATTAAAATCACGAAGGAACTGTACCCTACGATAGCACTGACGAGAAACCTCAAAGAGCCGGGAATAATTATCTTTGGTCCATACGTTAACGCTCAGGCGGTAAGGAAAACCATAAGGGCAATAAGAAAAATATTCCCGATCCGTGCTTGCAAATATAGATTACCTTCATGCCAAAAGATTAAGCCCTGCATTGACTATCAAATCGGAAAATGTTTAGCTCCGTGCGTAGAAGGTAACATTGACGCTGAAACTTACAATCAATTGGTTCAAAATGTAATCAGGTTTTTGAGAGGAAAAACTTCTGACTTGATAAATGATCTGAAGAACAAAATGGAAAAAGCTGCCAGAAATTTAGAATTTGAAAAGGCAAGAATCTACCGTGATGAACTTCTTGCCATAACAAAAATGACAAAGGAACAGGCAGTTGCAAAACTTGGTGGGGAGAACAAAGATATCTGTGCAGTTTACAAAATCGGAAACAGTGCCATAGCCATTGTAATTAAAATAAGGGAAGGGCTTATGGTAGATAAAGAATCTTATTTCCTGGATGCCTTAGAATATGACCAAGAGCAAGATGTCTTAAGAGAATTTATAGTGCAATACTACTCCAGCACCATTTTGCCGCCCGAACATATCATTATTGACAAGAAATTGAGCGAAATGAAGACTATTGCTAAGGCATTAAACTTGAATATCAAAGTCGCTGATACACCGGAAGATCAGAAACTAATAGAAATGGCTTATGAAAATGCAAGAAAAGAACTTGAAGAAGAGATTGCTAAGAAAAAGGGAGCGAAAAAGGTACACCCGGGTCTCATAGAACTCTCAGAGCTACTTAAATTAACCAAAATACCGGAAAGAATAGAAGCCTGCGACATTTCACAGCTTTTCGGTTCGGAAAGGGTAGGAAGTTTTGTATGTTTCTTGAAAAATAGATTGTACAAATCAAACTACAGAAAATTTAAAATCAAGGGTGAATATTCTGATGATATGAATATGATTTATGAGGTGGTAAAAAGAAGGCTCCAACATGAACCACTGCCTGATGTGATTATGATTGACGGTGGGCTCGCTCAACTGAATTCAGCGAGGAAAGCAAAGGAAGAACTTAAACTGGAAATCCCTATGGTGGCCTTCGCCAAAAGATTTGACGATTTATATCTTGAAGATGGGAGAAGGATAATGGTGCCAAAGAGGAGCAATTTATTCCCTCTACTAAAGATATTGAGGGATGAGGCACACAGGTTCGCTGTTCAGTATCATAGAAAGCTTCGGGGAAAGAAAATGAAAGAATTTCCCTACGAAATAAAGGGGATAGGACCTAGGACCATAGAAAAACTCCTGAAAGCCTTTGGAAGTATCAAGAAAATTAAGGAAGCCACCACAGAAGAACTTGCTAGTATTGGTGGAATATCAAAATCCAAAGCACTAAAAATTTTCAATTATTTCAAAAATCGTTAGAAGGCATATTTATTGGCACTAAACATTGACCACGGAGATGTTAGGCATTATAATTTCACTGTGAATGTGCAATTTTATTATGTAGGAAGGGATGACGTATTTTGGGAGTACCTTGCTTCCCGATCGGGTGATATAGGCCTTGATTTAAAACAAGCTTTAAATGAAAGTGAGTATATAAAACTACTTGAACAGGATCAGGAACCAATATTCTTATATGACTTAGAAAATCCAACCATTGAAAAAGAAAGGTTTTTTGAGCTCCAAAATCTCTACTTTAAGTCTCCCATCAACATAGGTTTAATGGGTGATAATCAGGCAAAAGAAGTTGGATTCATTCTGGTATTCAAGAAAAGCTTATATGAAGCTCAAAATTTGAAATTTTTCTGCGAGATACTAATAACCAATCGAGAAAGAATTGAAACATTCTTCCATACTTTTAAGACCCAGAAGGACCTTATAGATAATCTTCCTCTAGGCATGTACCGCACCACGAGAGAAGGCGATTTTCTCTTTGGAAACCCAGAACTATTAAATATTCTGGAAGTGCCCAACTTCGACATCCTCACTAGACTAAAAGCATCAGAATTTTATGTAAACAAAGAAGATAGAAAAAGATGGATTGAACTTATTAATCAAAGAAGGGTCGTCAAAAACTTTGAGTTTCAACTAAGAACTTTTAAAGGTAACACTAAATGGGTAAGAAACAATGCCAGAGGAATCTTTCAGAAGGACGAACTTTTATTTATAGAAGGGTTCTTAAATGATGTTACCGAAGAAAAAATACTTAAGGAAAAAGAAGCCAGAATTATTGAAAAAACCTTAGAACAGAAACTGTTCCTTATTGACATTCTTAGAAATCGGACAGATTTATTGGAACGCAATTTAGAAGATACCTTCGGTGAGCTTCTTGAAAAAGCTTCAAAGATTTTAGAAGCGGACAGGCTGGGACTTTGGTTGAAGCGAGATGATGAAAGGGACGAAATTTATCATAATATTGTCATATATGAGAAAGGCACAGGATTTGTAGTTTCTCAATACAAATTTAATTTCAAGGAACACTTTAGATATTTAAATTTTCTCTCCAAGGGGATTCAAATTAGTTCTGAAAATATCCTGAAAGAAACCCGAATTGAAGAACTGTTCGACTCATACTTAAGACCGGCCGGGGTGAAGGCTTTAATAGATACTCCAATCTTTGTTAGGCAGAAATTGGTGGGTATTTTAAAGTGTGAATACAAAGAGCATAGAGAATTAGGCAGGTTAGAAGAGTGGTTTAACCATATTTTAGCACTACTTATCTCCAATTGGATAGAATCCAGAAATATCCTGCAAAGTGAAGAAAAAATTAGGGAATACGCTAACAAGCTGGAAAAACTAATAGATGAGGTTATTTCTTTGCTTTCATCTATTGTGGAAGAGAGGGATCCTTATACTGCAGGGCACTCTAAAAGGGTCGCTTTAATAGCGATTGCAATTGCAAAGGAATTAGGATATGACGAGGCTAGAATTAGAAAATTATATTATGCCGGTCTTTTACACGATATAGGAAAACTTTTCGTACCGGCAGAAATATTAACCAAGCCGGCAAAGTTGACACCAATAGAATATGATATTGTAAAAGTCCACCCTCAAAAGGGATACGAGGTATTGATTCACACAGAGTTTCTAAAAGACCTTGCAGAAATAGTTGTCCAACATCACGAGAGGTTAGATGGGTCGGGTTATCCATATGGACTTAAAAATAGTCAAATCCTTGAAGATTCAAAGATCCTTGCAGTAGCTGACGTGGCAGAGGCTATGCTGGCGAGAAGACCATATCGTCCACCAATCTCTTTACAAGAAGTGTTAAAATATCTAGAGGAAAATAAGGGCAAACTTTTTGATCCAAAGGTTGTAGGTGCATGCAAAAAAATCTTTATGACAGAAGAAAGTTTCAAAATTAACGAAAATTAGTCTCCGCTTGATTTTACTATACCATTGCAAAATAATACTTACACAAAAGGAGGTTTTTATATGTACAAAAGTCTTAAATATATCATATCCATACTCCTCTTTGCAGGGTTACTAAAAGCTGGGGGATTTGCCCTCTCCGGTGTTGGAGCAAGGGCCCTCTCCATGGGTGGAGCCTTCCGCGCAATATCCGACGACTGGTCAGCAGGCTTCTGGAACCCGGCAGGAATTTCTTACTTAGAGGGAAATCTTCTCGCCCTGAACCTACTGGGTATAAGGCCCTCTGCTTCCTTTGAGCCAAACACGGGTATCCTCGGATACGACGGGCCCTACTCACTAAGGTACAAGGTAAACGCATACCCACAAAACTTTTACATTCCATCCTTTGCTTACCTTACCCCGTATGAAATTAACGATGGTAAACTTGCCATATCCTTTGTCATCCCCTTTGGGCTTGGCTCAAAATGGGACCTCTACGATTTTCCTATAGGCTATTACAATACCGTAGACGCCTCCTTCCAGAATCCAGAATATGAAAAACACGACTGGCAGAGCGACTTAAAGGTTTACAATCTTTTACTCTCCTATGCTAAGAGATTTGACAACTTAAGATTCGGGATTTCTCTCGGGACAACGAGAACATCCATTATGCTCAGGAAGGTGAACTTTGTTGACCCCGCAAAGATTGACTCAAGTGCCACTTCATTACCCATCCAATACAGGCTCTTCCCCGTTGATACTAAGATTGAAGGCTCCGGTTGGGGAATCAGTGGAAACATGGGAATAATCTGGAATATTAGCGAAAAACTGGTCCTTGGCGCATCAGCAAGGCTCTATAGCGATGTGAAAATTGAGGGAACTTCAGATTTAACACTTTACTTCCCCAAAAACGACTACCTGGAATCCCAGATGCCACCACAAATGAGTTTTATGTTCAACGGCTCTACTGCCTCTGGTACAGGCACTTTCTCAACAAAATTAAGTCTCCCCTGGAATCTGGGTGCAGGAATTTCTTATAGACCCAATGAAAAATTGCTCTTGGCTTTTGACGTGGACTGGACCAGGTGGTGGACTCTCGGCAAACTTGGGGTAGACTTTGAAAATCTAGTATTAAAGGTAAATGGCACTATACCGTTAGACACAATAGAAACCGACACCCTTGAACTGATGTGGAGAAACACCTATAGATTAAGCTTCGGAACCGAGTACGCCGTAAAACAAAACTTAAATCTAAGGTGGGGATTGTACTGGGACCAGTCACCGGTTCCAAATAACACAATAACAGTTCTCATACCCGACCCAGGAGATAAGTATAGTGTGAACCTGGGAATAGGTTACACATGGAAAAATCTCGAATTTAATGTGAATTATGAGCAGGTTTTAAGGGCAGAAAGAGCTGTGGGAAGAGATGCTACATACAGCTATGAGTCACCATATCTACCGGGCAAGTATTCAATGAATGTAAACGGGTTTGGAATAAACGTTATATACAAGTTTTAAGGGGGTGCGACATGAGAAAAATTGGCCTTATTTTAATAATTTTTTCTTTCCTGCTGATCGGATGTGAGAAGGTAGATGAAATTGTTGGTCCGGAAATTAATTCTGGAACAACCTTAGTTGCAAATATCAGCGCCTCCGATCCAAATATCGGAACCAAACCAGCTATGATATACCTACCTCCAAATTATGACTCAACGAGAAATTATCCTGTAGTTATTTTCCTCCACGGTTACGGAAGCGATCACCTCTTCTGGCAAGCAGTAGAGGACATAAAGGGAGTTTTAGATTACCTGATTTCAGCGGGAAAAATACAGCCCTGTATCGCAGTTATGCCTAATGCTAAGAACGTACTCGGCGGGAGTTTTTACACAAACAGCGAGTTCCAGCCTATTGCAAATTCGGTTTTTGGAAGATACGAGGATTATATTGTAAACGATGTTGTTACCTACACCAGAAACCATTATCCCGTATCTGACTTCTACCTCGTGGGTATCTCCATGGGTGGTTATGGTGCTTTAAAACTTGGAGTAAGGTATCCCGACGTTTTCAAAGGCTGTGCATCCCATTCCGGACCCATTGCCTTTGAAAGATTCCTTGATCCGATTCCGGGCTTAAATGTGAATATGATTCAGGCAATCCTTTCAGAATGGGCTGATTTTGGATATCGAATCCCCTCAAATGCAGGAAATTACCTTGGACCACAAAGACCATTATCCACTATGTTGTTTGCAATGGCAGGTGCCTTTAGTCCAATGGTTGGATTTTCATTCTCGTTTGATACGCTAAATTATGAAATTCCTCTTGATACAGTTCCAGGAACTTTTGGAACAATTTGGGCCGGTGTTAGATTACCCTTTGACCGTACAGGAGACACTAACTCGGTGTTTATCGAGTGGGTTAACAATCACGATGTCGCTCATCTAATCATATCAAACATCAACAACATTAGAAGCAATAATTTAAAAATATACATAGACTGCGGCTATTATGATGAATTATTCCTCGCCCCACATGCAATAACATGCAATCAAATTCTTTCTAATTTAGGTTATGAGCACTACTACAAGGTATTCGAAGAAGTTCCCGGTTACCCCGCGGATGAATTTCCAACGAAGCATGTTACGCACCTTCAGATTCGGCTCGCAGAATCTTTAGAATACCTAATTGGTTACTAAAAAATAATTTATTTTGGGGGCGACCCGTAGGGTGGCCCCCAATTAATAACATGAAAACAGCAATAGTTATTCCAGCCCGGGTAGGTTCCACCAGATTCCCAAGGAAGGTCCTTTACCCTATTCTCGGTAAGCCTATGATCCTCTGGGTTTATGAAGGGGCAAAAAAATCAAAATTGTCGGAAAGGATAATTGTGGCAACCGACTCCGAAGAAGTTAAAGAATTGATAGAAAAAAATGGCGGCGAAGCAGTGTTAACACCCTCAGACCTACCATCGGGAACGGATAGGGTCTTTGAGGCAGTAAAAACTCTTGATGTTGAGTACATAGTAAACCTACAGGGAGACGAACCCCTCATAGAGGGAGATGTCTTGGACAAGGTTTTTACAGCCCTCTTTGAAGGTGATTGTGACATAGCCACACCCTACTATGTGACACAGGATTTAGAAGAAGCAAAAAATCCCAACAGGGTCAAAATTGTCTCCACCGCTAATAACTTTGCTCTCTATTTTTCAAGAAGTTTAATACCATTTCCGAGAGAGGATCAAAGGGATGTAACATACAAAATCCACATAGGAGTTTACGGCTATAGAAAAAAGAGTCTCTCAAAATTTGTGGCCCTAAAGGAATCTCAACTGGAGAAAATTGAAAAGCTTGAACAATTAAGAGCGTTAGAAAACAATATGAAAATCAAACTTGTTGAAGTAAATTTCAAACCATCACCCATAGACACCTTTGAGGACGTAAAAGTAGTAGAAGAAAAATTAATTTCCAGAGGAACTTTTTAAAATCCTTTTGAGAAAAATTTCCTCCTCGCCAGGGCTAATTTCTCCGTCAAGTAAAGCACAATAAAGTCTCATGTAAAGATTTCTTGCTTTTTCAGGATTACCAACTCTTTTGATTAAATCCTTCAGACTTATTCCTGGCTTAATTGCTAGTAAGCGATCAAAATAACTTTCTATAAAACCCAAATCAATATTCTGGTATAATGCCCAGACCTTCAAGGTATCATATTCAACAGAATGGAAAATTTTAAGCAACTCACTGAATTTCAAGTTCTCAGGGGCACCACGCTCCAGGAGCAACTCCAGCTCATGTCTCTCTTTTCTGGTAAATTCATTTTTATGATCCTTGAAATAGTTTTCCAAACCAAAAGGAATAAGGAAAAAATGCCAGTTTCTTTCCTCAAAGGTTAGTGCTTTTCCCAATCTTTCAAGAAGATTCTCGTTGAAGGAATTGAAATTACTATTCCAATAAAAGAGAAGCTTCCTCTCATAAACCTCTTTCAGCATCTCAACCCTTTTTTCCTCAACGACAATCCTTATTATCTCATTCTTTAGCCTTTGAAAGGAAATAGCCGGCATACTAATCCTTACTTTTTCAAACTCCAATTCGGTACTTTCATCATAAGAAAAATTAAAGCGAACCTTGTACTTAATTGCTCTAAAGGCCCTCGTTGGATCGTCCAGAAAACTATCCCTTTTGTTTACTCTTATAACCTTTTTCTTAAGGTCCTCATAACCTCCAAGAGGGTCTATTAACCTATAAGTTCTCGGCCATAACTCCAGAGCCATTGAATTTATTGTAAAATCACGTCTTTTTAGGTCCTTATCAATGTCGTAGCAAGCTTTAACCATTGGTAATTTACCCGGATACTCATATTCCTCTCCTCTTGCCTGTGCAAAATCCACAATAACTTTGGTGCTCTCTAATTTGGAAGTTAAAAAATTATTCCAGTGGAAAACGCTTGTGGGTTCAAAAATCAAGGAAACATTTTTTACAAAGGCCTTACTTCGCTTCTTAAGTAGAATATCTACATCTATTAAAGGCTTACCAAGTATTAGATCTCTAACACATCCGCCGACAAGATAAAACTCTTCTCCATCCAGCTGAGAGAATTTATTTAAAATCTTTGAGCCTAAAATAAATTCAAAAGGGAGCTTCAAATTTTCGTATCTACAAAAAACAGTGGTTGATTATATTCTACAGGTTGGCCATTTTCCACAAGGACTTTCACTACCTTTCCTGAGACATCAGACTCAATTTCATTCATCACCTTCATTGCCTCAATTATGCATAAAACCTGGCCTTTCTTAACTATGTCGCCTTCCTTAACATAGGGGTCTGCTCCGGGGGAAGGACTTCTGTAAAATGTACCAACCATAGGAGAACGAATAGTGTAATAATTTTCTTCCTCTTTTCTGACCTTTGTATCTGTGGTAGGTTGAGTTTGTATGGAGGTACCAATAGGACTTGTGTCCAAGTTGGTCTGTAAATTCAAAGTAGAACTATCCGATCCCGAGTTCTTCTTCAACCTTACGTGATAAAAAAGGCCTTTGATCTCAACCTCCTGGAGGTTGTGCTCTTCCATAAAGTCTAAAAGCTTCTTAATCTTACTTAAATCCATCTTATGCCCTCTCCAAATATTCTCCGGTCCTTGTGTCCACCTTCAATTTATCACCAATTTTTATAAAAAGTGGAACCTGGACTACGAGACCCGTCTCCAATTTCGCAGGTTTGGAGCCACCAGAAGCCGTGTCACCACGAAGTCCCGGGTCAGTTTCAACAACCTCAAGAACTACATATGTTGGTAATTCGATATTTATCGGCGCGCCATCAGCATAAAGGATTGTGATCTCATCTCCTTCCTTTAAGTAATATACAGCATCGCCTAAATGCTCTCTATTAAAGACTACTTCCTCAAAGGACTCGGATTCCATAAAGTGAAAATTATCTCCATCTATATAAGACAAAGTTGCAGGCTTGCGTTCAAGGGTAACCTCTTCAAAATAGTCTGAATCCCTTAAACTCACTTCACGAACCTGGCCTGTCTTCAAATTTCTAAGCCTTGTCCTTGTTGTAGCTCCACCTCTACCCATGTGAATATGCTGATAATTAATAACGAGATACAATTCTCCTTCCAACTTGATTGCCATACCAGGTCTAATTTCAGGCATGCTTATCCTCCTGATTAAATTCTATCACTTCATTATTATTTTCAGAGAACAATTTTTTCTCTATTTCTGTTATTATATCTTTTATCTTCTTATTCCATGGCCAAATTAAATAGGCCCTGCGCAAATACGAGCGCGCTTCAAACAATTTACCTTGTTTATAAAACTTAAGACCTTTATCGTAAAACAACTTATAATCAAGGTTATCTATTTCCATCCCTTTTCCCTGCGGAATTTATATATGTAATTCCTCTATGGTGACCTCCACTTACCATCATACTGATCCCATCGTAGGCAATCTTAAAGGACTCCTGATAAACTTTCAATTCATTGTCAGTTAACTGCGACAAAACAAAATCCTTTGAGTCAGTGTCCGTGGGCTTCCCGATACCAAACTTTACTCTGTAAAATTTTTCCGTTCCAAGGTAATAAACACAAGACTCAATACCTCTGTGTCCCCCCGATCCACCGTTAAACTTTATCTTGACATTAAAAGGAAGCAGATCCAGATCATCATGACAGAGAAATAGCTCTTTTTCAATATCTATTTCGAAATCATCAACAAATTTTTTAACAGCAACACCTGAAATATTCATAAAGGTCGCATTCTTAACGAGGATAAAGGGATCCTTTTGAGCATATATATAATCCCCTTTGCCCGGTCTAAAATCAAGATTCAACTCTTGGGCAAAATAATCAACAAACAAATGTCCCAAGTTATGCCTTGTGTATCTATATTCCTTGCCAATATTACCTAATCCGAAGAGAACAATTCTCACAAGGATATATAAATATTCTACTTTGACTCTTCGTCAGGAGTTTCACCTTCTGCTTCCGGAGCGATCTCCTCTTCAATTTCCTCAGCACGTCTTGGAGGAATAACCGTAACAATCACATCCTCAGGGTGCATTAAAATCTTGACACCTTCAACTTTTAAGTCTTTCACATGAATTGAATCGTGAAGGCCAAGATTAGTAACGTCGATAGTAATGTGGGGGGGAATCTTTGATACATCTCCCTTTATTGGAATATGCCAATGAAGGACTTCTAATATCCCTCCCAGCTTAATACCTTTAGCTGTTCCAACAATTTCAACGGGAACATCAGCGTGAATCTCTTCACCTTTATGGACGATTTGAAAATCCATATGTATTACTTCACCGGTAATCGGGTCTCTGTCAATATGCTTAATAATTACATTTTTTTCTTGGTTTTCAAGTTTCATACTGATAACTTTTGTCTCACCATGAGTTTCCCGGAGTAACTCATGGATATTTTGCAGGGGAATAGCAATATGCCAGTTGGATTCACCTACTCCATAGGCGACAGCAGGGATCCAGCCATCTTTTCTAAGTTTCTTAGAATTTTCTTTACCTGTTCTCTCTCTTGTTTTAACTTCCAACTTCATAATTCCTCCTTATTTTACTCAATATTTTTATATAAATAATGAACTAACAGATTGTTCTTCATGTATTCTGACAATGGCATCCCCAATCAGGGGTGCAACGGATAATATTTTAATCTTATTGTCAGCTATGTTATTGACCTTGGAAACGGAATCTGTTACAACCACCTCTTTCAAAGGAGAAGCTTTAATCCTCTCTATGCAATTGTCAGAAAATAGGGCATGGGTAGAAACAGCCTTCACCTCTTCAGCACCCTTTTCTATTAAGGATTTTGCAGCTTCGACAAGGGTGTTACCGGTATCTATTATATCATCAACAATCAGACACCGTTTATGCTCTACATTGCCAATTACATTCATCACTTCTGCTTTATTAGGTTCAGGACGCCTTTTATCAATCAATGCTATTGGTAAGTCTCCAAGCCTTCTCGCAACAGCCCTTGCTCGTTTTGTCGCGCCCACGTCCGGAGCAACTACAATATACTTGTCTGGATCTAAGTCACCGAAATATTCCTTAAAAACCGGGGTTGCATAAAGGTTATCCACGGGTATATCAAAAAATCCTTGAATTTGGTCAGCATGTAAATCCAAAGCTAAAACCCTTGATGCACCTGCTACCTGAATCAAATTTGCAATGAGTTTAGCAGAGATTGGAACCCTCGGCTGATCTTTTCTATCCTGCCTGGCGTATCCGAAATATGGAATCACTGCGGTTATTCTCTTGGCCGAAGCTCTTTTAACGGCATCAATTAGTAAAAGTAATTCCAAAAGGTTGTCTGCCGGAGGTTCGGTGGATTGAATAATAAACACGTCATGTCCGCGGACACTCTCCTTAATTTGAACACGGATTTCCCCATCTTTGAACCTGGTTACCTCATGTTCACAGATTTCCAAACCGAGATATTCAGAAATGGCCCTTAAAATTTTGCTCGAATTTTTTCCGCTTATAAGCTTAATTTCACCAATTCCACTCATTTCATTAAAAACCTTATTAAAGAATATTTAACTACAAACCCAGCAAAAACGATTGAAACCATGGACATGAGTTTAATAAGAATATTTAGAGAAGGTCCTGCTGTATCCTTGAACGGGTCACCGACGGTGTCTCCGGTAATGGCTGCTTTATGAGTTTCTCCGCCTTTCCCTCCAAAATTACCTTTTTCAATATACTTCTTTGCGTTATCCCATGAAGCTCCGCCGTTTGCCATAAATAAAGCAAGCACGAAACCGGACGCTATTGCACCCGAGAGCAGACCTACAACGGCACCCGGACCCATAACAAAGCCAACAATAATAGGAACCAAAATTGCAGTAAGAGCCGGGAGGATCATCTCTTTCTGAGCAGCCTTTGTTGAAATGTAAACCGCACGGGCGTAATCGGGTTTTGCCTTACCTTCCAAAAGCCCAGCAATCTCTCTGAACTGTCTCCTAACTTCATCAACGATGCTTTGGGCTGCTCTACCTACAGCCTTTAATGCCATTGAGGAGAATAAGAATGGAATTACAGCTCCAATGAAGAGACCGCCCATAATTAGGGGGTCAGCAAGATTTGGTTCCAATAACTTTATAAAAGCCTCTTTATTTTCAATAACCAGACTATCAACCCATTTTAAAACATCATTTCTGTAAGCAGCAATGAGGGCGAGAGCTGTTAAAGCTGCAGAACCTATGGCGAAGCCCTTACCGGTGGCTGCTGTTGTGTTTCCTAATGCATCGAGGGCATCGGTTCTCTTTCTTACCTCTTCAGGTAAACCGGCCATCTGGGCATTTCCACCTGCATTATCTGCAACAGGTCCGTATGCATCAGTGGCAAGAGTAATTCCAAGAGTTGAGAGCATACCCACAGCAGCAATACCTATACCGTAAAGCCCAAGGGCAGGATCATGAAAACCACCTGCAACAAAGAAACTAACCAAAGTTGCCACTACAATCGTAAGAACGGGTATAAATGCAGATTGCATTCCATTGGCAACACCTTCTATCATAACCGTTGCGTGTCCCGTCAACGCTGATTTGGCGACTAAAACAGTAGGTTTGTAATTATCAGAAGTATAATATTCTGTAAAGAATCCAATAATAACACCGGCTGCAAGACCTGAAACAATTGCCCAGAATACTCCAAAGTCTTCCTTTGGAAGAACAACTTTACAAGCAATAAAGGTAAAAATTAATATCAAAACCGCTGTTGTCCATATTCCCCTTCTTAATGCTGTAAGTAATGCCTTTTGAGAGGCATCCTCTCTGGTCTTAACCATGAATGTTCCAATTATTGACGCCAATACCCCCAAACCGGCGATTACCATTGGTAAAGCTACACCTCTCATACCCAAACCTGCAGAAGCAGCTAAGGACATGGTCGCAATTATAGAGCCTGCATAAGATTCATAAAGGTCTGCACCCATTCCAGCCACATCTCCCACATTATCCCCAACATTATCTGCTATAACAGCGGGGTTTCTTGGATCATCCTCAGGAATACCTGCTTCCACCTTACCCACCAAATCCGCACCCACATCAGCAGCTTTTGTAAAAATTCCACCACCCACACGGGCAAAGAGCGCCTGGGCTGAGGCACCCATTCCAAAGCTCAACATTGTGAAGGTAATAGAATCAAGAAGTTCATTTCCTGAAAATCCCTTTACAGTGCCGTAAAACCATTTAAGAAACGCAAACCAAATACTTATATCCAATAGAGCAAGGCCAACAACTACCATGCCCATTACCGCACCGGCTTTAAAGGCCATCCTAAGTGCCTCATTTAAACTGCGACGGGCAGCATTAGCTGATCGAGAGCTTGCTCTGGTAGCAATGCTCATTCCTATAAAACCAGAAAGCCCCGAAAAGAAACCACCTGTTAAAAAGGCAAAGGGGACGAATATAGTTTGAAGGCCTCTCATCGCAAGAAATAATATTAAAGCGAAGGACACAGCAAAGAATATAGCGACAACGCTGTACTGTCTTTTGAGGTAGGCAGTGGCACCTTCCCTTACCGCTCTTGCGATCTCTATCATCTCAGGAAGTCCCTCTTCTTCCTTCAAAACTGACTTAGTAAGGTAGAGTGCAAATAGTAGTGCAAATATAGAACCTATTGGAGCAAACCAATATAAAAAAGTAAACTCCATCAACACTCCTCCTTTGTAAGTTCTTTAATTTTAATTAGACTTGTAGAGATAGTCAAACAATGGAGATTTTTTATATAAGCCAAAATGAATATTCAAATCTTTTATTGAGGGTAAATTATTTTTTGCTGACAAACCAAAAAATACTTTTTTATCAAACCACGGCAAGAAAAAGGAAAAACTCCAACGATTGAAAGCCACAAAAGTCCTATAAATTCCGATGTTTTTAATTGACAACCCAATTTCAATCAATGGTTCTCCTTTATTAATACCTATAAAACCAACGTAAGTAGGTACAATAACATTAAAATTTGTCTTAAAGAAAACAAGTTCCGGCTTTACGCCAAAAATATTCTTGGAAACTTCAGCCAAGAAAATATGTTTTGGATTCGCCAATCCTTCAAGATTTAGAATTCCTTTCAAATTTTTCCTGTCTAGAATAGCTTTACCACCAATTCTAATTCCGTTATTCGAATTTGACATTAGATAAGCGTAAAAATCGAAATCTTTATATATCTTTCCAATTCCAGTTGTATATTCTTCACCCAATGTGTCAAAATTGTAACTCATTTTTGCATAAAAACCATCTTTTATAGATACAGGTATAATCAACTGCCCGTTGAAACTTTTAAATCTATTCTCCCCGATAAAAAAACTCAATCTAAAGGAAATTGGATAAAAATGAACTGATGAAATCCCAAAATCTCCTCTCCCGTGAATTCTACCTTCTTCGTAACCTAAGAAAAACTGGGGCATATTTTGTACTTTTCTCGGTAAAAGAACTAAATAATATTCATTGCCCTTCAAAAAGTAATATCGACCTATACTAAACAGCTCGATCCTCTCAAAATAATTCCTTACTTTGTCAAAGTGTGTTCTTTTGAAAAAACCTTTATTCAAGAAATGTTTTAGATATTGGTAGTCATACTCTTTTCTACCGTAATCTAGAAAAACTTTACTGAAATGAACCATTTTCTCATTTTTTAAGGTAACCCAAAGGGTATCTACGCTACACCGTATTTCAAGAACCGGGTCAACGATTCCGATACTCTCTAACTTATAAATTATTGAATCAACAAGAGTTGCAATATAGTTTGAGTCAACAACATTCTCCGAAATTTGACTTAGTAAAGAATCAAATTGTTCCTTCGCGATAATCTTAGAATTAAATTCTATTACACTCCACGATAATGTAACTAGAAGAGATAATATTATCACAATTCAAAAAGAAATTCTTTCCAACGGTCATCTGGAATTCTCATAGAGGAAAACAGAAGAGAAAGGTAAATTGGTTTCTTAGGCTGGCTAAGGAGTTTAAGCCCTACCCTTTCTGGTGGATTATCACTCTTTTTATTATTACAACTAAAACAAGCACAAACCAGATTTTCCCAAGTATCTCTGCCCCCCATTCTCTTTGGAATGATGTGATCAATAGTCATAGGACCTTCATTTGAACCACAATACTGACAGGTAAAGCGATCCCTTCTTAAAATATTTTTCTTTGTAAGTGGTATTTCCCGGTACCTGATATTTACATAGTATTTAAGTCTAACAACACTGGGCAGCTTCACCTTTATTTTTTCGGCACTCCAGTATAGACCATCCTTAAAGTATACAGGCTCGGCTTTACTTAGCACCAAAAGCTTAACTGCCTTCCTTATAGTTAGAACATTTACTGGCGTAAAATCATAGTTAAGAACTAAAACTTCACCACGGCTCAATGCCTTTCCACACTCCAAAGGCTTTAGAACGGTTTTTCTCAGCAGCATCCAATCTACTATTAATTTGAGCTTTTAAATTTGCATCAGCATATTGTAAGGCCTTGAAATAAGAATCCTTCGCCCTTTCATAGTATGTTACCGCATCTCCAGCTCCTGCTCTATTGTTAGCAGCTTTTGCTTTCCTGTAAGTTTCATTTCCTATACCAAAGTAAGCGTCACCCAAAAGGAAATATCCAATAGCCTTATAGTATTCATTTAAATTTTCAAGAGATAGAAGTTTCTGCACTACAGGTATAACCTCATTATATCTTTTCAAGTCGTAATTGAGATACATAGCTTTCTTTAAGTGGGCTGCAGGATTGTCTCCAGACAGATTAATTGCAATATCATAATCTCTAAGAGCTTGTGTACTTCTTCCAAGACCAGCATTAAGGTCACCACGGAAAATATAATAGACATAGTTCGCAGAATCTCTTCCAATTAAAGTATCAACATAAATAAGACCTTTGTTATAGTACTCTTTCTTGTTTTTGCCTGCCTCAATGGCAGACTTAACAATTGCCAATAAAACTTCTTTTTCTTTATCTGGATCCGGGATCCCGAATTTGTAAGCCTTCTCAAGATAATCAATAGCTTCAGCATGTTTCCCAAGCTCTATCAAGAAAAAGCCGTAAGAGTAATTAATACCTACACTATTTGGATTCTTCTTAAGAGCAGCCTGATAGACACTATCCGCAGAGCTTTTTTGTCCCACCGTTTCTAAAGTTTTAGCCAATCCAAAAAGTGCATCTGCATTTTCAGGGTCTAACTCTACAGCTGCTTTATAGTATTCAAGAGCCTTGTCATAATCTTTTTTGATAATGCCATATATAAATCCAAGTCCTTGTAAACCTCTTGAATCCTTTGGATCAATACATGTTATATTGTTATAAATCTCTTCTGCTAATTTTAGGTAGTAGTTTGATGAATCTGCTACTCCTTTTGAGAGGAAATCTGTACTAATCCCAATGTAAGCCTTCGCCAGTTCCAGATGGGCGGATATAAAGTTTGGGTTATAACTTAAAGACCTCTTGAAGTTCCTTACAGCATCGTAAAACATGTTCTTATTAAGATAATCTCTACCAATGGAGAACCATATCTTCGCTGAGTCGACGGGTTCAGCCTGTTGAGAAATTGAACTGTCTTTCTGCTGAGCACTCAATGGAATCGCTAATGCAAAAATCAACATCCAAACGCCCTTGGTCAAACCTCTCATAAAATCCTCCTCCATTTAATTTGTTTTGAATTATAAAGTTACTTCTAAAATGCTTCAAATTTTCTCAATCAAAGGTTCTAAAATTCCATTTTTTTCTAAGTATTCACTTCCGCAAGAACTACAAACATACTTGTCTTGAGGATTTTTCTCCAATCTAACACCACACTTACAAACCCATCCAATCTGACGCGCAGGAACTCCTACCACCAATGCATAATCAGGTACATCTTTTGTAACAACCGCACCTGCTCCTATGAAGGCATATTTCCCGATGGTAACACCGCATACAATTGTCGCATTGGCGCCAATTGATGCACCCTTCTTCACCAACGTTTTTTTAAACTCCTGCTTTCTTTCTATAAAGGAACGAGGATTAATAACATTGGTAAAAACCATTGAAGGACCACAAAAAACGTCATCTTCCAGTTCTACACCTTCGTATACACTTACATTATTCTGAATTTTGACTCTGTTACCAACAACAACATTCGGGCCAACCATTACATTCTGACCTAAAACACAATTTTTACCTATTTTAGTGTTTTTTAGAACATGGCAGAAGTGCCAGATTTTAGTCCCTTCCCCGATTTCTACGTTATCATCCACATAGCTCGATTCGTGAACAAAGTATTTTTTATCTTCAGCCATTCCGAACCTCCTTTTCCAAAAGCGATTTTTGGGCCAACTCTAAAACCTTTAAGACCCTTAGTCCCTCAATACCATCAGTAAGAGGCCTTTTTCTCTGCTCAATGCAATCAATAAAGTGTTTGAGTTCTTCTTTTAAAGGTTCCTTTTTATCAACGGGAACAACTTCCCTTTCTGCCTTTTCGGCAATGGGAATGCCATTGTCAAATTTTATCTTATGTGGATATAAGAAAAGTTTCTCTTGTGTCAAATCATCAAAAACGGCCATATTCTTAGAACCAACAACCACAAGTTTTTGCTCTTTAAAGGGGTGTAACCAACTCACAAAAATATGACCTTTTACACCATTTTGAAATTCAAGATTGGTTATGGTAACGTCATATATGCCTTTCTGCACATAATACCCACCGAAGGCTTCCACTGAAACAGGTTCCTGTCCAACCAAACCTAACACAACTGAGACATCGTGAGGAGCAAAACTCCACAAAATATTTTCCTCTGTTCTCAACTTACCTATATTAAGACGATTTGAATAAATATAGTAAACCTCTCCAAGCAAACCATCGGCAAGAAGCTCCTTCAGTTTGATAACTGCCGGATGATAATGAAGAATATGACCAACCATTAATATCCTTCCCGTCTTTTCTGATAACTCAACCAGTTCCTCAGCTTCTTTAGTAGATAAAGCAAGCGGCTTTTCAACGAAAACATCTTTACCACTGAGAAGCGCGGATTTTACCAGTTCATAATGAGTAAAGGCGGGTGTGGCAATACAAACACCACTAATTGATTCATCGTTAAGAACATCATCAACAGAGTAAGTAAAATTTAGATTCGGGTATTGTGTTTTGTATTCTTCGATCCTCGAGGGAGATGTATCACAAACCTTTTTCAGAACACCAAGCTCGAGCAAATTTCTAAATATATTCTTACCCCAATAGCCAACACCAAATAAAGCAAGATTCATAGAGTAATTATGATGTGAAATAGTTGGAAAATCAAAGTTAGAAAATAAATGTTCCAAAAATAAAAAAGCGGGAGACGGGACTTGAACCCGCGACCCTCACCTTGGCAAGGTGATGTTCTACCGCTGAACTACTCCCGCTTTGCAAAAATTATAATATAATCTATTCGAATGGTCAACTTTATGGAAAATAACTTAACTTTCAAAACACAGTTTAACTATTTTCACAAGCAACATCCTAAGAAGCTGCGTTCCGATGAAGATATCACAAAAGACTCTTATTAACTTCTTCAAATATCTTAGGACAATAATTTTCAAAGTTACTCAAAACATTTCTACCTACGGTAGAAGGATTGTAACGTCCTGTAAAACATGAATAGCAGAACTCAATATTCTTAGCACCAAGTATTTCGCCCAACTTATACAACGGAAGATATCTCACCGAATCTGCACCAAGAAAATCAGTAAGCTCCTGCAAACTGTGAGAAGAAGCAATAAGTTCTGCGGTAGTGGGAATATCAATTCCAAAGAAACAGGGGGCGATTATGGGAGGTGAAGCAAATCTGAGGTGAATTTCCTTAGCTCCATTTTCCCTTAGTAATTTAACTATTTCCTTAGAAGTAGTTCCCCTGACAAGGGAATCATCAATTAAGGCTACCCTTTTCCCCTTCAAAACCTCTTCAATTGGTATCAGCTTCATTCTAACTTTTTTGTCCCTCTCAGAGGGTTCTATGAAACTCCGACCTACGTAATGACTCCTCATTAAACCAAATTCCAGAGGTTTGTTAATCTTATTAGAATATCCTATGCTGGCCGGCAAACCTGAGTCAGGAACAGGAACGACGATATCTATTTCCTTATCCTCCAACACAGCAAGAACTTCACCTGAAGTCCTCCTAAAATTGTAAACCGATTCACCAAAGGTATTGGAATCGGGTCTTGAAAAATATATAAGTTCAAAAACACATTGCTCACGTTTTTCAGGTTCTAATAACTTAAAAACATCCAATGTACCATTTTTATAAACTCCCAGTTCTCCGGGATTCAATTCTTTAAATGTATTTATTCCTGCCTGTCTTAGAGCGGGAGTCTCGGAAGCCACCATAAAATACCTGTCGTTCTCGCCATAAACCAATGGTCTAAATCCCCATGGGTCTCTTAAAAAGTAAATAGTATCATTAATTAGAAATACTATAGAATACGCACCTCTAACATATCTAACAATCTTACTAAATTTTTCCACCATATTCTCGCCCTCAAAACTGGAAAGCAAGTAGAGAAATATCTCTGAATCGGTCGTCGAATGAAAAATATATCCACGAGACTCCAGTTCTGACCTAATTTCTTGGTAGTTTGTCAAAGTTCCATTATGAGCTACTGCAATGAAACTCTCTTTATAAGTTACAAAAAGAGGCTGGACATTATTTAGTGAATTGGAGCTCCCAACGGTAGAATAACGCGTATGGCCTATGCCTATGTGACCTGTCAAATTCCTTAAAACATCATAGTTAAAGACTTCCCTTACCTGCCCCAACCCCTTATGGATTTTAAATCCATCCTTCCCGAAGGTAACGATACCTGCTGACTCCTGTCCGCGGTGTTGAAGTGCAAACAAAGCTCCGTACAGAGTAAGAGAGACATCCAAACCTTTTTTACTGAAAACCCCTGCAATTCCGCAGAATTCTCTCATATCATTCCATCAACTCTCTAATAGAATTGGAGTAAACTTTTCTTAATTCCTCTAAATTCCACTCAACGCTCTGTTCCCCACAATTAACCACGAAGGTTTCAACTTCGGTCACCAAACCAATTTCCAGGTAGGGAATACCACGCTCAGAAAGTGTCTTAAATAGATCATACCTTTGCATTGCATTATAGGAAATTAAAAATCTTGATTGCCACTCCCCGAACAGAAAATCCTCGTCCAAACTCGGTAAATCAGCAACCACGCCCAAACCCTTTGTGTTTGAAAACATCTCAAAGAGGGCGGTCAATAAACCACCTTCGGCCACATCATGAACTGCCCTTAGTTTACCGTTTCTAATTAGATAAAGAACAGTGGCTTGAAGCTCTTTTTCAAACTCCAGATCTACCTCATCCAATTCACCACCTACAATGCCATGGAGTACTACCAAAAATTCACTTCCTCCAATAGCTCCAGTCTGTTTGCCAATCACTGAAATAAAATCTCCAGGGCTCTTAACTGTCATATCCACAATTTTAGTCAAATCCTCAACCATTCCTATCATTCCCACTACCGGTGTGGGATAAATTCTATGTTTCTCTGTTTCGTTATAAAAGCTTACATTGCCAGAAATTACAGGAATATCAAGCTTTTTCGCAGCTTCATTCAGACCATCTACCACTCTGGAAAAGGTCCAAAAAACTTCGGGGTCTTCTGGATTACCAAAGTTCAAACAATCCGTAATAGCCATAGGTTCAGCACCAACCGCGGTCAAATTCCTTGCAGCTTCGGTGACTGCTATTTTACCTCCTTCAAAAGGATTTAAGTAGCAATATCGTCCATTTCCGTCCATCGTGATAGCTATTCCAAAAGTCTCACCCTTTATCCTCAGTACTGCAGCATCGCCTTTTCCCGGTACAAGTATTGTATCACCCCTTACGGTATGGTCATACTGTTCGTAAACCCAACATTTAGATGCAATGTTGGGTGATGCAAGGAGTTTCAAAAAATCACCTTTAATATCAGAATCCTTGAAACTCGGTAAGCTAATACTTTTTAGCTTTTCAATGTATTCCGGTTCTTTTTCTGGCAAATTTCTTATGGGAACTCCATCAACCAATCCATCAACTGGAATCTCAGCCAGTACCTCGTTACCCTTTTTAATTCTAAAAACCTTCTCCTTAATTACCTTTCCAATAACTTCTGCTTCTAAACCCCATTTTTTGAAAACTTTTATGAATTTTTCCTCACTGCCCTTTTTAATACAGAGCAAGAACCTTTCCTGGGTTTCCGATAGCATAATCTCATAAGGAGTCATTGTGGGTGACTTTACAGGAATTTTTTCCACATCAATCTCTATGCCAACTCCTCCCCTCACAGCCATTTCTCCAGGAGCGGTAGATAATCCCCCTGCGCCTAAATCCTGCATACCTATTAGCTCTTTAAAATCCACCACTTCTAAGATCGCCTCAATCAAAAGCTTCTCATAAAACGGGTCTCCAATCTGCACACTGGGCCTCTTCTCTTCCTTAGAACCCTCTAAAACATCAGAAGCAAAGGTGGCTCCATGAATTCCCTCCCTTCCGGTTTTAGAACCAACCAAAAGAAGAAGATTACCAACGCCCTGGGCAATTCCCTTTTTAAGTTTGTCCTTTTTGCCTATACCGGTGCAGCAGGCATTTACGAGGCAATTTTCTTTGTAAGGTTCGTCGAAATAAACATCGCCTGCCAAACAAGGAACACCTATACAATTGCCGTAAAAGGAGATGCCACCAACCACTCCATCAAAGAGATGTTTTACATGAGGGTCCTCTAATTCTCCAAAGCGAAGAGAGTCCATTAAAGCAATGGGCCTAACCCCCATTGATAAAATATCCCTTACAATTCCGCCCACACCTGTCGCTGCACCGTGAAAAGGCTCTACAGCAGAGGGATGGTTATGGCTTTCTACTTTAAAAGCCACCACATATCCTTTTTTGAGCTCAACAACCCCGGCATTTTCACCCGGTCCCTGAAGAACATACTTTCCGGTAGTGTGAAAACCCTTAAGTTTTGGCTTAGACGACTTGTAACTGCAGTGTTCCGACCACTGAGTTGAAAAGATACCCAACTCCAGTAAGTTAGGTTCCCTTCCCAAGATTTCTAAAATTTTTTGATATTCCTCTTCTGTAAAGCCGTGCCTTTTAATTAATTCTTTATCCATGTTTTAGAAACTCCTTTAATGAAATGAAAAAGTTTAATCCATCACCTGTTCCCTGAAGCCTATCTGAGTTTCTCTCAGGGTGAGGCATCATTCCGAATACATTACATTTTTCGTTTGAAATACCCGCAATATTCAAAATTGAGCCATTAGGGTTGACTCCGTGGTATTTAAGAAATATCAGGCCATTTTTAATCAGCAGGTCCAACTCTTCCTTTGAACAGACATATCTTCCATCCATGTGGGCTATGGGCATGGTTATAATCTGACCATTTTTGTAATATTTGGTCAATGGAAGTTCGTTATTTACAACTTCCAGTTCCACACTTTTACAGATAAATCTCAGCCCTTCATTCCGTGTCAGAGCACCTGGTAATAAACCGGATTCGGTTAATATCTGGAATCCATTACAAATACCCATTACAACTCCATATTCTTTTCCCACATATTCACGAACTGCTTCCATAATCGGAGAGACCTTTGCCATTGCACCAGGCCTCAAGTAATCGCCATAGGAAAAACCACCGGGAAGAACTATTAAGGAATACTTTGAAATATTTGTTTCTTCGTGCCAGAGATAATAGGTATCAAAGCCCGCCAGTTCCTTAAGAACATAAAAGGTCTCACTATCACAATTAGTTCCTGGAAAAATTACGACTCCGGCTTTCATAACTCTGAAATCCTGATTTCAAAATCCTCTATCACCGGATTGGAAAAAACTTTTTTGGAAAGTTCCTTTAGTTCTTCGACTACCGACTCCTTGGAATTACCGCTAACAACCATTTCAAGAACTTTACCTACTCTTATATTTTTAAAACCCTTGTAACCCAACCTATCAAGAACCTTTTCTAATGCTATGCCCTGAGGCTCAGGCAAATCTTCCCTCATTCTTACTATTAATTCAACCTTAAATTCCGCCATAAATTCACTCCTCTTCATCCTTTTTGATCACTTTTATTTTAAGTTCTTTTACCCTCTGCTGGGTGGCATCCATTATCTCTACTTCAATAGGTCCAATAACAAACTTCTCCCCAACTTCAGGAACCCTTTCCAGGTTTTCAATGATATACCCTCCCAGGGTATTTACTTCCTCGCTCTCCAATTCTACTCCCAATTTTTCTGAAGCTTCATAAAGGTCAATCTTTGCATTAACAATGAAGCTCCCATCTTCCAATTCTTTAATTAGAACTTCCTCTTTATCAAATTCCTCATAAATTTCTCCAACAATTTCTTCCATAATATCCTCAAGAGTTACCAGTCCTGCCACTGAACCGAATTCATCCACGACCAAGGCAATGGATAAATGCTTCTTCTGCATCTCTTTTAAAGTGTCCAGAATCTTCTTGGAATAAGGTATGTAATGGGCAGGTTTTGCAAGGTCTGTAACCTTAATCTGGTCAAGTTCGTCTAAATGCTTTAAGAGCTCTTTAATATACAAAATACCAACGACGTTATCAGACCTATCTCTTACTACGGGTAATTTAGAAAAACCCCTCTTTTTATAGAGCTTAGCGGCTTCCCTCAATGTGGATTCTCCATTGATAACCACCATGTCTATTCTGGGTACCATTATTTCTTCAATATCTCTTTCTTTAAGCTCGAGAATTGATTGAATAATGTCTGTAACTGATTCTGGCAAAATCCCCTCTTCTTTGAGCTGTTCAAAGAGGTTTATTAGCTCCTCGTCTGTGATATCGCTGCCTTTAATTTTGTTGATCAGTTTTTTTAAGTAATTCCGCAAACCCATTGTTTAAACTTTCACCTCCTTTTATGTCCAAACTTAGTCCTGCTGTCATTATTATCTTAAAAGCCTCAGTTAAATCCAGATCAACAAAAACAAGTCTACTCTCCTCAACCAAAAAATAAAAACCCGTTGTTGGATTTGGTGTAGTCGGCATAAAAACGGTATAAATTTTTCTACCTTGTATTTCCAATGGTTCTTCCCTTGTTACAAAACCCAGAAAATAAGGTCCCCCATCATTAAGCTTAAATAGGGCAGTGCGACTTTGTTGCAACCTTTTTTCCTTTGACATACTAAAAAAGCCCAATAAATCACGTACAGCGTTGTATATTGTATTAACCAGGGGGATCCTGCTAACCAGATTATTAATAAAGCTCTCCAGTTGAAACCCAATAAAAACCCTTGCAGATAAGCCAGCAAGAAAAACCAGAACTAATCCAATTAGAAATCCTATTATGGTCTTTACAATGGGTGGAATCGTCTCAACACCTGGGATCAATAGCAACAAATTAGCAAAGAAATTGCCAAACAGCGAGATGAATGTAAAAAGTATATAAAGGGTTAAGATCAGTGGACCTAAGGCAATAAGCCCTGTTAAAAAATCCCTTTTAAAATTTTCCTTATTAAAAAGTTCTTTGAATTTTTGAATCTTGAATCCCATTTAAGCTAAACCCTCTTTAATATATTCTTTGCAACCAATAACCCTGAAATTGCTGCTTGTGAGAGTCCACGGGTTATCCCAGCTCCATCACCCGCAACAAAGAGATTTTCAACACCATCAATTTCAAAGTCCTTATTGACCTTTATCCGAGCAGAGTAAAATTTAACCTCAACGCCATAAAGTAAGTTACCATCATCAGCAATCCCGGGAGCCAATTTATCTAGTTGATTTAACATTTCCTTGATGCTGGATAAATATCTGTATGGTAAAGCAAAACTCAAATCTCCTGGTACAGCTCCATTGTAAGTTGGTTTAACTATTGTTCTTTTAATCCTTTCCTCAGTAGACCTCCTACCCAGTTTAAGGTCACCATAACGTTGAACAATTATACTACCTGTGAGCAAATTCGCAAGCCTTGCAATGGATTTTCCATAACTGACAGGATCATTAAAGGGTTGAGTAAACTTTGTGGATACAAGAATAGCCAGATTGGTATTAGAAGATGCGGGATAGGAATAACTATGTCCATTAACCGTTACCACATCGTCAGTCATTTCAGGAACAACTACTCCATGCGGATTTACACAAAAGGTTCTTACTTTATCGTCAAAGCTTTTAGAATAGTAGATTATCTTCGGTTCATAAAAAATGTCCGTCAAATGCTTTAAAACCTCCGCAGGTACCTCTAACCTAATTCCAATATCCACAGGATTCGTTTCGGTTTTAAAACCGTACTTTTTGGACATTTTAAATAACCACTCGGCACCAGACCTTCCAGGAGCCAAAACTACATATTTTGCCAAATACTCACCCTTTGGAGTTCTAACACCACTAACTTTACCATCCTTCACTATTAGGTCTTCTGCAGGCTCTTTACTGTGAAATTCAACGCCCTTTGCCCCTATTTCTTCCCTCATATTCCTTAAAACTTCAAATCCTCTATCCGTACCCATATGAAGCACTTTAGACTTAATCAGCTCCAAACCATATTTTTGAGCCTCGTAAGCTATTTTATCAATTAGCTCTATACTCGTTCCAAAGATACGAGGGGGAGCTCCAAATTCAATGAACTTTTCTGTAACCAAATCAAACATTTTTTCAAGGTCTTTTTGATCTATAAAATCGCTTAGATTTCCACCAACTTGATGACCTAAGGTGACCTTACCGTCAGAGAAGGCACCGGCTCCACCAAATCCTGAAGTTATTGAGCAGCTTGAGCATCGTACACAGGGTATTTGCTTTTCTAGAGCAGGACACTTCCTCTCAGCAAGGTCCAAACCCTTCTCAAGGATCAAAATCTTAAAGCCCTTATTTGCCAGCTCTAAAGATGCAAAGATACTTGCAGGCCCACTTCCAACTATTACTAAATCGTACTTAGAACTTCCCACTTTCTCATCTCTTTATCAGGATGTATTTAATCCTTTTTCCAAATAACTCTCAAAAACTTGTCACTTTCTGAGAAAACTAGTTCCAAATCGCCCTGAAAGGCCTTTTGTATTGCATTTCCAAGTCTTTTTGCAAGTCCTTCGGTTGTTGTTTTTATCTCAATCCTGTCTGGAAACTCTTCTACCTTAAAAATCCTCGCTAGAGGATTACTATTTGCCTCTTTCTCAGTCTCATGCCTAATAAGATTCTTAATTTCTGTAACCTTCTGAGTGTTATTTATAATAGCACCCTGTAAAATAAGAACTCCAAGAGGATAATCATCCTTAATCTTCCGGCAAGCCGGACAATCTTTTTGTTCATAGTTTCCTTTTTTCTTTATCTCATCAAAAAGTTCTTTTTTGTTATGCCACATCTTATCATGATAAACTAAACCACAGGTGGGGCATATGGTGGGATCAGTATATGCATCTTTGTTCATATATGGGTCGTGGATCTTTACATCCAACATCTTGTTTTTTCTTCCACCCATAAAGCCTCCTTGTAAGCACTATTATTTTATAATTCTAAAGGGTTAAAGTCAAACTTCAGAGTCTAATTCAAGAAGGATGCACATGTCATCATCTTTAAGAAAAATGTCCTAACTTAAGACCAACCTGAAGGTACTCAGGTGACGAGCTGCTCGGTAAAAACTTTAAACTAATCATGCCCCCAAAATAAACATTAGATGAACACTCCTTGTAAAATCAATTCAAGAACATTATAATTTTCAACAGCTGGAGAGGTGGCCGAGCGGCCGAAGGCGGCGGCTTGCTAAGCCGTTGTATCCCGTTGAGGGGTACCGTGGGTTCGAATCCCACCCTCTCCGGTGAAAATATAATGAGATATCTAAATTCTATTTTAGACGCTGTTGGGAGAACTCCCCTCGTTAAATTAAACAAATTAGTTCCTGACAACGGGGCCGAAAAACTCTTACTGGCAAAGGTGGAATTTCTTAATCCCGGTGGCAGTATAAAGGATAGAATCGCCATTTATATGATCGAAGAAGCCTTAAAAAGGGGAGATTTAAAACCCGGTGGGACAATAATTGAAGCTACTTCAGGGAATACCGGCGTAGCCCTTGCGATGTACGGAGCGATTAAAGGATTTAAAGTAATCCTTACGGTCACAGAAAAGGTTTCAAAGGAAAAAATAGACCATTTAAGAGCCTTTGGAGCTGAGGTAATTATCTGTCCCGGTAGTGCAAAACACGGTTCTCCAGAGAGTAGAAACGCTGTGGCAGAAAAACTGGCATTAACTACACCAAATTCCTTTTACGTAAACCAGCACGAGAACGAGGACAACTGGAAAACCCACTACTTAACTACTGCAAGGGAAATCTGGGAAGACACTGAAGGAAAAATCACCCATTTTGTAGCAGGGATTGGCACCGGCGGAACCTTCACGGGAGTTGCAAAATTCCTTAAAGAACAAAACCCAGCAATAAAGTGCATAGCCATTGACCCTGTCGGCTCCATATTTTATACCTACTTTAAAGAAAAAAGGGTTCCAGAACCAAAGGAGTACGAGTTAGAAGGCTTAGGAGACGATGCCTTAATTAAAAATGTGGATTTTTCTGTTATTGATGATATTATTCAAATTACCGATAAGGATGCATTCTTTACTGCAAGAATGCTATCAAGGGAAGAAGGATTATTCGTTGGAGGCTCATCTGGAGCTAACGTATGGGGTGCCTTGAGAGTTTACGAAGAAGCTCCCAAAGGGTCAGTTATTGTAACAATTCTTCCGGATTCAGGCTTTAAATATTTATCAAAGTTTTACAACGATGAGTGGATGAGGTCCAAGGGCTATTTATGATTCCTTTTCTAAAGTTCCAATCCCAAGGCAATGATTTCGTCTTTGTGGAAGAATGGCTCCTTAACGGTATTGACCTGCGACCTTTCTCTAAAAAAGTCCTGGATAGGCATTTTGGTATTGGAGGAGATACTTTAATAGTCCACAATGATAAAGAATTAAAACTAAGATTCTTCAATGCCGACGGTTCTGAGGCTGAAATCTGTGTTAACTCCCTTTTGTCTTATGGTGAATATTTAAAAATGTTTAAGAAATTGAAGGGTCAAGTTGAGGTAATGACCCTATCAGGGAAGAAGACAATTATATTAGATGAGTCCTCCACCAAATTGCTTATTGAAATTAAAGATTTCAATGTAGAGCCCAAAAAATTGGATATTAATAACATAAAAATTGACGGATATTTCACCCGAGCAGCCGGCAATCCACATTTTGTGATTATTGAAGAGACCACCTTCGAAATAGCCCCCTCCATTGAGGTTCACCCCGAATTTCTCAACCGCACCAATGTTAATTTTCTTAAAATTACCTCCGAAGGCATATTTCACAGGATTTGGGAAAGGGGCGTGGGTGAAACCCTTTCCTGCGCCTCTGGAGTCATTTCTTCCTTCGTGGTACTGCGGAAATTACACCTTATAAACGATAATACAACCTTCATCTCTAAGGGTGGAAAACTCCATGTAGAAGAAAGGGAAAATGGTCTTTTGATTGTAGGAAGTCCACGTTTTGTATTCCAGGGATATCTTAACGCCACTTCTTTTTAGAGTAGAACAGATACCCCCTTAAAAAAGAAGTAATTAAAGTAACGCCCCCAAGTCCTATAAGAGCTATCCTCCAATCCTTCGTTAACAAATAAAGTAAAAGCCCCAGCAAAATTCCAAAAAGGTCAAAAAACCTAATGAGACCCTCTGGAGTAAAATCCTTTAATTTCATTAAGGACTTCCTCGGGTTTGATTTCTAACATACATTTGAAATGATCAAGGGGACATCTGTGGAGGCCATGCAAACTACAGGGACGACAGGGCAGGTCTTTTTCAATTACTTTGACAAATCCTGAACCTGCTGGTCTGAACCCAAATTCGGGAATCGTTGGTCCAAAAATCACAAAGAGGGGTGTTCCCTGGGAAGCGGCCATATGGGCAGGTCCTGTATCATTCGAAACCACAAATTCAGCGTTCTTTAAAATGTATAGCAATTCCCTGAGTTTCGTATTCTGCAGCAAGTTTATAAAACCTTCGGGGAAATCTCTACCGTAATACTCCTTTCCAATCAGTATCACTGGAATTTTGAGCTCTTCAATAACCCTTTTCCCCAGTTCTATGTAATATTCTAAGGGCCACTGCTTAGTATTTTTGCTGGCTCCAGGTACGAAGACCGCGTAATTAGAAGGTAACTCTATATCTGGTTTTTTAGCGTTCACAAGAATTGGCGGTGGGTATTTTTCTGAGTCAAAATAATCCCTTACGGACTCTATATACAGTCTGTATAATGGTTTCTCTTCTATTTTCTTTTTAAAAATTACTGCACAGCGCCTCTCCCAAGAATTCTTTTTAACAAAAGCTCTTCTATCTGTTTTAGCAAATAGGGTCATCATGGTGGGATAGATCTTCCTGTGGGCATCAACAACGAGGTCGTAATTCTCCTCTCTAATCTTCTTAAATCCTTCTATCTTGCCCCTCAAAGTCCGCTCAATGGGTATTAATTTATATATCCGAAAATCACCTTCGTAAAGCTCAGCAAACTGTCTGTAGAGCGCCAGGTGAATCTTCACTCCTCTCTTATAAAGAAATTCAATAAGAGACGACAAAATTACAAGATCACCCAAAGATGAGAGCCTAATTATCAGAACCTTTCTAATTTTTTCTTCCAAACTTAACTCCTATTTTGGGACACATCTCTCTTATAGGACATTCACCACATTTTGGACTGATCGGTTTGCAAATCACCTGCCCAAAGGCAACAATTAGCTCATTGAAATCTCTTTTCCACTCCTCCGGTACCACCCTCTCTAACTCTCGTTCTGTTTCATCTGGATTTTTCGTCTTAACAAGGCCAAGTCTATTGGAAATCCTGTGAACATGGGTGTCAACGGCAATGGCTTTTTTCCCAAAAGCCCTGGAAAGGACGATGTTGGCGACCTTCCTCCCAACACCGGGAAGAGCAAGCAAATCATCCATATTATTGGGAACCTTTGAGTTGTATTTCTCAACCAGTATGGTCGCAAGTTCCTTTAATTTCTTCGCCTTAGTTTTATAAAAACCGCACGGATAAATGAGCTTTTCAATTTCTTCCACAGGCATTTTTATTAACTCTTTCGGGGATTTAACCCTGCTAAAGAGCCTCTCAACAACCCGTGCAGTGACCTCATCCTTCGTCCTTGTGCTTAAAATAGCACCAACCAAAACCCTGAAAGGATCTGAAGATTTTTTCTTCAGATACTTAACAGGTGCATCCCACTTTTTATATTGACGAGATAAAATCTCTAATACTTTTTCTATTTTTTCCTTTGTCAAACCCTTGCCTATTTCCCACTAATTCTTACTGTCCATCCACATCTAACGGATGTATATACATATTCTCAAGAAGGGTTGGGGTACCTAAACCATTAGTTCCTGCATTTTCAGGCAAACTCTCGGGCCCATTCCAGTGGTCACCTCCAGCGATTACCGCAACCACCCTTACCTTCGCATAGGGCAATACCCTATTCTGCCCGACACCGTAAAGAACGTCAAAAGGAATCCTAACTTCCATTATTCTTCTTTTACCAGATGGATCATCGGGTTGAGCCACATCAATGATCTCGTAATCAGTGATAGGCACTTCCTCTGTTCTTGTGGAAGAAGCAATGTGTCTCAAAAACGGACCATAGGGTGATGCTGACGCCCACTTGGCTATGATAAACTCGGCAGGAGTGGAATCAGAGAACTGGAAGTTCCTTGCAAACCAATCCAGCGTGTTTCCATCAAGAGTTCCATCGGTACTGTCGCTATTATTTATATTGATGTAAATAATTACTGCGTTGTTCATTGCAGAATAGTCAAGCCCTATATATAGATTATTTCTATCGTGCCCCACATATAGGGCTCCCAAGTCTCCATCGGCACTCCAAGGGCTGTCCCCAATTGTATCCTGAACTGCAACTTGACTCCAATCGGAGAGGTTACCATCAATAGTAATATTATCATAAGGTGGATCAGCAAAGGCAAACTCGCTAATAATAACAGGTTTCAAAACTACCGTTCCCACATTAACTTCATTCCAACCCGAAATGGTAACCTGAAGGGATTCAGGACTATAACCAACTGCGCTGAAGAAAACTTTATAAATTCCATCATCAAGGTTCTCAACCACAAAAGCCCCATTTGTTGTATCACTCTTTACAGTAGCTATACTCAGAGTATCTCTATAGACTCTCACAGTGGCCTCCGGGAATGGCGGCAGAGAGTCATCCTCAAAGGCAACCACACCGCGTATCTTACCTTGAGGAGTTGTCAATAGGGTGATTTTGTAAAATAAAGTTTTCTCGTTAAATTCAAACTTCCAGTAACCTGCCTGCCTCAAAGGACCTGCAGTTATATGGTCACCAAGGCCATTACAATTGGGCTCTGCATATCCCGAGAGTCCTGTATCAGCACCCTGAGTACCAAAAGCATAGTTCCAATCCCTATTAGCCACAAATTTGAACCTTATGCTATCTTGAGGAGCGTTGAAATAAACGACTTTTTCCCACTGATAATCAGCAACTAAGGTCATCTTTGTGTTTTCAAAATCGTTAAGATTCCAACCCTGAAAATCCCCCACCAGCTGTATAGAATTGTATTGGGTCCTGAACTCCTGTCCGGGAGGATTTATTAAAGGATTTCCTTCCTCCTTGGCGCAGGAAATTAAAAGGGCAAAAATAGCCAGTATTAAATATTTCTTCATATTTTTTAACCCCCTATTTTCTAATAAATGGCCATTAAGAGCCACCCATTTTTTAACTAATGAGTGCCCTATAAACAAATATTTCAAAAATTTATGCCCCCACATTTTTTACCACCATTGGATAGTATCTAACAAGGTGATACAACCCAATAATGAAAAATAAAAGGTAGTCACTATTTGAGTTAAGGTTGCGGGCGAAGATAAAGCCTCCGACTGGAATCAAGAGTGCGGGGAAGAGAGACAAGAATCCCATGAAATATTGAGAATTCCTCTTTGCTGATCCAGCAAAGAACTTCAAGAAATACCTCGTAATAATGACCATCATGGCGCTACCAATTAACAAGGAAATCCTGATAAATACCATATACTCGTGTACTTCAGCCTCGTTTTTAAAAGAAAGGGAAGAATATATGAGGAGAATTATTTGAACAAGGAGAATCAATCCTGCGTAAAGCTTAATTACATTTTTAAGACTCATTCAACCCTCAGCAAAGAATTTGTATACGGCCCAGATTGAACCGTCTCGGGATTGGAAGGGTCAAGATACCAGGTAGTTCCGTTTACCACAAATTTATACTGGTAGGTCCCGGGCTTTAAAGGAATCACCACCGTCCAGATTCCATCTCCAGCCTTTTTATCACCGTGGGTGCCATCATCATACATTCTTCCAATATTTGGATTAAAAGGACCATCTTGAGTTCCACACCACCTGTTAAAATCGCCAGCCAAGTTAACGTACATAGCAGAGGGTGAATAGAATTGGAAGAGGACACCTTCAGGCGTTGCATAAGGAGCTGGAACCCTTGGTTTTATCTGTTGTACAACTATACACCCGCTCAAAATCAAAAGCACAACTAAAGGGCTATTTTTAACCATAGCTGTATCCCTCTTTCCTTAGATAAAGAAGTTTCTGCAAGGTCTAAAAAGGTACCTAAACCTCTAAAGTTATTCACAAGAAGAGAATAGTCCACACCCTTTGAAATCATATACTCTCTCCTTGCAATGTATTCATCCTCTAAATTCCAGGGCAAATAACCGTAATTGATTGAAATCTGAGTGTTCTTTCCGATCTTGTAAGCAATTTCAGCAAAATGGTCAACATAAGTTTTATTAAGATTCAAGAAGGAACTTTTAACCGTGAAGGTTCTAAGCTCATAAGTGAAAATGGGCTTCCACAATTTAAAGTCCACATGGACGACGTTCTCAAAAGTTAGAGGTTTTATAATAAAAGGATTTCTTTCAATTCTAAATGTAAGAGGTTTTAACTTCATTACGAAAGTTAAAGGTTTGTTAATCCCATATGCATTCAATCTTCCATCATACTTGAGATTAATTCCCTTAAAAGAATACTTTAAGTGTGGAGCAAAAGTGAAGTAATGCTTGTATGAAATGAAGGGGAATTCCGAATAAGAAAGACGCTGGTTTTCCAGATCTTCAAATAATAGCTTCCAAACCATATTTGTATCTGTCTGGAATAATGTATACCGGAAATTCAAACCAAAATAACCATTATAAGAGGTTCCAAGACCAAATCTGAAATAACGATAAAAACCGTCATTCCCATCTAAATACCAACCTTTGTAGTAATGCTTCTCGTAGTCAAACATCCCCTCATTCAACCATTTTCCTGTGAAACCTTTAATCTGAGCAACACCTTTTATAATTCTGGATTTTGGCCAACTCTTATCCACAGGGTAAGGAGCATCACCCACATACTTCTCACCTGCGTATACCTTCCTATCACCAACTAGCCCTCCAAAGGTACAGTACAATCTTCCAAAATCCAGCTTTGTATAAGGTCCTACAAGATACTCGTTTTCATATAGGTTGAAGAAGAGCAACAAACTATCTTCTATCAGGCTGTCCGGTGAAGGCACTCTGTACATCTTGTTTAGACCTCGCTGAGCTCTAAGGGCAACTCCTATGCGAACTTTTCCGAAATTTTTCCCAAGGTCTGAGTAAAATAGATCCCTATCACTTAAGATCTGGTTTGAGTAAAGGAACTTCAAATTATCAAGAACTAAAAACCTTTTCAAATCCAACATGAAACCCTGCTCTTCCTCACCAAAATCCCGTCTGAACTCTCCAACCTCAGCCATTAAGCGGAAAGGATCTGTACCTTTTATTTTCCTCACATTATAAAAAGCATAAAAGTTAAACTCATTCCCCTTAAGATTCAAAAAACCGCGCTCAAATTTTACAGGTATCAGTTGTGTCTGGGCCTCTCTAAAAGAAGAAGTATTAAACCTTAAACGAATCCAAAGGTCTGCCTTCTCTTCAAAGTTTGCATCAATGTCAACTTTTAAATCCTGCATAAAGTCAACAGTTCTATAACCGAGGGCGACACCTTCCAATGTATCTTCATCTATCGTTAAAGAGCTCCTCGCGTCTAAAGCGAAGTTAACAATAGAACTGACGGGCGTGTTAGTTGCCATTTCGGGAGGCAACACTGCATAGTTTTCTCCCACTCTTACAAGAGAATTCCCATATACACCTACAGTAACTGGATTATCGGGATCTGCCGTCCATTGCCCATCTACAATGAATTTATACTCATACTTACCAGGGGAAAGTTTCATAACTATCCAGAACGTTCCATCATCTTCTCTTCTCATTGAATGTGAAGTGGTTGACCAGTTATTGAAATCACCGGCAAGATACACACTTTTGGCCTGGGGGTTGTAGTACTCAAACCTCACCCCCTGAGGCGTTGACTTTACTGCCTGGAACAAAAATATAAAGAGCAATAAATTGGGCATACCACTACTCCTTTTTCAGAACCAATATTTTAATAATAACTTAACCCTATCTTCTGTTCTAACATAGGGGTTATTGGAGAAATCCCAGTCATTAACCAAATCACCATCGGTATGGCCTGGTTCTCCATATTCTAAGAAAATCTCCGCATTTTTGAATCCCCTGTATCCAAGTTGTAAGAATAGGCTCTCCCATGAATTTCCCGTCCCCATTCCCACGGCAAATCTGCTGTAGAAAAATAAGTCATTGGTCAAGTTTATCCTCATCTCAGCACCAACAAGATTCCTTTCGCCGATAGAATAGTACACTGACTGACCATGCCTGTTAATCCCGAAATCCATTATCTTATATTGCAATTTCAATTTCATCAGATTATTCTCTCCCCCGATTTCAAAGAACAGGTGGGTCCAGGTCTGTGCAGTATCTTTCAATGATTCGATAAAGAATTTCGTTGATACTCCTCCATAGTATTCAGCGTAAATTTCACCATAATTCCACCATTTACTGTATCGATAAGGGAGTAGGAAACCCGGGTAAGTTTCATCAAACCTGGATTGCCAGTATCTCGTTTTATATATCAGGTTAACCGCTTTATAAGGAACCAGATAAACCGCTTCTCCATAAAAGCCTCTCCTATCAAACTCTCTATCAAAACTCAGGTTAAATTTATTTGAAAACTCATCAATAAAATCAATACCGTAATTGAACAGACTCCAAGCTATGGCTAAATTCTTGAACCTTATGCTTCTAAACTCAACCTCAGCAGCGTAGTCGTCAATCTTATAAGAAGTTAATTGAGATGGATGAATACTCTTCGCCACTTCAAATCTTAAGTTCAGTGGACCTTTTAAATGAACCTTTCCATTAAGAGAATATACACTGTTAAAAGAATTACCGGGACCACGCCAATCTTTTTTAAGGTAGATGGTTCCTAATTCAAATTTAGGACTGAACCGTTTTGTCAGAGATCCTAAGTAGGCTTCACCATCCCAAGTCCTGAATTTTGAGGCTATCCCTGTACCATAAAATCCCTTCACTTCCCAGAAATCAAACCTCACACCTTCAGCCTTCGGCCCCCATGCATCATCCTTGACTCTATCGGTTTGAACCAGAAATAACAGTGGACTCGAGATCCAAAATCTATCTTCCCTGGAAAATAGAGCGAATTCTGTGTTAGAAGTCCTGTATTGCAAATGGCCCTGATTCAAGAAGAATCTTGTTCCATTGGAGTTAGAAAGAGCCGAGATAGAAAAAAAGCCTGAGACACCGGGCGACGGATTCACGTTGAATTTCATCTCAAAGTAGTTCTTCGGATTCCACATATCCCAGTTAACAGGGAGCCTTGACTTCTGAGCCAAGTACTCTCCCTCAAAGTATCCATTCATTACAATTGGGTATGATATGAGCAAGATTAAGGCTAACATAGTTTAAATAGATTAAAGCAAGAGCCTTATAATGTCAAAACAATCAAGTTAAATTTCAGCCAAACTTCATTTCAAAATTTTAGTAAGCTTACCCTCCAAAACTTCATCCATTTTGGGCAATGAACCAACTATTCTTGCCACCACATAACCAGATCTGTCGATAATCACATGGGTGGGAATTGCTTTTACATTATATTTATCATAAGCATCGGATATATCAAAGGCAATTTGATAGTTAAAGGGGCTATTTGACAGAAAATTTACAACCCTTGCTTTTAAATCATTTGTTATCGCAATAAAAACAATATCATTTCTACCCTTGTATTTTTCAACTAACGCATTCAAATCGGGAATTTCTCTCCTGCAAGGCCCACACCAGGTCGCCCAGAAATTCAAAACGACAACTTTACCTTTTAGGTCCTTCAGGGAAATCCTCTTACCATCAATGGTTTCCACGGTAAATTCAGGAGCCTTAATTTTGATCTTTTCTGCCCTTTCAATTATAGATTTTATTATGAACTCAATGGAATCCTCTGGCATCTTTTTGTCTGCCAGATATTTCTTTAGATAATTTGATAAATAGTCACTCTCAGATCCGGTAACAATCGCATAGGAAAAATATTCAATTGCCTCATCTATTTTACCAGCTTCTAATAACAAATAGCCTAATTGGTCATGGTCCCCATAATCAGCAGAGTAAGGACCTCCTTGAATTTCTACAGCCTTCTTTAGTACAGCTATCGCTCTTTCCAAATCGTCGATCTTATTAAAGTATCTTGATTCAATCCTGTACAGCTCGGTGAGATTCTTTTTTATAGCATTATCGCGAGATTCTGCATCATAAAAGGGATAATTAAAGGAATAAGCAATAGGATTAAAGCACTTTTCAGCAGTAGCGAGCAAACTATCAATTATTGTATAATTGAGCGTACCCATCTCCATCCTCAAATGAGCTTCAATCATATAGGGTGACGGGGCTAAAGGAAAGATTTCTCTTAATTTTTGAAGATATTTTATAGCACTCAAAGTATCTCCCAGAGCCAGCTTGCCATAATACAAAGAATAGTAGTAATTCCGTAAAATGTTTTTAATTCTAGATGAAGGTGAGACCAACAAATCTGCATACTTATTAAGTCCAATCTCCAACCAATAAACTCCATCCTTAGGATTTAAATTCCTTGCATATTGGTAAAGATAACTCATCGCCACATCGAGAGCACCCGGTATCCAGGGATTTTCGGAAAGATATTTGAAGTAGTCGTAGGTTCTGGAAAAAGAGAAGAAATACCCAATATTGAACGCTGAAATTACAGCCTTTAGGTCCCCTGTGTTATAGAGAGAATCAGTGAATTTTTCTAGGTTATTCAAATAGGCAGCCTGCTTCCTTTCATCTTTCAGATTAAAATATTCAACTATTTTTAATCTTCCCAAAATCATTGGATCATCGGGGTAGTATTTCAAGCCTTTTTTATAGATTCTTATCGCTCTTTTTCTTAACTTTTCTAGTTCCTTAGGCTCAACATTATAAGCTATTGGAATTGCACGCTCTTCGTGTAAACCTTTGTAATAATAGGCTAAAGGCATCGGTTTCTTGCCATAGTAAATTAAAATCCCCTCCCCATGAGGGAAGTAAACTAGGTTACTATCTACTATTCTCCATATTACATAAGATGTTAAAGTATCCGGCGTGAGCGCAAAACCAACTCCTTTTTCCATTCTCTTAGGCTGAACCACATCAAAGTCAAAATCGAGATTTTCTTTAAGATAAACAACCTCAACAAAAGGATTCGAAAAATTTCCTTTGACAACTACCTCTATTTCTTCACCTGCCTGTGGTTTATCTGGTTTAAGGCCATATCCTGAGCAGGAAACCGCCAACAGCAATAATGGTAAAAGCATAATTCTAACCCTCCTTTTCATACAATCCTCCTTTTATTCGAAATACTTCTCTAACTCCCCCCTTTTAACTTCCTGGGGTAAAAACTCCTTAACAAATTTTCCGTTTTTTAAAATTAAAATTCTGCTAGCTACTTCGTAAGCCACATCTATATCGTGGGTCACAACGATTGCAGACGAATCACCCTTTCTTTGAAGATTTCTGAGGATTTCCAGAATGGAATGGGTAGTACTTATATCAATTCCAGCGGTTGGCTCATCAAAAAGTACAAGCCTCGGATCTCTAATTAAAGCTCTTGCAATAGCTACCCTTTTCTTCATACCACCTGAAAGTTCCGACACCATAAGGTCTTCAGTTCCCTCCAATCGCAAAAATTTGAGTATGTTTAGAACCTTTTCCCTAATATGCTCCTCCGCAGCCCCATCAATCTTTAATGGGTAAGCAATATTTTCAAAAACCGAAAATGAATCAAAAAGGGCCGAATTTTGAAAGACAAAACCAACCCTTTTCCTTAAATCAAAAAGCTCTCCCCGCTTTAAATTTAGAATTTCTTCTCCGAAGAGTTTTACGCTCCCTCTATCGGGTTTTATAAGGCCTACCAAAATCTTCAACAAAACTGTTTTACCTGACCCACTTTTTCCCAAAATACATAGAGTTTCCCCCTCGGGGAGATTGAAACTTATCGACTCTAAAACCTTCTTGTGTCGGAAGCTCTTACTTATATCCTTCGCTTCAAGAAAATTACCCATATATAATACTCCCAAGGACATAGTCAAAAAACAGAACAAAAATGGAAGAAAATATCACGGCTCTCATAGTAGCAATACCTACTCCTCTTGCTCCTTCCTCACTGTTCATACCCATATAAGAACTAACTGAAGATATTATAAAACCGAATACAATCCCTTTGACAACCCCACCTAAAAAATCCTTTAAAAAGAAAAAATCTAAAAAAGACCTTATGAAGACGGAAAAGTCTAGTCCAATAGCAACCTTTGCAACCACTGCCGAACTTACAATACTAACAAAATCTGCAAAGACAATTAGAAGAGGTGTAACAAAAGTTCCTGCGACTACCCTTGGTAAAACTAAAAAAGTGTATGGATCTATACCCATAACTTCCATCGCATCCAGTTGTTCCGTGACTTTCATCGTCGCAAGTTCCGAAGATATTGCAGCTCCTGCCTTTCCGGCAAGCACTAAGGCTGTGAGGACAGGTCCCAACTCTATCATCACCATTTTGCCAACTCCGACACCCAGCAATTCCATCGGCAACAGACCTCTAATTTGATAAGCACTTTGAATTGTTGCAACCATCCCAGTAAAGGCTGCAGCTAAAGCGACAATAAAAAGGGAACTAAGGGAAAAAAACTCCATTTGTTTAAAAATTTCTTCCTTCTTTATCGAACCAATTTTAGGTAATGCATAATAAAGCATTAAAAGATAGGAACCGAACTCGCTAATCGCTTCCTTTATTAGTTTTACCACTTGAACCTTTCCAAGAAATGCGTATCCAGATTTCCTTTTACAAAATCCTCATTCTCAATAAGTTTCAAGAAGAAGGGAATCGTCGTTCTTATTCCATCAATTACCGTTTCCTCCAGTGCCCTTCTCAGCCTTGCAATAGCTGAAGGGCGGTCCTTGTCATGGACGATAATCTTAGCTATAAGAGAATCGTAATAAGGTGGAATAGAATAGCCCTGATAAATGTGGGTATCCACCCTTACACCTGGACCACCTGGTAAATATAATAGGGTTATCTTCCCTGGGCTCGGAAGAAAGCCCCTTTCTGGGTCCTCCGCATTAATCCTGACCTCTATGGCATGCCCCTTAATCTTTACATCTTCCTGTTTTATTGGTAATTTTTCACCCATTGCCACCAGAATCTGCAGTTTCACCAGATCCTCTCCCGTAACCAATTCGGTAACAGGATGTTCGACCTGGATTCTCGTATTCATCTCCATAAAGTAAAAATTACCTTCCTGGTCCATTAAAAACTCCAATGTACCTGCAGAGTAATATCCGATAGAAAGAGCACCCTTAACTGCTATCTCACCAATTTGCTTTCTTGTTTCATCATTCACTGCTGGAGAAGGTGATTCTTCCAGCAATTTTTGATGGCGGCGCTGAATGGAACATTCCCTTTCGCCGAGATAGACCATATTGCCATGCCTATCACCGATTACTTGCACTTCTATATGCCTCGGCCTCTCAACATATTTTTCAATATAGACTCTGGGGTCTCCAAAGGCCGATTCCGCCTCCTTTTGAGCCATATTAAATGCCCTCTCAAGAGCATCCATCTCCCTGACTACCCTCATCCCTTTTCCACCACCACCTGCAGCAGCCTTTATGATAACAGGAAGGCCTATTTCTTTGACTATTTTGTAAGCTTCATCGTAACTGGTAACCGGGTCTTCCGTGCCGGGCAATATAGGTACACCAACCCTTTTCATACTGCGCTTTGCTTCAATCTTATCACCCATCAGTCGTATACTTTGAGGTGAAGGGCCAATAAAAACAAAGCCACTCGCTTCTACCAATTCAGCGAAATCCGGATTCTCTGACAGGAAACCATAACCGGGATGAATAGCATCCACACCTGCAATCTCTGCAGCACTCAAAATTCTTGAAAAGTTGATATAACTATCCTTTGAGGATGAAGGACCAATACATATAGCATAATCAGCCATCTCCACATGAAGGGAATCCTTATCACCTTCGGAATATACTGCAACGGACTCGATTCCGAGTTCCCTTAAAGCCCTGATAATACGAACAGCAATCTCACCCCTATTTGCGACTAAAACTCTCTTAAACATGGGAGAATTTTAAGGCCTTACAGGTACACCAACAACTTCAAGGCTCTCTTTTACGTCAATTATCTTTGCCATCCCAAACCATTGATTTTCTAAAACTCCTTCTATAAAAACTGAGAAATCAACATCCTTAGAATCATACTGGCTCCATGAAGTGTTACCTTCTTTAAATATCAAAATTTCCCTGTCAATAAGCCTCCCCTGTGATTCTTTCATTATTTCGTAAGCAATCTCGTAAGTAATTTGATACCTCTCCTCCTTTATTTCCTCACCTAAATCCTCAAGCTTATATGATGCGGTCTGAGGTTCGTGGGAATACTTAAATAGGGAAATCCTTTCAGGCCTTTCTTCCTCAAGAAAGTCAAGTAGCATCTCAAAATCCTCTTCTGTCTCCGTTGGAAAACCAACAATAATATCCACCCTCAGGTAAAAGTCAGGTAACTCCTTCCTTACCATTTCAAAAACCCGCCTCACAGCACGTTCTCCTCCTCCCCTTTTCATGGAACTTAAAACCCGTTGAGAGATATGCTGGATAGGAACATGAAGATAAGGTAAGATACAACCTTTATCCTTTATGACAGAAATTAAATCCTTTGTTATCCCATTGGGATGAAGGTACAATAATCGGTAATAGACACCTTCAGGAAGGCTTCTAATAAGATTAACAAGACTTTCCCCAAAATCAACGCCATAGAGCGTTAAATCCTGGGCAATTAGGTCAAATTCTTTAACTCCATATTCTTTTAAATATTCGACTTCCTTAACGATATCTCTAATTGGACGCGACCTCAATGGTCCCCTTATCTTTGAAATTACGCAGTAGCTGCATTTCCTTGAACAACCCTCTTGCACTTTCAGATAATGTAGGAGGGAAGAACCCTCAAAATGTTGATTATCAAAGGTAGGGAGAGTAATCTGCTTTCTTTTTCCACCCATTCTGAATCCTACCAAATCATCAAGATAAGCGTAATCAACCTTCAAATTACTAAAAAAATCATATCCATAACGTTCCACTGCACAACCAGTGATTAAAACCCTTTTGCCCTTTTTAAGCCAGCTCCGAACAACTTCTTCTAACTCCTCAATAGCATCTTGAAGAAACCCACAGCTATTTACTATTATAATGTCAGCTTTTCCGGGATTTACGGGTCTTCTACCACGTATAATTAAGGATTTCTCTATTATTCTTGAATCAACCTCATTTTTCGGACAGCCAAGGGTGTCGATGTAGAAGGTCTCAAAATCCTTCATAAAGTCTTTCGGCCAAGAGGGGATTTAGTCCGACTCTAATAACCTCTGAAACTACAGAATCTATATCATATTCAACACGATGGTGTTGATACATACCCTCTTCCATGTCCAGAATTCCGAAACTCGCTTGAGATACTCCATCCCTTGGTTGACCCACGCTACCGGGATTAATGAGATACTTCCTCTTATCTTTGAAACGAACTGATTTTTCAAGGATATTTAGCTTGTCCTTTTCCTCATCATATTCATAAATGACGGGGATATGGGTATGCCCGAATAGCACATACGGCTTAATTGAAATTCTTAACTCCCTAAGGGCCTGAAAGCTTGAGTAAATATAATTAAAGTCTTCAGGCTCGGAAGGGGTACCATGCACAAAAAGGAAATCTTCCACCTCCACTTTAAAAGGCAAAGATTTTAGGAAATCTATTGAATCCTTTGAAATTACTTGTATATTGTAAAACAAAGCCTCCTTCGCCAAATCATTAAAGTATATCTGAATTGTTTGAGGGTGTAAAATTCCATAATCGTGATTACCAATCACAGAATGAGTCAAATCGTCTTTTATCAAGCTTATCACTTCATTTGGATATGGGTAATATCCAACAAAATCACCCAAACAAATAATTTGCTCAAAACCAATTTTTTTAGCCTTTTTAAGGACTGCTTCCAAAGCAGGCAGATTGGAATGTATATCTGATATTACAAGGTATCTCATTTCCTCAGCCCCAGTGTTCCGCTTATAGAATCTAAAACAGCATTGATAAGAAAAGGCGCTCGATTCGATGAATACTTTTTTGCCAGGTTGACCGCCTCCGATATGGTCACTTTATATGCCACATCAGAAATTCCAATAAGTTCACAGATCGCCAGCTCCATAATTGAAACGTCGAGGGCATTCATCCTTCCTATATCCCATCTCTCTAAGTGATTCCTTATGAGATTTATTGCCTCATCATGGTGCATCTCATATGCTTCTAATAGATTACTGAGGAATTTGCTTCCTTCCTCGTCCAGCTCCCTGAGCTGCAATTCCTCCTCGTCAATCAGATTTAAAACATCTTTCTTACATTCTTCAATTACAAACCTCTCCTTAATTTTCGTACAATAAATAACAAAAAGGGCTACCTCCCTCGCTAATCTTCTCGATTCAACGATTCCCATCTCTGAAAAAATTCTCAATTTCCTGAATTAGTTTTTGATTTTGCTCCATCGTACCTACAGTGATGCGCAAACAAGTGGGCAATTTATAATTCTTTACAGGACGAACAATTATCCCTTTACGTAAAAGGTAGTTATACACCAAATCAGAATCCATCTCAAAATCCACCAGAACAAAATTTCCGGCTGATTTTAAATATTTCAAGTTCAATCTATCAAATTCCTTATAGAGATAATCCAGTCCTTCTTTATTAACTTTTACAGATTTTTCCACATGCTCAACATCATCGAGGGCGTGATAGGCTGCCATCTGAGCCAATGAGCTTACATTGAATGGTAATCTGGTCCTTCTTAAAGTATCTATAATTTCCTTTTTTGCAAAGGCATAGCCAATCCTGAGACCAGCAAGACCGTACATCTTGGAGAAGGTCCTTAAAATTATTACATTACGACCTTCTTTCACATAATCTATTGTCTCTTTGAAGTGGTCTCCCTTAACATACTCATAATAAGCCTCATCCCACACGACTATCACGTCATCGGGAGCATTTTCCATGAACTCTTCCACCTCTCTTTTATCACAAAAAGTTCCCGTTGGATTATTAGGATTTGCAATGAAAATCACCTTTGTGTCCTTCTGAATAGATTTTAAAATAGCATCCAAATCAATCTTTCCATTAGAAAGCGGTGTTTCTGTAATCTTAGCTCCCAAAATTTCCCCGATTATTTTATACATAATAAAAGATTTTTCGGATGTCAAGATACCTTCACCGGGGTTAACAAAAGAAAGGCCGATCATCAGCATAATCTCAACAGAGCCATTTCCAAGGATAACCTCATCAATGGATAAGCCGTATAAGTCTGCCAATTTTTTAGATAGATTGAAGGCCGAATCGTCAGGATAAAGGTTCACTTCATTCAAACATTTAGAAATGGCTTCCACAGCCTTAGGCGAAGGCCCTAAAGGATTTTCGTTGGAGGCAAGTTTAATTATTTCTCCCTTAATGCCCAACTCCCTAGCTAGTTCCTCTATCGGCTTGCCAGGGATATAGGGCTTTACGTTTCTTAATTTCCATCTGGCAAGGTTATGCATTTCCCCTCCAAAGGTTTATTGAGCAAAACTTTCTGGCCATTAAATTTATGAAAAACAATTTTAGAGTCTGGTCTTGCAAAAAATATATACACTGAATTTTTTGACGATATTGAAAAAGGAAAATCTTCCGAAGCGAGTAGTCCTTTTTCCTTCAAATCCTCCTTAACCTCGTATTCCCTATAATACACTCCCTTGAAACCAAAATATCGAAGAATACCGAGAAAGATTTTCAAGGAAATATTCTTTGCCATTTCCTTTTCATCGAGTAAATAATAGTCCTTAGTCTCAAATAAACCTCTGCTATTAACACAAACCCTTGGGCCGGAAAGCTGAATAATAAAGTAGTTTCCGTAAGGCATCACATCACCAGAAGGCAGTTGTTGTAAGGTATTTGCATCTCTAATGGTAGAAGCAATTTTTAAAGATTCCTCACTCCTCTCGTAATAAAAAAAGTAGAGCCCATCCTTTATATTAAGTTTTGAATTTGTAATCTGGATTGAAAGGTCGGGCGATTCTTTAATTGCTAACTTTACCTTCGTGTAATCATCAATTACCTGCCAGGGGTATTCTCTTGTTTTAATTAAAATTCCCCCCGCATGTTTAACCAGTTTTTCTAAATACTCAGAGATTATCTCACTTCTTCTATAAGAGGTGCTTTCCAGAGTGTCCTTATTATCAATGTCTATGAGAACCTTTTTATTTAGCAATACACCATTAAAAAGGGGCGTCAAGAAAATCTTTTCCTGTGCTCCAGCAATAAGCTTCTTTTCAACAGGATAATATCCTTCTTTTAAGAATTCAACATTTACCTCCTCATCTTCAGAAGATCCCTCTACTTCAAAAATTCCAAATTCTTTAGAATATGTTGAAGAACCTTCATATTTTACCAAAACATCTTTGAGAGGCGTTTTTGAAACATCATCGTAAACAAAACCAACGATATTTGACCTTCTTTTTGGAAGATTCTCAACCGTCAATCTTCCCTCTAATTCACCAACACTAAAGTTAAAATAAATTTCATCCTTAAGCCCTTTTAATAGAATGTGAAAACATCCTTCCTTATCAGAAAATTCCTTTTTCGCTTCCACCAAATTCTCCAACTCTCCGGGCTGATACACACCTCTCCTTGTTGCCCTGACACTAGCTTCAATCTTTTCAATGCTGATCTTAACCCCCTCTGGGATTGGATTTAATCGCTCGTCAAAGCATTTAATTTTGAGAGTTTCATAACCATAGTAAGGTGTGATAGAGGCCACAAAATAATCGACTCTAAATGGAATATCGATCTCTTCCTTAATATGCTGTAATCCGTTACCGTATATGGTCTTACCCTTAATCTCTATGAGATGTTTTCCACCTCTCAAAAAATCCAAAGGTATGACCAGGTTGTTTCCTCTAAATGAAAAGTAATTAAAATTTGCTCCATCAACCTCTACTTCAACCGTTTTAACATCTGGAGCCATGGAAAACTTGAAAAGGAGTTCACGTTTTTCTTTTATTTCATAACCCTTGTAAAGGCAAAAACCTTTTTGAGTAAAAGAGGTTAGCGCCTCGTAAATGATATAGGCTATCGTCTTTAACCTTTCTTCATTTCTTACTAACTTCTCTTCCTCTTCTGGATTAGATAAATAAGAGCACTCCAAAAGAACCTTAACAGGCGCTCTATTTCTCAAAACATGATAACGTGATGGAATTGGACCAATGCATGGAATATCAAATTTTTGAGAAAAACTATTACACAAATAATTAGCAAAATCTACAGAGGGTCCCGTTTCTTCGAATGGGACGTATATTTCGGTTCTGTTTACATTTGAATTTTTTAAAGGATCTGCGTTGAAATGAACAGAGATAAAGATATCGGCTTTAAACTCTTCGGCAAGCTCGCACCTTTTCTCTAAAGGGAGGTCTATATCGGAATCTCTGGTTAAGAGAATCTCAAAATTTTGTTTTTCTAAAACATTTTGAATAAATTTGGAGAGTTTTAAGTTCAGGTCTTTTTCATTTGTTCCAGATAGTCCAACAGCGCCGAAGGAGCTTCCTCCATGCCCCGGATCTATAACCACCTTAATTTTGTTAGAACGCATGAGATAATTTTAATAGATAGCTTTCAAATTTCAAAACTTATAAGCAAACTACAGTTGACTTTTAAAATGATTTGATTATTTTACAAATAAATCATATAATTCTTGAAGCATAAGGAGGTAAACAATGAATGTTGGTCTTGCAGATGCATTGATCAGGGCTGTAATTGGTTGGATTCTAATACACCTGCCTATACTACTAAAAACTAAAAAAAGCGAGCCTCTTAAGATAGTATTACTCATCATTGGTGTAATCCTGATAATAACTGCCATCACCAGGTATTGTGGTATATACAAAATCTTTAACATTTCTACACTGTAAAGGATAGAAATAATCTTAAACACGACAAATTTTTAAAGGCAAGTTTAAACTTAGAAGTAACACTTATTAAACTATATAATATTGTTATGCCAATTGACGAAAGATTGTTAGATCTTGTTTGTTGTCCAAAATGCCAAGGAGACTTGATATACGATAAAAAACGCGAGGCTCTCATTTGTCCGAGATGCAAACTTTTGTACCCGGTTAAAGAAGACATACCCATACTTCTAATTGAAGAAGCAGAGGCCATTGATGATATTTCTCCTGATACTAATTAGTGCAATAACAAGTAGCTTCGAATTGGCTGAAGTCTCAGATAAAAAAATTGTAGTAGAGTTTAATGGACCGGATCTATCACAATTAATAGACAAAGAATCTAACGAAGAGAGGATCTTTTTCCCCCTTGGAGATTTGCTAATTTCAAAATCACCAGAAGCCCCATTCTTACCCTTTTTTGAGTTAAAGGTAGCCCTAAATCAAGAAAGCAAATTCACCTGTAAAATCATCCCCATTGAAGCAGAAACTTACAAAAATGTCTTGTTGCCATCGGTTCCGGAATTTTCAAATGACGGTCTGAATATACATTATAACATATATTCAAATAACGCAGCTCCAGATGAAAACTTATTATATAAAGGAGAAATTGAGTTCATCAATGGAATCCCAGCAGCTCAAATATTCTTTTCCCCTTATAAATACGACCCGCGCACAAAGACTTTGTCTTACGTCAAGAAGGCAAGGATCGAAATACTAATATTTGAAAAAGGGGAGAAATTTTCGCTTAGAAGAGGTTGGTATGATGCATTATACGAATCAACTTTTTTAAATTATAACGGTATATATTTTAATCAAAGGAAACAGATCCCCCAGAATCCTTTTGAAAATGGTATTTTGTGGTTCCAAATTAAAATCACAGGAGAAGGACTCTACAAAATATCTTACAAAGACCTCGTTAAATCAGGACTACCTTCCTCTTTTCCGGTTAACTCCATTGCTCTTTTCACAAGGAGTAGAGACACGCTGCCATCAAGTTTATCTGAAACAAATCTACTTTTTAAAAATTTACCCATAGAAGTTATAGACAAAAACCAAAATGGTGTTTTCGACAGCGATGATGAGATACTATTTTTCTCACCTGGGCCGAAAGGAATCAGACAAATAATATTTGGGAACGAGCAATCTGAAGGGGAAGTTTTACAAAAAGTTTATTATTTTTCTAACCCCTACACAGATACTACCTCACTATGGCTGACCTTTGGAGTCCCGGGAGAGTTATTCCAGGCGAAAAATATCCCTTATGAAACCGAGGTCAGTGAACTCTTCACCTTTTATCACTATGAAAAGGACTACATAAACATAGCATGGAAGGGCCTTCTATGGCTTGGAGAAGAGATTTATAAACCCTCAACCACCAATGAAGCTTCCATAGAGTACGATTTTGACCTCTCGAATCTGTCTCATCCTGCAGGGTTCATGAGAATACGATATGGCAGTAATATGCAGATGACCAGAACGTTCAGGGCAATTCTAAATTCAATAGACACTTTGTCTGATAATTCGTATGGATATACAATTAGGGAATTCTTTGGTAGTGTGAATTCTTTAAGGCAAAAAAATAAGCTGAAATTACAAATCCTTGGTTCCATTCCGAACAAAGAAGACAGAATTTACGTGGATTATTTCACCATATTTTACAAGAGGAATACCAATAGCTTATCGGACGAAATTGGAATTTATGCAGAGCCTGTCACTAAAATAGCGCGCATATTCATTGAGGGGAGTGTAATTGGCGTATTTGATATAACAAACCCATATTTACCAATAAAACTACAGATTAATCAATCCTCAAACGCAAAATATATTTCAGATACGCTAACACCTGGTAAAATTTACTACTTCGCCTCATCTATTAAAAAGCCGGATAAAATTGAAATAGCAAATAATATCGGCCGGTTGTACAATCTCGATGCAAATGTTGATTATATAATTGTGACACCTAAAGGCTTTATTTCTTCATTACTAAAGTACAAATCCTACAGAGAAAAAAACATGTTGCTCTATGAGAACGGCAAGTGGATTAAAGGAACCGGAAAAGTTGAACTTATAAGCGTTGAGGATATAATGAGAGACTTTGGATTTGGAACCTACGACCCTGTCGCAATAAGGAATTTTTTAAAGTATCAATACGAAAAATCTGAAGGAAATCTAAAATTTGTTGGATTATATGGCGATGCTTGTTATGATTACAAAAACATAAACGGAACTTCCGGTAATCTTGTGCCAGCTTATGAACCTTTCCTTTCGGTTAATATAGACGATCAAAAGGGGGCAAAGGACGATTTTTACGTTGATTTTGACGGTGACGGAAATGCCGATATTCCGATTGGTAGAGTACCGGTAAGGACAAAGGAGCAACTCAGCATATTTATGGACAAACTCTACAAGTACGAGAATAACACAATGTTTGGAAATTGGAGAAGCAAAATCATCTTCGTGGCCGATGATGAATATGGAGAAAGCCGACAACCTTCAGAGATAAATTTCCACATCCCTTATGCAAACGCCATCAGGGCCGATACAAATATTACACCTCCATTTCTTGAGGCCAAAATCATTTATGAAACATCATATGGAGTAGTTGGGAATAGCGTTGACCTTACAAAAAGGGGCTTAGAAGCAAAAAAAGATTTTATAAAGAAATTCAATGAAGGTAGTTTTTTAGTAACATTTTTTGGTCACGGTAATCCAGTACAATTAACCCATGAATCAATGCTACTATTGCAAGATTTACCTCTTCTAAATGCAAATTTTAAAAATCCCATAAGTCAGTTCCTTTCCTGCAAGGTTGGCGCCTTCACACGGGAGAATCCACCCTTCGGAATAGCAGAATATATGAGTATTTATAACCAGAGTATAGGTACAATCGGTTCTTCAATATCCCAATACGTTTCAATAAACTTTTTCTTCGGTCGAGAAATTCACAGGATACTCTCAGATAGATTTTACCATCCCCTCGGCGAAGTAATTCTGAGAGCTAAAATGAGCTCAAGAGATTTATCCTATTATCACCTTTTTGGAGACCCTACTACTATAACATATTTCCCCCTGCAGGATTCACAAACCAACATAATAGCACCTGACACCTTCTGGATTGGTAGAAAAAATTATGTTGCACTTCACAATCTGCAAACATCATCCGAATACTACACCGTATTCCTTCATAAACCAACGCTTCAAACTTATACAAATCCTTCAAATTCTAATGTAAGAGTATCTTATCTTGGTGAAAATAGGGTGATATACCGAGCACCATTCCTTTCAAGGGGTTTTATAGACACCCTATACTTCTTCCTTGCCGGAACCAGTGATACAGGTAGAGGATTTTGTTTTAACCTTCTGACCAAAAGTAACAAGGACATTTCTGCTAATTTTTCTAAAAATCAATTAGCTTCTCTCGGTTCAATCTCGACTCAGGATAAAAGCGGTCCAAATATAGAAATCTTTGTAAACGGCAGAAAAGTACAGGAATTGGCAGAAGCCCCACTAAGTTTTAATTTGAAAGCTGTTTTGGAAGACAGTTCAGGAATTAACCTTTTTGATGTTTTTGCAAACGAAAAGGGAATAATGTTGATGGTTGGAAATGAATTTATTGACCTAACACCTTATTTCGAGTACTATCCAAGCTCTTTTACAAAAGGTGAATTAAACTATTTTTACACAGCCAACCAGCCAGGAAAAAAAGAATTTAAACTAATTGCTTATGATAACCTTAACAATATGAGCCAATACACTTTTACCCTTAATCTGAAGACTTCCAATGAAATATCTGATGAAATTTTAATTTATCCCAATCCCGTAAGGAACGGGGGCTTAGCCTATTTTACTTTCAGACTGAATGAAGATGCCTTAGTAAAGATTGAAATTTTCACCGTTTCAGGAAGAAAAATATTCCAAACTATAGAAACGAAATATTACAAAGGGTTTAATGAAATATCATGGAATTTAAGGGATACTTACGGCGATCCTGTATCAAACGGGCTTTATATAGTAAAATTTAATTTTAGAGCTGAAAATAATTTTAGACAGGAAATTATTAAGGGTATTGTTATTGGAAAATAGGGAGGTTAAATATGCCAGTAGAAAAAAGCTTTGAGGAAAAAATGGATACAATAATCGGCCAGGGAGCCGAAGTAACTGGGAACATCTCTGTTCTTGGGAGCGCAAGAATAGATGGAAAGTTTAAGGGCAACGTAAAGATACAGGGCACTCTTATTGTTGGAAAGAGCGGAATTATTGAGGGTGACGAGATCTCAGCAAAGTCTGCAGTCATTGGTGGCCAGGTCCGTGGTAAATTAAACATAGAAGAAAAAATTATCTTTGAATCCACAGCAAAATTCCAGGGCGAGTTGACCTGCAAGACCTTAGTTGTGGAAGAAGGCGTCATTTTTGAGGGAACCTGCAATATGCAAAAGGCTCATAAGGAGGCAAAGCAATAAGGATCTTTGATTCTCACTGCCACCTTAATGACCCACAATTTAAAAAGGACCTTGAAACAGTTTTAGAAAGAGCAAAATCAAAGAATGTAGAGAAATTATTGATTCCTGGATACGACCTTCCATCATCTGTAAAAGCTTTAGAGATAGCTGAAAAATACAATTTATTCGCTTCATGTGGTCTTCACCCTCACGACGCAAAAAAATTTACGAGAGAGTTGTTACGAGAAATTGAACAAATAGCCTCCTCAAGTAAAAAAGTAGTTGCCATCGGTGAAATTGGCCTTGACTTCTTTAAAAACTACTCACCGCCAGACATTCAAATCAAGGTTTTCAGAGAATTTCTCGAGCTTGCAAAGTCATTAAAGAAGCCTGTTATACTCCATATCAGGGATGCTTATAAAGAAGTATTTGATTTGCTCGAACGTCATAACCTGCCATCAGTCATTTTGCATTGCTTTAGCGGAACTCCCGAAGATGCAAAATACGCTGTGAAGCGAGGATACTATGTATCCTTCTCCGGGACTATTACATATAAAAATGAGAAACTGATAAAATCACTGGAAGTAATGCCAATGGAAAAATTACTGGTGGAAACCGATGCTCCGTATTTGACACCCTCCATCGAAAAAGGAAGAAACGAACCTTCATATATTGTTCATACAGTAAATAAGATTGCTTCAATCTTAAACACAGACCCGGAAGAGGTAGCAGAACTTACCTTTCAAAACACTTTGAACGCTTTTTTGCTTGATTCTTAGGGGAATTTGAATGGATATTTTAGTTGCGCCCCCTCCCGCGGAGGGGGCGCAAATTTTTAAGCTTTCAAAACTTTCTCAATTATTCCCAGAGCCCAATCAATCTCCTCTTTAGTAATTACAAGAGGAGGAGCAAAACGAATAACCTGGTCATGAGTTTCTTTAGCAAGGATGCCTAATTCCATTAGTCTTTCACAGAACGGCCTCGCAGAACCATGCTCCTTTTTGATCTCAACACCTATTAAAAGTCCTCTTCCTCTAACCTCCTTCACATAAGGACTATTCATTTCACGTAGTTTTTGCATAAAATAGTTACCAAGTTCTTCTGACCTTTCTGCCAGTTTTTCCTCGACTATTACCTCTAAAGCTGCAAGACCAACAGCAGCAGCAAGGGGATTACCGCCAAAAGTAGAGCCATGGTCACCAGGCTTAAACACATCCATTACATCGTCATTGGCTAAAATTGCTGAAACAGGATAAACTCCTCCACCAAGGGCCTTCCCAACAATAAGAATATCAGGCTTTACACCTTCCCTATCCATCGCAAAAAGTGTACCGGTCCTCCCAAATCCCGTCTGAATTTCGTCAGCCATTAGCAACACATTGTGCTTTTTGGTTATTTCCCTTATTGCTCTATAGTATCCCTCAGGCGGTACAATCACACCACCCTCGCCCTGGATTGGCTCCACAAGGAAACCCACTGTATTTTGAGTAATCGCCTTTTCGAGAGCTTCTGCGTCACCGTAGGGAATAACTTTAAAACCGGGGGTAAAGGGGCCAAATCCAAAACGATATTGAGGCTCTGTTGAAAAACTTATAACTGTAGTTGTTCTTCCATGGAAGTTATTTTCGCAAACAATAATTTCGGCTTTACCATCCTCCACACCCTTCTTTAGATAACCCCACTTTCTGGCAGCTTTGATAGCAGTCTCAACAGCTTCGGCTCCAGTATTCATCGGAAGAGCCTTATCAAAACCAGATACCTCGCAAAGTTTCTTAAGGAAAGGACCCATCTTATCATTGTGGAAGGCTCTTGAAGTAAGAGTAATTCTCTGGGCTTGTTCAATAAGAGCGTTAATTATCTTTGGATGCCTGTGACCTTGATTCACAGCAGAATATGCGCTCAGACAATCCAAATATTTCTTACCTTCCACATCCCATACCCAAACACGTTCTCCCTTACAAAGAACAACGGGAAGGGGATGATAATTATGTGCGCTGTACCTTTCAACTTCTTTAATGAAATCTTCAGTTAAACCCATCTTTTAACCTCCTTGTTGCTTAATTTTACTGGAAAATACCTGTTTATTCCAACATTAGCCGTTTTTCTCACATTCATTAATTGTGCTACTGAGCACAAGGCAAAGGCTCTTGATTTAATCTAACAATAATCTTATCATTATTTTAACTTAACGGGAGAGTTGGGTATGGATGAAGTGAAACTTACTCGTGAACAGGCTCAAAAGAGGATTGAAGAATTAAGAAAGGAAATTAACTATCACAACTACAGATATTACGTTCTCAACCAACCCGCTATTACAGACGAAGAATACGATGAATTGATGCGTGAGTTACAAAAATTAGAAAACATGTTCCCTGACCTTATAACCCCCGATTCTCCGAGCCAGAGGGTAGGCGCACCTCCTCAAGAGGAATTTGGCACCATTGAACACGAAATACCTATGCTCTCCATCCAGGATGCAAGGAATGAAGATGAAATAAGAGATTTTGATGAGAGAATAAAACGGCAACTTGGTGTCCCGATGAACACAAACATAGAGTATTCCGTTGAGCCAAAATTCGACGGCCTTTCTTGTGAATTAACATACATAAATGGAATTTACGCCTCAGCTGCCACAAGAGGAGATGGTATAAGAGGTGAAGATGTAACACTAAACGCAAAAACCATTAAATCTATACCTCTTAGATTAATTCCTGAACTACCAATTCCACCTAAGATTCAAATCAGGGGCGAAGTCATAATGAAAAAAAGAGATTTTGAAGAATTAAACAAAGAACTGGAAAAGGAAGGACAACCCACCTCCGCCAATCCTCGTAATGCAGCAGCAGGCTCCTTGAGGCAACTTGACCCCAATATCACAGCAAGAAGAAAACTGGATTTTATTTCCTGGGGTGTGGGGGTCGTAGAAGGCATCAAGTTTAATAAACATTCAGAGGTCCTTGACGCCATTGAAAAATGGGGATTTAAAGCTTCTCGCCCAAGAAAGGTGTGCAAAAACATTGAAGAAGTGATTGAATACTATAGAGAGATGGAAAGAATAAGAGATACTCTTGAATATGAACTAGATGGGATTGTGGTAAAAGTAAACGATATGGATTTGTGGGAAAAATTAGGGACAACGGCGAGAAATCCCAGATATTTCCTTGCAGGAAAGTTCAAGCCAAGGCAAAAAACATCACGAATAACAGACGTAGTATTTCAGGTGGGAAGAACAGGCTCCATAACACCTGTTGCCATACTGGAACCTGTAGAGATAGGTGGTGTAATAGTGCAAAGGGCAACTTTACACAATTTTGATGAGATAAAAAGATTGGACGTGAAAATTGGGGATAAAGTTATCGTTCAAAGAGCGGGAGATGTCATTCCAGACATAGTTCAAGTGATCAAAGAAGAAAGGACTGGGCAAGAAAAGGAAATTTTACCACCTCAAAGTTGTCTAGTGTGTGGTGCTCAAGTGGTGAGAGAAGGAGCATACTATCGATGTGTTAGTATGAAGTGTCCAGCAAAACTTAAGGCACATCTCAAACATTTTGCCCAAAGAAGGGCGATGGACATTGAAGGCCTTGGAGAAAAAGTGGCTGAGCAACTGGTAGAAAGGGGATTGGTCAGGGATGTGGCGGACCTTTACTATCTAACAAAACCACAGCTTTTAACCCTTGAAGGCTTCGCCAACAAATCAGCAGAGAATTTAATAGAAGCAATTAACAAGTCTAAGAAGACTTCCCTTACTCGATTTATCTACGCCCTCGGAATTCCAAATGTGGGTGAATATACTGCCAAGGTTCTGTCAGACCATTTCAAAACTTTGGAAAATCTTATGAAAGCGAGCTATCCGATTTTGACACAAATCCAAGGTATCGGTCCGGAAACAGCACAAAGCATAGTAGAATTCTTTAAAAATGAAGAAAATCTCAAAATCATAAGTAAATTTCTGGATGCCGGTCTGTCCTTTGAAGAAGAAAGGCCGAAACCCTCAAAAACTCCACTCGCAGGTAAAACCTTTGTGTTCACAGGTGAACTTCAATCCATGACCCGCTCGGAAGCCTCCAAAAAAGTTGAAGAATTGGGTGGGACTGTCTCCAACTCCGTTTCAAGAAACACTGACTTTGTAGTGGTAGGTGAAAATCCGGGTTCAAAATACCAGAAAGCTCTTCAATTAGGGGTTAAAATTATAAACGAAGAGGAGTTCCTTAAAATTCTGCAAGGGGGTAGCATATAAAAAGGTACATAAAATTTTTAATCGTAATAAACTTATTTTGGACACGTCCTTCCAAATGGGTTTTTGTGGAAAGTGATAGAGTAAATTACCTTTTTGAGATCAAAGATGGTAAACTCTTTTTGGGAGGCTACCAATTCGACGAGTATAAGATTGAAGGGAAAAGACTTCACTACGTTAGAACAGAACAAGATACTGGCTATTTTTCTGGAGGCCTCATTATAAGACAGGTTGGAGAGTGGGTTTTCTTGCAGAATGTGGTGGATGAGGAAGATTACGTCGCCTCTTGTACCCAGTATCTTGTGGGGGCAGACACTTTGCATGAACACATCAAAGCAGTCTCAGTAGTATTAAGAACTTTCATTTATCACCTTTTATCCGAAGGTATATACATGCTCCCTGATTCCTTACCCTATTGGAAATATACAGGGATTAGCAACGCATCTGAGTATGTTAAAAAAGCTGTTCAAGAGACAAAGGGAGAAATCCTGATTTACTTAAATAAACCAATTTATCCACTCATCACCTACTGCACCGGGGGATTTACCGTACCTTATGAAGAAATCTTTTATGATTCCGTAGATTATTCAATTGCTGTTGAGGACTCCCTATCCCTTTCCTCTCCTTACTACTCCTGGGAGATAAGTTTGCCGAAAGAAAAACTGATTTTCATGTTAGGTTTGGAAAGACTGGACTCAATTAAGACCGAATCTTACACCATACATCTTATTCCAGAAACTATAGCTTTTTACGATGGAGATGATGTTCTCAGGGTCAAAGGAGTTTCTCTATATCAAACCCTTTCCCCTCTCCTTCATAGCCCCTTGTATAGAATCGAATTTAAAGAGAATAACATAGTTTTTAAAGGGCATGGCAAAGGAATCCTAATAGGTCTCCCCCTCTGGAGTTCAAAGAAAATGGCTGAAAAAGGTTATACCTATAAAGAAATTCTTAACCATTACTTTCCCGTTTCTGTTTTATATAAGTTAGACCAATCAAGGTAAAGGTGGAACAGCCCTCTTCCCCAATCCCTTTCTTCCAGGAGTATTATCAAAAACTTCTATTACGTAGTAAATCACACCAATAAACTCCTTTTGAAATTCACCGTGGAAGTAGGAATGGATCAAGTTGGCATACTTTACTGCCTTTTTCTCATAGTCACTTAACCCCGGATCCTCAGGATGAAGCATATGCCCTATTGCCCTAACTTCGTAACTGGGTATATCAAGAAATACTATGGAAACTGCAGGATTTTCCATTACATTGAGAAAGGTGTGGGTTTCAAACTCCGGTGTAGTATAAAGTTCCAACGAAATTAACCCCTTGCGAGTAAAATACTCATCGGCATTCATGTATAACCTTTCTAAAACTGAAAGCTTATATTCATCACTGGAATCTTTAGTTGATTCAAGCAACTGAATTAAATCCTCAATCTTTTCGGGTTTTGGAAGAAATCCCATTCCCTTCACCGCATTGTTGATAATAAACCTGGAATCTTTTCTCCTCAAGCCATATGAGGCGACCATTCCATTATGCGGACCGGAAAGGGATGGCATCTCATTTCTTCTCACTCGGTCTAAAGTTTCTAACCGCCTATCTACGCTCCACTTAACAAAGTTATCGGGCAGGTCAACCATCTGAAAGGTCTGCCATTTACCATCAACTCTGGCCTTCACAGTCCAACTTGAAAGGTCCACACTCTTAATTGATGGCTGATGGAAGTAATTCCCCTTCCAGAAATTCTTATCCGAGTGTTCTAAATTACCCGACAAATTGGCACCCTTCTTACATCCAGAAAATGCAAGCAGAAAAAGAAAAATCCAACAAAGCTTTTTCATTATTCTACCTCCCTGATTTCATAGGAGAAACTTACCTCAGATTTGCCCTTTAAATTTGCGCTTACACTACAATACTTTTCCTGAGATAATTCAATGGCTTTTTTCACGTTTTCCTCTTTTATATTTTTACCAACTACTATGTACTTCAAGTGAATCTTTGTGTAATATTTAGGATGTTCGGGAGCCCTTTCACCCTCAATTTCGATGCGGAAATCCCTCACATCTTCCCTCATTTTTTGGAGAATAGAAATTACATCCATAGCAGTGCATCCACCGAGGGCCACAAGAAGTAATTCCATAGGAGTTGGACCTAAGCTTTCCTTTCCCTCTTCAGGTTTCGTGTCCATTTTTACAACATGGTTTGAAGGAGTTAAACCTTCAAATTTAAGATCCTCATTCAGCCATTTTATTTCAACTTTCATACAACCTCCATGTGTTAACTTCCCTTTTTTGAATCCTGACCACCCTTCTGGATTTCGACGGATGGTTTAAAGGCAACCATCCTCTCTGCGAATTTTTTGGGCATCTTAGGGACTTCAACGCGGAAAATTCTTAAAATGCTTTCGTTCCTTATCTTTTCCATTAACTCATCAAAAAGTTCCAAACTTTCCTTCTTGTATTCTACCAGAGGGTCTTTCTGCGCATACGCCCTTAAATAAACACCCTCGCGCAAATGGTCAAGGGCATAAAGATGCTCTCTCCAAAGATGGTCTACGGTAGTCAAAAGAACGATCCTCTCTATTTCCCTCATCTTCTCTTCTCCAAAAGCCTCTTCTCTTTCTTTGTACAATTCCTCAATTTTAGAGAAGACTAATTCCTTAACCTTATCCTTAGTATCAATCTTATCTATTTCTGAAAAGTCGAACAAGAAGTAGTACGCTAACTCGTTCTTTAATTCAGATAGATTCCAGTTATCATCTCTGCTGTTTGAAGGAAGATGTTTATCTATTAAGTCCTCGGCTAAACCCTTGGAATAGTCCAAAACCAAACCTTTCAAGTCCTTACCATCGAGAACGTCATTTCTAAGACCGTATATCACTTCTCTCTGTCTATTCATAACATCGTCGTATTCCAGCAATCTCTTTCTTATTTGAAAGTTCTGCATCTCAACTCTCTTCTGAGCGGTTTCGAGGGCTCTGGTAACAAGTGGAGACTGAATTGGTCCTTCGTCCTTACTTCCAAACCTCTCCATTAGGTCCATCACCTTATCAGAGCCAAAGAGCCTTAGTAAATCATCCTCCAAAGATAAGAAAAATTTAGAAGAACCTGGGTCTCCTTGTCTTCCAGACCTTCCCCTGAGCTGATTATCTATCCTTCGGGATTCATGTTTTTCCGTACCAATTATGTATAGACCGCAGGGCACACCCTCTTTAATGCATTTCTGGTGGTCCTCATTACAGGTCAAGCCCGGAGTTGGGACTTTGGTGCTAATTCCACATTCCTTGGCTTTGACCACATTGGGACCCAACTTAATATCCGTTCCCCTTCCAGCCATGTTTGTAGCAATTGTAACAGCACCATATTGCCCGGCTCTGGCAATGATCTCCGCTTCCCTTTCATGATGTTTTGCGTTTAAAACCTGATGGGGTATACCCTTTCGCTTAAGAAGTCTGGAGAGAAGTTCTGACACTTCCACTGAAGTAGTACCAACAAGGATGGGCCTACCCACTTTATGCCACTTCTCTATCTCACTAATTATAGCCTCGTACTTTTCCTTTTTTGTTTTAAAGATAATGTCAGGGTAATCAATCCTTCTAATGGGTTTGTTCGTTGGAATCTGCAAAACATCTAATTTGTAAATTTCCCAGAACTCCTGGGCTTCGGTAATGGCAGTTCCCGTCATACCTGCAAGCCTTTCATACATTCTAAAATAGTTCTGAATGGTAATCGTTGCAAGAGTCTGGGTCTCTCTTTGAATCGTAACGCCTTCCTTTGCTTCAACGGCCTCATGAAGCCCATCAGACCATCTTCTCCCAGGCATCAACCTTCCTGTGAACTCATCTACAATTACTACTTTACCATCCATTACAACATATTCCACATCTTTCTCAAAGAGAATGTAGGCCTTGAGTAATTGTTTAAGTGCATGGATTTTATCGCTTTTGTCTGCGTATTCCCTGAGTATTTTCTCCTTTTCGTAAAACTTCTCCCTTGAAGAAAGATTCTTGTCCTCATCTATGCGATGTAAATCAATTGACAAATCTGGAAGGGCGAAGAGTCCCTTCTCTCTCTTCTCCACTTCCTCACGACCTTTTTCAGTTATCTCAACGGCATGAGATTTTTCATCAACCCAGAAATATAAATCCTCTTTTAATTCCTCAATCCTTTTGGTCTTTTCTCCACCTATATTTATCTCCTTCATTAATTCCAGTTCCACACGGTCCACCAGTTTCATTATCCCAGGTTCTTGCAGCATTTTAAATAACTTCTTGGCCTTCGGCATTCCGAGCTTCGCCTGAATAATCTTTTCAGCAGCCTCGACCTCCTTACCCTGTTTAAGAAGGTTTTCAGCGACAAAAAGCAACTGGGTAACCAGCTGGGTTTGCTTTTTAACCAAATTATCGGCATGTGGTTTCATCGTCTTGTAGACTTCAGCCGAAGAGTACTCAACAGGACCAGAGATTATTAAAGGAGTCCTAGCTTCATCAATAAGAATAGAGTCAACCTCATCCACTATTGCATAGTAGTGCCCCCTCTGAACCCTATCTTCAGCCCTGTAAACCATATTGTCCCTCAAATAGTCAAAGCCGAATTCATTGTTAGTTCCATAGGTAATATCCTTTTGATATTCAATTTTTCTCCGCGCATTGTCCATATCATTTTGAATAACACCAACACTAAGTCCTAAACTCTCGTAGACCGGTCCCATCCATTGCCTATCCCTTCGTGCAAGATAATCATTCACCGTTACAAGATGAACACCGGAACCTTTTATTCGGCCCATAATACCGTGAAGATAAAGGGGCATAGTAGCAACCAGAGTCTTTCCCTCACCCGTTTTCATTTCAGCAATCTTTCCCTGAGCTAAAACGACGGCACCGAGGAGCTGAACGTCAAAGGGTATCATATCCCATTCCCACATGTGGCCCGTTACTTCCCACTTTTTTCCACAAAGTCTACGAGTTGCTTCTTTAACCAGGGCAAAGGCTTCGGGCAGCACAGAGAACAAATCTTCCCCGTCTCTCAACCTTTTCTCAAACTCCTCCGTCTTCTTGATTAAGTCCTCGTCTTTAAGGGAGTGAAAGGTTTCATAAATAACATTTATTTGTTCAACAATGGGCCAGAGCTTTTTTATCTCTCGCTCATTACGAGTACCAATAACTTTTTCAAGCAAAAACTTAAACATATTCCACCTTCCAGTTTGTAATTATAAACTGCGAAGTTTAGAATTAAAAACACAAACCGATGATTTCAGCAATAATTGTAAGCTACAAATCAGCAAATCTCCTCCAGAAATGTGTAAAAAGTGTGGCAGACGTAGCAAATGAAATTATAATCGTAAATCATAGCCCCAAAGAGGACTTATCAGAATTATTAAACACATCAGATAAAGTAAAAATCTACATCAGGCCGAACCGAGGATACGCTGCAGGTTGCAATTACGGTGCTAAGATGTCTTCTGGAGACTACCTTCTCTTCTTGAACCCTGATGTCCTTTTTAAAGAAGGAAGTTTAAAAATCCTTTCCAAAACATGCAAACAATATAGAACAGCAGTGGCTCCAAAATACTTGAACTCCGATGGAACTTTTCAGCCGGGCACGAGAAAATTTCCAGAGCTACAACACATCTTCGTAAGCAGGACATCTCCGTTTAAGAAACTCTTTAAAAAGAGTTCCACCCTAAAAGACTACTTCGGTCTAAATTTAAGTGAAGAAACCGAACCTGTAAAACTTGTTGATAGATTCCCCTTAGGCGGCTGTTTTATAATTCCAAGAGAACTTTACGAAGAACTTGGAGGCTTTGACGAGAGATTTTTCCTTTTCTTTGAAGATGCAGATTTTTTCAAGAGACTCTATGAATTTGGAAAACATGCAATTTACGAACCGCGTTCAGAAATTATCCATTTACAAGGCTTTTCCCGTAAGCACACCTCTTTTAAGTCAGAATGGCACAAAGGTAAATCCTTTTATTTGTATTTGGAAAAGCATTCTAGACAAAAGGTGAAAACCATCCTCATTTTCTTCATGTTCTTAATCTATAATTTGTTTTTAGCCTTCCGTTATTTTATAAATATACCTATCAGAGAGAAACAATGGGCATAGCGAAAAGAAGAGCCAGCAAATTTGCCAGCCAAATCATATTAATAATTCTTGATTTGGTTTTACTTTCCGCTTCTTTTTACATTGGGTACATACTAAGGGTCAGATTTTTCCCAACAAGGTACTATCCTCTGCCCCCTGCCCTGCCAATAGGCTACTACTCAAAGTACATTTTTGCCTTCCTCATATGGATTATAACCTTCTATTACGAAGGAGTATATTCAAAAAATTTAACAAAAAGTGAAGAATTTATAAAAATCGCCAAGTCAACCACCATTGCATCGGCCTTCGCTGCCCTCCTATTTTACACAATCAAAGTTGAGCCTTCCTATTCCAGGTTAGCCTTTTTAATTTCCTATTTCATAAGCACTATACTTTTATGGATAGGCCATGTGCTATTAAAACGCCTGCTCTTTGACCTGGGTCTGTTACGTGAAAAGGCCATTTTATGGGGAAATTCCTCCGACCTTGAATGGCTCAAAAGGACCATTGAGAAGGAAAAAACTAGCGGGATTGAGATTGCGGAACATATAACCAGCGAAGATTCAAAAATCGTAGAAGAAAAAATAAAGGATGTAAATCCCGCTTTAATAATAGTTGCAGGCATACACATTGATATGGTTAAGAAGATAGAACCCCTGGCATGGGAAAGGGGAATTGAAATTTTGATAAATACCTTTAACCATTCGCTAAATCCTCAAGAATTAGAAATCGTTGAGTTTTTCGGTTTTAAAAGCCTGAAACTTAAATATAATCTCCTGATCCCAAGAAATGCTTATTTGAAAAGAACATTAGACCTTTTGGTATCTATCCCACTCCTGCTAATATCTCTGCCCCTTATAATAGTTATTGGTATTATAATTTTACTCACTTCTAAGGGGCCCGTATTCTACATGCAGGAAAGAGTGGGGAAAGATGGAAAGACATTCAAAATGTATAAATTCAGAACTATGTATAAAAACTCTCAGGAGATTTTAAATAGATTGTTGTCTGAAAAACCTCAATTGAAGGAAGAGTATGACAAATACAGAAAAATCGTCAGTGTTAAGGACCCGAGGGTCACTCCCATCGGAAGACTCCTAAGACGAACCAGCTTAGACGAACTCCCTCAAATATTTAACATCATAAAGGGTGAAATGAGCTTAGTTGGGCCGAGGCCCTACATGCCAGAAGAGCTGGAAATAATTAAAGAATACAAGGACATCATTTTGAGTGTCAAACCAGGGCTTACTGGCCTATGGCAGGTTTCAGGCAGAAACAAATTAAGCTTCGAGGAGAGAATGAAGCTCGACATTTATTACGTGAAAAACTGGGATATTTTCTTAGATATTGCAATCTTCATCAAAACAATACTCGAACTCTTAAAAGGTGAAGGTGCCTATTAAAGGCTCTCAACAATCTCCTGTAAATGGGGCATCACAGAAAGGTCCTCATAAAACTCGTACTTTTTGTAAAGATTCTCCAGTTTTTCCAAAATTTTCTTTGATCCGGACTTATTTTTAATGGCTATAAAGATATCAAGCAAGACCTCAAAGTAAGATACTATACTGTCGGGGTCCTTTTCACCCTCTTTTTTGAAATCTTGCCAGATTTTACTTAAAATTTTTCCACCCTCAACTCTTTCGTCCCTCAAGAGGTGATACTTCGCTTTTCTTAATAATATCCAAGCCTGAAAATTACTAAATCTCTTCTGCTCTAAAGCCGGTGCTAACTTTTCCAGTAATTCCTCGGCTTTCTCAAAATCACCCTTTTCTAAGTAAAAATCTGTGCCGACCAAATAAACAATCAATGAACTGCTATCCAAACCTCTTCCTTCAACTAAATCCAATGCCTTTCTCAACCATTCTTCCGCCTTATCAAGGTCTTTTCGACTCTCAAGATAATTCCGCGCCAAATTACGATAAATCACAATAATATGTTCTGTTGAGTTAATCTCCTCGGCTATTTCCAGTGCCCTTCTATAAAATACTTCTGCTTCAATGTGCCTTTTAGTGACCCTCAAAACAGACCCAATGTTATTAAGCGCTAAGCACATAGAGTCCTTTGAACCAATAAGACTGGCCTCGTGGTAAGCATTCTGGAAATTTTTTATAGCTTCCTCATACCGCCTTCTGCCAAAATAATACATTCCGATGTCTATATAAGCCGTTGTTAGACCATTCTTGTATCCCATCTGTTGATAGATCTTTTTTGCCTCCTCATAATAGTAAATTGCTTTATCCATCTCCCCCATATCATGGTAAACTATCGCAATATCAATATAACTGCCAGCTAATCCCTTGTAGTCATTTATTGATTTCCTTATCTCAATCGCCTTTTCATAATATGAGATTGCGTCATCTGGGGTAGAAATTTCATTATTTAAAACTCCAAGAACGTTGTAAAGGGTCCCTTCCCAGTATTTTGAGAGATATTGCTTATTAAGTTCTGCCTGGGAAAGAACTACCTGAGCGTCCTTAAATCTTCCCAATTTAATTAGAATCCACCCTTTTTGAATATAATACCGATATAGAGGAAGTTCATGTTTCGCGTCGGTATGAGTTATTTCAGTGATGTTTAACCTAGAAACATCAACCAACTCAATGGATTTCTCAATATATTTGAGAGCTTCTGCATACTGTCCCAATTCCAAATATACATCTGAAAGCTTAGAATAAAATTCCGGACAAACCTGACTCGGGAATTTTTCCTGAGTTTTTAAGAGAAAATCCTTGGCAAATTCAAGATCACCTTTAACAAGAAGACAATCTATGAACTTAAGCGTTTCCTCGAGATATTTAGAGCCATCAGTTTGAAATTCAAAGTAATAAAGCCAGAATCGCTTTGCTTCCTCATAAGCAAAATTTGAGGCTGCACGAGCTGCAACGAGGGGAGCGTATTGCAATACCCTCTCAGTATCTACCCCCTTGTAAGCGTGATAAGTAATGAGCTCTTCAGCATTTGAAACTAACCCCTTGTGTGCTTCAATCCATTGAGCTATTCTCTGGTGATAATAGCGTCTTTTACCCTGTGAAATACCATTTAAAATTAATTCTCTAACTATATCTTCTTTGAAAGAGAATAAATCACTTCCACTTTCATCCAGGAGACCCTTTTTAATACCCTTCTCAATGGAGTCGTAAACCTCACCCAGATCCATACCAAGAACACCCTCAATAACCATAGGGGAGAATTCATGTCCTATACACGCTGCCACCTCTAAAACTTTATCTCCCTCGACTTCGTGTATTTTCTTCTTTATCACCTGTGCGATTGTGCTCGGGACGGAGATACCTTCGGTTTCCTTTAATACCCAACCTTTACCAGTATACACCAGCGTTCCCCTTTCATAAAGCTCCTTTATCAATTCTTCAATAAAGAAAGGATTTCCTCCCGACTTCGTATGGAGAAAATCAAAAACTTCTTTACTAGTTTCCTCTTGAAGAATCGCGGTAATAAATTCAGCGGATGCACTGTAACTAAAAGGACCTAACTCCAGAAAGGCTGCCAATCTTTCTCTTGTGAACTGGGTCAATAAATTCTCTATGTAATCTTTAATATAATCCTCTATTCTGAAAGTAGCATAAAATTTGATGGAATCAGTGGAATTTTTTATCACATAGTAAAAAAGCTCTACTGAAGACTCATCAGCCCATTGTAAATCGTCAATAAAAACAATGGCTCGTCTATCAACAGCAAGATTCTTTAGAATCTTTAAAAAAGTATCATAGAGTTTATATTTATCCAATTGAATTTGAGCACTTTCCTTTGAAATTTCGGGCAAAATAGCGGAGAAAGCCTTCATCTCAAATTTATCAAGAGTATTAAGCGCTTCCTTAAGTTCTAACCTATAATTGTTGTAAACATACTTTATCAAATCCTTAGCGAGACTAAAAGGAACTTCCGATAAAGCACCATAAGCAACACCCATTAAGAAATGCACACCCTCTATTTTCTTGAGTGTCTCTTTTACCAGGCGAGTTTTACCAATACCTACACCACCACGAACTATGAAGATCTTTTGGTCACCATTTAAAGAGGACAATAAACGATGCCTTTCTTCCATCCTGTCAACAAATTGGGAGGTAGGAATTACCGGAACAGCTTCAACCTCTTCAACCCATGAAACTCTCGCCTTTCCTCTCCTCTTAGACCTGTAAAGAGCTACATCAGCCTTTTTGAAAATTTCGGTCCACGTTTTTCCATCTCTTGGAAAGGAGGCGATCCCCATACTTAGAGTAATGGTACGACCTGCAATTTTACGAGAGGAAAGACCACTTAATATTTTTTCTGCAACTAACTTCGCTTTTTCAAAGTCAGTGTTGGATAAATAAATGATAAATTCATCGCCACCGTATCTTATGAGCACATCGGATTCTCTCAGATTTTGCATAATATAGGTGGACAACTCCTTTAATACCTTATCCCCCTCCAAATGTCCATAAAGGTCGTTAATCTCTTTGAAGTTGTCTATATCAAATAAGATAATAGAAAAACTATTGCTATACCTTAATGACCTTCTGACTTCAAGATCCGCAAAATTACTAAGGAATCTTCTGTTTTTTGCACCTGTGAGTTCGTCTGTATAACTGTCTAGCTTCTCAGAAATCATTATATTAAAGTAAATTTTAATACTTGCACATTGTTTAGTCAACAAGTTAAAAGAGATGATACTTTCAAAATGCATTGCTAAAGCATTAAAATATATTCGGCAATGGAAAGAATAAAGTTATTAATCAAGACACTGTTAAAACTAGAAAATGTACAGTTACAAAAGATAATAGAATCTGCTGATCTATTGTCGAATACTTTATTAAATGGCGGTACGGTTTTCTGGTGTGGAAATGGGGGGAGTGCAGCTCAAGCCCTTCACTTATCAACAGAGCTCATTGTAAAATATAAAAACACCCGGAAGCCCTATCCATCCATTGCATTGAATGCTGACGTTTCTCTGCTCACTGCAGCTGGCAACGACTTTGGCTTTGAAGAAGTTTTCGTAAGACAGATAGAGGGGTTAGGTAAGGAAAATGACCTGCTGGTAGCCCTATCCACATCTGGAAAATCCCCTAATGTTTTAAAAGCAATACATAAAGCCAAAGAAAAGGAAATGAAGGTAATTTTTTTAACCGGTCAGGAACCCACAGAAGTTGAAAACATCGTGGATATTGTAATACACGTACCTTCAAAGGACACTCCCATCATTCAGGAGTGCCACCAAATTATCGGTCACATAATAATTGAAGAAGCAGAAAAATTATTGGAGGGAGATGAAAAATGAAAAGGATGCTTTTAACCATAGCTTTCTTTCTTATTTTTGTTCCAAAATCCTTTTCAAAGGACCTTTTAATTGGCACAGTGGACATGAACCGAATATTTAATGAGTATATTGAGTTTCAAGAGACAAAAAAGGAATTGGACAGATTCGTTCTGGAATGGGAAAGGCAAAGGGATAGTTTAAAGAGATACATCGATTCTTTGAAAAATGTTATAGAAATTGAAAAACCTGCCCTTACCGAAAAAGGAAAACAAAAGAGGGAGATGGAACTTCAAAAAGCTCAGGAAGCATATTCGCAATATTTAAGAACAATATGGGGAGACAATGGACTTTTTTATAGAAAATCCTCAGAGCTCCTTCAACCTTACTATAAAAAGATACGTGAAACAATAAAGAATGTAGCAGACCAAAATGGGGCCTCGATGGTTCTTAACTCCCAGAACGATGTCATACTCTATGCCTCTAATAGTATTGATTTAACTGATCAGGTTTTACAACAACTAAATAAAACCTTCGCCCAAGAACAGCCAAAAGAAGGTAGCAAATACCGTATTGCCATTTTCCCAATCATGGAAACTGAAGCCGGTGCTCAAAAGCTTCAACTAGGGAACAGGCTTCAGAAAGCAATCTATCAAGGTATACAGGGGGTGCCCAACCTTGAAATATTGGGCACTGGGGAAGTAAACGGCGAACTATCAAAAAGAAGCTTAACTAATGACAAACTTTTCCCAGAAAACTGTCAGCAGGTTGCATTGAGCCTTAACGCAGACTATTTTATTTGCGGAACAGTAAGCACTTCCGGAGATGATGTAAACTTCACTTACACTCTTTACAAAACCGCCACCTTTGATAAAATATCGGAAACACAGGGAAGTGCAACAAACCCTCGAGAGAGTTTAGATGTGGAATCAATACAGAAAGCAAAACAGCTAATTCAACAATTCAAACCTTAGAAGCCAAAACAAACCCATCTATCTTTGCAGGATAACCTTTAAAAGCCTTCGCAAGATTGTTCAAAGTAAAACCGGTAGTGTAAACATCGTCTACTAAGAGAATCTTTTTATCCTTGAAGCGCTCAGCCTTTCTTACGTAAAAGGCGTTTCTGAGATTCTCCTCCCTCTCGCTTTTACTTAAAGCAACCTGATGTTCCGTATATTTCTTTCTAATAATGCCGGTTTTTAAAACAGGTATTCCCAATTTCCTTGAGAGTTCCCTCGCGATAAGCTCGCTCTGATTAAAACCCCTTTCCCTCAAACGCACATGGTGGAGAGGCGTCGGAATAATATAATCGTAATCTTTCTCAACAAAATCGATCATAGAAAACAAAAAAGGGGTCACTTCTTTCCGGCCTCTGTATTTCAATTCCTCTACAAGTAATGGCACTTCCTCTTCATACTCAAAGGCAATAAAGACCCTTGAAATATAAGAATTCTGTGGAAAAATAAAGGTGCCTCGTTTCTTTTCCCTTATTTTTAAAGAACAATGATCGCATAAAAGATGACGTGAAGGAGTGAAGCAAAGGTAACAAAACTTAGGAAAAAGTGTGTCTAATAAAATATCAAAAAAATGAAGTTTACTGCTTCTTTGCACTTCTCTTATAAAGCACAACTAATGCAATAACCGAACCAACCATCATTGCTACCGAAATCCATTGATTTACAGTAAGTATATAAACATTTTCAGGCTCATAATAACGGGTGAAGTCAACTAAAAATCTAATCAACGACGCAGTGAAGAAATAAAGCAGCATAATAAAGCCATCAAAGGGTTTCTTCTTCTCTAAAGCAATGAGAACAAAAAACAGAATTAAATTGGCGAAGGATTCGTATAACTGAGATGGGTGTATGTGGAGTGAATCCATAAACTCATACGCAGGTGAACCCGGTGGAAACACAACTCCCCATGGCAAATGGGTCTCCTTCCCAAAACAGCAACCGTTGAAAAAACACCCCCATCTGCCAAAAAACATACCCAGGGCAAGGGCTTCTGATGCATAATCTCCAATTATCCAGAAGGGAAGTTCTTTTTTATTTTTTAGAAGATAGATAATAGCAGCAACAAGACCAAATAGAAATCCACCAAAGAAAACTGCTCCACCCTCCCAAATTTTAACCATCTCCGATGGATGCGCTGAAAAATAGGACCAGTGATAAAGAATGTAGAATATCCTTGAGCCTATAATTCCAAACAGGCCTGCCCAAAAACCCAGGTCCCAGATCCTCTCGGGATTTATACCGTGTTTTTGAGCACGCTTTGAAACGTAAAGGATACCCAGAATGAGCCCAATCAATACAAATACGCCCCAACTCCTTAGCTCAAAGGTTCCAATTCTAAATATAACAGGAAACATAGTCCCTCCTAAGAAATATTATAAAATAAAAAAGGGGAACTAAAAGTTCCCCCTTTTTGTTTTCGGGCTCAGAAGGCTTATGCCTTTTCTACGTGAACAGCCTTTGGACCTTTTCCGGTCTTTTCTATATCGAACTTCACGCGCTGCCCTTCTTCGAGGGTTCTGTATCCTTCCCCGTCAATGTCAGAGAAGTGCACAAACACATCACCAGACCCATCCTCTAACTGGATGAATCCATATCCCTTCCGCGAGTCGAACCATTTGACCCGCCCGTACTTCTTTGTGTTACCCATTTGAAACAACCTCCGTTAAAAAATGTTTAAAATGAACTTACTAATTATGCTCCCTAAGTGGGGTTCTGTCAAATATATAATAATTAGTGTGCTCTGACAATGTCTTTGATCTTCATTAACCTGGTTATATCTGACCTCTCCATTTCGGAGAGTTTCATTGAAATAAATTTAATGGTAGATTCAAGTTCAGGGATCAATATATATTCCAGAGCATTTACCCTTCTTCTCGTCTTCTCAATTTCAATGGCCAGAAGTTCAAGGGCCTTTTCCTTTTCAGCCAGTTCAATTAAATCTTTGAAAGACTTCTGCAAGGATTCAAGGGAAACATCAAGTTCCGGAGAAGTACTGGCAAAACTGTAGCTTAAAAAATCACCTTCAAGCATGGCTTTGAAAGTGGGTACCAGAACCGTCATCACCTTACGCTCACCCACCTCAATACCGGCTTTCATACTCGGCACAAGGAACAATTCTTCAATCTCTTCAGGGTCCATAAAAGAACGGGCAAGAACAAATCTCTTTACTGATTCAGAAAGCTCCTCTTCCACCTTCTTTCTCAACTCACGAAGACCTTCAATGAGTTCAAAGAGGATCCTTACAAGCTCATCCTGTTTATCTTTTAGGAGCTTATGTCCTTTGCGAGCAAGGGCAATTCGCCTTTTAAGGCGCAGTAACTCCATTCGTGTTGGACTGGCACTAACGAGTGGCATAAGAAAATTATAATACAAAGTGAAAGAATTGACAATCCAGATTCCATCTTTTAAAATTCATTTCGTACTACTATGTTTTACCATCAAGGTATTGATTATATTTTTTCGTTTGTAAATAACCCAACCCCCGAGGCGACATCTAACTTCTTAAGGGTAATTTGCAGAAACCTTAAAGCCGGCGTTTCTTTGCTTTTCATTGACATAGGGGATTTTAAGACCTTGAGCTTTTTCACAGGAGCCACCGCAGACAAATACATCACCGAAATAACTAAGGAACTGTCTAAAATTAACCCGTTGGAAATCTCGGACGATTTATTTAAAGACGATACTATAAAAATTCTGGAATTTGACGTATCCCAATGCCCACTAAACCTACAAAGGTACCTCGTAGATTTCAAAGCACAAAGGGTCTTAGTGGCATCCTATAAGAGCCCGAGCAAAATTTACGGTCTTCTCATGCTTCTCTATGACAAACGGGAGGAAGTGGATAGAAATATGATAATCGTCCACTTAAAAATTTTGTCCCTCCTTACGGATTTTTACCACATTGCCCACACTTATAGCATTGTAAGAAATACTATTTCCGAACACATAATTATTCAGGACCCAAATCACAGAATCATTGAGGCTAATAGGGCTGCAGCCCTTTCCCTTGGAATAGAAGACCCAGATGAATTAAAGGGAAAATACTGCTTTGAATTGTGGCATAAGAGAAGCACTCCCTGTGACTTCTGCCCCATTGAGATAACACGAAACACTTTGAAACCAGAGCAGGGTGAAGTGATGACACCTGACGGAAGATGGTTTTTTATAAGGTCAAACCCCATTTTATCGGGAACTGGGGGATTATTAGGCTTTGTGGAAATGACCCTTGAAATAACGGACAAGAAGAAGGCTGAACTGGAAGCAAGAAGATTCAACGAGATCTTAAAAGGAGTCTTCAGCCAGCCCCTTGTCGGGTTTGTAATTTCAAAGCCATCGGGAGAAATTATAGAAATAAATGAAGCGCGGGCACGCGTTCTTGGTTATACAAGAGAAGAGCTTCTTAAGATGAAATGGACCGACTACACTCATTCTGAGGACCTTCCCAAACTTAAGCAGAGATTAAGAGAGCTTGAGGAAGGTAAAAGGGAAAACTTCGTTGCAGATGTAAGGGTTTTCAACAGAACCGGGGATATCCTGTGGCAGAGGATTTTCGTTACACCCCTCAAATTGGAAAGAGAAGAATTATTATTGGCCATTATCCTTGACATAACTGAGGATATGAACCTTAAAAGAGAGCTTGAAGAAACCCTTAAGGAGAGAAACCTAATACTAAGGAGAATTCCTGCAAAAATATACAAAGTTAGGCCAAATGGCATCTCAATCCGAGCGGGTTTTGAAGAAAAACCTTCAACATTCTCAATCCTTACACAACAGTCAGAGGAAGAGGCTTTAAAAACCCTCGGACAAATCTTTAAAGAAGAAATAAGAGAGCACACTGTGGAACTTAGTAAAACAGACGGAGAGCAAACTCGGCACTTTCTCAGTGAAACCATAAAATTAGATAAAAATAGTGCACTCCTTGTTGAATACGACATAACGAAGGTAAAGGAAGCAGAAATTGTCGCTACACAACTTAGTGAAAAGTATAAAGAACTCACAGAGCGAGTTATACTAACCCTCTCTCATCTTATTGAGTTAAAGGAGCCCTATACAGCAGGTCACCAGATAAGGGTCGCCCGAATATCTGAACTCATAGGGAAGGAAATGGGCTTTGATGAGAATAGATTGAGAATTTTAAGATTCTCCGCACTACTTCACGATATCGGCAAAATTATCCTGCCCATTGAAATCTTGAATAAACCAGGAAAACTGACAGAATTTGAGTTTAATCTAATTAAACAGCATCCTATTTATAGTTACGAAATTTTAAGGGAAATTCCCTTTGATGGACCCGTGGCTGAAATTGCCTATCAGCACCACGAAAGGCTTAATGGAAGTGGGTATCCACGGGGATTGAAAAACGACGAAATTCTCCTCGAGGCAAGAATTATCGCCTGTGCCGATGTTTATGAAGCTATGACCACCCACAGGCCCTATAGACCTGCCCTTTCACCGGAGACAGCAATGGAAGAGCTTGTAAGAAATTCTGGAGCATTGTACGATCCTGAAGTAGTGAGAATAATGCAAGACCACTACAACAGGGACTTTTTACCAAAAACCTCTTCAGGTAAATAGGATATATCCTTATCCACCAATGAGTTAACCCCCTTTACAATTCATTCCACCTGACTATTATATATATAGAACATCCAAAAACCCCAAAAAGGAGGTGATACTATGGTGAGAGACATTATGAGATGGGATCCATTGAGAGAGATTAGCTCCTTAAGAGATGAAGTTGACAGACTCTTTGACGCCTTCTTTGGAAAACATATGGAAAGGATTAGGGAAGAGTTCTGGGCTCCCGCCATCAACGTGGAAGAGACCGAAAATGAATTCATAGTTAAAGCTGAACTCCCCGGCCTCAAGAAGGAAGACATCAAACTCTCTATCACCGAAGACGGACTCACCATTTCCGGCGAGAGGAAATTTGAAAAAGAAGAAAAAGGGAAGACCTACCACAGGATTGAAATGAATTACGGAAGATTTGAGAGAAGTGTAAGATTCCCTGTAGAGGTAACTCCCGACAAGGCAAAGGCCTCCTACAAGGACGGAATTTTGACCATTACAGTTCCGAAGTCCGAGAAGAGCAAGGTTAAGGAGATTGAAATCGAAATAGAGTAAAGTTGAATTAACAACATTAGGGGGCACTTCCGAAGGAAGCGCCCCCTATTATTTTTTACCACTTCACCTCAACCTTTTTACCCTGCATCCTCTTGAAGTATTCCTGTATCTTTTCCTTTAGCTCACCAGAAATTTTCCTCTCCAGTGGAAAGACCACGCTACTGTCAAGCCTTTCCAGTATGTTTAATGCCATATTAAACACCGGAGAAAGGCCATCCTTCGAAACATAATTCAATTTATCCGAATGGGAATGGATGTAAAAGGTCCCCTTACCCCCAAACCTTGCCAGATTAATGGATGGAATTCCATAGAGGGCAAAGGGCATGGAATCACTGGAATAGATATCCAGTTTTACATTAAAGGGAATCCCCTTCTCCTTAGATAGAATAGAGACAAAGGAGACGGTGTCTTTCTCTGAAATGCACAGGGCGGAATTTTGCCCTATGGGGTCTCCAGCCACATCCAAGTTAATTACCATCTTTATCTTTTCTAAACTTTCCTTGTTCTCCTCCACATAGGCCTGGCTTCCGAGGAGCCCCAGCTCTTCGCCAGAAAACCACACAAATCTCAAAGTTCTTGAAGGGCTTCTCTTTGCAAAATACCTCGCTAAGGCAAGGGCAATGGCACTGCCACCACCATTATCGGTGGCTCCGGGGGAGATGGCAACGGAATCGTAGTGGGCACAAACTAAGATAATCTCATCGGGGTCTTTACTCCCTTCAATTTCAGTAATTATATTCACCGAAGTGCCTTTATAAACTGCCGTAGTGCCCTCCATCTTCACAGGTGAACCTTCATTCTCCTTCAATTTCAAGCCCGTTTCATAATCCACCACAAGGGCTGGAATTATTTTATCCTCATCCACAAACCTCTGGGAAATAGAAGAGAAAGAAAAACCCACAAGAGGTTGCGAAATGGATATTATACCCTTAATTCCCTTGCTCCATAATTTTTCGTAGGCCTCACCTCTAACTCTGCCGTAGGTGAGAATTATCTTGTCATTTAAATCCCTGTTATCTAAGTAATCGGGATTTTCTACGTAGAGAATATGACCTTCAGTGGAAAAGGGTTTTGTATTTCCGTAGGGAACCGCCTCATAGGATTTTCCTTTAAGAGTGACCTCACCTTTACCGGGCTTAAAGGTCCAGAGGGAGAAAGACTGTTCTTTAACCGGAAGATTCAGGTCTCTCAGCTCCGACACGATGATCTCGCGAGCCTTCTCCTCGCTTTCACTACCTGCCAGGCGAGGGAAGGAAAGTTGCCTTAATATCTTATAAGCGTATTTAGAGAGGTTTTGCATGAAAGGATTATAAGGGAAGAGGAAGGGAATTAGATAAATATGGAGCGTTTTAAAAGAGGCGCCCCCTCCCGCAGGGAGGGGGCGCCCTGAAATTCGCCTGTATTATCCGCTACTTCGTGAGAATAACCCTCTTAGAAATGCTCTTCTTCGGAGTATCCATCTTTATGATGTAGACACCCGAACCGTGTCTTGCACCATCCCACCTTGTTGTGTAGAATCCAGCGTCCTTTACGCCCTTCGCAAGAGTAACAACCTTCTGACCGGTCACTGAGTAAACTCCAATCTCAACTTCACTCCTCTCGGGAAGAGCATATTCAATCTCAAGTCCCTTGGATGCCACATTCATTCCCTTGAAGTTCAACATGTAGGCAGTGGGCTTTCTTTCAGTAATATTCGTAACCACAATATTGATATAACCAGCATCAGGATATCTGGTCACATTCCTCCATGGAGAGTTATCGTAGGCAATAAAGTAGAGTTCCACATTGTCATCCACCTGAAGTCCCGTCATGGTGTAGTAGTAGACACCGCCAACTACGCTATCATGAGTAACACCTGGCATGGCAGTTCCATTAACAAAGTAGTAGAGGGTATCTGCATAAATACCTGCAATATCACTAATACCGATACTCACCCACATATTTCCAACGGCACCGGAGTCATAATCAAAGGATTCAAAGGTAGGTCCTGAAAGGTCAACAAACATGCTCACCTCGGTAGAATAGGTCATTGTATCAGGATCCACATAGTCCATCCTTACCACATAGTAGTAGGTGTTGTTATCTTCAATGGTGTAGTCAATGTAAGTCACATCCGCAGTGGCTCCGATTTCATCGTATGGACCACCGGAAGTGGTGGACCTCAAAATGGAGTACTGGGCAATGTACTTCACACCGAGCTCAGCTTCCTCTTTAAAAGCAACACCAGCAGGAAGTTCAGACCTTACAAGCTTATCAGTCTTCTTAACGTTAACAGGGTTGAAATTGCCTGCATAAGCCTTACTCCATGGATAATAAGTAACCGTGCTCCTAATTATCCAGTCAATACCTGCAACATACCACTCATCTTCCGAACCATTATAGTAAAGACTTCTATAGGTATTGGTACCGTCATCGCAAACCGGGGAGGGCTGGTTGGTATTAATCCATTCAAAGGCAATGTGATACTGACCGTAAACCATTATGTTCCTATTTCTAAGATCTAATCTAAAGTAATTAGGATAAACAGGAACGGTCACCACAGTGTCAAAGACAATACTACCGGGAATTCCATACTCATCATCAAAGATCTGAAGGTGAATAGGTCCAGAAATCCCATAGAACATTGCTACCACTGAATCAATCCTGGCAGGCTCGTACTGAGGAGTGAATCTCACAGAAATTCTATCACCCGGGTAGATATCGCTGATATAGTGACTTAGACCACCATCGTGAACGAGCGCTTGAGTGGGTCTTGTCCATGTGAGCTTGACACCAGGTTCGGGCTCAGTTACCGATTCTATCGCCGGAGTTCCGGGATTATAGGCAATAAGCTTCCACCAGGCACCCTGAGTGGACCAGGAATTACCATCATCATCTACCACGTAGATGTAACCATCAAAGACCGTTCCAGTAGGCTGAGCTGGGATCACTATGAAGATGGTATCCACACCAGGTTCAAAGTTATTTTCGTAAAAAGCAATTATCTGGTCGTTGGCAACCACATAGCCCTGGAAGTAGAAGGGGGATATATCCCCTACTTCTATTATAACTGTATCAGGTCCTGTGCTATAAGTATTCCTTGGCAAAACAATCGGATTAACAAATGGAGGATCGTTATCAGGGGTGAAATTCACTGCAAAGTCATCAATTTCCCACCAAAACTCATCGTAGGCACCGTAATGGAATGCAATACGGAAGTACTCTGCATCTTCAATTTGTTGCAGGATGTATGGAGTAAGGTCTATGGTCTTGTAGCCTGAATCTGTTACATTTGAGAACCTCATGAGTTCAATCCATGAAGCACCATCGTCAAAGGAAATGAGAACGCGTCCGGAGTCCTGTCTTTCATTGGTATAATCCCTGTACCAGTGCCAGAAAGATAGTGTATAGGTACCGTAGCCTGCGATCTCAAGACGAGGAGAGATCAGCCAATCATTGTGATTTTCCACAGGCGAGTAGTGAACCCTGGCCACTGTTCTGGCAGGAGAAGAGACTACATATCTGTGCCAGTCGTTGTTATTGACTGCAGGAACAGCCTCATCGCCACCATCAATGATTTTCCATCCACCGTAGGGCGGATTCAGTGAGTTTTCCCAAGACTCATCAAAGTCGTGGGCATAGGGAAGGGTCTGTGCGTAGGGCCAGACATAAAGGGTTGTGGAAGTGGTATCGTTATCGAAATTAGAATCTCCTACAAGCTTTACACCTGCATAAAGGGTTAATTCTCCAGTATCGGAGGGCATGAAAGGAGTCATAAAGGTATAGTTTACCGAACCACCTGCCATAAGATAACCACTCCATGTCTCAAAGACCGTATCCGCATCACCAAGGGTGTAGTAAAGCTGTAAGGATGTAATCGGATCTATTCCTGCATTCCTGAAGGTCACGGTAACAGGATTATTATCTTCGGCAATGACGGGCTTGGGTACAAACACGCTCAAAATCTGGGCATCGTTGGCTAGCGCCGTTGGTTCCGTGACAAGGACCCTGACCGAGTCCACATACATGTTGTTACCGTAACCACTTCTTGCCCTTAGAGCCACATAGAGCTCCGTATTTCCTGCAAAGTCACCGATTTCTACTTCATGGAGTCCCCAGCCGGCAGTGGTGTAACTAGAGTCATACCTCTGGAATCCTGTTAAGGTGGTGAAGTTTACGCCGTCAAAGGAGTACTCCACATAAATGGAGTCGTAACTTGTGGCGTACCCGGCATCATGGGACATGTAGAATCTCAGTTTTACCTTTCTTGCAGTGGCTCCAACGTTAAATTTATGGGTTATAAGTCGTGCCTGCTGACCAGCAGTGGCGCTGTAAGAAGGATACCCGGCCATGGCAGGGGCATCAAGAGGTGAGATAGTAGGATTCGTACCTGCTGTGTATCTAGCCCAGTTGTAGGTTCCTGTAATTATCTGCCTTGTCCAGCCCGTTGGCGGGAATGTGGGGTCTGAGAAGGAAGAAGCAGCCACCGTAGAATCATCCCAAACTTCTATGTAAAGCTTATGTGTGTTGTTATTCGGATTGTCATCGGCAGCCAAAACCACTAACATAGTATCAATTCCGAGTTGGGTGGGCATCTGGACAGGAACATTAAAGACTCCGGAACCACCGGGGGCAAGGTTTGCAGGAACGTTTATTGTCTGGTTTCCCGAGGGCCAGTTGGTAAAGATGATGTCAACATCAAAGCTTGATACAGGTGTCTGACCCGTATTGACGACCTCAAGCCTTAGTGTGTCATAAACGCCCGGTTTAAGTAGATAAAAGGCCCTTGTTACTCCAATTATAGCCAAATCATTGTTGAAGAGCCTCTGCTCCACCTCCACGAGGTTACCACCACAGCTTATAACCAGCTCATTACCCGGTCTGAAGCGATTAACGTCCGCAATCTTAACTCCGTAATCGGCAGCGGTAGTTATCTTGGGTAAAAGACCGACAAAGGCCAAACCCGAAGGTGCAATACTAAGCCAGAAGGAGTAGTTAGTTCCCGCTGTTCCGGTGTTGCTAAGAACCAGCTCATTTCCGGGCATTTCAACGAGGAAATCACCAAGGTCTATATCGTTGTTTCCGGATGTTCCCCAAGCACTTCCAAGAACATTCCACGCCCTTCCGTAGAAGGTTTGGGCATCCGGGTCATAGTTCCACACAGAAACCTGATATGAGGTGGAACCATGAACTACTGCAATCTCATTTCCTGGAAGGGTCGGGTCCACATCGCCGATTACCAAGTCCCACGCCGACGTAATTTGAGTGGTAATGACGGCAGTCTGCCAGGTTGTTCCATCCCAGTAGGCCATGGCAAGGTCAGAAGCGCCTGTTACGTATACCTCATTGCCATGAAGTTCCGGTATCACATCGCCAATGGCAACCCCTCTGTATCTTTGCGTTCTCCCGGTGAATGAGACTCTCACTGTATCAAGGGTAGAGGTCATAGGATTCCATTTTGCAACCATAAAGGCTGAGGTTACATTTGTAGCCAGATTAAAGACCACCGCAGGTGTCCCGTCGTTGTAAGCATTACCAATTACTATGTCGTTGATGTATTGCGCACTTCCAACACCAATACTATCCCTGGCAACCCATGCTGAAGTATTTGGATCCCATTCAAACCACCTGAGCCAGACTTGTCCACCTACATTAGCATTATCACCCGTTATAATATCGGTCCTTCCATTGCCATCAATATCACCAACGGCAATGGACATCTCAGTTGCACCTGAGGGGAATTGTATTGGGGTTTCAATTCTGAACTTTCTCGTGCCAAACTCAGTAGTTGTGGTATCAGTGGCAATTACCAAATACCTTGTACCTCCACTCTGAACGGAAACGACCCTTATGGTATCGTCCATAGGTCCCTTGAAGTACTTTCCAACGGCCACCTTTCTCGTGAGGTTTGCTGTTGAGCCAGCATATATCCAGTTGGTATCAAGGACGGGAGCGGGAGCTTTGGAGCCAACGTCCACCCATATGACCTGTTCTACAGGGAAGGGTGGCACTTCCTCCACTTTCCCCTTCTGGGACCATCCTATGCCCAGAAGGATGAGTAATACCAATATACGGTTACCCATATTAACCTCCTGTGTGAATAAATTTTAATCTTGAGGATAAACTTTGTCAAGCAATATTGAACATATTGAAAATCAAGCGGATTTTCTCTTCAGAAAGGTTAGAGTTTCCACATGGAAAGTCTGTGGAAACATATCAAAGGGCTGAATAAAATCTATATGGTACCCCGCCTCAATGAGCTTCTTCAGGTCCCTTGCCAGAGTGGAAGGATTACAGGAAAAGTAAAAGATAAAGGTGGGCCTCCTTTCGGCAAGGAACCTTATCATATTATCCCTGATCCCCTTTCTTGGTGGATCAAGGATAACGGCATCTACCCTATCAAAGGTTTCAATGACCTCCTCGGCATCACCATTTATAACTTCCACATTGGTCCTGTTATTTATAGTTACATTTTTAACTGCGCAGTTTGATGAATCTGAAGAAATTTCTAAAGCATAAACCTTCCTTGCAAACTTTGAAGCAGGAAGAGAAAAGAGCCCTACACCGGAGTAGGCATCTACAACAGTATCCAGTTCACCCAATTCCATCAACTGATTTTCAAGAACCTCCACCATTTTTTCAGCAATATCCGTATTTACCTGAAAGAAACTGGTCGCAGAAACAATATAAGTAAAGTTTTTTATTCTCTCTCTAAAGAGATTGGAACCAGCCAGAAGTCTATTTTCCTCTCCAAAAATGGTATTCCCCATCAGTGGGTTAATATTTTCTACCACTCCCACAATGGAACCGTCCAGTTCCTTCAAATCCTTTGCTGTCCCCTTTAAAAGATATTTTTCACGGGAAACAACTACAATAAGGCTCTCGCCAGCCCTTTCGCTTCCCCTAAGAGTAAAGTTTCTTATGGCTCCAGTATGGGTCTTTTCGTCATAAATTGATAGTCCCTTCTCTCCAATATACTTCTTGGCCTTCCTGAAAATTTGGTCAAACTGGGAGATATGTAGTGGGCATTCATCCACATCTATGATATAATGGGTGTCCCGCTTATAAAAACCCATTATAACCTGCTTCGGCGACACTCTTTTTAGAGGGAAATGGACCTTATTCCTGTAATTAAAAGGCTTCGGCGATGGTATGGTATCCAGAACCGACACCTCGCTTATACCTCCTATGTGCCTGAGAGCATCCTCTATAAGCTCCCTCTTTAAAAGGGGTTGATACTCGTAATCAATCATCTGCCACTGACATCCTCCACAGTTTCCAAAGTGTGGACAGCGGGGCTTCGTTCTGAAAGGACTTGGAGTAATAATCTTCTTTATATTGCCTATCCAGTAGTCCTTTTTCTTTTCAACCACTTTAAATTCCACCACATCGCCTTTCACACCATAAGGGATCATTACTTTAATTCCACTTCCAAGGCGGGCAAGGGATAACCCCTCCCCAATCATTTTCTCAATCTGAACACGGTATATTTCGGGCATATTTATTTTGAAACAACATTAAAAAATTCCTGAATCAATTTCCTTCCAAGGTCCTCAGCTGCGTTTTTAATTCCCTCCTCTTCCCTTTCGGAAGAGAGGTATACTCCCCATGCGGAAACAACTTTGTCATTAACAAGTTCCGTTTTACTTTTCAAATCCTCCACGGTCAAATAAACGACCACCGAAACCCTATAACTTAATACCGTTCCATCCGCACTAAACTGGTAAGGTTCTACCCTGTAACCGGATATATTTGCCTTTAAAGAATAATTTGCATTACTTTCCGAAACAATCCTGAATCTTGCATCCTGGTCAAATTGTTCAATTACCCCACGGGTAAAATCCAGTTCCACACCCGCCCTGTCCGATGTATTTTTGAAGTTTTCAATATAAAGATCGTAAGTCTGGGTCGGTGTGAAACCCCTGAAACTATAAACGCAGGAAGTTAACAATCCAAACAAAAGAACAAAAATTTTCCTCATCACTTAATTTTAATGCACCAACAGTGTATTAAAAACCTAAGGATTGGTGTATAATAAACTTAATGCGAAAGGTTTTGCTTTTTACAGTGGTTTTAGAGCTAAGTGTTTTATTTTTAATCCTGTTTTTCATAGAAAAGTTTGACAAAATAGATTTCACCCCTGCCCGGTACACGCCCTTTTCAGGTATTTTCCCGAATTCCAATCCCACATTCATGGAGGAAAAGGGTTGGGAAGGTTACTCCTTCAAAGAGGGTTTGAGGGTTTTTTACTTGAATATCGAAAACCCGGATTCTCTGCTGGAAGAGTACAGGAACTGGTACACTCAAAAAGAAAAAGCCAAAGTTTCCTCAATTTCAATGGGTAATAAAGCTTTCATAATGCTCCGTCGCCTTCAGAAAGGTTACACTGCTATTGCCGTAATTTCTTTGGATACCGTTATCGTTTGGGCCGATATCACTTCCCGAGGTAGTACCTTAGATACAAAGTTTGAATATTTTTGTCATTTCCTAAAAGAGCTAAAATATAATGAAAAGCCACTGGCAAGGGATGATCTTGCCAGAGAATTAATCAATTTCAGAAAATCCATACCCTTAACTGTTATGCAGGACAAGTATCTTTTCTTGGCCTTCATGGTCGGAATTCTGCTCTTTGCAAACCTTATAACCTTTATCAGCCTCTTTTACGGAGGCTCCTGCCCACGGAGAATTGCGCCCGAATGGGAAATAATAACTCCAAAGGTGATGGTTTATGAAAAACTTCCCATAGGGCAAAGGTCTTATACCGCTTGTCTCATAAAGAAGGGGAACGAAATCTTAATACACAGTTTTGGAAAAATAAGACACAAATTCCTGATCGGAGATCCCACCTTTGAGATTAAATTCTTAGGTAACAAACTACATATAGGAAATCAATTCCGTTTCGAGTTTCCTGACGAAGAGTCGTTAATGAAGTGGCAGGCTGCCCTCTAAAGTCATCCTTGATTAAACGAACCCTTTAAACTATTATAAACACTATGAATACCACGCAAATCATTTTGATAGTACTTGGAGTACTCATTGCCTTCGTTCTCTTTACCTACAACGCCCTTGTACGTTGGAGGATTCGGGTGAAAGAGGCCTTCTCCCAGGTGGATGTTCAGTTAAAAAGGCGTTACGACCTCATTCCAAATCTGGTGGAGACGGTTAAAGGGTATATGAAACACGAAAGGGAACTCCTTGAAAGGATTGCAGAACTTAGAAGTCAGGCTATGAATACCAATGACCTAAAAGAAAAGGGTAAATTGGAAGGTGGGCTCTCTCAGAGCATTAAGAGACTTCTCGCTGTAGTTGAAAATTATCCCGATTTAAAGGCATCGGAAAACTTTAAAATCCTTCAAGAAGAATTAACCAGTACCGAAAATCGCATCGCCTTTGCAAGGCAATACTACAACGATGTTGTGAGGGAGTACAATACCCTTCGCAATATGTTTCCAACAAACATTGTAGCTAAGATTTTCAACTTTAAAACAGCAGAATTCTTTGAGTTTCCAGAGGAAAGAACTCCAGTAGAGATTAAGTTCTAAAGGGGGCCGAGATGAGCGCACTCGATTTTGTTAAAATTTCGCAGAGAAACAAAAGAAGAACTTTTTTCCTTGTGTCGTTCTTAACTCTTGCACTTTTTGGTATTGGAAGGCTTCTTGATGCAGCCTTTGAAGGAGGCGGTTTTTACACCTTTATAGCCCTCGCCATTGCATTATTCCAGTCCCTGATATCTTATTATGCAGGCGATAAAATTGTCCTCGCCTCCCTCGGAGCAAGGGAGCCAAACCTGAGCGATTATGAAGAAAGACAATTCGTAAATGTGGTGGAGGAATTGAGTATTGCTGCTGGTATTCCCAAACCCAAATGCTATGTTATGGATGAACCATCCCCCAATGCCTTTGCCACCGGCAGAGACCACAACCATGCCTCAGTTTGTGTTACCACAGGGCTCTTAAAGATTATGAACAGAGAAGAACTGGCTGGGGTAATCGGCCACGAACTTTCCCACATAAAAAATAGGGACATATTAACCATGACTATGGTGGCAGTCCTTGTGGGCGCCATAGTAATCATTGCAGACCTTCTAAGATTTAACTTTTACTGGGGCGGTGGAAGAAGGAGAAGCAGGGACCGGGAAGGCGGCGACTTGTTGATCTTCCTGATCCTAATTGTAATTGTAATCCTTGCTTCCATCCTTGGGCGACTGGTCGCCCTTGCCATATCAAGGGCAAGGGAATATATGGCTGATGCAGGTTCTGTAGCAATCACGAGAAATCCATTGGCTCTCGCCTCCGCTTTGGAGAAAATAGCCTACTACTCAAGACCGATGAGGGTAAGCGATGCAGTGGCCCACTTCTTCATCAGCGACCCCAAGAAGAGTTCACTATCCGAAAAAGACTCCCTCTGGGCAAACCTGTGGAGTACCCATCCCCCCATTGAAAAAAGAGTTGCTATCCTGAAACAGATGGCAGGGTTTCACATCTAAATTTAAAAAATTTTTTAGAATTTAAAAGGGGGGCAAAAAGATGAAAAAAATCTTGAAGGAATTCTCTGAATTTCTAAAGCAATATAACGTCATAGGCCTTGCAGTTGCAATTATAATTGGCGGGAAATTGAATCAACTCGTTTCCTCCCTCGTAAATGATCTATTAATGCCAATAATTTTTCAGCCAGCATTAAAAGCAGCTCACATTACTAATTTTGAAGAACTTAACTTAAAAGGCATATATTATGGAAAGGTCTTGGGGTCATTTATTGACTTTCTAATAGTTGCATTCCTCGTCTTTCTCCTCGTTAGAAGTCTAAATAAACTTAAAGAGACCGCATCAACAGCCGCTAAAAAAGTTAAGAAAGAAGAACAATAGTGAACTCATATAGAGATTATTACTCTTTTTACGAGAGAGCAATACTAACCAGACCTGTGTTATTACTTTACAGACGCGAATTAAAGTTCGCAGACCTTGGAAGTTGCTTTATCAAAACTAAATTTTTAAAATTTAGTTATGCACGTTGTCTTAATATTTCTTATTCTAAGTAGTATAGAACACTTCTCCATTCACCAGCAGGAATACTTTTCTCACCTTTCTGAAGCCTCTTTCACACCCTTAACCGAAAAGAGACTTGAGGCTGAACCCTTAATTGAACCCGGCGAAAAGGGGTTAAAACATACCTACTACGGGTACTTCCCCTACTGGGTTGATACCACCTACTTTTCCACCATTGACTTTTCACTCCTTACCCACGTGGCATACTTTTCCATCGGTATCAACACCGACGGAACTCTTGGCTCTGTACCTAATGAATCACGCCTATTAGCCCTCATTAATTACGCCCACAAGAGGGGTGTAAGGGTTCACATCACCTTTACCCTCTTCGGTAATACAAATGTGAGTACCTTCTTGAACAACGGAACTGCCAGACTTACCGCAATAAATAGAATTCTTCAGGTAGTGGAAAACTATGGGATAGAGGGTGCCAATATAGATTTTGAATTCGTAACCTCCACTGTAAAGGATAGCTTTTCCCAATTTATCAATGACCTTTATTATGCCCTTCAGAATCAAACATCCCGAAGAAAAGACCTTTATATCGCCATGCCAGCGGTTCCCGAATGGTATCCGGGCTACGACTATACCTACCTTGCAAACCACAGTGATGGTTTATTTATAATGGCCTATGACTTTCACTATTCAGGCTCCTCAAACGCAGGACCTGTCTCACCTGCCATCCCTTCTTCGATTTGGGGTTCCTACTGCGTTGCAAGGACAATAAGAACTTACAAGAGTTATTGTTCACCCGATAAAATAATAGTGGGATTGCCTTACTATGGTTATAGATGGCCCACCCAGAGCGGAAATATTAACTCTCCCACCACAGGAAGTGGAAGTTCAGTTCTCATGAGGGTCGCGGTTCAGGAGGCACCAACCTACGGAAGGCTCTGGGACAGTAACTCCCTTACCCCCTGGTACAGGTATCAGTCCAGTGGGCAGTGGTATCAGGTCTGGTACGACGATACCGCTTCCATAAGAATTAAAGTTCAGATGGCGAAGGATAGCAGTGTAAAAGGTGTGGGATGCTGGGCCCTCGGTTATGACAACGGTTTAACCAACAACGTTATAAGGCAGGTCCTTGACATTCCCCTTCCAAATAACCACTTTGTGATTAAAGTGCTCGCAGCCCAGCTCAACATAAGGGAGGGTCCATCAACCAACTATCCTGTAATAACCACTGCCGATTCTGCAAGCAAATTCGTTGCCTTTTATAGAGAAGGATACTGGCACAAGGTTTACTTCCCATCCGCTTCAGGAGGATATTACGGCTGGATGTATGCAGGTGATGGAATAAACGTAAGATATATGGAAGGCTCTGCCAACGATAGCATCGTCTTTTGCACAGCCAATCTGCTCAATGTGAGGGAAGGACCGGGCACCTCGTACCCTGTAATTACTCAAATCACCTACGGGCAAGCTTTTGTTCTTGACTCGGTAATTGGAAACTGGGGCAGGATTTATCTGCCCAATATTTCGAGTTACAAAAAAGGTTGGATCTCACTAAGCTACACCACAATATACTGGAATATTGAAGGTTCAAATACACTCACTGGTCAGCTTTTAGAAGTCATTTACCCGGATGAAACCTTTATGCCCGGGGATACCTTCACTTTAAGACTTAAAATTCAAAACACCTCCAATTCTACCTTTAATCAAAATGTATTGCTCACCTCCACTGATCTTAATTCACCCTTTTACTATCCGGAATACTGGCTCGACAGTAGAAGAGCAATACCCCAGGGCCACTTCGGGCTTCCAGGACAGACCTTTTACTTAGACTTTAAATTAATGGTTAGCCCCGAAAAGGAAACATTAGAAGAAATTTTTTATCTTGTAAGGGATAATGAAATCATCCTTGGCCCAATAAACATTTCGGTATTCCTTCCAGTTAAAGAACAGCAAGAAACAATCCAGATTACCTTCCTTGGAAACAGACTCATATTTAATGGTTTTACCAGGATCGCAACCGAAAACTTAACCTTAAAACTCTTCGATATTTCGGGCAGATTGGTCTTTTCAGAGAAAATAACAGGAAATTTTGATAAGCCCATCGACATACCAATGGGAGTTTACTTCGCTGTGGTTACAATGAAAAATCACGAAATACTCAGACGAAAAATCATGAAGCTTCAATAGAGAGACATAACATCCCGGGAAGATAGAGCTTAACAAATCCATAAAATTTTGATTTTCACAAAAAAGATACAATAATTAGTTATACGAACAAAGGAGGAAAGATGCAAGCCGATAGAGAAAAATTCCTGGAAAATCTTGTAAACGCAATGAGCCCCTCAGGTTTTGAGGAAGAGGCGGTAAAAATATGGATTGAAAGGGCAAAGAAATATGCTGACAGAGTCTATACAGACTACCATGGAAACGCTATTGCTGTAATTAACGAAGGTAAAGAACCAAGAATTATGCTTGCAGGTCACATTGATGAGATTGGCTATATGATTACCTATGTGGATGAACAGGGATACTTATACTTTTCCCCAATAGGTGGCATTGACCCTCAAATCGCCCAGGGACAAAGAATATGGATAAAGGGTAAAGATGGCTCTCGTATCCTTGGACTTCTAGGTAAAAAAGCCATCCATCTCCTTAAGGAAGATGAAAGGAAGAGGATTCCAGAATTTCGGGAAATGTGGATTGATATAGGTGCAAAAAATAAAGATGAGGTTCTGGAAAAGATTGAAATCGGAACCTGTGCTGTCAACGCCCAGAATTACGAGAGACTCTACAACGAAAATGTGGTGGCCAGGGGTTTTGATGACAGAGTTGGAGCTTTTATTGTACTGGAAACCCTTATTGAACTTTCTAAGGTAAAAGATAAACTAAATGCTTCTGTCTACGCAGTAGCAACCGTACAAGAGGAAATCGGTTTAAGGGGTGCTCACACCAGCGCCTTTGGCATTGATCCCCACATTGGAATTGCTGTTGACGTTACCCACACCTCTGACCAGCCCGGAGTAGATAAAAAGATGATTGGGGACATTAAACTGGGTGGAGGTCCCGTGATAGCTAGGGGACCCAATATCAGTCCAAAGGTGTTTGAAAAACTAGTTGCGACAGCAAAGGAATTAAACATACCCTTCCAAGTAGAACCTGCCCCAAGGGGAACAGGAACCGACGCTAACGCTATCCAGCTCACAAGGGCGGGCGTTGCAACAGGCCTGGTTTCAGTTCCAAACCGCTACATGCACACACCCTGTGAAATGGTAAATCTTCAGGATTTAGATAACATCATCAGCTTGATTGCCGGATTCTGCGAAAGGGTTAAGAGTAAAGAAGAGTTCTTGCTTTACGAAATATAAATGTTTAAAAAAATCACTGTAAGAGATTTCACTAAGTACAAAGAACGGCAAGAACCCATTGTAATGGTCACCGCCTATGACTATGTCTCGGCGAGGATGGCTGAGGAAGCAGGAGTGGATGCCATCCTCGTCGGAGACTCTCTTTCCATGGTAATTCAAGGCAACGAAAACACCCTATCTTGTAACATTGAGGATGTGATATATCACACCAGAATTGTGAAGAAAGGAGTAAAATCGGCCATTCTTATTGCCGATATGCCCTTCCTATCCTATCAGACCAGCGAGTCTGATGGAATAAGAAACGCAGGTCTTTTGATTAAAGCCGGAGCCGAGGCTGTCAAAATTGAGGGCGGTCGTGAGGTTGCGAACTTAATCGAAAAAATGGTGAGTTATGGAATCCCCGTCATGGGACATTTGGGAATGACTCCCCAACATGTCCATTCCTATGGCGGATATAAGTTACAAGCCAAAACCCAAAGCGAAGCGGAACGCCTTTTAGAAGATGCAAAAATCCTTGAGAGGGCTGGCGTTTTTGCCATAGTCCTCGAACTTATCCCCGTGGAAGTGGCCCAAAAAATTACAGAGTCCCTTAGCATACCAACCATAGGCATAGGCGCAGGCCTACACTGTGATGGTCAGGTTCTCGTATTTCACGACTTGCTGGGGCTGTATCCAGACTTCAGACCCACCTTTGCAAAGGTTTATAAGGAGCTTTTCAAAGAAGGCGTAGAAGGTATCAAACAATTTAAAGAGGAAGTTAAAAACAGAAAATTTCCGGATGAAGGTCACTCCTTCAAGTTAAAAAGGGAATGATCATGAGAGTTATAAAATCTCCGTTTGAAGTCAAAAAAATCTCTGATAATTTTAGAAAAGAAGGTAAAATTATCGGATTTGTCCCCACCATGGGTTATCTCCATGAGGGGCACCTATCCCTTGTAAGGAGATCTAAGAAGGAGTGCGATGTAACCTTTGTATCCATCTTTGTTAACCCAATCCAGTTTGGACCCAATGAAGACTTTGAACGGTATCCAAGGGATGAAAAGAGGGATTTGGAACTTTTGTCTAAGGAAGGCGTAGATTATGTCTTCATTCCAGAAGTTCATGATATGTATCCAGCAGATTATTCTGTTTATGTCGATGAAACCGAGCTTTCAAAATATCTTTGCGGTGCAAGGCGTCCGGGCCATTTCAGAGGGGTTTGCACGGTGGTGACTAAGCTTTTCAACATCGTAAAACCTCATAAGGCTTATTTTGGTAAGAAGGATTACCAACAATTCAGAATAATAGAGCGAATGGTGAGGGATCTAAATATGGACGTAGAGATAGTACCGTGCCCCATCATCAGAGAGACTGACGGCCTTGCCATGAGTTCAAGAAATGTATATTTAACTCCTGAGGAGAGGAAAGATGCAGTTTGTCTTTACAAGTCTCTCCAACTTGCTTCAAAGATGATCAGAGAAGGAGAAAGGAACCCACAGAAAATAATAAAGGCGATGGAAGAATTTATTCTCTCCCATAAAAATGTTAAAAAGATAGATTACATTGAAATTGTACACCAGTATAAATTGACTCCAGTCTCGGAGATTAAAGGTAAAGAGCTCATAGCCCTCGCTGTTTTCATCGGGAGGGCAAGACTAATTGACAACTTGGAAACTTCGGAAATTTTGAATTCTTAAAAATTGGGGCGATGGCGAAGCCATCGCCCCCCATCAAAAAATCATCTTAAAAACTTAGCTCCAGCGTTCCTTTTTGTACCTCTCAAGCACGCTCAATACATAGTCAATATCTTCAGGAGTATGGTCTGCATTTACCTGGAAACGAATCGTTTCATCTCCTTTTGGGACAACGGGATAATTAAGGCCGGTGGCAAGAATTCCGTTATCAATAAGGTATTTTACCAGATCGGAAGTTCTCTTTGTATCCCTTACCAAAAGGGGAACAATGGGATGTTCACTCACAATTGTCTCGTAACCCAATCTAAGAAGTCCATCCCTGAACCTCTTGGTAATTTCCCTCAAATATCTCAATCTTTCCCTTCCAGCCGGACTATCAAGAATTTCAACCACCTTAAGAACACAGGCCGCCTCGGCAGGGGTAATTGGGTTTGAGTAGATATAAGTAATTGCCTTCTCTCTTAAATAAGTTACGATGGTCTCATTGGAAACCACGTAGCCACCATTTACTCCATAAGCTTTACCCATTGTACCTATGAGAAGATCTGCTCTCCCGCCAGTCACTTCTTCGGTACCCCTTCCCGTTTCTCCAAAGGCTCCAACACCATGGGAGTCGTCTACAATGGTAATTATATTCTCTTCAAACTCATGGTCGTACTTATTAACAATTTCTTCTATCTTCTTTAAGTCCGCATAATCTCCTCTCATACTGAATACACCATCAGTAATAACGAGAATCCTCTTGGCATTACCGATAGAAGCCTTAATCTTGTCCTCCAGGTCCTTCATGTCCAGATGTTTATAGATATACTTTTCCTTGGGACGGGAAAGCCTAATAGCATTGATTATACAATTATGATTTAGTTCATCGCTAATAATAATGGTTTCAGGTGTTACCAGAGAAGAAATGACCCCTATTACAGTCACATAAGCTGCACTGTAAATCATTGTCTCTTCTCTTCCATGGAATTGGGCCAACTTCTTTTCCAGCTGTCGATGAGGTTCATAAGTGCCACTTATAAATCTGACCGCACCTGGACCCACTCCAAACTTCTCCGCTGTCTCCTCCTCGACCTTGATTATTTCTCTTTCAAACTGCATACCAAGGTAAGAGTTAGAATTCATTCTAAGGAATTCTTTATCTCCAAATCCCTTTAATAAGAATCTTGGACCTTTACCATTCTGAGGTTTCTTAACTCCAACAACAATATACTCCTTCCCCTTGGCTCTACCTTCATTACGGAGTTGTTCCAACTCCGCATTCAAAACCTTTGTTATTCTATCAAGGCCCATAAAAACCTCCTATTTCTTGAGTAGTTTAATGCTAAGTTTTTCAATCATATCCTTTACCATTGATGGGAAATCATACTCCGGTTTCCATCCCCACTCCTCTCTTGCACAGGAATCATCCAAACTATCTGGCCATGAATCGGCTATCCCTTGCCTCACTGAATCTATCTCGTATTCAATTACAAAATCAGGAATGTGCTTTTTAATCTCATCAGCCAGCATGGAAGGACAAAAGCTGAAGGAAGTAACATTGAAAGCATTTCTGTGCTTTAGCCTTGATGGATCTGCTTCCATCAATTTGACAGCTGCATTCAAAGCGTCGGGCATATACATCATATCCAGCATAGTATCGGGCTTTAAGAAGCACTTATATTTTTTGCTCAGTATGGCTTCGTAGAAGATTTCAACAGCATAATCAGTAGTGCCTCCACCTGGAGGAGTTACATAAGAAATGATACCCGGATATCTGAGGCCTCTTGCATCTACTCCATATTTTAACCAGTAGTAATCTGCAAGAAGTTCACCTGCCACCTTTGTAACACCATACATTGAAGTGGGTCTCTGGATAGTATCCTGGGGGGTTTTAACTTTTGGCGTATTGGGTCCAAAAGCAGCAATAGAGCTGGGGATAAAAACAGCCAGTTTATTTTCCCTCGCAACTTCCAGAACATTATAAAGACCGTTGATATTAATGTCCCATGCCAGTTGGGGATTTTTCTCACCAGCAGCAGAGAGGATAGCAGCGAGATGATATACAACTCCCACATCATACTTCTTTACGACCTCAGCAAAGGCCTTGGCATCCCTCACATCCACGTAGTCATGTGGTCCAGCCTGTGCAATATCCTCAGGAAGGGCCTTTGAGTGACCACATGCCACCACATTATCATTGCCGTATACATTTCTCAAAAAAGGCACCAACTCCGATCCTATTTGCCCTGCAGCGCCCGTCACTAAAATCCTCTTACCCATTAAAGTCCTCCTTTTAACTTAGAATTTTCTCAAAACTTCAAAAAGTTCATCCATCCTATTAATAACAAAATCTGGCTCAAATTTTGACAATTCCTCCATTGGATAAATGCTTGAAGCTACACCTATGGTTTTAAAACCGGCACTTTTGCCGGCTTTAATGTCCAGAGGGGTATCTCCTATTATAAATACTGCGTCCGGGACCTTTCTCTGAAGTTCAAAACACCTATCATAAGCTTTTCTGAGGATTTTCCACCTTTCCCTATCATCGTCACCAAATCCGCCAAAGGGGAAATATTTGTTAAGGTCTCCTCTCCCAAGCTTGATCCTTGCACCCTCCTGGACATTACCTGTACCAAGACTTAAAACAAACCTATTTGAAGAGTGCAAATATTCTAATGTCTCTTTAACTCCATCAAGAACCCTGTAGCCCTGAGATGTGGCCACTTCTTCCTTAAGGAAAGTAACATAATATTGAAGAACTTTTCTAACCTCATCATCTTGTGGTTTTCTAAGAATCTTCTTAACAAAAATTTCCTCCACTATTGCAATATCTGTCTGACCGTGAGGATTCACCACCCCCATGGCATCTTCCACATTGTAAAGCAATTTGAAAGCCCGATTTAATGCTCTCAGTCCAGCTCCACCAGAATTGATCAATGTGCCATCGACATCAAAGATTAGCAGTATCATTTATTCTGGGTTTTCTTTGCGATTCCCTTTAAAGGTGATATGGTTTTAATATAATCGGTAAAAGTATCCGGAGCATTCTGTAACACTTCAATCTTAGCGAAAGACTCTCTTAAAACATCTCCTCTCATCCTCAAATTGACATTCTCATGAGGATAATATAGGGGCTCTACATCAGAAGTGTCAACTTCTTTTAACCTCTCAACTATCTTAAGAACCTTATTGAAATGATCCTCTAGCTCTTCTACCTCATCAAAACTTAAATGGGCAAGCCTGAGAACCCTAAAAATTTCCTCTTTCATTTCAATCTTTCAAATCTTGAGGAGAAAAAATTGTTGAATTTGGCTTCACTAGTTTATCTTTCAGAACGACCCCTGGTCCAATTACCGAATTATCGCCAATCTCAGTTTTTCCAAGAAGGGCAACAAAGGGATATAGAACCACATCTCTCCCTATTTTTACTTCCGCCTCAATATAAACCTTATCAGGATCAATTATTGAAACACCGTTCTCCAGCATTCGGTTTATAATCCTTTTAATCATTATGCGGTTAATCAATCCTAATTGCTCCCTGGTATTCACTCCAAGAATTTCTTCCCAGAGTTCAATCTTATAAGCGAAGACGTTGCCTACTCTCCTCTGAAGGATTTCTATGATGTCAGTTAAGTAATACTCGCCCTGTTTGTTATCGGGTCTAATCTCATTTATGTACTGAAACAAAACGGGTGCATAGAAGAAATACATCCCTGAGTTAACTTCCTTAATAGCTTTCTCTTCAGGGAATGCATCCGATTCTTCCACTATCATCATTATCCTATCTCCTACAGACCTTACAATCCTTCCATATCCTGTAGGGTCAGGTACTTCAGCAGTCAAAACCGTTGCGTATGACCCCCTGGACCTATGAAATTCTAGCATCTGCTTAGCCGTTTCTTCTGTCAGAAGGGGAGCATCCCCAGGTAAAACAAACACATCAGCCTCTTCTTCATTAATACGGGGAATCAACCTCTTTACTGCATCACCTGTTCCTTTTGGTTCCTCCTGAACCACTATTTCTACAGGTTCATTTTTCAAAAAATCTATTATCTGGTCCATAAAAGGACCACCGACGATAACGAAAATTTTGTCGGGGTTCAGGCTTTTTGCTACTTTAAGGGGGAAGAATATTAGAGGCTTACCTGCAACATCATGCAAGACCTTGCTCTTAGAAGAGTTCATCCTTTTTGCCTTACCTGCAGCCAGTATCGCTACATAGAGCTTACGAGTAGTATCACCCCTTCTCATTTTAATAATCCTTTGACAAACTCATAGATTGCCTTAGGTTCGAAAAGTTCACAATCATACCTGTTCAAAGGTATCACTATATCATCTCCAAGGAGTTCCTTAACCACGTGTACGTATTGTCCCATATTCATTTCCGGAACAATCACTTTCTTGGCACTGTTTTTAAGAGATTTTATCTGTTCAACAGGGACCGGCCACAAGATCTTTGGTCTCAAAAGTCCCGCTTTAATACCCTCACTGTTTAAAGCATCAATTACTTCCTTTACTGCTCTGGCAACAGTCCCATAAGCCACAAAAAAGACCTCACCTTCACGGTCACCGTAAAACTCCACATGTTCATTAGAAAACTCCTTAGCTTTATCCATTTTTACCTGAAAACGGTTCATCTTCCATTTCATCAATTCATTTTTATTCGTAGGAAAGCCATCAGGTCCATGGAATAAACCCGTTACGTGATATCTTTTGCCTTCTCCAAAGGGCATTAAATAGCTATTTATTTCCTGACCATCTAAAAATGGTAAAAAGTCTTTTGGATCCAGTCTTGCAGGTTCCACGAGATCAATTTGTTCCGGTATAAACACCTTTTCCCTCATGTGAGAGAGAATTTCGTCAGTTAACACTAACACTGGAACCCTGAGTAATTCAGAAATGTTCACCCCTAAAATCATCAAATCAAAAATCTCTTGAACAGAATAGGGAATAAGTGCTACAATAGGATGGTCACCGTGAGTTCCCCATCTTGCCTGCATCACATCTCCATGCATGGGCATTGTGGGAGCACCCGTTGAAGGACCACCACGCATCGCATTCACTATGATAACAGGTACTTCCGTCATTGCTGCGAAGCCTAAGTGCTCCTGCATAAGTGAAAATCCTGGTCCACTTGTGGCGGTCATGGCCTTAAGACCACCAAGTCTCGCTCCTATGCAAGCTGCCAAACTGGCTATTTCATCTTCAAACTGTATGAATACACCGGATACCTTGGGTAGTTCCCTTGACATTACTTCAGCGATTTCGGAAGAAGGAGTGATGGGATAACCACCGTAGAACCTTATACCTGCCCTGATAGCCGCCAATGCTGCTGCTTCATTCCCCTGAAGTAGTTCAACTCTCATTCAAAATAACCCTCCTCAATGGGCAAATTGAGAAGATCGCTCAGAACCATAACAGCCCTATCCACTAAGTCTTCCCTTATAACAATGGAAATAGAATCAACAGATGTCCCAACCATTTCTATGTTCACACCAGCCTCTGCAAGTACGTTGAAGATTTTTGCAGCAACACCAGGCGTTCTTGAAATCTCACGAGTACCATAGAAAGTCAAAAGAGCAACCTTTGGGTCATAACCAATTCCAGTAGCATCAGCAATTTCCATAATTTCATCTTCTAAATCTTTTACCTTTGAAAGCTGACTCTCTAAAATCAGAAAAGCAATATCAGCACGTCCTTTGCTTGAAGGACCAGAGACAATAAGTTCCACATTAATTCCTCTGGAAGCCAATTTTTCAAAAATTTCAGCAGCTACACCGGGTTTATCCTTAACTCCCCTCAAAATAACCTTAACAACTTTCCTGTTTACCCAAACTTCCTCTATCGGGAAAACCATAATTTCACCCCCTAAAACTCCTTAATAAAACTAATAAACTTTTCTATGTCAGCTTCTGAGAGCTTCTCTGTCGTTGCAACCGAAATCCAATTCTTTGGAAAACCAAACTGACCAAGGGGCACACCTGCCAGAATCCCTTCCTGAATGCCCTTTTCCACAACCATATCAGCATCAACAGGCAATTCAACAACAAATTCATTAAAAATCGGCCCATCAAAGACCCGCTTGGCTTTTGTCTCCTTAGTTAGCCTATCTATAAGGTAGTGTGCTCTTAGAGAACTTTGCAAAGCGACTTCTTTGATTCCATTTTTTCCGAAAAGGGAGAGGTAAATCAATGCCATAAGGGCGCACAAATTCTGATTAGAGCAAATGTTTGAAGTGGCTCTTTCTCTCTTAATATGTTGTTCACGAGTCTGCAAAGTCATCACAAAACCCCTATTTCCATCCAAATCTCTGGTTTCCCCAATTATCCTTCCAGGCATCTGACGAATATGCTCCATTCTTGCAGAAAATAGTCCAAGATAGGGACCACCCATAGAAATTGGAATACCAAGGGGCTGACCTTCTGCCACAGCAATATCCGCACCATACTCACCCGGGGGTACAAGAATTCCTAAGGAAATTGGATTATAGACTGAAATTAAAAGAACACCTTTCTCTTTTAGTATTTCTCTTATTTCAAAACCATCTTCAATTACACCAAAAAAGTTTGGTGTCTGGAAAGCGAAACATGCAACCTTTTCATCCAGTTTTGACTTAAGGTTGTTCAAATCAATCTGACCTGTTTTCTTATCGTATTCCACTTCTATTAGTTCTATCCCTTCAAGGTTGGTATAGGTTTTCATCACAGAAATGTAATTTGGATGAATGCTCTTCGCGTAAAGCACTTTCTTTCGGTCGTTCTTAAGACGCAAAGCCATCAAAACAGCCTCAGCCAGAGCTGTAGCACCGTCATACATTGATGCATTAGTAACATCCATCTTTGTAAGTTCGCAGATTGAACTCTGAAATTCAAAAATTGCCTGCAAAGTTCCCTGAGAAACCTCTGCCTGATAGGGAGTATAAGCGGTATAAAATTCAGACCTGCTTACTATAAAAGAAATCACCTTGGGTACATAATGGTCATAGGCGCCAGCTCCAGCAAAGATTTTCAGATTGGATTGATTTTGTCCGGCATAATCCTCAAGGAGCTCAACCACTTCTTCTTCTGAAAGGGATAAAGGAATATTCAATTCTCTTTTCAAAAAATATTCATCGGGAATGTCCTTTAGGAGCTCTCTATAAGATTTTGCACCCAAAAATTTAAGCATCTCCTCCCTATCTTTGTCTGAATTAGGGAGGAATGGATGTTCCATAGCTATTCCTCCGCTATAAGTTTTTTGTATTCATCAGCAGCAAGACATTCTTCCAGTTCAGCCGGATTATCCATTTTGATCTTGCAAATCCAACCTTCGCCATAAGGATCTTTGTTGATAATGGAAGGGTCATCCTTCAAGACCTCGTTAACTTCAATAATCTCTCCGGAAACCGGGGTATAAACGTTTGCAACGGTCTTAACTGCTTCAATAGATGCAACTTCGTCGCCTTTGTTTACATGTTTCCCAATGGAAGGTAACTCCACATATACGATATCAGATAACTCTGATTGAGCGAAATCCGTTATTCCCAGAATAGCAATACCACCATCAACCTTAATCCATTCATGCTCCTTCGTATATTTTAGTTCTTGAGGAACTAACATTATAATCCTCCTGTTTATTTTAGTTTTCATATAATTTTAAATTCCTAACCTCAAATAGTCAAAAAACTTAGCACTTGACTTTTCACTATCAACAAAATAATAATATACTGTGGAGGAGGTCGGGGAGTCGCGTTCCCGAAAGGGAATGAGGAAAGTCCGAGCTCCAAAGGGCAGGGTGCCACCTAACAGGTGGGCGCGGTGACGCGACGGATAGGGCCACAGAAACCAGACAGCCGATGGCCCCGAAAGGGGATCAGGCAAAGGTGAAACCGTGGGGTAAGAGCCCACGATGGCGCTACGCAAGTAGCGTCATGGCAACCCCCACCCGGAGAAAGGCCAAATATGAGGCGATGGAGTGGCCCGCTCCGAATCCCGATTAAACTCGGGAGTAAGCCTCGGGTAGGCCGCTAAAATCTGCCGGTGACGGCAGATTAAGAGAAATGACTCCCCTCGACAGAACTCGGCTTACAGACCTCCTCCACCTTTTGATTTTTCGAAATAATTACATTACCATTACAAAATTAAAATGGAGAAACGTTACTATACCCAAAAAGAAGTTGCAGACTTAGTTGGGGTTAACCCGGGTATAATAACTTACTGGGAAGAGCAATTAAAAATCTTTAGGCCTCAGAAAAGAGGTGGTCGCAAACTATTCACATCTAAAGACCTCAAAAAAGCCCTATTGGTAAAACAACTCTTAGATAGTGGACTTTCGCTAAAAGGGGTCAAAAATAAATTGGAAGAGGGAACCATTGATGAAATGTTCCCCGAAGTCTCGAAGCAGATATTGGAAGAAATAAGAGATTCGCTGACTAAAGCCCTTGAGGAAATTGAAAATCTAAGGAGGCACATTCGTGAAAGAAGTTCTAATTGGAATAATTCAGGGAATTACTGAATTCCTACCTGTTTCAAGCTCGGGACATATGGTTCTATTTCAGCACTTATTTGGTATTAAAAAGCCCGGAATTGGATTAGAAATTGCATTACATCTCGGAACTCTACTTGCTATATTGATCTTCTTTTATAAAGACATATTAAAACTCTTCATTAGGGAGAAACTGAAAGAACACCCAATTTTTTTGATTTTCATCGGCTCAATTCCTGCCGGAATTGTCGGATTACTTTTTAAAGAAAAGATCGAAACCTACTTTGAAGCTATTTATTATTTGCCAATATTTTTTACTTTTAATAGTGTCCTGCTGATTGCAACGGTGTTTAAAAGGGACAAAGAGAAAGCAAAAGTTTCCCTAATGGACGCAATTATTATTGGAATGGCTCAGGCCATAGCTCTGGTCCCAGGAATTTCAAGGTCCGGGAGTACGGTATCTACAGCACTTCTTCTTGGAATTTCATCGACAACTGCCTTCTCTTTCTCATTTTTATTATCCATCCCTGCCATACTGGGGGCAACACTTTTAACTTTAAAGGAATTAACCGCATTAAATTTGGCTGATATTGTTTTGCCCTTCTTTTCTTCACTTATAACTGGTTTTCTCAGCCTTTTTATTTTAAGAAAAATAGTGAAGATCAAAAAACTTTATTTCTTTGGAATTTACACTCTAATCCTCGCCCTCTTTATCGTGCTCTTCCTCTGGTGATGGTATAAAAACGGTAACAGATTTGGATTCTCCTATATTGTCCCAATTGTCAATAGCTGCAACTTTAACCCTGGAGGAATCCTTCAAAAACTCCCTTAACAGTCTAAGCTCAAAGGGGGCAATACTGTCAACAGACACTACCTTTCCATCCACTATCAGGCGCACTACTTTAATGGGTGACTCATCAGATATCATAAAGTTTACCACTGTATCGGTATATATTGTATCACCCACTTGAGGATAAACTATCTGAATCACTGGCGGCTTCCAGTCGGGTTTGCCAGGTGGAGGGGCCTTATATCCACAATTTAAAAACAAGAAAGATAAAATACAAAGTATTATTTTGAATTTCACTTTTTGTCCTTTTTTTCCTTAATTGCATCCTTCAGAATTTTTTCAAAATCTCCTTTCTTTCTAAGGTCATTGAAACCGTCTTTATTTGTATCCAAAAATTTCTTCTTCTCAACCACAGTGGTCGGCTTTTTAGAAGAATCGGGAGAGGGGGGATTGCCCCCTTCTCCCGCATTAGCCAAACCGAAAAACAACATAATAAGAATAATACCAACTCTCATTTCTCATCACCTCTTTGTGAATTTTTAATATTATCCTCTTCAGAGTTCCTTTTTTCAACTGTCTTTTTTGGAGTTACCGTTGCACCTTTCTTTGATTCTGAAGGTTTCTTTTCAATAACACCTTCCTTCTTCTCTATCACTCGTGGCTTGTCTGTCTCCTTAGATTCAAAGGTCTTCCTATCAGATATATCCTTAGAAATCTTTGGCTCTTCGCGAGTTATTGTAATCCTTCTCTCCTCTCTCTCTTGCTCTCTTGTGGAGGGTGTAAGAGGTCTTGAAGGTTTCTGTAAATCCCTATCCACGTTGGATTGTTCTCTTCTTGAAGGTCTCTCGGTCTTAATTTCCTTAGTCTCTCTGTCTAAAGTTGGCTCCGAATAGCTCTTTGGCCTTTCTGGGTAAAGGGCATCCCTTTCTTCTTCCTTTTTCTCCTTCGGCAAGGACCCCACGCCCCTACTTTCCAGAGAAGTGCCTTCTTTCTTTACAGGTCTCGTTATAGTTAAGGTATCCTTGGTACGATTATCCTTAAACTCTTTATTCTCAGACTTATCCTCTTCTCGAGCCTCTCTCTTCCTCAATTCCACATTAGGACGGTCGTTCTTATTCTCCTCTAAAATTACAGGTTTTTTAACACCAGATTGTACTTCCTCCTCCCTCAAATCAGGGCTCTTTGGATATATTGATGGCTTATCAACTTCACGCTTTACTTCCACTTCCTTTGCGAAAACGGGTTTTTCAAGTTCTCTGCCAGCTTTGAATTTGGTAACCTCTTTCACAATGGCTGGTTTTTCAACCTTGGTATAAACTTGCTTGTAAACGCCTCCGGTGGGAGCCTTATATCTGTATACCGGTTTTACAAAATCGTCTTTCCTCACAACGTTTACTATGGTAATGTTATTTATAACGATTATCGGGCGTCCATAATAGTCAAGGGGAGCCCAAGCCACCCAGTCAGGGCCATAGTACCATTCAACATAAGCACCAACAAAGGTAGTGCCAGGTATCCACACCCAACCGTATCCATGTACGTAGGTCCATGTTCCGTAGCGATATGGCATCCACCCCCAAGGTTCATAAGAGACCCAGACCCAACCAAGACCTGGCCTATATACCCAGTGTCCCTCGGTATAAGGTCTCCATCCCTTACGTACTTGGGGAACCCAAACCCATCCATAAGGCCTGACATAAACCCATCTACCGTAAGCACGAAGCTCATAATATCCGGCATAGTATGCTACCGGGACATACTCTGTGGCCACGACTCCATAGTAATAACGCTCCCTCTTTTTTGCCCATTTATCAAAGGAGTCTTCAGGAGACACTTTCCCATAATATGTTCTGCCTCTATCTATCACTAACTCGGAGCCAGAATAAATGGTTTGATTACCCAACTTTACTTTCCCTCTGTAAACCTTAGTTGCAAAGAAGTCTTTGGAAATATCAATTCTAACAATTGAACCCTCTTCTACATAGACATTTTGGCTGCCAGTCATTACCCCAAAAACTCTATTTTTTGCAAAGACTCTAACACTACCTTCGTACAGGTAGAGATAGGTTCTATCGTCCTCAATTCTCTCAAAGGATATGCTGGTATTTTCATCAGCAGACAAAATAGAACCATCACTAAATTCAAGAGAAAGGGCAGACCCTTTGTAGGTTTCTATCTCATCTCCCTCACCAATCAAGTTATTGATTGTCAGCCATTCTGAACCTTCAATACCATATCTCCATATTTGGGCCTCGCCTCTCATAGCGCCCACACGGGCAAATTCACTACCTGTATAAAGTGTTAATAATAGCGCCAATACGCTAATCATTTTAACACCTCCTTTTCTTCTTTATTTTCAATACTTGTAACTACTAATTCCCGATTTCCTTCTGCTATTTGATAAGCCCAATCAAAGACCACAAAGCTATTCTCCGCTATTTTTATTCTAAATTTGGCAAAGTGATTATCCCTTGTCCAAACAACATAAACATGCCCTTGAAGAGCCTGAAGTATACCATCGGCATCCCACCCCTCCAGTGGCGCATAGGTTATATCGTCCATGTCATACGCACCCATATCCTGTATTAATGTGCCAATAGAGGCCACAATATATGGCATTCCACTTTGTACATCATAGTAAAAGTCTGCATCGGAAGAGTTGTAAGCAACCGGAGCATACCTTTTAAAAGAGTAGCCTGACAAACTTGGCAGGTAGTCTTTTTCAAAAATTTTCATGTTATATCCTTCCGGCCGTGGTGTATCAAGAATAACATCGGAGAGTTCGCTCTCATTACCATTTTTATCAAAAGCACTTACGCAATAATAATAAGTAGTGCCATTCTGTACATCATAATCCACATAATAGTTTTCTTTAACTTCTGCTATCATACGAAAATATCCAGAGGGTTGATTGTTCCTGTACACACGATAACCGGCCAGGTCTTCTTCCGCATTTGGATTCCAGATAAGATATACTGCCTCATCACCAGTGACACTATCCAGCCCTGTGGGAACAGCTGGCGGATTAGTATCAATTGATTGGCAGGATAACATCAATACCATAGATACTATGGCTAAACCCTTTGCTCCTATCTTACCTTGACCTCTCTTTATCATTCTTCACCTCCTTTACCACTATAACTGCAAAAACCGTGCCAAATTAACAACGAGAATTTGAACAAAAAACTGACAGGAGACGGATTTCGGTGCACAAAAATTGTGCGGTTAACGGATAGAAATCAAGGAACCTTTCTGAGCAAACTCACCCCTGAAACTGTCTTCCTTCAACATAAGATGTGAATCCAGGTCATGGTAATCAAAGGCTCCGGTGCCGAGGGCAAATAAGACACTTTGATTTATACCCAAGCTGGACTCACCCATACATCCGATCATTAATCTCAAACCGGAACTCTTAGCTATCTCTATAATAGACAATGCATCAGAAAGCCCCGACTTCATAAGCTTAATATTGATATAATCTACTATTTCTCCCTTGGCCAACCTGAATACATCATACTTGGTTTTTGCCGACTCATCAGCAGCAACGGGGTAAGGGGAATGAAATCGCACAAATTTTAATCCATCAAGGTCCTGGTAATATACAGGCTGCTCAAAAACCGCAACATTTACGCCTTCTCTATACAAAATCTTTGCAAAATCAACAGCCTGCTTAGGGGAATATCCCATGTTTGCGTCTACAATGTAAGTGGCTCCCCTTGTGCTTTCATAAATTCCCAGAACTGCATCCACATCTTCCCTAAAATTTTCACCCACTTTGACCTTAATCACCCTGAATCCCTCATTAAATATCCCCACTGCGTCCTTAATTCGTTCATCCACACTGCCGATTCCAACAGTTTTGTCCGTCTCAATTTCCTTTCTGGAAGCTCCAAAAAGTTGATAAGGTGAAGTATTATGCTCCTTACAGAAGAGTTCAATTACAGCATATTGAATGGCAGCCTTTAAGCTGGGAGATGCAATCAACTTATCAGTAAAATCAAAAATCTGTCTCCAATTATCAGTATTCATTCCGCAAAGATTTTCATTAATAAAGCTCTCCATTGCTAATAGGGCCTCGGGCTTTTCTCCATTTACCCTGAAAGACGGGGAGGCTTCACCAAGACCGATTAAACCCTCATCAGCCTCAATTTTAACTTCAATATTCGTAGAAGAAGAGGAAACACTTCCTGTTATATGAAATGGCTTCAGGTATTCATATTCCTTTTTAAAAAATGACACTTTTCTAACCACTGCCATAAACTAAACCTCCTCAAAACTTAAAAGTTCTATTTTATGCTCACCAAAGGCCTTACCCTCTTCATACTCCGCCTCTCCCACCTGATTGTCATAAGGATCATCTCTAACAAAACGGGTTGGCGGATCAAAATCCACCATAAAATCGTCATTGGCAATCATCCTGAATCCATCAAGATTTCCAAAGTAAAAAGCTCTCCTCTCCTGATTTAACTTCTCCTTACCTCCAAAGGATAGGTCTACTGGAACGGGACCAAAATCTGGTAGATACAAAACAGCCCAATCGTGAGGTGAAGCAAGGAAGGGATTTGCATACCAGCCTGATTGCCAATGAACGGGAATCCCTGCAATCCTGCAGAGAGAAATGAAAAGAAGGGCCTGAAAACCGCAATCACCTCTCAAATTCTCCAGCACGAATTGGGGAATATTATCATAATAGAGATACGGCTTAACATAGGAGTACTTTACAGCAGTGGTAACAAAATCATATATATTATAGGCCTTTTCAATAATACTAAAACAATTTGCTGTTAACTCCTTAGCCAAAGCTCTCAAAGAGTAGTTGAATACAATGTGTGGAGGCTTTTCAGAAATAAGGGAGTCATCCATATCAAGGCTCCCTTCCATATTCCATGACATGTTCATAACCTTTTCAAAGAGTTCGGGATTAAAAACTTCCTTTGTTATATACGAAAACTCAACAAAGAATTCTTCGGTATCAATTCCCTCCATATAAATTGTCCTCTGACGCGAACCCGGAGAAGCAAGAGAATATTCACTATGACTCGTTTTTATAAGGGTGACATCACTCTGAAAATAAGACTCTTTCGGAAACGGAAGCCACACTCTGACTTTCCTCCCAAAGGGAGAGTTTACTCTAAAAAGAATTCTTGACTTTATCAAGTATGTTTTTGGTCTATCCCCGTCTATTAGGGCCTTCATCCTCTCATTTAAAAGACTGTTTACTTTCTCCAATACTTCGTCTTTTACCATCCTTTCCTTTATCTCAGGGAGTAAAAACCCGAGATTTTCAACAAACCTGGATTCGAAAAATCTTTCCCCATTAATGATAACATAGTCAATGGTTCCAATGTCGATGTAATGAGCAAATTCCTCTTCGGTAAAATTTCTGATTTTCTCCTTGGCGATTTCTAAAGCCTTATTGAAACTGTAAGGGTACACCATGCCAATTCTCTCTAACCGAATAAGCTCCAGTTCTAATCTCCTTCTAAGTAAATGAGGGATATCCCTCCTGAGCCAATCCTTGATCAACTGGTGTAATACTTCTATTTCACCTCTTGATTTTAAGAAACTAATTTCCTCAGGAAGACCTAATACTAAGGACTCTACCATTTCAAGAACCTGATTCATTTTATTCAACTATAGCGTTTGTTCCTTTTCGTCACCAAGGCCTGCTTTTAGAATCCTATCCTTTATCAGCGATGCGAATGGGATTACCGAGGGTGGCACAAGGGATTCTACCGAACCGCCAAGGGCTGCAATCTCTTTAACCAGAGTAGATGAAAGATATGCATATTCTTCGGAAGGGAGCAAGAAAACCACTTCTATTTCGGGGTAAATCCTCCTATTCATCCATGCCATCTTGAATTCATATTCAAAGTCGGAGACAGCCCTCATACCACGAATAACAACCCCGATTTGGTTTTCTTTGCAAAATTCCATAAGAAGTTGGGATTCAAGGCATTTAACCTCAACATTGGGTAGGTGGGAGACACTCTCTTTAACCATTTTAATCCTTTCTTCTAGTGTAAAAAGCGTCTTTTTGTGAAGAGGATTGGCAATCACCAACACAACTTTTTCAAAAAGATGGGTAGCCCTTTCTATTATATCCAGGTGACCCAGAGTTATAGGGTCAAAGGTCCCCGGATAGCATGCGATAGTATAACACCTTTGTTTGTCCAAAGTTTGCCTCCTTTACTTTTTCAAGGATTTCAAATTTTTCCGGCATAGGGGTTTTATTTCTAACCTCTACCAAATAAAGCCCTTGATCTTTCAAAAGTCTAACAACCCTCTTAAAAATCTCATCATGTTGTGAAAAATCGTAGGGTGGGTCCGCAAAGATCAGGTCAAATTTAAGACCCTCTTTCAGAAGTTCATTCAAACCTCTAACATAATCGCCTTTAATTACACGAACCTTAGAAGATATTTCTAAGGTCTTTGCATTTTCAAGGATTGTTAGCACACCTTCACGTGATTTTTCAATAAATACGCAAGAATTGGCCCCCCTTGACAGTGCTTCAAAACCAACAGCACCTGACCCTGCAAAAATTTCCAAAACATCGCTACCATCAACAAAGTCTCCTAAGGAGTCAAATATTGATCTCTTAACGATTGCCCTCGTTGGTCTAATTCCCTTAGGAATCTTAAGGCTCTTTCGCTTATTTTCACCACCAGTCAGTCTTACTTTCCCCATGTCTCACCAATCTGTTTATACTTAATTTTTCTCTTTCTATAAACTCTAAGAATTCGCTCCAGAACTCGTTCTCAGTCCGCAAACTTTCAGTATAAAAAGTAATTCTAAGCTCAACCTCATTTATGGCCAAAGAGCCAAACTCAAGGCTATAAGTGGGAGAGGAGAGAACATATGGGGATTGTCTCAAGAACTCCTCCATCTTTTTTGAAAAGGGGAGATAAAAGTCTACACCAAAGAAAATTGAAAAAGATATTTTCCTGGGCAGCACTTTCCTTAGTTTTTTATAACCCTCATTAACAAGGGCCTTAAGCGGTATTAAAATCTCACCGCTCTGATAAATAGCTCTAACAAAGCCTTTATCTATCTTCCTTACCTCATAAATCTCCCCTCGCCACTCAATAATATCACGCTCTTTAAGGTCAACGGGGCCTTCAACGTCATCCTTCTTTTTCAACGTATTCAAAGACAAAGACACAATAAGGGCAGCAAAAACGAGCCCAGAAAAGATTAAAATACCCCAGACTGGTATTTCTGTTAGGAGCAGAGCACAGCTAATAAAAATAATTGTAACAAGAACACCAAAATAAAAGCGATGTGGTCTTAAATTCTTATGCTTTGAAAAAACATATGGTTCTATCAAAAACCAGAATAGAACATATATTAAAACCATCAACAAAAAGATTATTATCTTCCAGGGCACTATCTCAACCTCCCCAAATATTTTTTAGCAGAGAGATCACCCCAAAATCTCATAATCCCTCTTTATTTCTCGCTTTCTTCCCATTAGTTGGGCATTCTCATCTCCAGACCCTACTAGCAAGCCACCCTCATGGAAAGGTTTACCTGTAAAGTGAACACTTAACTCTCCCTGTTTTTCAACACACTCTACAATCTCAGAAATAATCAAATTTTTACTCAAAAACCAATCCAACTGGTAGGTCTCAAGAGGTACAGTCCTTAATGCCACTATCCTTTTATCCTGACTCCTCAGTCTCAAGGGAACATAATAATAAAAATCACTGAAGGCACTTAAATCTGGCCTGACATTTAAGGCATAATATACGTCGTCATTAGGGAAATAGTGCGCCCGATAGCCTTTCTTTAAGGGTTCAGCAGGGATGTGAAAATTCAAATAAACAGAACCCTGCTTAATGACAACTTCCACCGAAGGTGGAATAGGGACAAATAAAATTTCCTTAAAGCTCGGAGTAATTATTATTTCTTCTTCAAAGGAAACAAGAAGTGGCAAATCGTATCCGGAAGCTTTAAGTTTAATATCATCTTCCTTCAACTCTCCATAAACCAGTACTTCTTTTACCAGGGCTCTATCGTAAAAAACCGAGATTTCACTCTTTGACAGATAACTGGAAACCCTTAGATCAAATTTCCCAAGAGTCTTCTCAAACTTCATGATTATTCAATTATTATAATGCAACAGTTAAAGTAAATGAAGCAAAAGCTTTATAATATAAGCATGTTTAAGGATCCGCAACTGGAGGAAGTTTATTTAAAGTTTGAGGAACTTAAAAAGTTTTTAGATATTGATTTTAAACAAAAACGTTTGAAAGAACTGGAAAAAGAGCAAGAATCACCTGAATTTTGGGCTTCACTGGAAAAGTCACAAGTTTTATTAAAGGAAATCTCTGACTTAAAAAAACAACTAGAAGAAATTAGGAGCATTGAAGAAAAATTTAAATACTTGAAAGAGTTGGAAGACCTGAAGGACGAAGATGTGGAATTCCTTCACGAATTTGAAAAGGAGAAAAACTCCGCAAAAATTGTAGTGGAAGACCTTGAAGTGAAATTGGTTTTGCAATCCCCGGAAGATAGTAAGAATGCTATCATGACAATACACCCAGGAGCAGGAGGTACCGAATCTCAAGATTGGGCAGAAATGCTTTTAAGAATGTACCTGCGATTTCTCGAAAGAAAAGGATTTAAATACAAAATTGTAGATTTACAACCTGGTGAAGAGGCCGGGATTAAAGATGCAACTGTCCTTGTAGAGGGAGATTATGCCTATGGACTTCTAAAGGCAGAAAGGGGAGTTCACAGGCTCGTAAGAATATCTCCCTTCGATGCTTCCAAAAGAAGACACACATCCTTTGCCTCGGTCTTTGTATATCCTGAACAGGATGAAGTCGAAATCAATATAGCAGAAGATGAACTAAAAATTGACACCTTTAGATCTTCAGGGCCAGGTGGTCAACACATGCAAAAAAATGAGACTGCAGTTAGAATTACTCACATCCCCACTGGTATTATTGTAACCTGTCAATCGGAAAGGTCTCAACATCAGAATAAAATAACGGCAATGAGAATCTTGAAGGCACGACTATATGAATTTTACAAAGAAAAAGAAAAAGAAAAGATGGGTGAAATTGAAAAAGAGAAATCAGAAATAGGCTGGGGTAGGCAGATTAGATCTTACATATTGCACCCTTATAAACTGGTGAAAGACCACAGAACAGGCTATGAAGAGCCCAACGCCGACGCGGTGTTAAACGGTGAATTAGACGAATTTGTGAGGAAATACCTCCTCTTAAGGCCTAAGGAAAATTAAAATCCAACTATCACTGGATTGAAAAATACTTTCTCGTTAAAATAAGCTCAATTACGCCTAAAATCAATATAGAAAGCAAAATCCCATATTTTATAATGTTCAACAGTTTAATAAGCCCTTCTCTCGGAAGTAGTTGAGCATTTAAATGCTCATAAAACTCAGCTGCTGGGCTAGCTTGTAATGTATCAAATAGAAAAAGAGTATCATTAAACATTTTCCCCACAACCTCTTCACTTATGCTATACGCTATTTGGGGGCCGAAATTCACCAAATTTAAAAGATGTTCCCAAAACTTTGGGCAATAAGCTATATCATTACCGCTCAATTCGGGGATCATCCCTACAAATATGTACTTAATTCCATCAATTATTACTTCATAGGTTACACCTTCAATAATATCCTGGATATCATCGAACTTCTTATTTTTAAAAATTAATGCACTTCCTAAATTAATTCCATCAAATGTAACTTCCTTAAGATACTTAGGAGATATTCCAGCTAACATATTAAGCTGATTCAATGGCTTATTCAAAAATATCAAAATTATTCTGGTATTTCCACCAGGAGATGGAATCATATTATATCCAATAAGTAGCTCGGCACTATCTCTATCAACGCCAACGGCAAATAAATCCAGAAACTCCCTAATCAGTTCATTATTTCCATAATCAAAGTATGTTAAAATAGGAAAATTTTTAAAGGATATCTGATTATCCACTTCTATGTCATCATTCACCACAAGAGAAAAGGTCACAAACTCATTGAGGTTTATAAAATAGAGTGGAAAATCCAAATTTTTACCGGGTGGAATTAAAAGAACCTCATTAATATTAAATTCTCTGACACTCAACAATATGTTGGAATCTGGATAATTGTAATTATGTACAGAAACATAAACCAAACCATTAAAAGGTTCAAAGCGAATTGATCTTATACCAACATTACGAATGCTTATAGTATCATAAAAAATTTCGTAGTTACCTCCATTTAAAAATAAGGGACTCGAAAAGTCTGAAATAATATACATTTTGAAAGTTCCTCTATTTTTTCTTTCACCGTTTATAACGCTATCAAAAGCCTCTAATTTTTCACCGTAAAAACTCTTCAGAGTGTTATAATCTTTGGACAATTGCCTTTCTATTGCTTTAGAAAAAATACCCATCTCAAAATAAATGAGATCAAAATTTAGCCGTTTTGGAACAGGCTTTGAAATAAAAACAATCAAGAGGAGTAAAATTAAAACCCTTAAAAAAACTATCAAATCTTTAATGATCCTTCTTTTTCTCGTCATTTCTTTCCTGTCAACTAGGAAAAGCCAGGATACCAAAAAGATCCTACCCGCAGGCTTCTTCAAAAATAGGGATAGAAGAGGTAAAAGGGCAAAGGGTAGCAAATATAACGCATTGCTGTTTATAAAACTCATATCTCTAAAAATTCTCGTATCTGACTGGTCAGGTCCTGTTCTGAATAAAATTTGAAAAATTTAACCTTTAATTCCTTTAGGGTAATTTCCAGATCTAAGTAATGTCTTTTCAAAATGTTTGTATATTCAGATGCGTCAATTACGATATCTTCTGTTTCTACTCCTGTTTCCACATCTTTAAGCCTGGTAAATTTGGGGATATCAAAAAGTTCTCTTTGTGAGATAACCGGCATAACTAAAAGTTCATGTCCTTTACTTTTAAAAAACCTCATGAATTTCTTCACAGAATCAAGTGGATAAAGGAAATCGGATATTATAACAAACAAACTCCTTTTCTTAACCCTTGAATCCAAGTCTACCATCGCTGCGTCAAAATTGGTCTTTCCAAATTCTTCAAAATTGTCAAGGCTGTTCAAAAAGGTGAAAAGGTGTCTATAGGAACCGGAGGGCGGTAAGTAAAATACTTCCCGCTCATTAAAGAGAAAAAGTCCAAAAGAATCCCTTGAATAATATGAGAGGAAACCCATGATTGAAGCCAAAGCCTTTGAAACCACGCTTTTTCCATTAATGCTCATAGAATTGGAAATATCTAAAACAATTTGCACCTTAATATTCGTTTCCTCTTCATACTTCCTCACGAAAAACCTCTCTGTCCTTCCGTAAATCCTCCAGTCAATAAATTTCGGGTCATCACCCCTTTCATAGGCTCTCAAATCTTTGAATTCCAGACTGTGGCCAAAAAATGGACTCCTGTGAATGCCTTTAAAGTAACCTTCTAGCAGAGTCTCGATCTTAATCCCGCGCTTTTTTAAAAATTGAATAATCTTTGGGTCTAAGTTAGTGGACACGCTTAAGCTAACTTTTCCTCTTTTATAATCTTAATAACATCAGGGATATACTTAAGAAGGACAGAACGTACCTCCTGCACTGGTGTATCCCTATTCACAAGAACGAAGATTGCAAAATTACTAATTGGAAGAGGCAGTAAGAAAACATGATCATTTTTATCAGTTATTACTACTTCCGATAATTCATCTGCCTTTTCTTTTCCATCGGTTACTATCTCCATGGCTTCTTGACAGGACTTTAATATTCCACCATATAGAGCAGCGGATGCTTGAAAAGTTTTATTCACAAGTATAGAATCATAAGCAATGGGAGTACCTTCCTCGTAATCAAAGACCATCGCTCCAATAAATCCAGGTATTTCAGCATGCAAGAATTTTAAAATATCACCCAAAGTAACTTTTGTGGAAGCAGCCTTCTCTTCCTCAGTTTCATCTTTCATACGAGCATAATTAAGTAAAAGAAGCTCAACAGGGGCGTTGATAGTCCTCTGCGGTTCATCAGCAATTTTTTTCGTTTCAAAAACTCCATCTTTCCAGCTTAATATCTCAAAAAGAGCTTCCTCGCCCCTTTTGTTACCCGTTCTCGCATCAACAATCTCACCGCTAACAAAAATTATCTGACCTTCCTTGGAAGAGTTGACATCTCTGCAATTCAAAATTACAGATTTACTCATCAAAGCCAAGGCTTGAACCATGTCAATAATATCTACACCCGCCAGTGTACCTTTGAACCCGGGAACAGTCTCGACCTGTTGAACAGGCTGCTCCTGCTGAGTTGTGAAAAAAATCTTCTCAAAATCTTTCCTGAAATCTCCGGATTTGTTTATGAAAGCATCAGCTCCCTTTTTTAACACCGACCTTTCAATAGTAGCACCCTTAATATCCGTGTAAACATAAACCTTAATAGACGGGCTAAGTTGTTTTATATAAACCAAAAGGTCTATTCCATTTCTATCAGGAAGAATAAGGTCCATTATAACATAATTGATTTTATAAAAGTTGAGAAAGGAATGTGCCTCATCATAAGAACCAGCACCGTAGACTGACAAACCTAAATCGCCCAGAATTTCTTGTATTTCACTTCTCAAACTCTCGTTAGTGTCTACTACCAAAACGCGGCCTTCCATTTTGACTCCTTTTTATATTTCAGACCTCGTTGTTAACTTATAAAATATACTAATAAAATCGTAAATTTGCAAAACAAAGAGACTTTCCTCTTAAAATCAATCTTTTTGAAGTTTACCTATAACCTCTCTAACAGAGGAATAGCCTCTTGAAATTAAATAATTTTCTGCATTCAACTTGATTTCACACACCAAAGAAGGGTTTATAAAATTACCCGTTCCAATTTGTATCATTTCTGCTCCTACAAAAAAATACTGCAATGCTTCTCTGAAACTTACAACTCCACCAGAGGCGATTATGTGTACGTCTGGAAACTTCCGCTTTATCTCATAAACCAATCGAAGGGTAAGAGGGAAAATGGCTGGGCCAGACAAACCTGCGAATTTCCTCTCAAAATAAAAAGACTCCCTTTCGATATCCACAATTAGAGCAGGATAAGTATTTGCAACGGTTAAAGTTGTAAATCCACATTCAAGTGAAATTTTAACTAATTCATTGTAATTGAAAATTTCTGGTGGAATTTTAACTATGTTTAACTTACTTGATAGGTGAGAAATACCACTTAACAAGGACTTCAACAAATCCTTATCTTTATAAAATTCAAGCCCCCCTCTTGAAACATTCGGACAGGAAATGTTTATCTCATAAGCTACAATCTTATCTATAGGATTCAAAATCTCAACCATTTTCAAAAATTCCTCTTCATCATGACCCGCAAGATTCACTATAATAGGTTTTGACACAAGGGACATTATGGGCAAAATATCTTTTAGAAAGGAATCAACTCCTGGATTTTCAAGTCCTATAGAGTTCATTAATCCACAGTGGGTCTCCTTTATCCTCGGCGGATTATTTCCTTCCCTGGGTTTTAAGGAAAGACCCTTTGTAATAAGCCCGCCGAAACAATTCAGTGCACTGAAAGTTGAAACCTCAAATCCATATCCAAAGGTACCTGAAGCTGGAAGAAAAGGAGTTTCAAATTTAATACCCTGAAACTCTACTTCCCAAAAATTACTAAAATCCTTCTTCAAGGTAAAACGCCTTTTTCAAAACATAGCTGGAAACAAAAATAGGCGCATTAAATCTTATTGCAATAGCTATGGAGTCAGATGGCCTGGCATCAATACTGTACAATGTCTTTTTTGATTCGTCAAAAATAACTAACCTAGCGTAGTAAGTGTTGTCTTTAAGGTCATTAATAACAATCCTGAGAAGCTTTAAATCAAGAGCTTCAAAAATTTGTTTAATAAGATCGTGGGTTTGGGGACGAGGTACTTTAAAATTATCAAGGGCCATCTTAATGGACTGGGCTTCGCTTATTCCGATAACAATTGGAAGTTCCCTATCTCCTTCCTTTTCTTTTAATATAACAACAGGGGCACCACCGCCCAAATCCGGGAACTGAATAGTGGTGACTTCAAATTCAATGAGTTCCACTTTCTTTTGGTACCACTCTTATTTTTAAATTTGCTTCAACGCCCTGATATAGTTTAATTTTAACTATATGTGGTCCTAGCTCTTTTATATGCTCCATTTGAATCATCTGCTTTTCAATATGGATACCTCTTTTATTCAAAGCTTCAAGAACTTCAATGGAACTAACGGACCCGAAAATTTTCCCATCTTTGGAAGATGTCTTCTCAAAAACAATTTCGCCCAAATTTTCTATTTGATTCTTTAACTTTTCTGCCTTAGATTTAAGGTTCAACTTCTTGCTTTCTTCGAGTTTTTTTTCACTCTCTATTTTCCTTAGTAAAGAATCGGTAAGAGGCTCAGCCAAGCCCAGCTTAAAAAGATAATTCTTTGCGTATCCATCACTCACATTAACTATTTCGCCTGCCTTTCCTAACTTAGGAACATCCTTAAGCAAAAATACCTTCATTAAATATAATAAACTTCAACGAAAGGCAAAAGTGCTACCATTCTCGCTCTCTTAATGGCATTAGCCAATTTTCTCTGGTGGTAAGCACAAGTGCCAGTTGTTCTTCTGGGCAGTATTTTACCCCTTTTGGAGATATATTTCTGAAGAAGTTCAACATTTTTGTAATCAATTTCGCGAACTCCGTCCTTGCAAAATTCACATGTTGACTCTCTTATTCTAAATTTTTCTGCCATGTAAACCTCCTATTATTTTTAAAATGGTAAATCCTCTTCCTGTTGCTCCCCATGATCTAAAAAAGTTTCACTTTCTTCAGGGGGAACAACAGCATCAACATCTATTGTGTCTTCTTCTGAAGAATATACAACTTCTTCCCCAACTTTTTCAAGGATGTGTAATCTCTTGACCAATATTTCATAAACGGTCCTGCGCTGACCTTCTCTATTTTCAAAAGTTCTTGAACGCAAACTGCCTTCAACAATAAGCGGAGACCCCTTTTTAAGCTTACCCTGGCTCCTTACAGCAACGTCTCCAAAGAAAACAAGATTAATAAACATTGGTTCTTTAACCCACTGACCAGATGAGTTTTTAAAATTCCTGTCACTGGCAAACCGAACTGTGCAAACCGCAGTTCCTTGAGGCGTATACCTAACTACGGCATCTTCTACAAGACGCCCTGACAAAATTACAAAATTAATATTTGGAAACCTTAATTCAGCCATTATTTCTTGATAATTAGTTCTCTTAAATATGCATTATTCATTCTAATTTCTCTCTTGAGCTGGTCTATCGTTGTGGGATCGGATTCAAAATAAAATATCACATAATAGCCTTCTTTTCTGTGTTTAATCTCATAGGCAAGGGGTCTTTTTCCCCATACTTCAACAGAATCCATCTTTCCATTTTTTTCTATGATGCCCCTTAGTTTTCCAATAAGAGTGTCCCTTTCTTCATCAGAAAGTGCCGGATCTAAAATAACCATCATCTCATAATTTCTCATATTTCCTCCTTGATTTTGAGTACTTTAGTATAAAACAAAAGTTACAGATTTTCAAGATTTGGCTTGTTCTATAAATTCTAGCAATTCACTTGCTGTGTCTATTGAAGAATATGGCACTTCTCCAACCGTCTCCTTTAGCAACCTCCCCAATACCCTCTTCGGCCCTATTTCAACAAAAAACGCATTCTTGATTTGAGAAGCAATTTTCACACAACCTACCCAATTAACGGTACCGGTCAGCTGTCTAACTAATAACTGCTTTAAGTATTGGGGGTTAGTTTCCAAACCGGGCTCCAAATTTGGAATTACAGGTACCCTCGGAATTTCAAATTTCACATTTTCTAAAAATTTCGCAAATTCTTTTTGCGCAGGAACCATAAGGGGAGAATGAAAGGCGTTAGAAACTTTAAGTCTTATTACTCGTTTTGCGCCCGAATCCCTTAACTCTTCTTCTGCCTTGACCAATTCTTGAACATATCCAGAAATAACCACTTGAGAAGGTGAATTTATATTGGCAATTACAACCTTCCCGTGAAAATCTTTTATAATCTCTTTAACCTTTTCTATATCTAAACCTATTACCGCCGACATCCCACCTTCGCTATTTACCTCTGCCATCAGTTCAGCCCTTTTCAAAACTACCTTTAGCGCATCATTAAAACTTAACACACCAGCAGCAAACAAAGCAGTCACTTCACCAAGGCTATGACCCATTGTAGCTACAGGAATAATCCCATTTTCCCTTAATATTTCAACAAGAACAGAACTGTGAAGAAATATCGCCGGCTGTGTATACAATGTCTTCGTCAGATCCTCATCAGGTCCGTTGAACATCAAATACCCTAGAGGATAACCCATCAAGTCTTCAACATTTCGTAAATAAAGTTTAGCTTTATCATATTTGTTGCAAAGGTCCTCCATCATCCCAACATATTGGGAGCCCTGTCCAGGGAACATAAAAACAAAGCTCTTATTACCCATTCAAATATCCTCCTCTAATATAAAACCCCTTAAATACTCTGCTTCTGGGAAATTAACAGGGACTACATGGTCCCTAAAATCTTGGGTTAAATATTCTAATATTTTAAACCTTCTTTGAACTCTTCCACTGCTCCTCTGCAGGATTGAGTACAAATCATTCCATTTTATATGATTGCTACAGCTGAAAATTGCTACCCTGCCGCCCTTCTCCAAAACCTCAAAAACTCCCCCCATTAAATCAACATAAGAATCAATTGCCTTTTCAACATCAGAAGAACGCCTGACAAGAGAAGGTGGGTCAACAATAATAAAATTGAACTTCAGTTTCAAAGATCTAACTTCATTTACAAAATCGAAAACATCCTTAACTTCTAGAGCCAGATTTTCTATCTTAAGACCGTTCAACATTGCATTCTCTTTTAGTAGCGATAGAGCTTCATTAGATATATCTATAGCTAAAACCTTTTTTCCTTTCCTTAATGCCCTAATTGAAAATCCTCCCACGTAAGAGAATAAATCAAGTACGCTCTCCCCAATCAGATAATCCTCCACTAATATTCTGTTCCTCCTCTGATCATAGAAATATCCCGTTTTCTGACCTTTTAGAACATCAACCAAAAATTTCAACTCACCCTCTTCAATCATTACTCTGCTCAAATCTATAGAATTTTTATTATATACGACTTCTTCACGTTCACTTAGTCCCTCAAGTTTTCTTGAAAAACCACTACTCCTTTCAACTATGAAGGATGGAGCAAATCCGTCATAAATGGATTTTATTATATCTTCACGCCTCAAATCCATCCCATAGGAATTTATTTGAAACACAAACCCGTCACCATATCGGTCGATTATTAACCCTGGCAAATCGTCGCTCTCGCTGTAAACCATCCTGTAATACGGTTTACTTAATACCTTTTTGCGTTTTTTGTCGGCTAGCATTATTCTCTCTTTGATCTGCAAGTAACCAAGCTCTTCTTGAACTCTTGAATAAAACCTCAACACAATCGAAGAATCTGGATTGTAGATTGCTGAACCTAAAAAAACCCCTTTGCGAGAGTATACAGCCACACAAGAACCCTTCGGAGCGTCACATTTTAACAAGTTACCAGAATAGACCCAAGGATGGTTGGTCATCTGTAAAATATTACCCTTAACAATAGCCCTTTCCATAAAAATTTTTGATTTTATTTTATACTATCAAAGGCGTTTTTAAAATTCAAATTACAAATGGAACGCACCCGACCAGAATAAAAATTTCAAAGGCATTTAAAAATTACTTGTAAAATCTGTAAAATTGTTTTATTCTATAAACATTAAGGAGCAAAATGGATTATTGTAATTTTTTAGACATCACGTCATGCCTTGCAAGTCTTAAAGCCCAAAATAAGAAAGCTTACTTGATTTACTTAGAATCTCCTTACTTGTTGAAATTCGACCTCAACAATTTCTTACAGCTTCCAAATTGCAAGATGTTCAGGTTCAGTAACTGCGCTATACTCTCCATTACTGAAAATCCCCAGGATTTGCAACAAATTGTAGAAAATTCCTTCAGGCCAATAGGAAATAGAAAAAGCTATAATATCGTCACCGCACCTTTAAAGGAATTCCCAGAGCAACCATCAAAAATCTTCTATGAAATCTTTAAGAAATTAAGATACAAAAAAAGATTCCTACACCTACCAAATTTTGCAAATTATATGAGATTAAGTGAAATAATTTGCAGAGGGGACTCAGAAATATTCTTAGATCTTCCAGAAGACCTCTATATTTCAGTGGAAACGCTGTCTATTCTTTCAAATAAAAATGTAAAATTAAAGAAAGATGAGAATTATGTTTACATTATTGCAAAGGATGAAGATCATGTAAAAATTACCAAGGTTATAAAGGAACCTGCGCATCAAAATTCTACCATAGTAATTGACCAGATCAGCCTTGAGGAATCTCATAAGATAATTCAATCATTTTTAATCACAACCAATTACGATAAGAAAATACATGAATTCGCAAGCAAGATAAGTGGAAATAGTTACTCCAGATTAATTAGTTTCTTAGAAGAATCGCTTACACAGGACTGTATTACCTGGGATCCTTTAGAAGGTTGGCAGCTTAGAACAGAATGCCAAAAAACTTCCCTAACAATCTCCGCGCAGGATTACGAAAAAATCTTAGAAAATTTAGACCCAAAAGCAATAGTTGTATATTACGTAATATCTCACTCAAACGAACTCATTTACAAAAATGACCTCTTTATGGTAATTCCTGCATTGAAAAAGGAAGAACTAGAGAGAATCCTTGAAGTTCTTAAGGAAAAAAGGTTAATAAAAGTTTCTGGCAAAAATATTATAAAAATTTCCTCCCTAAACAACATCACTGTAATAAACCCAAAAATTAGGAAAGAGCTGACAAAGATCTGCTACAGTTTTGCAACCTTACTGAAAACTAAAAAAATGAATGGATCATACATCGACGACTTAGAAATTGCTAAGTTCTACGAACTGTCAGGAGATAAAAGAAAGGCAATGAAAACATATCTTGAAGCAGCAGAGAACTTTAACAAACTAGGAATGATGGACAAGGCTATAAATTCAATGCAGAAAGCAATCGACCTGTGCAATTATAAGTCCAAAGTAAACTATTTAAAAAAAGATTTGATCCATTTATACATTAAATCGGGTGACTATTGGAAAGCATATAAAATTCTATATGAATTAAAAAATAAGAAACTTCCTGAGTCGTTAGAGAGGGAGATCATCAGATTAGAAATTATGCTTAATTTTAGATTAGGCGAACACAAGAAATCAGAAGAATTAATTAATAGTCATCACTTAAACTCTGCTTTCAAAAAAAATAAAGAGCTACTATTCTATCACCTAATGAACAAACTCTACTTGGATGAATTCTCATTAAAAGATTACTCAATGACAAAAAAAATTGCAGCCAAACTCTTAAATACAAACGAAAAAGCCAAATACTATATTCTTCTGGGTGATATTGAAATCTACAGAAATAATATCAAACAAGCCATAGAAAATTATATAAAGGCATTAAAGCTAATTGAAAACCCAGACGAAAAATTGGTTGCCGAAATAAAACTCTCAAAGGCCTTACTTATAAATTTAAGATTTTTAGCAGCCCTTGATCATATTGAAAACATCCTTTGGAACCAGGTTGAAATTAAAAACAAGGCCATACTTGAATATGTTTTAGGGGAACTCGGAAAAATTTATTTATATCTCTTCCAGACAGAATCTCAAAAGAAGTTTATTAATCTTTTAATAGACAAAATTTTAGCAAACAACCCAAAACCACTTTACCCCATTAATGCTCTAATAGGTATGCACTTTCTAAGATCTGGTATGTACGAAGAAGGAAAATCCATATTAATTTTTGAAATAAAAAAGCTAAGAAAGGAAGGGAATCACCTTGAAGCAAACTTTCTCACTTTAAAATTGGCAAAGAACGCTATTAAACACGGCCATTGGGATGATGCAAAAAAATTTTTACACACGGTCAAAACCAAGAGCGAATTTGTTTTTACACGCAGAAGGTTTCTTGAGAAACTATTAGATAACCTTGAAAATAATTTTAACTGGCAAGAAGTGATCCAAATGGGAAGGGAAAACTCTATTAACATGCTAGATTTTGCAGAGATAACAAGAAATGTTAATAATGAGGAAGTTGATCAAGCGAAAGAAACTTTTATGAAAAAATTAGAACAACTTAAAGAATTGCTTTCGTCAAGAGATTTTGGGAATTTTGAAATTGAATGAATGGACGAGTTTGTTTTCACCTTATACTCAGTAAAAGGCATTGGCCCAGTCCAATACCGAAAACTCATTGGAACCTTCGGTAATGCAAAAAATGTAATATACGCTCCCTTATCGTCTTTAAAGGACATCGTTCCCGAAATGGTAGCAATCAAAATAAAAGAACTTACTCCTGAGACAATAGTGCTTAGAAAAAAGTTGCTTAACGAATCAAATATTAAGTGCATAGATTATACCAGTCCAGAATTTCCAGAAGAATACAAAGGCAATGAAATTTTTCCACCTGTTATCTTCTTAAAAGGTCATAGAGTAGAGACTATGAAAAGAATAGCAATTGTAGGAACAAGGAAGCCAACTCAATATGGAATTAATGTAACCAGACAATTCGTTGAAGAATTAGTTGAGAGAGGATTCTCTATTGTATCAGGGGGTGCAAGAGGTATCGATACGATAGCTCATAAAACGGCACTCTCAAAAGGTGGCAATACGGTCGCCATTTTAGGGTGTGGTTTGGATATTTCTTATCCTCCTGAGAACAAGAATCTCTTCAATGAGATTGCCAAAACAGGTACTTTACTGTCAGAATTTCCACCTGGGACTAAACCGTACAAAGACAATTTTCCCAAGAGAAATAGACTAATCGCTGGACTGTCACAAGGTGTCCTAATAGTAGAAGCAGGCGAAAAAAGCGGCGCCTTGATAACAGCAAAATGGGCATTGGAATTTGGGAAAGAGGTTTATGTGGTTCCAGGTCCAATAAATTCTTTTGCCTCCGTTGGAACAAATAAACTGATCAAAGAGGGAGCGAAGGCAGTCACTACCGTAAATGACATACTAGAAGATTTTGGCATTTCAGATACAAGACCCTTCCCGAAAAAGGAGATTCAGCTTACTCCAATAGAAGAGAGGGTGTTAAACAGCATTACTCAGGATCCGATCCATTTTGACGAACTCCAAAGAAGAACAAATTATGAGATAACGGAACTCCTTTCCACATTGTTTGATTTAGAAATAAAGGGCCTGATTATCGAGCTTCCCGGGAAATTTTATAAAAGGGGTTAAAGTGCCCGACTAACCTCTAAACCATTAATCTCTAAAAATTCTTTGGAATTCTCCTTAAATCTTTTATCTTCGTAATCCTCAACATAAACAACCCTCTTAATACCTGAAGCAACTATCAACTTCGCACACTCCATACATGGTAATAAAGAAGTGTAAAGGGTGGAACCATTTATATTTGTACCTGCCTTCAAAGAAAATGCAATGGCATTCTGCTCAGCGTGTACCTCATACCTTGAATGAATAAAATTAAGGGTGTAAAAATCGCCAGGCGTCGCGCTTTCAAGTAAAATAGATTTTAGGGCTTTATTTAGCTTATCCTTGTAAAAAATTGAAAAATCCTTTGAATATTTGTAAAAAAAACTAAACCTCTCAAAATAGTGCTCTATAAAGGCATTAACCTCACCCCTTCTAAAAATAACCATAACTTCATCTTTGTAGTTGTATGCATACTCGAGAACCTCCTGAAGTTCATCACATTGCGGAAACTTAGATGGTGAACCGTTGTAGCCCATTGAGACAACTCTGTTTTCTTTGACCACTAGCGAACCGGTCTTATAATAAACGCAAGAACTTTGTTTTCTAACAATCTCTAATATTTCCAAGAAAGTCTTATCTTGAAGCATGTGAAGATTATAACAGCCAATCCATGAAATTTAAAGCGCATTTTGACTTTAAAATTTTTGGTTTGTCAAGACTCTTGATTTAAAATTAAAATATGAACCTATTTCAGCCTGGGATCAGAGACATTATAGATATTGCAATAGTGTCCGTGATTGTCTATTACATTCTAAAACTCTTTAAAGGAACAAGAACAATCTATATTATTACTGGCTTATTGGCAGTTATTGGTTTATCAGTCTTATCAACGCTTTTTAATTTAAAAGGCTTAATCTGGCTCCTATCTGCCTTTACAAGATATGGATTATTAGCCCTAATCGTTATTTTCCAACCGGAAATCAGAAAGGGATTGGCAATTTTAGGAACTAGACCTTTTATGGGGGAAAAGAAAAAAATCGGATTTGAAGAGATTCAAGAATTAGAGAGAGCCATCAAACAAATGGTGCAGAGAGGAATCGGTGGAATCATAGTTATTGAAAAAAACATAAAACTGGATGAACTTATCGAAGAAAGTGGAGTAAGGCTTAACTCAGAATTATCTGCGCCTTTAATTGTATCCATATTTCTAACTGAAGGCCCACTTCACGACGGGGCCTTAATAATAAGAGGGAATTGGATTGTGGGAGCAAAAACCATTTTACCCCTTTCCCAAATTGGATTAATAGAGGGGACCTTAGGTACTCGCCACAGGGCAGCGTTAGGTGTAACTGAGCACTACGATTGTCTTGCCATTGTAGTATCAGAAGAAAAAAGAACGGTAAGGATTGCACAAAAAGGTGTATTATCTGAAAGTTTGACCTTTGAAAACCTACGAAAATATCTTGAAGAATTGCTTATACGCCGATGAGAAAAGTATTTAGAGGGTTAAAAGAAAATTTTGGTCTAAAAGTAGTTTCACTCCTAATAGGAATTATAGTTTGGTTTAACGCCACAACCGACGAGGTCTCGGTATTTAACGTAACATTTAATGTACAATACTCCTACGATCAGCTGGGCGACTCTTTGATTATTACAAGTCATCTACCAGAAAATATTAGAGTTTTAATCAAAACAACCGGGAAAAACTACCTCAAACTCAAGTACTCAAAAAACTCAATTCATAAGAATCTTCAAAACATAAAATACGGAATAAACGAAATTAAATTCGACTACGGAGATATCCCAGTTTCATTGAAAGACGTTGAGATTTTTAATATTTATCCCCAATCCTTTTTCATTACGGTTGATAGGAGAGGGAAGAAAGCAGTTCCTGTAAAAATTTCAACTATCATAACCCAAAGCGAAAATCTATATATAAAGCAAACAAAAATTTATCCTGAAAGTGCTTTTGTTTCAGGGCCTTTATCCATGATTAATAACATAAAGTTTCTATTGCTCGAGCCAATCAAGGTTAAAAAAATTTCGGATACCATTTTTACGGTCAGTATTGAAAACTTCAATGAAAAATTACTAACATTGGAAGACACAAAAACTTACTCAGTCTTTTTAGTTTTAGATACTTTAATCTCCGATTCCATATCCATTAAATTAAAAGACATCCCACAAAGGGTAACAATTTCATACTGGCGACCAACAGATTTCAAGCCTGAGACAAAGCATTTTAAGATTTCAAGGGAAATTGTGGATAGCACTGCTCAATTTGTTTTTTACAAAATTAATGTTGAAACTACCCCGCCTCTTAAAGTAAAAAGCGTAGAGCCAGAAATGATATCAATTCAAAGGCATTAAATCATTCCACCATCAATTGTAAAAACTTGACCTGTAATATACGAGGCATCATCACTAACTAAGAAAGAAACCAGCTTTGCTACATCTTCTGGTTTTCCAAACTTTTTTAAAGGAATCTTGTTAAAATATTCCTTCTTTATCTCTTCGGACAACTTTTCCGTCATAGAGGTTTCGATAAAACCAGGTGCAACAGCTACAACTCGAATCCCCCACCCACCAACTTCCTTTGCCAGAGATTTTGTAAAAGCAATAATACCAGCCTTTGAAGCCGAGTAATTCGTTTGGCCCACATTACCAATAATACCCACTACAGAAGCCATATTTACAATTACACCTTTTTTGGCTTGCACCATGAATTTAATTACCGAATGGGTCATATTAATAGCACCTATAAGATTAATCTTTATCACTTCCTCCCAATCCGAGGGACTCATCCGCACAAAGAGCTTATCCTTAGTAATACCTGCATTATTTATTAAAACCTCAATGCCACCAAGTTGCTTAGCAATTTCCTCGGAAACAACTTTACAATCCTCGTAATTAGAAACATCAAGCACTTTCACTTCACACTTAATTCCGAGACTTTCCAGCTCACCTTTCGCCTTTAAAAGCTCCTCTTCCTTCCTCGCTGTTATTACCACCGTGAATCCTTTGAGTCCAAGTTCCTTTGCAATAGAAAAACCGATACCTCTTGAACCACCGGTTACTATAGCAACCCTATTCATAAAACACCTCCTCGTTTTTCTATTTGGGTAAAATGGTGGGCAATTCTTAGTGGCTCAGGGAGCCTGTAATGAATTGTATTTTCAAGAACTACTCTAATTGCCATCTCTAAGTCAACCAAATGACCAATTGAGACATAAAGAGGTTTTGTGTTATCCTTAGTAACCAAACAAGCACCAATGGTCCTATTATTAGGGTCCCTTAGGAATGTGTAAGAACCTCGTTTAGGCTCCGGCGCTTCACATACACCGTATAGCCTGCTTTTTGCAACACCAATAGTTGGAATGTTCAGAAGGACACCCAAATGCGACGCCACACCAAATCCCCTGGGGTGAGCGATCCCCTGTCCATCAACCAACACTATATCAGGCTTTACTCTAAGATTTTTATAAGCTTCTAAAATAAGAGGAACCTCCCTAAAAGCCAAAAAACCCGGAATATAAGGAAAATCTAACTTCTTTTTTATTACAGCTCTATCTACGAGATTAAATCTTCTATCAAAAACTACCACTACACCTATTCCACTATCACCAATATAAGAAACATCGCAACCACCAATAAACTGGTATTCTTCCGATCTATTAACCGTTACTACTTGCTGCTTTAATTCTTCCTGTATTTTCTTATAAAGCTGAATTTCCTGAGACTTTTCTATCATAAATTGCTTTCAATTCCTGCTCATCAACAACTACCTCTTCGCCGGTTTCCATATTTCTCACCCTTACCTTACCCTGCATGATTTCCTCTTCACCCACTATGACAGCGTATTGGGCCTTCAGCCTATCTGCAATTTTAAGTTGTGCTTTAAGGCTTTTTAGTTCATAGCACATATCTGATGGGATATACCAATCCCTTATCTTTTTCAAGAGTCTAACCCCATAGCCCCTTTCCATTTCTCCAACAGTCGCTACGAAGTAGAAAGGACCTTTTAACTTTGGAATCTTGTTCTCCATTGCAACAGTAACCCTATCAAGCCCAATCGCAAATCCCATTGCTGAGGTAGCAGGGCCACCGAGTTCCTCTACAAGCTTATCGTACCTTCCACCACCACAAATCGTATCCTGAGCGCCAAGCTCCTTAACCTTAATCTCAAAAACAGTGTGATTATAGTAATCAAGCCCCCTTACCAACCTAGGATTTACTGTGAAGTTAACACCCCACTTCTCCAAATAAGATTGTACATCTTCAAAGTAACGGTAAGATTCCTTAGATAAAAACTCCAAAATTATAGGTGCATCTGCCAGCTTAGGTGCATCAATCTCGCAATCCAGAATCCTGAGAACGTTCGAGGTCTTTCTCCTGAGGCAGGTTTCGCAAAGAAACAACTCTTTCATAAATTCCTTTTCTTCAATGTAGTCCAGAAGGGTTCGCTTAAAGATTTCCCTTTCTTCCGGTGTTCCAAGAGAATTTATTTCCAGGTGAAAATCATTAAGTCCCATCTCTTTAAGAATTCTCACTGCCATTTCAATTACTTCAGCGTCAATTAGGGGGTCTCTTATTCCAAAGACCTCTGCGCCTATCTGCCAGAACTCACGATAACGCCCCTTTTGTGGCCTTTCTGCTCTGAACATATTCATTACATATCCGAGTTTAGCAGGAGGTGGAAGTTGATTCTCTAAAAAAGCCCTAATCACAGCAGCCGTACCTTCTGGTCTTAAAGCCAAAAGCCTCTCCCCACGGTCTATAAAGGTGAACATCTCTTTTTCCACAATGTCAGTGGTACTTCCAATGCTTCGAGCAAAAAGTTCAGCATACTCAAAAGTAGGCGTTAGGATAAAATTATACCCGTATGCCTCCATTATCCTTCGAGCCACTTGAATTAACCCCTCCCTGAATTTCTCCTCTTCAGGGAGAATATCCCTTGTACCTCTTACTCTCTGATATTTCAAACTCATCTTACAATCACCACCCTTTTTGTTTTTTCTAAAACATTAACAAAATAAACGCCCTTTCTTACACCATGCAAAGGTATCCGCAATTCGCTAATTCCCTTACTAACATTAAAACTGCCCTTGTAAATCTGTCTCCCCATCGCATCAAGCAATGCAACAGGTGCAATCCTGTTTTTGCTTGAGAAAACAAGAAAGGTAAACTCCCCTCCCTTTAAAATGGGTTTAAAGGAGATAATTTCAAAATCAGATTTAATTTCACCACCGGCTTCTCTAATTAAAGTAGGCACTCTCCTGACTTCTAAATTATCAAGCGCCCAAAAGACATCTATTGATTCGTCTTTCTTGAAACCTATCACAAGACGCACCGAATCGGGATTGTCATTAACATCAAACTCCACACTGTACAAATTCCAATCGCTGTAAATAGACTTCTCATCCAGTGCACCACCTGCACCGATCATAATTAAATCTTCAATCCTGCTCTCACGCAAGGAATCACTTTTATACCATTCCTTTCGCAGTGAAATCTTCACACCCGTAATTCCATAAGTTGGAAAACGATACTTAAACCAGAAATTCAAAAGAGCCCTTCCGGAGAAGATAAACCCCTTTGAATAGAGCTTTACATCCAGATTGAAGGGTAAGTAGCTCTCATCAAGAGTTAAATAACTACCTGAGATTGCTTCAATTGAACCGAGAACAAAATACGCTGTGTCACCCCACCATTCGCCTATGTCTTCAAAATAGCAACTGAACACGAGTGAATCCTGCTCGTAGCTGTAATATAAGGCATTAAAGATACCGTTAAACTCAAAATAGAAGGCGAAACTTCTCACCATAAACTCTGGAAAAACTTTAACAAAAAACTCCTCTCTCACATCGACATCTATTGAGTCAGAAAACCACGCCAGATTCCCTCCACTATCCAGGTCTACAACTCCTATACAGGCTCCTCTAAGGTGCATTAAGGAGTTGTTGCTAAATCTGAAAATTAGGGCACTATCTTCTTCCTCAGAAGAGATTAACTGAACTGAAGGCCAGGCAATTTTTAAGGGAACATAAACTGTTCCCGAGGAATAATGAACAGCAAGCCTCTTCAAGCAATTTTTCCTTAAGGAATCCGGCACATAAGCTTGTATAATGATATTATAGGTGTCTCCGGGTTCCAATCTGGCATAAAAATTAAATACATTGAGGTTGATACCCTGAACCTCTAATCTAAAGGAATCTTCAATCTCTTCATAAGAGTTATTCGTCAGAAACAGCCTTAAAGTGTTTTCCCCAGAAATAAACCAATCCCTATCCCCTTCTACCTCATCAACCACTTGAATCCACGAGGCTAAAGCATTAAATGGCCGTGGTGTCCTCTGCAAGAGGGCGTACCCTGGCTTCCATACCGTTACAATAAGAGATTCGGGGTGGCTCACATTGCAACTTAATTTCACAAATCCATCCGCCCCTGTAAAACCCTTTGAAATAACGGAATCTCCATACATCAAAGTCACAACGGCCTTTTCTACTGGAAATCCATCTGATGCAACCAAAAACTCAATAAGCCCCTCCGAATATCTCTCGGACAAAATCTCAAGGGTTTTAGGAATATCCCTCCATATATAAAGGGCAGGGTCTCCCAGGAGATTCAACTGGTAATAAATCCAGCGAAAAACATTAGTATCCCTTGCAAAGGGGGCGAAATCAATCTTGTGGTTTGTGAAAACCTTCCCTACCTCAAATTCCTTCTCCCTGTGAAGTATTTTAAAGAATTCGTTGTCGAAATAATCGGAATAACCGAACCCGGGATTACCCGGCGCACCCCATCCGTACCGGGAGTTGGCAACCACCGCTATGGCTCCATCCATTGACGTGATTAAAGACTCTGCAATGGAGATATGATCCAGTGCCCCAACCCAGCACCCTATGGAATAAAGGAAAAATGGAAAAGAATCGTTGCCCATACGACCCACATCGCCAATGCTGATATAATCTGAGTTATTAAACCACATGCCAACATACCATCCATGCCCATCATGATTTATTCCATTCACTCCATTTCGAATCGCATTAAAAATCGCATTGCGGGTGGCAGTCCCTCTACTTTGATAAAATTTGTTAACTAAAATGTGAGAAGGAACATATCGCTCTTGTATCATATCCTTATGAACCCCAGCATCCGTGTAAGGTTGTGTCCATAGAACCTGGGCGATGAAACCATATTTATTTATATATACCACTCCGGGAGAAACCGACGATAGCATCTCATAACGTAACAATTTTGTTATGTAATTATTAATAGAGTTAATACTTCCTGCCGGAATTCTCCCCGCATGAAAATCAGGGTAAAGTTCAACCGAATCCTCAATCTCCCCGTATATTCCATTACCGTTGGCATCATAGGAACCATCAAGGTCAGCATAGTAAAGGTCGGAAGGAATGTTATTCTCATTAGGGGCATAATTGGCTTGACAATCAAAGGCGTAGAGATATCTTATAGGAATGATGTTTTCGTCACCAACAAGAAGTAAGAATCTTTCGCCATTGTAATTAAAAAAGCCTCTTAAGAAATTCCTGATCTTTTCATGCAGGTCTATGCCAACACAATTAGTTTGTATCTCCTCTAAGGATTTAAAGACCACCTCATACCCTTTGCTCTTCCTTAAACGGATTAATGGCATAAGGGCCTGGTAAAAGGAGTCAGGGGCAATAACGACATAAAGGGGAAAATCGGTGGATTTGCATTCCATCAAATCAGCAAAAATTTCCAAAGAAAACTCTTCCACGTACTCAATGAGACCAGCCACGGGGTTGTATCTCACAGGAAAGAGAATAATCTCCAATATGGTATCGCCTTTTTCGGAAGGATAGAGAGTGTATTTAAAATAACCTCGGGGATAAAACTCCTTGTTTGAGTAAAAATCTTTATCAATGGTAACCTCTTTTAAGGGAGCATCCAAAGATAAAATCCGTGGAGAAGAAAAAGGTTTTAGCGGTGATTCTGCTCTAATACTTTTAGTCTCAGAAGGAGTGATCTTTACATTAATTCCCTTATAATTTCTGACTCTGAAGCTCTTTATCAGAAAGGGGATGGCCGGCGTTCCTTCAGAGTATGCCGCAGGAAGGTCAATTTCCAGCTGAATAAAATCTCCTTCGGTCTGATGTAATTTGAAGGGGGGAACCTTAATGTTTTCGGTGTAGTAAAAGAACAGAAGAATGGCGAAAATCATTTGTAAATTATATACTTAACGGCTCAATCTTTCAACGAATTGACCTCCTTTTAAGGAATTTTAAAAGAGATCAATATTTTAGTATTTATGCAGAGAGTAATAAATCCTCTATCAAAAATTTGGGGGCGCCGAAGGCGCCCCCGCTGTAGCTTCTTTAGGTTGTTTTCTCTATCTTACCATCAGGAACTTCGCCACCTGCTCCTTGTTCTCAACTCTCATCCTCACAAAGTAGACCCCCTGCGGTAACCCAGTTCCGTCAAGCCTAACCCTGTGAACACCACGATCAAACTCACTATTCGCTAGAACTCTCACTACCCTACCCTGAACATCTATTAGGTCAAGTCTCACCTTCGCCCTCTTCGGTAATTCAAACATCACGTATCCACTTCCCCTCATTGGATTGCTGGACACTCCAAGGAGCTTCACCCTCGTAGGTACATCCTCCACTACACCAGACACAAGCCCCGTAGTATCCGTCGTAAACTTTATAGCCCTCCCAGCTACTATGGAATCTGCATTGGGCGCATAAACACCATCAAAGTAGTACTGGATTCCATCCGTTCCACTGGAATTCTCTATACCACAGGTAAAGTCATCCTGACCGGGTGTTATCAAGAACTGGATCACTATATCTCCATCACCCGTCGGCGTCGGATAGTAGGTAGGATCATACAAAATCACCTGCGCCTTCGAAGGAACCGTCGTACCATAATGATATACACTGTCATACTCCACTATGAATATGTGATTCTGCGCATCATAGTAGTAATAAATCTTACCACTGCCCGTCGCATTCGGATTTAAATCATCCCACAACACCGCAATAATGTCGTTGGGTAAAGCTGTGTTTGGTATACCAGCATTGGAATAATGAGCTTCTGTATAAGAACCAAACCCTATCCAGCCGTTTGAGGAAACCGTCACCTGAGTCTTATTCTCACCAAAGAACTTGAAGGTGAATGGCAACGACACAACCTGCGTTACATCATCTCCACTCGAGGCTACCATCGTACCTATTCCCCTTATCTCCATCCAGTTGAAGGTCGGCCTTATCTCAGGATAGGGCGATAGATCACTGAAGGCCCTGTATCCATAAGCACATGGCCCTACATAAAGACCTATCGGTATGGTTATATCCATGCTGTCCACATATCCACTCCCAACAAGCGTTAACCTGTAAGATAGACTCTGTATGGAAGCATCTGGCATCAGGTGAACCTCAAATCCATCTCCTACAACCGTTGTACCACCAGGTATCATCCCATAATTGGATACACTATCAAGCACCTCTGAACTACCATCCAACGCCCTTAAATACCCCACTACATTGTTCACACCAGCTAGACCCGCCGATAACTTGATATAAAGAATACCTATCTCACCAGGATCCAGAACTCCATTACTATTCCCGTAACTCTCCTCTACCTTGTATCCTGCATAGTTTAACTCAGGTATAAATACCACAGGCCCAAGTCTCAAAGAATCTATATACCACCCATCATAGGTTATGGAAACATCCGACGTGGCCCTGAACCTCACCTTTATGGTGTCTCCCCGCGATGCATTTATTACATACTCCTTCCTCTGCCACGTACGCCTGTCTCCCGTCCGGGAATCTAACTGCACCCAGGAACCACTGTTTATACTGTACTCCACATATCCATAATCATAATTGTTCTCAAGATAACTCCACTCATAAAAACTCAATGTGCATTGACCTATCGCTATAAAGGTAGGAGACACAGCTGAAGCATTCATATTGTTCGGATATGAACCCGTCCCTATGGAATAACTACCCTCATACCTCTGCGTACTCCTCCTCGCCCAAGGTGAATCAAAACTCCACGCTAAATAATCTTCTCCCTCAAATCCAGTAGCATAATACTGAGCACCTACAAAAACATTGAAATCGCCCATAAAGACAAGATTGGAACTCGTTAACATTAAGGTGATAGGAATAACCTCACCTACACCAATGTCACCCCCAAAGGAAACCTCAAAGTCCGCATATCCACTTCCACCCTGCGGTATGTTGCCCATGGGCAAATTGTTGGTGTTTATGGTAACCCTCGGATCACCACAAATGAGCTTACCTATTACACCCTCGGCATCCTCATGACCCGTGTTCCTCGCATAAACCCTCAAAATCACCGTCTCACCAGGGTCCACCATACCGTTGTTGTTGCCCTGAGAATCATCTACCACATGTCTCTGATAAGAAAGAACTGGAGCATAAACCACGTAGCTGAAATTGGCACTCCAGGAACCTTCATTGGCAGTTATATCAATGGTGAAAGGAATATGCTCCTCGTCAAGGGCATCATAAGAAACAGTAAACTCAAAATAGTTACTACCATAGGTGGAATCACCGGCTGGGATTGTGCCATAAGAATTAGAGTTATCAGTGATAGTCACATTAGGATTAGCGGTAGTTAAAGTTGCAGCCACATTTGTCGCCGGGTCTTGGCCATAGTTCTTTAACATAACGTATAGCCTTAAAGACTCACCAGGATTTACACGGGAATTGTTGTTTCCAGAAACTTCTTCTATGTACGAGGTTTTGTAAGTCACAAAGGCGCCTTCAGAAATTACAAGGGAATGAACAGTTTGTGGCCATAGATTATACCCAGTAACAGTGAAATAAATAGTATCTGGTGTCGTTGGAGCAATATTAAGCATAGCAACGCCATTTGCCCCTGTATAAACGGCATCAAAGAGAGTGTCCCAACCGGAAGAAGACTTCTGCAAGGCACTTACCAGTGCACCTTCAACTGGTGTACTTGAAGGAGAGAGATTTACGGTTATTTGAACCTGTGAAGGACCCATTGGAACAGTTAGAGGATAATTCAAAGAGAGTGGCTTGGGCTCCTGTGTCCAGACATAAATGGAAGGGTCTCCCATCAGATTATACATCTGGAAGTATCTCTTTGTCCTCCCACCACCGGAATAGTATCTGTAAAGTTCAATCTTTCCTTCATTAAGAGCACTTTTAACCCATACATAACCGGTATCAAACCATTCATCAAAAGTTCTTTTCTCTAAAATATCGTCCTCATCCCAGTAAGAAGTAACGGAAGAGGCATAGGATGCAATTCCTCCCTTTTGTGGCGCCCTGATCCAGGCCTCGGAGAAACATTCATCTACAGTGTATCTTCCGGTTAAGCATGCATAAGTCTGGACAAACACATATTTGTCAAAATTATTAAGCTGGTTGTAAATATCTGAAACCGAATAGGATAGACCGTTGTAGTCAGACCAGCCAGTCTCTACGCCATGACCAGAATAAACCACAATACTTCTTCCGTTGTTTATGGCATTAGTAATTATAGTAGGAGACCCTGAGGTATAATAGGCATAAACTGAGTCAGCAATCATGCCATAATTTCTAACCTTAGCGATGCAATAGTTGTGTGTACCTTCAGCAACACCATGATAAGAAGGGTCAGCAGAGGCTATAAAGAATGCCTTCTTAGCCCACTCCGTACCCTGACTCCAGAATACCCTTTCATAATTAACAGTCTTTCTCACTATGTATCCCAGTTGAGTTATGTTAGCCACTGATAACCTTCCCACGTAGACATCAGGGAAGTATTCGGATTCGTTTGTATCCAGATCCTCGTATTTTAGATCATTGGCAGGGTTATCTGCTTCTGTGCTCCTGAAATAATCGATCCTGTCAACATCACCTACAAGAACGACAAAGGTAGGTGGAACAAGCCAATTCAGATAAGCATTTTGCAAGTAATTTCTAACACTAATAGTATCACCGGCAGGGATATCACCGGGGATAGCCGCAACCTTTACCTGGTAGCCCTTCATCTTATTCCATTCTAGTAGCGGTCTTAAAGAATCAACCCACTCCGCGGGTGTAACAACAAGATAAACAACAGGGAGCGTCGGATTTCTCTTGAAATTAAAGACACCATAGTTTAAAACCTTTTTCGAGAGCATGTAATCAAAATACGGAGAATAGTACCTTTCCAGTGTCCTATAGGTTTCAGCAAGATTTCCACCCTTAAAAGTTACCTCTACCTCAATCTCGCTCACCACCTCTATTTCATCCTTTACAGGATTATATCTCACAGGGTAGATTTCAAGAGTATATAGATTGTGCCCACGCATTAAACCGGCAAAATTGACGGCAACAAAGGAACTGGGATAGAATTCGTTAGTATTATAGGTTTTCTCGTCAATTACGAAGGTTTCCTTCGCTCCTGGAATCTTAGGAACGGGCGGAAATGTGGGCTTAACCTTTAAGTCCAAACCCTTCTCCCTAAGTGAAATCCTCTCAGTCTTTATGTTGACCACTCTAACTTCCACATCTGCACCATAAGGAACCTCTATGAAATCTCTCCAGGCCGGAAGTTCTGGTCTACCGAGTTCTTGGAGGACTCCTATATCTTCGGTGTTAAATTTAATAAACTTCCTCCCATCAACCTCATACAAATCATATCCATAACCATAAAACTCATACTTGACCATTAGACCCTGGGAGTTGGAGTTTAGAAGAGCTGCTCCCGGCCTCGCTGTTACAAAGCCCTGGGAGAATATTGCGCCCATCAACAAGCTTAACCACAGCAACATTACTCACCTCCTGGGAAAATTATAATACAACAACATTCAAAAATCAACTACAAGAATTTCCAATTAGTTTTATTTTGCAATTTTAAGTTGTTAAGAATTCTTTTTTTATTACTTCTCAGCTCAGGCGGATTAACAGCCAGGTGCAAATTGGAAAGAAAGGTCTAAAAAAAGAAAACCCTCCCCGGGAGGGTTTCGAACCCCCAACCCCCTGGTTAACAGCCAGGTGCTCTGCCTGTTGAGCTACCGGGGAAGGTATATATATTATAGAAAACTTTTCTCGTTCAGTCAAATTTTTATAAACAAGCTATAAACTCAACCAATCTCCTCTTTTCTTTTAAGAACCACCGTCTTTATCCACTCACGCCCCTTACCACTCTTCAACTGCTTTTCCCTTCTCATTGCTTCTGCTCTTGTCTCTAAGGTCTCATAATAAACAAGCTTCCAAGGCCCGGCTCGCCTCTTCGTGTGCATTGTCGGTTTGTAATTAGGATCATTATGTTGTCTTAAGCGCTTTTCCAGGTCTGAGGTTTGACCTACGTAGATTTCACCCTCCGGATTAACCATAATGTAAACATAGATCATTGAAACTAAACTTAAAAATTTCTCTTCCTAAAATTATTTTGCCAACCCTAAAGCTTGTCTAAGTTCCGCCTCCAGCTGTTTCCTGATTTCCAAATTTTCCTTGAGTAACAACCTCGCCTTTTCCCTTCCCTGTCCGAGCTGAATATCCTTGTAACTTAACCATGCTCCACTTTTCTTCACTATCCCATGCTCGAGGGCAAAATCGATCAATTCACCCTCATAAGATATTCCTTCACCGTAAACAATATCAAACTCACATGTCTTATAAGGTGGGGAAAGTTTATTTTTAACAATCCTAACTTTTACCCGATTACCAATAGTTTCCTCTCCCTGTTTAATAGTAGCAATCTTCCTGATTTCCAATCTCATAGACGCGTGAAATTTTAAAGCAAGACCTCCCGGTGTGGTTTCGGGGTTACCAAAGCCAAAACCGGTCTGGATTTGCTGCCTAATCTGGTTAATAAAGATTGCACAGGTTTTTGACTTGCTCAAAACACCCACCAATTTCCTCATAGCTTTAGACATAAGTCTCGCCTGAAGGCCAACCTGAGCATCACTCATTTCTCCTTCAATCTCTGCACGGGGTACAAGAGCCGCAACAGAATCAACCACAATGAGGTCAATTGCGTTACTACGAACCAACATCTCCATAATCTCAAGGGCCTGTTCCCCCGTATCAGGTTGAGAAAGGATTAACTCGTCCACATTTACCCCTAAAGCTCTGGCATAATTTGGATCTAAAGCGTGCTCAGCATCAATAAAAGCTGCTTTACCACCCATCTTGTGTACTTCGGCGATAGCATGAAGGGCAAGGGTGGTCTTTCCGGATGCCTCAGGTCCATATATCTCTATTATCCTTCCGCGAGGATACCCACCTATCCCAGTTATTAGGTCCAGGCCAAAGGAACCAGTGGGTATCGTTTCAACAGTTATCTGAGTAGCCTCACCCAGCTTCATCACTGAGCCAGTTCCATACTGCTTTTCTATTTGCTTTAAAGTAGCTTCTAGCATTCTTTCCTTTTCTAAATCTTTTTCCCTATCAGCCATATTTTCACCTCTTTTATTATACTTTAGGAGGTGTTACCCCCCTTTGCGCCTGATACTTTCCTTTTCTATCTTTATATGATACAGTACAAAGTTCGTCCGATTCAATAAAAATTAATTGTGCAATTCCTTCGTGAGCATAAATTTTCGCAGGCAACGGGGTAGTATTTGAAATTTCAATAGTTAAATGTCCCTCCCACTCCGGTTCTAAGGGGGTTATATTAACCACAATTCCGCACCTTGCGTAAGTGCTCTTACCGAGACATATTCCAATAACATTTCTCGGTATTCTGAAATACTCCAAACTCCTGGCAAGGCAGAAAGAATTGGGAGGTATTATGCACTCTGGACCTTTGATCTCTACAAAAGAACGTGGATCAAAATTCTTAGGATCAACCACAGTCATAAAAACATCAGTGAAAACCCTAAATTCATCAGCCAATCTAATATCGTAACCGTACGAAGAGAGACCATAGGAGATTATACCACCAGTTACAAGCTTTTCCTCGAAAGGTTCAATCATCTTGGACTTTAATGCCATCTCTTTTATCCATTTATCTGATTTTACGGGCATTTTGTACCTCCTTATTCACATTTGGAATACCCACAATCTATACAGAGATAACAACCCTCCTGATACACCAATCTACCACCACATTCTGGGCATATGTCGTATTGTTTATCGGTTTCCTGTGACTTTTTCACTTTTTTGTGCAAATCAATAATTGGTTTGAGGGCTGGTGAAGTAGGAATTAGTTCAAGCTGCACCCCCCTTTCCATATATTTATCAATGGCCTTAGCTATAGCATCAGGAACAGAATAAACAACCTCACCGTTCTCTTGCCTTACTGGAGTCGAACTCTTTATGCCTTTTAGTTGCTTCACAATTTCACTGATAGGCACTCCAGAACGTACAGTAAGTGATATCAATCTTCCGATGGCCTCAGTAAAGGCCATGGTTGAAGAACCTGACTTTCCAAGATAAATAAACACCTCAAAAATCCCGTAGTCATCCTCGTTGATGGTAATATAACAATTTCCAAGGTCAGTAACCATTTTGATGGTCCTTCCCCTCGTTACTTCAGGCCGAGGCCTTGGTGTAATGAGAGGCGGCCTTGTAGAAACGGACACTTGAGTTGATTCCTTAGCAACTTTAATTACCTGTTCTTCTCGGGAACCGTCTCTATAAACTGTTAATCCCTTCAAACCCAAATAAAATGCTTCTTTGTAAACTCTTGCAACATCTTCAATTGTTGCGCTGTTTGGCATATTAATAGTCTTTGAAACGGCATTATCAACATACTTCTGGAAGGCAGCTTGAATTCTGAGGTGTCTTATGGGTTCTACATCAAAAGTTGTGTCAAAAATCATCCTTATAGGCTCGGGAATTGAATCAAACCCCTTTATACTCCTTGCGCCAGCAACTTCTTCCATTAACTCCTGTGAGTAAAAACCCAACTCTTTAGCTGAACGTTCAAAATGAGGATTTACATAAAGGAGACTTTCACCACCCAAAACTGTTTTAGTGTAAGCCAAAGAAAAGAAGGGTTCAATTCCCGACGAACAATCCGCAATCATTGAGATAGAACCCGTTGGCGCAATTGTGGTAAGGGTTCCATTTCTCATCGGATGTTTATAAATACTCTTATCAATATTAGGAAAAGACCCTTTGTATTCTGCAATCTCCATTGATTTTTTAGTAGCTTCTTCTTGAATGAAATTCATTACCCCTTCAGCAACTAAAGCCGCTTCCTCTGACGAATACGGAATTCCTAACTGGACCATCATATCAGCAAAACCCATTACTCCAAGACCTATTTTCCGGTTTGCTAGAGTCATTTGCTTAATTTCTTCAAACGGGAAATTGTTCACATCTATAACATTATCTAAAAAATGGACGCTTAAATGAGTTACTTCCCTTAATTTATCCCAATCTATTTTCTTTATTGCATCCTCAAAACTTAATATTTCGCCTGTCAAATACGCAGGTTCCCCTTTGACAAATTTACCCAGATTTATGGACCCAAGATTACAAGATTCGTAGGGCAGCAATGGTTGTTCACCACAAGGGTTAGTGCTTTCTATTTCACCTGCACCCGGTATAGGGTGTTTCTTATTAATAGTGTCGATAAAAATCACGCCTGGTTCGCCATTTTTCCACGCATGTTGAACCATCTTTTCAAAAACCTCTTTTGCTTTGAGGGTTCCGACTACTTTCTTATTCCTTGGATTAATCAATTCATATTCTTCGTCCTTTTCAAGGGCCTCCATAAATCTATCAGTAACAGCAACTGAAATGTTAAAATTGGCTAGTTCTCCCTCTTTCGCTTTGCACTCAATAAATTCTAAAATATCAGGATGGTCTACCCTTAATATTCCCATATTGGCACCACGCCGCCTACCACCTTGCTTCACAGCCTCCGTTGCTTCATTAAAAACCCTCATAAAGGAAACAGGTCCACTTGCAACTCCACCTGTGCTCTTTACAATGTCATTCTTTGGCCTTAATCTTGAAAAGGAAAAACCAGTCCCTCCCCCTGTCTTATGAATAATAGCAGTCTTCTTAATGGCCTCAAAAATTTCTTCCATAGAATCTCCGACAGGAAGAACAAAACAAGCACTCAGTTGACCAAGTGGGGTGCCCGCATTCATAAGGGTCGGAGAATTTGGTAGGAAGTAAAAATTCGTCATCATCTCATAGAATTTTTCTTCCAGCTCGCTAACACTATGAGGACTTTTAGGATAGTTCTTTTCCGCTTCGCTTATTGCCTTAGCAACCCTCCTGAAAAGGCCTTCGGGAGTCTCCACGATTTCTCCCTTTTCATTCTTGAGGAGATACCTCTTTTCAAGGACTCTGGTTGCATTTTCGCTTAAAAATAGTTCACCCATAGATTACCTCCACTCATTTAACAAAGCTACTCAAAATTAATTCAAGAGAATCACCATTCTCAACTTTCAATAAATAAACTGCGCCTGTATCAGGCGCTAAAATGAGATGATAATATAGGTTATATACCTCCATTACTTTGCTACATTCAATCTTACTTTCAATAAAAATTGATAAATCTTTCCTCATTCCAGAGATAAAACTTAAAGAGGAAGAGAAGACTCTTACATAACTGATGGTATCACTCCCTACTACTATTATCCTCCTCAAAGTATCCGAGTTAGATTGTGGTTTTACCACTGGCTGATAAAAAAGGAGTAAATTAGTTTTTTCGAAAAGTATCTCGTTTCCATAAATATAATCTTTCTTCTCAAATTCTAAAGAGATAAAATCAGGACCTTTAATGTAATATTCCAATTCCCCCATACTTTCCAATTGAATTCTATTCACAGTGGGTGTAATTTGACTTATTTGAAGAACCTCACGGATGATTTCTGTGCCGTCTTCAGTCCTGTAAATCCATCTCATATTCTCTTCGAGTGGAAAATAATCAACAAAAAACTGGTCAACAAAGTTATTCAAGCCATTGCAAGATAAAAAAATTATACCTGCTATAACAACAGCCAATTTTTCAACAGGGAACTTCCAGTTTTTCATTTTCATATTTTAATATACATTTTCAAAAAAATAAAAGTTACCCACCGAAATCTCGCAAATCCTGATAAGTGATCTTTTATCAATGGAATTCCCTTTGTTTAAACCACCTAAAACCAATATAATTAAGCAATGCTTGTTAGCGGTTTTACATATATCAGGAATGCAATAAAGTATGATTTTCCCATCGTTGAAGTAATACAATCTGTATTGCCTATCGTGGATGAATTTATTGTAAATGTGGTCGAATCGGAGGACGATACCTTAGAGCTGGTAAAGAGTATCAATAGTGAGAAGGTAAAAATCATCTACACAAAGTGGTTTGAAGAACTCAGAGGTGGTGGAAAGCCACAGGTTTTGTTCGCCAATCGTGCCCTTATGGAATGCAAGTCGCCCTGGTGCTTATACTTGCAGGGAGATGAAGTAATTCACGAAAAGTATCTGGATTATATAAAATCAGCTTTGATAAACTACCTTGAAGACGAAAGAGTTGAAGGATTTACTTTAAAATACAAGCATTTTTACGGAAACTTCACCCTATATCATGAAGGGGAAGGTTGGGTCAGAAATGAGGTAAGGATAATTAGAAATGACCCTACAATCTCAGCCTACAAAGACTCCCATAGTTTTAGAAAAAATGGAAGGAAACTTAATGTTATATCATTGGATGCCTATATATACCATTATGGATGGGCACGAAGAAAAAGCGTGTTAAAAGATAAATTAGTTGAACAAGCGCGCTGGCACTGGAAGGATGAAACGGTTGTGAAAGAAAGATTCGCTGATAAAGATTTGGAAGAGCTAATGATTCATAAAGATTCATTGCATTTTTTTACAGGCACCCATCCAAAAGTCATGCTGGAAAGGATCAACAATCAGATGTCTTCCAATGATTTTGTTTTAACAATTAAAGAAGAATATTTAAAGCGCAGCCTTAAATGGAAAATAAGGGACTTTGTCGCAGACATTAGCGAAAAAATCTCTAAAAGGAGATTTGGAGAATATGAAAATTTCAAACGCATCGGATACCACATCCCCTTTAACGGAACACATTAGTAATTTCTTAACCGTCGCATCAATTCTGTTTCCCTTTATGCCGAACGCCTACAGGACTATTTTTTTGATTATTGCTATTCTAACAGTTGCGTATCGGCCGTCCATAGTAACAAAAAAAGAAATCACTCCTTTTTATATATTATTCTTCGCTGCCATTATGGTTTCAGTTTTTTCGAAATATCCAGCAAAAGGAATATTTAACACCAAAGGAATTTTATTCGACCTCATTGTACCATTTTTCTTTTTTGCCTTTTCGCCATTAATAAAAAGGAGGAAACTTTTAAAATTGCTTCCTTACAGCGTTATTGTATTTTTAGGGGTAGCTCTATGTTTACATTTACTCTATCCGAAAGGATGGCACATCTTTAACAGAGATGGGGGACTCGTTGGATTTGTGGGTGGCAAATTAACTTATGCTGGGGTAATATCCTTCATTCTACCCGTCCTACTATTAAAACTCTCAGAAGACCAAAAAGGATCTTCCACCATTTTTTTATCCAGCTTAATAATTCTTGTAAGCCTCGCAATAAACGGTACAAGAAGCTACTATCTCGGAATCGTAGCGTTTCTAATTTTAATGATAGCTTTCTCTAAGGGAACATTTAAGTTAATTTACATGGGTATGTTGCTCATTTTTATCGCTACGGTTATACTATATCCAAAAAGTTTTAACTACGTCAAAAAAAGTATTCCAAAGGAAGAAAACGTAAGCGCCTTTTCAAGGATTGAGATGTGGAAAACGGGACTAAGAATTTTTAAGGAACACCCGCTTTTAGGAATTGGTTACGAACTTTGGTCAGAACCAAACTACAGCAAAAAACTTTTGGATAAATACGGGACATCTAAACTGCAGGAATTAAGACAAAAATTTCCTTCACTTGAAAAAGCGTTGCGAGGACATCTCCACAGCAATTATATAATGATGTTGGTTGGTGGCGGAATCTTGCTATTCTTGGCATTCATCTTCTTTTTCATTTCTTTCTTCATATTCTTTACGAAAATACCACCCCAAATCAGACTACTGGGTGTAGGGCTCCTCATAATTTTTGCAATTTCAGGTATATTCGAATACAGTTTTGGAGACGCAGAAGTTATCCAGAACTTTTCAATGGCCCTTGGTTTATTGGTAAGCCAATCAAAAGCCGATGAGAATAATAATAAGAACGCCTAATTGGTTAGGTGACGCTGTTTTTAATTTACCATTTATCAATAAAGTAGCTGAGTTAAATGAAGTTACAGCGGTCACAAAAGAAAATCTTAAAGAACTTTTCTACCAATTTAAAGTAATTACCTTCGAAACAAATTCAGAACTCTTTTGTAAGCATTTGAAACTTCGTAATGAGTATGACTATTACTTGGTTCTTCCTATCTCCTTCTCTTCCGCTATGGCCTCTTTCCTGTCCGGAACTCCCAATAGAGTCGGATTCTCTTTTGATTTGAGAGATTTTCTATTGACTAAAAGAGTTAAAATACCCCCGGACTGGAAGCAAAAACATACCACTCTCACCTATGGTCTACTCTATGAGGATTTGATTAACCCAAAGGAAGTTAGTTTTAAAATGGAAATTCCGGATGAATTCATAAATCAAGGTATCCAGACTCTCAAGGCGTTTCAATTGGATAAGACGCCCTATGTAACCGTTGCGCCCTTCGCACAATTTGGAACAGCAAAAGAGTGGGGTGAAGAGAATCTGATTAAACTAAGTTCATTATTGAGCTCCAGCGGCATAAAGATGGTTATCCTGGGAAGTAAAAAAGATATTGAAAGGTCAAAAGTCATCCAAAACAAAAATATCGTGAACTTAGTTGGCGAAACTTCACTGTGGGAGGCCGCTTTTATTGCAAAAAATGGGATTGCATTTGTAGGCGGAGACTCAGGTCTTACACATCTGGCAGCATTAACAGGCGCTAATACTATCGCTCTCTTTGGTCCAACTCCGGTAGAATGGACAAAACCTATAGGAGAAAAAGTCCGTGTACTTAGCACCAAACTGCACTGCACCCCATGCGAAAAAAGGGAATGCCCACTTAAGACTAAGGAATGCATGAAAAGAATAGAACCCGAATCTGTGTTTGAATTTATAAGGGGTTAAGATTATAATATTGTAGAGAGGAGGGATTAATAAGCTGTATATTTCTGTTTCCTGCTATTACTACCTAATTCAATACGGATAAAATGGAGGAGAGATGAGCAAGAAAACAAGAATAAAAAATGTGGTAATTTTGTTAAGTCTACTAACTTCAGTTACCTTTCTGAGGGCTGACTCCTTTAGTGCTGGAGTTCCATTCCTCATGATTTTCCCTTCACCAAGAGCAACCGGAATGGCTGCTGCTTTTTCAGCTATTGCTGATGATCCGTCTGCAACATATTATAACCCGGCAGGTTTAGCTTTTATTGAAAAGGGAGAGGTTACAGCAGTTCATACCCCTTGGCTCAGAGGCCTTGCACCTGATATGTACCACGAGTTTATTGCTTTTACATACCCACTTCCAGTTGGTACCATCGGCGCAAATTTTATTTTTCTTTACTACGGAAAAATAGAAGCTGTCATTGACGACCAGAACCTTGGTTCCTGGGCTCCTTATGACCTCCAGTTTCAAGTTTCTTATGGCTATAAGATCTCAAACAACTGGTCAGTGGGTGGAAACGTTAAATTCATCCATAGTTTTCTTGCACCAGAAGATGTGCTTTATCAGGCAACAGGAATTGAAGGTGGAGGAAGCGGAACGACCTTTGCAGTTGGAGCTGGAGTACTTTACAGGAAGCCTTTTGTTCTTGGATCAGATAACAATGCTGAGGTGAGATACTCGCTCTTCTTAGACAACTTTGGTCCAGGTCTTACAATGACCTCAACAGGAGAGAAGGATCCTCTACCGTACCATCTAAAAACCGGCCTTGCTTTCATACCGCTAAATATAAAAAATCACAAGATATCTGTTGGAATTGAAATTACAAAGGTCCTAGTAAACATCACAAACGATTACCAGGAAAAGGGCGTCAAATATATATGGGACGATGCGTGGAAGCATCTGGGCCTAGAATATACACTTTTTGATATATTTTCTCTTAGAGCAGGATATTTCCATGATGAATTAGGTTCACGAAAGGGTCCTACCTTCGGTTTTGGAGTAAGGTTTAAAAATTTCGGTTTTGATGTTTCTGATGACCACTATATTTATAGCTTCAAGCAAGGAATAAATGCACGGTTTGGCTTAAGCTATGCGTTCAAATTTTAAATTAATTATATTTTTGACAATAATTCTCTTTGCAATTTCTTGTACATCGCAAAAATCTCAAGGAACTATCTTCTGGCATGCGATGGGTGGTCCATTGGGTGACGCCCTTAAAACAGTAACGGATTGGTACAATAAAACCAACGACAAGCCGATTTCGCTCGTTAACTTAGGAAACTACAGCACTCTATCACAAAAAATAATGGGCTCCGTTGCAGCGAACACACCTCCTACTGCAGCCCAAATGTACGAATCCTGGGCTTCAGAACTGTTACAAGCCGAGAAAATAGACCCTGTTCAAAACTATTTGGATCTTATAGACCAGCTAAAGCTACAAAAAGTGTTCAACATTCTAATTGAAGGAAACAAATGGAACGGCACCCTAGTCACTTTTCCCTTCAACAAAAGCGTACCCGTTTTTTATTACAACATAGACCTTTTTGAAAAATATGGAATCAAAAAATTTCCGGAAACCTGGGAAGAATTTAGAGAAGTAGCCAAGAGGTTAACCATAGATGAAAATGGAGATGGAAAACCTGAAATTTACGGAACGGCTTATACCGTCGACGTATGGACCTTTGCCACCATACTGTACCAGAAAGGCGGAAAACTTATAAGTGGTGACTCTGTACTTTTCGACGGACCGGAGGGCATTGAAGCACTAACTTTTCTCAGAGACCTAATATACAAAGATAGATGTGCATACCTCGCCACAGGTTATTCTCATCAAGACGACTTCGCCAACGGGCGCGTCGCAATGGTGTGGGGGACTATTGTTTCATACGCCTTTATGAAGGACAGGGTAAAGTTCAGATTGGGAATTGCTCCGGTGCCTCATGACAAATACAAAAAAGTAATTATTGCAGGAACCAACATAGGTATATTTAAGGATATTCCGAAAACTGACAAAGAGAATTTCATAAAATTCATTAATTATTTCCTGGAAGACAGTGTTCAAGCTTACTGGTCTTCTCACACAGGATACGTCCCATTAACCAAAACTGCCTTTGATCAACCTATGTTAAAGAATTTTGTTGAGTCTGTGCCTGGCCTTAAAGATGGAATGCTTCAGATAGAATATGGAGACTACGAGCCAAGAGATCCCGTGTGGTTTACCGGGAGAAGGATACTCTCAGAGGAAGGTATAGAACCTGCGCTTAGGGGTTATGCAGAACCTGAGCAAAGTTTAAAAAGGGCAGCAGATTTAATCAGGCAAGAAATTGTAAGAAGAAATGCCTACGAAAATTATAGGAAAAAAACCGGATAATTATACTTTTCTCTTTTAAAACAGTATAATTTTAATATGAGCCTTGATGAAGCAAGAATAGACGAACTGCTAGTAATAAAAAAAATTACTGCCGGGAAGCACGCAACCCATCGTTTACTAAGCTTAGGCATAAATGTCGGGGATAGAATAAGAGTACTCCATTTTGGACCCTTCAAGGGGGCAATTCTTGTTGAGGATTTAGACTCAGGAGTTAGAGTGGCCCTTGGCCGGGGAATTGCCAGAAAAATCTCAGTGGAGCGTGTTCCAACAATATCACAAAACTAATTTTTTAATAGTAGGTCAACAAGGTGGATAAGAAAAAATCAAACAAAATTTTTCCCACGTCTTGTCACCAAAAAACAAATGCAATAAAAATTCACAATGAAAAAGAATTTAATTCCATTAGAATAGCCTTAGTTGGACAACCAAATTGTGGGAAAAGCACCCTCTTTAATCAACTCGTAGGATATAGAGCCCAAACATCAAATTTTCCCGGAACAACTGTGGAATTTCTCAATGCCGAAGTAGTCTACGGAGGATACCGGCTTCAGATTACAGACCTTCCGGGTATCTACTCTCTTTTGGGAACAGAGCCTGCCGAAAGGGTAACTCTAAACTACCTCCTACTGCATCCTGTTGATGTAATAGTTAATATAATTGATAGCTCAGTTCTTTCCCGAAGTCTTGAGTTAACCTTAGAACTTACCACCCTCCAAAAACCCTTGGTTCTGGTACTTAATATGAAAGACGAAGCAGAGAAGAAAGGTCTCAAAATTGACATTCAGAGGTTGGAAAAATTATTAGGAATTGACATAGTGGAAACCGTTGCAACTCAGGGGAAAGGAATAGATCAGGTAATTAAAAATATCTTTTGTGCTCGTGTCCCCAATAAGATTTTAACATTACCGAAAATAGATGAAATAATTGAAAACAATTTGAAAAAATCAGTTAAAAAAATAAGAGAGTCATACCCCACCATAATTGAGGAGACCGCAAAAATATTAGCTATTGCTGATAGTGATGGACATCTGGGTCTATTAGACGGAAAAATTAAAAAAGAGATGCAAGATGCCTTTTACAAAGCGATGGGCAATTCTCTCCCCTGGATATATATACATGAGATGAAACACAAATTAGCAATGGAAATCTTTGAAGAAAGCGTAAAAGTGGTCCATGCTAAAAGAGGAAAATCCTTCGGGTACCTCTTAGACTCTTTGGTCATGAATCAGTATATCGGTCCAGTTATTGCTCTTTCGATTTTATTATTCATATTTTTCTTGGTTCAAAAGGTTGGTGGATTCTTATCCGAAATCTTCTCCATCCCCTTTCAAATCTTTGGAGACCAAATTTCAAATTTCATAAAAAACGACTTTTTAAGGAACATGACCCAATCCGTCCTAGATGGACTGGAAAGTGGAATAGGAATCGTATTCCCATACTTCATTCCATTTATCCTATTGCTTTCTTTCCTTGAAGACATTGGTTATCTTGCCAGACTCGCCTTTGTCACCGACTACTTCCTCCACTCTATCGGATTACATGGAAAGAGTGTAGTCCCCTTCATCCTTGGCTATGGATGTAACGTCCCCGCAGTCTTTTCAACAAGAATTATCGAGAGTGATAGAGAAAGAATCACAACCGCATTCCTCGTTCCCTTTGTCCCTTGCTCCGCAAGGTTGTCAATAATTTTTGCCCTTTCCAACCTCTTCCTGGGATTTAAGTTTGCCTTTCTTCTATTTATTCTGAACATACTTATCGTCGCAACTTTGGGAAAACTATCCACATTCTTCTACAAATCCGAGGTTTCAGACTTTATTTTAGAAATTCCACCCTACAGAGCTCCCTCTATAAAAGGACTCCTAAGCAAAACCTGGTTTAAATTAAAGGATTTTATCTTATTTGCATGGCCTATTATCATAGGGGGTAGCATTCTACTTAACCTAATTCAATACATAGGGCTTGACCGAATAATCAATAACTCTCTCTCGTTATTTACCAAAGGCATTTTAAACTTAGACCCAAGACTTGGTACTGTTTTGATCTTCGGAATTCTAAGGAAAGAGTTGGCCCTTATAATGGCCTCAGAGGCATTAAACACACCTATTACCCTTTTCGCAAATGTATTGACACATAAACAGATTGCAGTGTTTGTCACCTTTATCACCTTTTATACACCTTGCCTATCAACAATCTTAGCACTCTGGAAAGAGACAGGAATTAGCAAGACTTTAATTCAAATTTTAGTCAGTCTAACGCTTGCAACAGCCCTCTCGATCTTAATAGGGGCTTTCTTTTAAACCGACTTTCTTTTCCCGAGTATCTCCATTATAGTTGTTGCTGCTTCTTCAATGGACCGTGAAGTAACATCTATTACAACAATATCAAGCTCTCTATATAGCGAAAGAGCGTAATTTACCTCTTTCTTTATCTCTTCTATATCAATGTAGGGATCGTTAAGTTCCATTTTAAGCCTACTGGCTCTTATCATTCTTATGGAACGGAGTCTTTCAGGATCAACGGTAAGGCCTATAAGTTTGTCTTTAGGAAGCTTCAAAACATGATCAGGCAAAGGCTTTCCATAAATAATTGGGACATTTGCTGTTTTGATACCACGATAAGCAAGGTAAATGGAAATAGGTGTTTTTGAACTTCTGGATACTCCCAGCAGTACCACATCAGCCTGGTCAATATCTCTTACATTTCTTCCATCATCATGTTTTACAGCAAAATTTATACATTCTATTCGCTCATAATAGTCCCTATTAAGATGTCTAAAAAGTCCGGGAACAGCTAAGGGAGAGAGTTCCAGCAAGTCTTGAAGTCTGGACAATACAGGACCAAGTATATCAATAATAGGAACTCCAAATTGAAGGGATAAAGCAATAATTTCTCTCCTCAATTCTGTAATGACAAAGGTATATGCTACTACTGCAGTGTGATTTGCAGCTTCATACATTATTTCGCGCAACTCTTCAACAGTCCTTACATGATGATATTTTTTTATATGGACATCGGTATTTGTGAACTGTGTTAAAGCAGCCTTAACGACGGTTTCACAAGTTAGTCCAGAAGAATCTGAAACTACAAATATCCATCTTTCTCGTCGACTCATCACTTCATTTTAAGAGAAGAATAAGGGAAGTGCAACTTAATTAAGCATAAAGCTTCTGGCAATTCTCACAGTAATAAGTTTTTCGCCTTGTAGTGCCTACCCACTTAATTTTTAACCTATTTCCACAGAAAAAACATTCTTTTCTGCTATAAACAGTCAATATTTTCTTAAGACCCTCTCCCCTCTTTCTCTGGTCAAAAAAAGCCTTAGAAAATACTAAAACTTGATTTAATAGTTCATTAATTTTTTCTTTCGGAATTTTTTGGGAAACGCTCTCAGGGTGAATCTTAGCCAAAAATAGAGCCTCGTTCTTAATTATGTTCCCCACGCCAGCGAAAATTTTTTGATCAAGTAAAACATCAGAAATTACTCTTTCATCTTCTGAAATAGCCTCAAAGGCTTTCTTTTTATCAAATTGATCACTAAGAACATCGACAGTATGGTCTAAAAAGGTCTCACCCCTATTCAAAAGTTTTAGAGAAGTATTGTAAAAATATAGGAAATTCTTACCGAATTTTGGCGATTCAAACTCCAAGCCGAGCCTTACCTTTTTATCTTCTTTCGATTTGTTAAGAGAGAAACTACCGTACATCAGAAAATGGACACTCAGAACCTTATCCTCAAAATATATATAAAGCCTTTTTCCAACGGAATTGATATCTGTCAGCTTTCTGCCTATCAAAATTTCTTTTTCTATCTTGGTGTTCCCGAATGTTTTTATAACTATTGAACCAATGAGAAAGGAAAGTCTATTTCTAATGTTTAAAATTCCTGGACCTTCCATTTAAAGAGTATTCTTGGAACAAAATGGGCGGTGGAGGACTCGAACCTCCGGCCTCTGCCTTGTAAGGGCAGCGCTCTCACCAGCTGAGCTAACCGCCCTGAATGGGCGATAAAAAACCTACTTATTGGCTCGCTCAGAAGTTTGGTTGAGCATCTGCGCCAGTTTACTTTTCTTCCTGGCAACAGTATTTGGATGATATATTCTCTTTACGGCTGCTCTATCAAGATACTTGTAAAGCTCGTTGAGTAATTCCTTTTTCTTATTGATATCCTGTTCCTCTAAAAACCTCTTAGTAAGGGTCTTGACAAAACTCTTATAAGATTTATTCCTGAGTCTTCTTACCTCATCCTTTCTTTGCTTCTTTAATGCAGATTTATTTACTCTAACTCCCATTGTTAAGAATCCTCCTGTACGTGAAAATTATAAAAGCCAAACAATGTATAGTCAAAAATAAAAAATGGCCCCAAGGGGACTCGAACCCCTACTGCCGCCTTGAAAGAGCGGTGTCCTAGCCGCTTAGACGATGGGGCCGTAAAGTGCTAATATTATAGAGAAACCTCGTCGAAAAGTCAAACAAACATCGACTATAAAGAATTAGTACGCCCGCTCTTTTAAATTATTTTTTAAAAAATTTAGGGGGCGAAGCTTTGCTTCGCCCCCTAAACAATTTCAGTAGACTTTTACTTTACCTTCACAAACTTACCCTTATATGAAATACCCTTTCCCTCTATGGAAATGAAGTATATTCCAGCCCTCAAATCACCAGCCCCAATCTGCGCCTCCGTATCTCCAGCTCTTAACCTTCTTGATAAAACCTCACGTCCACTTACATCGAATATCCGAACATCATTGTCAAACCACAATGGTTCACCAAACTTAAGCATTATAGAACCATCAGTAATAATCTGCGAAACTTTAATTGAATTCTGCTCTAATTGGTTCTCAACAATCCTAACAGCTGAGTAATTGTCTAGGTAAAAACTTGTGCTATCGTATACAAACCAATATGGAGGTACAAAATGCCAGTAATCATAATGCCACATAACCATCGGAGGGCCAATGTTGGTGGGACCGATTTTTTCAGCAATTTTTAATTTATAGTTGTAATTGTTATTTAAGAAGTATGTGCTGTAACCAGATTGGTCAGAAACAAACGTGGGCTCATACCATAACAATGTGTCTCCCGATACACTAGAATATGAAAAGAATACAGAGTCTCCCCTCACAAAAGCCATATCAAAACCACGGATGAAGAAATATCCATACCAGGTCAACCACCTGCTAATAACCGGAAGGCCTTCAGAAGTTGGTGTGTTAAACGGGAAATCCCTTACAATTCTAGTACCACCATAATCTCTACTGAAAGAATATTTTAACTCCCCGATTACCTCCCAAACCCAAAGTACATTCGTTCCATTAACAGCCACTGAAGGGTTTATTTCGTTATCTGCTGTATTTGCTATTATTCCAGAAGAGTAATAACGAATATTTGTACCCACATAATCCCTGTAAATTAAGAAAGATATATCGTTGTTATTAGAACCACTAAGATACTCATATGTATAATAAATATAAATCGTGTCCGATTTGTATCCAATATCTAAGTCCTTCAATTTTACAACATTACCAGCACTCCAAAAAACCTTCACCGAATCTGATGTAGTGCCGTAATTAACTATTTTCAAAATCTTTAGCGTATCATGTGTTGATGTTTGCTTTAAAATCCCAAGATAAATAATACTCGTATCTCCCCTTGATGCAGTCTCCATAAAGGCCTGTGTACAAGAATCACTACGGTAATAATACCAGCTCCCTCCGAATAAACTACTTAATTTAGCAATCCAAATAGAATTGGTAAAGTGATACATTACATATAATGAGTCACTTCTAGAGTCCTTTTCTATTTCAATATTTAGAATTTTCCTATTATAGAATTCTTGGTTATATACTAAAGACCAATCTTGTCCATTTGTTGACCTGAAAATTCTTACTTCAGTGGTATCTGTATTTCTTGTATTGGCAATTGCCGCCAACATTGTCGTATCGTTTAACCAAAGGATGTCATAGGCCACAGGGAATTGGTTTGCAGTTGAAGTCACCTTCAACATCTCAACATCATTGCCCCATCCCCATATGAAAACGGGAACGAGGATTGATACTAACAACTTTACAAGATTCACTCTCATAACAACCTCCTTTTGCCCTTCGGCAAAAACCTCTTTATGTTTAAAAATAATATTATGTTTAAAAATAATATAAAGCTATTTTTACAATATTGTAAAAAGTTAATATAAAGCTATTTTTACAATATTGTAAAAAGTTTAATGCTAAATCTGGTTTCTGTCAAGAAGCAATTTAAAAGCTTGTAATTGAAGAATTACGAAATTACATTTTTAAAATAAAAACGGGGCGATGGAAAGCATCGCCCCGTTAGTTGTCAAAAAGCTCTTTGAATTCCTAATTAACCTTCACAAACCTTCCAAAGTAAGTTGCTCCCTTGTTCTGTACTAGCAGGAAATAAACACCGGCTTTCAACCGACTTATATCCAAAACTAACTCTTCGCCTCTCTCTGAAATTTGACTCTCGAAGTTCTCCCTGCCACTAACATCAAATACTCTTACGAGTAAATCTGAACTAATGAACCCTGCATATCTCACAACTAAATTGTTGTTAACCACATATACCCTTAATCCATACCCCACCTCTGGCCTTTCCGATACGCTAACCGCTGTAAGATAATCCACATAAAAGCCCGTGCTATCGTGGTAATAGTTACCCATGAAAGACCGCCAGAAGTCCCTATGCCACATAACAGCGGGAATGTAAAAATTTCCTGTTGAGCTCTGCTGTTCTGTAATTTTAATCTGGTAGTTATAATTGTTATACAGTGGGAAAGTGCTTAAGGTCACCTGATCAGATACAAGGAAGGGTGATCCCCACACGATAGAATCCCCCGAAAAGGATCCCCTTGAATAGTAAACTTCGTTACCACTCAAATAAGCCAGGTCGAAACCGTAGAAGAAGAGCATACCCTGCCTTCTGAACCAATCAACAACTGCTGGTGATGACTCCACACCTGTTGTGTTGTGGGGGAAATTTTTTATAATTCCGCTTGTTCCGTAATTGGAACTATAGAAATATTTCAAATCGCCCGAAGCCTCATATACCCATATTACTCCAGAACCCACACTGATAACTGACATAGAAGGATAGGTTTCCGTTTGGCTGGAAACTGCAACATTCAATATTCCTCTGTAACTTATACTTCCTGAAGGAGGTACTTGTGAAACGAAAGCTTTGATATCTTTGTTAATTATGGAAGCCTTTTCCTCATAGGTGCAATAGAGCAAAACCGTATCACCTTTAATAGCAATGTCAAAATCCCTTAAGGTTCTCACATTACCTGTATCGTCAATCCCAAAGGAATACTCTATGGAATCCATTATGCTTAAATTATTTGTGCGAATAACCTTCAAAGTATCCCTTAAAGGCCTCTCCTTTCCAACAGCCAAGAATAAATATGGAACACCACCTACCCTTATTTGCTTTATGAAAGCCCTATCGCAGGAGTCAGAATAAATATTGGACAGCCCCCTCATAGTCAATGGGTCCAATTTGTAAAGTAAGATAGCGGAACCTTCGTGCAACATCATGTAAACGCTATCACATTCTGTATCATTTTCAAACTGTATGTTCAAAAGTTTTCCTCGTCCAACTAAATATGTTAGCAAATTCCAGTTCTGTCCATTGTCTACGGATCTGTAAATCACAACGAAGGTGGTATCTTCATTATGCCATTTCGTATAACCAATTCCGGCTATCAGTGTGGTATCATTAATCCAGGCAATATCGTACGCAACGGGCTGTTCCAACCCGGACGGGACGAAATTCCATACCCGCACATCGTTACCCCATGCCCATAGGAGAACAGGCATTAGAAGGTTACCAAGCATAGCAATTAACTTTTGCCTCATAGGCCTCCTTTCCGTCCTTAGACGGGGTTTTATTGACTTATTGAGAATCGCTGAGCGAATCCTAGATAAGCCAAATTATAATCCACTATTAATATCTTAAAAACTTACTCCTATTTTTCATCTTACCAAAATATAATATCTTTAATTTTTTAATTACTTCTGCATCATCTTCAGGTAAGACTCGCACTTATCCAGGTAGTATTTAGCTTCCTTATTGTCTGGCTCAAGCTTTATAACCCTCTCAAAATAACTCTTGGCTTCAGAATACTTTCCTTCAAAGAAGAGCTTTTTGCCTCTATCCATTAAATCTGGAACAGAAACCTTGGACTCCTGCTGAACAGGTTTTGGTTTCGCTTCCGCAGGAGGAGTAGTAACTACTGGACGCTGAACCGGCTGCTCTGCCTTCTTCCTCTCCTCAAGCATAACTACTCTGATACTATCTATTTTCTTTCTTACTTCATTATTCTCAGGATCAAAGCTCAAAATCCTCTGCAATTCATAGATTGCATCTTGATACTTTCTCTGCTGTAGATAATTTTCCGCTTTACTCTTATATTCACCAATCAGGGCATTTTTAGCTACTAATAAAGAGTCCCTCAGTCTAAGACCTTCTTCTTCCTCCGAGAATAGCTTCAAAGCTTTCGTAATTTCAATTTCTGCATTCACGAAATCTCTTTTCTTAAGGAATTCTCTGGCTCTATCTAGAATAACGGTATAATCTACATACTCCTTGCTGTATCTCAACTTAACTTCATAAGTAATCGCTTTTTCACCTTTCGGTATCTCAATAATCGTATTCAATGGACTATATTTTGGAGAATTGGAGACCCTTATAGGGTATACTCCAGGTTTCAAAGTAATCGATGCCAGACCCAACTCATTAGTCTCTAATTGGGAGAATTTCTGATCTGCGGACTCAATTTTTGCAATTTTAACTGGTTTTCCAGTAGCTTGCTCCTTTACAACAATCTTCACTTCCGTTAAAGCTGGCTTGATAATAGCTTCAGAGGGAATCTCAGCCCTTACTCCTGCAAAGAGTTGATAAGCTCCAAAAGGATCTTGAGGTGGGTAATAGGAGTATCTTAAATTCGCAAAGAATTCAACGCCTTTAAATGGACCAACAAATATACCAATGTTTCTCCTGCACGATGCTGTATAACCTTCCCAGGTTATTCTCAAAAAATCAACGGGTTTAATAGTTAACGAACCAAAAAATCCCGGGCTCTTAATTGGATTTACAAAACGAGAAGATAGAGCATATTTACCTAAACCAACCCCAACACCAAGTTCGACGAACTTGAGTGGTTTTGCATAAATGCTTGCGAAAAGAGGAATTCTCTCAAAAACTGATGATGAATCAGAAGGAACATACACGGTCCCTTCCGACTCGATATCTGGAATAATTAAGCCATTCAGCCCCCATAATGCATAAAACATCCCATTGTGCCAGACTACATGCTGAAGGGTTATTTCAAGATTCTTATTAAGAGAATATCCCAAGTTTAAAAATAGATTCTTATAAACTACCCCAACTCCTATACCAAAAGGAGGTAGAATTCCTTTGTAGGTAGAGTCTGTATAATACCCATCCTGAAGCTTAAAACCCTTAAAGGTCGAAGCATGAAAGCTAATTTTCTCAGAAACTACAGGAGTGGGAAGGTCTATATTATTTCCCATAAAGAACTGCGCTCTCAATGGAACTACCAATAACATTCCTGCCACTATTGACACTAATAATCTCTTCATCCTAACCTCCCGCTATAATTAAAATTTTAATCTTTGTTCAATATAATGTCAACACATAATGCACCAAAAAAGCACAATAAAAAAAATCAATACTCCAAAAGTACTTGAACTTCGTCATAAAGCCTGACCTTGCCACCCTTCAAAATTCTACCAAATCTACCCCATCGTGAGACTGCAAAAGGCCTTCCCTCATCCACATATTCTTCCTTTCCAATTCTTTCAATTAAAATCTCGGCCTCCCCTATCCTCAGTTTTTTTCCGGGTAAAAGGAAGTATTCAGGTATTCCAATAATTGAAATGTTCTCCGTTATTTCATTCATACCAAAGGTAAACTTACTTGAAGGAATCCTTGAAAGAGCTTCTAATGGGAAAATAGATATCTTTTTATCTGTGCCCGCATGCACATCACCCTCGACTCCAAACTCCTCTATCAATTTGATTTCATTACATCTTTCCTTATCCCCTCTCTTTTCACTTTTACCAAGTCCCACTACTTTACCTATTGCTAAATAGTTCCTTTTGACATGCCCTGATTTACCACCTTCCTTTTCAAGAAGCATAATCTCTTTGATTACAGTCCATCTCTCATGTCTTTTAAGCATGTCATAAAAATTCAGTGCTGCCAGAGCACATGCCGAGAGTGCCTCAATCTCCACCCCTGTTTTACCAACATTCTTAACTGTGGAAAAAATCTCGATAACACCAATATCATGAACCTTAAAATCCACTTCAATATCCGTGAGAAGAAGGGGGTGACAGAAGGGTAACAGTGGAGGAAGAACCTTCGCACCTTGTAATCCAACAGCCTTAGAAATTGTCAAAATATCTCCCTTTTCCACCTTTCCTTCCTTTATGAGTTTAATAGCCTCCTCTGATGTTAAAATAACTGCATAAGCAACTGCCTTCCTTTCAGTGTCATCTTTTTTCGTTACATCAACTGTTCTCATACTTAATACCTCCAGTTTTTATCTCGCCACAAAAATTAAACTGAATTACTTCTTTTATATTTTCGTAAGGATACCTTTTTAAAGCCCACATCAGTTTAACCACTAATACTTCTAAACTCTGGTCAAAGCCTTCAATAGCTCCCAACTCCAATGCCCTCTTACCAACATCATAAGCACACATCTTGGTAATACCATGAAGGCATTGAGAAGTAACCACTACCGGGATCTTCTTCTCCCTTGCACTTTCAAAGAAAAAATCAAAGTTATATGGAATATTACCTGTTCCAAAACCTTTGACAATTATTCCCTTAATCCTATCGTTTTTAAGTAAAAAAACCAGGTCGCCAGCATCCTGCCCTGGTATTAGTGTCACTACAAAAATATCAGTTTCAAAACCCTTTTCCACAATAATCTGCCCATCATGTCGTTTAGGAACATCTTTTCTAATCTCTATATCGACACGAATTTCTCCTACGTCATCATCATTGACTGTTTGAAAGGCATCCAGCCTTGATTCTGAGGCTTTAGTAGACCTTGCTCCCAAAATAATCCTTTTATCAAAAACAATATAAACTCCCGAAATATCTAATGTCGCTACCCTAACAGCATTTATTAAATTATTGCGTGCATCAGAATGGAGCTTTACAGCCGGGATTTGAGAACCTGTCAATATAATTGGCTTTCCTAAATTCCGAATGGCGATAGACAGTGCTGAAGCAGTATAGGCCATCGTATCTGTACCGTGCGTAATAACAAACCCATCATACTTATTATAATTTCTGCTAATTGCATCTATTATGATATCCCATTCCCTAGGCGTCATATTTGTACTGTCCATATTGGCAATGTATTCCACATCTATCTCTGCAAAATCTTTTACCTTCGGCTCAATATTGAGTAAAATATTCAACGCCTCCTCTTTATTTTCTGGAGGCACAAGGGCACCACCAGGACCCTCTCGCATTATAATTGTACCACCACAAAACAGTATAAGAATCTTTGGCTTGTTCATATATTAAGTATAACTCAACAAAGATGTAAAAACCGCTCGGTCAAATTAATAAATTTCTGCAAAATAATTTGAATAAGGCCAGCTTTTACTTTATATTTAAATACTCAGGAGGATGCCCATGCTGAAATTTGATATAGTAAAGATAGTAAAACCAGATGATGTGAACTCCATCCTGGGTCAATCTCATTTTATCAAAACCGTTGAAGACATAGAAGAAATATTGGTTACTTCTGTCCCCGGAATCAAATTTGGGATAGCTTTCTGCGAATCATCAGGCCCCAGACTTATCAGATACAGCGGGAATGACGAGGAATTAACTAACCTGGCCATTGAAAATGCAAAGAATGTGGGTGCAGGGCATTTCTTTATATTACTATTAAGAAATAGTTTCCCAATTAACGTTCTAAACTCACTAAAAAACTGTCAAGAAATTGTTAACATATATGCCGCTTCCGCAAATCCCGTTGAGGTTATTGTTGCTGAAACAGAACAAGGGAGAGGTGTGATGGGTGTGATTGATGGCCTTTCACCCATTGGTGTAGAAACCCCCGAAGACAAGAAGGCTCGACACGAATTCCTAAGAAAAATTGGATATAAGAAGTGAAACACGCACTGATTCCATTATTAATAACAGGTTTTTTCATAGCTGGGTGTACAACAAGGAAAAGCATATATGAAACCATTCCAAGAGTTGAATTCTCCTTTGAAGATTTTTATCCCGATGGTGGCATAGAGTCCGAATCTTTAGAAGTTCAAAACATACCTCAGAAGGTTCTTAATGAAGAATTGAAAAAAGTTGAACAGGCTTTAAAGGGAAGGCTCGCTCACTTCGGCCTAATACTCGAACCAGAAGAGGAAATCGAAATTGCAAAGTGGTACTACTATTACACCACACGAGGAAGAGAACGGGCAATTCGGGCACTCCAGAGAGGAGCCCCCTATTATAAATCTATGTTAAAAATCATTAAGTCTTACGGATTACCTGAAGACCTAATTTACTTACCTATTATTGAAAGTGGGTTTAACCTCTATGCAGTCTCAAGAAAAAAGGCAACAGGTCCATGGCAGTTTATGTCCTATACTGCTAAGAAATATGGCCTTATAGTGGATTGGTGGATAGACCACAGACTTGACCCTATTTACTCCACCCATGCAGCATGTAAATACCTGAAAGAACTTTACGAAATCTTCGAGAGATGGGATTTAGCAATAGCTGCCTACAATGCAGGCGAGGGCAAAATTTACTCCCGTCTTGTCAGAACCAATGGAGAAAAATTCTGGGATATCAGAAGGCAATTAAAAAAAGAAACAAGAAATTATGTTCCTTCGTTCCTCGCTGTAATAATGTTCGTCAACGATAATAGAGAACTTGTGGATTCCATTATTAACAATTCTCCACTCTTTGAATATGATAGTGTGATGGTACCTTATCAGGCGAACATAAAACAACTGGCATCCTGGGCAGGGATTTCCGAAAGTGAGTTCCGATACTATAACCCTTCGCTAAATCGCTTCGCAACACCACCTTACTTAAAAAACTATTATGTCAGGATACCAAAGGGAAAAGCAGAAACTTTCCTCACCAATATGAACAACACTCCCAAAGACCAATGGTTTAGAGCAGAAGTACACGTAGTCAAGAAGGGAGAAACACCCTCAACTATTGCGAGGAAATATAGAGTTTCAACGAATGCTCTTTTACAGGTTAACAATATAAGGGACCCAAGGACATTAAGACCCGGACAGGTTCTTATAATACCATATGGGCCATCAGCACCGTATCAAACAATTCCATATCAAAAAACCAGTAATACAAAAGCTACAACACCAAAAAATTCAGGAGAAGCATCCAACAACTCAAAGGGTGTGAAATACAGAGTCCAACCCGGTGATACCCTTTTCTCAATAGCAAGAAGATATAATGTAACAGTCGCGCAAATAAAAAAGTGGAATAGCTTAAACTCTGATAAAATTAGGTCTGGCCAGACCCTCACAATATACCTGAATTAGGCCGACCAGACCTTTAATTTCTATTGTTCCATTAGTTCAAAATCGTCTTTGGATGCTCCACACACAGGGCAAACCCAATCGTCTGGGATTTGTTCAAAGGGTGTTCCCGGTGCTATTCCACCATCCGGATCGCCAACTGCCGGGTCGTACACATACCCACAAACCACGCATCTATATTTTTTCATGATTACCCCCTATTCTTGAACTTTTATTTCCTTAGAGTTCTCCCAAACCCCATGAATGTTACAATACTCAAGAGCAAACAATATGGCATTCGTATCCAGTTTCATCTTAAAAGTTACCTTTGGTTCTGCAAAAGTAGGACCAAGGTCGAAGGTAGCCACATGGACTGGATTATTGGGGCGTCCTTCAATAACTGCATAGACCTGAATCCACTTAATATGATGTTCAATTGTATTGGGATGAGACACATCTTTACCCACTATAATGGTAACTTCAAAGGGTTCACCCTTCTTTACGGACTCAGGTGCCTCAATATAGGGCACATGTTTTTCCTTTCCCTCTTTTTCGGCAGGCATTAAATAATCGCCAAACTTCATAACAAAAACCTCCTTTTAAACCAGTTTTTTTCCTTCTTCACTGATTACATATTTTCCTTTTTCCGGACTATCAGCAAGCCCCTTATTCTTAAGACTCCTGAGCTTTGCCATTACCTTCGCCACCTCAACACCAAGGGCTTTGGCAACTTCACCACAACCCATAGGGGTTTTAGAATTAGCCAAAACGCCCAATATTTTTTTATCCATATCATCCGGTCCTTCAGTTTTTGGCTTTTTTGTGCATGGCATTTCTAAACCTCCTTTTAAAATTTCACAAATTTATCCTTTGAAACTCCGCAAATGGGGCAATGGTCAGGAGCTTCACCCTCAACAGTGTATCCGCAAACTGGGCATATATAAATGTCTCCTATTTTTAAATCCTCTTTCCTTTCTGCCTTTTCCTTAGCATCGGCATACATTGCCCTGTGGATTTTTTCTGCTTCTAATGCGAAATGCATAGAACGGATGGCGTCCTTCTCTTCTTGAAGGTCAGCAACTGCCTTATAGGCAGGATACATTTCCTCTATCTCAAAGTTTTCGCCTTCCCATCCCGTCTCCAAATTATGAACGGTGTCCTTTACTTTACCCAGCGTTTTCAAATGATTACGTGCATGAACCAGTTCGGCATATGCAATGGCGCGAAAAAGTCTCGCTATATTGGTGAATCCTTCTTTATCTGCTATTTCTGCAAAAATCATATATTTCATATGGGCCATGCTTTCGCCCGCGAAGGCGCTATTCAGAAATTCTTCTGTCATTTTACGCATAATTTACACCTCCTTTTGTTTTGCATCTAATAGCCTCTTGTAATGCCCATCTTCAAAGTTAATTAAATCTAAAATTCCTTCTTTTTCGCTCATTTCATCTACTTTGCAGAATAGATCCATGTAATAGGCTTTAGACTCCTTTTCTTTTTCAATGGCAAGTTCCAAGAGTTCCTTTATGGACTTAAACTCAACTCCCTTCACGTCAAATTCACCTACTTGGGGGATTTCCCTTGGTTCCTCTCCAAACTTTCTCAAATATAGGTTCCTAAGAAACGTTTCGTGTCCTTCCTCTTCAAGAGCCATATATTCAACGAGTAACTTAATTTCACCCGCTAATTTTCCCGATAGAATCCTGTAAAAATTTGCTGACATTCGCTCTCTCCAAATGCCCGTTTCAATTATAGTTTTCAAGTCCATATTTAAATTATAACCATTGATATTAAGTCTGTCAAATTGTTGTATGAAATTCAATATTTAAACAATTACAAATTGAACGAACCCCTCTCTGATTCAATAATTATAATAATGAAAACAAAATTTGAGATTTCCGCAGGCGGTGTTGTATACAAAAAAGAAGGTGATAATTATTCCGTCCTTCTCATAGCAGTGAAGAAAGGAACCGTGTGGACACTACCAAAGGGTCTGGTGGAAAAGGGTGAAAAGCCAGAAGAAGCAGCGTTGAGAGAAATTAGAGAAGAAACGGGAATAATAGGTGAACTTGAATCTTTTCTTGACAAGATAGAGCTTTGGTTCTTTCAAAATGAAGATGGCGAAAAAGTTAGACATCACAAAATAGTATATTATTACCTTGTTAAGTATGTTAACGGTAACCCAGTCGAGCATGACTTTGAAGTGGAAGATGTAAAATGGTTTCAGATTGATGAGGCCGTTAAAATTTGTTCTTACGAAAAGGACAGAGAGGTATTAAAAAAGGCAAAAGAAATACTGGAGAAAAATAATGTTTGAAACGCCGGACCTTCTTAAGACTGTAAATACCTTGGTCAATGTTTTAGAAGACTCAGCAGATTTAGATGAAATCCTCTTTGCAACTCTAAGCGCTATAACTTCAGGTGAAAGCTTTGGGTTCAATCGGGCGGTCGTAATGTTATTCGACAAGGAAGTGTTACGCCCGTTCTTTGCTATGGGGCCTTTAAATAAAGATGATGCAGAGAGAATCTGGAAAGAACTTAAAGACAAAAAACTTAGCCTTGACGATCTAATCAAGGGTTATTCAAAGGAAAAATTTGAGAATGAGTGGAACAAGTTAAAAACCCTCTTTGAAAACATCACAATTTCTAAAGATGAGTTAAAAAAGGAAAACTCTGAGATCGAACTTGCACTTGTAGAAAGAAAGGCAAGGATTTGCAGTCTTGATAATCCGAATACCTTAGAGTACAAAAAATTTTCAAATCTTGGTGCAAAGGAGATTGCAGTAGCTCCTTTAGTAACATTAAAAAAGGAACTGGGTGTAATTATTGCCGATAATTTTCTCACATCCACACCCATCACCAGAAGTAAACTTATGGCTTTGGAAACCTTTGTTTTTCAAGCTTCCATTGCCATATCAAGGGCGTTACTCGTAAAACAGCTGGAAGAAAAAGATAGAATGATTTTAGATTTACAGAGAAAAGCAATTTACCAAGAACTCGTTTTCCGGTTAAGCCACGAAATAAAAAATCCCCTAACGGTTTTAGGAGGAATTGCATCCATTCTTTCGGAGGAGATCGACACCAATAATCCCTTAAGAATATATGTAGACACTATTATGAATACAGTTATTAAAATGGAAAACATCCTTAAACAGACCATTGAATCATTAAAATCACAGGCTGAGACGACACGAGAAAAGGCCAATTTGAACGACCTAATTAGACAAAAAATTATTGAACTTCAGAATTTCTTTAAAGTTAACAAAGTAGATGTAGAATTTAAACCTTTACCAGAGCTCCCGGACCTCCTATTACCAAAAGAAAAGATGTCCGAGATTCTTGAATATATCCTTTTCAATGCTGTGGATGCGATGCCCAATGGAGGGTTAATAGAGATCTGGATGGAACTTGAAAAGAGTGGGGTTTACATATATATAAAAGACTCTGGAATGGGCATACCCCCCGAGGTCCTTCCCAGAATCTTTGATCCATTCTTTTCTACAAAAAAAGAGGGATATGGACTTGGTTTGTACAATGCAAAACAAATTTTATTTAGCCTTGGTGGAGATATTGAGTGCTTTTCGGAACTCGGTAAAGGGACTATTTTCAGGATTTTTCTACCAATACCAATACCTTAAAAGAAACTGTATTTTCAAAATTACTAAAAATCGCTAATGTCGTAAATTCCACTTTCTTATGCGCTTTACAAGATTTATAATAAAGCAGTACAGGAGGGAAGATGAAGCGTATTATAGAATGTGTCCCAAATTTTTCCGAAGGAAGAGACCCTAACATAATAAATGCAATTGCCAAAGAAATTGAGAGTGTATCAGGAGTCAAACTTCTTGGTATAGATCCGGGGTATGCAGCTAACAGGACCGTTTTCACCTTCGCAGGAGAGCCCGAAGCCGTTAAAACTGCAGCAATGAAGGCTATTGCTAAAGCTACCGAGTTAATAGATATGACCAAGCATAAGGGAGAACATCCAAGGTTAGGCGCCTGTGATGTGGTTCCTTTCGTACCTGTTTCAGGTGTAACTATGGAAGAATGTGTAAAAATTGCTCATGAGATAGGCAAATGGGTTGCTGAAGAATTAAAAGTTCCTGTCTATATGTATGAAGAAGCAGCAACAAAACCCGAACGTAAAAGTCTTCCCAATATCAGAAAAGGCGAATATGAAGGATTACCTGAAAAATTTAAAGACCCCGAATGGCATCCTGACTACGGCAAACCGGTTTTTAACCCTAAGTCCGGTGCCTACGTCATAGGAGCAAGGGAGTTTTTAATAGCCTACAATGTAGACCTTAACACAAAGGACAAAAAGCTTGCCAATAATATCGCAAAGCGTATAAGAGAAAACGGTTACACCATTATCGATGAGAATGGGGAGAAAAAACAAATACCGGGATTACTGCCACACGTAAGGTCCATTGGATGGTATATTGACGAATACGGGATAGCACAAATTTCAATTAATTTAATAAACTACAAGAAAACCCCTCTCTGGAAGGTTTTTGAGACCTGTGTGGAGGAGGCCCAAAAAGAGGGTTTGAGGGTCACAGGCAGTGAGATTGTTGGACTTGTTCCAAAGGAAGCTTTACTTGAAGTTGGAAGGTATTATTTGAAAAAACAGGGTAAAAACACCGGTATTCCGGAAAAGGAAATAATCCACATAGCCATAAAATCCTTAGGCCTAAACGATGTTCAAAAATTTGAACCCGAAAAGAAAGTGATTGAATATCTCCTTGAGGACCCACAGGAATCCAAACTTCAAAACATGCAGATAAAAGAATTTGTTGACGAACTCTCCAGCGATTCTCCTGCACCGGGAGGAGGAAGCGTCTCAGCACTCTCCGGAGCACTCTCAGCTGCCCTATCATCCATGGTGGCAAATCTAACCTTTGGTAAAAAGGGATATGAAGATGCGAACCCACTCATGGAAGAAGTATCAAATAAGGCGCAGGAATTGAAAGACACCCTATTAAAAATCATAGATGAAGATACCCAGGCATTTAACAAAGTAATGGCTGCCTTCGCTCTGCCCAAGAGGACCGATGAGGAGAAAAAGGCAAGGGAACTGGCCATTGAAAAAGCAAACCAGGAAGCAACCCTCGTTCCCTTAAAGGTCATGGAATTGTCTGAAAAGCTTGTAGAACTGGCCTCTAAGGTAGCGGAAAAGGGTAACAAAAATGCCCTCAGTGATGCCGGTTGCGCCTTCCTGCAAGCGAGAAGCGCCTGTTATGGAGCTTATTTCAATGTTATGATTAACCTTCAGGGAATAAACGAAGTGGAATTCAAAAAGACGGTTTCTCAAAAAGCTGAAGCTATTCTGAGCAAGGTGGTAGCCCAGGCAGATGAAAAAACCAAGGAAATAGAACAAAGGCTAAAATTTATTTAAGGTGTAAAATATTTAACGAAAAAAGCTGAAACCTAATCTTCATCGACGGATAATTTTTAGAACTTCTTTTCTGCGAATAATTTTTTGCGTGGTTTTTACTTTTCTTTAGGTGCCCTTTGCCAAGTATAATTAACCCATGAAGATCAAAGAACTACCCGCAGAAGCCCGGCCGAGGGAAAAACTTATTCTTTTGGGTCCATCCCACTTAAAAAATTATGAACTGTTAGCCTGCGTTCTCGGAAAAGGAACGGTTAAGGAAGATGTGTTAGCCATTGCGAAAAGAATCATAGAACAATACGGTAACAACCTCTTTCTGCAAAATTTCAAAGTGAAAGACCTTCAGGAACTCTTTGAGATTGGAATTGTCCAGGCCTGCCAGATTACCGCCATGGTGGAGCTCTCGAAACGCCTCTTCAAAGAGAAATCTACCAATCAATTTCTTAAGCCGCAGGATGTTTTTGAATATTGCAAAAATATGAAGTTCTTTAAAAAGGAACATTTAAGGGGATTATATCTTGATGTAAAAAATCGGCTGTTAAGAGACGAAATCATCTCCGTTGGAACGGTAGACAAGACTTTATCCCATCCAAGAGAAATTCTAAGACCAGCAATTGAAGTATCTGCTGTATCCTTCATCCTGGTGCACAATCACCCATCTGGAGACCCCACCCCCTCACCGGAAGACTTGAATTTCACGAAAAAGGTGAAGTCCATATCGGAGATCATGGAAATTGAATTTTTGGACCACATAATTATCGGCGACGAAAATTTCATAAGCTTGAAGGAACTTTTAAAGTTCTAACTCTTTTTGTAAATTCAACTTACAGATTTTAAAATCATTTTCATGAAAAGAATCTGGGCACCATGGAGAATGGAATATATACGTGTTGCAAACAAACCTCAAAATTGTATCTTTTGCGAAAGAAACCAGTTTATATTGAAAGAGACTGACCATGCCTTCATCATGCTTAACCTCTTCCCATATAATCCGGGGCATGTAATGGTTGCACCTAAAAGGCATGTGAAAGAGCCCACAGAACTAACTGAACAAGAAATTTTGGAAATTTTTAGACTAATAAATCAAAGCATAGAAGTTCTTAAAAAAGAGGCCAACCCTGATGGTTTCAATATTGGTGTGAACATTGGAAAGGTGGCAGGAGCGGGATTTGAAGGTCATCTCCATTTCCACATAGTACCCAGATGGAACGGGGACAACAACTTCATGCCTGTAATAGGAGAGGTTAGAGTGGTACCAGAAGGCATTGAAAAAACTTTTGAAAGACTAAAAAAGTACTTTGAAAAGGAATAGCCATGCCTTTTGCAAAAATTGAAGAAGCCATAGAAGATATAAAAAATGGTAAAATAATAATCGTCGTAGATGACGAAGACAGAGAAAATGAAGGGGACTTTTTGGTGGCTGCCGAAAAAGTCACACCGGAACACATTAATTTCATGACGAAAGAAGGAAGAGGACTGGTTTGTCTCGCCCTTACTGAAGACCGATTTCATGAATTAGAATTGGACTTACCGCTCACGAATACCTCAAAGCACGGAACCAACTTCGGAATTCCAATAGATGCTAAGGAAGGAACAACCACAGGCACCTCCGCCTTTGACAGAGCATTAACCATTAGATTCGCCGTTGATAAAACTAAAAAGGCTGAAGACTTTGCAAAACCGGGACACGTATATACCCTTATGGCAAAAAACGGCGGTGTTTTAAGGCGCGCAGGGCATACTGAAGCCTCTGTCGACCTTGCCAGGCTCGCAGGTCTCTATCCGGCCGGAGTAATTTGCGAAATAATGGATGAAGATGGCTCAATGATGAGACTGCCCAAATTAGAAAAACTGGCCGAAAAATATGGCCTGAAGATCATTACCGTTAGAGATATAATCGCATACAGAATTAAGCACGAAAAACTAATAGAAAAGGTCGCCGACGCAGAGCTACCGACAAAATGGGGACGATTCAGAATCATCGGTTATAAAGATATATTAACCGGTGAAGTGCACGTGGCACTTGTAAAGGGTAATATTAAAGAAAAAGACAACATCCTTGTTAGAGTGCACTCCGAATGCCTCACAGGCGATGTTTTCGGGTCTTTCCGTTGCGATTGTGGTGACCAACTCCATAAAGCAATGGAAATAATAAATAAAGAAGGTGTTGGCGTTTTGCTTTACATGAGACAGGAAGGTAGAGGAATAGGCCTTGAAAACAAATTGAAGGCTTACGAACTTCAGGACCAGGGCTATGATACAGTTGAAGCCAATGAAAAATTAGGCCTTCCTGCTGACCTGAGAGATTATGGAATTGGTGCACAAATTCTGGTAGATTTAGGAGTTAGAAACATAAGGTTAATGACAAACAATCCCAAGAAAATAGTGGGGCTTGAGGGTTTTGGGCTGAAAATTGTGGAAAGGATACCAATTGTGGTAAAGCCCAGACCTGAAAATTTGAGGTATTTAAAAGTTAAAAAGGAAAAATTGGGTCACATTTTTGACGAATCAGATTTTGAAATAACAGGAGAATAAAATATGGAATTTGTAGGAGAAATAAAAGGCAAAGGTAAAAAAATTGGAATAGTGGTCTCCAGGTTCAACGAATTTGTAACCGAGAGACTGGTAAAAGAAGCTTTGGAAGAGCTAATACAGAACGGTCTTGAAAAAGAAAATATTGACATATACAAGGTGCCTGGTTCCTTTGAAATGCCTGTGGTGATCAAAAGGATCCTGGAGAAGAAAAAATATGACGGCATTCTCGCCCTCGGTGCCATCATAAGGGGAGACACACCCCATTTTGAATATGTAGCTGGAGAGGTTACAAGGGGTCTTGGCAGATTAAGCATTGAGTACTCCACACCAATTGCCTTCGGGATTATAACCGCAGACACCATGGATGATGCTATTGAAAGAGCAGGTGGAAAGAAGGGCAATAAAGGAAGGGATTCTGCAAGGGCACTCCTTGAAACCTTAGGACTCCTTGAAAAAGCCGGGCTATAAATGATCAAAGACGGGGAATTCATCATCCTCTACGGAGGTAGTAAAGCAAACTATTTTGTTCAATTTAGGTCCGGACTTAAATTTTCATCCCATCTCGGGGAAATTACCTTAGGAGAAGAGGTTGACTTTGGAGATACAGTATTATCTCACACGGGGCACAAATTTTACATCTTGAGGCCCTCCCTTTCAGACCTAATACTGAATATAAAAAGAAGAACTACCATAATGTATCCCAAAGACATAGGCTATTTAATTCTGGAAACCGGACTCAAAGAAGGTTCTGTAGTTGCTGAAGTTGGCTCTGGCTCCGGTGCACTAACGGTAATCCTTGCCAGTATTGTGGGAGATAAAGGTAAAGTCTACTCCTTTGAAATAAGAGAAGAATTCCAACAATTAGCAAAGGAAAATGTTTCCAAATACAATTTGTCCCATAGGGTGGAGTTTCTCCTGAGAGATGTGGCAATTGAAGGATTTGGACTTAAGGACATGGATATCATTTTTGTAGATGTCCCTGAACCCTGGGCCATAGTGAAGTGGGCGTGGGAATCCCTGAAAGGTGGAGGCTTTTGGGCATCCTTATCCCCCAATGTGGAGCAGGTTCAAAAAACGGTCTCAGAGTTAAAAAGCAACAACTTTATTTTAATAAAGACCATAGAAATTCTTGAGAGGGAGATCCTTGTAAGGGATGTGGGAACGAGGCCAAAGGAAATTATGATATCCCATACTGGATATCTTACCGTAGCAAGAAAAGTGAAATAGAGAATCCTAAACAATAACGGGGGAATTATCTTGATTCATCAATTTTTAAGCTTACTTTTACTTCAAGTCCCTTCCGAAACCCTTCTGGTCAAAACCCAAAGGGGATATTTGAAAGCGGAAGTGCCTCGGTATCTTTATGAAAAACTCACAAGGGAAGAAAACACTGAACCCTCTTCAATATTCCTTGTCATTCAGAGAAACATCAAAATCTTTAGAAGAGATTTTGTTCCTAAATTAAGTAGGGAACAGGACAGAAGAAATTCAGCAATCCTACTCGACGAGATTGAAGAACTCTCCTACCTCCTATACCTTTAAAGTCTTCAATTCGAAGAAGGAATAGTGCTACAGCCAATGAGCGAAACCGATTTTGAGAAGCTTATTACGGCTATAAACAAAGAATTATTCACTCAAAACAAACTGGCAATCCTGGAAATTGCAGCTAAAGAAAACTACTTTGAAACCAGTCAAGTTTCTCTAATCTTGAAACAGTTCTTTACCGATTCGAATAAGATAAGCGCTCTCAATATTCTTTTGCACAAAATTTTAGACAAGCAAAACCTCTACTTACTCCTTGATGAATTCACCTTTTCCAGTTCAAAGGAAGAAGTTAAAGAGCTACTCATTAACCATTAACTTCAACTACAAATCAAAACTAACTCCTTAAAACCTACGAGACTCGAAATTTAAATACTCAACCTTTTAATCCACTAAAACTCCGTTTTAGAACTGAAGTTGAAGTCCTTGACGAGCAATGTAGGCATGTAGATGGAGAAACTCACCTCTTCACCCACCACCCTTTTGCCTTTACCTATGTCCACTATGCTACTCAACATCCGGGCGGGAGATTCGTTAAACCTGAAGTTTTTAACGGGATACTTGATTTCTCCATTTTCTATGTAAAAGAGACCATCCCTTGTCATTCCTGTAATAGTTATGCTCTTTCTTTCCACAAATCTCACGTACCACACCCGTGTCACCAGAAGACCCTTTGCCACCTTTTTTATTAACTCCTCCGTTGTTTTCTCAGAATCTTCGAAAATCAAAGCAAAAGGCCTTCCTGTAGGCTTCTTACCCTGTTTCTTGGCCCAATACCTGTCATAATACAGATTTTCAAGCACCCCGTTTCTAACCCAGTAGGTCTTCTTCAAAGGCAAACCATCCATATCAAAGGGTATAGATGGATTCAGAGGTGAGAAGGGGTCACTGTACATATTAACCCTTTCATCAAAAACCTTACTTCCCAGTTTACCTGCAAAAAAGGTCCTTCCCTCATCTGCACCCCTTGCATCCATATCAAAGAGCATGAAAACTATGAGGTCTGCAACGGCAAGGGGCTCAAGGATAACGTCGTATTGTCCGGGTTCTAAATCACGAGGATTTTGACCCATAAGGGCTTTCTCTCTTGCAATTTCATATACTTTAAAGGGGTCAAGCAGGTTTATATCCTCATTGTGGTCCTTGGCATAACCAGAGGAGGTATCACTCATAACCGTATTGGAAAATTTCGCCATGGTAGTCTCGTAGTAAGCCTCAACCCCATTGGTGTTAAACACACCAATCTGGTAAAGTCCGTTGGTGAAAAGTCCTGCTACCTTTAAGTTTTTGCCCTTTGCATTCTCAAATATCTTTTTCAACGCATCAGCTTTTGAGGAAGGAGATGCATTTTCCGTATCAGCAACAGCTCTTGAAACTAAGGGAATATCTTCTTCCTTCTCAACAGGAGGAACATATTCAGGGTCAGGAACATTATTTTTCGCAACTTCAATTGCTCTTTCTACCAAATCTCCAATCCTAAGATCATCATTGAGTGTCGCAGATATGGACCCGGTTCTCTCACCAAGGTGGACCTTTAAGGTAATAGTTGTAACATCCTTTGACATATTTTGAGTTATCCTGGACTCGCCAAACCGTGTGTTATCCTCCTTTTCACGGTAGAAAGTGACCTCGGTGTGGTCTGCCTTTGAAATATCAAATATTCTCTTCGCTATGGACTTAAACTTTTCCATCATCTTCTACCCCTCCCTACCTTTACATTTCTGAACCTTGCATAAGGGGCTCCATTGGTCATCTGGGCACTTTGAGTAGGTTCTCCCTTCCCGCAGGTCAAAAAGCCCCTAGGTTCCCAGAACCTCTCATCGGAAAGCCCATCTAAGGAACCCCAAAACTGCGGGGTAATTGATTGATAAATCACATTCTTTAAAACTCTCCCCTTTTTGCCATCTTTAATCTCGTAGAACATGTCACCACCAAACTGAAAGTTCAATCTCATCTGGTCGATGGAAAAACTGCCTCTGCCTTCAATGTAAATTCCTCTTTTAACATCAGCTATAAGCTCTTCAGGAGTCAAAGGCTCAGTGCCGGGCATTAAAGAGAGATTTGGAATTCTATTTATAGGGAAGGAAGAGAAACTATCTGCCCTCGCAGAGCCCCTTGACCTTGGAAAGCCCATTATGGCAGCGACTTCCCTTGTAGAACTGTAATCTACAAGAATACCATCCTTTATAATGTACCACTTCTGGCACTCTACACCTTCGTCATCGTAGCCAGTTGTCGCAAGGCCTCCGGGCAAAGTATTATCCGCAACAAAATTGACCAAAGGAGAACCATACCTAAAATTATTGAGCTTTTCAGGTGTAGCGAAACTCCTCCCAGCGAAGTTGGCTTCATAACCAAGGACTCTATCCAGCTCCGTAGGATGTCCCACTGATTCATGAATGGTTAAGGAGAGATGGGCAGGGTCAAGAACTAAGTCCATAATACCCTCATCTGGTTCATCGGCATAAAGTTTCATTACTGCCTCATTGGCGATTCTCTCTGCGTGGTCCAGAAGTTTTAAATTTAATATATGCTCATAACCCTTATTTAGAGGATAATCCTGAAAACTTCTTGATTGAGAATCGTTATTACCAACGGCGAAGGCAGAATACCCGGCATTTGTGGTAAAAATAGTAGTCTCTATGAGAGAACCTTCCGATGAAGCAAAGATTTGATCCCTCCTGCGCAATTCCATATGTGAGAAGACTTTGACCACACCCTTTACCTTGAGCATCACATCATTTATTCGATAGAGCAAATCTATCTTTTCTGTTAGAGGCACACTAAAGGGGTCAATTTCAATGGGAGTCACATATTTATCCACATGAACAGGCTCCGGAGCTAATTTAACCCTATAGTCACCCCTTACCATACTGGATGCCTTCGCAATTTCAATAGCCTTTGTCAGGATCTTCTCGATCTCTTCCTTACTCAGGTTAGTTGAAGAGGCGAATCCCCACGCTCCATCGTAGAGGACTCTGATACCGAAACCCATCCTCTCATCATCCTCTATGTACTTTGGACTCAAATCCTGGAAGAAGAGATTCTGGATACGGTAAAGGCCGATCCTTATGTCGGCATACTCCACACCCCTGCTCTTTGCTATTTCTTGAAAATGTAAGGCCAAATCTTTCATAACTTCCTCCAGTAATATTTATATAGTTCACAATGCGAACAATCAAGAGGAAGGGTTTTTAAAAGAGTGTGAAATTTTATTCACATAGAAAATTAGGGGGCGCCTTCGGCGCCCCCGCTGTAGTATTTTCGGTCGTTTTTCTCTATTTCACCATCAGGAATTTAGCTACCTGATCTCTGTTATCAACCCGCAGTCTCACAAAGTAGACCCCCTGCGGTAACCCAGTTCCGTCAAGCCTAACCCTGTGAACACCACGATCAAACTCACTATTCGCTAGAACTCTCA